>Ga0315281_10000049_pt1 | contig 136346 bp, 121 predicted proteins | sample YL17G07_0_MG_FD_204540 | JGI IMG/M metagenome (GOLD analysis project Ga0315281, IMG submission 204540) | Sediment microbial communities from Yellowstone Lake, YNP, Wyoming, USA - YL17G07_0 | ecosystem: Environmental > Aquatic > Freshwater > Lake > Sediment | place: USA: Wyoming | collected...
TCTGTAAAGAAAGCGTACCATAGATATTTTTTCAATAAGAGTTCATCTCGCCCTCTCTTGTCGCCTGCTGTAGGAATATCCGCATATAGGGCTGAAATTACGGCTAATACTGCATTGGTTGGCAATCGTTGTTCGTCGTAAATTCCTTCGCCTTTCAGGAATAAAGCCATACGGTTTAATCCATTTGCCATTGCGTCCCATTGCTCAACCATTTTGCGTTTATCCATATCCCATGCGCCGCGCTGATTTGGCAAATAACCTTGTAAAAGCGATGACGTATTAAGAATTTGGTTAGAAAGCGGCGCATAACGAGCTATATCTGGATAATCTTTATTAAGTTCTTCCTCCAAGTCGTGAAGCGATTTATCCATAACATCTTCTACTTCCGCCACGACAATATCGTATTGCGAAAGCGGTTTGCTATTTGTGTTCATGTTGATAAACACATTTAACGCGACTGTTTTATCAGTATTTGAAGGCAATGACAAATAAGGCAAATTGTAGTTTGCAACAACGGCGCGCAAATCTTTGATTTTGTCGCTAACGCGTTTTTGAAAATCGAAGAACTTCTTCAATTCTTCTTTACTGCCGTTCTCCGCTGGTTCATTAGGATTAGTCGCTTTTTCAATCCACTCGTCAATCTCGCCTTGAATGTCTTCGGGGCGAAGTAATTGAACGGGAATTAAACCGCGAAGTAAAATCTGCGCGGGGTCGTCGCACCAAATCGGATATCGCTCGCCATTTTTTTTATAGTAACGACCTCGCCAATAAGCGGACATATCTTCAATCTCATCGTCCTGATCGTATTTATCAAATTCTTTAACATAAACAAAATACGTCTCCAAGTCATAATTATTATGAAATACACGCCATAAGGAAGTAAGCCTTTGTTGCCCATCAAGCAAATGTTCAAAGACTCGCCCGTTAGATTTCGACTCTGGCGCAGTTGCTAAATATCGAGAAATAAATTTTTCCTCGTCGCCCACCTCTAAAATAAGCGTGATTCCAAGAGGCAAATTCCGAATCACCGTCTCTATCAAACTACAAATACGCCAGCGATCCCATGCCTCAAAACGCTGAAAGCGCGGTAATTTAATTTCAGATTGTTGGATTTTCCCATACCATTCGTTTAGTTTTCTGTTTCGTGCTTCCATAAAAGTCACTCCTAAATTTTCAGTTTACTTCTGCGATATACGATGCGCCTGTCGTTTCTTCGCCTGCTCCATGCGCTGTTTTTCTTCTTCGGTTTCGAGAAGCAACGCAGGAACGGATGTTGGTTTTCCCTCGTCGTCCAACGCGACGTAGACAAGGTAGGCGGTGTTGGTGTGCGCGCCTTTGCCTGTGATGGGATTCTCCGCGACGACTTGGACTTCGGCTTCCATTGACGTCCGCCCCGCGTAGGTCACTTCCGCGCTGAAGATAACGAGGTCGCCGATTTTGATGGGTTCTCGAAAGACCATCGAATCCACGGCGACGGTGACAACGCGCCGTTGCGCGTGGCGCATACACGCGAGACCGCCCGCTTCGTCAACGAGTTTCATAATCCAACCGCCATGCACGTTGCCGAAGAGATTAGCGTGTTCGGGTTGCATTAATTGGGAGAGGTTTATCCGCGAAGCGCGGGGAGGTTTTGGGAGGAGGTTGTCCATAATTTCGTTGACGCACGTTCGTTTTTTCTGTATAATGAGTTCAATAATAAAACGGTTCGACCGTTTTACTCGCCCAGAGCGACAAGGTTGCCAAGAGAGGTGACTTTCTCAAGCAGGTCTTGAGATAGCTCGGGTGTTTTATTTTAAATCATCCACAAATCCACAACCTTATCGGCAAACGTTTGAAAATATGCAGCATCGTTTTTCCATGCGTATTCTCGAATTGCGCCCGCTAGCATGTCGGCAAGTTGCAAGCCGTCGTCGTTGCGGGGCGTTGAAGCTGCAATTTTCTTGAAAGGTCTGGGGCGATTGATAAGATTACATTCTTCAGTTAAACGAATTCTCAACGCGGCGCGGAACGCGTCCGTCGCGCCGTCAACCACCAAAATATCATTGCCAATTTCTTCAGGCGCGGAGCGTAAAGTAAGACGCGCAAATAGTTCTACCGTTAAGTTAAACGCGTTGAGACTGCGATAAAAGATTGGCGCGTTGTTTTTCAAAACAACCGCGGCGCGAACGCGAAAAGGAATGGATAAAACGCCTTCAAAAAACGCTTGTTTTTGAGTCGCTGTCATGTGATAGTAGTGAAATTCAAAAGACGATGCAATATGCAAGCGTTGCCGAATGGTTTGAAATTGAGCGATTGCTTCTCGGTTTGAAACCTCCGCCATAGCAATCACAAAATATGGTTGCGTTTTGGGGGTATATCCTGCCGCGTTGCCAGATTCGTCTGCAAAAAAATATTGCGTCATATCCGCCCAAGTTTACTTCATCTTTTTCGTCAATCCATATCCGCTTTGTCTCGCCCGCTGTCGAGCGTGTGCAGTTTTTCGGGGTCGTCTTGCAAAACGTCCATGAGCGAATAGCTCAACTCGGACATCATCGGCGCGAGGGGAGACATAGCGGGCGGAGAAGCTTTTTGGGGAGGCGGAGGCGGAGCGACTCGCGGGGGAATCTCTTCTAGCGTCCGCTTGCGAACGATGCGCGGGTCGTTGGTCAGCGCGCCGATATAATTCCCAAGCACGGAATACACGTCGCGATTCGGCGCGACGAATCCAATCCATTCTCCGTTTCGATTGAAGATGTACGGGTATTGCAAAAACGCGTCAGCGTCGCCTTTGGTGGTGTAAATGGGAATAAGTTTTGCGCTCATGTTTGAACCTCTTTGGGATGGTCTACGTCGTTGTACGTCCAATAACGATTGACGAAAAAATTCCACAGCATAACAATTCCAACTGCCGTAGCAAGAGTGAGATTTTTTGCATAAAACTCCGCCGCGTTGGGGGAGATGGAAAATATGCTTTCAAAAAAGCGGAGCAAGGGCGGCTCAAGATAATGCAAGATGGGAATGCGGATTGCCATGCCCGCGACGTTGACGAGAAAGAACATGCCGAGTTGTCCAAGCAACGGGCGCGAGCGCGATTCGGGATACGTCCAAAAACGATTCCAAATGAAGTTGCTTATCACGGCGCAGATAAACGAGATAGTTCCCGCGTAGACGAGGGGCATATCCGCAAAATGCGAAAGCAGATTCATCACCCCAAAATCAATCGCCGCGCCGATAGCGCCGACTAACGCAAACTTGAAAAAGCGCTCGCGTTCTTTGACGTCTTTTAGAATCATGCCAAGCCTAATTTTTGTTTGAAAAACGGAATGGTGCGACGAATGCCTTCGTCAATCTCTACTTTCGGCTCCCATTTCAAAATGTCGTGGGCGCGAGTGATGTCGGGGCGGCGGCGTTGCGGATCGCGGGAACTACGCGCGTCTACATAAGTGATTCCCGCCGTGTTGCCTGTGATGCGATTAATCGCTTCCGCAAATTGGAGGATGGTCATTTCAACAGGGTTGCCGATGTTGACGGGAAAATGTTCTTCCGAATAAAGCAACTTGACAATGCCATCCACGAGGTCGTCCACATAGCAGAACGAGCGCGTTTGACCGCCGTCGCCATAAACGGTGAGCGGCTGACCGAGCAAGGCTTGCTTCAATAGATTGGGCAACGCGCGCCCGTCTTCTAAATCCATGCGCGGACCGTAAGTGTTGAAGATGCGCACGATGCGCGTGTCTACCCCGTGAAAGCGATGATACGCCATCGTCAACGATTCGGCGAAGCGTTTGGCTTCGTCGTAAACGGCGCGTGTGCCGACAGGGTCTACGTTGCCCGTGTACGTCTCAGGTTGCGGATGGACTTCGGGGTCGCCGTAAATTTCGCTGGTGGAGGCGAGTAAAAACTTCGCGCCTTGAATCCGCGCAATGCCGAGACAGTTATGCGTGCCGAGCGCGCCCGCTTTCATGGTTTGAATCGGCAAATTGAAGTATCCCGATTTCGATTGCGGGTTGGGACTGGCGGGCGAAGCGAAATGCAACACGGCGTCCACTTTATCGGGGACAAAAATATAATTTGAGACGTCGCGTTTGTAAAAAGAAAATTTCTCGTTCCCCGCCAAATGCGCGATGTTGTCCGCGTTGCCGGTGATGAAATTGTCCATGCCGAGAACTTCATGCCCGTCCGCCAGCAGCTTGTCGCAAAGATGCGAGCCGAGAAAGCCCGCCGCGCCCGTGATTAATATTTTCATTACGATTCCTTTTTAGATAAATTTTTCTCTACCGTACAAAATTCGCATAGGACGCAGACGAGCGCGGATTAACGCTGAAAAAACAATTAAAAATCCGCGTTCTCGGCGCGCGAAGCATCCGCGTCCCATTTTGAAATGTACGGTAGAAAAATAAATTCTTCTCTACCGCCAAAATCTCGAATAGAATAAGGATATTATACCGAAAAGGATGAGTGTGGAATGATGAATGTAGAATAACCGCGTTTTGTAAATTCCCCCGTAAGCCACGCTTTTCGCGCGCGACGCTAGCGCAGAGGCTCTCATAGGCGTAATTTTCATAATTACCAATTACCCAATTACTTTTCACTTCCAATCCATCTTCCCAACCAACCCATCTCCCGTCACTTGATACGTCTTTCCGTTGCCGCTGTCAATCAGCCACAAATTACCTTGATACGCCAGCGCGATGAAATTGTCCGCTTGCCCTTCAAGCGGATCAGGCGCCCATGCGGGAGTCTGCGGTTCGATTCCGCTGGCGTCGGGCGGCGGAAAAAGCGCTTTGCGGTTTGAGCCGTCTCTGTCCATCACCATCAAGCGATAGCGGCTGTTTTCGCTTTGCGCGGGGAAGATGCTTTGCAAATACGCGATTTGAAAAAACCTTTCGCGTCCATTCCAACGCATGGATGAAACGACGGGATAAGCGAACATCCCCGCCGAATCCACCATCGAGACCGCCGCTTCGTTTTCAAATGAAAGCGCCGAGATGTTGAAGAACGGCGACTCCTCGCGCGGGACAGGCGCGGGCGCGGGCGCGTGAATCATGTAATAAAGCGACTTCCCATCCGCGCCCCACACGAGGGGCGGAATCCACGCCCAGTCGCTGTGCGTGTTGAACGGGGTGATATTCAACAGCGGTTTGAGATAGCCGCGATCTTGGTCTATCAAGCCAATCCCGTCGGGGCGCGAATACGCCAGCCTGGCGTCGGGAGAATACGCAAACGACATGCCCCACCAACCGTAGACGCCGCCGCTACTCGCGTCCAGCATTTTGCGCGGATCGCCGCCCGCCGTAACGCTGACTCGATACAAGTCGTTATTCGCCTGCCATCCCGGCGCCGCGGCGCGCGGCTCGACGGTAGAGTATGCCACCGAATTCGTTCCGGGAATCCACTCTGCGAAATGCACAACATTGGCGGCTTGCAACCAAACAGGTTTTGGTTCGATGCTTTTCACGCGCACCGCCCAAAGCGTGTTGATTTCTTGGCTCGCGGGCTTTTTTGATTTTCGGGTAAAGATGAGATATTCGCCGTTCGGCGAGAGTTTGAAGATGCGCCCGTCCAAATCGCCCGTGCCGACGAGGATGCGACGGTTCGCGGTGGAGCCTTCCATTACCCACGCGCTGCCGCTGGCGAGATACGCCAACGCGCCGGGAATATTCAACGGCGTGAACGACGAGCGTGCGCCGACCATAATTATTTCTGGCAGCGCGTCGTTCAGCACAACCGTCTTCACCGCCGATTTGCTGATTTCAATTTTATCTTCGAGGATGCGCCGATAGGTGACTTCTTGCAACCCGTTGACTCCCGCTTGAACGAGGCGCGTCTCGCCTTCGGGGAGCGTTTCGTTGCGGACGATTTGACGCTCATACGCGACGACGACTTGCGCCGTTTCAAATTTTTCTTCGACGCGAGTCAACTTGACCGTGTCGCCGTTATTCAACACCGCGTAAAACGGCGGCTCGGAACGGTCTGAATTCCCCGCCACAATTCCCGCAATTTGAAACGCCTGCGACACCGCGCTTCCCTCTGGAATATTCACCTCGCGCGTCGTCCCGTCTGCGGTAATTTTTACGGTAATCTCTTTGCCAATTTGAGGGGAGCGGCAGGAGGTAATTAGGAATGATGAAATTAGGAATAAGGTAATTAGGTAATTGGGTAATTGGGTAGTTAGGTAATTAGGTAATTGGGTAATTGGGTAATTAGGATGATTTCCTAATCGCTTAATCGCCTGATTGCCTAAGCGCCTAATCGCCTGATTGCCTAAGCGCCTAATTACCTCATCACTTAATCGCCTCATCGCCATGTCCATCAGGTATAATCCAGCCGCTATTTGATTCGACCCGTGATCGTCATGATCCCATCCGCAATGGCGATGGATTCCAAACGAAAGCCCGTCGCAACGGGACCGAGCGATCCCGTAAACGCTTCGGAGACCATCTTGCTAATCGCGGAGTTTAATCCTTCGGGCGCTGGAAGGGGACCGAAATCCACAGAAGCGATTTCAATTTTTGGCAAACCAGTCGCCGTATCCACGCCGACGTTGATTGTGATGAGGACGTTGGCGGTGAATGAACCGCGCGTCATTTTTCCGTACACTTTCATTTGACCGTCGCGCAACGTCACCTGCGGGTCGGTAAACGGCGGGCTGTCCATCGCCTGCATTTTGAGCGCGACCAAAGACGTGAGTTGACTTTCAGTAATCTGCATCGTCACCACGCCGCTATCCGCGCTCGAAGTCAAAGCGCTGGCGACTTGGGTTTGCATGTTCCCAACCTCGCCGGTTGAAACAGGCACCGGCGAAGCGGGATAAGCGGGTCCGCCGACGAAGATGGAGCAAGCCATCGCAGTCAGCGCGAAAGATAGAACAAAAAGAAATCTGATTTTATTTTTCATGGGTTTTATCCGAAGTTGAAGGTTTAAGGTTTAAAGTTGAAGGTCAAGCAATTCCTAATCGCCTAATTACCTAATTTACCAATTACCAATCCGGAGCAATTATAGCATGAGCGAATCTCAAACCCATCCGACCGTCGAACTAACTTTGGCTACGAAAATCGAAGCGATGTTGTTCGTTTCAGCTGAGCCTGTGCCAGTGGCGCAACTCGCAACGGCGTTAGACGTTACCGCCTCCGTTGTGGAGCGCGGCTTGAAAGAACTGGACGAAACTCTGGCAACGCGCGGTTTGCGTTTACAGCGCAACGCGGGACGAGTCCAATTAACCACCGCGCCTGAAACGGCTCAACTTGTCGAACTGTTTCTCGGTCTCGAAGCGACGACGCATCTCAGCCGCGCCGCGTTGGAAACGCTGGCAATCATCGCCTACCAACAACCCTGCACCCGCCCGCAAGTGGATTCGATTCGCGGCGTCAACAGCGACGGCATGATGAAAAGTTTATTGAGTAAAGGTCTCGTCCAAGAATCAGGACGCGCGGAAGGACCCGGACGTCCCATTCTATATTCCACCACCCCCGACTTTTTGCAACACTTCGGGTTAAGTTCCATCGTCGAGTTGCCGCCGCTCGCGCTTCATCAGGAAGAAGAAGCGCATAATGTTTTATTAAAAGGATAGGTAATTAGTAAATGGTAATTGGTAAATAGTAATTGGGCGCGCCTAAATTACTATTTACCAACAGGACTTTCGCTTGTCATTCTGAGCGAAGCGAAGAATCTCTACGACTGTCTCAGAGACCCTTCGCTGTCGCTCAGGGCGACAGGAAGTTGAGCGAAAGTCCTGACCAATTACTAATTACCAAATTACCACTAAACCCCATGCAAGAACGCCTCCAAAAACTCCTCGCCCAAGCGGGATACGGTTCGCGCCGCACTTGTGAAGAATTTATTCTCGCCAGTCGCGTGCGCGTGAACGACAAAATCGCGGAGCTCGGTCAAAAAGCCGACCTCGCTGTGGATAAAGTCACAGTGGACGGAAAGGCTTTGCCTAAAGCCGAGTCGCTGACTTATATCGCTTTATATAAACCGCGCAACGTCCTCTCGGCGGCGGAGGGGCAGGATGATCGTCAAGTCGTGCGCGATTTGATTCCAGTCACGGGACATTTGTATCCCGTTGGGCGTTTGGACTTTGATTCCGAAGGTTTGATCTTAATGACCAACGACGGCGAGTTGACCAACAAGTTGACGCATCCCCGCTTCGGTCACGAAAAAGAATATCGCGTCCTCGTCGCGCGGCGTCCCGATGAAAAACAAATGGACGCATGGCGGCGCGGAGTCGTTCTCGAAGACGGCGATAAGACCATGCCCGCGTTGGTGAATTTCCTCTCCACGTCAGGCAAGGGCGCGTGGATTCGCGTGGTGATGGGCGAAGGCAAAAAGCGCCAAATCCGCGAGGTGGGAAAATTGCTCGGTCTGCCCGTCGTGAAAATTATCCGCTTGCGCATCGGGACGTTGAAACTCGGCAGTCTCAAACCGCGTCAATGGCGCTATCTCACTCCCGACGAAATCGCCGAGTTAAAGGGCGAAGCAAAAGCGCCGAGAGCGAAAATCAAGTACGTTAGGAAGGTTGCGGAAAAACCCGCGTCAAAAGACAAGCCGAAGAGACCGCCCTTTAAAAAGACGGTTAAGCGGTAACAACTCCCGCTTAACCGCCGTCATCTCACATAAATCGGATTGCTGTAAATCCACCCGCGCAACTTCCCCAAATACCGACGATACGCCTCCACGCGATACACTCCCGCCTCTGTGGCGATATGCGCGCAAGAGGATTGACGCTTCCATGTTTGGATTACGTTTCCATCTTTTAGCAGACGAATCTCCGCTTCAGACGGGAGTTTTGCTTGCAACGTGACGCCGCCTTTTGCGGGCAGTTCGTCGCCCATGATTGCGGTCGCGTCTTTGCCTTGCGCCGTAAAGTGAAATCCACGCGTGGAGGCGGGCAGGTCGTATCCAATGTAACAATGCCCCGCCGCCAACGCTTCGTAAATCAATTTTTTATCTCTGTTGGCGTCGCCGCTTAAATCTTCGGAAATAATCGCGTGCGTATTGATTGCGCGAAAGTGAAATTCGTAAGGGAAAATTACGCGGCTAATCGGTCCCATGCTCATCCGCAATGCGTGGGCGTCCGAACTGCCAATCGCCGCCACGCGCAAACCCGTTGAAAGCAGCTCGTCCCATTTGGCGAGCGTAGCTGAATTCGGCTGACAAACCACAAGCGCTGGAAAGAACGCATAAAACGCGCCATGCCACCTTGTTGGCACGATAGTTTTTAATTCGCTCAAAACGTTCCAGAGTTCAATCCCCGTATAATTTTGAACCGACCAATCTTCCCAAACAATGCCCTCTTCTCTGAACGCAAGCGCTTCGGGGTCGTGGGGGTGGGCGATGAAAGATAATCCGCCCGCGTCGCGCGCTTGATTAATCAGCGCTTGCGGGTTTTCTGCAAACGCGGCGAGTTCGCGCCCCGCGCCAAAAACAAGCAAATGATTCCTCTGCGGGTTGCGCGCCTGATCATGCAATTCCTCCCCAATCAGCATTAATACTTTTTTATTCTTCTCTTTATAATAACCTTCAAAGCCTTGCACCAGCGCGTTATGATCGGTAACAATCACAACGTCCACGTCTGCGATAAAAGCCGCTTTGACAATATCGCGATGCGTCCCGCTCCCGTCGGAGTAACGCGTGTGCATGTGTAAATTAACAACGACTTCGCGCATAAATTTCCTGCCTCAGCGCTACCGCATTATTCGCAAGACTTATTAGACTTTATCGGCAATAAGCCAAAGGTTTTGTTGGGACGCAGATAAACGCTGATTGCGCTGATTTTCAAACGATTTATCCGCGTTTTTCTGCGTTCATCCGCGTCCTAATATAATTTCCGATAATGGCTATTGTTTAACGCGTAGAGCCGCCTGTAAAAGCGGCTCTACGGTTATAATTATTTTTTATGCGCGTCTATGTACGCGGCGGCTTCGCCAACAGTCGTGATTTTCTGAGCGTCTTCGTCAGAGATCTCGGTGCCGAATTTATCTTCAAAAGCCATGATCAACTCAACGAGATCGAGCGAATCCGCCTCAAGGTCTTCGCGAAAACGGGCTTCAGGCGTAATCTTCGCGTCGTCCGCGCCGAGCAAATCCTTGACGATCCCTTTGAGTTCAGTGTATGTATCAGACATAACAACCTCCTGTTAAAATTTTGATGGCTTATTGTAATCGGTCTATATGCCGTGTCAAGCCAGTTTTAGACAATCACACTCAGGAACACTCCCCCATGTCAAAAGTTGCGCCCATCAATCAGAGAAAAGCCGACCACATCAAAATCAATCTGGAACAGGACGTCCGTTCCGCGTTGACCAACGGATTTGAAAAATACGGCTTCGTCCACGAGGCTTTACCCGAACTGGATTTGAACCGCGTCAACGCGACCATTAACCTGTTCGGCAAAAACCTAAACGCCCCACTCCTCGTGAGTTCCATGACGGGCGGAACGTCGGAAGCGGAGACCATAAATCTGCGCCTCGCAGAAGCCGCGCAAGAATGCGGAAGCGCAATGGGAGTCGGGAGTCAACGCGCCGCGATTGAACATCCCGAACAAGAATCTACGTTTCAAGTGCGCAGGGTCGCGCCCGATATTTTATTGTTCGCCAATCTTGGCGTTGCGCAATTCAACTACGGCTACGGCGTCGACCAATGCCGTAAAGCGGTGGACATGATTCAAGCCGACGCGCTCATCCTGCATTTGAATCCGTTGCAAGAAGCCGTGCAAGACGCGGGCGACGTCAACTTTGAAGGGCTTGCCAAAAAGATTGAAGCGGTTTGCAAAAAACTTGAAGTTCCTGTGATTGCCAAAGAAGTCGGTTGGGGAATTTCGGAGCGTTCAGCGAAGTTGTTGGCGGATTGCGGAGTAAGCGTCATTGACGTGGCAGGCGCGGGCGGCACGAGTTGGTCGCAGGTGGAAATGTACCGCGCGCCCGACGAGTTCACTCGTCAACTCGCCGCCGCCTTCGTCGGCTGGGGAATCCCCACCGCCGAAGCCATCCTCAACGTCAAGAAAGCCGCGCCCAACATGACAATCTTCGCCAGCGGCGGACTGAAAGACGGGCTCGACGTCGCCAAAAGCATCGCGCTCGGCGCAACGCTTGGCGGCATGGCGGGGCAATTCCTCAAAGCCGCCGCAATCTCAACCGAGAACGTGGTTGCGACAATGAAGTTGTTGAAACGTCAGATTGAGGTCGCGATGTTTGCGTGCGGGGCTGAAAAATTGGGAGAGTTGGAAAGTAAGTTGGCAAGGGTTAAAATGTAATACAAACAAGATTCTCTTTAATTCCAGGACTTTCGCTTGTTTTAAAAAAATCGGCGCAAGAGAGCTCCGATTACGCTCAAAAAATCTTTCTAGCTCAGTCAGCGTTCTCTAACGCTGACTGAGCGAAAATCCTGAATTCATCACATCTCATTCGGCGCTTGAATATCCAGCAACCGCAAAGCATTCGCAATCGTCTGCTTTGCCGCCGCGACCAAGCGCAAGCGCGCATTCTTTGTATTTTCGTCTTCGGTCTGCAAGACGTTGACCGCATGATAAAAAGAGTGAAAAGCGTTCGCCAGATGATAGGCGTAAGTCGCCATCACCAACGGACGATATTCGTTCGCGGCTTGTTCTACGGTTTGGGGGAAGCGGGAAATCTGCTCGATGAGGTCAATCTCGTGTTTGGTCAAATCGTAGTTGAAGGTTGCAGGTTGAAAGTTGAAGGTTGACTTCTTCAAAATCGAGTTGGCGCGGACGTGGGCGTTTTGGATGTAGGGTCCCGTGCGCCCGTCAAACGACAAGGCTTCGTTAATGTCAAAAACAATATCGCGGCTATTATCCACAGAAAGCATGGAATAAACCAACGCGCCCATGCCGATTTGCATAGCGATTTTTTCGCGCTCGTCGGCGGGACGCTCACGCGCCGCGCTCTTTTCCGCTTCCACTGCGAGGACGCGCTTCACGGCTTCGTCGGCGACTTCTTTGAACAACGCCACGCGCCCGCGTCGCGCCGACATCGCGCCTTCAGGCAAGCTGACAAATCCATAGCTCAAGTGATAACACTTCTCCGCCTGCGGAAAGCCCCACAGCCGCAAAATCGCAAACGCCTGTTGCAAGTGCATGGATTGGCGATCATCCACAACGTAAATCGAACGGTCAACGCCGTATTGCTCAAACTTTACTTTTGCCAACGCCAAATCTTTGGTCAAATACAGCGTCGTACCATCGGAGCGCAAAATGACGTTGGTATTGTATTTTGCTTTTTTGAGTCCCAACTTCTCGTCAATTTTCACAATGACCGCGCCGCCTTGCGCGCGTTCGTCGGTGGCAATATCCTTTGCAAGCAACTCGTCCACAATCGCTTTTGAAGGCTCGTCCACATCCGACTCGTAAAACCAGACGTCCATCTTCACGTCCAGCATTCGCAAAATATCACGCAGTTCTTCCAAACTCCACTCGCGCGTCACACGCCATAACTCGCGCACATATTCATCGCCCGAATCCCATTTGAGATACATCTCGCGGCGTTCGGCGTCGTACGCCTCGCGTTGCGCGATTTCTGCGGGAGTTTCGCCGTCTTTCTTATCAAGCAAAGCGGTGGCTTCAACATATAACTTCGCCAGCCATTGTCCGCGCTCGTGAATACCCGCAGGCTCTTGTCCCTTGTAAAATTTTTCATACATCCACATCACGGTAATCACGCCGAGTCCCAAGTCGCCGGGGTACGAAGCGCGAATCGTTTCATAGCCCGCAAACTCAACCAGCCGCGCCAGCGACTCGCCTAAAACCGTGTTTCGCGCGTGCCCAATATGAAACGAATGATGCGTATTCGGCTGGGCGTATTCCACCATCACCTTCTCGGATTTTTTCGCGCCGCGACCAAACTCCGCGCCCGCGCTTAATGCCTCGTCCACCACGCGCTTTGCATAATCTGACGTTTTGAAATAGACGTTGAGATAGCCCTTCACCGCATCAATGCGACTCACCCCCTCCGCGCTTCCAATCTGGACGCGAAGTTGATCAGCGATTTCTTGAGCGCGTTGCGGCGTGGGGGTGTTGGGGCGTAGCAATGCTGCGCCCTTACTCGCGCGCGCTTCGTTGGCGGCAGTCTGAAAAAACGACGTCGCAAATCCCCACTCGCCCGCAAAGGGAATCGCCTGCCATTTCAACTCCGCCAGCGGAATATCATTGGCGGCGCAAAATTCTTTAATTTTTGTTTCGATGATTTGTTGTTCTTTTGTAAACATAGCCGCGATTATATCATTTGGAATCGCGCGTCTCGGCAATCTTGTTGTAACTTTATCGCAACTGCATTATCATTAATGAAAAGGAACAATTCAACCTAAAGCGTTTATAATAAAAATGAGACTGAGCCAAGATGACAACTTACTGGTACGTCCTTCGTAGCAAACCAAACAAAGAACAACTATTATGGGAACAGTTGCGCATCCGCAACATTGAAACGTTTTACCCGCGCTTGCGCGTCAATCCCGTCAACCCTCGCGCGCGCAAAGTGAAGCCTTATTTTCCGGGTTACATTTTCATCCACGCAGATTTGGAACAAATCGCGCCGTCTACTTTACAATGGATGCCCGGCGCGCTTGGGTTCGTGGCGTTCGACGCCCAACCATCCACAGTGCCTGAAGGTTTAATTCACGCAGTCAAGAGGCGCGTGGACGAGATTAACGCCGCCGGCGGAGAAATCTTCGACGGCTTAAAGCAAGGCGACGTCGTTGAAATTCAAAGCGGTCCCTTTGCAGGCTACGAAGCGATCTTTGACGCCCGACTAGCGGGCAACGAACGGGTCAAAGTGTTGCTGAAAATGCTCCAAGGCAAGTCCACGAAAATGGAAATACCAGCCGCGTTGCTCAAGCGCAAAACATCGCCTTACGCAAGGCGATAAAACGCTATCGTAAAAAACGCGCTGATTTGCATTTAAGGGGAAATCAGCGTCGCAACAATGAAAATATTCCTTTCTGACATAAACCTATGTCGGAAGGGCGGACGCTGGAAAAAATAGCAAAATCGGCAAAACAGTTTTGCAGAAAGCGAGAAATCTTATGATTACCCAAATTGAACCGCTATTAAAAAGAAATATTTTTGCGACAGAGGATGAAGCCATCCATGAACTGGTGCGCGAATATGTTTTACGTCAGATCGTCTTATTGCAAGAGGATCTCAAACGATTTGAGCGCAAACATGGCATGAGTTTTCAGCAATTTAATAAATATCTTCACGAACGCTCGATCCTGCTGAAAGAAAAAAAACTTTCGGCGGAACAACTTCAAGCGTTAAACATATCCATTATGCAAGATGAAGACGATTGGTTAGACTGGAAAGTAGCGCGTGAAATGCTGGAAAACTGGCTGGGATTGCAACAGGAGACGGAAGCGTGACGTCGTTGCCCGCATTGCTTGGAACGGCAACGGCTATTCTTCAAGCGCATCCGCTATGCAAAGAAACGGCAATTATTGAAACTAAAGAGTTTTCTCCAAATCAGTTTTTCTTTAAAATAAGAGCGGAGTTGCCTCAAGAGCGTCAACTTCAAGTTCGCATCTACTTCAACGCCGACCATATAGATTACGCGTATCAACTATTTAGCCTGAACGCGCCTTTATTGCGTTGGGACAACAAAGAAGAATTCCGCGAATTAAAAACTTATCCCCACCATTGCCACGACGACAAAGGAAATATTCTTCCATCGCCGTTGAGCGGCAATCTGCAGACGGATATTCCTTTCGTATTGCAAGAAATTGAAAAATATCTGGAAGAAAACAAAAATTGAACACGACGACCGACATAAAAGAAATTTTCGACGCCGAAGATCAAGACTGGTCATTAATCATCGAGCCGCAACGCAACTGGTTTGACCTGCGCTTGGGCGAGCTCTGGCGTTACAAAGACCTCGTCGCGCTCTTCGTGCGGCGCGACTTTGTTTCGGTTTACAAGCAAACCATACTCGGTCCGTTGTGGTATCTCATCCAGCCGTTGACGACTGCGCTGATATTTACTTTTATCTTCGGCGCCATCGCCAGCCTCCCCACCGACGGCTTGCCGCAATTTTTATTTTACATGTCCGGCACGGTGGTATGGTCTTACTTCGCCGAGTGCCTAAACAAGACGGCCAACACGTTTACGCAAAACGCCAACTTATTCGGCAAGGTTTACTTCCCGCGTTTGGCTGTGCCAGTTTCCATTTTGATTTCCAACCTGATTACATTCTTAATTCAATTCGCCATGTTTCTGATCTTTACTTTGTATTTTGTTTTCCGCGGAGCGCCCATTCAGCCTAACTGGTTGTGGGTCGCGCTCTCTCCTATCCTGATACTAATAATGGCGGGGCTCGGACTCGGCTTCGGAATTATCATCTCTTCGCTGACCACTAAGTACCGCGACTTGCGCTTCTTGGTGACTTTCGGCGTACAGCTACTGATGTACGCGACGCCGGTCATCTATCCCGTTTCATCCATCCCCGAAAGATACCAATGGATTATTCTCGCCAACCCAATGACGCCCATCGTCGAAGCGTTCCGCTACGCCTTTCTCGGAGCGGGGACAGCGAACGTCAACTCCCTGCTGTATAGTTTTGTCTTTATGCTAGCTGTCGTTTTTCTTGGAAGCGTTATCTTTAACCGCGTCGAGCAGACGTTTATGGATACGGTATAATTTTGTTATGGCATAAAAGGAAATATTCACATGGAAAATCTGTTGCAACGAATTACCTTTAACCAACAAGTGTTGCGCGGCAAACCAATCATCCGCGGCTTGCGTATCTCCGTGGAGATGATTCTGGAGCTTCTGGCAAAAGGCGCCAGCCAGCAGGAAATTTTGGAAGATTTTCCTGAACTTGAACCAGCAGACATTCAAGCCGCGTTGTCTTACGCCCAACATTTAGTGGCAGGCGAAGTAATTTTCGAGCGGGCGTCTGTTTAGATGAAATTTCTGGCAGACGTCAACGCAAGCGGAACGCTGGCGCGCTGGTTACTGGAACGCGGATTTGACCTGCTTCAGGTAACGGACGTTGATCCCAGAATGGAAGATTCTCAAATCTTACAATGGGCATGGCGCGAACAACGAGCGATCATCACTACGGATCAAGATTTCGAGGAAATGGTCTGGCGGGAAAAGAAACCGCATCATGGCATTTTGCGTCTGGAAAACTTGCCTCGTTCCGAACGGATATCTCTTTTGGAAGACGTATTAAATCATCATAGCCATGATTTGGCGTCGGGGGCTATTGTCATTGCGTCAAGTCGAAAAATTCGTATTCGTAAACCGTAGCGTCGTCATTGTCCTTGCCCCCGTTGTATCTGTTGAACGTCTTTCCAGAATCTGCCGTTGCAACGCCTTTCTCGGCGCGCGGACAGCGAACGTCAACTCCCTGCTGTATGGATACGGTCTAAGCGTTTTTTGTTTACAAAGGATAATTGATTATGTATATTGTGACAGGCGGCGCAGGCTTCATCGGCAGCAATATTATTCGAGGATTAAATAACGTTGGGGTTGACGACATTTTAGCGGTGGACAATCTTAAGCGCAGCGACAAATTTACAAACTTAGCGGATTGCAAAATCAGCGACTACGCGGATAAAAGAGAATTTCGAGACGCTCTTGAAAAGGATCATTTTTCCTTCTCAAACATAGACGCGATTCTTCATCAGGGGGCGTGTTCAGACACGCTGGAAACCGACGGTCAATATATGATGGACAATAATTACGCCTATTCCAAAATTCTCTTAGAGCAGGCGCTCAAAAACAAAATCCCATTTATTTACGCTTCGAGCGCGGCAGTCTATGGCAGGAGCTCCGTCTTCAAAGAACAACCGGAGCATGAAAGCCCGATTAATATTTACGGATATTCAAAATATCTTTTCGATCAATACGTCCGCAAGACGCTTGCTCAGGCGGAAAGCGCGGTTGTCGGATTAAGATATTTCAACGTGTACGGTCCCCGCGAAACGCATAAAGGAAAAATGTCTTCGGTCGCTCTTCAATTTTACCAGCAGCTCAAATCCGCCCAAACAATCCAGTTGTTTGAGGGAACGGACGAGCGCCAAGACGGCGAACAAAAACGCGATTTTATTTTTGTCGCAGACGCGGTAAACGTAAACCTGTTCTTTTTGAACGCGCCGTCAGTTAAAGGAATTTTTAACGTCGGCACAGGCAACGGTCAAAGTTTTAACCAAATTGCGGATTGCCTGATTGAGTTAGAGGGGCGGGGAGAAAAGACATACATCCCGTTTCCAGAATCTTTGCGCAATAAATATCAAAGTTTCACTCAGGCTGATATTTCAGCCTTGCGAGCCGTAGGCTACGCCGCTTCGTTCTTATCTGTCGAAGAAGGCGTTCAGTTGTATTATCAATATTTAAATCAAACGCCGTTAAATTAAGAGCTTTTTATATGCCTTTAGCTTACGAATGGACCCCGTCGAAAATCAACGCCGTTGACGATTTTTTAAAGACGATACGCGCTTATCAAGCTGCGGGAAAAAAAATCATCACAACCAACGGATGTTTTGACCTGCTTCACACCGGGCATATACAATTTTTAAATCAAGCGCGCAGCTTTGGCGACATTCTGGTCGTCGGTCTCAATAGCGATAATTCCGTAAAGCGAATTAAGGGAGATGATCGCCCAATTCTGGCGGAAAAAGAGCGAGCCGCTATGTTGCTCGCATTGAAATCGGTGGATCATGTCGTTGTTTACGACAGCCTACTTCCCAGCGAGTTATTGGCGGCCATCAAACCCAACGTTCATTGCAAGGCGGGCGACTATACGATTGAAAGTCTGCCCGAAGCCGACGTCGTAAAAAGCAACGGGGGAGAAATTCGCATCCTGCCTTTCCTTTCCGGCTATTCCACTTCCGGGTTTATCGAACGCATTATCGGTTCACAGAAAAAAACGGGAACGGCGCCAAGCCGCGCTCATTCTTCCGACGGCGACGTCTTTGAAGTCATGAGTTATTTTACAGCCAGCGGAAATTTGCTTCGCCAGACAGGCTATCAACTTTCCGAGCCAATCTCAAATTCAGCCTTCACGATTATCGAAGCCATAAAAACAGGACACAAGATACTCGCTTGCGGCAACGGCGGCAGCGCGGCGGACGCTCAACATTTTGCGTCTGAATTAGTGGGACGTTTTCGTTATGACCGCCCCGCATGGACCGCTCTTTCCTTATCATCAGACCCATCCATTATGACTTCGCTGTCGAATGATTATGGATTTGAGCGCGTGTTTGCCCGTCAGATTTCCGCATGGGGCAGCGCGGGAGACGTTCTGGTTGCATTAAGCACGAGCGGCTCATCCCCAAATATTTTGGCGGCGGCGCATGAAGCGAAAAAACGCAATATGTTCATCATCGCGTTAACCGGCAACAAGCCCACCCAGCTGACCGAATTATCGGACATACGCCTCGCCGTGCCAAGCGCGGATACGCCCATGATCCAACAGGCGCACATCGCAATCCTGCACACGATCTGCCACATCGTCGAACAAACGCTGGCTCCCCAAAAAAACAAATGACAACGGATTTCAATTCGCGGTTTATAGATTTGGCGCATCAACTATCGGGACAACGCGTCTTGATTGTTGGCGACGTCATGCTGGACGAATATGTTTGGGGAAAAGCTCGGCGCATTTCTCCCGAAGCGCCGGTGCCAGTCGTGGAAGTTTTGCGCCACAGTTACGCGCCGGGCGGAGCGGGCAATGTGGCTGTGAACGTCATCAGCATGGGCGGCTCTGTGTTTTTGTTCGGCGTCGTTGGAGACGACGTCCCGGCGCAACGTCTGCGCGAAGCGTTGGAAACCGCGGGCGTCAACGGCGCTGGATTGCTAATCGTCAAAAATCGCCCCACCACCCATAAAAGTCGCGTTGTCGCCAACTCTCAGCAAATTGTGCGCGTGGATACGGAACATATCGCGGAGTTGTCGCGCCAAGACCAACTGATCTTGTTGGAGCGAATACGATCCGTTTTATCAAACGTGGATGTTTGTCTATTGTCTGATTACGCCAAAGGAACGCTCGCGCCTTTTATGACTCAAGAAATTATTTCTGCCGCGCGCGCGGCGGGAAAACCCGTGTTGGTGGATCCCAAAAATACAGATTTTTCCCGTTATCGCGGCGCGACTGTGGTGACGCCCAACCTCTCTGAAGCGGCTCTGGCGGCTCGTTGCGAGATTGCCTCTGACGCCGATCTCGTCGAGGCGGCGAAGACGTTGTTGCCCGCTCTGGAAGGCGGCTCCCTGCTGATCACACGCGGCGAGGCGGGCATGTCGCTCTTCCAACCTAAGACAGAGCCGATACACATTCCGACTCTCGCTCAACAAGTTTACGACGTCACCGGCGCAGGGGATACCGCCATCGCCACATTGGCGTTGGCGGTCGCGGCTGGCGCCAGTTTGCCGGACGCGGCGTATCTATCCAATTTGGCGGCTGGCATCGTAGTTGGCAAAACCGGCACGGCTTCTGTCTCCATAAAAGAGTTGTTGCAACGCCTGACTCAATTTGAAAAGATGCGCGAAGCGGAGAGCGGATGAAGCCGGTAATTCTGGCAGAGCGCCTTTCCAAATCCTATCGCTTGGGACAAATCAGCGGCGGGACATTAAGCGAAGACTTAAATCGCTGGTGGGCGCGTTTGCGCGGTCAGCCTGACCCGTACTCAAAAATTGGTCAAGAGGCTCATGGAAACCAAAACGGGAATTATGTTTGGGCGTTGAACAACGTCTCGTTTGCCGTGGAACAGGGCGAGGTTCTAGGAATTATTGGACGCAACGGAGCGGGAAAATCTACTTTGTTGAAGATATTATCGAGGGTGACCGCGCCCACAAGCGGGAGAGTAAAAATAAAAGGACGCATCGCCAGCCTGCTGGAGGTTGGAACGGGGTTTCATCCCGATTTGACGGGCAGGGAAAATATTTTTTTGAACGGCGCAATTCTGGGTATGAGTCGCCGCGAAGTGCAAAACAAATTTGATTCCATCGTTGATTTTGCCGAAGTGGAAAAATTTATTGACACCCCCGTCAAGCGTTATTCCAGCGGCATGTACGTGCGGCTGGCATTCGCAGTCGCCGCGCATTTGGAGCCGGAGATTTTAATTGTGGACGAAGTGCTGGCGGTTGGCGACGCGGCTTTTCAAAAGAAATGTTTGGGAAAAATGGGAGAGGTGGCGCATGAAGGCAGAACGGTGTTGTTCGTGAGCCACAATATGGCTGCCATTAGGCAATTGTGCCAAAAGTCTATAGTACTTCAAACAGGAAAAATTTCATTTTTGGGCGTCACATCAGACGCTTTAGCAAATTATTACTCAGAATTGTCATCCATAGGATTTGTATACAACATAAACAACTCCCGACCAAGCGACGCCCCAGACAAGGCTCGCATTGAAAAGGTGCAATTTTTAGACGCTCAGACGCTTCCGTCTAAAAAATTTTTATCAAACGACACGTTATTGGTTCGTTTGTATTTTAAAACAATTCGAAATATTTCTAATTTTGACATATCTATGGCGATAATATCTGCCGATGGCGTTCCGATTTTCTCGGAAACAATTTCTGACGAAACCGACGCCTTAAATTTGGACGCTGGAAATTATGAGGTTGACTTTTGCTTTGAACTTCAATACTTAAAGTTAGAGCATTATTCGTTGACCATCTGCTTGTCTGAAAACGGACAAACGCTTGATTTGCTCAACGGCTTGCCGTTGCCAGATATTCATAATTCCAATTTGGACGCTTTTAAGGAATCTCGCAGGTGGGGTCTCGTGAGAATTCCCGTCAAATGGTCCGGCCTGCGAACATTGAGATTATGAAAAAAAGCGTTTTTACTTACTTTCGAGCGCTTCATCATGCCTGTCGAAATTGGCTCTATCGTTTTCAACCTGAGACTATTAGCCTCTTAGATTTCACTGATTTCTGTAATTACAGTCAGGATATTCTAAAATATCGTCAATACGCCCCATTGCTTGTAACGCCAAGGGGAATTTTCGTTAGAAGTTCGCAAGGCGCGTTTTTTTGGTTTGACCCGCGTTATCAACATGGAAAGCTGTGGGGCGTCGAGTTCGGAAAAGATTGGGAGCCTGGCGTAATCCATTGTTGCGCAAAAATATTAAATCGAAATGGAGGAACCTGCTTAGACATTGGGGCGAATGTGGGTTTATTTTCAATAACTCTGGCTCGCCTAACGCCAGAAATCGCCTTTCATGCTTTTGAACCTATTCCAGACAATTATCAAGCGCTGACAACTAACGTTCAAGAAAACCATTTAGGCGATAGGATTATTTCAAGAAAAATGGCTGTCGCTGATCAAACTACATTCATCCGTATGTCTTCGTTAGGACAATTAAGTCATGCGCTATTCGATGGCGAACGCGTAGGCGCCACCGTGATTGAAACAGAGACAACTACAGTTGACGGATATTGTTCCCAATTAAACATACAAGACGTGAGCCTTATAAAATGCGATGTGGAAGGATTTGAATTAAACGTTCTTCGAGGCTCTAAAAACGTTCTTATGCGTCAAAAGCCGGCATTATTGATTGAGATAGCTCCTAAGTTTTTAGAGCGATATCAATTCTCGGTCGGCGAAGTTTTTTCTTTTCTTGGAAATCTAGGTTATTCTGGCAGAGCGGTTCTGGACAGCGGAGAACTTGGAAGCGTTAATTTAAGCGATGATCAAAAAATATTACAAGGCTATAATTTTTTGTTTCAAGTTGAATGATTAATATTTCATTTGCCCCAATTCAAGTAAAAAACGCCCGATGGCGTCGTAGGCAATTGTTGCAACTACTTGCCTTTGTAGCCGCGCTTTCACGCTTTATTTGGTCTCATTCATCCGATGCTCGTTCTACGTTTCATGCGAACGGAAGATTATGGGTTTGGATCTGGATGACAAACCGTTATATAGGTTGTTTGCCGCGCAAAGACTCCGCTTGCTTACGAGTAAATTTTGGCGACGTTTTAATGGAATTAGATTTATCAAGGCTAACCGACTGCCTTGCGTATTGCTTTGGGCTTGGCGAATCTGAAATTGGGTATATTTTTTCTCGCGTATGCGGTCAAAATGATATAGTCCTAGACGTTGGAGCCAACATTGGAACTACTGCATTGTTTTTTGCCAAACAATGTGTAAACGGTAAGGTTCACGCTTACGAGCCTTCAAAGAGTATGATTCAAGTTTTGAAAAACAATATAGAGCGGAATAACATCCAAAATATAGAAGTACATCCATATGCGTTGTCAGACAAGGCGGAAACAGCTTGGTTAAAGGTGGAAACGCCAAATAATCCCGGCTCCGCTCATTTAACAGCTGACGCTGAAGGAAGCCCTGTGGATATTTATGCGCTCGATGAAAATCCCCCGACCACAAACCGGTTGGATTTTGTAAAAATAGACGTCGAAGGCTATGAGATGAAAGTTCTTAAGGGAGGACAACAATTATTTCGTTCGCACAAGCCAATGATCGTTTTGGAAATTAATTTTTACGCGCTAGAAAGAATGCAAACCGCGGCGTCGGACGTTTACCGATTGTTGACGGAGTGGGGCTATCAGTTATTTATCCTTGAAAAAGGAAAATTGGTTGAATTTCTTCCCGTTTTAAAAACGCCTATTGTCTTCAATTTAATAGCCATCCATTGCGAGAAACGACCAATTGCAAGCGCGTTGTTGCGGTAAGGTTATGCATTTCCTTCAAACCGGCTATGGCGTAGGCGACATCTTAATGGCAAGCGGCATATTGCGCGCTTGGCGACGCATTCACGGCGGGGAACGGGTATTTGTCGTTAGCCGCTTCCCGAAATTATTCTGGCGCAATCCAGATACGATTGGCGCATTTTCCGAAAAAAAATATGAGCAATTAATGAATATGTTGGCAAAACCATTCATCTGGCGAATTAGAGCCGCTTTGAATTCTCGCATACTCAAACCGACTTACCCATTTCCAGCGCCCGGCCGTCACATTATAGACAGCATGGCTGCTACGCTTGGAATTGCATTGCTTCCAAAAGAACGTCGCCCGTTCCTCTATTTGACGCGCGCCGAACTGGCGAAGCAATCTTGGGCGCAAGGCTGGGTTGTCGCGCAAAGCAGTAGCGCCAATTATTGGACTGTCAATAAACGTTGGGCGCCAGGTCGTATGCAACAAGTTGTCAACCAGCTGCTTGAACGCAAATATCAAGTTGCGCAACTCGGTTCAAGCGCCGACGAACCGTTGACCGGCGTAAAAGACTTGCGCGACAAAACTTCCTTACGCGATGCGGCTTCTATTTTGAAAAACGCTCGCCTCATCGTCTGCATGGAAGGCGGCTTAGTTCATCTGGCGCGAGCGGTAGATCAAACGGCAGTGGTCATTTACACAGGTTACACGCGACCTGAAGAAACTGGTTACCCCGAGAATGTTAATCTGCGCGACCCTCACGCCGGCGCAGGCTGTTGGCGACGAGACGAATGCGAGCATTGTCAAAACAGCGCGCTGTCAATTAGCGTCAATTTTGTAACCAGCGCTGTATTCTCTCAACTTGGCGTATCGCTGAAAAGAGATTAACATGTCAGGCAAATTAGAACCGCTTAGGCAACTTCTTGAAAAAAAACCTTTTCGCTTCCTCCGCGATTTATTTGTACAAACCGCCTGGCGAATCGACCCCGATCTAAACGCCTTGCGCTGGCAAGTTTTAGAAATTGCATTAAGCCAATCTCGTAAAAGCCAACCTTTTTCGTGGGCGAAGTATGATCAATTGTATCGGCAATTGAATTTACATCTAAAAAACGACGCTGAATGGCGACTTGGTCCAAAGAAAGCCTGGTCAGTGGCGCTCGGTCCATTAAATGCGTTAGGTTATCTTGGCGGCGAACGAAGCGACGTCCGAGCGCTTGATTTTGGTTGCGGTGGGCATTTCTCGGATTCAACGGGCTTGATCTTATATTTGTGCGGAGCGCATAGCGTTGATTGCATGGAACTTGAGCGTGTTGTATCAGGTTTTGACACAGGCGCGGCATTGGAGTTGGTTCACTGGATTGAAGATCAATTAATAACCAACGCCTCGGCGTTATGTCCATCAGGCGTAAAAATAGACGATGCGCGTCTTCAACAAGCGCATCGAGCCGCGTTGCTAGAGTCAGCAGACGTGAAAAATTCCATACCGGTGAAATTGATCGCCGGGGACATATTCCAAATGAACTGGAAAAACGGAAGATTCGACTTGATCGTTTCAAACGCCGTACTGGAACATGTAACGGATCCTCCAAAAATATGGGAAGAGTTGAAACGGTTGACAAAAGTAGGAGGCGTCATGCATCATATTATTGATTTCAGGGATCATCGCGCTTACGCTTGTCCTGAGTGTTTTACAGCGACGCCAACGATTCAAAGCCTTGCGGATTGGTCTGACCCAGGCACAAACGGCTGGCAATATTTGGATTGGCTAAATATGATCAAGGCTGACTCCGCTTTAGAAATCGTTGCCTGTCGTCCAACATCGTTGAACGGCGCCGCAGCTCAAAAGCAACCAGAGAATAAACAGATCGTCGCAGATTGCGAATTTATAATTCGCCGGGTTAAATAATGCCGCTTTTTGATTTTTCTCCCAAATCCACCGCCATTCGCTTAGCGCTCAAATCCGCTCGCGCGTTCAAGAATCTATTTGAAGCGCTGGAAACCAGATTATATAAAAGATTGTCGTACCAATCTAACGTCCAAATCATCCTTCCATTTTCAAAGCGGAGGATGCGATTGAATACGGCTGGCGAAATTGGCAAAATTATTTACTTGGATGGGTTGTTGGGGTACGAAGGGCATAGCTCTGATTTGTGGGCAGATTTATGCAAACAGGCGAATTTAATTTTCGACATTGGAGCAAATATAGGACTGTATAGTATTTTAGCCGCAGATACATTGACAGACGCCCCCATCCATGCTTTTGAGCCGTTGCCAGAAAATTACGCGATACTATCTAATAATATCGAAGCCAGTGGGTATAAAAAAAAGATAAACGCCCACCAAATTGCGCTATCAAACTTGTCTGGAAAAGCTCAGATGATTATCAAAGGTTCCAGCGGCTCGACTCTTGAACAAAATTTCTGGCTGGATACGCCAACCCTAAATCAAATAACCATTCCAGTCGACACTCTGGATTTGTGGTTGGAGCGTACGGCAATTCCAATTACATCCCGCTCGCTCATCAAACTGGATGTAGAAACGCATGAACCGGCGGTACTGGAGGGAGCAAGAAAGGCTCTTGCCGCAGGGTCAGCCATTTTGTGCGAAGTGTTAGGAACGTTTACGGAACATCAGCTAAGCGATTTTCTGCCTTCCAGTAAATGGCGTTATTTTTGGATTGGTCCAGATGGACCTGTTGAACGTCGCCGAATCATTGGCGATCCGTCTTGGAAATTGCCCAACTATCTTTTCATTCCAAAAGACAGCCCATTTGATATAGTAGTCAATAATTTCAAGAAGAAATAAACGTTAAATATAATTATGTCGAAACCCGCTATTTCTGTCGTCATCCCAGCCTACAACTGCGCTTCTTATCTGCCTGCCGCCATTCAAAGCGCCCTCGACCAGTCCTATCCCGATGTTGAAGTGGTCGTCGTAAATGATGGCAGCCCTGACAATACGGACGAAGTCGTCCAACCTTATCTGGATCGCATCGTCTATGTCATGCAAGAAAATAAGGGACTTTCTGGAGCGCGCAATACAGGGTTTCGCGTCAGCAAAGGCGACTTTGTCTGTTTTCTAGATGCGGATGATATTTTGCTTGCGAATAAATTTGAAAAACAAATGGCGGTTTTTGAGCGCGAACCGGATTTGGGAGTGGTGATTTCTGGTTATTACGATATGACAGACGACGGTCAAACCATCCTTCAATCTGTGCGCAAAAACTGGCGCCGAGACGCTTTAGACCATTTGTTGAATCATGAAGTTTTCCCGCCGCACGCCCCGCTAATTCGCCGCGCAGCGTTGGAAAATTCCGCCTTGTTTCCTGAAGATATCGTTACGGCAGAGTCGCAAGAAGATTGGCAACTTTGGCTAGATCTGGCATTAAATGGGATTCAATTTTCATCTGTCCCAGAACCGCTCTGCAAATATCGCCGTCGTCCGGGAAGCATCAGTTCAAATCCGCTTAAACATTTAGATGGCGCAATACGGGTTGTGCGCTGGTTGCGTCAACATCCTCAAGGAAGGCTTTATCGTCAACAAATTGAGCGCCTAGCCGGGATCATTGAAATGGAAAGAAGCGCTCGCGCTTGGCAAACGGGTAAATCAGACCTTGCGGTTGAAATACTAGCGCAAGCGTTTGAGCTCCGCCCAACCTACTGGGCGGAACCCTATACATGGTTGCGCTTATTTACAATCAGCCTGCGCCTTGAAGAGCTCGTAAAATGGCTAAGTCGCCCTGAGCCAGCGTGGTTCAAGAAAATTGTAATTGAAAAATATCTGGTTGACGTTTTCAAAAGCGTTCCTCCAAAAAATTGTCGAAAATTAAACGCTTCGGCATGGCTTATGTTTTGCGACTTGGCTTACGAAAACAACGACGACGAATCGCGCATGGAGGGCGCGCGAAATGCGTGGAGTTCAGATTGGAAAACATGTCTTTCCGCTCAGGGTTTTCCGTCAACGTTGCGCGCTTTGTTCGGTCCAAGAATAATTGCCCAATTAAAAGGTCGGCGGTTTTCCAGAGAGGAAAAATGAAAAAAATATTAATTACCGGCGGAGCGGGCTTCATTGGAAGTCATTTGATTGATTATTTATTAAACATGAACGACGTTCAAGTGCGAATATTGGACAATCTTAATCACCCTAACTCTGCCCGCGTAGATGAATTTCGCAACGACGCCAGACTGGAATTTATTTATGGAGACGTCCGCCATCTTCCCACAGTCATGCAATCCGTTCAAAACTGCGATTTGATTTTTCATTTGGCGGCGCAATCCAACGTCATGCGCGCAGAAGCCGATCTTGTTTACGCTTTTGAAACCAATGTTAATGGCGCGTTCAACGTTTTACATTCCGCTTTAAAAAACAAAGTCGAGCGCGTTGTTTTTACGTCCTCGCGCGAAGTATACGGCGACCCACAAAACTTGCCGGTCGCCGAGGACGCTCCCCTGCGGCCCCGTAATATCTACGGCGTTAGCAAAGTGACCGGGGAATTGCATTGTCAGTTGTTTCGCCAGCAATATGGTCTTGACGCGCGAATAGCGCGTCTTTCCAACGTATACGGAGCAGGCGATTCAGACCGCGTCATTCCGCGCTTCTGCCATGCGATTCAAAATGGTCAGCCTCTCACTCTTTATGGCGGCGACCAAGTAATTGATTTTATCTGGATCAAAGACGCAATCCGCGCGCTTTGGGAGATAAGCCAATTGGCGAATTTTGACGAACCGCTCAATTGCGGCAGCGGTCATGGGATCACTGTCCGTCAATTGGCTGAAAAATTGCGCGCCGTCAGTCAAACGCCTGTGGAACTGCAAGTTATGCCCAGCAGGGTTGCGGAGGTTAATCGGTTTATCGCCGACACCGCTCGTATGCGTAAAATTTTAGGATGGTCGCCTGACGACGGCTCGCTTAATTATTTGAGCGACGTATTGCAATCGTATGCGGCTTGCGCAAAATGAATAATCAATATATTCTTTATTGGCTTTGCAATTGGAAATTAGAGCGCGACCGGCGAAAAGCGCCTATTACATACGCTCAAGGATATGAAATTGGTTTTCAGGCTTACACTCAAAAAAGAGCGGGATTTTCCCGTATCATCTACGAACAACCTGTTATTCGCGAAAAAATTTCAAGCGGCTCTAAAGTATTGGATATAGGCAGCGGAAGAGGCGCAGGCGCCGCAGGTTTAATAGAAACCCCGGAAGAGATTCAATTATATTTGTGCGATCCTTTTCATCGCGAGTTGACGCATTCAAAACAATTGTTTGAGAACAACGTCAACGTTTCCAAGCTTAAAGGAAAAGTTTGCTCAACGGGAGAAAAGTTGCCTTTTGCAAACGAGAGTTTCGACTTTGTTTCTGGCGTTGACGTTTTAGAGCACATTGTTCATTGGCGTTCCACTCTTGCGGAAATATATCGAGTATTGAAGCCGGGCGGCTATGTTTATTTGCAATTTGTGTTCCTGCGCAACGCCAATCATTCGCATTTAGGCGATCTCGTCAGATTTAACTATGTCGAATTATTCTGGTCCAAAAAAGCAATACTTTGGGCGTACGAGAAGTTGGCGAAAGAAGAATTGTTACGCAAAGACGTTGAGCGCCCCGACGAATTAGCCGAATGGTTTACATGGCACCTTGAGCAACATCGCAATACGCTAAATAGGCTTACGTCTAAGGAATTTGAACAAGAAATAAATAGAATCGGCTTTTCGCTTCCTTACGCAAAATTTATTCCATTGCCGGGTTATATCCCTTTATTGCTGAGAGCGTTTTGGCCATGGCATGATTTTTTAACCGCAAATAATATCTTTTTACTTCGCAAGAATAAGGATAACCCGATTAATATTGGCAATCTCATTCGCAACGAAGCCAGAGCGACGCTTCGTGACAGCATAAAGCGAAAACTGAGCGGATTCGCAAAAAATTGGAAACACCAAAACAAATCATAATGGTGAAAACATGTTAGAAACTCTAAAACGCCCTTTCCGCGCTATACGTCGCGAATTAGCTATCTATAAGGCTAAACGTCAGCTAAACCTTCGCCGCGCCCCAAATCCATTTCAAGCGCAAATCAACGCTGTCCTAAAGGAATTGCCTGCGGCAGGCATTCATCTGGTTGAAGATACGCTTGACGATCAGGCTGTCAGGCAGTTCGCTCAGCAAGCCGAGTATGAGTTTTATTACCCCAATTACTATCCCAACAAAGAACTGCATAGGCTCAAGAAAATTCGCGAGCATTATATGGCTGCGCGGTTGCTCGATTTAAAAAGCTCGGATGTTTATCTCGATGTAGCCAGCCAATACGCCCCTGCGCCGCAAGTATACGAACGTTTGTTTGGTTGTCAGGTTTTACGTCAGGACTTTGAATATCCAAACGGGCGACATGGTCGCATAATTGGCGGTTCGGCCGGACAAATGCAACTGGAAAGCAATTCGATCACCAAAGCCGCCATGCATTGTTCCCTCGAGCATTTTGAAGGGGATGAAGACGTCGCTTTATTCAAGGAAATGGAGCGCGTTTTGGTTCCGGGCGGTTTGTTCGCGGTTGTGCCATTGTACCTGTCGGACGAGTATTTTATTTTTACACAACCATCGCTTTACGCCGAACTGCCAAAAACAGAGTGGCCCAAATTTGACCCGGACGCCGCGCTATATTTGGCTAATGGCGGAAACCGTCATGAACGCTATTACGACGCGCGGCATTTATTCGCGCGCATATTTGCCGGCGCAAAAATGCAAGCGACCATTCACAGCTTTGGTCGTGAAACCTTTTGCAGTTTGGGGCAGTTGCGTTTTGCGGCTGTCTTTAAAAAGGACGCCGTCGCTTGAATAGAAATTTGAAAAATCTTCTTAAAACAATGTTTTACCCTGCGCGACTGGCGGCGGGGCGCTTTGCGATTAATTCAGATCTTCTCGCTCGTCTGGATGACAACCAACTTCGCAATACGGTTTTATACAAAGCCGCGCGCCTGATCGCCGCCGAAAAAATCGGCGGCGATTATTTGGAGTTTGGCGTATTCTCGGGCGGCAATTTTGCTTCGGCTTTTTCAACCATACAAAAGGCGTTCCAACATGCCGCGACGCATAACGAGTGGAACACTGAACAGGATTGCCGACAACGCCAGCGAATTTGGGATGGAATGCGCTTCTTCGCCTTTGATTCATTTCAAGGCTTGCCAGCCTTGGGAAGCGTGGACGCGATCTCCCCTGATTTTGCGACAGGCAAGTACGCCTGCTCCGAAAATCAATTTCGCCGAAATATTTTTTCGAGCGGTGTGTCTTTGGAAAAAGCGATTACTATTCCGGGTTGGTTTGCCCAGTCTCTGACTCCTGACGTCGTCAAGACTTATCGCCTAAAAACGGCGGCAATTGTATATATTGATTGCGATTTATACGAGTCGACGCGACCCGTGTTGGAATTTATCGCCCCATTACTAGTAGACGGCAGCGTCCTCGTTTTTGACGATTGGTACAACTATAAGGGAAATCCAACGCTCGGAGAACAACGCGCCTGCCGCGAGTGGCTACAACAACACCCAGAGCTGGAACTGATTGAATATCAAAAAGAGGGCCCATGGAAAAACAGTTTTATTGTCCACTGTTTGGATGAACGATGATCGTCGCAACGCTATGCACTATTCCTCCTCGTCAACAGAGTTTTCGGCAGGTTCTACAGCGCATCCTTTATGAACAAACGCAACCAATTGACAAGATGTTCGTCTGGCTCAACGGATACAACGAAATGCCCAACGATTTGCCTCAGGATTCCCGACTGATTGCATTTCTCGAACCTGAAAACCCCGGTCCCTGGAAGCGCTACGAACTTCAAGGAAAGGTTGACTCTCGCGATATAGGATTAACATTAGATGACGACTTGATTTATCCAGCCGATTATGTCGAAACCGGAGTGAAAGCGTTGCGGCAGGTTGGCGAAGCAACCTCAATTTGCTTTGCTGGCGCCTTTTGGGATCCGATTGTACCGTCTGCCTGTTTGGATTTTTATACCCACCGACGCTGGATACCTTATACGCAGGAATTGAATTTTCCCGCCCCCATTTCTGTCCTGATGGGAGGAAGCGGTTTTCATTGGGGAGCCAATTTTCAAAACAACGTTTCAACAGAACTGGATGGATTTCGCTTCAACGATGATTTAATGGCTAGCCTCGGTTTGCAACGGCGCGGAATTCAGATTCTTTCCATGCCTAAAAGCAAAAATTGGATAGGCGAACGCCCTGAGCAAAACGCCAGTCACGCTCTATGGCGAACGGATCGGATAACGCGCGCGGCTACGTTTCAGGCAATGGTTAATCGTCTTGGTTTTCGTCCGTGGCCGGGCAATTTGGGGCCTCTGGCAAAAGAACCCATTACATTGTTAATAAGCGTTGACGAATTATCGCTTGATTGCTTTGAAAAAATACGACGCCTTTCGCCTAAAACGCATCTTCATACTTTAGAAATAGATCTCAGCGGGAGTCACATGCTAACATCCCGCCCTTTACGTCATTGTTTTGAGCATTTTGTCAGCATTCCCGCCGAAGGCGGTAGGTTCGAGTCTTTGCTCGGAGTTCGCCTATGGCGGCAACGACGCATACAGTCGCAGGGCTGGGCTGGCGTTCAAGAATATCTGCAATGGCTGGAAGCGTCTTTAAACATCCATAGCATGGGCATTGTCCCGACTACGCATAAATCCGTATGGCTTACCAGCAAATTAGAAAACTGGATTGACAAATTTCACGCTGAAAAAATAATCCAAATTCCAGGGAATTTATAACTCGTGCTTGAATATACTCGAGAAAAAATACGCCAGATTTTATGGGACGCTAATCATCGTCTGGCTATATTTCCTAAAGACAGCAAAAATCGCATTTTAGTTATACAGGAAGAAGGACTGGGCAACGCCATTTTGACCACGCCGTTGATTCAGGCGCTCGCTACTCTTGATCCCCCAAAAAGCATTGACGCGCTGGTTAATCGAGCTAGAGGAACCGACTTGGTTTTTGAAAATTGGTCATTAATCAATAAGGTTTGGGATAGGACGGAACTCGCCTCGCGGACGGAGTTGCTTTACTGCCATACCGTATTGGAATGTCATCCGCGCCACGAACTGCCTAGTAACGTCAAGTATCAGCGCCGCTTGAGAATCAGTATTCGCATTCAGTCCGGCTTGGATTATCACTGGCATTTCGCCAAGCACGAAAGCGAATATTTGCTCGATCTGGCGCGTCAGTTGGGATACATTGGCGCTCGTCCGCCATTGCGTCGCCCGCCCGGCGCCTCCAATTATGATTTTTCTTTTTCTGACAATATGATCGCCATTGGAATTGGCTACGCAAAAACGTTGCGCGCCGATGGGCGCGATTGGCGCGACCGCCACTGGGGAACTGAAAATTTCCTCGAACTATGCCTAAAACTAAAATCCCTTGGCTTTCGCCCCATTTTAGTCGGCGACCAGAAGGATTTTGACCGCGACGGCGTCCCGCTCGCCCAACAAGGCGTGGAAAGCGTTTGCGGCAAACTAAGTCTCGCTCAAATAATTGATTTTATTGGTCGTTGCCGCGCTTTTATTGGAAACGATACCGGGCTGATGCACGTTGCGGCGACAACCGGCGTACCCACAATCGGTATTTTTGTCAACACAAACAGCGTCAAGAGCTACCCGCTTGGAAATCAATGCATTGCGCTGGGAGGAAACCACGGTCCCAAAACATACAAAATTAAACCGCAACAGGTCCTCTCAAGCCTCAACTCTTTTATTGGGTAAATATTAGGCAACCGCGTCCTCCAAAGGAAAAAAGTGAATACAGAAAATATTTCCCGTTTACAATTGGGCGTCTCAAACCCCAAACTTCTTCCCGCCTCCGCAATTAAAGTATTTGCCGATGGAACTTGGATAAATCTGGGAGAAAAGTCCAACATTCCGCCAAGAAGGTCGCTCCGCGCTATTTTATGGGATGGATTAGCCAAGGTCAGGCGTAAGCTCAACCCCGCTCTTCGCAATTTGGATCAAGCGCGCGAGGATGATTGGCGCGAAACCTATAAAGCAATGCGCTTGACGCCATTCTGGTGGGGCAAGGGCGAAAGTCTGCCCTTTCGCGACGGCGCATTTAATTTTATTTTTAGCGAGCATTTTTTTGAGCATATTTTTATGGACGAGGCGTACGAGCTCTTTCTTGAATGCAAGCGCGTATTAAATCCTAAAGGCGTTTTTCGAATGAGCGTTCCTGACGCTGATTTAAGAACTTACGCTGGATTGGAACCGCTGGCTTTTGACGCGAAAACGGGTAAGAGCTCAAAACTTGGATGGGATCATCCTGACACTCATAAAACGCGCTGGAACATATATTCTTTATCCTTGTTGCTAAAACTGGCGGGATTTCAGGTTATTCCTTTAGCGTACTGCGATCGCTATGGAAAATTTTATTCCGAATGGCCTAAAGCGTTTTCCTCGCCATATCCCGAAAGCTCTGATTGGAAAGTAATTTGCGCCGACCGTTATATAAAGAGGAAATTCTCATTGATTGTTAACGCCATTCACTTGAAATAACCGTTTCAAGCGAAGGCGAAGAAACGAACGCGGACTTGAAGTCGGAAAAAATCATGAATCTTGTTTTTGTCTCAGGAACTTCTTGGCATACATTCAAAAAAAATGGGTTTCGCACTCGCCAAGGAGCGTTACTTAATGAATTTTCCCACACGCCGAAATTTGACCGTTTAGTGATTGTCACTGAGACTGGTTTTCGCGGGGAAGCCAGCTACGAAGAAATTAACGCTCCGGGTTGCGTCCCAATTACTCAAGTATATATTCCTGGGCGGTTGCCAGAAAGTTTGACGCGTCCATTCGGAAATATGGGGTTTCAATCCAACTACCTTCTGCCTTCCGGAAATTGGTTGCCGAAAAACAATGTAATGATTTGGTCTTATTCCGCAAAATTAGGATTATGCCTAAAACATCGCGCTCAATCCAAATTTTTCTACGATGTGATTGACTATCGCCCGGCGGATTTGAACTTGACTTTTTGGAACCGCTATTTATGGCGTCTGGAGCTTTCGCTTGCTTGCCGCGTCGCCGACATAATCGTCTGCAATGGCGAAACGGCGCGTCAACGCCTCAGCCCACAAGCAAAAAACGGTTGCGAGCTTGTGCGCAACGGCGTCGATCCTAATCGCTTTTTATATTCGCGCAATAATATCGCTCGACATGGAGCGGGTTTTGTCGGCGTCATTTCGCGTTGGATTGACTTTGAATTATTGCAAAACCTTTTAATTGCGCTCCCCGAGGTTGATTTTATATTCTTCGGCGTCGTCCATTCAAACAAAGAACGTATTGAAACGCTGCAACGGCGTAAAAACTTTCATTGGCTCGGCGAGATTGCGCCTCAAGACATCCCCGCTTTTCTCGCCAAATGCGCGCTTGGGATTTTGCCCTACAAAAATCAGATTACAAAAATCAGCATCGGCGATTCAATGAAGGTCTTTGAGTACTTGGCGGCGGGGACGCCCGTTGTTTGTACGGATTTTCAAGACGGTCTTCAGGAAAAATTCTCGGGCTTGATCGAGATCTGCGAGGACGCCGATAAATTTATATCGGCAGTGCGTAGCTTTGCTAATCAACAGCCCAATCAGGACTGGCAAAATCGCGCCTGGCAATTCGTTCTTGAAAACACCTGGCAAAAACGCGTAGAAAAAATCATTTCCATTAATGATTTATTGACTTCTTGACAAAAAAACTTACATGCAAAACAAATTTCCAAAAACATTAACGTTATCCTGGAGCGTTCCTCCCGCCGCTTCGGGTTCAGGAATAGTAATGCACAATTTGCTGAGCCAATTTACGCCGGCTGAAATGGTAGCTGTCGGCGCGTACTATGTCGGGCACGCCAGATCAATCTGGACTAAAGAAAAACCGCATATTTTTTACGGTTTAATCCATCCCCCAGAAAATTGGCGCGGGCACCGCTGGATTTTACTGCTTCAATTTCCAGCGCTCCTTCTTACGTCAATATGGGTTTTGTTTTTTTTTCGTTGCAAAGTTATTTTTGTCGTTTATCCAGACCATTTATTTCTGTTGGCTGGTTATTTATTGAGCAAGATATTTAACAAACCTCTCTACGCCTACTTCCACAATACTTATCTGGAGAATAACCCAAACAGTCGTTTGGCGCATTGGCTTCAGCCAATGGTTTTCAAGCGCGCCAAACATATCTTTGTCATGAGCGAAGGGCTTGAATCGTATTATAAAAAACTCTATCCTGATTTAAAATGCTCCGCCCTTGTTCACACCACCATGAAATATTTGGAAGCTGACAACGTCGTTTTGCCGCCAATTCACAATCCCCTGCGGCTTGTCTTTGCGGGCAATGTGAACGCGTCTTGCTCTGAGGCTATGGGACGCTTCGTGAAATTAATAAAAAACAACCCTGAATTTTCCCTTCAAATTTACTCCGGTATGCGCAAAAAAACATTTCAAAATATAGGGATATTTTCTGATAATATAGTTATCGCCAACGTTCCTTATGATTTTTTGTTGAATCATATTCAAAAAGCGGACGTCGTTATTCACCCACACGGTTTTTTGGGCGAAATGGCGTTGCATGAATATGAAACGATATTTCCCACAAAGACCATTGAATATTTACAATGTCGCCGACCCATCTTAGCCCACGTCCCCGCAGACAGTTTTATCGCAAAGTTTTATAGAGAGCGCGATTGCGCCTTATTGGTTTGCGAACCAACAGTCGAAGCTTTATACGAAGGATTAATGCAAATCAGCAAGGACGACGCTCTTAGAAAAAAGCTGGTCACGAATGCGCTCAAAGCGGCGCGTCGTTTTTACGCGCCTAACGTTATTCAGCGTTTACGCGATGTGATTGGCGCTGTTGTATAATGGTTGCGGGTAGTGGTATACAAGCAAGTGATGGACAGCCTAAAAAGCCTGTATTTATCACTTCGACTTACCCACTACCTGATTGCGCGCTACGACGTTCAATCGTTATTTTATTTAAAATTTTTCATGAGGAGAAGCAAACTTGCGCATCGTTTTTGATTTAGACGGAGTAATCTGCGCATTGCGACAGCCAGGCGAAACTTACGCGATGGCGCAACCTATCCCTGAGGCGGCTGAATGCTTACGCCGTCTAAGAGCGAAAGGGCATGTTGTGATTATATACACCGCTCGGAATATGGCGACTTTTGACGGGAATTTAGGAAAAATCATGAAGAGCGTAGGCATGCTAACTTTGGAATGGCTGGAGAAACACAACATTGAATATGATGAAATTTACTTTGGGAAACCCAGCGGCGATATCTACGTCGACGATTTGGCGATAGAATTTCAAAGTTGGGAAGAATTAAAACAAAAAAGTTTTTTTGCGCAAATGGATCTTGGGGAATAAACCGCTCAACGTATAAAGCGATCAGCGCCTATGAATACCATGATTTATATACTGCTTGGGATGGCGGGAATGATAAGCTTGCTCTTCTTTCTCCGCAACCCAGAATTGCCAATGACGGTTCTCTTCCCGCTCCTCTGGCTATTCTGGTCGTACAATGCGCCTTTACTCGGCGGGCGCCTCGAACGCGTCATTGGATTAATAGCGATTGTTGGGATGTTTATTGTATTAGCCAAACGTCGTCATATATTGCCCCTGCCCCCGTTGGTGTTTACCGGATTGGTTTTATTGATCGGGGCATATATGACGTCAAGTCTTGTTAATTCTATTCCAAATCCATTAGACAATATAGTCAGCCTGACAACTCGTTTTCTCTTTCTATATGTGGCTTTTTTTCTTTTGTACACGCCTGAAAATTTACGCCTAGCGAGCGTCCTTTTGATTATTACCGGGCTGATTGGCGCGGTTATTATTTTATATTTGAATCTAATCTGGGGATTTGGTTTTTTTAGAACCTATACAGGGTTTCTACTGGCAAGATCTTTGGGAGAATTTGGGTACGCTCTTATAATCGGAGGAAATTCTTTAACTATCTCCGCGATACTGCTAATTAGCGTCGCTCCAACTTTACCCAGTTCGTCAAAACGCAATCTAGCGCAGATAGGCGCAATCTTTCTTTTTGCCATGGCGTTTGTCGCGCAATTTCGCCGCGAAATTCTTATATCGGCTTTGCTAGTTCTCCTTTATCTTATTGCGACAAATAGCGGCGACATTCGCAAGCCAGCGATTTGGGTGTTGCTGGGCATGGGCGTTTTTTATGTTTTTGCCTTACTGCCGTCTCAAATATTTCAACAGCGCTTAGCTGAAGGAGCAATGCTTGCGCAAGGCACTGACCCGCGCCTGCTGAGTTTGCAAGCCGGTCTACAGGCTTTTCTACAAGCGCCTTTTTGGGGCACTGGTCCCACCAGCTACGAAGCGACTTCCTACAGAGTTTTAGGTTCTGGCTACGCCGGCTTTTACTACCATTCCTATAATGTTTTTATTTATTTCGCAGTCGAAGCGGGCATATTTGGCTTAGGCGGGCTTTTATTGATCTTGTATGGGGTTTTTCGCAAAGCTCGTCAATCTCAAGCGCCCCCGGAAAGCCCGCAAGGCTGGATATTAAGTAGCGCGCCCGGGTTTATGATTATCATCGTAGTTTCATTTACTTTTGGCAATTACTATGAAATGAGCTTGCCCTGGTTTTTAATGGGCATGATTCTATCTGCCGCCCGACTTGCCGAAATGCCAGCTACTGCAAAGGAAGATTCCTTGCCGCGCAAATACGAGCGGCTCTCAATAAATAACAGGCAAAATGCGCGCTAGCAAAAAAGAGGGAAAATAAATGTGCGGCGTCTGCGGTGGAATTATTCGTCCCGACTCCGCCCAAACCATGAACGTCGAAATCATCAGGCGCATGTCCAACGCGCTCGTCCATCGCGGACCTGATCGTGACGGTTTTTTTCTCAGCCCGGACTGCAAAGTGGGACTCGGGTTTCGGCGCTTAAGCGTGATCGATCTGTCCAGCGGCGATCAGCCCATCAGCAACGAAGACAGCTCAATCCAAATCGTGTTTAACGGCGAGATCTATAATTTTCGGGAATTGCGCGCAACGCTTGAGAATCGCGGCCACAGATTTCAGACAAACAGCGACACGGAAACGATCGTTCACGCCTACGAAGAATATGGAGTTGATTGCGTTCAACGCTTGCATGGCATGTTTGCTTTTGCGCTGTGGGATTCATCGAGTCGAAAATTATTCTTGGCGCGCGACCGCTTAGGAAAAAAACCGCTTTATTACTGGCATGGCTCGCATGGCTTTTTTTTCGCGTCGGAGCTCAAATCTCTTTTACAGATTCCTGAAACGCCTCGTCAAGTGGACGAGCGCTCTTTGGCGGAATATTTTCGCTATCAGTATATTCCCGCGCCTCGTTCTATCTTGCAAGGCGTGTTGAAGCTCCCCCCGGCGCACACTCTGATATACGACGTCGAACAAAATAGTTTGAATTTATCCAACTACTGGCAACCTGAATTTGAGCCCAAACTGCGCTTAAGCATGGACGAAGCGGAAGAAGCGCTTTTGGAAGAATTACGCAAAGCGGTTCGCCAACGCCTGATTAGCGACGTGCCGTTGGGAGCGTTATTAAGCGGCGGCATTGATTCGTCGTTGGTAGTAGCGCTCATGGCTGAGGCTGGTCCGCAGGTCAAAACTTTTACGATTGGTTTTGACGACTCCGGTTTTGACGAGCGCCCTTACGCCCGCGAAGTGGCTAATCGTTACGACACAGAGCATCACGAGCTTGTCGTGCGTCCAAACATGCTGGACGTTTTACCGCGCCTAGCTTGGTATTTGGACGAACCGATGGCGGATCCATCCGCGCTACCCACCTACTACGTCTCTCAAATGGCGCGGCAACATGTGACGGTAGTATTGAACGGCGACGGCGGCGATGAAAATTTTGGCGGATATTGGCATCATGGCGCCGCCTTAACCGCTCAACAACTTTCCATGTTGCCGACTTGGCTGCGAAATGGATTGTTGCGCCTAATAACCCAGCATGGCGATCGCTTATCCCGAATTCCATTATTCTCTCGCCTGTCGCGCGGATTGGAGCAAGCGGATTGGCATTTATGGAAATTGCACGAGATCCGCATGGAATTATTCGATACGCATTCTTTACAATCTTTATTTCCACAAGCGGCGTCTCTTCCATCTGAAAGCAACTTTGAGCGAATTTACTTGCAGGCGCAAGATTTAAAGAGCGTTGACGCCATGCTACGAACAGACTTGCTCGCAGTATTGCCCGGGCAATTATTAGTCAAAATGGATCGCATGAGTATGGCAAACTCTCTTGAAACGCGCTCGCCCTTACTGGACCATAAAGTGGTAGAACTGGCGGCGCGCCTGCCAGCGAATTACAAGATCGCTTACAGAAAGAAAAAAATCTTGTTGCGACGATTAGCCGCCCGTTTTATCCCCAACGACTTAGCGCGCCGCCCAAAGATGGGATTTGCAGCGCCTTTGCAACGCTGGCTTTATCAAGAACATGCCGCGCCCGTGCGGAATATTTTGCTTGATCCGCAAGCGCGCATTTATGAATACGTTCAGCGCAGCGCCGTCAAAGCATTATTGGATTGCGCGCCTGTTGAGCGTTCGACGAATAGCCAGCGTATATGGGCGTTGCTAATACTGGAAAATTGGCTTCAAGGAATCTTAAACTAAAATGCTTCAGGCGCTTTGGGAACGTTTACGCTATTATTATCTATATGGGGCGCGTTTCCGTGGCGACAACGTTTCTTTTTTGCGTTATCTGGGCGTCAAGATTGGCTCTCGTTGTTTCATTTCCACAGCTATTCATAATTTCGGAACGGAACCCTGGTTAGTGGAGATTGGCAACGACGTTTCGATCACGGACGGCGTTGTTTTTTTAACTCACGACGGTTCCAGTCGTTTGTTTCGTAAAAAAATACCCAACATGAACGTCGCGCATGGCAATCGGTTTGCCCCGATTCGAATTGAAAACAATTGCTTTATTGGAATTAATGCAATTATCATGCCGGGCGTCACAATTGGCGCAAACTCCATAGTTGGCGCGGGTAGCGTGGTTACAAAAAACGTTCCCGCGATGAGCGTAGCGGCGGGCAACCCAGCGCGGGTTGTCTTGACTTTGGATGAATATATTGAGCGCTATCGGCAAAAGAGCGTTCCAGTGGAAGCGTTAGACCGAATCGCTTTGCGACGCGAACTGACGCATAGATTTTGGGGCGAGGAAAGATAGCGTTATGCGTCTCGCCCATTTACGCATCGCCTTTTTGGCAGGCACACTAGGTCAGGGCGGATCCGAACGTCAGCTTTACTATATTTTAAAGACGTTGCGACAGGCGGGTTGCAGACCTTACTTATTTACGCTTACGCAAAGCGAGTTTTGGGAACAGCCTATTCGCAATCTGGATATACCAATTGTCTGGATTGGAAAAAATGGATTTCCCTTAGCGCGCCTCTCAAAATTAATTCAAGAGCTACGTCCATTGAAATTGGATATTGCGCAAAGCCATCATTTTTTCGCCAACCCTTACGTCGCTTTCGCAGGGAGAGCGTTGAACATATTAGACATAGGCGCAATCCGCAACGACGCGTTCAGCGAGGCGCGAGGCAATGGTCCAATTCTAGGGCAAATTTGCCTAAAAGCTCCTCGCCGATTGGCGGCTAATTCTAAAAACGGGTTGCGTAACGCAATAAATTTGGGCGTCAAGGAAAACCGATTGCATTTGTTGCCCAACGTCATAGACTGCTCTAAATTCAAACCATTAATTGGCAAAACCTCCGAAACAACGTTGACGCTATTGACAATCGGCAGACTAACCCCGCAAAAAAACCAGATGTTATTTTTACAGGCGTTTGCGCGGCTGCGCATTGCGCATAAGAAATCTATCAAAGGGTTAATCGCTGGAGAAGGTCCCTGCCGAACAGACTTGGAGAAAGCCGCTCAAGAGTTAAATCTCTCACGAAGCGAGATTGACTTTTTAGGACTCGCGGCAGACCCTCTCCCGCTCTATCAAGCGGCTGATATTTTTGCGCTGACTTCAGATTGGGAAGGCTCTCCCAATGTGGTTATGGAAGCAATGGCTTGCGGACTGGCGGTAGTATCTACACGGGCAGGCGGAGTCGCAGATCTCATCGAGGACGGAAAAACGGGGTTATTGATCGAACCGGGCAACCTCGAACAGTTAGTTGAATCTCTCGTCAATCTAATCGAACAACCTGACCTGCGCGCATCTCTGGGGATTGCGGCTCGGCAATATATGATAGACAATTATGATTTAACCGCATTGCCTAAAACGCTAAATAATTTCTACGCAACGCTATGAAACAACCCCGCATTCTCTTTGTCGGTCCCATGTTAGGCAAACACTCAGGCTGGGTGCCAAATCCAGCTGAGATATTAGCTCCCAATTTCACGCGCGAGGGCTATGCCTGTATTTTAACTTCCGACGTTTTAAATCGTTATCTTCGCCCACTGAATATCGCCCAGACAATGCTCCGCGAACGCCAGCGTTATGACATTGTCAGCGTTCAAACGTATTCAGGACCGAGCTTCCTCGTGGAAGACATGGCGTCTCGAATAGCGGGCTATCTTGGTAAAAAATTAGTCATGGTATTGCACGGCGGCAACATGCCGGTATTTATGCGGCAATACCCTAATTGGTCGCGGCGCGTGTTCGGTCGCGCCCATGCCATAGCGACGCCTTCCGCATATTTGCAAGACGCAATGTCGTTGTACGGCTTTGAAGCGCATGTTATCCCAAACATGTTGGACATTGAAAAATATCCCTTTCGCCTGCGTGAAAGCGTTCAGCCGCGCCTGCTTTGGATGCGCACGTTTTATGATTACTGTCACCCTGAAATGGCGGTGGAAGTCCTCGAGCGCTTATCCGCGCGCTACAAAAACGCTTCCCTAACGATGTGCGGTCAAGACAAAGGGCTGTTGGAGCCAACCAAGCAATTGGCGGAACAAAAAGGATTAAAAAGCAAAGTACGTTTCGCCGGCTTTCTAAACGAAGAAGCCAAAAAACGCGAGTTCGGCGCTCACGATATTTATTTAAATACCAATCGGATTGACAATATGCCAATCGCGGTCATCGAAGCCGGCGCTTTTGGTTTGCCGGTAGTCGCCATGTCCGTAGGAGGAATCCCCTACTTGCTTAAAGACGGGCAAACCGGGTTACTCACGCCTTTCGGAGACGTCGACGCCATGTCGGTTGCCGTTTGTCGCTTAGTGGAGCAACCCAGCTTGTCGGCGCGCATCTCTCGTCAAGGTCGCGATTTAGCCGAACGGTCGGCTTGGAAAAATATATTTCCTTTATGGGACGCCGTCTATCAGCAAGTTCTTGAAAGAGGCGTCTAATGTGCGGAATTTGCGGAATTATATTTAAAGATAAAAGCCGCTCGGTAGATGAATCTATGTTGATGCGCATGCGAGACAGTTTGTTCCATCGAGGTCCAGACGATGCGGGCGTTTATCTGAAAGGAAACGTTGGACTCGGAGCGCGCCGACTATCAATTCTGGATTTGAGCGCCAATGGACACATGCCGATGAGCGCTTCTGACGGGCGCTTCTGGATTGTCTATAACGGCGAGGTCTACAACTTCGCCGAGCTGCGTTCCGACTTGATTGCGCAGGGCGTTAGTTTTCGGTCAAACTCTGACACAGAAGTCCTATTGTATTTATACCAACGCTACGGTCCGCAAATGTTGCAACGCTGCAATGGCATGTTTGCCATCGCAATCTGGGATACGCTGGAAGAAACCCTGTTTCTGGCGCGAGACCGTATGGGAGTCAAACCTTTATATTACGCGTCTCGTTCCGACGGCTTATATTTTGCGTCTGAAGAAAAAGCGTTTTTCGCAACTGGTTTTCGCGCGGAATTCGACGAAAGCCGCGCTTTGGAATTATTGTTTTTTCGATATGTAGCTGGAGAAAAAACTCCCTACAAAGGAGTTCAACGCCTCCTACCCGGACATTACCTGCTCTACCGACATGGCGAAGTCAATATAAAACGCTGGTATTGCCTTGCCGAAAAAATTGATCCAAACTTGGGGTTGAGGAGCAAGGCTGAAGCCTCCAGACAATTTACAGAATTGTTCGACGACTCAATTCGTTTGCGCCGGATCAGCGACGTCCCAGTGGGCAGTTTACTCAGCGGGGGCTTGGACTCTAGCAGCATGACGGCAACGATGGCTCAACAGGCGGGGGCGGGCATTTCAACTTTTACGGTGCGATTTGCGGACGCGGCTTACGACGAGGGGCGTTACGCCAAAGAATTAACCGCTCGCTGGAATCTCGACTATCAAGAATTATATTTGCCGCCGGCAGAATTGCCTGAAATGTTGCGTCGGGCTACACATTTTCTGGACGAGCCAATTGTGCATGGACACGACCCGCACCTGTTAGCGATTTCTCGCATGGCAAAGCAAAAAGTAACGGTCTTGCTTTCCGGCGAAGGCGCGGATGAAATCATGGCTGGGTATGTGCGTTATTTATTGTTTCGATATCCTCAACGGTTAATGAACGCAATCAGCGCATTTTCAAATGGACTGGAGAGAACGCGCCTTCTTCCGCGACGAATGCAAAAGGTGGCGCAATTGCTCAAATTCAAATCACCCAACGACCGTCTTGTGTACAGTTCCGCCGAGTTGCTTCCGCATCAATTTGATCTGCAATCTATTCCAGATTTGGAGTACCGTTATCAAATAGCCGAAGAAGCTCAAAAGGCGTATTCAGATCCTTTGCGACAGGTCATGTATTATGAACAGCACACCTACCTGCAATCTTTATTGGATCGCAACGACCGGATGACTATGGGGGCGTCCATTGAATGCCGCGAACCATTTTTGGATTATCGCCTTGTAGAATGGGCGGCAAATTTACCCGCTCAGTTAATGTATGCAAATGGAACGGGCAAGGCGGTGATGCGCGACGCCATGCGCGCAAGGTTGCCAAGAAGCATCTTGAAGCACAAAAAGTGGGGATTTGGCGTGCCCTGGCAGGCGTACCTGCGCGGTAATCCGATTTTCAAAAAAAAGATTCAGTCTCTAGCCGACGGAAAGTTGCAAACCCATCTCCCCATCGATTCGAAAACAATGGCAGCGGCGCGATCTTTCCTAAACGGCAACGACAATTTTTTATCTCTGGCGCTTCAGTATCTCTTTTTTGACGTCTGGCAAGACGTCTGCTTAAATGAGCGCGTCCAATGAGCCTGCATATTCAAAACGCGAGCGTTTCCCATGCCTAGTATTTTTGATCGCGTATACGGTAAATCCCCTGTCTGGATGCAACAAATCGGCGTCAGCGCCTATGGTTTGGTTTGGAAACGTCGGCGCTACGGCGGCGATTTCAAAAAAAAATCAATTGAGTTTCAATCTCGCGACCATTTCAGCGCCAACCAGTGGCGCGAATATCAAACTCAGGCTCTCAGGCGGTTGCTAATTCATTCGTATCGGCATACGCCCTATTACAGGGATGTTTTCTCGCAAAGACGTCTTGACGCCGAGCAACTGCAATCTTTTTCGCTGGATGATTTAATTTGCTTGCCCCTTCTGGAAAAAAACAGCATCCGAACCAAACCTGAGCAATTTGTCTCAAAAGACGCGAACTCCAAAAAATTACACTCGTATTTAACCAGCGGAACAACTGGCGCTCCGCTGGCGATTTTGAGTTCTGACGAAACTGACCAATCTGTCCAAGCCGCTTACGAATCGCGCGTCAGGAAATGGGCGGGGCTGGATTATAAAATGAGCAGAGCGATGATTGGGGGGCGATTGGTTGTCCCGCATGGCGGCGCCGCTCCGCCGTTCTGGCGTTACAATATTTTTGAACGTCAACTCTATCTGTCCGCTTTTCATATCTCGCCCGCCAACGCGCCAGATTACGTCAAAGCGCTGAATCGCTTTCAACCCGATTATTTGGTCGGATACGCTTCGGCGCACTTCTTCCTTGCGCGCATGATTGACGAACTAGGGTTGACGGTTTATCAACCGCGAGCGGCGTTAACCAGCAGCGAAAAACTGACCGAAGATATGCGTCGCCAAATCGAAAAAGTTTACCGATGCGAGGCGTTTGACGGATATAGCGGGGTTGAAAATTGCTGTCTGGCTTCCGAGTGCGAACATCACCGCATGCACATTAGCCCTGACGTCGGCATTATCGAAATTGTCAACGAGCTAGGCGAGCCGGTAAAAACAGGCGAAGCGGGCGAAATTGTCGCGACGGGCTTCTTAAACTTCGACCAGCCGCTTATCAGATTCCGCACCGGCGATCTGGCGGTTTTATCTGACGCATCTTGCCCATGCGGAAGAAACATGCCGATATTGGAAAATATTATTGGCAGACTAGAAGACGCCGTCATTGGTCAGGATGGACGAGAGACTGTGCGCTTTCATGGGATTTTTGTCGGCTTGCTCGGTGTGCGCGAGGGGCAAATTATTCAAGAAACAACGCTGGATTTTCGCATCCGCTTGGCGGTTGACGCGAATTTTGAAAAAAAGGAAATGGACGTCATCCGAAAACGCTTTGAAGACAGATTAGGCTCAATCAATCTTGTTTTTGAATTTGTAAATCAAATAGAACGCACCGAACGAGGCAAGTTCCGGGCGATAATTTCACATGTAAAACGCGGTCATTCGTAAAATTCTGATGGACAAACGCCCCCCCGTTTCCCTACTTGTCGCCATGCGCAACGAAGCCGATTACATTTCGGCTTGCGTCACATCCTTACTTAATCAAGATTACCCGAAAGACCGATTGGAAGTGTTAATTTACGATGGGCGGTCTGAAGATAATTCCAAAGCGATTGTTGAAAATCTAATCCGAAACAGAAAAGAATACCGAGCGTTTGATAATCCAAAACAAATTCAAGCGGCGGCATGGAATTTAGGCGTCCAAGAATGTAAAGGCGAGATTATCAGCATTGTCAGCGGACACGCTGAATTTGCGCCCGACTATGTATCGAGAGCCGTTGAAACGTTGTTGCGCACCCAAGCGGATATGGTTGGAGGCTCCGTCCGAGCGCGCAGTCATGGGGTTTTAGGCGAAGCCATTGCCCGCGCAATCAGCGCGCCTTTCGGCGTTGGCGGCGCCCGATTTCGCTACACGGATAAAGAAGAATTTACCGACACTGTATTTATGGGCTTTTGCTGGCGCGCGACGTATAAAAAAATCGGCGGCTTTGACGAAGAATTAGCGCGCAATCAGGACGATGAATTTAGTTACCGTTTGCGGAAAGCGGGCGGGCGGATCGTTTGCAACCCTAAAATTGTCAGCTATTACAACAATCGCGCCGCTTTGCGCAGCCTTTGGCGTCAATACTATCAATACGGTTATTACAAAATTCGCGTCCTCCAAAAACACCCGCGCCAAATGAACGTTCGCCAATTTGTTCCGCCCGTCTTCGCGTTATCGTTGCTCGGTTCAATTTTGCTTGCGCTGTTCGCTTTTATTTTCCATCTTTCTTCTTTCTTCTTCCTTCTTTCGCTTCTCACCCCCCTACTCTACCTACTCGCCAACCTATCCGCCTCGTTGTACACGGCGTCCACACACGACTGGAAATACGCCATCCCGCTCCCGCTTGTTTTTGCAATTCTACATATAAGTTACGGTCTAGGTTTTCTGGTTGGCTTATTCAAATTCTGGAATCGCTGGGGAGACAAAATCGGCAAAACGCCCCTTTTCTGAAAATTTCAAGCAAATTGTAAGTTTAGCGTTACGCTTTTTATGTTAATCTATATACATGATGGAACCCACAACACACCCCCTCCCAATCTCGCTTTCGTTTTTTGCGATTATTTGCCAAGCGTTCCTAAATTCCCTAAACAAAACGGCAAAACGCGCGTTTGATATTTTAACGGCGTTGCTTGGGCTGATAATTCTCTCCCCATTTTTTTTTGTCATCGCTATTTTGATTAAACGCGAATCGCCGGGTCCCATATTTTATGGCGGCAAACGCGCGGGCAAGGACAATAACCCCTTTCTCATCTGGAAATTCCGCACCATGCACGAACGTCCCGAAAGCTATCAAGGTCCGACGGTGACGGCAAAAGCGGATAAACGCATCACCCCGTTTGGGCATTGGTTGCGCGATACAAAAGTAAACGAATTGCCCCAACTATGGAATGTGCTCATGGGCGAAATGAGTTTTGTCGGTCCGCGCCCTGAAAATTGGGACATCGTCCAAGCCTGGCCCGCAGACGCCCGCGCCGAGATTCTTGCAATGCGCCCCGGCATTACCAGCCCAGCCAGCATCATCTACCATGACGAAGAAAAAATGCTGGAAGGCGACGACTTCATGGTGAAATATTATCAAAACATTCTCCCCGATAAAATGCGGCTGGATAGAATTTACATCCGCCATCATTCTACGCTTGGGGATATTGATATTATTTTATGGACGCTTGCCATTTTGTTGCCGCAGTTAGCGGCGAGCCGCATTCCCGAAGGGAATTTATTCGGCGGACCCATCTCGCGCTTTGTGCGCTTTAACCTCTCGTGGTTTCTCGCTGATTTTCTGATTGCGTTTTCAGCGGTTGGAAGCGTAGGCGTTTTATGGCGCACCACAGGCCCGATTGACTTGGGAATTCCAAAAGCGATTTTATTCGCGCTCGGCATCGCGTTTTTGTTCGGGCTGATCAACGCTATCTTTGGGCTGAACAGCGTGATTTGGTCGCGCGCAGTAGCGGAGGACATGTTTGGGATTGTCATCTCGTCGGGCATCGTCATCGTCCTAACGTCCAGCGTTTATCCGCTCACCTCCCTACCGACTTTGCCGACTCCCATGCTCTTATTGATTGGGTTGGTTGCCATTATTGGATTTGTAGCGGCGCGTTATCGTTGGCGCTTGCTCGCCGGTTTTTCCACATTTTGGATGTCAAGGCGCAATACATTCTCTGTGGGAGAACGGGTTTTAATCGTCGGCGCGGGCGAAGAAGGCGAATTTACAAATTGGTTGCTGCGTCGAAAAAACTTGCGTTACGCTTTTTCCATCATCGGCGTGGTGGACGACGACCCGCTCAAACAAGGAATGCGGTTAGACGGCAATTGGATCATTGGAACGCTGGCGGACATTCCGCACCTTGTCGCCCAACACGACGTCGGGTTAATTATTATGGCGGGACTCGAACAGGATCAGCAACGCAAAGCAAAGAGCGCTTGTATTAATACAGGAGTCCGCTTTTTGCTAATTTCAGATATCATCAGCGCCTTGCAATTTTGGTTTACCAAATCAGGCGCGCAGCATAAAATTCAAGCGGAATAATTTTTTAGGGAGCGTGTACAGCGATGCGGATACGCGCACAACGAGGCAAACAATGACATGGCGCATTCCATTGGCGGATATTGATTTTGGCGCGGAAGAAGAAGAAGCTGTCCTGCGTGTGGTGCGCAGCCGCTGGCTGAGCATGGGAGAGGAAACGCAAAACTTCGAGCGCGAGTTTGCGGAATTTATCGGCGCAAAACACACCTTGGCGGTAACCAACGCAACCGCCGCATTACATCTTGCCTGCATCGCGGCGGGAATACAACCGGGAGACGAAGTTATCGTCCCGTCGTTAACTTTTGTCGCCACCGCCAACGCCGTTCGTTACGTCGGCGGCGTTCCCATTTTCGCGGACATTGAAAGCGAAGACTGGTTGACCATCTCTCCCGCGTCTATTGAAAAATGTATCAGCGAAAAAACGCGCGCAATCACGGTGATGCACTACGCGGGCTACGCCTGCGACATGCCCACCGTCATGGAGATTGCAAAAAGACATAACCTGATTGTTCTCGAGGATTCCGCGCACACCATCGGCTCGGAATTGAACGGGCGCAAACTTGGAACATGGGGCGCAATCGGTTGCTTTAGTTTCTTCTCAAATAAAAACATCACCACCGGCGAGGGCGGAATGCTGGCGACGGACGACGACGCGCTCGCTGAACGCTTGAAGGCGCTCCGCTCGCACGGCATGACCTCTTTGAGTTGGGAGCGTCATCAGGGGCGCGCGTGGAGTTACGACGTCGTGGATTTGGGCTTCAACTATCGCATTGACGAGATTCGTTCCGCGTTGGGCAGGACGCAATTAAAAAAAGCGCGCAGGTTAAATCAACGCCGCGAAGAATTGACCAACCTGTACCGTAAATTATTGAGCGAGCTGACGCCCGAAATCCATGTCCCTTTTTTGGAAACGCGCGGCGTGTCCTGCTATCACATCATGCCCATCCTAATTCCCGCAGGGATGGACCGCATCAAATTCATGGAAGGCTTGAAAGCCGACGGCGTCCAAACCAGCATTCACTACCCCCCCATTCATTATTTCAAGAACTATGCGGGGCAATCTCAATTTTTAAGAGTCGCTCTGCCTGTCACGGAAAACGCTGGAATGCGCGAGGTCACCCTGCCGCTTTACCCCGCCCTAACCGACGCCGACGTCGCTTGGGTTGTCAACGCCATCCGAAAAACATTGGACGCCGCCTAGCTCAAACAAACCAAAAGGATGCGCATTTGTAGTCGCGCTTGAAACGCGACCAGGACTTTCGCTCAGTCAGCGCTAGAGAACGCTGACTACGCTAGAAATATTTTTTTGAGCGTAATCGGCGCTCTCTTGCGCCAATTTTTTAGAAACAAGCGAAAGTCATGGCGACTACAAATTTAATAACTCTTTCACCAACCGCTCAGGGATCTGCGCCGCGACCACTTCCCCGCGCACGGTGATAATCCCATTCGCAATAATCCATTCTTCCACAACTATTTTGCGCCCTTTTATTTCTTTTACCTTCGCGCGAATTTCAAGCGCGGAGCCCAACGGCGTGGGCTTGAGGTAATCCACATGCAACGAAGCGGTGAGATAACGCAAGGGCGGCTCGGTATTCATTGCGCGCTTCTCAGCGCGATAGCCCGCCGCGGCGGCTGTGCCTGTGCCATGACAGTCAATCAGCGACGCCAGCAATCCGCCATAAACATAGCCAGCGATAGCCGTATGGTACGGCTTCGGTTGAAAATGGCAAACCGATTCTTCGCCGTCCCAAAAACTTTTGATTTGATGTCCAAACTGATTCATATTTCCGCATCCGTAACAATGCGCAAAATATTCGGGGTAGAAATCTTGAAAGGCTTTTTCTGTCATTGCTAAGTTTCCTTGCGGCGAAAATTACAAAATTTGGACTTACGCAAAATAACGTCTTTTGAGCGTAAGCGGCGTTCTCTAACGCCGATTTTCGCCAGCGCCGCGTTAGAGAACGCGCCCTACGCAGAGTTTTGCGTAAGCCCTAAAGATAAATCTCGCGGCGCGATTTTTTATGGCGTTAAAGTAGAAGACGCGGTTGGCGGGATTGAAAGATTCTCAACCACAACAAAGCGCCCAACGACTTTCCATTCGTAAGCCATGAAGAGTTGCGCTTCATAATGCCCTACCGCCCAGCCGCCGATTGGATTTGCGCATTCGGTGTAGCCGCCAATGCCGCCCGTGCTCCATTCTTCTTTCCACGGTTCGGTTTGATAACAAATCAATTTACCGTCGCGATACCAAAGCGCCGTCCATTGGACGCCGGGCATGACGTTGTTGTAATCAAATCCGCCGTACATAGTTTGGATCGGAAGCGTAAACTCGGTTTTAGGATTAATTGGATTAACGCCGTCAAACTCCGTTGAAAATTGAATCGCAGTAAAAAGCGCGTCAGGATTCGGGGTCAGAACTCCGACAAACAAAGACTCAATCGCAATCGGCACAAAGGGCGTCGTCGTCTCGGCGATGGAAGGCGTTTTCGTAATTGTCGGAGTGAGCGTAATAGTAGGCGTCGGCGTAATGGTGGGCGTGGGCGTAATCGTCGGAGTCAAGGTCGGCGTTGGCGAGGGCGGAAAATACACATAAACCCACATCACGCCGTAAGAAGGGAGCCAAACCGCGCAACCGAACAGAAGCGCGGCAAGAGAAAATAATATCCATGCGTTGACGCTATGCTGTCGGCGCAAACTATGGAAAGAAAATCTCCGCGCAGTTTGCGTCACGCGCAGGGCGGCGCGCGTCACAAAAACGGCGGACGCCGCAATCAAAATCGCTATCGCAAGCGCGCCGCCATAAATGCTCATGCGTGAGATTATAGCATGTAGAGTTTGCGACTTCCAAAGCCTGATTAATAGCGGTAAACTTTCTCCATGACTAACGAACTCATCTTTCTCAAATTGGGCGGGTCGCTGATTACGGATAAGAATAAGCCCTACACCCCAAGATTGGACAAACTCGCGGAACTCGCGCGGGAAATAAAAACGGTTCTGGACGCGACCCCGAATCTACTCCTGCTTCTCGGGCATGGCTCTGGCTCGTTTGGTCATATCGCCGCGACAAAGCATGGCACACGCGACGGGGCGCAAACTGCGGAGCAATGGCGCGGCTTCGCTGAAGTTCGTTTTCAAGCCGCCGAATTAAATCGCCATGTTATGAAAGCGCTAATTGACGCGGGAGCGCCTGCGATTCCATTCCCGCCTTCTTCGTCTATGGTTTCAAACAATCGAAGGGTGACGCATCATAACGCGCTGGCAATCCGAAAAGCGTTAGCGGCGCAGATGACGCCCGTCGTCTATGGGGACGTGATTTTTGACGAAACGCTTGGCGGAACGGTTTTATCTACCGAAGAGATCTTCGCGTTTCTCGCGGAACATTTCGCCCCTACGCGGATCTTGCTGGCGGGAATCGAAGCTGGCGTCTGGGAAGATTTTCCAGCGCGGAAAAACTTTGTTAAACAGATTCAACTTTCAGGCGCTGAAAAGACGCGCGCAAAAATCAGCGGCTCGGTCAGCGCCGACGTCACGGGCGGAATGAAAGCCAAAGTCGAGGAGACGCTGGCATTAATCCAAAAAAATAAAGGCTTGACCGCGCAAATTTTTTCGGCTGAAGAAAGCGGGTTTTTGACGCGCGCGTTGAAAGGCGAAAATGTCGGAACGCTATTAAGCGGGTGACAAATGAGTGACAAAACTCTCTTGTTTTTTTCGCCAGAAACTCAGATAATAAAAGACGGTGAATTTACAACTAACTAAGGAGACTCGAATGATCGCAAAAGCAAAACCCGCTAAAACAAAAACGAAACCGAGGGGCGTCAAAAAAAGCGCAATAAAATTCAAAGCGACAAAATTAAAACTTGCGCGCCCCGTGCCTTCGGATATTGAAATTGCGCAGGCGGCTAAAGTCAAACCAATTACGCAGGTCGCCGCCGAACTTGGCATTCGGGAAAACGAACTTGAATTGTACGGTCCGTATAAAGCCAAAGTCAAACTTGAAATTCTGGAACGCCTCAAGCGCCGCCCGAACGGAAAATATATCGACGTCACCGCCGTCACGCCCACGCCGCTCGGCGAAGGCAAGACAACGACAACAGTTGGCATTGCGCAAGCGTTGGGCGCGCATTTGGGCAAGAAAGTTATCACCGCCATTCGCCAACCGTCGCAAGGTCCAACTTTTGGAATCAAAGGCGGCGCGGCGGGAGGCGGATATTCGCAAATTATCCCGATGGAAGATTTCAACCTGCATTTGACGGGCGACATTCACGCCATCACCGCCTCGCATAATTTAACCTCCGCCGCCTTAGACGCCCGCATCATGCACGAACAGCAACAGGACGACGAAAAACTTTTCAACGCTTTATGTCCGCCTGATAAAAGCGGTTATCGCAAATTCTCGCCCGCCATGTTGCGTCGCTTGAAAAAACTTGGCATTGACAAAACCGATCCCAACGAACTGACGCTCGAAGAACGCGCGCGCTTTGCGCGACTGGATATTGACCCCGCCACCATCACTTGGCGACATGTGATTGACGTCAACGACCGTTTCTTGCGCGAAATACAAGTTGGGCTTGGAAAAGATGAAACGGGATTCGCTCATCGCTCTGGCTATGACATTACCGTCGCTTCCGAGATTATGGCGGTGCTGGCTCTGACCACGTCGCTGGAAGATATGCGCGAACGCTTTGGCGCGATGGTCGTCGCCGCGAACAAACGCGGCGAAGCCGTAACTGCGGAAGATTTAGGCGTGGCTGGCGCCGTGACTGTGTTGATGAAAGACGCCATCAAACCCAACCTGATGCAAACCCTCGAAGGGACGCCCGCCTTCGTTCACGCGGGTCCGTTCGCCAACATCGCGCACGGGCAATCATCCATCATCGCGGACAAAATCGCTCTCAAGCTCGCGGATTACGTCATCACCGAATCGGGTTTCGGCGCGGATATTGGCATGGAAAAATTCTTCAACATCAAGTGTCGTTACTCAGGCTTGATTCCAAACGTAGTGGTGATGGTCGCCACCGTGCGCGCGCTCAAGATGCACGGCGGCGGACCAAAAGTCGTGGCGGGCAAACCGCTGGCGACTGAATACATCGAAGAGAATCTTGACCTCTTGCGGAACGGCATGGCGAACCTTGAACGTCACATTCAAAATGCGCTTAAGTTTGGCGTGAACGTCGTTGTCGCGGTGAACTCATTTGCAACCGATACGCCCACCGAAGTGGAACTCATCCGCGCCGAGTCGCTCAAGATGGGCGCGATGGACGCCGTTGTTTCGACGCATTGGGCGGACGGCGGCGCGGGCGCGAAGAAACTGGCTGAGGCGGTTATCAAAGCGGCTGAGAAGCCAAACGATTTCAAATTTCTATATCCGCTGGAGATGAGCATTAAAGATAAAATCGAAACTATCGCGCGCGAAATCTATCGCGCCGACGGTGTGGATTACTCATCCGAAGCCGAAGAGCAAATCGAGCGCTACACGCGCATGGGCTTCGCCAATCTCCCAATATGTATGGCGAAAACTCATCTTTCATTCACCACCGACTCAAGCAAGAAAGGCGCGCCGACGGGCTTCCGCGTGAACGTGCGCGAGATGCGCGCCAGCGTCGGCGCGGGCTTCCTCTATCCAATCCTTGGCGAGATGAAGACAATGCCCGGCTTGCCCACGCGCCCCGTGTTTTACGACGTGGATTTGGATTTCAAGACGGGTAAGGTGGTTGGGTTGTTTTAAATCAAAAAGACCTCCGAGATTTTGCGCGAGGCGTCTCGGAGGTCTTAAAATTAAGATCATTGCGAACTGGCGCAACGAAAGCCAAGGTTACTAAGAAAATTCGATGGAGTGTACTTGTAGCGGTCAGAAGCGCGAACGAAATCGTCCTTCCACGAACCGCCTCGAACCACGCGAGCTTCGCTGGAAATTAAATTTTCGCGTCCGTCTGACGCATCATAAGGATATGGCTTATCCAAACTGGAAACCCATTCCCAAACGTTGCCCGCCATATCCAACGCGCCATAAAAACTGGCGCCTTTCAGGTAGAAGCCAACTGCTTTTGTATTGCCAATGTAATTGTTGTAATTAAGCAAACTATTGCTTGGCGCGCCATTGCCCCACGGATAGACGCGCTGATCCCTGCCGCGCGCCGCTTTTTCCCACTCGGCTTCAGTCGGCAATCTCCTGCCTGCGTATTGGCAATAATCTTTTGCGTTATTCCATGTAACGTAAACAACCGGATGATTGGCGTAATTTGGGTTTTTATAATGCGTCGCATACTTTTCATTGAGCGCTCCACATTTTCCATCTTGTACGCATTTTGCATACATGGCGTTAGTCGCTTCGGTTTTATCAATCCAAAAGGCGCTCAGATTTATTTTATGAATCGGCTTTTCATCTGGATTTCCCTTATCGCTTCCCATTGTGAATTCGCCTTCTGGCACATAAAGCAACGTTGCGCCATCGTTGCCTGTCTTAGTCGAGCCAATACGAAGCGATAACGCTGGCGTCGGCGTTTGCGTTACGGCGGGGACGTCCGTTGTCGCAATAACTTGCGTCGGCGCGGGAGTAGCGGGCGGTATCAAGTTGGATATTACGATGAAAGCCACGACAATAATTGAAAGCAAAACAAAGCCGCCAAATGCGATATAGAGTAAATTGCCAGTGGACTTTTTGGAATTAACTTCCTGCGCGCTAAGACGTTCACGTTTCTCTTTTTCTGCGGCTTTAGCTAAGTCGCGCTCCATAGCAACTTGACGTTCATCTTCTTCTCTTTTAGTAGGTTTGAGCTCAGGCGTCACTGCAGGGATTTCAAGCGAATGAGCGCGAATACGCAAACTAGCCAACAAACGCTGGTAAGCGCGCCCCCTATCTTTTTCAAAATAATCTGCATATTGCCAATGTTTTAATTGACGTGGCAGATTACAGTCTTCCAAACGAACCGGAATGATATATACCGTACCATCAGGTTTATAAGTAGCATGATTTAGTACAACCCGCAATTCATGTTGAACATAGCCTTCTTTTGTAATGGAATTATTCGAAAGACAGACAAGAATTGCGTGAGCATCTTCTACAGCTTTCTCGATTTCCAAATCCCAGTCTTGTCCTGGGTATAGACTTTCCTCATCCAACCAAACATCCATCCAGCCTTCGTCGCTTAATTGGCTATACAACTCGCGCACAATTGGCTTGTCGGCTGATGAGTGACATAGAAACACTTTGAGTTTTGAGCTAGACATGGTTGTTCGTCTCCGGTCGTTGGGTTTTACTGTTTCGGTTTTTTCAACTTCATAATCTAAAACATGACAATTAAATTATGGGCAAGCGCCCATATTTACTTTGATAGTCACAGAACCAGAATTTTCACCGGTAAGGGGAGCGCAACAGTTTTGTTTAGCGTCATACCCGAACCCTTCTTGACAGCGATCAGGGTTGGGTTCGATCTTGTTGCAACTTGGGCTTGTAATCTTGAGATCGTATGTCTGCAATTGTTCTCCGGTACAAGTAAAAACGCTCAAGCGTTGCTTGTCAACCGAGCGCGGCTTGTCAAGCGTTACAAACGCGCCACTGTCCCAGCACCTGAACACACCCGACGGATCAAGCTCTTCAAATGTAGTGCCTGGCTCAACGTTGAAATTCTGATAAGGAATCTTCTTTTTGCAATACGTTTCATTTGCCGGCTTCTCCGGTGATATAGCGGGCGCGGCGCAAGACATACAAGCGGAAGCAAAATCCTGTTGCGTAGGCGGAGGGTCAACTGGCGATGCAGGTGACGTTGGCACAGGTTGGTTAGACGCAACAGGCTGGGTAGACGAGACGTTGACAATAAAATCACACGCAGAAACAAGCGAAACCACAAAAACAGCCATCAACAACAGCAAAAAACGAATTGTCTTTTTCATAGTATTGCCTCCTTGTTGGGTTAAAATTGTCCCTATTCTACACCATCCGCATAAATTAATCGGCGTAAATTACGCTGAAAGCAATAAAGTACAAACTGCGCTTTTGCTTAACTTGATTTGTTTGATAAAGTCGCAATTCGTGGTTGCGTAAAGTTTACAATTTTCGCTCAGAAGTTTTAGAGAACGCCCACTACGCAACATGTAGACATAAAAAAACGCCCTCGTCGCAATGACGAGGGCGGAATTAATATTACCTGTCAATTAATTACGGGCAAGCGCCCATGTTAAATTTGACGGTCACAGAGCCTGCGCCAGCGGCGGGAGCGGGAGCGCAACAATTTTTCGCGGCGTCGTAGCCTGAGCCGCTCTGACATTTACCAGAGTCAGTTGTAAGAGCGCTAGCGCTACAAGCCGTATTGGTAAACTTGAGCTCGCTTGCCCACAACTGTTTGCCGTGGCAAGCAATTATATGCTTGCCATTCTTATCCTTACCGTTGTCAGCGCAAGTCAAGACGCTCGGATCAAGAGGCTCAAACGTAACGCCCTCGTCAACGAAGATGTTCTGATAAGCGATCTTCTTTACGCAATAAGTCGTCTCAGCGGCGATATCCGTCACGGCAGGCGCGGCGCATGACGCGGACGCCGGGCAAGCAGGCGCAAAAGATTGCGCGGCGTCGGGCGCAGAAGATTGCGTCGGCTGTTCAACAGGAGCCTGCGCCGGTTGATTTTGAGCGGGCGGGGCAACCTGTTTTGCAGGGGCGGCAGAACCGCCACAGGCTGAGGCGAATAAGACCACAAAAACGGTCATCGCCAGTAAAAGATAAGTTGTCTTCTTCATTTATTTCTAACTCCTTCAAATTGTGGGATTTTTAATGCGTTTTTATTGTATGGCGTCAACGCAAAATTAGTTATAATACGACTCGTATGAACCTTACATTTTTGACTTTAACCGAACAACGCAACCTTATAAAAAACAAGAAAGTCAACGCATCCGACCTCGCCGCGGCTTGCTATCTCCAAATTGAGCGGCTGAACGCGACGCTGAACGCCTTCATCACCGTAATCCCGCCTGAACAAGCGCTTCCACTGGACGACACGCAGGACGCGCCGCTTTATGGGATTCCAATTGCGATAAAAGACCTGTACAACACCAAAGGCGTTCTCACGACGTCAGGGTCGAAGTTTTTCGCAGACCACATCCCGCAAGAGGACTCTGTTGTAACGGACAAGATGAAGAAAGCCGGCGCGCAGATTATCGGCAAAACCAACACGCACGAAATCGCGCTTGGCGTGACGAACAACAATCCACATTATGGCGCGTGTCGGAATCCATGGGACACGACGCGAACGCCCGGCGGTTCTTCGGGCGGAAGCGCGGTTGCGGTCGCAACGGGCATGGCGACGGCGGCGCTGGGAACGGATACGGGCGGCTCGATTCGCATCCCGGCGGCGCTGTGCGGAGTGGTTGGGCTCAAGCCAACTTACGGGCGCGTGAGTCTGCGCGGCATTCTGCCGCTTTCGTGGAATCTGGATCACGCGGGACCGATCACGCGCGCGGTGGAAGACGCAGCGCTCATGTTGCAAGTGATGGACGGATACGACGACCTTGATCCCGCTTCGATAAACGCCGCGGTGGACGACTACTCTCATCGTTTAAAAGATTCAATCAAAGGGCATAAGATCGCGTTTGCCGTTGGCGACTTTGTGGAAGAAGCGGACGCGGAAGTTTGGCAAGCCGTCCGCGAAGCTGCGCGCGTGTTTGCGGAACAGGGCGCGCTCATCACGGAAGTAAACGCGGACTTCCTCAGGGAAGCGGCGCTTGCCAACGCGTTGATGACTCAAGCCGACGGCGCGGCGTTCCACCGCGAGCGCTTGCAAGAACGCCCCGATTGGTTCGGCGCGGACGTGCGCTTGAGATTGGAAACGGGCGCGGCGTTTACCTCCAGCGAATATATTCTGGCGCGTCGCGCGCAAACTGAAGTGAAGCGCCGTTGCGAATTATTGTTCAATGAATACGACGTCCTCATCCTCCCCACGACGCCAATTCCCGCGCCGACGCTGGAAGGCGAGAACGCATTGGAACGCGCCCGCCAATTAACGCGCTTGACTGCGCCCTTTAATTTAGCTGGGTTGCCCGCGTTGACCTTGCCCTGCGGATTTACAAAAGAAGGCTTGCCCATCGGTTTACAAATCGTTTCGCGCGCATGGAATGAAGCGGGAGTCTTGCGCGCGGGCTATGCCTTTCAACAAGCCAGCGAATGGCAGACGAAAAGACCAAAGATATAATGGGCGTGTTTCAAATGAGTTTGGAAGCGTGGCATGTAGGACAAGTCTATAGACTTGTCCTACATGCCCGCCGCCTGATATTTCAACTTAAATAAAACGCTCCAAAATGTAATTCCTGTTGAATCAAAGAGGCGCTTCGACAAAAGAACGTCGGCGCAAACGCTTTGCGCGAAGCGGTCTTATCGCAACAACACATGAGAGTTAACAAATCTGTGTAGTTTTTTTTGTTCGCGCATTGTATAATGTAAACGCATATCATAACATTCAGAAATGATAAACGCACTTTGAATTCACAAGCGCCTGCCTGCGTCCGCTTAAAACGGGCGGACGCCGATTTGTAGAGCGCGTCATTTTACAACTTACATAGCGAGGTAAACATGAAACACCATTGGTCAACTAAAATTTTATCCGTAGCGCTGATCGTTCTGCTGGCGCTTGCTGTCCTGCCCACCACTTCGGCTTATGCGGCGACAATATACACCAGCACGGGAAGCGGAAATTGGACCGACGCCATTTGGTCTCCCGTTGGAACGCCCGGCGCAGGCGATACGGTCACCATCACGCATACCGTTACCCTCGTTGGCGCAACGCAAGTGGACTCTTTAACCATCAACAGCGGCGGTACATTAACCACCGGCGGCTACAGCCTAACCGTAGACGTCGCCTTATCCAACAGCGGTACGCTTAACGCGGGCGCTTCAACCATAACGCTCAATGGAACTTTCACAAACAGCGGCGGCACGTTCAGCCAAGGCACAAGCACGGTTGTCTTCGGCAAGGCTGGAGACCAAAGCATCCCAGGTGGTTTTACTTATAACAATTTATCTACAAGCGGAAGCGGCATAAAAACACCCGTCACTTTCACTGTAAACGGAACGTTGACAGTAGGTTCAGGCACAACGCTTGAGATCGGCGCAATTACAATTATCGCCAACGGCGCCACCGTTGTAAACGGTACGCTCAACTTTTCCTCCGCAACCGGCACAAAAACGTTTACCGGGGACGTCACCATCAACAGCGGCGGCAACTGGAACGAAGCTGCCGCAATCATTCCAACATTTAGCGGAAGCCTGCAAAACGGCGGAACGTTTAACGCCAGCACAGGGATACACACCTTCAACGGCGCAAGCAAAACGTTCAGCGGAGCGAACGAAATCGCAATTCCCAAAGTGACGATTACATCGCCAGGAGCGTACACCAACAACGGCACGTTGACCGTCTCCACAGCGCTAACGGGAACGGGCAGCTTGACGCAAGGCACAAGCGCCGCCGCTATCCTCAACATCGGCGGAACTTCAGCGACCATCACGCTGACCGCCAGCGGCTCCAACAACACGGTCAATTACGACGGCGGCGCGGCGCAAACGATCAAAAATATTGCCTATCATCACCTCATATTCAGCGGTAGCGGAGCTAAGACTACCAGCGGAACGTCATTGGCGTTAACAACCATCGGCGGCGACTTCACCATTAGCGGAGCGGCAAGCGCAGGAACCACTACGGCGGCTCTCGCCGTCAGCGGCAACCTCGCCATTGGCTCGACAGCCGTCACTCCTTTGACAGTCGGCGGATTTGCCTTTACAGTCGGCGGCTCCACAACAATCACAGACGGCATACTATTGCACAATAACGTGACCGGCGCAAAAACCTATACTGGGGACGTTACAATTACTAGCCCCGGCATATGGAGCGAAACCGCCGCAATAACTCCGACCTTTGGCGGAAGCCTACAAAACGACGGAACTTTTACCGCTAGCACAGGGATACATACCTTCGCCGGCACAGGCAAGACGTTTAGCGGAGCGAACGCAATCGCCATCCCCAGCGTGACGATTACTGGAACGTACACCAACAACGGCACGTTGACCGTCTCCACAGCGTTAACAGCAAACGGCTTAACGCAAGGAGCGGGCTCCACGTTAAACGTTGGCGGAACTTCTGCAATTACGACTTTAGACGCTTCCACCAACGCCAACACGGTCAATTACTACAAAAATGGCGATCAAACCGTCGTGCCCGTAACCTATTCTTATCTTAAGCTCAGCGGTTATATTGCTTCCCCCACTACGAATATCAAAACGACGACTGGGGTAACCGTCAACGGTACGCTAGAGATGTCGAAAGACGCCCTCACGACCGGAAACGCGACTGCCTCCGCCTCCCTAACTTATGGCGGTTCGGCGGCGATATATTACAACCGCGGATCTACCGCTCTAGCGGTCGGCGCGGAATGGCCCGCCACCTTCGCTGGCTCTGGCGGCGTTACGATTGGCGGCACAGGCATAATTTACCTGAACGAGGCGAAAGCGATTAGCGCCGGTTCGCTCACAATTAACGCCGGCGCAAAATTAAACACCGCGCCATCGGCGACCACCATTGGTTTTGGTTTAGCCGCGTCTGCCGATATAACCAACAACGGTACGCTCACAGCTGTTAATTCCATCCTAGCGGCAGGCGGCAATTTTACCAATAGCGGCACAGTCACCACCGCCACCGGCTCAAGCATCACGGTCGCTGGTAACTTTACAAGTAGCGGCGCGTTCACCGCGACCGGCTCCACCATATCAATCGGCGGCAACCTGACCTTAAGCGGTAGCACGTTTACCGCCACATCCACCGTCGCTTCCACCATAGCGATAACCGGCAACTTCGCAGTAAACGCCGGGGCTACGTTCACATCCACCGGCGCGACCACGCTAAGAAGCTCCATCACATTGAGCGGCGACTTGACAAAATTAGGCACAATCGCAAGCGGCGGCTTCAACCTCACGCTGAACGGCGTAATCGCTCAGAGTATTGCCGACTTTACAACGACCGGCGCGATTGCGATGACAAAGACCGCCGGCACAGCGACCTTCATGGGTAACGTAACTGGCGGAGCGTTGACGCTCAACGGAGCGGGAACGCTCAATCTTGGTTCTGGTACGCACACCTTTACCGGCACATGGACGAGAACCAACGGCGCGCTTGACGCTAGTTCAAGCACGTTACACCTGCGCGGCTTGACAGTCTCCGGCACGGGCGGAACGTTTACAGCAGGCACAAGCACCGTTATTTACGACGGAAGCGTAGGGACTGCGGCGGCGCCGCAGAACGTCGCGGGCGTAACGTACTACAACCTAAGCACAGACACGGCTGGCGCAACCAGATACTACAGGGCGCTCATTGGAGACGTAACCGTAAATAACGACCTCAACATTGACACTACCTCGACGCTGACAATCGGCGCGTATAACTTCACGGTCACCGGCGCAACCACGATCTGGTCGGGGGGGGTATTGGCGCACAACAGCGCCACCGGCGCAAAGACCTATAACGGGAACGTGACGGTCAACAGCGGCGGCTACTGGCAAGACAACGCGGCGGTAGTCCCAATTACATTTAACGGCAATCTGGTTAATAACGGAACCTTCACCGCCGGCACGGGAGTACATACCTTCACCGGCACAGGAAAAACACTCGGCGCCAGCGGAAAACTCCTCGCGATTCCCAACGTGACGATTACCGGAACATACACCAACTATGGAACGTTAACTGTATCCACCGCGTTATCGGGCGGAGGTAGCTTAATTCAGGACGCGAGCGCAAGCGCCATCCTCACCATCGGCGGGATTTCAGATATCACGACGCTAGACGCCAGCGGCGCCGGCAACACGGTCAACTTTACCAAAGCGGGCGCGCAAACCGTCAATGTTAGCGCCTATCACCATCTCGGCTTGAGCGGCGGCGGAATCAAAACGCTACCGTTTGGCTTGACGACCATCAACGGCAACCTAACTCTGACAACGTCCACTACCGCCGCGACAACCGTAGACAATTTAACCATTGGCGGCAATCTGGTCATTAACACGAGCACGACGTTTACCATTGGCGCATTTAATATCCTCGTCGCCGGAACAACTACCGTCAACGGCGGATTAATCCACAATTCCAACCCAGGCTCCAAGAGATACACAGGCGCGGTAACCATTGGAAGCGCTACGGGCAAATGGACCAACTCCGGCGACGCCGACATAAATTTCCGCGGAGGGCTGACAAATAACAGCACAGCTGTCGGATCTTTTACCTCCGGCATTGGCTATTACACCTTCAACTTTAACCCGCAAACGATTGGCGGAACAAAAGTAATCGCCATCTTCAATCTCGTTGTTGACGGCGTAGCCCTTACCAACGATAACACTGGCGGACTCACGCTCACATCTGGCGGCGCGTTTACCACGCCGAACAGCGGAAGTTTAATCCAAGGCGCAAGCGGCATTCTTAATGTTGGCATGGCGGATATTAGCGCCGCCGCGCTCGACGCCACCGCCAATCTCAACACTGTCACGTACAACGGCGCCGCGCAAACAATCAACGCCACGACCTATCATCACCTCACGCTCAGCGGTAGCGGCGTAAAAACCCTGACGGGCTTATCCACCATCAACGGCAACTTGACCATCGGCGGGACGGCGGTTGCGACAATGTCGGCTGACGTCTCCGTGACCGGCAACGTGGTGATTAGCGCCACTACCGCCGTCGGTACGCTGAATACATCCACCTTCAATTTGAACGTCGGCGGCAACTGGACTAAGTACACCGGGACTTTCGCATCCACAGGCACAGGCACGGTAACTTTGAACGGCGCGGGCGCGCAGACCATCGGCGGTACGCTTGCGACCACCTTCAACAATCTCACGATAAACAAGTCAGGCGGAGGCGTGACGCTTGCCACCGTCAATACATTCGTAAATGGAACTCTCACCCTCACCAGCGGAAAAATCACCACCAATACACTCACGCTCGTTGTCAATAAAGACGGCACGGCGGTAGCGGGCGGAAGCTCAACGTCTTACGTCATCGGCAATTTCCGCAAGGTGTACACGCACGGAGCGACTACTTTCAAATACCCAATCGGCGATACGACCGGCTACAGACCACTGACGTTAAGCGCCTTCGTCGTGACAGGCACGCTTGACACGGGCTACGTCACCGCGACCATCCCTTTGACTGCGACCACCCTCGAGCATAGCAAAGTCTCGACTTCAGGGATTGAGCAAACCAAAGACATTAATCGCTATTGGACGTTGACGCCCGCTGGCATTACATATACAGGCTACGACGTAAAATTTGAGTTCGATTGCTCTGTTTCCACACAATGCGACGCCCTGGTTGACCCAGCTAATAAGTTTGCGGTGAAAAGATACCAAAACACCACAGCCCCGGTTGGCTGGACGACGCCCACGCTTGGAACTAAAACCACAACCAGCATTCAAGCGACAGGTTTGACCGTCATGGGCGCTTCTTCAAACTTTGTCGTTGGAGAGTTAATCAACACCGCCCTCGCCGTCACCACAGTGACCGACACTTACGGCAATATCGTCACACTCACCGCCACGCTGACCACTTCAATCACGCCTGCAGGAGGAGCGGTTGTCGGCAGAACCGTTACTTTCTATCTTGATGGCGTTTCAAAAGGCACAGCGGTGACAAACGCCAGCGGCGTCGCGACGCTCACAGGCGTTGCGCTTAATACAAATGCCGGCACATACCTTGCCGCTACCACGCCTCCCACCAGCGGAGTTAGCGCCGCCTTTGCCGGCGACGCCAGCTACGGTCTAAGCGTAAACAACGCAGACCTGACGGTAAACCAGAGACCCATCACCGTGACTGCTACGGCTACTTTGGATACGGATCATATCAAAGAATACGACGGAAACGTTAGTTCCGCTGGAATACCGACCGTTACAAACGGAACTATAGCGACATGGATAGGCGACTCTGACGCCGGCGCTTGGTCGCAAACTTTCAATTCGGCGGCAGTCGCTACGGGTAAAACGCTTACTCCCGCCGGCGCCGTCTCTGACGGCAACGGCGGCGCGAACTACAGCGTGACCTTCGTCAACGATACCACCGGCGTAATCAATAAAAAGACTGTGACCGTCCAGAACTATACGGCAAGCAATAAGGTTTACGATGGCACGATGACCGCCACGTTAGTAGCGGGAGTCGCCCCTTATCTCAGCGGAGTTGTGGGCGGAGAGGATGTGACTATCAACACAATCAGCGGCGCATTCAGCAATAAGAACGTTGGCGCAGGCAAGGCTGTGACTGTCTCAGGTACGCTAACCGGCGTCAACGTCGGCAATTACCAACTCGGACCAATCAGCGCGATGACCGCGGATATTACCGTGCGCGCCATCACCCTGACGGCGAATACCGCCACCAAAACCTATGACGGCAACGCCAGTTCCGCCACCCTGCCGACTGACACAAGCGGCACTTTGCAGGTTGGCGACGCCCCCATTGATACTATTTCGCAGTCCTACGACAGCGCCGCCGCCAGCGCCATTGCCGGCGACAAAACGCTCACCCCAGACCCCGTCAACGACGGCAACGGCGGAAATAACTACACCTTAACCGTCGGAGGAACCGCCACTGGCACAATCAATAAAGCGACGATAACCGTCACGGCGGACAATAAGGTTGGGTATCTTGGCTATGTCGCCCCAACCTACACATACACTCCCAGCGGATTTGCAAGCGGCGAGAGCTTTGCTACATTAGTCGCCAACGACGGCGGAACCGCCCCAATTTGCAACACCACTCTCGCTTTTAGCTCTTACGGATTCGGACCCCATGTGGGCGTAATTTTCTGCGACGGCATAAGCGGCGGCACAGCCGGAAGCATCGGCTTCAACACGAACTACAACAGCGCGATTACCTACGTCGCCGGCAATCTCAATATCGTCATTCCAGCTAGCGAGACGTACTACTCCGTTGGAACTTACGACGGCACAATTAGTTCGGCGCCTGACGCCGCCGGGCTTACATTCAACGTCGGCGACAACTCCGAAAACGTGGAATATCGCGGCATTTTGCATTTCAACACTAGCGCTTTGCCTGATACGGCGGTCATCGTTTCAGCCACGCTTAAGATTAAAAGCGCAAGCGCAGCAAGTTCATCGCTTGGCGGATTGTATGTGGATATCAAAAAGCCGTTCTTTGGAACCATTGCGTTAGCATCTGGAGATCTTACCGAAGCGGCGGGAAAAACCAATGCGACTATGTTTAGTATACCTGCGCCTGTATCTGCCAACGTCTGGTACAGCGCAACGCTCAATACCGCCGCCGCCGACGCTTACATTGACAAAATCTCACCCGCCTCAACTCAATTCCGTCTGCACTTCTTAAATCTCAACGCAAATCACATAGCGGAATTCTTACAGTTCTACAGCGGCAACGCAGCTTCGGCAAACCGTCCGCAGTTGATAATTAATTACTATGTGCCGTAATCGCAACAAACTCATCCGCGCGCTTCGCGTCCGTTTCCGCAAAGCGCGCGGCGAAAATACGACCTGAGACAATAAAGAAGAATGGCGATTATGGAATCGCCATTCTTCTTTATTTGCGCTAACGCTAAAAATTCTGGAGTCGCTCAACGCCTGATGGACTCCAGAATCAATCTCATCCGCCGCGCCCCACTCCTGCAAAAACCGCTATCGCCAGCTAAAGCAAAATTTAGACGTCCATGCCCTCAAACCGCAAAGAATTATTCCGCGCTTCCACGACAAACGACAAGTTGGTTTTCCTCCAATCGTTGTTTAACGCCAAAGCGCTGACCGAAGACCTAACTTTGGCTTTACTCAAAGTCGTCCATAGAGAATTAGGCGTCCGTCAAGGGCGCGCCCCTTCCGTTTATAAACGTTACGCCAAAATCATAGCGTCCCTGCGCTATTATCAGTTCGACGAGTTTCAGCGAGTTGTGGACGCTTGGAATAATCAATTGGGAAGCGCTTTATAAAGGCATCAAAATGACTCTAACATCCATCCTCGATACCCTCCCCTACGGACCTGCCCCCGAATCCGCGCAACCTGCGCTGGATTGGATTGCAACGCATGGCGGAAAATTCCAACTCTTCATCAACAACGCATGGCGTGAACCGAAGCCCAAAAAATATTTTGCTTCCATCAATCCTGCCACGACAAAAAAACTCGCGGATATTTCCCAAGCCAGCGAAGCCGACGTTGCCGACGCGGTGAAGGCGGCGCGCAAGGCGTTTGAAAAATGGAGTCAAACTTCGGGGCATGTTCGCGCGCGCGCTTTATACGCCATTGCGCGGCAGATTCAAAAACACGCGCGGCTCTTCGCCGTTCTCGAAACGCTCGACAACGGCAAGCCCATCCGCGAAACCCGCGACATTGATATTCCGCTGGTCATCCGCCATTTTTATCATCACGCGGGCTGGGCGCAAATTATGGATACCGAAATGCGCGGCTACGAACCCGTCGGCGTTATCGGTCAAATCATCCCTTGGAATTTTCCGTTGTTGATGCTGGCGTGGAAAATCGCGCCCGCGCTGGCGATGGGCGCCACCGTCGTCTTGAAACCCGCCGAATTCACTTCGCTAACCGCGTTGTTGTTCGCTGAAATTTGCGCGAAGATTTTGCCCGCAGGCGTGGTCAACATCGTGACGGGCGACGGCAAAACGGGCGCGGCGCTAGTCAACGCGGAGGTGGATAAAATCGCGTTCACAGGTTCAACCGAAGTGGGGCGCGTCATTCGCAAAGCGACGGCGGGAACGCCGAAAAAACTTTCGCTCGAACTCGGCGGCAAATCGCCGTTCATCGTCTTCGACGACGCGGATATTGATTCGGCAATTGAAGGAGTCGTGGACGCGATTTGGTTTAATCAAGGGCAAGTGTGTTGCGCGGGTTCGCGTTTGCTCATTCAAGAAGGCGTCGCTGAAAAAGTAATTCGTAAATTAAAGGCGCGGATGGAAAAACTCCGCGTCGGCGACCCGCTGGACAAGGCAATTGACGTCGGCGCAATCATCGCGCCCGTGCAAATGGAACGCATCGCCGCGCTCGTTCAACAAGGTGTGGATGAAGGCGCGGAACTTTGGCAACCTTCGCAGTCTTGTCCCGCTGACGGATATTTTTATCCGCCGACGTTATTCACCAACGTCGCGCCCGCCGCCACCATCGCTCAAGTTGAAATCTTCGGTCCCGTCTTAGTCGCCATGACGTTTCGGACTCCCGACGAAGCGGTCAAGTTAGCCAACAACACCCGCTACGGACTCGCCGCCTCGATTTGGAGCGAAGACATAAATCTCGCGCTTGACGTCGCGACGCAAATCAAAGCGGGAACGATTTGGATTAACTCCACGAATCTATTCGACGCCGCTTCGGGCTTCGGCGGTTATCGAGAATCTGGCTTCGGGCGCGAGGGCGGGAAGGAGGGGCTGTTTGAATATGTAAGAAGCAAGAAGAAAGAAGAAAGAAGCGGTTCTAAAAATGACAAAGTTTTAAACAAAAAGACGCAACCCAAAGACCCTCTTGCCTCTTTCATCTTTCCTCATATTGACCGCACCGCAAAGTTATTTATCAACGGCAAACAAGCCCGCCCTGATAGCGGCTATTCGATTGAAGTTTGCGACCCGAATGGAAACGTGATTGGCGAAGTCGGCGCGGGTAATCGCAAAGATATTCGCAACGCGGTGGAAGCGGCGCGGGGCGTTGCCGATAAATGGGCGAAGACGACGGCGCACAATCGCGCTCAGATTTTGTATTATCTTGGAGAGAATCTTTCGGCGCGAGGCGAAGAGTTTGCGAAACGCATTTGCCAACAAACAGGCGCCAGTTTTGAATCCGCAAATGAAGAAGTGGAAGCGAGCATCGAAGCCCTCTTCACTGCGGCGGCGTGGGCGGATAAATACGACGGCGCGGTGCACCGCACGCCGCTTCGCAACGTCACGCTAGCGCTCCCCGAAGCGCTGGGCGTCATGGGAATTTTATTGCCCGACGACAAACCTTTGCTGGCGCTGTGCCAACTTGCCGCGTCCGCGTTGGCGATGGGTAATGTCCTCGTCGTTGTCCCCTCCCCCGTCGCGCCCTTTAGCGCCACCGACTTCTATCAAGTTCTTGAAACCTCTGATGTTCCCGCAGGGACGTTCAACATCGTCACGGGGAAGCGCGATGAGTTAGCGAAGACCTTATCCGAACATGACGACGTTGACGCGGTTTGGTACGCGGGCGCGCAAGCGAAGTCCGTGCAAGTCGCGTCGGCGGGAAACATGAAGCAAACTTGGGTCATGCCCGCCAGCGGCGAACTTCCAGAGATGGATGAGATTTTGCGTCACGCAACGCAGGTGAAAAATATTTGGGTTCCATACGGGGGATAAAAAAAACCTTTAGAGTTTGCGAAACGCTAAAGGTTTGAACGTTGCCAATTTGACGTCTACAATCTTCCTAACCTTCGCTGTTGCTTTAGGTTCGCCCAATCCCAAATCGCGCGCAACAAACCATGCGCGATATGCGTGGCTAAAAAGATCAAGCCCGCCAGCGGGAGCGATACAAAGATTCCCAGAATCAACGTTGCAAGCAACGAAACGATCATCAATTTTCTGTACCCCGTTTTGGAGATAAAGCGAATCTTGCTGACCATCAGCGCCGCAAGGAGGATCGCCACAAACGGGACGAACCGCGCGGCGACAAATTTGTCTACGCTCTGGTAATCATAATAAATCAATAGCGCCAAAAAACCTCCCGCGATCGTCGTCGGCAAGCCCATCGAGTCTTTGGTCAGGTCAATGGAAATGGACGTATTGAAACGCGCCAGACGGATCGCGCTACACAGCAAAAAGACGACCGCGCTAAACCAAACCAGCGGCAACGGCACGTTCGTTCCGTGCAAATATTGAACCATCAAGACCGCCGGCGCAACGCCAAAACAAACAATGTCGGCGAGGCTGTCCAATTGCAACCCCAGCTCGCTACTGGCGTTCAAACGGCGCGCTAATTCGCCGTCAATGCCGTCCATCAACGCGGTGACGACCACCAACGAGCCGCCTAGAATTAAGTTCCCTTCCATAATCAAAAAAATAGCGTAGCCCGCGCACGCCAGACCAATGCACGTCACAAAGTTCGGAATAAGATTTCGGATAGACGAATTAGGCATGAGAGTTCTCCTTATTAGTTAGGGTAGAAACGGCGTCGCGTCTCTACAATTTTGCGATGGCGGTTTCGCCGCCGCGCACGGTATCGCCGACTTTGATCAAGATTTGCGTCCCGCGCGGCAGGATGATATCCACGCGCGAACCAAATTTAATCAAACCAAACCTTTCGCCGCGTTCCAACATATCGCCTGATTTTGTCCAGCAGACAATGCGCCGCGCGACAAGTCCGGCGATTTGGCGCACAACAATTTTTGTCGAACCGGCTTGAAGCAAAACCGTGTTGCGTTCGTTCACTTCGGAAGCGTCCGCTGAAGCCGCGTGATTAAACTGACCGTCAAAATGCTCGATTGAAAGCGCTTGCGCGTTGAGCGGCGAGCGGTTGACATGAACGTCGAACAGCGAAAGAAAAACGCTGATGCGCGTCGCGGCGCCGATTTGAGGGTCGTCCACGTCTTTGATCATCACCACGCGCCCATCGGCGGGCGAGACCAGCAGGGACGGGTCGCTGGGCGGCGTACGTTCGGGGTCGCGGAAGAAGACGAGAAAGACGATAAAAACCAGCGTCGCCAGCGTCGCCAGCAAATACGTCCAGACGTTAGGATATGTTCGCGCTAAAAGAACGGTCAAAATAAAAGCGACGGCGGAGCCGATTAGCTCGCCTTCGCAACCGCGCGCAAAAGGAAGTCGGCTCATTTACGAATAAACTCCATCACCTCGGCGGGCGGCACGTTGCGCCACACCCGTTTTATAGAGCGACGGTCAAAATATTTCCATGCGCTAAAACCCTTCCATTTGGGCGAAAAATACGTCACTTGGATATACGTCTTGCCTGACGCTAAAACTTCCGCCAGCGCGCTAAAAATCGCGTCGCCAATGTCGGTGGGCAAACTAAGAAACGGAATCGCGCTCAAAACCCCGCCGACTTGATCGTGGCGAATATTCAAAGACGCAAGAATGTCGGAGAGTTTGGCGGCGTCCCCTTCAATGACTGTGGCGTCTGGATAATTCACGCGGAGCGTTTCAGCGAGGTCGTGATCCAACTCAATCGCAACAGTCGGATTCAACGGGCGATCCTCCAGCAACTGACGGGTGAAGACGCCCGTTCCCGCGCCCAGCTCGATAATGTATTGCCCCGCCGACATTGAAGGCAACGCCGCGACCATTGCCCTCGCCAGATATTTGCTGGACGGGACAATCGCGCCCATCTCTCGATATTTGGCGATGAATTTTTTTGTAAAAGTAAATGAATTATTGAATTTTGCGACCATATCCATCATAGCGGAAACAACGTTTCTCTTTCTCTCTTTGATTTGATGCGCCCTAAAAACGCGGCGCTTTCGTATAAGAGATTATATACTGAATTGCGCTAAATTGGTACACTCCGCTTTTAGGCGCGTTTGCGACTTATTTCCGTTTCACTTCCAACACTGCGATTTTTGTCGAATGATTAAACGGCGCGGGATCAACGATGGGGTTGCCGACGCGCGTTTCAGGATAGCCTGTAAAATCTTCCGGCGCGGGGATAAATTCCTTAATCTTCAAGTAGCCGTCTTTGCTCAACGTCTCAAGCGTTTGTAAATATTCTTTTCCGCCGACGGACAGCGCGTTATTAATGGCGATCAAATATCCGCCGTCGTTAATCAGCGGACGGACTTTGTTAATCAGCCGCGCGCCGTCGTTGACTTGATCCACTTTGCCTTTTGACGTGATTGAGAAAAATGGTGGGTCAATGACGACGCAATCGAAAGTTTTCTTGGCGCGCTTCATGTTCCCGACTTGCTCAAAAAAATCCCGCGCGATGAAATCTCCCTTTTGAATGGGAAAGCCGTTGAGCGCGTAAGATTCTTTGGCGAGATTGAGGAAGGCGCGATTCAAGTCAACTTGCGCAACGCGGCTGGCTCCGCCTTTGAGCGCGGCGACCCCGAAGCTGCCTGTGTAGGCAAACGCGTTCAGGACGGTTTTATCTTTCATGTTTTCGGTCAGCCATTTTCGCAAGTTGCGCGTGTCGAGATAAAAACTGGCGTCGCGGTTCAGCGTTAAATCAACGGCGTAGTTTACGCCGTGTTCTTGTATTTTGCGGTCAAGGGAAGCGCCGAATAAAAGTTTGCCGCGCTTTTCATCCTGCGTTTTGCCGTTGCGAATTTTTACAATCCCCGCTTGAATCCAGTTTAGCGCTTGAGCGCTAAAATCCCGCGCTTCTTGAACCAGAGCTGCGCCTTGCTCAGGATTGGCGGCGTAGTTGTGAATAACAAGCGTGGACGCGTAGAGATCAACGGCAATATCGGGACAGCCTTCGACGAATCCGTTGAAAAGGCGAAAAGCCCTCTCGTGGCGCGCGTCGAACAAGGTCGCGCGGGCGGCGAGGGCTTTATCCAAACGATGAGAAAGCGAAAGGGAAGAAGTCATAATTAATGTAGCGCGAAATTAATTTCACATTACATTTGATTGAAGAGTTATTTGCGCTCTTCAATCAGTTTCCGCACATCAGTAGCGTGTTCTGCTTCGTGCGGTCCAAAAATGTCAATAATATCCACCAACGTCCCTGCGCCTCCCCAAGGCAGGACAAATTTTTGGGTTATTTTTTCTTCCGGCATGGCGCGAATTAAATCCAACAAAACTTTGCGCGTCTCAATGTATTCACGATAAATATGATCGTAGCTCAAGCCCTCGCGCGTCGCAACAGTCTCGGCATTGTAGACGTCAATGCCGCGCGCGGCGGGCGTGGCGGGTTCATTTCCCGCGACGATTGCGCGAATAAAGGCGATGGTCGCGTCGTCCCACCCTGAAAGGTGAGCGACAATCTCGCGCACCGTCCAAAGCGGATAAATTTTGCGGTTCTTGTCAATCTCGTCCAAATGCGCGAGCATTTGCGAACGTGACGTCTCAAGTCGCTGGATTAAACTTTCACGTTGGTTCATGTTAAATCCGCTTTCTCACGGAGCGGGCGTGCCTTCAACGGCGACGCCGATCCATGTAAAAACGCGCTTGTCGCTGACCGCGCCTGAGACGACCCAAATCGGTTGTCCTTGGTCGTCTGTGCCAGATTGGCGCACGGGGGTAATCCACCAGCGGAGGACGTGCGCCACATTATCTTTCGAGCGATAGGAGGTCGGGACGATGTATTTCGTGTCCGTCGCGTAATCGGTCAAGCGGCGGGTTTGGTCGGCGGTGACGTCCTCGACTGTAATTTGATACGCCTCGCCGTCGCGCAACACGCCAACGGAAGCCCATTGCAAAGTCACGACGTCGTTCGCCAAAGTGAAGGCGGCGCCGTCCGCAGGCAGGAGCAGATTCGGGGCGGGATACGGCGGCGGAATCGTCGCGGTCAGCGTCGGTCCAGGAGGCTGGGCGCGTTTGCATAACGGCACGAATAATTTTTGCCCTATAAATACAGTGTCAACCGTCAAGCCATTCCATTCTTTAATTGCCGCCATTGACACAGCGTAATTTGCAGAAATGCTGGAGAGGGTATCGTACTGTTGCACAGTGATTGGGACGGTCTCGCAGTTTTGTCTGGTGGCGTCGACGGGCAAAGGCGTATTGGTGGGCGGCGGCGGAACGGTCGGCGTAGGATATGGAACTTTGATGATCTGCCCTTGACTGAGCGGGCAATTGGACGGCAGGTTATTGGCGATAATAATGCTTTGGACTGAAACGCCAAAATTAAAAGCGATGGTGGAACAGTATTCGCCCACTCCGACGGTGTAATCAAAAGGCGAGATGGTCGTGGACGTCGGAGCGTTCGTTGGCGTCAACGTTTGCGTCGCGATCTGGGTTTCCGTCGCCGTGGCGGCGGACGTGGGAGATTCCGTCGGCGCGAGCGAATTTCCGCCTCTGCCTCTGCCTATGACGACGAATGCAATCACGACGGCGGCGAGAATCACGGCGGCGAGAATTCCCACCGCAACAGGCAAACTCAAAGTGACCGCCGGCATTTTGCTGGCTTGCACCGATTTTTGAGCTTTCCTTACGACTCGCGGCTCAGGCGGCGCGTTGAACTCTGTGCCGCACACAAGGCAACGCGTTGCGTTTTCGCTTAAGCGCGTTCCGCAGGTGGGGCAAACCTTAGTTTTGTTGGAATTGGTTTCGAGGCTCATACGGAAAAAATTATACCATTGAACAATTACACGCCTTCGACAACGACCATATTCGACTTTGCGTATTTATGCCGCAAGGCGCGCGCGGGCGCATATTCTGGAGAGTTGAGCCACTCTTTAGTTTGCTCCACAGACGGGAATTCAATAATGACGAGGCGCTTTGCCTGCCATTCGCCTTCGAGCGTTTCGTTCTGTCCGCCGCGCGCGATGTATTTTCCACCGTACAGTTTCACTGTGTCGGGCGCGAGTTTGGCGTATTCCTTGTAGCCTTCAGGGTCGGTTATTTCAATGTCTACGATGATGTAAGCGGTCATGGATTCTCCTTGTTTTTTTACTGCAAAACCTGACAGGTTTTTACGCGACAGGTTTCGGCAACGTCGTGACCAGCACCTTGTCCACGCGCCGTCCGTCCATGTCTATCACTTCAAAGCGGAAGCCGTTCCATTCAAAGTTGTCGGCGGTTTGCGGAACGCGCCCAAGCGAGGTCATTACAAAGCCGCTGAGGGTTTCGTACTCGTCTTCGTGCGGCAAGGCGGCGAAGTTAAATAATTCTTTGAGTTCGTCCACTTCCAACATGCCGTCCAACAACCACGAGCCGTCTTGACGTTGAGTCGCTTGCGGCTCCTCGAATTCCATCGCCCCGACAATCTCTTCCAAAATATCGTTGATCGTGAGCAAGCCTTGCAATCCGCCGAATTCATCCACAACTAAAAGCAGTTCCGTGCTTTTTTCTTTGAAGAGTTCCAGCGCGCGCGAGGCGAACATGGTTTCGGGGATGAAGAAAGCGGGTTTGAGCAAATCTTTTAGGTTGATTTCTTTGCCCGATAAACTTACCGCCAACAGGTCGCGCGATTTGACAATGCCGAGAATATTTTCAAGCGTATCCTCTCTGACGGGAAAACGCGAGTACGGACATTCGGCGATCTTTTGCCTGATCTCTTCGATGGAGTCAGTCACGTCCAGCCAGACCAATTCCGTGCGCGGAGTCATCAGCGAATAGACGCGCGAATCGCCCAGACTGAAAACCCCTTCCACCATCTCTTGTTCGGATTCTTGAAAGACGCCCGCTTGCGTGCCTTGATCAATCAGCAGGTGAATTTCTTCTTCGGTGACGGGTTGCTCTTCCATCGGCTTGACGCCAAGCAAGCGCAAGACCGTTTCTGTGGAAAAACTCAGCAGACGAATAAGCGGCGAAAAAATTTTTGAAAAGAACAACATGGGCGGCGCGACGATGAACGAGATGCTTTCTGGGTCGCGCATTGCCAAGCGCTTAGGGACTAACTCGCCCAGCACCAGCGAAAGATAGGTGACGGGCAACACGCCGACGAGCAAGCCAATGATTTCGCTGTACGGTTGCAATCTTGGGTACTGATCCATGTGCGCGTGAATCCATAAGCCGAGCGTCGCGCCTGTCAACGCGCCGATCAGCAGGTCTATGGACGTAATCCCGATTTGAATGACGGAAAGAAATTGGTTGGGGTTTTCGGTGAGTTTAAGAACTACGCCCGCGCGCGCATCCCCTTTGTTGTGCTGATTTTGCAGACGGGTTTTTCTGACGGAGAGCAGGGCGGTTTCAGCCATAGCCAGCGCGCCGTTCAACAATAGCAAAATGGCAATGGCGATCAATCCGCCGCTTAAATTAGTTTCTATGGGAATTTCTGACATGGCGTTGGGGGTGTTTTCTCTTCTTCCTATTGTACCTGATAGCGAAAAAATTTCCCTCATCCCCAGCCCTTCCCCCAAAGTGGGAAGGAAGTCCCCCTCTCCCGTAGGGAGAGGGCTAGGGTGAGGGCGCGTTGTTTCTTTTTATCCACCTTCTTTATTCTTCAGCGGAACGTTACGCCCGAACCTCGACGCCTTTTCCCGCGCGGACTTCGCCGACGATCCAAACTAGTTGCTTTAATTCTTTTGCGCGTTTTTCAAACTCAGCTTGTTTTTCGCGCGGAACTCCGAACAACAAGCCGCCGCTGGTTTGCGGGTCAAACAATAACGTCTGGTAAGGCGCGTCTATTTTTTTGTCAAACTTAACGGCGGCTTCAAAATATTTTTGATTGTCCAACGCGCCGCCGGGGAAGATTCCTTTTTCCGCGTAACCGCGCGCGCCGCGCAAAAAAGGAAGTTGCGAATAATCAATGTGAAGCGAAACGCTTGAGGCGTTCGCCATTTCCAGCGCGTTGCCTAAAAACCCAAACCCGCTGACGTCCGTTCCGCCGCGCAAATCAAACTCCGTTGCGAGTTGCCCCGCCGTTTGATTCAAACGCAACATCCACTCAAGCGCTTCTTTGATATCTTCCTCGCGCGCCTGCTCTTGTTTGAGCGCAGTCGTTGTCACGCCGACGCCTAACGGCTTGGTGAGTATCAGCGCGTCGCCGATTTTCAATCCGCCTTTGCCGATGATTTTACGCGGGTCAACAAAACCAATTGCGACCAACCCATATTTCGGCTCGGCGTCTTTGACCGTATGCCCGCCCGCGATGACCACGCCCGCCTCGCGCGCTTTCTCCGCGCCGCCGCGCATTATCTCGCGGGAAATCTCCACAGGCAAGTTATCAGGCAACGCGGCGATATTCAACGCGAGGAAAGGACGTCCGCCCATTGCGTAAATATCGGAGAGGCTGTTCGCCGCCGCAATCGCGCCGTATTCGTAGGGCGTATCCACAACGGGCGTGAAAAAATCCGTCGTCACGACGAGCGCCTTGTCCTCGCTCAAACGCCAAACCGCCGCGTCGTCTGGATTTTCGAGACCCACTAAAAGGTCAGGATACGACGCGGGATTGAACGTATCTTTAATCGGGCGCAGAACCTGCGCCAGCGCCTCCGCGCCTAGTTTCGACGCTCAACCCGCGCAAGCGGAAAGAGTCGTCAAACGCACCTCGCGTCCCGTTTGTGGAATTGGCATTCCATCTCCAAAAAAAATTAGTAATTAGTAATCAGTCGTTAGTTTTGGGGAGCTATACCCACTGCTTACCAATTACCAATTACTGATTACTGGTTAACCCTACGGCTTCGTATTCGGCAACGGCAAAATAAACTGATTGCCGCTTGGCACAAAAATCGTTTGGACGCCGGGCGCAAGTTTCAAAATATATTGATATTGCACCAGCTCGGGAGTCAGCGATTGCGAAAGCAATCGGTTCGCTTCGGCTTCGGCTTTAGCTTGAATCAAACGCGCTTCCGCCGCGCCTTTAGAGGCGATAACCGCCGCGTCCGCTTGACCTTGCGCGGTTTGACGGGCTTGCTCGGCTTCCTGCTTTTTCGACTCGACGACCAGTTTCGCTTGTTGCGCCTGTTGCTCGGCGATTTGTTTTTGCTCGACGGCTTTAGCGTATTCCGGGCTGAAATGAACGTCGCGCAACAGGAATTCAATCAACAGCAAGCTATTGCTCTCAAATTTTTTCGCTAACGCAACGTTGATATTATCTTCCATCTCGGCGCGTTTTGTGCTGACGATTTCTTCCACGCTGTATTGCGAAACGGCGTCGCGAATGGTGTTGCGCGTCGCCGGACGCACCAGCTCGTCTTGATAACGAGTTTGCCAGTTGATATGCAATTCGACAATTTTGCTGGGGTCAATTTGATAAATGACCGACGCGTCAATTAAAACTTCTTGTCCGTCCTTTGTGCGCGCGCGAATCGAATCGTCGCCCACAACTTGCCCTTCGGTCGGCGTGGTGGACATGGTGTAAGTCTGGCGAGAGATGGGGTAAACAACGGCTTGCTCGACAAACGGGATAATCCAATGCAAGCCCGCGCTTAGCGAGTCTTGTTTGATGCCGCCCGAAGCGATAGTTTTCACCACGCCGCGTTCCGTCGGCTCAACGTAAACCAAACCCGCGCCGAGCGCGCTTAACGCAATCGCCGCAATCAACGCGCCGATTACCGCCGTCCCAAAACCTTTGGCGGGCTGATTGCGGCTGATACGCACGCCCATCGCAACCAGCAAGCCAACGAACCCAATCCACGAAAAAGACGCCAATCCCCGAATCAAATTTGAAATATTCATAGTTTCCTCCGAAACATAGTTTTTCTGATTATAACTCGCTTGCCCGCGAGTTCAATGCGTGTTAATATTTCTCCATGAAAACAGGCGTCGGGCAAGTCAAGGAAATTTATTGGAATTCCAGCGCGCGGATTCTTGTCCCTCCCGACTTGATTCCCGCGCCCGGACAATACCTGCTCGCCCACGCGCGCGAATCAGACTCCCCCGTTGCGATTCCTCTTTTCTTGAGCGAAGCCGCCCCCGATGGATTCCGCGCCGCGCCCCCGACGCCGTCCGCATGGATTCCCGGCGCGCGCCTCAATTTGCGCGGACCTCTCGGTCACGGCTTCGCGCTTCCAGCCTCCGCGCGCAAAGTCGCGTTAATCGCCTTCGACGATGCGCCCGAACGCTTGCGCGGTTTAATAGCGCTTGCGTTCAAACAAAAAGCCGAAGCCGTTTTAGTTTGCGCCTCCGCCATTGAAGACATTCCCGAAGCGGTGGAAGTCCAACCTCTGCCAGCGTTGAGCGAAATCATCGCTTGGGCGGATTACGTCGCGGCGGACGTCGCCCGCGAGAACTTGCAGCAATTCAAAGAAGCGCTATTGAAAGCAGGGCAAACGACGCCCCAAACGCAAATCTTAATCCGCGCCCCCATGCCCTGCGGCGCTCTCGCCGAATGCGGCGTCTGCGCTTTGACGGCAAAAGGTCAATGGAAGCTGATTTGCAAAGAAGGTCCCGTGTTCGATATGGAAAAATTGACGCCGCCGTAATGCGTAAACTAAAACAACCCTGCCGAGAAATTCGCAGGGTTGCTTGTCTTTTATTACAGGGGATCTTTTAATACCAAATTCTAAACGACGTCGTCGTATTCCCTTTTAGGCTGTTGTAACTGCAAGCCACGTCCGTATAAACCAAGCTGCCATAAATTTGGCTGACGAACGAAAGCGGAATAATCCCCACGCCGTTGGAGTTGGTCGTCAGCGTAAACGTCTCGTTGCGCCCATCGGGCCAATGCACAACGGAAGCGCAGCTCGCGCTAGTAACCGGTTGCAAGTTTTGGTCTTGCACGATGACAAAAATCAGCTGTGAATCAGTCGCCAGCGTTACGGCTTTCCAGACGAAGGCGCGCACTTGCAAACTAATTACTGATTGAACGGTGTTATCGCGCGGCTTGACGGGAGGAATCAGACCGGGATCTTCGCCGAGTTTATCAAAGTAAACGCGCCCCAAGTCCGATACCGCCACACGCTGACCTTCGGGCTTCCACGGTTGCCATTCAAGGCGCGCTTTTTCAAAATATTGCACCAGTTTGTTTTCGTGATATTCAAACCCGGAAATTGGATAGCCAAATTGCGCCACGCCGCCGTATTGGTCAAAGAACTCAAGGAACGCGAAACAAACCGAGTTCCCCGTTTCAACGTAGGCGCGACACGCAAACGTGTTTGCCACGTTTAACTTTCCCGTGGAAACATAAGTCAGGTTTCCCAGCGGAGTAATTTGTACGCGCTGCCCTTCGGGCAAGTCGGCGCGATATTCAAAACGGGCGCGTTGGAAGTATTGCGCCGTCTTGCCGTCCTTGCTGGTGAATTCTTCCGTAATGGGATAGCCGTATAAAAACGTCGCGTTAGGGTTGCTCTTGTAAAACTTTAGGAATTCCCCTGAGACATTATGCCCGGTCTCGCTAAAATACTTGTTCTCTAAAGTTTGCGCGTGAACAGGCGCCCAATTCGCGCTGAATAGGCAAAGGATAAAAACAAAAATAATAAATCGGCGCAACATAGCGGTCACCGTCTCCATTGCTTACATTATACTCAAAATTTGCGCGTTGAACATTGCAAACTTTACTCTTCTGAACCCGCGCCCAACAACGCCTGCGCGATACGTTCCGCCGCGTGACCGTCGCCATAAGGATTAACCGCCCACGCCATTTTTGCGTAAGCGGATTCATCGTCCAAAAGCCGCGCCGCTTCGCTGACTATGACGCTGGTCGCCGTTCCGACGAGTTTTAACGCCCCCGCTTGTACGCCCTCTGGTCGCTCGGTCACGTCGCGCAAAACGAGGGTGGGAATCCCAAACGCGGGCGCTTCCTCTTGAATTCCGCCCGAGTCGGTGAGGATGAGCGTAGCGTGTTTCATCAGATGAACCAGCGGCAGATAATCTAGCGGGGGCAACAGCGTAATTCCATCCGCGCCTTGAAGCAAACGGTTAACAGGCTCTTGCACGTTGGGATTCAAATGCACGGGGTAGACGATTTCAACGTCCCCGCGTTTCGCCAGTTCAAGCAAGGCGCGGCAGACGTCTTCCAGCGGTTTCCCGAAATTTTCGCGGCGATGGGCAGTTACGAGGATTAGTCTTTTAGTCGTTAGTCGGGTAGTCGTTAGTTGAGTGATTTCTTCGGGCTCAGGTTGCTTGGAAACATATTGAAGCGCGTCAATGACTGTGTTGCCTGTGACCTTGATCATGCTTTCGTCAATTCCTTCGCGCAATAAATTTTGTTTCGCCCATTCCGTTGGCGCAAAGTGTAAATCCGCAGTCACGCCTGCGATGCGGCGATTGAGTTCTTCGGGGAAGGGTTGCCATTTGTCGTGGGTGCGAAGTCCCGCTTCAACGTGTCCAAATTTGACGCGCCGATAATATGAAAGCAGGGAGGTAATCGCAACCGTTGTTGTATCGCCTTGCGCGAGAATCCAATCGGGATTAAAGTCCGAAATTACCGGGTCGAGATTCGTAAAAATCGCCGCGCTAAGTTCCGCCAGCGATTGATCCTCGCGCATTAGATTCAAATCGTAATCGGGCGTAATTTCAAACAGGCGCAAGACTTGATCTAACATTTGCCGATGTTGCGCCGTGACGCAGACCCGCGATTCAACGCCAGCAGTTTGTTTCAACATGCGAACAACGGGAGCCATTTTCACGGCTTCGGGGCGCGTGCCAAATACGGAAAGAATTTTCATGCGAGGATTTTACTCTGAAATATGGAATGGTTTTATAATGGCGCATTCCAAGTTGACGGAGGAAGCCATGAGTAAAGGAAAGAAAATATTAATCGGCGTTATCGGCGCGTTGGTTGTTCTATGCGGTTTATTTATGGCGTTTGTCAGTTGGGCAAACTCCGACGCGGGGCAAGCGACGTTCAAAGAAGTGGGAACGAAAAACGCCATCGAATCTGCGACTGCCGCCGTTCAAAACGCTCGCGTAGCAGGGACTGCAACTGCGGAAGCGCAAGTCCTCAACGAGCGCATAAGAAACGCGCAACTCGTATTTGAAGAATCGTTCAGCGAGGGGAGCGCGTTTATTGCCGCAAACAACGGCGACAACCCGATTCATTTTAGCGACGGTATTCCTGAAATTAGAGCTCGGATTGATGTTTGGAAATCGGGCAAAGTCGTTAAAGATTTTATCGCGGAGGTAGATTGCGCGACGTCGGGCGACGGCACGTTTTGCGGAATCGCCTACGGCGTTCATCAAAATTTTTATTACGCCTCGTACATTCAAGCGGGGGAACGTTGCGGGTTTGACGACCGAACAAGCAGTTTTTCAACAAGCAAATCTTGGTCGTGCAATTATCCGCCTTCGCCCACGACGCCGGGTATCAACCGCGCGCGCGTCGAACGCTTCGGTCAAACCATGCGATTTTACGTCAACGGCGGCTTGATGGACGAGCGCGTGTTGGATAACGCAGAATCGCAAACGGGCGACGTCGGCTTATTTTTGGGACAGTTTAACATGGGCGACGCCAGCGCGTTGGATTACGTAAAAGTGGATAGTTTCAAGATATGGAAAATGCCATAGGCGGCGATAACGCTTATGCTTTCAAATTATTTTCGCCAAAAGGAGATTGACATGAAAAGATTTACCCTCATTGCCGTTTTCGTTCTGTTCACCCTCGCTTGCGGATTCGGCGCAGGAACTACGCCCGCGCCCAAAACAAATGACGTCGCGACTAATGCTCCAAACGTCACGCCAGCGACTTCTGTTCCCGCGCCGAACGATTTGCCTCAGAGCATTAACGACGCCAAGCAAGTCCCAATGAATTTGGTGGCGGCGGGCGCGTTCACAATGGGCGCGAATCCCGCCGATTATGTCGCCGAATGCGAGAAATTTATCAAAGGCGAATGGTGTAAAAAATGGGCGTTTCCCCAAATAGGACCGCCGCATCAAGTTACGCTTGACTCGTTTTACATTGACCAATATGAAGTCACAAACGCCCGCTACAAGGCGTGCGTAGATTCTAAAACATGCGCGTCGCCGCAAGACTTAACTTCTTTTACCAACGAAAGTTATTACGGCAATTCAAAATTTGACAACTATCCCGTAATCAACGTGGATTGGAATCAAGCGAAGGCGTATTGCGAATGGCGCGGCGCAAGATTGCCCACCGAAGCGGAATGGGAAAAAGCGGCGCGCGGCACGGACGAGCGGACATATCCGTGGGGCAATGAAGATACCAGTTGCAAGAGAGCGAGTCATCGTCAAGGCGATATGGACTCGACAGATTTTTGCACGAAAGACACGGCGGAAGTCGGCTCGTATCCAACGGGCGCGAGTCCTTATGGCGTGTTGGATATGGGCGGTAACGTCAGCGAATGGACTGCTGATTGGTTTGCAATAGATTATTACGCAACGTCGCCCGCGAACAATCCGCAGGGACCCGCCAGCGGCGAAAAGCATGTCATTCGCGGCGGCTCGTGGGAACATCACGCGTACTTGATGAGCGTTTATGGACGAATGGGACTCCCGTCTAATTTGTTCGCGCATAGTCAGGGTTTTCGTTGCGCTAAATCGGCTCAGTAAAAAATTGGGACGCGGACGAGCGCAGACGAACGCGGATTTTTTATCCGCGTTTATCCGCGCCCCTCTTTATTCGCCCCAAGCCGCAACACTTCAAAGCCCGCGTTTTTCCACGCTTCGTTATTCCATGCGTTGACGGTATCAATCACAATCCGCGTTTTGGTTTTCTTTGCGATTTCTGCGGGATTGAAATTTACAAACTCGGTGTGCTTCACTAATAGAACGATCGCGTCGGCGTCTTGAAGCGCGTCGTTTAGTGAAACGGTATCGGGCTTGAAGGGTTCGTAAGCGGTCACAATCGCGCCCGCGTTTTGAAGAAGACGCACGACTTCATTCGCGGGCGATTCGCGCATATCGTCCACGTCGGGTTTGTATGCGAGACCCAGCGCGGCGATTTTCTTCCCTGCAAGCGAATCCAACGCGCGTTTGATTAACTCCGCGACGAATTGCGGTTGCGCGTCGTTCACTTGACGCGAATGATAAATCAGCGGAGTGAGTTCGGGCGCGGCTTCGACAAAAAACCACGGGTCAACGCTGATGCAATGTCCGCCGACGCCGGGACCCGGCGTCAGAATTTTTACGCGCGGATGCAAGTTCGCAATCGAAATCGCTTCCCAAACATCCACGCCGAATTTATCCGCGAGGCGCGAGAATTCGTTGGCGATGGCGATGTTCACGTCGCGGTAAGTGTTCTCCATTAATTTGACCATCTCCGCCGTTGTCGCGTCGGTCTCGATGATTTCCCCTTTGACAAAAATCGAATACAACGCCTTGCCCGCCTTTGCCGATTCAGGCGTCACGCCGCCGATGACGCGCGCATTCTCGACCAGCTCGCGCAATATTTGTCCCGGCAAAACGCGTTCGGGCGAATAGCACAAGTAAAAATCTTCGCCCGCCTTCAATCCTGATTTTTCTAAAATCGGCTTGACCAAATCTATCGTCGTGCGCGGCGGGGAAGTGGATTCCAAAATAACAAGATTCCCTTTTTGCAAAAACGGCAGGATGGCTTCGGCGGCGGAAGTCACGGCGCGCATGTCCGCGAGTTTATATTTCACGCCGTTGTATTCCCCAAATTTATTTTCCTGAAACGGAGTCGGCACAGCGATAATGAAAGCGTCCGCCGCTTCGGGCTTTGTCGCGGCGCGGAAGTTTCCCATTTCAACGGCTTTGCTGACCGCCTCGCGCAAGCCCGGCTCGTGAATGTGAATCTCGCCTTTATTCAGCGTGTCAATCACGCGCGCATTAATATCCGCGCCGAGAACTTTAATCCCTTGCGCGGCGAAGGTGGCGGCGGTGGGCAGTCCAATGTATCCCAAGCCGATAACGCAAATTTTTTTGAAATTCATGAATGGTCCGAAAATTAGGGATTAGGAAAAGACTGGCGCATGTTGCAGTTGTTTTTCAAAAATCCGTTGATTGGCAAGTTGAACATACTCGGCGCTAACGTCAATGCCGACAAAACGCCTTCCCAACTGAAGGGCGGCAAGCGCGGTTGTGCCGGAGCCGACAAAGGGGTCAAGAACCGCATCGTCCGTTTTTGTGAAAAGTTTGATAAACCATTCAGGCAAATCGGATGGAAAAACCGCGCTGTGATTTTTGTTTCCCGTTTCAGTCGCCAAGTGCAAAACGTTGGTTGGGTAAACTTTATCTCGTCCAACCCAATTGGAGACGTTTTTTCCAAACCCGCTCCCTGCGCGAGATTCGTCTCGAACTTTGTCCGTCTCGCTTAATTTTGAAAGCCGTTCCTTTGCCCAATCCCCAACCGGCGCCATGACAGATTCTTGATACATGTTGAAAGATTTTTCTTTGTTAAATCGAATCAGTCTTTCCCAATTATCTCGAAAGCGGTTGGGCCATTTGCCGGGGTATGAATTTTTCTTGTGCCAGATGTATTCTTCCGTCCACAGCCAACCTTGTTCGCGCATTTTCAAAATCAGTTCAATAACGTAAGTGTGACGCTCGCCCGCGACTACTCTTTCCTTGATATTTAAAATGAACGTGCCTGTCGGCTTTAAGACGCGCTTGAACTGCGCGGCTTTCGGCAAAAACCACTCGACGTATTGATCGGGATTAATGCCCCCGTAAGTTTTCGCGCGTTGGTCGGCGTAAGGCGGAGATGTGAAAATTAAATCAAAAAAGTTGTCAGGAAACTCTTTTAGAGTTTTTTCGCAATCGCCTTGAATAATTTTGTCGAAGAAATCTTTTTTTGCCATTAGGTTTGTTTTAGTTCAATAAAATGTTTTTGCGAAGCGATTTATTCTAACCTAAAACCGCATAGGCGCGAAACAAAAAACGCCTCCGCGAAGGAGGCATTTTGAAAGCGAACGTAAACTTACGGCTTGCGAACGACGACTGAGTCAATCCCAACTCGAACATCGCTAAATTTAGGAGACGCCGAGCCGACGCCAACATAACCTTTGCGCAAAACAAATTGATTGTCCACCACCGCGCGCACCTCGACGCCATTAACAGATAACGACAAATTACGGTTATTGCAAGTCACGGAATAATCGTTGATATTTTTACCCGTCTTGACTTGAGCGGAAGCGCCGTTGGCAATTCTGGCATAACTGGCGCCGCGTTTGTCGTTATTCCATTTGCCGTAGAGAATTTGATACAAACCGCTGCTGGTAATATTGAATTCGTACCAGCCCTCAGCCTCGTTATACCGACAAATTACGATAGCGTCGCTTAAACTTCCACGATTGTCAACGCGAACATCCATGCGAACGTTGTCGTAGGTTTTTGGGGTATAGTACGAATAAGCGACTATGTTTTGGCTTTGCAAGTCAAAAAACAAAAAACCGTCTTTAACGCTTAAAGTCATTTCGCTTGTCGAACCGCTGGTAAGAAACAACTTCCAATCGCCCAAATTACCGTTGAAATCCTCTTTGAAAAAATTCGAGTTAGATCCAACCTGACGAATTGCGGTAGCTGTTGGACTCAGCGTTGGCGTTGGTTTGGCTAAGAAAGCCTGACTTCCGAAGAAAAATGCGCCCAAAAAAGCGACTATTAAAATAGATATGAAACCAAATACAACGGCGCGTCTGGCGCCAAAAAAAGTAGACGGCGCTAGACTCTGACGCGGCGCTTCCGACAACAAAGTAGCGTCTTTTCCATACGCAACGTCATGAAAAGCGCGCGCAAGATCGAGCGTCGAGGCATAACGAGCGTCCTTATTTTTCGCCATAGCGGTTTTGATGACGACGTTTGCGGCTTCAGGCAGATCGGGAACAAGGTCTAGAATTTCAGGGACAGGATCTGTAATATGCTTCAACGCCACGCCCATAGACGCTTCTGCGCGATAAGGTTGCTCGCCGCTCAACATCTGAAAGAGAATTACGCCGAGGCTGTAGATATCGCTACGCTTGTCCGTTTTGTCGCCTTGGACTTGTTCAGGGCTCATATAAGCTGGGGTGCCAATAGTGGCATTGCCCGTCAGATTTGTAGGCGCTGAAGCAAAACTCGCTATGCCAAAATCAGAGATAAAAGGATTGTTGTTGCCGTCAAACAAAATGTTGTCTGGTTTAAGGTCGCGATGAACGACGCCTTTCTCGTGTGCGTACGCCAAAGCGCCAGCCAGATTATCAATGATTCCGGCTGCCTCTTGCATGGAAAATTTCCCTCTTTCAATCCGGCTTGTGAGCGACCCGCCCGTCATACAACGCATGACAAAATATGGGACGCCGTCCTCTTCGCCGACGTCATAAACCGGCACAATTACCGGGTGTTCTAGCGCGGCAATTGTCTTGATTTCGCTTTTAAATCGTTCGTGAAACTGCGGGTCATGCAAGAATTCGCGCGGCAACACCTTGACGGCAACCTCGCGATCAAAACTCGGGTCATAGGCGCGATAGACAATTGCCATACCGCCGCGACCCAATTCAGCCTTTATCTCGTATCGTCCAATTTTCACAAGAGTCATTTTGCAAGTATAACTAATCTAAGATTATTACGCAAGCAATCGCTCTTTTTAACTCGTTACAGATGCGTTGAAAACCGGCTCGCCGCACCGCGAACAAAAACGGGCGGAGCGAGGTATGGTAAACTTAATCACTTCGCGCAACGCTTGTTTATCTATTGCGCGACAATTTGGACAAAATTACCTCAATGGCAATGGATTCTCATAATCTAAAACGATACGCGGCTGTAAATTCAAAAGTTCCATTTATATAACAAGTTGTTTAGTTATCGTTACTTCGTGTACAATACGATCACATTGTTCGCGGAAAGGTTTTAAAGGTTCTCTATGCGTATCGCTTTCATCTCCGACATTCACGGCAACTGCACTGCGCTTCAAGCGGTTCTTACGGATATTAAAACGCAAGGCGTTGATCGGATTGTTTGCCTCGGCGACACAGTCACTTTGGGACCGCAACCCGTCGAGGCGCTGAAAACGCTTAGAGAGTTGAATTGTTTGCTATACGTCAAAGGCAACCATGACGCGGCGACGCTAAGCCCTGAGAATGCGGCGCAATACGAGATTACAGAACACCTTATCCCAGATTTGCATTGGTGCAAAAACAAGTTAACGCCCGACGACATTGCGTTTATTGACGAGTTCAAACCCATGAGCGAAATTAACATGCTGAATGGGATTAAAATCCTTGCTTTTCATGGGTCGCCGCTTTCACCCACCGACATTATTCAAGCGACCACGCCCCCAGAACTATTAGACAAATATTTTGGCGAACAAACCGCCGACGTCTTTATCGGCGGACATTCGCACATTCAAATGGTTCGACGCTATGGCGATAAACTGATCTTGAATTCGGGCAGCACAGGCAACGCTTTTAAATTCGCTTACCGAGCGGGGCTTAAACCAAGTTTGTTGCCTTGGGCGGAATATATGATCGTCAGCCAAATCGGGAACTCGTTAAGCGTGGACGCGCGTCGCGTTAGTTTTGACACAGACGAGTTGCTTAGAATCGTCAAGGAGAGCGGCTTGCCCGGCGCCGCTTGGTGGCTCAAGCAATATTCTTAGGATTTTAGCTCAGTCAGCGTTAGAGAACGCTGACTGAGCTAAAAATATTTTTTTGAGCGTAATCGGCGCACTCTTGCGCCGATTTTTTAGAAACAAGCGAAAGTTCTGATAAAACAAAATACGGCGCGACTTAACCGCATCGCTTCAAACAGAGTTCTGTTTGAAGCGATGCGGTTTTTTTTCATCCAAATCGACTTTTAAACTACCAAAAATTACAACACCATTACAGAAAAATGAGGTAGAATTCTTTTAAATAAATCATGCAAAAGCAGGAGGCAAGAAAATAATGTTTGTCACAAAGAACCTTTACCAGAACGACGAAACATGGAAAAAATCTTCTCTTGGACATTCCAGCGAAACGATTGGCGGCTGGGGTTGCTTACTGACGTCCGCCACCATGATGTTAAACGGAATTGGTTATAACGAAACTCCTTTAACGGTCAACGAAAAAATGAAAAGCTCGGGCGGATTTCAGGGCGCATTTTTTATTCCCAGCATGTTGCCTTATATTTGGCCCAACTGCGCTTATCAGGACTCGCAAGGTTGCGAAAGTTATCCCGCGCCCATTGCGCTGATTGACGCGGCTGTAGCTGCGGGCAAACCCGTCATACTGACGGTGGATTGGAACAAACAGGCGGGCATTCAAACGCATTTTGTTTTGGTAAAAGAAAAGAAGGGGGATGATTATGTGTTGTACGACCCCTATAAATATCCCGGCGATGGTCCCGACAAAGACGTGTTGTTGACTCAACGATATAAATATAGCGGCAAAGGATTGGCTTCTTCAATTGTCGGGGTAACATGGTTTAACGCTTATAGTACTACTCCTCCCGAACCGCCCAAAGTGACTAAAGTTCCCATGCCAGCCGATCGGTATGTTATCTACGCGGGCGAGGACGATCTGGCTTTACGTTCAGAGCCTTCAGCGAGCGGCTACTTATGGAAGCGCATGTTGGTTGGAACAGAATTAGTTTGCCTTGAAGAAAAAGCGGCAGCCAAAGCAAAGATTGGCGTAAACGGTCAATGGCTTCAAGTGCAAGACCCCAAAGGCGATCAAGGTTATGTTGCCGCGTGGTATATTTCCGAGCAAAAAGGCGCGCCCGCTTCTTCCACGACGACTGTATCTACGCCCGCCACTCCGCCAAAACCTGGGGCAGCTCCCGTTCCAGCGCCGCCGAAACCCGCCGCCGCTCCCGCCCCTATTCCCCCCGGCGCAATTGCGATTTATCCCACAGAAGAATTGTCGTTCCGTTCCCAACCTGTGGTCGCTCCCGAAACGTTGATGCGTCGCATACCAACCACAGAGCAATTAATCAGCCTTGAGCCTGCTAACGTAACTATTCCAAAAGTCGGCGTACAGAATCAATGGCTCAAAGTCCGCGACGCGAGCAAAAAAGAAGGCTACGTCGCCGCGTGGTATGTGAAATACGTTAGCGGCGCAGGGGCGCAAGCCGCAACGGCGGCGGCTCCCGCGCCCGCTACGGGCGGTCCCGTAAAAGTAAAAGCCGCCGTCGAAGGAGTTGCCATGCGAAGTCAACCCGTCATCAGCGATGCAACCCTCATCAAGCGCGTTTCGATTAACTATGAATTCACCGTCGCGGAAGCTGGCGGCGAAGCGAAAGTCGGCGCAAACGACAAATGGATTAAAGTAAAAGACGCGACCAATGAAGGCTATGTCGCGGCGTGGTTCGTTGTTCGTTAATAGAGAATAAAAATATGGCGGAAAGCAACGAAAACCTTCGCAAGACAAAAATTTTCATTTCCTACTCGCGCAAAGACAAACCCTTTGTGCAGAAATTGAACGACGCTATTGACGCCGCCGGAATTGACGCGTGGGTGGACTGGGAAGGCATCCCGCTAAGTTCCGATTGGATGAAAGAGATTACCGCCGCCATTGAAGCCGGCGACGCCTTTGTCTATGTGATTAGCCCCGATTCGCTCAGTTCCAAAATTTGCGACAGCGAATTAGATTTGGGAATCAAAGCCAACAAAAAAATTATCCCCGTTTTACATCGCGAGCCGGAAAAGGGACAATCCATGCACCCAAAACTGGCGTCCACCAACTGGGTGTATATGCGCGACAGCGACGACTTTGACGCCACAATTCCCAAACTGGTCGAGACCATCCAAACCGATCTCGGCTGGGTGCAACAACATACGCGCTTGCTACAACGCGCCAATGAATGGGAACAAAAAAGCCGCAACAATAGCTACCTATTGCTCGGCGCCGACTTGGAAGACGGCGAACGCTGGATGACCGAATCGACAACGGGACCGGGACGCGCTGTCGCGCCTGCGCAAGCGGAGTACATCAGCACAAGTCGCAAGGTGGCGGTGCAACGCCAACGCAGATTAACGATCGGCATTGGCGTCGCATTGCTAGTCAGCGTTTTTTTGGGGGTCTTTGCCTTCATCCAACGCGGCGTAGCGGTTGAAAACGAAAAGAAAGCGGTCAGCAGTCAATTTACGGCGGTTGCCAACGCGAATATTGCGGCGACGCAACGCGTTATCGCCGAAGACAACGCGCAAAAAGCAAAGGCGCAACGCAGCGCTTCCGACGCGAAAATTTATCAAGACCAAGCGGGCGAGCTAGACGCCAGCACCTTGCTTGCGGTGAACGCATATCAACATCTTCCAGGTTTAGCCAGCGCGGAAAATATCCTGAGAAACAACATCAGCTTGCTTGCCGCGCCCATTAAAAAAATAGACTTGGGCGGACGCATTTGGACGATTCAACCCAGCCCGGATCGTGAAAAATTCGCAACCGCCTCCGAAGACGGGCAAGCCTGCGTTTGGAATATGAAAGACGGCGCAAAAATTTTCTGTACGCAGCTGGATGGCGGCGTAAACACCGTCACTTTTAGCGCGGACGGAAAAATCCTCGTTGCCGGCACAAGCGCGGGAGTTCTCGCGTTTTTAGACGCCTCCAACGGCAAGATAAAAGCATCCTTGAAATTCGATGGAAAAATTTTCGATTTGAGCCTTCACCCCGAAGGCAAAATAATGGCTGTGGGCAGAACCAATGCGGTCAGCCTGATTGATATGACAACTTTCAAGGAAAAATTATTTTTCCTACAAGAGGGCGACGCAAGCAAAATTGACTTTGACTCGACTGGCGCAAATTTGGCGGTTGGCACGTCAAAAGGATACGTTACCATTTGGTCAATGCGCGATGGAAAAACAATCGCCGGTCTTCGTCATGACAAAGACGTCTTCGACGTCTCATTCAGCCCAGACGACGCTTGGCTGATTAGCGTGGGCGCGGACAGCAAGGCGCGCGCTTTGCAGGTTTCAGCGCGCGCGCAAAAATACGCGGTTAAGCACGGCGACTGGGTTGAAGACGTCACCTTTGGACCGGACAGCTCGTGGTATCTCACCGCGTCAGACGACAACTTTGTGCGCGTCATTGATGCCGCCACCGGGCAAGAACGAATGCGCATGAAGCACAGCGGTTTTGTTCAAAAAGTGCGCATGAGCGCCGACGGGCAATGGATTGCCAGCACCGGCTTCGACCAAACCGCGCGTGTGTGGGACGCCGTCACCGGCGCGGAAGTTTTACAAATTCCCATTAATGGAATCGGCTCATCGTTGCAATTTAATTCCGACTCAACGCGCCTCGTCGTCGGCGACCGCAACGGTCAAATTACGCTGTGGGACGTCTCGCAACTTAAGGCGCGGAAAGGCTTTGCGCAATTCCCTGAATTTCTGCACGAAGCGCATTTCAGCCCGAACGGAAAATGGATTGCGCTTAACTCCGACGACAAAAATATTTGGGTCATTCCCGCCGACCAATTTGGCGCCAAAGAAGATAATCGCAAAAAAATAGCCGTCGCCGGTGGGCTAACTTACGGCATGGCGCTTAGCGCGGATGCGCAATGGGTGGCGGCAGTGGAATACGACGCCGACGTCTCCGCGCACAATCGCGTCATTTTAGCCGCCGCCGACGGTTCTCAAACGCGACTGCTAGACCATAAAGAAGAAGTCATTAACGCGGCGGTTTTTACGCCCGATAGCAAGCAAATTCTTTCCGCCGACGCAACCGGGTTGATTAATATTTGGGACGTCGCCAGCGGCAAACAAATCGGCAGTCTGAATGCGGGCGAATCGGTTTTTTCGATGGCGTTCTCGCCCAACGGAAAATTTTTAGCCACCGGGTTGGAAGCGGGCAATCTCATCATTTGGGATTTTGCCGCGCAAAAACAAATTGCGACCCTCGCGCAAACGGGAACAATCGCCGCCGTTCAATTTAGCCCCGACGGAAAATTGCTCGCCAGCGGCAGTTTTGAAAAATCCATGCGATTATGGAACGCGGCGGACGGTTCTTTTAGCGTTAGCGCCGAGTTTAGCGCCAACGGCGAAGTTGACGCCTTGGGCTTCCGTCCGGATAACAAACAACTAGCGATTGGAGATTCAGCGGGTTACGTCTATATTTGGGACGTCGCGCTCGGTCAGGAAATCGCCCGCTTGCCGCATGAGGATAAAGTGACCAGCGTAAATTTTTCGCCCGACGGCAAGCAGTTAGTCTCTGTATCGCGCAAAACGGCGTTGGTATGGAACACGCAAATCATCCCAACCGTCACGCGCGAAAATCTGATTGAAACCGCTTGCTCGCGGTTGACTGAAAATTTCAGCGAAAACAAATGGAAACTTTTCTTCTTTGAAGAAAAATACCGCCTGATCTGCCCGAACTTGCCGGTGGGCAAAAATTAGAATCTGGGAGAATTTGATTATGGAAGAAAATACCACCCAACAAACAGCTCCAATCCTCGCCTCTGCGTGGGCGCGCTACGCTCAATTCAATGAGACCTCGCTTAAACGCTCAAAAGCGTATTTGCAAATGAGACGCTGGATTATTGTGATGGGAATTCTGGCGACCATGTTCGCCATTCTTGTGACAACTATTCCCCCGGAAACATCCGCAATTGCCAACCTTGTTTTAAAATGGTTGCTAGTTATATCCCCAATTATCGGCTCAGTCCTTGCCAGCGTTGCGAGCAAGAAATTTTCAAACGGAGATTGGTTAATCTCACGCGCGGGCGCGGAAGAGATCTTGAAAGAGATCTACATGTACCGCACCATCCTGCGAACTCGACCTGAACGCAAAATGTGGTTAGAGAACCGCATGGTTGAAATTCAACGACAAGTTTATCGCGGCATGGGCGGCGAGTTCATTCTCAAACCTTACGAAGGGCAACTTCCGCCTTATTACTACCCAGACGACCCCAACAGCGACTCCGGCTTTGCCGATATATCCGGGGACGAATATTATCGATACCGCTTAGAATCTCAGCTGGCGTGGCACATTGACAAAATTAATGTGCGCGAAACAGAGCGAACTCGTTTGCTTTGGTTCGTCTATATCTCTGCCGGCGCAAGCGCGTTTTTGGCGGCAGTCGGGGTGAGCTTGTGGGTGGCGTTTACAGCCGCGCTGACGGCGGGCTTTCTCGCTTGGCAAGAATTACGCAACTTGGATGAAGTCGTCCGAAATTACAGCAAAGTCATCATGGAGTTGACGATTGTCTACGACCATTGGAGCAACCTTCAACCCGCAGAGCGCACGACGGTCGAGTTCAACAAAATGGTCAAAGCCACAGAGGACGTCCTCTGGGGTCAAAATGTCGAATACATTAAGTCCATGCAGGAAGCGTTGAAAGACGATTCGTTGGAACGCGAAGCCAGCCTCGTCAATCGCGTGATCAAAGAGTCGGTCTCTTCTGCGCAGCGCATCAAAAAAGATATGGAAGACACGCTGGTCGGCGCGGCGACGGAATCGATGAAGGCGGCGGAAAAACAAGTATCCGAAACCTTCAAAGCGACCGTTGGCTCGCTCCTCGAAGACGCTTCTTCGGAATTGGTGCAAGCCGAGCTTGCCGCCATGAACGAAATGGCGCAAAAAGCGGCGCAAAGTATTACGGAATATTTTGGAACGTCTTCCGTTCTGAAAGCGATTCAAGATGAGTTTGCAGGCGTGGAAATTGGCAGCGCGACGCCCATCAGCACACTTAACGACCTATTATCGCGCTATCCCAAAACAGCGGATGTGAAGGGATAAACCCTAAGGAGACACACTATGACTGAATCAACTACGCCCAGCGTCGTCGCCGGAGACGCCGTCAACAATCAAGCGCAATCTGCTGTCGCTAATCCAGTTGCCGCGCCCGAATTGAAGAAAACAGCGGTAATGTTGCCCTTGCCCGCGAGTAAAGAAAATAACGAAGGCGCAGATGAATCCTATCGTCCGGTGCGCCCGGAAATTCGCCCTCATGCCTTTGTAGTTATGCCGTTTGGGAAAAAGAAAGGCGGCGACGGTTCGCTTTACGACTTCAACGCCATTTACACGACATTGCTCAAGCCTGCGCTCGAAGAAGCCGGCTTCGAACCCTTCCGCGCGGATGAAGAAGCGGCGGCGGGCGACATCCTAACGGATATGTTTCAAGAGTTGCTACTCGCCGATTTATGCTTGTGCGATTTGAGCATTGACAACGCCAACGTCTTTTACGAATTGGGAATTCGTCACGCCTTCCGCAAACGCGGCGTCGTGCATATTCAAGCGGGGCGCTCGTACATGCCTTTTGATATTTTCAACGTGCGCACGTTGCCGTATCACGTCACCGCGGAAGGTGTTCCCGACCCAGCCTTTATTAAAACTGATATTCAAGCCCTCGTGCGGATGACCAAAGCGACCTGGGCGTCTGAACGCGAAGCCATTCACAGTCCCGTTTTCAATTTACTCACTGGGCTAAAAGAAGCGGAGCGTAAGACGTTGCGCACTCCTTTAGCGACAGGTTTTTGGCGCGAGTACAACGAGTGGCGAGAAAGAGTCACCGTCGCGCAACGCCAAAAACGCATCGGCGATATTTTGCTTTTAACCGAAGAAATTCGCAACCCGCTGATCAAAGAAGAGGCGATTGGCGAAGCGGGTAAAGCGTTGGCAAGCATGGGGCGCAACGAACTCGCGCTGACGCAATATCGCAACGGGCTGGAAATGAATTCCGGCAACGTGACTTTTCGGCGCGAAGAAGCGTTTCATCTTAATCGCTTGGGGCGCGTGGACGAAGCCATTGTCAAACTCGAAAACCTGCTTAATGACTTTCCGGAAGACAGTCAAGCGACGGCGTACTTAGGTAGAATTTACAAAGAAATCTGGGCGGATTCTTGGGAGAAGGTTGGCGATAAAAACAAACGCATGAAATCCGCGTTTGACTCATACCACTGGCTAATTAAAGCGGTGGATATTTACCTAAAAGGTTTTCGCGTTGACTTGAACAATTATTACCCCGGCGTAAACGCGCTTACGCTTTCAACTATTACCGTTTATCTTGCCGATAAGTTTGACGATAAAAAAGACCCTGATCCGGATATCGTTCGCATTCGCAAAGAATTGCCTGAATTACGCGGCGCGCTTATCTTTGGGCTCGAAGCCAAAGCGGACGACGATAAAGTAGATTACTGGACGTTAATCTCGCTAGCTGAATTGCGCGCGCTAACCTCCGACTCGGTCGCCAACGTCGTGCGCTCATACCGCAAAGCGCTGACCGCCTCGCGCCGAAACCTTTTTAACTTAACTACATCATTAAATCAATTAGAAATCCTTAAACAGCTGGGCTTGCGCGAAGAGTTTGTGCAAGCGGGCATTAATACGCTTCAGGAAGAAATTGCGCGCATCAATGGCGAAGAGACCGCGCATTCGCCAAGCGATAAAAAGAAGCCGGAACATATCCATAAGGAAAAAGACGAAGGGCAAGCGTTCGTCTTCACCGGTTACATGGTTGATTTTGCGGGTAAACAAACAAAAACTTTTCCCGCAAATAAAGAAAACGAAATCTGCAAAGAGATTCGCAAGAAGTTGGAAAAATTTAACGCGGGTCCAGACGATATGGCTTTCGTCGGTGGGCTCTCGGCCGGAAGCGAGATTCTCTTTGCGGAAATTTGCGCGGAAATGGGAATCCCCGTAGAAGCCCACCTACCGCTTCCAGACGCCGCCTACGTTCGCGAATTTGTTTCCCCCGGCGGCGAAGCATGGGTGGAGCGTTTTTATAAAATACGCAACCACCCGCTGGTAGATGAGAAGTATCAACTTGAAAGCGTCGGTAAACCTAAGGCGGACGACGATCCCTACGAGCGCAACAATCGCTGGACTTTGTATTCATCCCTTTTGCGCGGCATAGATAAAACGCGATTAATTGCGCTCTGGAACGGACAAAACGCTCCGTCAAAAGACCGCGACGCGCGTCTGGTGCGCCACATGGTCGAGCTCATGCGCGATACCGGCGGCGTGATTGAACAAATTAATCCTTCAAAAGATGCGCATGAATTCGCTGTTGCCCCTTTGCCTGAACATTTGATACATGACAACAACACGCCTAATCTAAGAAAAAAAGCGCCTGTTGAAACTCCCCCTGTTCCTAAAAAGCAAAAAAAATCTATTGCGTCTACTAAGAAGAAATAAGCCTTCTTTGCCGATGCGCCAAGAAGAAACCCGCCGATTATTCGGCGGGTTTTAAACTTTCAACAACTTTGCCTTTCGGGAATGCCCAGATTTCGCCTTTTACGCCCTTCGCCAAAAAAAAGTCTCCCGCCTTAACCGTTTCAACGCCTTCCAGTGAGTGAACAATCACTGTCCGCTCCTCGTCGCCGCCAGTAATTTCAGTAAGCTCTACAAGCCACGTCAATGTGCGCTTGATGCAATATCCCGGATTGACCATCAGGTATGTTTCGTCAAAGATTTGGGCGTCCACGGGCCAAGCGTCGTCGGGCGCGTTCAATTCGCTCACCAGCAAATCGCCCTTCTTCGCCGTTAATTTCGCTCCCCACGGAGTGGCAACCTCCAGCGTTTGCGGTTCGTCGTCCGCAGGAGAAAATGGAACAACGCGACGTTGCGTCATATTACGATAAGGCTTAAAATTCAAAGACTTCAAAATTGGGTCGTCGGCCGTCAAAACAATTGGTTCTGTCATAAGACATACTCCTCAAGCGATGTTTGCTATTGTAATAGATAAACGGCGCTTGAAAATTAGCAATTACGCAACTGTAATATTCGTTACGCTAAAACAAAAAGATCGTAAAATATGACGCAAGTTCTCTATGAACCTCGGTTAGGAAAAGACGGCGAACTGCGCCTCGGTTGTTGCGCGGTGATATTTGATTCCATGCGCGCAAAAGTTTTACTGACCAAGCGCGCAGACAACGAAAGATGGTGTTTGCCGGGCGGACGCATGGAATCGGGCGAAAGCGCGGCGGAGGCTTGCGCGCGCGAAGTCTGGGAAGAAACAGGATTGCGAACGCGCGTGAAGCGTTTGATTGGCGTGTACAGCGATCCCGACCAACTGGTTATTTATCCCGACGGGAATAAAGTTTTTATGGTGGTCTTGAGTTTTGAAGCCGAGATCGTCGAGGGCGAATTGGGTTTGAGCGACGAAACAACCGCCTTTGGATATTTTTCCATCCAAGAGATGGAGTCTCTGCCCATGCACGGTCGTCATAAAAATCGCGTGGAAGACGCTTTGCGCGGAGGCGACGCGCTGATAAAGTAAATTGGACTTCGGCGTTGGAGAACGCCGATTACGCCATTTTGCAATCAGGCTGGAATTTCCCTTGGAAAAACAACAATAAACTCAGCGCCTTTGCCTTCGACAGAACTCAACTTAATTTCACCTTTCAACGCGCTGGTTACAAGGTTGTGGACAATCGCCAGTCCCAGCCCCGTTCCGCCGATAAATTTTCCAGTCGTGAAAAAAGGATCGAAAACAAGAGCTTGATTCTTTTTTGAGATTCCCTTGCCGTAATCTCGCACAGTCAAGCAATAGCGCTCGTCGTCGTTCAGCCGAATCGCCACATCCACAATGCCGCCAACGCCGTTCGGGTACGCGTATCTTTCCGCGTTGGTCAACAAGTTAATCAAAATCTGAGAGAGCAAGCCGCGATAGCCCATCCATTTTCTTTGCTCTAAGGTCAGCGTATTCTGGAGTTTGACTTGAACCTGACTGCGTTTCAAACTCACCATAATTAATTCAATCGTTTCTTCAATCACTTCGAAAATGTCAAAAAAATCTCTTTCGTAGGTTAACTGACTTACGGCGACTTTCTTGAAATCATGCACTAAACGCTCGGTGCGCTCCACGTTCAGGTGCATGAGTTCCAGCGATTCGGCGATATCCGCCGCGCGTTGCGCCGTGACCTCTTCAGGCTGGGCAAGTTCGCGCGCCATAATGTTCACAGCCGTATTAATAACTCCCAACGGCGTATTAATTTCGTGCGCCATGCTTGCGACCATTTGCGTAATTGCGCGCTGTTTTTCCGCTTCCATTTGAGAAGCCAACGTGCGCCGTAAAAGCGTTTCGGTAAATTCACGGTCATGGGTTGCGCGCAGACGGTCATTGAGCGCGTAAAAAATTTTAACAATTTCATCTGGGGCGGACTGACGAATAATATCCAACAACATTTTGCGATCAATTGTAAGAAACTTGGAATCTTTTACAGCCGTCACAGTCACATGACGCGCTTCCTTGCTCAACAGGGCAAGTTCGCCAAAGACCTGATACTCAGCCAATTCACCGACGTGGATTGTTGCGCCGTCTTCGGCCTCGCGCTCGACCTTCACGCCGCCCTCAAGGATTAAATACATCTTCCCCGAGCGTTCGCCTTGACGATACGCAACCTTATTCGCCTTAAGTGAAACTATCGGGAGACGCTTCGCGATCTCTTCTAAACGCTTCGTCGAAAAAAACGCAAAGACAGAAAATTTCTTTAATACGTTGGGAGCGGGTGGAAGGATTCTTTTTGCCATAAATGTAAATTATCCAAGCGCGCTCATTAACGCGGCATAGTTCGCAGGGATTATTTTAGGAGATTGAAACGACTCGACGATGATGGCTGGGTCTTTCATCCCATGACCGGTGCAAACCACAACGACTTTTTTCCCACGCGCTTCAAACAAACCTCGGCTTGTTTCTGCCCGTAAACCAGCCAGCCCGGCGGCGGACGCTGGCTCAACCCACACCCCTTCCGAAGCGAGGATGTGTTGCGCGGATAAAATCTCATCGTCGGGAACTGCGATAATTTTACCATTAGATTGTTGCGCCGCTTCCAGCGCTTGTTCGCCGCGCGCGGGCTTGCCAATCCGAATGGCGGTGGCGACGGTCTCAGGATTTTCGACGGGACGCCCCAACACAAGCGGAGCGGCGCCCGCCGCTTGCACGCCTAAAATTTGCGGCAGTCCTTTTTGATATTGCTTGAAGCCCGCCCAATAAGCCGTGATGTTTCCCGCGTTGCCGACAGGCAAGCACAACCAATCGGGGGCAACGCCGAGATCGTCGCAAATTTCAAACGCCGAAGTTTTTTGCCCTTCGATGCGAAATGGATTAATCGAATTGACCAGCGCGATGGGCGTCTTCTGCGTGATTTCAACCACCAGCGTCAGCGCGTCGTCAAACGAACCTTGAATTTGAATCACTTCCGCGCCGTAAGCGATTGCGCCCGCAAGTTTTCCCGCCGCGACTTTGCCTTCGGGAATCAGCACAATGGCACGCAAACCCGCGCGCGCGGCATACGCGGCGGCGGACGCGGCGGTGTTGCCCGTCGAAGCGCAAATGACCGTCTGCGCGCCGCGCCCAACGGCTTCGCTAATCGCGGCGGTCATGCCGCGATCTTTGAACGAACCCGTCGGATTCAAACCTTCAAATTTGACGAAAAATTCGCAGTCAAATTCTTTGCTCAAACGCGGCATGGGAATTAGCGGCGTGTTCCCTTCCAGCATGGAAATATTTTTTGTGTGGGCGGGCAGGTCAAGCAAACTCCCGTAGCGATGAATTAAGCCTTGATAGGTCATGGTGAACTCCTAATTTATTTTTTCAAACAACTTCTCATACTCTTGCGCCACAGCGTCGGGATTATAAATTCTTTTGAGCGCGGCAACGTCGCCGCGATATTTTTCGGGTTCATCCAAAACTTTGAGCAGCGCGTCCGCGAGGCTGTTGGCGTTTCCAATTTCGGAGACGATTCCCATGTTGTGCATTTGAACGGGTCGGCGCACGCCCGGCAACGCGGAGGGAACGCACGGGACGCCGTTTAGCATCGCTTCGATTTGCACGAGTCCAAAGGCTTCGGTGGAGTTGAGCGACGGCACGGTTAGAACGTCGAGGTTGGGATAGAACGCCGCCATTTGAACGGGGTCAAGGTTGCCGAGAAACGTCCAATGCTCTTTGATTTCATACTCGCGGATGCGCGGCATGAGGCGGTCTGAGTAGGCTTGTTCGCCCATTACGTTTTGATGCGTCCCGGCGAATAACACTTGCGCTTTGGGATATTTTTTTAGGATGATGGGTAGCGCGTCGAGTAAAACTTCCACGCCCTTTTCGGCGGCGAGACGCGCCGCCATGCCGATAACCGGTTTGCGTTCATCCACGCGATGTTCGCGGGCGAATGCGGCAACGGCTTCGGGCAGAGGCGCAGGCAACTCAACGGGCGGCAAGATCGGCGTTAGTTTTGAAGCGAAACGCGAAAGGTAGGGCGAAGCGTCCGCGTAATCCCGCGTATAGGTCACGATCTGATTCGCCAACAATCCCGCCGTGTTGTTTTGAAAATCCACAACTAGATTCACAAAACGATTGAACCATGTGCGCGGGAGCAACAAATCGCAATGATAAGTGAGAACGACGGGTTTTCCAAAAAGGCGCGCGCGCAAGGCGACGCCGGGCGCGTCGAATTGCGGAAGGTGCAGTTGCACGACGTCGTGCTGCGCGACGAGTTTTGTGGCGACAAATCCAAACGTCGGCGCGAGAACGCCTTTGCTGACGCGCGCAACAACCGGGACGCGAATCACTTTTACGCCGTCCATGATTTCTGCAAGCGCCAGCGACGGGTCGTATTGCGTCGTCATTACGGTCACTTGATGTCCGCGCTTGACAAAGGCGCGCGCGAGGCGCTCGGCGTAAATAGTAAGTCCGCTGGTGTGCGGACGGTAATAAGTTAGGACGGCGAGGATTTTCATAACGCGAGGGGATTATATACTGAGCGCGGGCAGGTTTTGCGCTTTTTTCTTACCGCCAAGCGCGCGAAGAGCGCAAAGGAAAAGCTTTTGTCTTCGCGTACTTGGCGCGCTTTGCGGTTCAATGGTTTGATTTTTAAAGCCGCAATTTGTAACCGCGTCAAGTATAACGCGATTGTTGCACTATGGAATGTGTTACGCATTGCGTCACGGTTAATTTTGAGACGCAAAACTCGTTTGTAATCGCAACGACTTATAGAAGCGCGTTTAACAGCTCGTCTTCTTCTTGTTCATTCTTGACTTCCCCATCCAATCGCGCGGCGCGGAGTTGGGATAGGATTTCTTTATAGCGCGGACCCGTGGGGACGCCGCGCACTTTTAGGTCGTCGCCCGTGACGTTCGCTTTGATGCGCCGCCATTTCACTAAAAATTCTTTCAACGCGGATGCGTTTGAAATCAGCCAAACCGCGTAAACGGAAAGCGGCGGAATTTTTTCAAGCCGCATCGTCCACGCGCTGGGTTTGGCGTCTTTGAGCGCGGGCAAGTCGTTTTTTAATTGAGCGGCGGACAGAGTCGCGTTGCGTAATTCGGACGTAAACCGAAGCCGCTTGGAAATGGATTCAATCGCGTTGGCTGGCAAATCCATCAACCAAAGCGAATAGCCCAGCAAAACGCGATGCGCGGAAACGCCAAATTCCGCCGGCGGTCTGGAATTAATCAAACCTGAATAGTCCTCGTTGAATTTTGGCGGGCGGGGGGCGAACAAATCGAAGACGCCCAACTCGTTCAGGCGCGACAACATGCGCGCAAAATTTTCCTCTTCAAAAATCAAATCGAATTCATGGCGAATTCTTTCGCCGCTTAGTTTTGAAAGCGTTTCAAAAGATTCGCGGTTGATTAACTTCGCCGTGTCGGGATGAAGATTGAAGCCGTAGCGCTGTTCGTAGCGAACGGCGCGGAAGACGCGCGTGGGGTCGTCCACAAACGAGCGCGGATGCAAAACGCGAATCAAGCCTTGCGCGAGGTCGGCGCGCCCGTCGAGAGGGTCAAGGACTTCGCCGAGATGGTCGCCGTCGAAACGGACAGCCAGCGCGTTGACGGCGAAGTCGCGGCGGCGCAGGTCGTCTTCAATTGTGGACGGTTTTATCGTCGGCAACGCGCCCGCGTGTCGATAAGATTCGGAGCGCGCGGTAATTAAATCAATCGCTTCGTTTTCATGGACGCGCCAAATCGCCGTCCCAAATTTGCGATGCGCGATTAATTTTCCGCCGCGTTGTTTGACGAGCGCCTCGCCGAGTTTAATCGCGTCGCCTTCAACGACAACGTCAAAGTCGTCCACGAACTCGTTCAGCAAAAGATCGCGCGCAAATCCGCCGACAAGATAACAGGTCGCGCCCAAAGACGCGGCTTGACGAGCGATATCCGCGAGAAGAGATTGCCGATCCAGCGGAATCCGATTCGGGTCCAGCATGAGGCGGCGCAGGTCGTTTTCCATCAGGAGACCATTTTACATCAAAGGACTGGCAAGCGGAAACTTGAAGCGTCAATCAATTTGAACGTATAATTGAGACGTTCCAACCGGAAGCAAAAAATACGTTGTGGCAATTAGGAGATTTTATGAAAGACTTTCTCGCAATTTCAGATTATTCGCCTGAGGAAATTCAAGACCTGCTAGATTGGGCGGTGAAACTCAAAAAAGAATATTTCAAGAAAGGCAACAAACCCATCTTCAAAGGCAAGACGTTGGGAATGATTTTTCAGAAGCCGAGTTTGCGCACGCGCGTTTCGTTTGACATGGCGATGCGAAATTGCGGCGGCGACGCGCTTTATATTTCGCCAAACGAGATTGGGTTGGGCAAACGCGAATCCATCGCGGACGTCGCGCGAGTTATGTCTGGCTACGTTCAGGGACTCATGGCGCGCGTGTTCGCTCACGACCATGTTTTGCAACTAGCGCAATGGTCTGAAATTCCAGTCGTCAACGGTTTAAGCGATTACAATCACCCTTGTCAGGGCATGGCGGACGCATTAACCATTCAAGAAAAGTTTGGCAGGAAATCCAAAGGCTTGAATGTGAGTTACGTCGGCGACGGCAACAACGTGGCGGTTTCGTTGATGCACGTCTCTGCAAAACTGGGCTGGAATTTTACCAGCGCCCACCCTGAAGGTTACGACATGCTTCCCAAAGCCGTCGAAGTCGCTCGAAGCGTCGCCCAAGACACGGGCAGTCAATTAACTTTTCTGCGCGACCCGCATGAAGCGGTCAAAGGCGCGCATGTGATTTACACCGATTCGTGGACTTCGATGGGGCAGGAAGACGAAGCCGAACAGCGCGGGAAAATCTTTCCGCCGTATCAAGTCAACGCCAACTTGGTCGGCGAGGCGGATAAAGCCGTCGTCGTGATGCACTGCCTGCCCGCGCACCGCAACCATGAGTTGACGGACGACGTCGCCGACGGCGAACGTTCGCTTATCTTCCAGCAGGCGCATAATCGCTTGCACGCGCAGAAAGCGATTTTGGCGCGTTTGTTTAATGTAGGCGATTAGGTAATTAGGTTTTCATAATACCCAATCAACCAATCCCTAATATGAAAGAGGAAACATGATAAAAAAAATACGCAATATATTTCTGCCCGTAATATTTCTACTCGCGTTGACTCTCGACGCTTGCGGCGCAAAGCCCGCGCAAGTCGCCGCCACCGCGCAAAACGCGGCAACGACTACGCAAACGCCCGCGCCTGAAGTCAAAACATACAATCGGTATGGAATGCCGTTTTATCTGAAAACGACGTTCCCCGAAGCGCCCGCGCAGGTGAAAATTTATCTCTCGCAAGATGAAGTTGACGCGACTAGCGTAAGCGTGAAAGCGCTCGCCAAACAATTTGGCATGAACGGCGAGATTTATGAAACCAGCGGCGAACTCGATAAGACGACGGATTATCTCGTCGCAGACGGCAACCGACAATTGCTAGTTCGCTCTGACCGCTATTTTACTTACACTCCCGACAGCGTGACGCAAGCGGCAAATTTGCCGATCAACGAGCGCCCCGACGCGGAAGCGCTCATCAGCGAGTTTATGAAAAAGTACGGATTCGATTTCAAGTACGCGGTTGAACATAAACAATTCGGCGCGTATTACGCGCTCCCGCTGACGTTGGACGGTTTTGCCGTGCAATACGGGGCTTTCAACATCAACGGGTTGACGTTCTACTTCAACGACAACGGCATAGCGTCCGTGTCTGCCAGCCTGATTCAAATTAAAAACGAAGTCGCAACCGCCAGCGTTATCAGCGCGGAAGAAGCGCTGCAACGCTTCATGGATCCCAACACGCTTTACGGCTCGACAATGGGCGACGCGCGTTTCCCCAGCGCGGATGCGCTCGTCAAAAAAATGTGGTTGCGTTCTCCTCCGCTAGATACGACAATAACTTACATTGGCGTTTTGACTGTGCTTGGAAAATCCGCAACGAACGCCGCGCCGCTAATTACTTTCAACGGCTACACTGTGACGGGCAACCTCAAAAGCGTTCCGCTCGATACGCAATATGCTTACGCGGAAGCCACAGGCAAGTTCCACGCGGCGGACGGCGCAAAAACCTTTGAGATCGAATCGTGGAAAGCGTTTTCGGACAACGCGTTTTATCACGGCGCGATTCAACGCGAAGGCGAACAAGTTGTCATCAACACTGTTGACGGCAAAAAAATAACCCTGCCCGATTTTCCCAGCGACGCGACCTTGCCCGCAAAAGATATGACGGTTGAAGGGCTTGTCCGCGACGGCGTTTTGAATTGGCAACGGCTTGGCAATTACGCCTTTGACAGCGGCGGGGGCGGCGGCGGCGGCGGAGGAGGTTATTACAAACTGAACCTGACGGGCAAGAAGCCCGTCCCGTTTGCGTCTCCCACGCCCACGCCCGCGCCCACGCCGTCTCCTACGCTTTCGCCGTTGGAATCGTCCCTGCCTAAATCTATCGCGGGGTTGCGCGGCATTTTGACGGTCAACATCTTTCGCAAGCCCAATGGAACGGAACGAGTAACGTATACGTTTTTCCCGCAAGATAAAGAATACCAAGACGTCAACTTCGCAGGCATGTTAGAAGGCGACGCTTTGGACGGCTTGAAAAAATATAACAATCGTCCAGTGGATATTTGGGGAGTTGCGCGGGCTGATAAAAACGGCGGATTTGCCTTTAAAGTAGACCGCTATGAAATCCCCTTCCCCGACTTGCAATTTCAGATGATAAAGGGCAAGCAAAAAACCACCACGACAACGATGGGCGCGGCTGCGATGTTATTTACGACTGAAAAAAATATAACCTATATTCAGCTAGATATTAGCGGTGCGACATTTAACCTAGAAGGCAGCAAAGGAACTCCGCCGAGTAGCGATTCGATTTTCCTCGAAGCGCTTATTATTCCCAACGAAACCTTTAGCGGCTATCCCGTTATCCGCGTTTTCAACAGTTTTTCCGCTGTTGACTCAACCACAGGCAAGCCGATGAAATACGCCATCACCGCCGGCGACCCCGCCGTTATGGAGATAGATAAAGAATTTCCCGTCAGCGCTACGATTGAAAAAATAGACCTGATTTACTTCACTCCAAATTATCGCTACGGGCCGCCCGAACCAAATTCCGAACCGCCCTACGCTCAACCCTTCTGGCGCTTCTACGGTCACTACGACAACGGCGACGCCTTTGAAATTCTCGTGCAAGCGTTGAAGAACGAATATCTTTTACCCGAAATTCAGGGGTGGGGTAATTAGTAATTAGGTAATTAGTAATGTGGGTAATAGGGATTGGGTAATTAGGAGGAGCCTTTCCTAATCAACTAATCAACTAATCGCCTAACAAGGATAATGATGAATACCCAAGACTTTATAAAACTAGAAGAACAATACGGCGCGCATAATTATCGTCCGCTGGACGTGGTGATTGAGAGGGCGGAGGGCGTGTGGGTGTACGACGTGGACGGCAAAAAATATCTTGATTGTTTGAGCGCGTACTCGGCGGTCAATCAAGGGCACGTTCACCCTCAAATTTTGAAGGCGCTGATTGAGCAAGCCCAGCGCCTCACGCTGACTTCGCGCGCGTTTCGCAACGACCAACTTCCGTTGCTTTATCAAGAGCTCTCCGAGATGACGGGCTACGAAATGTCCCTGCCAATGAATTCGGGCGCGGAAGCCGTCGAGACGGCGATTAAACTCGCGCGCAAGTGGGCGTATCAGGTCAAGAAAGTTCCGCGCCACCAAGCGGAGATTATCGTCGCGGCGGGAAATTTTCACGGGCGCACGGTGACGGTCATTTCGTTTTCCACTGAGCCGTCCTATCGCGATGATTTCGGTCCCTTCACGCCAGGTTTTGTGACGGTTAAATACGGCGACGCCGAAGCGATTGAAAAAGCGATTACTCCCAACACGGCGGCGGTTTTGCTGGAACCCATTCAAGGCGAGGCGGGCGTGATTATTCCGCCAGCGGGATATTTGAAACAAGTCGCGGAGATTTGCAAAAAGAACAATGTCCTCTTGATGTTGGATGAAATTCAAACGGGTCTCGCGCGGACGGGGAAGCTGTTCGCGGCAGAACATGATGGCGTCCGCGCCGACGTTTCCATTATCGGCAAGGCGCTTTCAGGCGGATTTTATCCCGTCTCGGCGGTGCTGGCGGATGCGACGCTGTTGGGTTTGTTTACGGCGGGGGAGCATGGCTCCACATTCGGGGGCAACCCGCTTGCGGCTGCCGTATCCCGCGCCTCGTTAAGAGTGATCCGCGAAGAGAAATTATCCGAGCGAGCGCAAGAGCTGGGCGAGTATTTCATCGAGCAGTTGACTGAAATTCCCAGTCCGCATGTCAAAGAAATTCGCGGCAAAGGATTATTAATCGGCGTCGAGTTGAAACCCGAAGCGCAAGGCGCGCGCCGTTTTTGCGAGGCGTTGCAAGAAAAAGGCATCCTCGCTAAAGAGACGCATGAAAACGTCATCCGTTTTGCGCCGCCGCTGGTGATTGACAAGGAAACGATTGATTGGACGTTGCCGTTGATTCGTGAAGTTTTGAATATGGCGTAAATCAGTGTTTCAGTGTCAAGCGTCAAGTTTCAGGTTTTACCTGACGCCTGATACTTGATACCTGACACCGGAACACCTGACACGGAGGCACGCATGTACATCGGCATTCCCAAAGAAAGCCGTCCCTTTGAATATCGCGTTGGACTTTCGCCTGCGGGGGTGGAGATTCTGGCGCAAAACAACCACCAGATTTTTGTCGAACACGACGCGGGCGTGGGCGCGGGCTTCAGCGACCAAGAATACGAACGCGCGGGGGCGCGCCTCGCGTATTCCGCCGAGGAAGTTTTTGTCCGCGCGGATTTGTTGTTGAAGATTGCGCGTCCGACCAAACAAGAAATTGAATGGCTGCAAGAGGGCGCGATTCTGGCGGGGTTGTTGCATCTCGCTTCGAGTTCGCAGGACGCAATTGATATTTTGCTGGAAAAGAAAATCACCGCGCTGGCTTACGAACAAATTACGGACGCCAACGGCGGGCTTGCCGTTTTGCGCCCGTTTAGTTTGATGTGCGGCGCGATGGTTGCGCAAATTGCGGCGCGCTTGTTGCAAAACAATTGGGGCGGCAAAGGAATTTTGCTGAACGGATTGCCCGGCGTCGCGCCGGCGGAAGTAGTCGTCATTGGCGGCGGTGTGGTTGGAATGTCCGCGACGCAATCCATATTCAACGCGGGCGCGCACGTCACGGTGATTGATAAAAATTTATCGGCGTTGGAAAAAATCAACGAGCGTTTCCCCGGCGTGGCGACGATGTTCTCGACAAAGCGCAACGTTGAACGCGCCGTCGCGTACGCGGACGTCGTGATCGGCGCGGCGCTGGTCATCGGGCAACGCGCGCCAATTGTCGTCACCCGCGACATGGTGCGCGCCATGAAGCCGCGCTCCGTGATTATCGACGTCAGCATTGACGAAGGCGGTTGCGTCGAAACTTCGCGCCCAACCACGCACGAACATCCCACTTTTATCGAAGAAGGCGTTGCGCATTATTGCGTGCCGAATATTCCCGGCGTAGCGGCGCGGACTGCCAGCCATGTATTTTTGAACGCGGCGTTGCCGTATATTTTAGAAGTGGCAAATCGCGGCATTGACGAGGCTATCAAGCAATCTTCTTCGATTGAAACGGCGATTAATACTTATGACGGAAAATTGCGCAACCTGATTCGTTTGAATGCGCGAGATGAATAAAATGGCTCTCACCAGCGTTTATCAATCGCGTGTGACAACGGCGCAAGCGGCGGTCAAAGTTATCCAATCGGGTCAGCGCGTTTTTCTGACGGGCAATGTCTCCGTTCCGCAAAAACTTCTCGCGGCTTTGGTCGAACGCGCTCCCGACTTGCGCGACGTTGAAATTTGTCAGGCGTTGACCGTTGGCTCCGCCGATTATGTCAGCCCGCTGATGGAAGGTCATTTGCGCGTGAACACCATGTTTATCAGCGCGAACGTGCGCCAAGCCGTGCAAGAGGGCCGCGCCGACTTTACGCCAGTTTTTCTCTCCGAACTCCCTTTGCTGTTCAAACGCGGCGTCTTGCCTTTGGACGTCGCGGTCATTCACGTCTCGCCCCCAGACGAGCATGGCTTTTGCAGTTTGGGCGTGGAAGTCGGCGTCACCAAATCGGCGGCGGAATCTGCGCAGGTGGTGATTGCGGAAGTGAACGAAAAAATGCCGCGCACGTTGGGCGACTCGTTCATCCACGTCAGCCGCTTGACGCATATTGTGCCGGTCAATTATCCAATTCCCGAATTATCCATGAGCGCGGAGGGCGACTCGGAAATCACCGAAAAAATCGCGGGACATATCGCCGCGTTGATTCCCGACGGCGCGACCATGCAACTCGGCATTGGCGCGATTCCCGACGCGGTCTTGAAATATTTATTCGACAAAAAAGATTTGGGGATTCATACCGAGTTGTTTTCCGACGGCGTGATTGATTTGGTCAACGCGGGCGTGTTGACCAACGCGCGCAAAACTTTGCATCCCGGAAAAATCGTTTCGGGTTTTATTCTCGGCTCACAGCGACTGTACGATTGGGTGGACGACAACCCGATGATTGAATTGCATCGCACGGAGTACGTCAACGACCCGTTTGTCATCGCGCAAAACGAGCGCATGGTGGCGATCAACTCTGCGATTGAAGTAGACCTGACGGGTCAGGTCTGCGCGGACAGCATTGGGGCAAAATTATACAGCGGCGTCGGCGGTCAACTGGATTTTATCTACGGCGCGTCGCGCGCCAAAGACGGCGTTCCCATCATCGCGTTGCCCAGCGTTGCGACGTTGAAGAACGGAACGGAAATCAGCAAAATCGCGTCCATGCTAAAACAGGGCGCGGGCGTCGTCACCAGCCGCAACCACGTCCGCTTTGTCGTCACCGAATACGGCGTCGCGGATTTATACGGCAGAACCATCCGCCAGCGCGCGCAAGCGCTGATTAATATCGCGCATCCCGATTTCCGCGAGGCGTTGACAAAGCAGGCGCAGGAATTACATTACATTTGACGCCAAACCTTTTTGCTCCTTGACACGAACCGATTTTTTACCTATGATGTAGTCATGCTTGATATTTTTTCGTCCATTCCCATCCGCGCGCGCGACGTCAGTAGCAACTTGATTCACGCCCAAATCCAGATACATGAAAAAGAGCTGTTTACGGGGCTTTTCCATATCAATGGAAAAGAGCCGTCCGCGTTTTTGTTCGCGCAGGGAAAATTATTTGCCGTTTACAAACTTTCCGAGAAGCGCTGGCTGAATTTGCCGCCAAGCGAATGGGAAGGCGAGATTACGTCGAGCTCCGGCGATTTTCGCGCGGTGAGCGCTTCCATGGAAGGGTTGCGCTTGTTGCGCCTGTTCTTTGAGGCTGATTTTAGCGAAGCTAAAACCAACCCATCTTTACCCGCGAACGAATTAAATTCCTACGTCGGCAGCTGGCAACGCGGAGATAAAGCCGGGCTTGCCTTAGTCCATCAAAACGGCGTGAGTGCGCTAATGCTTTTTCCCGCCAAGGAAAGCGTTTTTACGGAAGCGGCGTTGATCAACGAGACGCAAACGCAGACCGGTCCCATGGTTATAAACCAAATCAAAGCGTGGGGCAATCGTCCTTGCCAAACGGAATTTTGCGTTTATCAGGAGCAATCCGAAGCGTGGCGAGAATATAGTTTGCGCGTTTCGTTTGGGGCTTTCGTTCAATTTGTGTTGCGCCGTTACGAGGAACTGGCCGGACGTTTTTTGGTCACAGACCTTGGCGAGCAAGTGAATGAAGAAACCCAAAGCTGGGGGCTTGCCTTGTCGCTTTACGGCAGCGCTTTGTCTAATCGCCAATTTTTTGAAACTGCGGAGCGCGCCGGACAAACTTACGTAACCATCTTCGATATAGTGGGAAAACAAATGACCGCCGTCGTCGGAGAAAAAATGGCGACAAATATCTACAAAGAAGCGGCTATGCAAATTGAATTGAATTCGCGCATGTTGGTTCAGAAGTACATCCTTTCGCGAATCGGATGAGCGAAGGAAATAAAAAAATAAAATGAGAAGAGCAAAGATTGTTGCGACCATCGGGCCCGCTTCTGATTCGGAGCAGGCGCTTGAGGCGCTGATTAAAGCGGGCATGAACGTCGCCCGTTTGAATTTTTCGCACGGCACGCATGAACAGCACGCGGCGCGCATTATCGCGATTCGCGCGGCTTCAAAAAAACTTGGAGAGCCGGTCGGTCTCCTGCAAGATTTACAGGGTCCGAAGATTCGCGTTGGGAAGTTGGCGACGCCGCTGCAGCTTTCTGTCGGCGAACAGATTTGTTTATATGCGACCAAAGACGCCCCGCCAAAAACCGACAACCAACTTATTCCCGTAGATTTTCGCGAGCTCTTTGATTCAGTCCACCCCGGCGACCAACTCTTGCTGGACGACGGTCGGCTGGCGCTTGAAGTTTTTTCCGTCAAGGGGCGCGTCGTGCACGCAAAGGTATTAGTCGGCGGCGCGCTTTCCTCGCACAAAGGCATTAATCTCCCCGGCGTCAAACTGCGCATTGCGGGCTTTACTGAAAAAGATAAAGCCGATTTGATTTTTGGCGTCGCTCAAGGCGTAGACGCTGTCGCGATTTCTTTTGTGCGTAGCGCCAACGACGTCAAAACGGTGCGCGCCGCGCTGGAAGAATTTTCAAAAAACCGATTAATCACGCCGCTACTGATTGCCAAGCTGGAAAAGCCCGAAGCGTTGGAGGAACTGGACGCCATTCTGGACATTGTGGATGGAGTCATGGTGGCGCGCGGCGATTTGGGCATAGAACTTCCCCCGGAGCGTGTGCCGTCGTTGCAGAAGCACATTATCCAAGAAGCGAACGCGCGCGCCAAGTTGGTGATCACCGCCACGCAAATGCTCGAATCTATGATTCAAAATCCGCTTCCCACCCGCGCCGAAGCTTCCGACGTCGCCAACGCGATTTTTGACGGTACCGACGCCGTGATGCTTTCCGCCGAAACAGCCGTTGGCGAATATCCCATCGAGGCGGTCGCCATGATGGCGCGTATTATCTGCGAAGCCGAAACGCATTTTACGAAATGGGGAAGTCAACAGGATGGTCGGGCGGGCTTGGGCGAAAGCGACGTGGCTTCTATGGCGCGCGCCGCAAACGCGTTGGCGACAGACCCCGAGGTCGTAGCGGTCTCCGTGTTTACGATGCAAGGTCGTTCCGCATGGCTAATGTCCAAAGCGCGACCGTCAGAGCGAATACTGGCTTTTACCCCTGAATTTGAAACATTCCATCGCCTCGCGTTTTTTTGGGGCGTTCAACCCCAGATTACAAAATATGCGACCACGATGGAGGAAATGCTGGCGGCTGTCGACGCCGCGTTGCTGATTTCAGGCATTCAAGCCGGGCAACGGGTAGTTCTCGTCTGCGGCTATCCTGTCGGCGCGCAACGCCCGCCCAACATGGCTTTGCTTCACACAGTCGGTCAAGACGCCACCGTGAATCTGGTGCGCAAACTGGCGGAAGAAAATATAGCGAAGGCGCGATAAAAAATTTAGATTGCTTTCCGCCCTTCCAACTCATGCGCTAATTTCAAATCTTCGGGCAAATCTAAATCTAAACCCAATGCAAACGTTTCGACGACTTCCAAACGCGCCCCGCATTGAATCGCGCGCGCGCAATGCCGCTGAAAAGAATCCTCGCCAAAAGCGTATTCAATGATTCCCGTCGGCGACGTTAACAGCGCGTTCGTTCCCTTGCCATGTCGATCAGGCGCAATCACCACAACGGGCGGATTAATTGCGCGCTCAATCAATGCCAACACGTCGGCGCGTTCCAGCAGAGGCAAATCGGTCGGCAGAATCAAAACGCCGCGCGGCGCGTGGAGTCGCGCAAATTCCGTTGCGTGGGCAAGCGCGGAATTCAAATTCGGACGCCCGTCTTCCAGCAATGTTTTCGCGCCGTAACCGCGCGCAACTTCCAACGCATACGGGTCGCGGCTGACCGTCAACGTTTCAGCCACTTCTTTTATCGCGGCAAGCGTCGCAAGCGTACGTTCCAGCAGATGTTGATTTAATGCGGCGCGTTCGTCTTCGGTCAGAAATTCCGCTAAACGCGACTTTCCGCGCCGCAATGATTTCACTGGGACAAGCGCCCAAAGCGTCATCGTCATAAACTCTCGATGAATTTTAGCGCTTCTTGGGCAAGCCGCTTGCGGTCTGCGGACGAGTTCATCAGCGTATCCGTGACCAGCGTTTTCACGCTCGTCTGTTTGGATAATTCCGCATCCGCCGTATCCATCACAAAGCCGCTCAACAAACCGCGATAGTGTTTTTCAACCGCCAGCGCCGAAGGCTCAATGCCTAACTCCGCGTACATCTTCGCCGCGGGACCTTTTACCGTTTTTCCGCCGATGATTGGAGAAACGGCGATAACATTCCCCTCACCCCAACCCCTCTCCCTACGGGAGAGGGGCGATAAGACGCCTAAAATTGGGTCTACGCTCACCCACGGATTCGATGGGCAGATAATGATCGCCGCCGCCGAGTTGAGCGCTTCGCGCGCCGCCGCCGTTGGTTTGGCGTCTTCAATTCCCTCAAACCGAAATCCTTTCACGCGCGGCTCGCAGCGTCTGTGGACAAAATATTCCTGAAACGCCAGCTCGCCTTCGTCGGTCGCCACCATCGTCCGCACGGGCGCATCGGACATCGGCAAAATCGTATGCTTGATGCTCCAAGCGGCGCAAAAATCTTTGGTAATTTGCGAAAGCGACTGACCTGCTTTTAATCGCCGCGTTCTTTCAAGGTGCGTGGCGACGTCTTGGTCGCCCAAGCGAAACCAACTATCCCCGCCCAGTCTTTCGACGTTTTCAATGACGTTCCACGTTTCATTAACTCGCCCCCACCCCGTTTCAGGATTCGCCAGCCCCGCCAGCGTGTAACAGACCGTATCCAAATCGGGACAAATATATAATCCCAAATGTTCAAAGTCGTCGCCCGTGTTGACAATGACGGTTAACTCGTCAGGCTCAAGAATTTGCGCAAGTCCATGCGCCAACTTCGCGCCGCCGACTCCGCCCGCGAGGGCGACGATTTGTTTTTTGTTTGAGGGCATGGGTGTTCCAATCTGAAATAAAGGTATAATTTTATTATTGATGTTGCGCGCCCTCACCCTAGCCGCTTCGCGTCCCGCAGGGAGAGGGGACTCCCTTCCCCTGCGGGGGAAGGGTTGGGGATGAGGGAGAGTTCTGCGCAACCTCGGCGATTAATCAAAACCAACGCAAAAGAGCGCCTGTTATGCCTACAATCCTTCGAGTCGGACGTTACCGTTTTTATTTTTTCAGCAATGAAAATAGCGAGCCGCCGCACATTCACGTTAAAGCGGAAGGCGACCAAGCAAAATTTTGGCTTACGCCCATTGCCTTGGCTTCAAATTACGGTTTCAAGGCGCATGAATTAAACGAAATAGAAAAAATCATCCGCGAACACAGCACAGAATTGCTGGAGGCATGGCATGAACGTTTCAGTCAACCCAACTAAACCTGAAATTTTCCGCGCATACATTCCCAAAAACGCGCTTGCAAAAAGCGTTCGATTTGCCAACGCCATGATGGAAGTCGCGCTGACCGACGGGCGGATTATCGGCGTTCCCGTGATTTGGTTTCCGCTTTTACACGCGGCGACTCCCGAACAAAGAGAAAAATACGAAATTGGCGGCGGCGGAGTCAGCCTGCATTGGGAAGAAATAGACGAAGATATTTCGGTTGCCAATTTGCTTGCGGGCGGAGACGGGCAATCGGCGTAGAATGGAACGCAGTCGTTTGCGAAGAAAAACATCTCGCTTGGATGGTCGCCGATAAGGGCTACTGAAACAAGCGAGACTTTTTTGTTTTTGCCCTTTATGGGGCGGGCTTGCGACACGCCAGTATTGCCGCGACCACTGATTGAGCGTCAGTCCGTGCTTCTGGCAAAAGCAAAACCGTGCGGGGCGAAGAGAACACGAAAACCGTTGTTGTTGTTCCATTCGTTGTGCGGATGATTGTTGTTGCGACCCGAAACGCGACCCCAATGCCGAAGCCCATTAAAAACCCGCTTGCGTGGGCGTCTAACCTTGTTTTATCCACGCGCCCAACAATCTGCCGACTTCCGAGACCAGCCTTGAGACGTGTTCGTATTGCGGAACGGTGAGCAAATTTAATTCAAGCGAGACGCGAATCCAACCGCGCAGTTGTTCCAGTTGAATATCCGCCGTCGCTAAATATTCGCGGCGTTTTTCGGCTTTGCTTTTGCCCGCCGCGACTAGCGCGTCTTGAAAATCTAACAACAATCTTTGGACGCGCTCGCCCAAGCCAAAGCGATGAGCGCGAGGAAATTTTTGAACATGCGGAATGAGCCAAAGCACAAGGTCGTGCGTTCGCACAAACAGCGGCGATTCGTTCACAAGCGAACGCCGCCGAGAACCGATTTTCTTAACTGCCAAGTATCCCCAAAGCGGACGTGATTTACCCACCCTTGAATGCTGGCTTGTAATTTGGGAAGCATGAATCGATCCGCCCGCGTTGCTTTGACCATGCCGCACAACTTACGTCGAAACGCCAGCGAGCGTTGCGCTTTGAGACGACGATAATTATGATGCAAGCGAAAGCCTAAAAACGGAATTCCCGTAGCGGTCGGATAAACTTGCGCCGCGCCTGCGTGCAAAGTTAGGCGCAACTCGGCAAGTTTTTGAACAACATTGCGCCGCGCTTCGTGCAAGACTTTTTTATCATCCCCAAACAACAAAAAATCATCCACATAGCGAATGTATGCGGCGCATTTGATTTCGCGTTTTACAAATTGGTCTAACTCGTTCAAATAGACGTTTGCCCAAAACTGGCTGGTTAAATTGCCAATGGGCAACCCGCGCGGACGATTGGACGCAAACAGGGTATCGCCCGCAAAATAATTCATGTCGTATTGTTCCGCAAGGACGCCGACTCCCGATTGCAAAATACGTTCAATCAACCACAGCGCGTCTTTGTCGGCGATGTGACGGGCGAGAATTTTATAAAGAATCTCGTGATCAATGGACGGAAAAAACTGCCTGACGTCGCATTGCAAAACATAGGGATAGCGTCTGGCAAATTGCTGGGCGCGATCTATGGCTTTATGCGTTCCCCTGCCGATACGATTGGCGTAACTATCATGGATAAAACGGCTTTCGTAAATGGGCTGAATGACGTTGCATAACGCATGATGAACGACGCGGTCTCGAAACGGCGCGGCGGAGATGAGGCGCTTTTTGGGGTCATGCACAAAAAAACTTTGATACCCGCCCGTTTGATACGTTTTGCTTTGCAATTCATTTTGCAGGGCAAAGATTTCGTCTTCGCGCTTACGCATAAAACTGGCGACGGACGGCTTGCCGCTTTTGCCCTTTTTGGCGGCAAGGTAGGCGGCGTATAAATTTTCAAAACTAATCAATTGAGGAAAAATATGTTTATACGTTTTCATAGTCAAATTTAAGCCCGTGAAAAACCATCCACGAATAAACTCGAATAAACAAATATTCGCCAACATTCATTCGATTATTCGTTTTCTATTCGTGGACGGTTTATCTCCAATTTTTCAAAAATTTTCCGCCTTACGGCGGGAACGTAAGTACAAGTTCAAGTGCAAGAGCAAATGCACAGGACGCAGAAAAACAGAAAACAGGTCACAAGGGCTTGCTGGGCCGGGCGAAGAGAACACGAAAACCGAAGTTGTAGTCCCACCCGCTGAGCGGATGAGGGTTGAGGCGACCCGAAACGCGACCCGCGTCTCTAACGTATCCCCATGAGCTACCTTTCAACGCAAGATAATCATGGTCTTTATCATAATAACTCGCCTGCCATTCCCAAACATTGCCCGTCATGTCCCACAGATCGCTTTGCGTTCTTCCCAAAGGATACATAGAAACAAGGGTTGTGCGTCCAATTCCGCTTTTATCAATATTTGCGCGGCGTAAAATTTCTTGCATGATTGTATCATCGTCCGCTTGCGGCTCAGGCGTGACTTCTCCATCTTTGTCCCACGGGAAGCGATAGCGTTTAATTTCTTCGTCTTTTTTATTTTTACCGATAATTATCGCTTCGCCCAATCCGCCAGCGGCGGCAAGCCATTCGCGTTCTGTGGGCAGACGGAAGGGAAAGGATGAAGGCTGAATGATGAAGGATGAATTAGATTGAGATTCGGGAAGAGTCTGCCAGTTTGCAGAAAGCCATTTGCAATAGGCGTTGGCTTCGTGCCAAGTAACGCCGACGACGGGGGCGGTGCGGCGGATGATTCCAAAGCGCGGGTCTGTCCAAAAGCGCGGGAAAACTACTTTGCCGTCAGTATCTTCGGCGTTTTTCAATATGTCTTGCAACCATTCAAAACCTTCATCGCCCCAAGTCTCGTTCATCAAGACGCCGTTCTCGTCATATTTGGGGAAGTCTGTCCAGTATTTTTTATCGGCAAAATCAGGGGAGGCGAGGAAGCGTTTGTATTGCAGGTTGGTAACGGGGTGTTTGGCTAGGTAAAAATCGGTAATTGGTAATTGGGGATTGGTAATTAGGGCAAATTCGTAGAGGTCGGGGGGGAGGTAGCCGAGTTCGTCTAAAATGTCGGCGGCTTGGGCGCGGGTTTGTAGGAGGATTCGCGCTTCGGGGTCGGCGTCTTGCATGACAAGTTTTAGTTTTTCGCGAATATCTTTTTGAATGCTGTCCTTTGCTTTGCGAATGCCTGCGTCCGCGAGAGCGCTGCCTGCAAGCGTTGCGTTGCGTCCCGCTTCGCCGCCTTCCAAATGCAAAAGGTGTAAAAGAAATCCTTCAAAGGCTTGCTTGTTGCCGCGTTGATCCAATTCGCCCGCCGCCAATAAAATCACTTCCTGCCAGCGGGGATTTTGCCAATGTCTTTCCAATTTTGCCAAGCGGGCGTCGGTGTCCTGCCGCGCAATTTCCACCGCCGCCAAATATTCCTCCAACGTGAGATGAAAGAATCCAATTTGTCCATGACTGCGCTCCGCGAGCAAGCCCGTTTCTTTTTGGGCATGGCTGAGAAAGTGTTCGGTCAATTGCTTCAATTCGGCGTCGGCATGTCCCGCGTCGCGCAACAAGCCTTCAATTTTTATTTGCCATTCCGCGCTGGGCATGGTTCCGCCCGCTTTGTTTTCGTGCAACCAATACGCTAACGCGGTCAAGGCAAAATAGACTTCGTTGGCGTCCATCAGTAAGTGAATTTTATTCTCGTGCCCCGTTTGCTCGTGCCGCCAATTTTGAATCATCGTCTTCGCGACGACTTCGTACAACTCCACGCGGCGATTGGGCAAACGCTTGCCCGTTTCGTAAATGACGGCGAGAATGGTCAGCAACAGCGGGTTCATCGCCAAGCGCCGCACGCTCTCGCTTTGATTGATGGAATTGATCGCGCCGTTGACGTAATCGCGCTGGGCGAGTCGTTGCGCGGTTTCGTAATCCAATTTTGAATCTACCGATTGCAACCACGCGGTAAACCAACGCAAGAGAAACGCCTCCGCTTCGTCGGGGACTTGCAAGGGACTAATTTCCATCTCGCGGAATTCGGGCAAATCGCCGCGCTGATAGCCTTCGAGGCGACTCGTGACGACGACGCGATTCGCGCAATCGGCGTTGCAACGGCGGCTGGCAAAACTTTGAACTTTCTTAAGCGTTTCCGCCCGCAACGTGTGACCGTGAATCAGCGTGTCGCCAAAATCGCCCACTTCATCCAAGCCGTCGAGCAAAATCATACACGCGCCTTTATCCAACGCGAGGCGCAAAAATTCGGGCTGTCCCTTCGCGCCGGGGAAGGCTTCGTCAATGTAGTCGAGTAAAAATCTTTCCAACGCGAGACTGGAATTGGTTTTGAGTTTTTCGGCGTAATCGGCAAGGCGCACAAAAACGGGTAGATACGGCGCGTTCAAACCCAATCGCGCCGCGCCTGCGCCGCCATGCGCCAACATCAGCGCGATAAATTTCAGCGAAGTCGTTTTACCGCTGCCGGGCTTGCCGACAATGACCAGTTTAGATTCTTCCCCCAGCGCATTGCCGACGCGCTCGTCCATGCGGCGCGTTTCCATTTCCATGCGTCGTTCTTCGCGCATTTCCAGCATTTCTTCCGCTTCGCGCTCGCGGTCTTTTTCGTTGGCAATCGGCAACAACCCCAATTCGAGATAAATTTCTTCCAACGGCAAAGCAACGACCTTTTGCACCTGCGCTAACCCCGAAAGGCGGTTCAAGCGAAATTCGTTTTCAATTCCCTTGCGATATTGCGCCTCGATTTGCGCCGCTTGCTCCGCGCTCATTTTTTCTTCAATCAGCGCCACGCGCAAGTATGCGCCCGCCTCGCTTTGCACGAAGGCGTTTTCCATTTTGGAAAGCGCGTTCAAAATATTGTTCAGCGCTCCGTTTTGATGCGCGGAGTCGGCGTAAGCGATTAAATCCTTCCAGCCTTCCAAACCCGCAAAAGCGGCGCGAAACGCGACCAGCAATTTGGATAACTCGTCGGCGCGGGAACGGGGCCAGGCAAGCGCGGTGATTAAATCGGCGGGCGGTTGCGCGTTGGAGTCGGTGAAGCCAATCACGGCGCGCGCCAACGCTTGGCGCAACGCGGAATTATTCTCGGCTTGCAGACGGTCAAGTCCCGTCCCTTTCAGCCAGCGCGTTACTTTATCATCGTCTTCGGGAGCGCCCGCTTGTTGCAAAGCGGATTTAATCGCGCCGAGCAACTTCTCGTCTTTTTCTCCCGCGCGATATTTTTTCAACAATCCGCTTTCCAACTTTTCCTTCGCGGGCTTCAACGCGGATTCCGCCGTCGCTTCCAACATTTTCTTGCCTGCCTGCCACATTCCGCTGGCAAGCGCAATCGAGATGACCGTCAATAATTCTTCCATGCTCTCTCCATTTACGAATTACGCATTTTCTTTTTCTCTACCGTACACGGCAAACCCTAAAGGTCTGCTTGCCCTTCGCAAACACCCAATTAACGAAAAGACCTTTAGGGTTTCTTTTAGCAATTTAGATGTGATTTTACAACAAAAAGACCCGACCAGCGCGAAGCCAATCAGGTCTTTCTATCATCCCTTCAACGCGACTCAGGGTAGGCTTTCCTCTTCATGCAACCACGCCTTCAACGTGGCGCGATAGAGAGCGCGTTCAAAGTATGCGCCGTCGAGGGCGAGAGCGTCGTAGCCTTTTTCAAACAGCGTTTCGATAAACGGCTCGAGTTGCTGGGCGTAATGCGACATGCACGCTTCGGGATGGACGCCGGGCCACGAATAGCATGTCACGGTTGCGCGGCGGTGTTTGGATGGAATGGAGGCGGGAACCAACGCGTCCCATTTGGGGTCGTCGGCGGGGAAAACGTACTGATCGAGATTTCCCTGCGGGACGCCTTCAAGTCCGCGCACAACGGGCGGGTCGGCGTCGAGCGTGTACGGGTCAACCGCCAAGTCAACAATCACTGCATATTTGGGTAACCATGCAATCCAGTCGTTTGGGACAACGGGCTTGGACGGATTGCGGCGTTGCGTCGCGTCCACGAGAATATCCGCTTGTTTGAATAGAGTCTTCATCGCGACGGGGTTTGAAGCGATGTTGCGTCCAACCGAAATAGCGACAGCCCCCGCGCCCTTCGCCGCAATGTGATCGTTGTTGCGCTCCACGTTGCCAAGTTTGGTCGCCGCCTCGACCGCGTGTTTGCCCACCATGCCCGTTCCCAAAATCAAGACGTTGACGGGTTTCTTGTCAAGGCGGATAAGCCCGCGCCACGACTTTTCAAGGCAATCAAACGCGGCTTCGAGTCCGTTCCACGCGACGGATTTCATATTTTCAACCATGCGCAAGTTGTTATCGTCGGCGATGCTGTCCAGCGAGATGGAGCGAATTCCAAGTTTCTGCAAGCGCGCCACTCTTTGCGGGCGCGTCGGGTAATGCAACATGGAAATCAAAATCGCGCCGCGTTTGAGCAGATGATACTCGTCTTTGGGCGCGCGCAGAATCAAGACGACGTCGCTTTGAAACGTCTGCTCGCGGCTGCGCATAAAAATATTCGGGCTGGCGCGTTTGTAATCCGCGAAAGAATAACCCGAGCGCGAACCGTAGCCTTCTTCAATGTAAACTTTTGCGCCGAGGCTGGCAATCAACTGGATAAACTCAGGCAGGAAGACGCGCTTTTCGCCCGCCTCTTGGCGCATCCGCGGGAAGCCGATGGATTTGGGGGTGTTCATTCTTCGTCTCGCTTCATTCTATGCTCCGTTGTTTTGATAAACTCCGACGCTTCAGAGCCTCTCCAGCGGGAGAGCATGGCGCGGGAGACGGCGCGCTCAAAGTAAAGACCTTTGGGATTGATATTTTGCGCGCCGCCTTTTTCAATAATTTTGCGCATGACGGGGCGCAATTGATTGCCGTAAAGTTCCATGCACTCTTTGGGATGAATGCCAGGCCACGAATAACACGAGACGGCGTGACGGCGATGTTTTGTGTTGACGCGACTGGGGATGAGGTCATAAGCGGGGTCGTTCGGCGCGAAAACGTATTGATCTAAATTTCCCTGCGGGACGCCTTCGACGCCTTTCACTTCGGGCGGCTCGACGTCGAAGTTGTAGGGATCCACCGAAAGGTCAACTAGAACCGCGTGTTCGGGCATGAGACCAATCCACTCATTGGGAATGACCACTTGGCTGGCGTCGGGTCGCTGAGTCGCGTCCACTAAAATATCCGCGCTTTTGAGAATCGCGCGCATGACTTTTTCTTGATTGACGACGTCGTAATCCACAGCCGTCACTTGTACGCCGGGGACGCCGCGCTTAGCAAGCGTCAGCCAGTGTTGCAAATTGCCGTAGCGACTGGCGGCTTGCACGGCATGAATGCCAACCGCGCCGACGCCCAACACTGTAACCTGAATCGGATTGCGCTCCGCATCTTCGACGGGATAGACGCTTCTGAGAACTTGAAAGCCGGCTTCGAGTCCATTCCATGCGACGGATTTTAAATTCTCGACCAAACGGCGCCCGTTGTCGTCTTTGAGCGAGTCGAGGGAAATGCCCTCGACGCCAAGCGCGCGCAGAAGTTCAACGCGTTGCGGGCGCGTGGGATAGTGCAACATGGAGATTAATGTCGCGCCTTTATTCAATTGTTTTAATTTGCTTTCAGCGGGGCAACGCAGGACGATGACGTATTCCTGCTTGTAAATTTCTTCATGCGGCGCAAACTGGACCTTTGGCGCGACTTTGCGATAATCGTCTTCGGTAAACCCCATGCCCGAACCGTAGTCATGTTCCAAAACAACTTTTGCGCCGTGACGCATAAGTCTGGATATAAAGGGCGGCAGAAAGTCGCGGCGCTCCCCCGATTCCAAGCGCATGCGCGCCATGCCGATGGTGATTGATTTTGACATTGCTTTCCTCGCAGGAAAATTTTACAGACGGGGGTTGAGTAATCCTGCTTGAAAAGTTTACCATATCAAAATGGTCGCGGAATATCCTGCGGGTCAAACGGCGTGACTTGATAGACGTAGTAATTCAACCAGTTAGAAAATAATAAATTCGCATGTCCGCGCCAGCGAACGTGGGGCGTTTGCGTCGGGTCGTCGTTGGGATAATAATTTTTGGGGATGTTAATCGGCAAGCCCTTGTTGACGTCGCGGTCATATTCCGCTTTGAGCGTGAATGGGTCGTATTCCGAATGTCCGGTGGCGAAGATGTGCCGCCCGTCTTTTGCGCCGACGATGTAGACGCCCGCTTCGTCTGATTCCGCGAGGATGTTCAGGTCGCTGATTTTTTCAATATCGGCGCGACGAATCTCGGTGTGGCGCGAATGAGGGGCGAGAAAAACGTCGTCGAATCCGCGCATCAATCTCTCGGTCGCAGAAAGCGTGCGATGTTCAAAAACGCCGAACATCTTTTGAGGGAGGTCGTACTTTGGAATTCCGTAGCGATGATAAAGTCCCGCTTGCGCGCCCCAACAAATATAAAGCGCGGATTCAACGTTGGTCTCAGTCCAATCCATAATGCGAGTCAATTCATCCCAGTAATCCACGTCTTCAAAAGGCATTTGCTCAATCGGCGCGCCGGTGATGATTAGCCCGTCTAATTTTTGGTTTTTGATTTCATCGAATGTGACGTAATGATTAAGCAAATGTTCCGCGTCGGTGTTTTTGGATTCGTAAGTGGCGGTGTGCAATAACGTAATTTCCACTTGCAACGCGGAGTTGGAAAGCAGGCGCAAAATTTGCGTTTCCGTGGCGATCTTCGTCGGCATCAGGTTTAATATCGCCACATGCAACGGGCGAATATCCTGACGTTGCGCGCGCTCTTCATCCATCACGAAAACGTTTTCGTTTTCGAGAATAGCGTATGCGGGCAGGGTAGAAGGGATTTTGACGGGCATGAGGGGAAATGATGAATGATGAATGATGAATGATGAATGATGAATAATGAATAATGAATAATGAATAATGAATGCAGAGCGCAGAATAAAAATTCTGCGCTCTGCATTCTAACTTCTGCGTTTAGCTATTGAGCGCGTTATCGAGGTCCCACAAAATATCGTCAATCGTTTCCAGACCGACGCTCAAGCGCACGAAATCGGGGCTGACGCCGGCGCTGGTTTGCTGTTCGGGCGTGAGCTGACTGTGCGTGGTGGTGGCGGGATGAATGGCGAGACTCTTCGCGTCGCCGACGTTGGCAAGGTGGCTGAAGAGTTGTAGGCTGTCAATGAATTTTTTGCCCGCTTCCGCGCCGCCTTTGATGCCAAAGCCAAGGATCGCGCCCACGCCTTTGGGGAAATATTTTTTAGCGCGGTCATAGTCGGGGTGACTCTTAAGACCGGGATATTTCACCCAACTCACTTTAGGATGCTTTTCAAGGTGTTCCGCGACAATTTGCGCATTTTCAACGTGACGATCCATGCGTAGGCTTAATGTCTCAAGACCTTGAAGCGTTTGCCAACTGTTGAAGGGCGATTGGCAAGCGCCGATGTCGCGGAGAACATGTACGCGCGCTTTAATCGCAAACGGGGGCAGTCCCGCGCCCGTGAGGGTGGAGTAGACCAAACCGTGATAGGAGGGATCGGGCGTGTTGAAATTTTCAAACTTGTCGCCGCTCCAATCGTAATTGCCGCCGTCCACAATCACGCCGCCGATGGACGTGCCGTGCCCGCCAATGAATTTGGTCGTGCTGTGCGTGACCACATGCGCGCCCCATTCAATCGGGCGGAAAAGATACGGCGTAGCGAAGGTGTTGTCAATCATCAAAACGAGATTGTGCTTTTTGGCAATGTCCGCAACCTCTTCAAACGGGAAGACGGCAATATCGGGATTGCCGAGCGTCTCGCCGTAGATAATTTTGGTGTTGGGTTGAATCGCCGCTTCAAAATTCTTGACGTCGGTTGGGTCAACGAAAGTGACGTTAATGCCAAGTTTGGGAAACGAATATTTGAATTGATTGTATGTGCCGCCGTACAAACGCGACGACGAAACGATATGGTCGCCCGCGTTGCAGAGCGTAAAAATCGCTTGCGCCTGCGCGGCGTGACCCGAACTTGCCGCCAGCCCGGCGACTCCGCCTTCCAGCGAGGCGACGCGTTGTTCCAACACGTCGGTGGTCGGATTCATCAAACGGGTGTAAATGTTTCCCAATTCTTTGAGCGCGAATAAATTCGCGGCATGTTCCGTGCTTTTGAATTGGTAGCTCGTTGTCTGATACAACGGCACAGCGCGACTGCCCGTAGTGGGGTCGGCGGAATAGCCCGCGTGGAGCTGGCGGGTGTCGAAACCTAACTGACGATCATTTGTGGACATGGATTTTCTCCTCGTAACATAAGATTTACCCGCCATCCAGAAGAGATACATTGTCCCCGTTAGGGAAAAAAACGCCTCTTCTGAAAGTGAATAAGAAGAGGCGCATAAGCCGTCCTCTCATCTTCCAGATAATGAATAGGCTAAGCTATTCTTACTTGCCGGAGTTGGCACCATAACTTTTGTCTGGTTGCCGAGGTTTCAAAGGGCCGGTCCCTCCACCTCTCTGGATAAGAGCGAGTATTTTGTTGTTAGCGGCGGGTTATATCATATTGAATTAGAATATGTCAAGGCTTTTTTAGCGTTACTCGCAAGGCTTTCTTAAAGTCGGCGGCGTTTTAACGTCAACCCTTCGGCAGGTTTAAAACAGGCAGCGCGAAACGCCAGATTAATAAAAAAAAGCCCTGCCGAAAAAGGCAGGGCTTTTTTTTGGTCAGGAGCAAAACTAGACTCCGCTGAGGCTGGAGTTGATTTTGCTGAACACATTGCCGATCAACGGTCCGAGGATCATCAAAGCCGCGATAACGACAATAGCTACTAAAACGAGGATCAGCGCATATTCAACAAGTCCCTGACCTTTTTTTTCTGGGGCGAATAACATGGGATTTTTCTCCTTTCTACAGAATTTCTCAGGAAGATTTCCTAAGATTGACTATATTCTACACGGTATATAAAAAAAATACAAGAGGGCGTTCTTTTTTCGCCTAACAGTTATGTTAGTCTAATTTGGAAATATTCCCAAAAATTACCGTTATAGCTTTGCGCGTAAATCAAAAAAACAAACGCGTTTGCGCTCAAATTCCACGTTCATATCTTGTATAATTCTCACTGAGACGTCTCAAGCGAGATTGACTGCCGATCTTGCTTGTTTCGTAAAAACATCCTCATGCCTGCATTAACCTATTTTTTCAAAACCCTAACACAGTTGGGAATTTCACAGCTGAGTCTTTACGCGCTATATAAGATTAGGTTGAAGACGGGATACTATAAACGCTTGAAAACCGCGTTGAACGTTGAACGTTTAACGTTTAATGCGTTGTTCGCCTTGCCTACCCGCGACGACCTCAGGCAAATTCTCGGCGGCGACGGCAAAGAAGCCTTGCTCAAAGAAACGAATGAAATTGTCGCGGGAAAGTTTCGCATGTTTGGCGGCGACCTTTCGGAAATTAAACTCGCGGGCGATTGGCGGTCTGCGCATTGGGCGGATTTCGAAACGGGCAAAATCAAGATCGCGGGCGACATAAAATTTATTTGGGAGCCTGCGCGTTTCGGCTGGGCGTTTGCGTTGGGACGCGCCTATCATCTAACGCAGGATAATCAATACGCAGAATCTTTTTGGAAATATTTTGAAGCGTTTACCGAAGCCAACCCCGTCAACATCGGCGCGCATTGGATGAACGGACAGGAGGTTGCCATTCGCCTGATGGCGTTCGCGTGGGCGCTTCATGTTTTCCCAAACACAGAACAACGCCGCACTCAACTCCTTCAATCTATCGCGCAACACGCATCCCGCATCCCGCCCACCATCATCTACGCCCGCGCTCAAAACAACAATCATCTCGTCACCGAAGCCGCCGCGCTTTACACGGCGGGCTTGCTGTTGGAAAATTCCGCGTGGCGCAAACTTGGATGGAAATGGCTCAACTGGTCGTTTCAAAATCAAATCGGCGGATACGGCGAATACATTCAGCACAGCGTAAATTATCATCGCGTGATGTTGCAAACCGCGTTGTGGATTAATTTAATTAAACGCGACTCCTTCCCCGTAAAGACGCAACAAGCCTTGTCGAGTTCCGTTCACTGGTTGTTTTCTCTCCTTGATAGCGAATCAGGCATGACCCCGAATTTGGGTTCCAACGACGGGGCTTTGATTTTCCCTCTGAGCGTTGCCGACTTCCGCGATTATCGTCCCACCGTGCAAGCTGCCGCCCGCGCATTCTTAAAAACCAATCTAACGGCGGGCGTTTGGGACGAGACGTCCTTATGGCTAAATCTGCCCGCGCACAAGCGCGTCGTTAATTCGGACGACTATCTAACCGACAATATTCACGGAAAAAATTCATGGGGATATTTACGAGCCACCAACTTCAAAAGCAGACTCTCCCACATAGACCAACTTCATCTTGACTTATGGCGTCGCGGAGTAAACATCGCGCAAGACGCGGGGACTTACTTGTACAACGCCGAGCCGCCTTGGGATAATCCGCTGACGACGACGCGCGTTCACAACACGGTCACGATAAACGGTCTCGACCAAATGACTCGCGCGGGGCGCTTCCTTGTGTTGGATTGGGTCAATGCGTATTCAAAAAACATCATCGAGTTGGATGAAAATATTGTAAGTCGCGCTTATGCGTATCACAAAGGCTATCGTCATGTAAAACACGAGCGCACGGTCACTGTGTATAAAGACGAGCGTTGGGTGATACGCGACGAGATGACTACATATCGTCAAACGGAGCGCGTCTTTCGTTTGCATTGGCTGTTGCCTGATTATGGGTGGGAAATTGGGAATCGGGAATCGGGAATTGGGATTCGGTTGCGTTCGCCTGACGGATGGATAACGCTTAATATTCGACCTTCGACCTTTGACCTTCAACCTTCAACCGCCTCCCTCGTCCGCGCAGGCGAATTGATTTATGGGCAACGCGACGCGCAACCTTACGATGGTTGGGTCTCGCGGACTTATGGGCAGAAGTCGCCCGCGTTATCTTTTGCGGTTGAAGTAACGTCTTCGCGCGACGTCGAATTTGTCAGCGAGTTTATTTTTACATCGGGCGTATAATCTACGCATGAAATATCTTCGCGTTCTACTTTTTGCTTTTCTATTGATTTTTGTAGGTCGGGTTGCCAACCCGACTTACGCGCAAAGCGACGCGTCGCTCGCGCTGGTGATGACCGCGAACGGTCCCATCATGCCGCCGATGTTGGAATATTTCAAACGCGGAATCGCAACGGCGGAAAATCGCAACGCGGAAGTCCTCATCATTGAGTTGAACACGCCTGGCGGAAGCGTATCCACTATGCTGGAGATGGTTCAAATCATGCGCGACAGCCAAGTTCCGATTGTGGTTTATGTCGCGCCCAACGACGCGATTGCAGGAAGCGCGGGCGCGTTGATTACGATGGCGGGTCACGCTTCGGCGATGACTCCCAGCGCGGCGATTGGCGCGGCAAGTCCGATTGATAGTTCGGGCAACGATATTCAATCCACGCTTAAATCTAAAATCAACGAAATGCTCAAAGCCAAAGCGCGCGGATTGGTCGAGCGTCGCGGCGCAAGCGCGGTGAAACTGGCGGAGGCGATGATTGACTCCGCGAAAGCGGTTACGGCAAAAGAAGCGCGTGGAGTAAAGTTGATTGACTTTATTTCTAAAGATACAAACGCGCTCTTGGAGCAACTCAACGGGTTTAGCGTGACAACCAAAGACGACACGCGCAAACTCAACACGCAACATATCGTCGTCGAGGCGTTGCCGATGAATTTGATTGAAAGCCTTTTGCTCACGCTCACCGACCCGAATATTGTTTTCCTTTTGCTTTCCATCGGCACGATGGCGATTTTGATTGAAATGTCCAGCCCCGGCGGATGGGCGGCGGGATTTATCGGCGCGGTGTGTTTGGCGTTGGCGATCTACGGCATGGGAGTTTTGCCCATCAACGGATTTGGCGCTATCTTTTTTATCATCGCTTTTGTGTTGTTCATTCTGGATATCAAAGCGCCGACGCATGGCGCGCTGACGTTGGCTGGCGTCGGCTCGTTTATTGTCGGCGCGTTGGTGTTGTTCAACTCGCCGGGGACTCCGCAATTTCAGCGCGTGTCTATTCCGTTGGTGATTGGCATGGGAGTTTTCATTGGCGCGATATTTTTTGCGGCGCTAATTTTCGTCGTCCGCGCGCAACGTGGGCGGATTCAAACGGGGGCAGAAGCGCTCGTCGGGAAAACGGGAATCGCAAAAAGTTTCGGAGGCAACGCGGGGCAAATTCAAGTGGGCAGCGAATTATGGAGCGCTGAAAAATCTCCCGAGTCGGAAAAAATCCACAAAGGCGATTCGATTGAAGTGGTTGAAGTTAAGGGCTTGAGATTAATTGTCAAAAAACGTGACAGTCACCTTTAAGGTGACTGTCTCGTTGAGGATGCTACATGCCCACGCGAGATAGAGTTGCCCCCCAAATAGAATCGCGCCCGTTGCGCCGCCCCGATTGGATAAAAGTGCGCGCGCCTTCGGGCGAAATGTTTGAACGCTTGCAAGTTTTAATGCGCTCGAAAGAATTGCACACAGTTTGCGAAGAAGCGCTGTGTCCAAACCTCGGCGAGTGTTGGAACAGCGGCACAGCGACGTTCTTAATGCTCGGCGACGTTTGCACGCGGAGTTGCGCCTTCTGCGACGTGAAGCGCGGACGTCCCGCGTCGTTGGATTGGGGCGAGGCGGAGCGCATGGCGCAAGCCGTGAAAGCGATGAACCTAAAACATGCCGTGATTACCTCCGTCAACCGCGACGAAAGACGCGACGGCGGCGCGCCGATTTTTGCGCTGGTCATTCGGCGCATCCGCGAAGTATTGAGCGATTGCACGATTGAAGTTTTAATTCCCGATTTCAAAGGCTCACTTGAAGCGCTGAAAATCGTGACGGACGCGCGTCCCGATATTTTGAATCATAACGTCGAGACTGTGCCGCGTTTGTTCAAGTCCGTGCAGCCGCAAGATAAATACGAGTGGGCGGCGGCGACGTTATCCAATGCGAAGAAACTCAACCCCGACGGATTAACCAAATCGGGAATTATGCTTGGCTTAGGCGAGACGCTGGACGAAGTGAAAGCCGTCATGCGCGACCAAATCTCTTGGGGCGTGGATATTTTAACCATTGGTCAATATCTGCAACCGAGTAAAAAACATTTGGCGATGGAACGCTATTACACGATGGAAGAATTTGCCGAACTCAAAACCTTCGGCTTGGAGCTGGGATTCAAATGGGTCGAGTCGAATCCGCTGGTTAGGTCGTCGTATCATGCGGCGGAGCAGGTAAGGGCGTTGAGGAAGTTGCAAGTTGACGAGAAATGACGGACGAATCTTAGGTCAATAAATGGATGTTTTTCTGTCTCGTTTTCAGTGATTTTTGACAGGCGCAGAAAACTCGATTTTCATATACAATAGCGCCGACGGATTCTACAAATTTACATTTGGAGGTTTTTATGGCAAGCACATTGGACAATCTTAAAGTAGCCTTCGCAGGCGAAAGTCAAGCAAATCAAAAGTACCGTTCCTTCGCCAAAAAAGCGGAGCAGGACGGCTTCGCCAACGTGGCGCGATTATTTCGCACCGCCGCCGAAGCGGAGAGAATTCACGCCGACGGGCATCTTAAAGCGCTGGACGGCGTCGGCTCCACAGTCGAAAATTTGAAAGCCGCCATCGCGGGCGAAACTTACGAAGTCGAAGTGATGTATCCGCCCATGCTTGAGCAGGCGAAGGCGGACGACCACAAAGCCAAGCGCATGTTCGGCTACGCTTTAGAAGCGGAGGCAGTCCACGCCAAGTTGTATCAAATGGCGTTGGAAGCTGTGCAACAAGGCAAGGATTTGGAAGAAGTTGATTTCTACCTTTGCCCCGTCTGCGGTTACATTGAATTTGGCAAACCGACAGACGACTGCCCAGTCTGCGGCACAAAGGCGGACAAATTCGTTCAAATCTAAAATTTTGAGGAAGACGCGACGGCGGTTGAGTTGCGCGTTGAGGCCCTAACAAAAAGCGACCTTTGAGGTTAGCCTCAAGGTCGCTTTTTGTTTTATACTTCACGCCATTATTCAATCAACCAAAGGAAAAAACATGAACAATCTCGAATCCATTGCGCGCAAGATCACCGCCATTCTTTTCGCGCAACAATCCCTCGCCTCAGCGGGATTTATCGCGGCGGCAACGCTCAACTCCATTGTCGGCAAAGACCTCAGTCAACACGCAACTTGGGCGGGCGCGCCGACGGCGATATATCTTTTAGCGGGCGCGTTCGCCTCGTTTATGTGGGGCTATGTTTTTGACGCCGTCGGGCGGCGCAACGGTTTATCCATAGGTTTAGGGATGGGCGCAATCGGCTCAGGCATGGCGTTCTACGCCATTGCGATTCATTCGTTTATATTTTTTCTCGGCGGGATGATTCTGATGGGCGTCGCCAACGCGGCGGTGCAACTCGGTCGCTTTGCGGCGGCGGAAGTCAATCGCCCCGAGCATCGCGGACGCGCCATCTCAAACGTGGTCATCGGCGGGACGGTCGGTTCGGTGGTCGGGCCCTTCATCGCGGGGCCTGCGGGAAAAATCATCGGCGCGTGGGGAGTAAACGAACTCGCCGGCGCGTATCTTATCAGCGCGCTCCTTTTTGCAATTGCGGCAACCGTTGTGTTCATCGGTCTGCGCCCCGACCCGCGCGAGATCGGCAAAGCAGTCGCGGAGAAATTTCCCGATACCGTCGCGCGTTCAAACGTCGCGCGCGCGTTGCGTGAAATTTTTAGCCAGCCCGCCGCGCTGGTTGCGATGGTCAGCATGGTCTTGGGGCAAATGGTGATGGTGCTAGTGATGGTCATTACCTCGTTGCACATGCGCGATCACAATCACATGCTCGGCGACATTTCAATTGTCATTTCCGCGCACACTATCGGCATGTACGCTTTTTCAATTTTCTCTGGTCGCCTCGCCGATAGCTGGGGGCGCGGACAGGTCATCATCGTCGGCTCCGCCATACTTGTGCTGGCTTGTTTTGCCGCCACTCTCTCGCCCGACGTCCTGCCGCTTGGCGTCGCGTTATTTTTATTAGGTCTTGGGTGGAATTTCTGTTTCGTTGGCGGCTCCACTTTGCTCGCCGACCAACTTTCGCCCATTGAGCGCGCGCGTACGCAAGGCTTCAACGACCTGCTCATCGGCCTCGCCTCTGCGGTTGGCAGTCTCAGTAGCGGATTTATTTTTAACGCGTTTGGCTATAACTTGATGGCATACATCAGCGCCGCCTTTGCGTTCATCCCTCTGCTATTCGCTTCTTTCTGGACCTGGAAGTTGGCGCGAAAAACCCAAGCGCTGTCTTAAATAAATAGAGCGAGACGACTCTCGCTCTATTTATCTTCGCTTCTTTATCACTTCTTTTTGTTGACAGCCTTTGCGCTACCGCTTGCTCCAAGTTTAGACGCGACGACCTTTGACGCGGCGGAAGCGGCGGACGCCGGCGCGCTTGCGCTTTTATGTATCAAACTTGCCGCGCCTTTGCCGACCAGCATAAACGCCATATTAAGACTCTGCGTAGCGGTGGCTTCGTCAAGCCCAGTCCTCTTTGAGAGCTCGCCGACCATGCCGCTGCTTTTCAACAGATTTGGATCAATGCTTCCCGAACCAATTTGCTGAAGCATACTTTCAAAATTAAACGCAGTTGAGTCGCGCCCCGAAGTGGGATGATGCGCGAGAAGTTGATGCGCCACAAAAGAGACGACGACTGTGGCGACCTCGGGCGAGATGTTGGCTTTCTTGGCGAGCGGCGCAATAAAAGGTTGAAGCAACAACATAACGGGGTCGCCTGCTCCGCCTTGTCCGCCGCCTCCCATGATCGATTCCAATGCGCCCATCATGCCGCCTAATCCGCCCGCCGGTTGTTGACTCGCGCTTGGCTGATTCTGCGTCGCATTCAGAAATCCGCCGACCAAACCCGCCACATCCCCCATATCCACCCCGTCGGACAAATTCACCCCGCCTGACGATCCGCCGCCAAGCAAACTGCCGACCAGACTAGTCACGGGGTCCGCGCCTTGCGCCGAACTTCCTTGCTGACGCGAGCTGACCAGCGCTTTCAGAATAGATTCCATTGACATGTTGTTTTCTCCTTGTTAAATGGTTAAAATTTACCCCAACGGCAGACGCGTTGGAATATGTTTATTAAACAAAAATGCGACAAGCCGATGCGCCGCATTTTTTTGAGGAAATTATTCCGAATCTTTGTTGGAAGTTGGTTTGCTTTCAGTCGGCTTGCTTTCAGCAGGCGCGCTTTCTTTTTCTTTCGTTTCAGATTTCTTAGCGCGAGTTTCGCTGGAATCCCCCGACGGCGATTTGTGGTCTGTGGCGTAGAAGCCCGAACCTTTGAAAATAATCTTAGTTGGCGTGATAACCTTCTTAAGCGCTTTCTTGCGGCATTCGGGACAGGTTTTTAACGGCGCGTCGGTAAACGCTTGATAACGTTCAAATTGAATACCGCAACTTTCGCAACGATAAGTATAGACTGGCATGTGTTTTTCTCCTTACATCTTCATCTTTGGGAACGATAGAGTTATTATAGCGCGATTGACTAGGCGGGGCAAGTCTTAGACGGCGTCATGTTATAATTTTCTAACAATAAAAGCGGACTTGTAACGGAGGTTGCTATGCTAAAAATCGAGATCGTCTATTGCGCGGTTTGACACTACACTGATCGGGCCGTGAGCCTGATGAACGACTTGCTCAAACAATTTGAGTTTAACATTGAAACGATTACGCTGGTTCCTGCGGACGGCGGCAGGTTTGAGGTTAGCGTCAACGGGGAGTTGGTTTTTTCAAAGAAACAAGAAAAACGTCACGCCGAAGCGGGCGAGGTCGTTAATCTCATCGCAAAAATGGTCGCGTAGGGCGGGATGAATCCCGTCTTACAGAGGAAAAAAGAATGGCAAAAAAAGGACGAGTATTTTCAGGCGCGCGCCCAACGGGGCGCCAGCATTTGGGGAATTATCTGGGCGCGATTCGCAACTACGTCGCCATGCAGGACGAATACGATTGCGTTTACTGCATCGTGGACGTTCACGCTTTAACGACGGTTGAAACTACCCAAGATTTAAAGCAAAACACAATTGAAATGGCGCTTGATTGGCTCGCGGCGGGAATTCGCCCTGAGGCGTCAATCCTGTTTGTGCAATCGCACGTTCCGCAGGTGATGGAGTTGCACACCTATCTTTCGATGGTGACGCAATTCGGCAAGCTGACCGACCTGCCGACCTTCAAAGAGAAAGTGCGCCAACAACCCGATAATCTCAATTACGGTTTGTTGGGCTATCCCGTGTTAATGACCGCCGACATCGTGCTTTACAAGACGGACGTTGTGCCAGTCGGCATAGACCAAGCGCCGCATATTGAATTCGCGCGCGAAATTGTGCGCTCGTTCAACTATCGCTACGGCGCGAAAGTTTTAATTGAGCCGCAGGTAAAGCACACCGAAGTATTAAAAGTTCTCGGCATTGACGGCAAAGACAAGATGAGCAAAAGCTTGAACAATCACATCGAGCTGGCGCTCACGCCCGAAGAGACCGTCAAGCGCGTGCGCGAAATGGTCACCGACCCCGCGCGTCAACGCAAGACCGATGCGGGCAATCCCGATATTTGCAACGTCTTCACCATGCACAAAATTTTCTCGCCGCAAGACGAAGTGGATATGATTAACGTCGAGTGTCGCAAGGCGGGAATCGGTTGCGTGGATTGCAAACTGCGCTTTGCCGGCAACCTCAATAAAAATCTTGCCTCCTTCCGCGCTAAACGCTCCGAACTGGAAGCCAATCCAAATTACATTCAAGACGTCTTAAACGACGGCGCCAAACGCGCCCGCGCCATCGCCGAGCAAACGATGGTTGAAGTGCGCGCGGCGATGCAACTTCCGTAAATCGTAATTAGTAATTTACCAATTACTAATTACCAATTCCCCCCATGCGCGTCCTCATCCAACGAGTTTCCTACGCCAGCGTAACGGTTAATCAAGAGACCATTTCCAAAATCGGAAAAGGTCTCTTGATTCTATTGGGCGTCGGTCGCGGCGACGGGGAAGAGCAAGCCGTTTTTCTCGCGGAGAAAAGCGCCAACCTGCGCATTTTTGAAGATGAACACGGCAAGACAAATTTATCCATCCTCGACGTCAAGGGCGAAGCGCTTGTCGTTTCGCAATTTACGCTTTACGCCGACACGCGCAAAGGTCGCCGCCCGTCGTTCATTGAAGCCGCGCTGCCCGAAGTCGCCGCGCCGCTGGTGGAGCGCTTTGTCGAGTTGTTGCGCGGTTGCGGAGTTCCAACGCAAAGCGGTCAATTTGGCGCGCACATGCAAGTCGAAATTCACAACGACGGTCCCGTCACCATCTGGCTGGAAAAATAACATGCTGGTAGCCAATCAAAGAATAAAAATTTTACTTGCCCTCGTATAACCGCTGTGAATTTTTGGGGCGACAATCGCCCGTTTGTTTTTTCGCTATTGTTGAAAATCGCGGGGCAGGATTTTGTAACGACCTGCGCTTTGCGACTTGGATTTTAGATTATCGCCTGAGGAACGTAACGGCGCATTCATCGAATTTAGAGCCGGCGAAATAATTGTCAAGATGCAATTTTCGTGATAAAGTTGCGCCCGTAGGATGCAAGTAGGTTTTCGTTGCGGAAGTATGAAACCGACGACTCGAAGCGTAATACTTGAGTTATTTTATTACCGCCCGATGAAAGACATACTGCGTCACCTTATTTTTTTATTTTGCTTAGGAGGCAAAAATGTCTGACGAACGTGTCATCGGTACGGTTAAATGGTTCAATGGGACTAAAGGCTTCGGCTTTATCGAGCGCGAGGGCGGACCCGACGTTTTCGTTCATTTTTCTGCAATTAAGGGAGAAGGCTTCAAGAATCTGCAAGAAGGACAAAAGGTGGAATTTACCATCGAAAAAGGTCCGAAGGGTTTGCAGGCTGCCGATGTAGTAGTTTTATAATTTGATTAGCCCCCCCAATAAAAGAGTCTCGCTGAAAAGCGAGGCTCTTTTATTTTTCGGTTTCGCGCGGAAGCCATAAACTGACGTCCGCTTGAACAGCCATCGCGCCCGCGGAGAGCATATTCGCCGCGTCTGCATCCGTCCATACGCCGCCTGCGCCGATGATGGGAAGCCCCAGCGTCGCCGCAGAATAAACAATCTCCAACGAGCGCGGAAATAAAGATTGACCGTAAAGCCTGCCCGTAATCAATTCGTTTTTAGCGTTCATCAGCGCTCCGCGCGGAAAAGCGACGCTGATTGCGTCCGCGCCGTTTTGAATCAACTTTGGGCCCAAGGATAATATCTGTTCCGCGGGTAACGAAAAGATCAACGGCAATTCGCCGCGACACATTGCCAAATTTGAGATCATCGCGTCGTCTGGCAACGATGGCGCAAAGCCAATCTCAATCGCCGTCACGTTCTCTACATTTTCAAGGCTTCTGACCATTTGCTGGGTTTCTTTCGGACTATCTGCCATCAAATGAACGATAATGGGAAGGTCGGCGCGATTCCAGCGCGCGCTGTATTTTTTGACGACAGATGAAAGACCGGGGTTTGGCAAACCTGTGTGGAAAAGAAATCCGCCTGAAAATGCGATTAAACTCGGACGGGTAGTTGGCAAACGCGGACGCAACGAAATCGGATTTGTCACAAAAGCGCCGAATGAATCCAGCGGAATATCTGCACGGGCGTCGGGCGCAAAGCCAAGCGCTCCAGCCGCGTTCATCATGGGTTTGCTAAAATACAAATCGCGTTTCATAACGTGAACTTTTAGCGCCGCCGTTTCTTTCAACAATGGCGCGCAGCGCGGCGTAAAAATTTGCTTTCATGGGCATTGAATAACGCCCTGCGCCCAAAGGCAACCGCCGCAAACGGGCGGCGTGGTGTTGCCAATGCAATCTTCTTCGTTGGCTTCGGAAAGGTCGCAGCCGCCGCAGAAGGTGCAAGGCGCAAAAACGAAATTATGCAAACGCTCGCGGTACGCCACATAATCGGGGTCAAGCCATAAATCGGAAAGCGCGCGCTGGTTGACGTTTCCAATCACATGCTTTTTGGAAAGGCGCGGTTTGTTATGCAGGAAACTGGTGTGCGTGTGCATGAGGGGCCAGCACGGACTCACGTCGCCCGTCCACGCAATGGATAGAGTGCCGTTCTCGACGAAGTTGCACACGTCGCTTGCGCCGCCCCAATTATTTCCCGCGTAGCTGATGTTTAACTGGCTGTTGAATACGTCAAAGAGCGCGGCGCGAGTGCTTTCGTCAAAGTCCATTTTGGGAAGGCTGAGACGCGGCAAGTGCGGCGCTTGCATGTACGCAATGTCGCGCATGACGCGATTGTAAAGCTGGTCGGCTTGCATCTCGACGGTGGCGGGCTGAACGTTGCTGACCGAAAAATATTTGGCTTTTAACGATTTGCCGATTTTAATAACCTGCGGCAAGTCGGCGATGTTGCGCTTCATCGCCACAAACGCTATGCCAATTTCAGGCGTAGGAAAATGACTGGCAGGGCGCAGACTAGCAAAGCGTTGCAAATTCGAGATGATGTTTGGCAGTTCCGCGCCAATGCGAATGTCCGCGTATGTTTCGGGGGTCGCGCCGTCCAGCGAGACCCACAAGACGTCTAAACCCGCGTCAATGATTTCTCGCGAGCTTTTTTCGTTAAGTGTCGCGCCGTTGGTGATGACCTCCGCTTTGACTCCTAATTCTTTAACGCGCCGAATCCACTCGATGGTTTTGGGATGAAATAGCGGCTCGCCAATCCCGCCGAAGTAAACGCTGGGGATTGGGTGCATTTGCTTCAAACCGTTAAAAATATTTTCAAACGTTTTGTCGGTCATGCGCCCGATGGGTTGTTCCCACGCATTGCGGAAACAGGTGATGCAATCGAGGTTGCAAGCCACCGTCGGCTCGATGTACACTTTGGTCAATTGCGTCACGGGGCGATGCAAACGCACAAAATTTCCGCCCTCGTCCAAGCGAACTTTTGCGCCGGGTTGCAACCCAAAACGCGCAATCACTTCGGGCGGCAAGATCAGCCTGCCGTTTTCGTCCACTTCCGCCCAAGCCGTTGTCGGTTTTGTAGAAATCGTCATGTTTACTCCTCGTTCCCACGAAAGCGCGTAATTGGCGTTCTCTAACGCCGATTTTCGCCAGCGGCGCGTTAGAGAACGCGCCCTACGCAAAGTTTTGCGTAAGTCCTAAATCATATCCTTTTTCGGAAAAAAATGCGCGCGACAAAAGTTACAATTCCTCAATGCGTTGGCGCGCGCATAGTTTGACAAAATAGACGCGACCGTGTAAGTTGAGTTTATGCCTAAACAAAAAACACCCACCCATGCCCGAAAACGCACTACCGCAAAAGTCACTATTTAGCTTGACAAAAGGGGTTCTCAAGGCAAACTACAACTTGATTCTGAGACAAGGAGTAGCCGCGCAAGATGAGAACCCCCAGCGAATTATATCGGACAA
>Ga0315281_10000050_pt1 | contig 134683 bp, 151 predicted proteins | sample YL17G07_0_MG_FD_204540 | JGI IMG/M metagenome (GOLD analysis project Ga0315281, IMG submission 204540) | Sediment microbial communities from Yellowstone Lake, YNP, Wyoming, USA - YL17G07_0 | ecosystem: Environmental > Aquatic > Freshwater > Lake > Sediment | place: USA: Wyoming | collected...
TGGAGTTTAGACTAGGGGAAATTGAAAACCTTCCAGTCGCAGACCAATCAGTAAACGTCATAATCTCAAACTGCGTAATCAACCTCTCCCCAAACAAGAGACAAGTCTTCAAAGAAGCCTATAGAGTTCTAGCTCCCAACGGTCGATTAATGGTCTCAGACATAGTATTGCTCGATGAGCTGCCAAAAGAACTGAAAGAAAACGCTCAAGCATACACCAGTTGTATTTCTGGCGCAGAACTGAAAGAAAAATACCTCAATTTCATAAAGGAAGCAGGCTTCAAAGAAGTAAAGGTAATAGACGAAACAAACTTCCCATCTGATTTCATAACGAGCGACACTACTCAAGAGTATATCAAAACCCTGGGCATATCTGCCGAAAAGACCAAGAAGATCGGAAAAAGCATAGTAAGCATAAAAGTGTCCGCAATAAAACACTAAGAACTACCTAAATCTCCAATCATTTAATAAACAAAAAATGGAGAAAGCCAAAGATATACTGGATGTCATGAACACCCTCGGTCATTGCACGTGCGCCCTCATTTTAAGGAGTTAAGTATCTCAAATTAACAATCGACAAATCACCGAAAAAGTATATTTCTTCCTGAAAACAATGCGTCTTGATTACTATGGACATGCTTGAAGTCAATGGTTTGTCAGTCAAGGTCGAAGGCCAGCTCATACTCAAAGACATCAACTTCAGTCTCAAGGAAGGCGCAAGCCATATCCTCTTTGGGCCAAATGGCTCAGGAAAGACCACCCTCATCAGCACACTTATGGGGCTGCCTGGATATGAAGTGGTTTCAGGCCAGATACTTTTCCGAGGTGTCGATGTCACGCGCAAGGATGTAGATGAGAGAGCAAAGCTGGGTATGGCTGTTAGTTTCCAGAATCCCCCTGAAATCACAGGCGTAAAGCTAGGCGACTTACTGAACCTGTGTCTGGGAAAATCGGCGAAGGACGAGTTTAGCGCGAAAGAGTTGAAGCAGGTTGAGGCTTTCCGACTAACCAGTTTCTTGAACCGAGATATCAACGTGGGTTTCAGTGGCGGGGAGAGGAAGCGCTCGGAGATTCTGCAGCTGATTTTCCTGAGGCCCAAGGTATTGTTATTGGACGAGCCTGATTCAGGCGTGGACGTGGAAAGCCTGCGGATGATGGCGACCGAGATTCAACGCTATGTTGAGAGTTCGGGTAGTTCCGCACTGATTATCACGCATAAGGGTGACATTTTGGAGCATGTGAAGGCTAGTTATGGCTGCATACTGCTTGAGGGTAGGTTCCACTGCTTCACGGATCCCTTGAGCATCTACGAAGACATCAAGCGGGTAGGCTATGAAGAGTGCGTAGCCTGCAGAAGAAGAACACTGGAAGGATGGAAACCTGAGCAAAGAAAGTGACTTGACCAAGGTTCCCCACAAAATCCTCGAGGAAGCCGAGAGAGCCGGCATCGAATCCGATGAGAAGAACCGTTCAGCCACTTTTGTCCACCTAAACCAAGAGACGGTTACCGCCAAAGTCAACGAAATCTACGAGAGCAAACTGGAGCTCATGGACATCAAAGTGGCGTTGAAGAAGTATTCGTGGCTTGAGGATTACATGTGGAAGGTCGTGAGTAAGGAAAAAGACGAATACACCAAGAAGGTCGCGGAAGACTACAGTGGCGGCTACTTCATGCGCATACTTCCCGGCGCCAAGATAGAATTTCCGTTGCAGTCCTGCCTCATGATTACACAGCGGAATCTGGAGCAGCGGGTGCACAACATCATAATCGCTGAGGAACGGTCCAATGCGCACATAATCACGAGTTGCGTGCAGCACTCTACTGTTCCGAAAGCCTCCCATTTTGGCATCTCGGAGATTTACGTGAAAAATGGCGCCATGCTCAACTTCACGATGATTCACCAATGGAGTAGAGACACATTTGTTCGTCCCAGAAGCGGCGCGCAGATTGCCGATAAGGCAACGTTCGTATCAAATTACGTTTGCATGCGTCCAGTTAGGGACGTGCAGATGTACCCAGTCGCGTATTGCAGCGGTGAGGACTCGCGTGTGAGTTTCAACAGCATACTATACGGGCATCGAGATTCCTTATTGGACATCGGTTCCAAGGCAGTCCTCAGCGGTAAGGGCAGCAAGGCAGAGATGGTGAGCCGCGCCATAGCCCGCGAAGGCTCCAAGATGATAATCCGCGGCATGATAGAGGGGAACAGCAGCGATTGCAGGGGGCACTTGGAGTGCCGTGGGCTGCTCATGGATGATGTGTCATACGTGCAGTCCATTCCCGAACTGATAGCTAAAAAGAAGGGTGTGGAGATAACGCATGAGGCTGCGGTGGGTAAGATAAGTGAGAAGGAAATTACTTATTTGATGACGCGGAAGCTGTCGCGGGACTTGGCTGTTTCGCTCATCATACGAGGTTTCATGGATGTAAGCATTCTGGGTTTGCCGGAGGCGTTGAACACAGAAATAAGGAATATCATTGACGCCTCTACAGCCGCCGAATAGCCGCCATGCCTTGACTTTTACCCAAAATCTGCCTCATTTTTCTACGTTTTTAAGATTCATAGTCATAATTAAGGAGGACATGATCGCGTGAAATCATAGCGCGCTGTGCAAAATACTGTTACTAATAGGCTTATTTGCCATCTTCGGAGACACATGTGGCGCTACGTTTTTTCCATTGCCTCTTCTGCCGGCGATGATATTGTGGAAAGTTACTGATGACGCACTAGCGGTTGCGCTTGCAACAGACCCTCCTGATGTGGGCGTCAGCACGCTCTTCTGAAAAGGCGCTCAAAGATTTTACTGTTACGATTTTTGCGTTGAGAGAAGAAAATTAGCGCACATTGTGTTCTAAAGTGCCGTCCATCCGCCGTCAACGAAGATTGTTTGACCCGTTACATAGTTTGAGGCTGGAGAGGACAGGTAGGTGAGTGTCGCTTTCAGGTCTAGGGGTTCGCCTGTTCTACCCAGCGGTGTTCTTGATAGAATGTGCTGCATGGCCTTTTCGTCTTGGAAGACCGACGCAGTCATTTCACTCGGGAAAAACCCAGGCGCAATCGAGTTAACGTTTATCTTGTATGCAGCCCATTCTATAGCCAGGGCTCTCGTCAAGTTTATCACTGCCCCCTTAGAAGCGTAGTACGGTGCTGTTGGAAAAATGTCACCGACCGCACCATAAATCGAGGCGATGTTCACTATTTTTCCGTATTTGTTCTTGATCATTTCACGGGCTGCGGTTCGTGCGCATAGGAAGACACCGGTCAGGTTAACATCTATCACCTTCTTCCATTCTTCAAGTGGCATGTCTGCAGAAGGATTCACAGCTCCGATTCCAGCGTTGTTGACTATGATTTGCAGCGAGCCGAATCGGTCCGCAGCGGTTTTCACCATCTTTATGACTTGATCTTCTTGGGCCACATCCGTTTGAACTGGAACCACTTTGACGCCATATTCCCGAGTCAAATCTTCAGCCACTTTGACCAACTTTTCGTTTCTTCTGGCGGCAATTACAAGGTTTACCCCGCACTCAGCCAATGCTTCAGCAAAACACACGCCTAATCCACTAGAAGCGCCCGTGACGATTGCAGTCTGTCCTTCAATGTCATAACACTTCATCACGTTCTTGCTCAAACCAAATTACCAAATCCCACTATTAATCAGACAGGATTTAAGATTTAGCACGCACATTTTCCCTAGAAGCATTGACATCTTCTGAAGTAGTGGCTACTAGATTGTCCAGTACGAACAGACGGTCAAGTCCTTCATTTCTAGTTGGGTTTTGAGAAAATCTATTACTTCTTTGTCTTCTATGCATCTGTTCCCTTTTCTATCCTTTCGTATTGGAATGCCTGTTTCCCGCAGTCTGTCCTCTCTTGGGAAGTCAAGAAAAATGTAGTATACTTCTTGAGTAGGCATAATCAACCTCAAACAGGTCAGCTCTCTTTCTGGAGAAAGACCATTCTGTTCTATGTTGTAGACCATGGACTTAGGTTTGAGATTGATGGCTAAGCGTTTGAATTCTTGCCAGCTTTTGACTCTGATAACTCTGTCCATCAAGTCCTGCCTATTGGTCTTTTTCTGGCTGATTCCTCAAATGTGTTTTCAGCAGCGCTGTGAATTCTTCGTAGGATGGAAATTTGCCGACCATGGCGGGCTCTCCATCGATGAATATGTAAGGTGTTGGCTTGCTGTCTAACGTCAACTTCATTACGTATTCTGGGTAGTCCCATCGTTTCTGGTTGATGGTATCTCTCTTCACGGTAACGCTATCTTTGTATTCTTCTGAAAGTTTCTTCACTATTTCGCTCCGTTCTTCCAACATCTTCCTCAGTTTTTCCACTGCTGCAGGAGAAGTCACTCGAGGACCAGGGCCACAGCAGGTGCCACCAAACGGGTCATCCTCATAGATTTCGAGTTTTACCTTGACCTTTTCCATGCTCAAACCTTCCTTTATGTATAAAGTGCGTCTATTGAACCTTGACGAACTGGTTGTAGACTCCTTTGTTTCGCGCGTCGTGCATTGCTTTCTGAGCTAGAGCTTTAAGCGATGTGATTATTCCATCCATTTTTTCCATTGGTATTCCAACCAGACATTCATCGTCTGCGATGTCAGTTGCATCTCTGCAACCATAACAGCCTAGGCTAACATTGACGTTCTTGGTAAGATAGGGGATGACCGTCACATCCACGCAGCACGCTTGAAAGACGGCGGAGCTAAAAGAAAGGCGTCCTCCGGTTTCATGAATTGCGGCCAGATTTATCCACATTACTTTTTCAGGCTTATCCTCAATTATGACTACGTCTGGTCTGAATGTCGCATTTTCGAGTGGAGCAGCAGCGATTGCTTTGACGTCTCCCAGTTTCATTCTTGGCATTTGCGCTATCGTCTTTGCAGCAGCTTCTTCAGACTCAAACAGGCCGAGTGTTTTAAGCATCTTCCCACTGCTTATCTTCTCAGGAAGAGGCATAAGCCCTAAAGCTGCTGCAGCAGCAGGGCAAGCAATGTTTTCAGCCGTTAGAGTAGCACTTTTTCCCCTTTTTGCTTCCATCAAGAGCTGACAGTATCGAAGTCGCCTTTCAAAGTTTTGGGGTATGTTATCAGTTGCTTCATTAGTTTTGACTAACTTGACTGCTATTGGCGACCATTTCAGCCCGAGTGTTTCCTTTAGCAATGCAGAATATTGGGCACTTGTCATTTTTTCCATGATGATTCACCTGTTATACCATTACATAGCTATATATAAATGCTGTTATTAATCTCCACTTAAACAAAACGACCGCTCACTCCAAGGCAAAACCGTACCCACTTAAAAGTTTTCAGGATAAAGGAAAGTTCTACTTCTTCTATCACTCTATGTCTTCATAGGCAAATCTCAATCTGTCTGCGCTGTTCGTTAGCTCGTTTTTGCTGTTTGCAAGGACATTTCTGGTTTTGATGAGTTTATGCAAATATGAGAGCAGTGGAAAGCTTATCGCGCGAACCGAGCAAGTGTTTGCACAAGTACGCATCCTATTTTGCAGTTTAGGGGCGCGACAACGACTGGTTTGTTTTCTTTGAAATTAAATGCGTAAACATTGGCGCCACAACCAAGGATGCATAGTCCACATCCGATGCACAGTTACTTTTCGATTGTTGGGTGTTATTCAATCTCTTCTCGCGGGATTCCATGCCAGACGGCAGGAATTTTTTGTCCCTTTTCGGTAACTTCATCAGGCATTCTTTGCTACCTCAAAAGAGTAAAAAAGTATCTATAATCAATTCGCTTTTGACGAAAGGTGTCTATGAATTCAAATTTTTTGGAAAAATCAAAAATATTTAAATGTGTGGAAGGTTCCTTCCTGCGAAGGCGGATGAATTGAGCGCGCGCTTCTTGGAGGCTTTGGGAGCTTGTCTCATGACTAGCATATCAAGAATTGGTCAAAAAATGAGACTGGGCCTCAAGAGCGTTAATATTGAGATGAATGGAATCAAAGAGTATATGAACACCCAGCATCATTTGTGACGCTAAACGTAAACGTTTCAATCGAAGCAGATGATGAGAACAGGGAAAAACTGGAAAGGCTAGTTGAACTAGCTGAAGAAAACTGTATCGTTTCGAACACAGTGAAAAATGCAGTAGTTCCGCTTGTAACATTGAGAAAAGAAGGGTGAAGATCGAAAAGAGGAGGTGAATTGAGAAATGCCAGAAGAAACAAGTATTCAACCTAAGATACTTCCACTTTGCTACAAGGTTGCTGAACACGAACACGTGATATGGGTTTGCGATGGGGCTGCAAACGTGGGTCAAATAGGACATGCAGTAGGAGTTTTACTCACTAACTTGGACAAAGCTAGAATGTGTTGCACAACAGCAGTTGCGGCGGGCTCGAAGCCGCATTTAGATATTGCAGAGAAAGCAAAAAAGAACATCGTTATAAACGGATGTGGCAATAGATGCGCCTCAAAAGTCATGGAAAAAGCTGGAAAAAAAATCGATTACGAGATTGATATATCAAAATACTTACAAAAGGTACCGACACTCGACATATACCAAGCAGACGTCAAGAAAATAACGGACATAGTTATTGATGGGGCAAAACTGTAGCAGTGCGCAAGAACCAAATCACTGGGAAACGCAACCTGACAGACTTGAAGCGTGAACAAGTCATGATTCTTTTCGTGAAGTGAGTGAGCGCGCGGCGCGCGCGGACTTTTTTTACTGCGATATGCAATTGTAAAATTAAGATTATCTGTGAGTGGTCTTGAATTTGCATATTAAATATACCTTGATTGGGTCGTTGATTAGGAACTTCATAAATAGTGTGTAGCCTGTTTAATGCCCCTTACTTGCGCGGTTGATGGATTACGGCAAACTTTTTCGCCCAGCCCAAGCACCCCAGTCTTTATCGATATACTGGTGCGTCTAGGCTTCTTTGCAATTTTCGTTCTACCAGCGATTAAACTTCTTCGAAGAAGATTTGTTTAATACCGTAGCACAGAGAGGAAAAGGATCTGACAACTACGTCTCTTGTATCTTTTTCATTATAGCTGATGAAACCTTTTCAACATCCTCTTCGGAATAGTCCATAGTACTGAATGGTCCTAGTTTTTTGATTCCAAGATCATATTCTAGATTTAAGTACTTGTCATATCTGATTCCCAAAGCGTTCAATATTTTTCTAGCGCATTCATTGCGGCAACCGTCGATAACGATAAGATGTTCAATTTTCTTAGCGAGCATGGTTTGTCTTGGAATATTGTTGGCTAGTGCAGGTAGTGAGCATATTCCTACTTTTTCGCTTCCTAACTTTTTGACCACCTCAAGCGCAGCTAACCCTGTTAAGTGCCCAGTGTTTGAGGCCCCACTGTTGCAAACGACAAGTCCAATTTCAGGCGTGCTCATCTTTACACTTCACCTCCTCCCAATATTCCTGGTTGATGCTGCATCCAGGGTCCGGACCCTGTAGTTCGTTGAAGTATGCATAGGCCCTTGCCCTGCATCCTCCGCAAATATATTTGTACTTGCATTCTCCGCAGCCTTCGAAAACGTCCCTGCTTCTTATCTGGTTTAGAATTGGCGAATTTCTCCAGACGTCAATTAAACTCTGTTCGCGGATATTCCCTACCTTTATTGGGATGAAAACGCATGGTTCAATATCTCCGTTGGGTTCCATGCCGCAGTAGAGACGGCCAGCTCCGCATCCGCCGATGAACTCGGTAAGCGATTTCGTTCTTCCTTTAAGCATTTCCGTAGCCGCTCTATTCGTGAAGTGAGTGGCAACTACGGGGCCAAAAGCAAACTTTAATGAAGTTACGGCGTATTGCGGGGCTGTAGAAAACGTGTCTAACTTATGACTCTCATCGATAAGCTTTGCATAAAGGAAATCCAGCAGTTCTTCCCTTTCTTTGGGGGTTAGATCTTGGTTTACTATTTCTTTACCTCTGTTTACGGGGATGAAGTTGAAGACCATGAAACGTTTCGCATGTAAGTCTTTCTCGATGAACTCTGCGAGTTTAGGTATTTCCTTAAAGTTGTAGTGGGTTGCTGTTGTTGCAACACCCGTATCTAAACCGACATCAATGCAGTCTTTTATCCCTTCCACAGCCCGTTTCCAAGCTCCTAGCATTCCCCTAAACTTATCGTGGATTTTCTCGAAACCGTCCAGAGAAATTTCAACGTACTGAACACCTTTTTCTTTCATTTTCTGCGCAACTTCTTCAGTTATCAAGGTTCCATTGGAAGCAACCGTGACATAGAATCCCCTTTCATTGGCGTATTCGGCTACTTCGAAGAAATCTTTTCTTATTAGAGGCTCTCCGCCGGAGAAGGAGAGAGCAACGACTCCTGCGTCTGCAAATCCGTCTATGGCTTGTTTCGCTTCTTCAGTTGTCAATTCATCCGGTGCTGGTCTTGGTCCGGCGTTCTCGTAGCAGTGTTTACATCTCAAGTTGCATTGCCTTGTAAAGTTCCAAACTATGAGAAAGGGAGCTGCTGTTGTTTGAGGCCTTTGCACGCCATAATAGCCTATGCCCTCAAGCACATTTGCTATGCCTCTCCGTATCACGGGATTTTTGAGGGATTCCACGATCTGTTCTTTTGAGACACCGAAAGATTCTGAGCCTTTGTCAAGTGCTAATTTCACTATTAAGTAAGCGATTCTTTCTTGAAAGCCTAATTTTTGAGTTTCATCTATATATTTTCTTAAGGCGATCTCTAATTTGCTGCCATTTTCAGTCCTCTTTGAAACCCATCTTAATAAACTGCGGGAAATGGGATTGCCAAGCCATGTCTGCACGGTGTTCGCAACTAAATCTGCTTCATGCATTCCGTATTCCCGCTGAACAGTTTATTCCCGGTTTCATGCCTGTTTTTGTGGGCGGGAAGAAAAGTAGTTTAAAGAACCATTCTGGAATAACGTTTGGCGGTACTGTTGTTCCGAAACCTAGAAACTCGTCGTTATGATAGTTGCTCATTAGCGTTCGGTCAGTAGTTAATAGGGCCTTCATGTTTGCCATCTTTTGTATTGATTTAGGGAGGTGTTTTGTATCTGGGCGTTCCACCTTGTTTGGAGATGATTAGGTGAAGCTGATTTCTCAGCTTCTCTCCGGTGAGGTTTTGGTCTTGCAGTTTTTTGATTTGTTCCGCTAATTCTTTGTCTCCAATGGTTTCAGCTACCCATTTCTCGAAATCGCCTCTATGGAAATGGAATTCTATGGATTTGATGTCTACGTGTTCAATTTTTTTCAAGAAATCTTCTGTTGACGTTGCACTTTCGCCAGTATAGTTTCCAATCGAAGTGAAAAAACAGAAAGCGCTTTCTTTTGAAGGTTTTTTGTTTTCGGCATTCATGTGGATCCTACCCATTGTCAAATTCCCCCTCCCCCCCGCGCGCTAAGGATGAACGATGAGCCCACAGCGTACCACAGAAACTTATTTCTGAAAGCGCCCAATTTCCAGATTGCGCGGCTAATGCATGGGCAGCATCGTAAGGTTGCCCCATAAATTATGGAAGAAGCGGCTTTTTCCATTCGCATCCCTTTACCAAATCATTATCCCGAAATAGGCCGTTACAAACTTCATAGAAACATAGAGAAAATATAAACCGAAAATCAACTTTAGTGTGGTAGGCTTGAATCGCCTGATGATAGCAACAGCAACTTGCGCGCCAATTATTGTGCCGGCAGCAAGAATTAATCCTGCACCTAAAAATACAAATCCCTGTGCGAGTTTAATACTGCCTCCAACAACAGCCAATGGTATAATAGTTGCTAATGAAGTCCCCATCGTGATATAAACCGGTGCGCCGAACAAATAGATCATACCTGGCACAAAAGCATAGCCTCCACCTAAACCAACCACACCAGTAAGAATACCGACGATGAATCCGAAAATCCCCTTACCAAATTTCGAACCGGGAATAATGTTTCCTTCTTTAAGTTCTTTCCTTCGTGCATGGCTTTCCCATATCATTCGAATAGCAGGCCAGAGGAAAACTAAGCCGAGGATCAATCCTAATAATGAAATCTGGGCAGTAAGTTGAATGAAAAGCCATGAACCGAAAATTACCCCAATCATTCCAAAACCACCAAGCCAAAGCATGGCTCTTTTATCTACGTTTCCATGCACTAAATGACCGTAACCTCCAGAAACAGCAGTAAAAATAACAGCAAAAAGAGTTGTGCCTATTGCTATTGGTGCAGGGAACCCCAACCAGAAATGAAGTATAGGCAACATCACACTGCACCCGCCGGTTCCGATAATTCCGCCAATTAAACCAGCTACAAGTCCAACGATTATAAGCAGAGTTCCGCTAAGTAGGTTTATAGAGGGCAAGCCCTCTCTCGTTGCTGTGCCTGATATAAAAGACCAAACTGTTAATCCTATTATGACGAGTAGAAGAATCGCTACTGGCGCATAACTTTTCCAAGCTTCTCCTGTTTTCATTTTTATGCTCACGTGCTCATCTACTACATAGTCCACGTGTGCATTTCTGCTCGAAATTTTATAGTCCACTTAAATTTCCTTCATTTAAAAGTTCATAAGGGCTTTTCTTCCAGTTATTTCTTCTATGATGCCTAGTGCCCGAGCCTTTGATTAGGTCGCCGTCTTGCGAGGCTCGGGTCTTGGAAAATATGGGCATTTAATGCCATGGCACTGAGCGTTTAGTTGATGAACCTTACATCGCCCAACCGTCCTCTCCTCGGGTAATTTGTATCCCATCTTTGCAAGGCGTTTTACGGCTAGGTTCAACGTTGTGTAAGTGCTTAGTCTGCAGCACCTTGGACCCCCAAACTTTGCTATCCTATTGATGACTTCACTGGCTGCCTCTAAGGCCCAGGATCGTTCCTTGTTGTGGAAATCCGTTGATCTGGTAACTATGCTAACGGCAATTCCTAACCCAGTTCCGGCTCCACACACTCCATGGAAGCCACACGACCCACCTGGAACCATTGACCCTCGCTTTATCGCCTCTCCTATATCAGCCTCTGTGAAGTCGTATCCATTGTTCTTAAGGGAAGTAATAATTATCCCTGGAACCATGCTGTGATGCCATGGCCCGTGGAAGGGTAACTGCTTCGACGCTACCCAACGCTTCTCCAAATCTTCTATTATTCTTTCATACATGAGAATGGGCTCCTTTTCGCGCCTCTTAGGAACTACCTCAGATATGATAGGCATAAATTCCTGGTAATCTTTTAGCGTAAGACCATCGAACCCTAGAGCCGCCTCAAAGAACTCATCGTACTTCCATATCTTTTTACATTCCTCAAACTCCTCAGGTTTCATTTTTTCATCCTCATGCTGATTTTACAAATAGAAAGACAAATATAGCTTTTTTGTTACAAATTGTAACTGGTGAAGTTCATGGATGAAGTGGACAAGAAAATCATATCCCTCTTACAGGAGGACGGTCGGGCATCCTTGTCATCGATGGGCAACGAACTTGGCATGTCACATGTAGCCATAAGTAATAGGTTGGAAAACCTTTGCGAAAAGCTTGTTAAAGTTTTAGCAGGTCTCAACGCAGAACACCTCGGCTTTCGGGTCGCCATAGTTAATGCAGAGGTTGAAACGCCCGAACGTCTACGAGAACTTGTAGACAGATTTTCTAAATGCCCGAGAATCGTGTTTTTAACCACAACAACTGGCGCTTACAATTTGATGACTATTATGATAGCAGAAGATGCTGACACGCTAAACGCCATAGTAGAAGTATGTTCTGTAAGAGCGCAGAAGGGCATTAGGCGCTCAGAAGCAACAATAGGAGAAGCCCCCATAGTTCCAAAATATCTTCCAATCAAAATTGTTCCCAATAAAGAAAGGGAAATGGCTCCTTGCGGAATTACATGCGGAAAATGCTTGCGGTACAAGAATCAAAAATGCCTCGGCTGCCCAGCAACCAAATATTATCGCGGTCCTCTTTAAACCTCTTGTCCCATTCTGAGGCTTGACTTTCACAAAAAAAGCCACCGAAAACGCAAAGAATAGCGATATTTGAATTGTTTGGTGTAATCAGAAATCTGGAAACAGACAGTTAAATACGTTCAAATTTGCGCGCCACACTGTTCTTGTTGCGTAACCATTAGCATTGGAGATGGTTCGGTTACCGATGTTAGGGAACTACAGCGTAACCAAACCACTAATTCTTACAATAGAGCAGGCTTAGCAGTTCGCTAGGGCATTGCTAAATCACATTGTTCATGTTATTTTCTGCTTGCCTTCTAAGCATGGTTGCGTTCTCGAATTTCACGCCATACTAAAGGTGGCTTTCAAGCCTAAGCATAATAGAACAAGTTGATGCAGGCCCCCTAAACCAGCAAGACGCTAACGCACATGATTGTTCTGCGTGCATCATATTTTTCCCTCTGAATCGGGTGTTACCGCGAATTGCTCTTGAATTTGCGTATCAGATATACCTTGACGGAGTCATTGATCAGAAAAGTCACTATTAGAGTATATCCGAAGATTGCGAGTACAGGCATGTAGCCGAGTGGAGCAAGCTCTAAGAAGCCTAAGAGCGAGATCGCGATCACAAATAAGATCTCCGCCGTGACTGTGATGCTTAGAAAATTGCTGGGGCGTGACTTCCAGAAATGGTTCCGCTCACGCACTATCATGAGGGTGAATACGCCTGCAAGATTCAGATAAGCAAACCCGAAGGTGTAGATCTTGTCTACGTTGCCAGTCAGCCCAAAATACGACATAGCAGCCACGGTCAGAACTGCACTTTCAATTGTCATTAGTATCCCTAATGATCCGCTGACTCCAAACAGCCGCGAGATATTGAATGAATCAGGTTTCAAAGAAAACTGCACGTTGTCTGTCGATATCGCCATTGAGACGAAGTCACCTAGGAAAAGCAGCAGTACCGTGCTCGTTATTGACAGCATGAAGGAGTGAGTAAGAAACAGCATAACAACGATGTACCCGACAATATGGAGCTTCCGAGCGACCATCATCAACGCCCAGCTATAGATTCGCTGGTAAATCGTCCGCGCCGTCTTGACCATAGCTATTTTGCCCCCGAGGCCCTCGTCAGTCAGCACAGCACTTGCCGAATCCTTAGCAATATCTATTGCATTCTTCACGGCAATTCCCACTTCCGCCTGTCTCAAAGCGGGAGCGTCGTTTATACCGTCGCCGGTCATTCCAACCACATGCCCTCGGTCCTGAAGAGCCTTCACTATTGTGAACTTGTCTTCAGGGTAAATCTCAGCGATACCGTCACTATCTTCGACCGTGGAGTCAAGAATCTCCGTTTGAGTTTGCATCTTTTCAATCTTTGACATTCGGATTATCTTGTCGCCTAGACTTATCTGCTGTGCAATGTTTCTTGCAATCGGAAGCGAATCGCCCGTAAGCATCTTCACAGATACGCCCAAATTGCGAATCTGGTCTAATGTTCCACGTGAGTCTTCTCTTATCCTGTCGGCTACCCCTGCGAGACCAACAAAATGCAGCCTGCTCCGATCATCTCCTTTGGCAACGGCGATTACTCTTAGCCCCTTAGCCGAGAGCGCCTCAGCATGTTTACGCAGATCTTTTGTCTCCTTATCTGGCAGGTTGCAAGAAGAGCATATGGTGTCAAATGATCCTTTTCCCACAAAGAATGTTTCACCATGTTTCTGAATTGTAGCTTCTGTCATTCTAGTTTTGGGATCAAACGGCACGAACTCCTTCTGCGAATAACCGTCTAATGAGATATGCGCCTCAGCTGCGGCTGACAGAAACGCTATGTCTATGGGGTCTTGATTGGCTTCCTGCGACCCGAGCGTCCCGTAGAGCAAAACGTCACTCTTGCTGAATCCGTTAGTCGGTATTTCGTCTTCGATGAAAAGTTTATTCATGGTGATGGTACCGGTCTTGTCTATGCATAGCACGTCCATGGTAGCTGCATCCTCGATTGCACCGAGTCTCGTGACAAGGACTCCTTGCTTAGCAAGCGCTAACGAGCCGAGCGCCATGTTTACCGTGAACATAGTCGGCATTGCAACTGGCACAGAGGCTACGAGGAGCACGCCTGCGAGCGGCAACAGCACCGCAAGTGGGAAACCTGTCAATAGAGCGTACACAAAGACGACTAGAAGGGATGCGAGCACTATTATGAGAAGTCGATGTGCAACTTTAACTGTTACCTCCTCCATGTGCAGTTTGGGTTTTGCAAGCTCGAGCAGCGAAACGATTTTCCCAAAGTACGTCTTTGTTCCTATGGCATCGACTGTGCCTGTGGCTTCGCCGCGTTTGACCGCCGACCCTGAATAGGCTATTTCTCCAGCTGACTTTTCCACGATTATAGATTCGCCAGTGAGGGCCGACTGGTCAACGCCGAAAGAACCGTCAATGATTTTTACGTCTGCAGGCAGCAGGTCGCCCGCTCTGACTCTTACGAGGTCTCCGGGAACAAGTTCTCTGGCCGGAATAATTGACCATTTTCCATCCCTTCTTACTCTGCTCTGGATCCTCAGCCTCTGCTTCAACGCGGCCATTGCCATTTTCGCTCTTTTCTCTCGCCACAGCGACATTGCGGCGTTGAATAGAAGTAAAAACACAATAACGAGCGTCTGCGGATACTTACCCAGTAGAAATGTAATGACTGCTGTGGCTTCCAGCATCCAGGGCACGATGCCCCAGAAACGTTTTCCAAGTCTTGCGAGAAAGCTTACTTTCCTCTCAGGAATCTCATTGTACCCGTACTTCACAAGTCTCTTCTGGACTTCTTGAGCATCCAGCCCGTTTTCTAGATTTGTTTCTCGCAATTCTTGTTCTTTGTCTGAACCGTTCAAAATCCTCGCCTAAACGCCTCTGTTTCATTTAGTGAAAAAGCTAATAGCACGCCCCTCAAACCAATTGTTCAACGATGCGCTTTGAAAGAGTGCCAATCATCTCGGGGGTCGCCGCATCAATTATCTCAAACATTCTGCGATCTGTAATTGAGTAGAGTCTTCTGTTGCCGTCTTTTCTGTCCCTCACCAGCCCACATTCTTTAAGAATCCTCAAATGGCGGGATACCACGGGCTGGATCTGTCCAACATGCGGGATTATTTCACACACGCATTTCTCGCTGGTGCGTAGGAACTCGAGGATTTCAAGCCTCGTAGGGTCCGAAAGGGCATTGAAAATCTTCGCCTTGAACTTGACCAGTTTATCCGTCTTGGAATGCATGTTTAAAAGAGTGGTCATGACAATATTTAAATATTGCTATTGACCAACCTTTCTATCAACATCCGAAAGTAACAAGAGAACATGAATAGAGGTGCAAATCGTGGAGAACAAGAAAGTGAGTTTCATATTCTGTGTGTGCACTGGAAAGTGCAGCGGCTTCAAGGATTTGGACATGTGGGACTTCGTGAACACCGTAAGAGCCGAGTATCCTGTTGAATACGCATTCATACATCCTATGCTTTGTGATGAGGATGGAGAACGGTTCTTTGCAGACTTTCTCCGGAAGGACAGAGTGTACTTCATAGCCGGATGCGCTGCAGTGATGCAGAAAAAGCTCTTTCGAGACGCGTTTGAAAAAGCTGGACTTGACATAAATAAGGATCTAGTTCCTCTAGACGTCAGGAACATGACTACAGAAAAGGCATTGGAAACCGTGAAGAAAGCCTTAGAGGCCGCGGGTCAAGCATGACAGAAGAAACATACATGGGAGTTCCACGAAGCAAAATCCCTTGGTGTCCAAAGATCGATACAGTGAAATGTAACCAGTGTGAAGGCGACCCGCAATGCCTCAGATTCTGCCCTCACGGAGTGTTTGAATACAACAAGGAAAAGAAGGAATTCATCGTAAAAAACCCAGACAATTGCGTCGTGTTCTGCAGGGCATGCTCCAAAGTCTGCGCTGTGGACGCCTTGAGTTTTCCAGAGAAGAAGGAAATCTTGAAGCTGATAAGGAATGTCAGAGAAGAAAAGAAGTAAGTACATAATCATTCCGTGCAGCGGAATCGGAAAGGCACTGGGAACGATAACGCGCAGAGCCACGTACATTGTAACAGAGGAGTTGATGCCGAATGATACTGATTCTATTTGCCTTCCGCTGCTAACAATCGAGGACGAAGAGACTGTGCGGAAAGTGAGAGAGAACCCTTGCATAACCCTAGATGGCTGCGTTGCTCAATGTGCCAAGAAAAATGTGGAGCACCATCACGGGGAACTCAAAGGAAGCATCAGGATCTTGGACGTGATCAAGGAGAATCCAAAGCTGAAGCCAGGAACAGTGCTTGACAGCGGATCTGACGGTGAGAAGCTCGCAAGGAAAACCGCGGAAAAAATCGTGAAGATAATAGGGGATGAAAATTGAAGATCAGGCCTAAGATAGGCTTAATTTCCTGTAGTGGAGAAGGGCTTCCTGAAGGAATGATATCCCGCGTGGCAACACGAAGAATATTAGAGGAACGCGATGATGTAGTGACGATTTGCCTGCCTCTCTTTCTCGCAGGCGGGCAAGAAGAGAGAGACTTCGCTAAAGATAACCCTTGCATAACCATTGACGGCTGCGACAAGATGTGCGCGGCCAAAGGCGTCCAAATGTACGGCAAAGTGCATCCCAAATCGTCAATAGTCATATTAGACATTGTAGAAAAACATAAACATCTGAAACCTAAATCAAAAAGCAGAATAGAACCTCAAGACGAGAAGCTTGTTAAAGAAACCATGAAACGCATTATCGAGGAGATAGACAGAGTAGAGGAGGAAGAGGAGTAGAATGGCCGAAGAAAAGAAGGTTGCCGTTGCTGTTTGCACGGGTATGGACCGACCACTTGCCACAGTGTCTAGGTATGCCGGGTACCATGTTCTGGAAAAACTGAGGCCAGACAAAACTGTTTTACTTTGCACTCCAGCCCTCATAGGCGGCGTTCAAGAGGACGTGACCTTTGCCAAAGAGAACCCAGTCTTGGTTATCGATGGTTGCGGAGAAAAGTGCTGTGAAAAGATAGTCAACGAGGCGAAAGGGAAAATCAAGGCCGTCATAAACGTTGAAGACGTTCTTAAGGAGCATGAAGACCTGCAGCCGGAGTCTAGAGCCAAGCTTGGGCCGAAAGGAATGAAACTTGCCGAAATAGTTGGTGAGATGGCCGCGAAGAAGGTTGACGAGATACTCGCAGAGGTGACCAAGAGTGAGTGACAAGAAAGTCGCCATCATCGCCTGCACTGGTACGGGTAAAGCCCTTGGAACAGTAGCTCGACAGGTCGCATACAAGGTTGTGGACGAACTGAGACCTGACAAGACAGTTCTAATATGCATTCCGTCCTTGACCGCAGGAGTCGGAGAGTACAAGAATCTGTTGCGGAAATATCCTTCCATCATATTGGACGGCTGCGTGGAAAGATGCGCCAGCAAGATTACATCCAAGAACAAAGGCATGATAAGAGCCAAGGTGTTTCTGCCCCAGATGATCGCGAAGTACGGATTGAAACCACAGTCACGAGCCGACATTGGTGAGGAAGGCGAAAAGCTTGTTTCCAAGATCGCGGAAGAAGTCGCGGCGCTCGTGGATCAGCTTTCAAAGTGAAGCACATGGAATACTTGGAGCTGAAGGTTGACAAATGGACGTTCAAAGTCCCCAAAGGCCTCTTCTACAACGAGAATGATTTCTGGGCGAGAATCGAAGGTAATATTGCCACAGTTGGAATAACGTCCTACTTGCAAAGTAACTTGAGTGACATAATCTTTGTTTCTCTCCCACAAATCGGCACCAAGATTGAGCAGTTCGGCGAGGCAGGATCTTTTGAATCAGTGAAAGCTGCGCTTGACGTTATCTCACCCGTATCAGGTTCAGTGGTAGAAGTCAACCATGAACTGGAAAATTCGCCGGACCTAGCTAATTCAGACCCATACGGCAAAGGCTGGTTTTTGAAGGTTGAGCTCTCAGACTTTGGGTCGGACAAAGAGAACCTCATCGATGCAGAAGCCTATTTTGAAGTAATGAAAGGAAAGGTTCAGAAAGATCATGAAAGACTGAAGAGTACGCACGCTGCAAACAAAACGTAAGAGATTTACTAGCAAAAGAAAGGCAAAGAAGGAAGTTGGATAACAGCGAGAGCGTGAGAGCTGGATGAGCGACAAAGACTTCTTGACTCTCTTCTTTCCGGATATCTTGGTGAGGCAGATAGAGATAAAGGAGGTAACCCCCTGCGGAGCCGATCCAGATAAAATCAAGTTCTTGGCGCAGGCCGACAAACAATTAAGGGATGTGCTTCCAATTCTCTATCTCTACATCCCCAACGCTAAGTATTCAGAGAAACTGGAATCACTCAGTTACAGACACAACATGCATTTGATCACATTGTTGTCTTCGGGAAAAATCGGTATGACTTATGTTAAGGATCGACAAGAAGCAGATTTGCTTACTACCGAACTTAAGAACTTGATTAACAGAGCCTTCATCTATCTCAAATCCCATGGAAAACCCGACAGCAAGATGTTTGAGATTAAGCGGCAGACAAGCCCGATGGGAATTTATGAAAGACTCCCAAAGACTAATTGCAAAAAGTGCGGAGAAGAAGGTTGTTTCGTTTTCGGTGTGAAGCTTTTGTCCGGCGAAAAAGAGGTGGACCAATGTCCCTACGCTAGGGTCAACGAGTTGAAACAAATGTTATCTCCAATCACGATTTGAGTATGCATTAAAGTGTCTTATGGGCTGAGAACATGAAAAAAACTTGTTTGTCTGCTTTGAGAATGCTGGCGCGCGCTAACCCTTTTAGAACTAAGAAACTATAGTGATACCTCGGTCTGAGGTTGAAACCATGAAGAGAGTTCGCGCGCGCTGGCAAGGACGGAAGGCTGAAGCCGTCGCCAAACGCTGCGCAAAGCAAGAAGGTGTTTCTGAATGAATACGATAAAAGTCCTTTTCCTGTGTGAACATAATTCGGCTCGATCGCAGATGGCTGAAGGTTTGCTTAGGCATCTGTACGGTGAAAAATATGAGGTCTTCAGCGCGGGCGCAAATCCGACGCAAGTCAATCCTTTTGCCATTAAGGTTATGGCTGAGATAGGAATAGATATTTCCAAGCAGACTTCCAAGAGCATTGAAGAGTTCCGAAACAAGGAAATCGACTTAGTTGTATCCGTGTGCAGAAGCAGCGCCAAGCTAATGTGTTCATTGTGTTCTTCACCAATAGTCATGGGTAGACCAGAGATAATCAACACGACAATACCTGGAGCAAAACACTATCTCCACCATGGATTCAACGATCCTTCTGAAGTAGTCGGGAGTGATGAGGAAAAGACCATGGCCTTTCGACGCACTAGAGACGACATCAAACAGTGGATAATCGATAGATTTGCCGATCCAAAGACAGCAAACTCGGACAATGATTTATAGGCGCACTCTGCGCGATGTCGAGTGAAAAATGTTAACACTCTTAGCGCGCGCTACTAGTCTGCGCGTTGATTGAGTACTGGGAATGTTTATTTGTCTGCCCCGCATTCTAAAGCCCGTTAGGCGATGAAGCTCGCCTTTAACCGCCCTTGCTTCAATCTTGCAGGGGCTGATAGCTTCTACCAACATTCGACATAAATGAGTGGGCGTTAGGTTGCGTGGAGCAGGGCGGTTCGCTTCAGAGAGCACAGTTAATGCAAGTCTGAACATACGACAGGTCACAGAATCGTCATTGGGCAAACGAATTGTAGAGTATGTTGTGAATCGGCAGAATGATGATGGAGGTTACGCCTTTGCTCAAGGTCTGGAATCCAATGCCCAGGACACGTATTATGGCTTGGTTATTCTGAACCTCTTGGGTTCGCCTTTTCCCAACATGGAACATACGGTTGAATGGCTCTGTAATTTTGACTTATCCAGCATCTATTCCTACTATTACGTTGGCAAGTCGCTCGCGCTGTGTAACAAGCATGTTGGCAGCCGCTTTTGGGATTTCATGTCGTCTGCGATCAGTTCTGGAAGATATTTCCGCACCGTAGACGTTTACGTTGAGGTTTCTTCAGAGTTTGAGTCAACCCTCATGCTCTTAGAACTTGCTTCAACATTGAACATCAAAATGGATGGTGAAGAAGTCAAAAGATGGTTACTTAAACACAGAAACAAGGACGGGGGGTTTGGAGCCTATGGACATTCAAACATCAACTCAACCTACTATGCCGTCGCTTCTCTAGACTTATTGAAGGTTGATCGAAGAGACCTATCTGATACTGTGACATTTGTGAGGAAATGCGAGCAACCATACGGCGGATTTACTGTGATTCCTCGATCCGCTCCACCCTACATGGAGCATACATACTATGGAGTGATGACCCTCGACTTACTCGGAGAAAATTGCAGATTCCCGTCCCAGACTATTGACTTCGTGTTAAAATGTCAAAGAGACAACGGAGGCTTCGCCCGCTCAGACCTTGGAATATCCACTTTTGAGAACACGTTCCACGCAGTGAGCATAATGCAAAAGCTCGCCTCAACATGACGGGTGAGACTAGGATGAAAGGCATCAGTTGGGTTTACATTCGCGAGGCCTTGGAGAAGGCCGAAACTTGCTTCCTATGCCATTTGGAGAACAGGTTTGAACAAAGGTACGTAGAGAATTACCTCGACGAGCTCGTAATGGACGCGGGAGCGAGAGAGAAGATTATTGAGAGCAGAGGCTTCTGCAATAATCACTTCTACAAAATGTTCGCTTCTTCTACTAATCCAGCCAGCTCCGACGGATTAGGAATGGCGCTCATACTGAAAAGCGTTACAGAACAACTTTTTGAAGATGTAACGACCGATCTGCGCATAGGAGTCGAATCACCCCAACGATCGAGCTTTGACCTTAGAGGCCGCTTCCATTCGAGTTCTGCGCCATCTTACCTAAGGACGGTTTCCAACCAAGAGAACTGTCCTGCCTGCGATCACGTTTCAGAAATCATGAGAATCTATATCACGGAATTCGTGCAGGAACTCAAAGAAGACAATGAAATCAAAGAGCTCTTCAACAAATCGCGAGGGCTATGCATCCCGCATTATGTCATGACCCTGCACGTAATCTCCAGATTACACAGTAAGAAATTTCCACATACTGTAAAAACAATAGTCGACAAGCAGCTTCAGGTTCTGGAAGGAATGCAGAATGATCTTTCCGTGTACATTGAAAGACAAGACTGTCGGTTCTCGGATAAGGAACGAGCAGGAACTGAGAAAGCCGTCGGCGAAAGCTTGGCGAAAGTTGTAGGAAGAAGAGGAACCGACCGAACCTTGGCAAGAATAGTTGGAGCAAGAGAGGACAGGTTTCCATGAACGCGGGAGATAAACGAAGTTCCACGCACGAGATCAAGATTCCTGGAGACTTGTACGAAGAAATAGGGAGTCAGGAGAAGATCATTCGATCAATCAAAGTCGGACTTCTTTCGTTAAGGGCAACCTCTCTTGAAAGAGAAAATGCAGACCTCATCAAAAGAACGGAGGATTTAGAGATACGCAATGCAGAACTGCCACATGAAATCGAGAGATTTCAGCAGCTCTTGGAGGAAGCTCTCAAAGATCGGAAAACGCTTGAAGAACTACTCGGCGAGAAGAGGTGATTTGGCAAATATGCAACTTCGCAGCGCGCGCGTCAAAAGCACACTGATTGAAACTAGCCGCGAAATCGTTGCATTAACCAAGGAACTGAACATCTCTCTGAACCCAGAAGGAATCCGGAATATAATCCGTCTGGGAAGGGAATCACTGAATCAAGAAGCAGAGCTCGAACGTGCTTTGAAAAAGCTTGAAGAAGAGAGAGGACATCTTGCCTCTAATTTTCGAAAAATCGCCTCCCAAAACGGTCAACTCGAATCCAAGTGTGTCGAAACAAGGCACCAGTTTGGCAGAGTTTCCCGCGATAATCGAGTGCTGGCCATGCATTTGTGCTCTCGCACTCCAAAAGACAAGCGCCAAAGCAAAATCAGAGACGAGATGATTCAGAAATACATTATGAATTACAGAAATGCCTGAAGCAAATGTACCGAGTGATGTGGTTCATGAGTAAGGATTCAAATAGAAAAGATCAGGTCATTCTGGACGTTTTCCTAGACAGACCTACGCATGAATCGCTTGTTGAATATTGCAGAAGAAACAGCTTTGACCTGTCAACGGGTTTCATCAAAGCAACAGAGAGAGGCATGAGGTTTTTCAGGGCAGTCTACTACAAAGAACTGAAGCAGGATTATGTGCTTCTCAAGAAGCAGGCAAAAGAATATGAAAATGACAACAGGGCATTGAGGCAGCTTGAGGAAGAAAATCGAAGACTTAGACAAATATTGAATGCACATCAGTGCAAAAGCAGGGGAATACGAATTGAAACGTGACGACGGAACAAGAAGAAGCCGGGGCTTGGACGACGTTATACCGGAACTGTTAGACATACCCATAAATCTCAAGCTTAAGGTTCCGAGAAGCTTCCAAGAGTCATTGAAGAAATTCGTAAAGGAACACGGGCTTGACCCGAAATTTGACGTTCGAAAGATATTGGAATATGGCCTCGGGGAAGAATCGGATGCGGAGCTTGAAAGACTGGAGATGGAAAGACTTGACCCGTCTTCAGAAGTAAACTCAAAATCTGCAGTCACAAAATTCAAGACCTATGAAAACCTTGTGTATAACAAGTCTCGGGCACAAGGGCTTCCGTTTCTCGTTTCAGAAAATGAGTCTCTGCGAAGGGTTTTGTATGAAAAAGGCCTGGTCGATTCACCTGAGAGCAAGTGGACAAAAGAGAAAATCGATTACTTCCAGAGAAAGTATGTTTTCGGAAACAGATCAACCGAAAAAGATGGAGATGGAGGGAAGACTGAGAAGTGATATCTCAAAGAGACATAGCGAAAAATATAACATTGGTCCACATGGCAAATCTGACTAAAGGGAAACAGCGATCAACGTTCGAAATAAGGGAGGTTCAATGAAACATGAATGACGAATCAGCGAGTGGTGAAAACTCTCGAAAGTGGCTGAACAGAAACGTTGCTGCAATGGGTTTTACCAGTTTGTTCAGTGACATGAATCATGAAATGGCTACGGCTGTTCTCCCATTCTTCCTCGCAACACTCGGCGCAGGACCGGAGATCTTGGGTTTGATAGAAGGGTTTTCCGACGTTTCGTCAAGCGCTGTAAAGTCTTTCGCAGGATATTTGAGCGACAAAATTGGACGAAGGAAACCTCTGCTAAACATTGGCTATGCATTAACAGGTATATTCACACCCCTGATAGCATTAGCTACTTCGTGGTATCAAGTGCTCGTCTTAAGGGTTGGTGCTTGGACTGGAAGAGGAGCCAGAGGACCGCCCAGGGATGCTCTATTGGCGGATTCTGTTTCTTCAGAAGCCAGAGGAAAAGCGTTTGGTTTCCACAGGACCATGGACACATTGGGCGCTGTTATGGGACCCGCCTTAGCCCTATTCTTTCTAACTTTCCTAAATTACCGCCAGATAATTGGAATATCGGCAATTCCAGGTATAGCAGCGTTGCTAGTAGTCCTTTTATTTGTACGTGAAGTTCGAAAAAAGCCACCATCCAACACTCCGATTGTCTCAGCTCATGGCGGCCTCGTCGTGAAGGACAAAGGGTTTGTCACGTCTATCAAGACGCTTCCGAGGTCGTTTCAGCTCTTCCTTGTTGGCGTAGGTGTTTTTGGGCTAGGCAATTTCGCCAACAGTCTCTTCACTTTGAGAGCACAACAGGTTCTGGCTCCAAGCGTGGGCTCGTTAGAGGCTTCGGCGATTGCAGTAGGATTGTACACTCTGTTGAATGTTGCCTATGCAGCTTCTTGTTTTCCCATAGGCGCATTAAGCGACAAGGTTGGTCGGAGACGAATACTTGCAATTGGCTATTTTCTCGCAGCTTTAACCTGTTTGAGTACGGCTTTTCTGACATCTGACTTTTTGTTTTTGGTTCCGATATTCCTTTTAGCAGGTCTTTTCACAGCAATCGCAGACACTGTTGAAGGAACTGCAGCAGCAGATTTATTGCCAGCTGAGTCTAGGGGAACTGGTTTTGGAGTGCTGCAGACCGTTAACGGCATTGGAGACTTTGCCTCTAGCGCAGTAGTCGGAGCACTCTGGGCACTCATATCACCCCTAACGGCTTTTACATACGCAGCCATCCTTTCAGCCACAGGAGGCATCATTCTGCTCTATCTAACTAGGGGAAATCACCCGCTAAAATAGCGTCGAACACACTTCTAGCGCGCGCTAAGCATATAAGAGGCTCAAGATTTACGTCCAGAAACAAGGAATAACGTCTAAAAGGTGAGCATTTTGAGCATCCAGTTGAATCCTATAGGTTTTGTAAAAACGAAATCTGCTTTTGAGGAAATGAGAAATCAGCCGGTTGAGGAACTGGAAGCGGATATCGAAATTCTCGACGAATACGCCGATGGTTTAGAAGCCATTGATGGTTTTTCTCATCTGCTGATTCTCTTTTACATGCACAACATCACAGCCGAAAACAGAAAACGCCTCAAGATCAAGCCCAGAATCGTTGTCAAATATGGACTGAACCTGGAAGAGATCCCATTGGTTGGAGTGTTCTGCTTGGACTCGCCCAACAGACCAAATCCCATAGGCTTGTCTGCAGTGAGACTACTAGGTAGGAAGGGCAAAATCCTACATGTCAAAGGATTAGATGCCTTAAATGAAACACCAGTGCTAGACATCAAACCCTACTCACCAGCAAGAAAAATCGAGAAATTCGAACTACCAGAATGGTACAAAAACATAATAGCCAAAGCAAGAGCAAAAGGCCACAACATAACCGATTTCTAAAATGATCTTTAAACAGTCAAGAGATGCCAGAAAACACCGATGCACCCGCGCTTTATGGTGCCAGAGCGGCAACCTTCACCTGTTTTACTCCCTTCTTAGTCATTAGGCTTTGAGTGAGACTTTTTATTTCGCGGGTGTCTCCTTTGATGGCGATCATTTCAAGACACTTGTCCTCTTCCAGATGGATGTGTGTAGTTGAAGAGATTACGTTCCTGAATTGGTGTTGAGTTCTCGCAATTTCATCTAGAAGGCCGGGCTTGTCCAGGTAGTACAGAACTAGGATGGCCCCTGTTATTTGTCCGGTTTCTTTTTGCATCCACTCAAATTCGCTGATGAAGCTTCTTACTGCATCATGAATCGCTTTGGAGCGGTCCTCATAATGCATCTTCTTCCAGCTTTCGTCCAGTTTCTTCAACAATTGGGGCGGAAGTGAAACACTGAACCTTGTCACCTTCATTTTCTGAGGCAATCGCATCACCTTGTTGGATGATTATCAGTTGCGCAAGCCTTTTATAGCTGATGTTACGATTCTCTCAGTTCGTAACACTGGGTGAAGTTCATGCCATACTATAGCAGTCGTGAAATAGCTGCCATAGCCTTGCTTTCTGCTCTCTGGGGCGTGTTAAACTCTATTTTCTCTCCAGTAGTGTTCAACATGTTCGGATTACCGATCCTCTGCGACATGATTGGCTTTGCAGTTCTTTCACTTACCGTCTGGTGGATCAGAAAACTTGGAGCTGCAACAATAGTCGGGATTATTGCAACAGTCATAAGCTTCATATTCAATCCCGGCGGTGTCTTCTTCTTAGGCTTCACTGCGGCCAGCATAGTGTTTGACTTGGTTGCATGGCTAGTAAGATACAACGTTTACTTCAGAAAGACATTCCTAACTGTGATCTCATTGTCTTTTGTTTCAGTGCTGTCGGCTTCTGTCGCGGGTTTCATTATAGGCACTTACTTCATGGCTGGCCCGGCTTTAGCCAGGTGGGGTGGGGTTCTCGGGTGGGTTGGTCTCCACGCAGTTGGCGGTGTAATCGGAGGGTTCATCGGCGTAACGTTAGTAACTGGCTTGGTTGCTAGAGGCATTCAAGGTGCAGATGCAAAGAGATAACGATAGTTGCCCGATGGTTCACTCACACTAAGGAGAAATGAATGGAGCGCGAAACTATGGCAGTTTTGGTCTCTGATGAACTTCTTAAGCGTGTTATTGAGTTTCATGGTCACTTGGGTCCCTTTCTGGTTTTGGGTTTGAAGGCTGGTTTGGTGGCCAATTCCTTGCTTGGAAAGGACTGTTTCAAAACAACAGCTATTGTGACTACTGATATCAGTCCTCCTAGTTCATGTCTTGTTGACGGCGTCCAGTTTGTTACTGGTTGCACGATGGGGAAGGGCAACATCAAACTAAGAAGAAGCAAGAATTCTCCCACCATACTTTTCTTGAAGGAGGGAAAAAAAATCCAATTAAGACTGAAAAAGAACATCTGGGATATCATTTTAAACGCTGCGTCTGAAGAGGATTCCCAGAAGTTGGCATTGGAACTCTTGAGAAAACCAACGTCTGAATTATTCAAGGTAGAAGAATAAACGCCCGCCACTTATCTTTGAAGCATTAAGCGAACAACGTTAGCAATCTCAGTGCGACTCCGCCGAGAATTATTGCAAAGGCTATTTCAAACAGCGTTATGTACAGGGCTTTCTTCCCGCCAAGCTCTCTGACCAGAGCGGAAATAGTTGCTACGCAGGGTATGTAAAACATTGCTACAAGCGTGAAGACGACCATCTGAACAGGCGTCAAAGCCTGCAAGCCCACGGGTGCGAGGAGGGCGGCCAGCAAGATCAGCGATAACTCCTTCCTGAGTACGCCGAATATCAACGTTATGCCTGTGATAACCGGTAATCCGAGCCATGTGACAGTAACAGGGCTGAGCAGGTTTGCAACTGGGTTCAATAAGCCAAAAACATCCGCGGCCTTTATCACAAGGCTCCCAACGATTATCAATGGAAAAGCTATCTTGATGAACTCGGCCAATCTGAACCACGTCTCCTTCAACACAGTCTTAACCTGTGGCATCCTATAATCAGCCATCTCCATTATCAGAGCGCTTGGTTCACCTGGCATTATTCTGAAAGCTAACCGTCCGAGAGCGAAGATGACCACCAAGTCGAATACATAGAGGGCTAAAGCCCATTGAATACCAAGGAAATGTCCCACGAGACCAAGTATGATGACCGTGCGCGCGGCACACGGCACGAGCGTCGTCACAAACGCGGCGAGGGTCCTTTCTCTTTTCGTTTCCATTATCCTACAGCCGAGGCAGGCTGGAACGTTGCAGCCGTAGCCAAGCATCATTGGAATGAACGCTTTTCCATGCAGCCCTATCTTGTGCATAATATTGTCCATGAGAAAGGCTATTCGGCTTAGGTAGCCCGAGTCCTCCAAGAAGTATAGCACGATGTAGAATGGGATTATGTAGGGCAGAGCTACGGTCACGCCTGCTATGAGCCCCTCTGCGGCGCCGCCCCAGACTAGGCTGCCCACGATTCCTGTTCCAAACAGGTTCGTGGACAGGGGCTCCAGTCTGTTAAGGAGGTTGCTCAAAAGGTCTGAGGTGTAGTTTCCAAAGGTGAAGATTGCGAAAAAAATCAGAAGCAGCGAAGAACCCATGATTAGGTACCCTGTGATTCTGTCGGTTGTGAGGTTGTGAAGTCTCTCCTCCGCGGTTAGTTTCAGCGGGGGCACGAGTTTCTGAGCTTGTCGGGCCACGCTGCCAGCGGCTTCGTACCGCTCGGATGTTATTACAGTTGAGCACGCGTGGCCATGGAGATTTTCGATTTCGCCAGCAAGCTCTTTTGCCGTGTTCACGGCTTTGGGAGCCAGTTTGGCGATCTCTCTTGCGATCTCTTCGTCACCCTCCAGCAGCTTGATCGCCACGTATCTCCTCGGATATATGAATTGAGCGTCTTGAAGCGTTTCGGTGATCCTTGCGATTCTTCCTTCGACTTCCTCCCCATACCTCACCTCGCGTCTCGTGGTCTGTCCCTTTTCGATAACCTTAATCGCAATTTCCAGAAGCTGGGATACGCCTCTCCCTTTCGTGGCAACGGTTTGCAACACTGGCACTCCCAGTAGCTGCTCCAGCTTCTCAGTGTCGATTTCTATGCCCTTCCTCTTAGCGATGTCCGCCTGATTCAAAGCCACTATCATTGGAGTCTCGAGTTCCATCAACTGTAGGGTGAAGAACAGGTTTCTCTCGAGGACCGAGGCGTCCACGACGTTTATGACGAGGTCGGGCCTCTCAACCGCTATGTATTTTCTGGATACGAGTTCCTCCAGAGAATAGGTGGAAAGAGAGTATATGCCTGGAAGATCAATTATGTCTATGGTGTAGCCTTTGAAACTGAGGGTTCCCTCCGCTCTTTCAACGGTTTTCCCAGGCCAGTTCCCGATGTGCTGATGCAAACCAGTGAGATAGTTGAATATGACGGATTTTCCTACGTTTGCGTTTCCGGCCAAGGCAATAATCAGTTTCTTATGGGTCACGCCTTTTCAGCCTCAACGAAGATTCTCTCGCTCATGCCCCTGCCGAGGGCCAGTCTAGAACCCCTCACGAGGATTTCCAAGGGACCGTGAAACGGGGCTGACTTTACAACAGTCACCTCTGTGCCAGGGGTTAGGCCCATGTCAGACAGCCTCTGCAGAGCCTTGTGCCCTCCACGTATGAAGGACACCTTGCCGCGTTCGCCATTCTTGAGTTGGGTTATCGAGACAGGGATTAGCTCTCGCCTTCCAGACTCCTCGAGGTCCTTCTTGTGCAGTTCTATGCATTCCTCGCACGTCGAAAAAGGCAGATCGCACGCTGGAATAATCTTGCCGTCGTCAGGGCACCGATCTGGGTGGTTTAGATATCGACATAGGGACTCTTCAGCCTCATCGGACAGAGCGTGTTCCATCTCACATGCTTCTGAGTGAACTTTGTCCTCCCTTATTCTTAGGACATCATGTAGAAACCGTTCCAGCAGCCTGTGCTTTCTCGTAACTCTCTCGGCGACTTGAAAACCGTCGCTAGTAAGTTGGGCGCCGTGATACGGTGAATATCTCACATAACCTTTTTTGGCAAGTTTCTTAAGCATCTCCGTAACGCTTGCAGGGGCAATGTTGAAATGTTCTGAAATCTCGGTGGTGGATACAGATTTTCCGTTTTGAGAAAGAATGTAAATCGCCTTCAGATAGTCTTCAACGCTTTTGCTGGACATTGGTTTCACCGTTTCTTAGGCATACCTAAATTTCTCAATGGTACAAATAAACTTTGAGGTAGCGCGCGCGCTCCTTTCCCACAGACTCGATTAGGAGAGGTGCCTTTGATCTCAACTTTTGACTTGAGAACTCAGTCTGACATGACCTGTTACTCTCTTCAGAATTTCGGGAAGTTCACCAGAACGATGGTGAACCACCAGCTATCATTGCGGCAAGAGGCTTATCAGGATCTGCTAGAGCAGGAAATTTCAGCTGAAAGAGAAAGAATCTAACTTTAATCAAAACCTATAACGGTTTCCGACACTATTCCAGACGAAAGCGTGAGGCATAGTCTCGGCTATAGCGTAAACTCCTTTCCAGCCAGTACAGTGTGATGGTACTAGCAGATTTGGGTTTATGAGTTTCAGTTTTTCGACTGTTTGGCTTATCCTTGGCTCGTATTCTTTTCCAGCCAGATGGAATCCACCCATTATTGCAAAAACGCTATCAGTTCCGGTGATTTGCTGTGCATAACGTGTGGTATTGATTATGCCCGCATGGGCACAGCCAGATACAACTACTAGACCTTTCTGCTTAACGTTAATCACGATTGCTCTGTCATCCCAGATCCAAGGATCGGGTTGCCATTGGCCATTGGTCAAGACTCTGTGTTGCGGAAAGCCTGTTTCAAAGCCCGTTTCACGGGGGATCTCGCCTGTGACGAGAACTGTTTTATCTGCTGTGAGGTATGGCTGCTTCGTTCTGACGTATCTGGCTGGTTTTACCTGATAATCTGTGGGAAAATCCGGGTGTTTTCTAATTGTTTCGTTGGTGTCAGCTACGCCTCTGGTCTTGAACATATCTTCATGCACAATTATAGGCAAATCTTGCTTATTGACAACTCTCAGGGCTGTCAATAGTCCACCGAAATGGTCATAATGACCATGGGAGATAACAATGGACTCGATTTCAGAAAGATCAAGCCCCATGCGATTCGCATTGACCACCAGTCCTTCTGGGCTTCCGCCCGTGTCAAATAGTAAGCTGTGAGAGACACCGTTGCAGAAGAGACGGATCAGCATTGAAAAACCATGTTCAGCCACGGGTAGAAGGAAATGCTCTCTTGTCCATTCCTCTCCTTTGCTTTCTTTCACCCACTTCCGAACTTGCTGGACTTCTTCTCTTTCGATTGTGGACAGAAAATCAACAGAGTTGTCAATTAGGCTTATCAGCTCTGCGCTATCGACTTCTTTAAGTTGAACAATTTGGCTATGTGCCCTATCGCCTTTTTTAATCATAAAATCCACTAGTTAGAGGGTTCCTCTATAGTGGTTTGTTGCTGGGCAACCGACGCATTTTTTGTCTCTGTATCGAACACAAGGTTCGCAGTCAACATTACATGGCGTGACTGTTTTTTCTTTGTGAGCAAGATGTTCTCTCACCGAAAGGAAAGGAGAGAAATAAATGTCACCAATAGGATAAAATTCTGATCTACGTATCCCACTACTGCTTCGTAAAGAACATTTCTCTACAGATATGCTTTCGAGAGTATTTTGGTCTTCAGCGATAACTAATCCTATAAGATTGTAGCCTCCTATCGTCTTGAAGATCTGGATAACTCTCGGGCAGTCTTTGAATCGATCCAGAAGATTTTGCATTGCTTCCGCACTTTCCATTTCTAACAATACAATCGCTGGAGAGAGTTTAAAGGAGAACGGGTTGAGCATGGCTGACACTTTGAGAGAATCATTACTCAGAAGTTTCTGCAATCTTTTCTTGATTCCCATACTCGTGAATCCCGCAGTCTTGGCCAATTCTTCTAACGTTGTCCGTCCGTCTTGCTGGAGTTGTGAAACTATCTTTCGATCCACTTCGTCCAAATCTTGCACCTGTTTATTTTCTAAACATAAAGTATTAATATGGTTTACCTATTAAACTATTTCTCTTCAACAAAAGAATGGAAGTTGCAGATGTAAGGGGGCCAATTCAAGTCATGAGCAAAGAGTGCGACGGAGAATGCGGTTCTTGTTCAGAGACAGACGCATGCTCGGATCCTAGAAAAACGCAGTTTCAAGAACAGCAGAGGCTCAGGCTCAAAATGAACAAGATCAAGCACAAGATAGCAATCATAAGCGGTAAAGGCGGTGTTGGCAAAAGCACGGTCACAGTGAACCTTGCAATGGCTTTTGCAATGCATGGATATGCTAATAATGTTGGCATCCTCGATGCCGACATAACTGGCCCATGCGTGCCGAAGATGCTCGGCTTACACGGGCAGAGGCTTCCAGCCAGTTCTGCAGGTATCTCTCCCGCATTCGGTCCTATGGGAATCAAAGTGGTGTCCATGGACTTTCTGCTTCCAAACGACGAATCACCAGTCATCTGGCGTGGCCCCCTGAAGATGAAGGCCATCAGCCAATTCTTATCGGATATCGTCTGGGGAGAACTCGAATTTCTCTTTATAGACCTTCCACCAGGAACCGGAGATGAGCCACTAAGTATCATGCAGCTTATCCCCGAGATGGATGGAGTAGTGATAGTCACCATAGCCTCAGAGGTCTCACAGATAGTGGTCAAGAAAGCTGTGACCTTCTCTAGGCAATTGGGCATTCCCGTCATCGGCGTTATCGAAAACATGAGCGGTTTCGTCTGCCCAAAATGCGGAACAGACATCGACATTTTTAAGGTGGGAGGAGGAAAAAAGATAGCAGATGATTTGTCTGTTCCTTTCTTGGGACGAATTCCAATAGACCCCGAAATTTGCCGCGACTCTGATAACGGAGTGCCTTTCATAACCGAACACGCAGATTCTCATGCAACAAAGGCTTTCACAGAAATCGTCAAGAGAATTGAACACTTTTTGAAGCAAAGAGAACAGCTGGAGAAGCCGCCTAAGCCGAGTGTGCTTGAATGAGGAACTAAAAAATGACAAAGACGATAACCATAGACCCAATCACCCGTCTTGAAGGTCACGGTAAGATAGAAATTTTCCTGAATGAAGAGGGAAACGTAGAAAACGCCTATCTTCAGATTCCCGAGCTTAGGGGCTTTGAAAAATTTTGTGAAGGAAGAAAAGCCGAGGACATGCCACAGTTGACAAGCCGGATATGCGGTGTCTGTCCGGTAGCACATCATTTCGCTTCTACAAAGGCGTTGGATGCTGCTTTTCATGTTGATCCACCTTCAGCAGCTAAAAAACTCAGAGAGCTTATGTATATGGGCTACGTGATTTATGATCACATACTTCACTTTTACTATCTCGGTGGACCAGACTTTGTGGTCGGACCAAATGCTCCGCCAGAAAAAAGAAACATTATTGGTGTTATTGAAAAGGTAGGACTGGATGTAGGCAAAGAGGTTATAAAGCATAGAGCGTATGGACAGAAAATCACTGAGCTCATTGGTGGGAAAGCCACTCATCCAGTCTGCGGTTTGCCAGGTGGAATATCCAAGCCATTAAGCAAAGAGAACATGATAGAAATCGAAAAAATGGCAACTTCCTCGGTGCAGTTTGCCCAGTTTACTCTGAAAATATTCCACGATATCGTTCTGGGAAACCCGGAGTACGTTGAAATGATCAAGAGCGACGCATATACCATGAACACTTACTATATGGGGCTGGTCGATGAACACAACAAGGTTAACTTTTACGATGGCAAAATCAGAGTTGTCTATCCCAGCGGCGGCGAATTCCTCAAGTTTGAACCAAAAGACTATCTGACACAGATTGGCGAACACGTGGAAGAGTGGACCTACTCAAAGTTCCCTTTCCTGAAGAAGATAGGCTGGAAAGGCCTGGTTTACGGTCCCGACAGCGGCGTGTACCGCGTGGGTCCGCTTGGAAGACTCAACGCTTCAGACGGCATGGCGACACCGCTTGCACAGGAAGAGTATGACGTGATGTACAAGACCCTGGGCCGCAAACCTGTGCATGGCACTCTGGCTTTCCACTGGGCAAGGCTAATTGAGCTGCTCTACGCCACTGAACGGGCGCTTGAGCTGGTCAAGGACCCCGAGATAACGAGCACGAACGTGCGGAACAAGCCTGGCGAGCCCGGAGAAGGCGTGGGAGTCGTTGAGGCAGCAAGAGGTATACTGTACCACCATTACGTGCTCGATAAGGAAGCGCTTATCAAGGACGTTAACCTCATCGTGGCGACAACCAACAACTATCCTGCAATCTGCATGTCCGTCCGGGATGCGGCAAGAGGCCTTATACACAAAGGCGAAGTGAATCAAGGCTTACTCAACATGGTTGAAATGGCTTTCAGGGCTTACGACCCCTGCTTCGCATGTGCAACTCACTTTGCAGTGGGTCAGATGCCACTCCAAGTCTCCATATACGATCATGATAGGAAGTTGATGAAAACTCTTGAAAGGTGAGTCCAATTGTCAAAGGAAGCAGTAGTTGTAAAAGCAGATGAAGCGCGCGCTAAGGTTGGAAAGAAGGCACAATCCCAAGCTCCACCCGAGATTGATCAGAAAGAGGAAAGAGTGAGAATGGTCGTAAAAAATCGGCAAAAAGCAGAGGTTTCTCGAATTTTCAGAAAACTTCCAAAAGAGAACGCTTTTTACTTTTTCACGTCAGTTGGAAATTACACAGGAGAAAGCGCATCGTCTTTTGAAGCATTTTTAGAGAGAATCGAGGAAACTGACATTAGATCATTGCATTTCCATCTCTACAGAGGCGATTTTGAGAAATGGATGGCTGAAACCCTTGAGGATAATGAGTTGGCTGAGGAAATCAGAAATTTGCAGAATCTGAAACTTGTTGGAGACACTTTACGTAATCAGCTTGTTCTTATCGTTTCAAAACGTTATGAGAAGTTGCTAGAGGAGATAGTTAGATGAAAATATGTGTATCGGCAGCAGCAAACAGCCTAGACTCCCCGATAGACTCAAGATTTGGCAGATGTCCGTATTTTGTCATCGTGGACTCGGAAAACATGCGCTTTGAATCATTGCAAAATTTGGCTTCTGATGCAGGTGGTGGTGCTGGCATTCAAGCGGCTCAAACAGTTGCAAGAAGTGGTGCGGAGGTGTTGATAACGGGTAACGTTGGACCGAATGCCTTTCAGGCGTTGTCGGCCGCTCGCATAAAGATTGTGACAGGTGCTTCTGGAACCGTTAGAGAGGTTATTGAAAAGTACAAGAAAGGAGAACTCAGAGATGGAAACGCACCTACCGTCAGCGGGCATTTCGGATTGGGAAGAGGCAAGGGGCGACGGCAATGGGGCACCTAGAAAAGTCAACCATAAAAGAGGAGGTGACAAGATGAAAACAAGAGTTGTTATTCCAGTGGTGAACGATAGCGGTTTGGACGCAAAGGTGGCAGAGCATTTTGGAAGAGCGCCCTCCTATGCAGTTGTCGACTTGGAAGAGAACGGCGCAGTTTCAAACATTAAAACAGTCGCAAATGTAGGCGAACATGCTGGCGGAAGTGGACAGGCTCACGACAACATTCTAGAGTTAAAGCCAAACGCGATAATAGTCTATGGAATGGGACCAAGGGGTTTGACCACGTTTCAGAATGCTGGAGTGGCAGTGTTAAGAGCTGATGGAAACACGGTCAGAGAAGTAATTGCTGCTCATAACGAAGATAGGCTACAGGAACTCACGGAAGGCTGCCATGAAGCGCACCATCAAGACCATGAAGTGCATCATCAAGCGCACCATGAAGCGCACCATCAAGAGCACCATCAATAAAGTGATTGCCGAGGTACCTGACACTGCAAGTATGTGGAAGTGAAAAAACCAATCATGTTGAATGAGCAGAAGAAGGTTCGTGCAGAGGAATAATGGAGAATGATAGAATGAGTGTTGCGCCTCAGTGCGCCAAGTGTCCTGGGGCTTATTGCCAGCGCAGGCCTCTTGAGAGAATCGACAAGAATACGTTGCCTGAGTTCTGCCCCATGAAAACAAGTGATGAAGTAATCAAGAAAGTGATTGAAAGATACGGAAAAGATGACATAAAAAGGGTCTATGTTCCTGCCACTATCACGGAAAAAGAGGCTTACGAATGTGTCAGAGGCGTGCGCATGGCGGTACGACCCAGAATCAAGGAATTGATAGAGTTTGGCAAATTGATGCAAGTCAACAAGATTGGAGTGGCCTTCTGCGCCGGAACGCGAGATGAGGCGAAGAGAATAGTGGAGTTTCTTGAAAAATCTGGATTTTCTGTTGCTTCAGTCCTGTGCAAGTGTGGCGGAATCGACAAGACAAGGCTTCATGTCGAAAAAGAATACAAGATTGATGATCCCTCGAAATTCGAAGCTGGCTGCAATCCCGTTCTTCAAGCTCAGCTACTGAACGATGCTAAAACAGACATAAACGTGATCGTTGGGCTTTGTCTAGGGCATGATATGCTGTTTACGATGAATTCCAAAGCGCCGGTTACTACTCTCATAGTCAAGGATCGTTTGCTGGGTCACAACCCAGTCATTGCTCTTTACAGCAACTACCACAAGGACATAATAGAATCGCAGGAAAGAAAGTGAATTCAATCTTCAAGACTTTCGACAGTGACTTCATGATAGTCTCAGTGGCCAGCGGAAAAGGAGGAACAGGAAAAACATCCGTAGCCGTGAACATGGCACTTTCAATAGAAAATGTTCAACTCTTAGATTGCGATGTTGAAGAGCCGAACGCATACCTATTTCTAAATCCAAAGACAAACAAGACTCGCCCAGTCACTGTTTCTGTTCCGTTCGTAAATGAGAAATTGTGTGATCATTGTAGAAAATGCGGCGATTTCTGTCAATACAATGCTCTATTTGTTGGTTCAGACAAAGTTTTAGTCTTTCCGGAGTTATGCCACAGTTGTGGCGGATGTTTACTCGTCTGTCCCAAGAAGGCAATAGGCGAACACAAGCATAGGATTGGAACTTTGTTGCTTGGTTCTGCTGACGATCTGGAGCTTGTTTATGGCGAACTCGAGGTAGGCGAGCCAATGGCCGTTCCAATCATAAGAGAGGTCAAGAGGCATATTAAAGGCGACAAAAATGTGATCCTTGATTCGCCGCCAGGCACCTCATGCCCCGTCATACAGACGATCAGCGGCAGCGACTTCTGCGTTCTTGTAACAGAACCAACGCCATTTGGTCTTCATGATTTGAAAATAATCGTTCAAGTCCTAGAAAACATGAAAATTCCTTTAGGTGTCGTAGTCAATCGTGTAGGCATTGGCGACAGGAAAATCTATGAATACTGCAAAGAAAAAACCATTCCAATATTGCTTGAAATTCCTTATCAGAGACGAATAGCCGAACTCTATTCCAGAGGCATACCTTTCAGTTTGGAAATGCCAGAGTGGAAGACAAAGTTCCAGACCCTTTTCAACAACGTAATGAAGCTGGTTGGCAAATGAAGCAACTCACTGTCTTGAGTGGAAAGGGCGGAACGGGCAAAACAACGATAACCGCCTCTTTTTCAGCTTTGACTCGAAATGCGATTGTGGCTGACTGTGATGTGGATGCGCCTGACCTTCACATGCTTCTGCACCCGCAAATCATTGAAACGAAGGAGTTTAAGGGCTCGAAGTTAGCCGTGATTGACGAAACAAAATGTACGGGATGTGGTTTATGCAGAGAAAAATGCAGCTTCGACGCAATAACAGAAAACATCAAGGTAGACCCCTTTGCTTGTGAGGGTTGCGGTGTCTGCACCATAGTCTGCCCGCTAAACGCCATAGCTTTAACTCAAAAGATCTCTGGACACGCCTACATCTCAAAGACAAAGCATGGTTTCATGTCTCACGCATTGCTAAGTCCTGGGGAATCGAACTCTGGAAAACTTGTGACTCTGGTGAGACAAAACGCCAAAACACTAGCAGAAAGAGAAGATGCTGACCTTATCTTAATAGATGGTTCACCTGGAATAGGCTGCCCTGTTATAGCCTCGGTTACTGGAGTAGACGCGGCGTTAGTCGTTACCGAACCGACAATGTCCGGGATTCACGACCTTGAGAGAGTATTGCGTTTGCTGAGGCACTTCGATGTGCATCCGTTTGTTAGCATAAACATGCACAACATAAACAAGGACAATACTGCAAGAATTGAAAACTTCTGCAGAAAAAATGGAATCGACATCGTAGGGAAAATTCCTTTCAGCCAGATCGTGACAGAAGCTATGGTGTGTGGCAAAACTGTTGTTGAATATTCGCCTCGAAGCGAGGTTTCCAAGGAAATAAAGAACATCTGGGATATTACACGACGCAATTTGCAGCTGGACAGAGACTAGCATGCAAGTCAAGAAGATGCTCGCTTTCGGCCCTATACCTTCCAGGCGTCTTGGAAGGAGTCTGGGAGTGAACAATGTTCCATTCAAAACATGCTCTTATTCCTGTATCTACTGTCAACTAGGAAGAACCGAGAAGACGACTGCAAAGAGAAGAGTGTTCTATGATCCCGAAGAGCTTGTCTCAGCAGTCAGCGGGAGAATACAAGCTGCACGAAAGATGGGGGAGAGAATAGACTACGCGACCTTCGTTCCTGATGGAGAGCCTACTTTGGACGTCAACATAGGCAAGGAAATATCGCTCATTCGACAAACCGGCGTCCCTGTAGCCGTCATAACCAACGCTTCATTGTTGTCGCTTGACAGTGTGAGACAGGACCTGCTGAATGCGGATTTGGTCTCCTTCAAACTGGATGCAGTGAGTGAAGAAGCTTGGAGGAGAATCAATAGGCCTTGTCAGAAACTGCGATTAGACACGATTCTGGAAGGCATTTTGCGTTTTGCTGAGGTTTTCAAAGGAAAACTCTTGAGTGAGACAATGATAGTCGACGGTACAGATTGTAGGCGTGACTTCGGAAAGATGGCAGCGTTCCTTTCAAAGTTGAGGAACCTGTCCAAAGCTTACGTCGCTGTTCCAATAAGACCGCCTTCCGAGAAGTGGGTAAGATCGGCGAGCGAAGAAGTGGTGAACAATGCTTTCCAAGTCTTCGAAAAGGAACTCGGCCCAAACAGAGTCGAATATCTGGTAGGTTATGAAGGACATGCTTTTTCTTGCACGGGGGACGTTAGGATAGATCTGCTCGGGATTACATCAGTTCATCCGATGCGGCTTGAAGCGGTGAAGGAGTTTTTGAAGGCGGCAGGTGCAGATTGGCGCGTGATGACCCAGCTTCTACGCGAGAATAAGATCAAGTGCGTCGAGTTTGAAGGAGACACGTATTACATGCGAAAGTTCTCCGGAAGAAAAAGGATGAATAGTACGCGTCAAACGTGCGTAAGACAGCAAAGCGGATAGACTAAACTTGAGGGATTTGATTCATGTCTGATGAGGAAGGATTGAGGGAATTGCTGAGGAAGGCTGGGTATTCGGAAAAAGCCATAGATTATTACATAAAGAAACGGAATGTGGGCGTGATCGAAGGTGCTGAGACCGCAGAGTCGCACGCTGGTCTCTGTGGGGACAGCATGAGAGTGTACTTGAAGATTGAGAGAGACTTGATAATAGATGCCAAGTTTCAAGCTGTTGGGTGTGCCGGGGCGTTTGCGTCAGGCTCTGCTCTTACCGAAATGGTTAAGGGAAGGACGTTGGAAGCTGCTGAAAAGATAACGGAGCACGATGTAACGAGAGATTTGGGAAAGCTCCCTGGACCGAAGCTGCACTGTGTCCGCTTAGCCGTAGACGCGCTCAGAAAGTCTATTGCAAGCTACAAGGAGCCGCAAAGATTCAAGGGCTAGCGCACGCTTCTAGGCTCCCCTCTTCTTTATGTGTGGTGATTTGATGTGTTGGAAAGATTACGAACCTAGAATATGCGTGGTGTGTGGCAAAACCTACAAGCCATGTAAGTTTTCAGAAAAAATGCCGCGCATGTTCAATACACGTCTTTTGCAAAAACTATTACTGTTTGTATTGTAAAAAGTGCTTGGGCAAGAAAAAACCTTTTGAACCCGTCCAAGCAAAACTGTTCTGTTCAACTGATTGTCTCAACGGTTATCTTGGTATTCAAAGAGAAATTCGCCAAAGATTTCCGCTTTCCCAGATACCGCAAGAATTGACCAAATTGAAAGAGCAGGGTCGAGATTACGCCCACAATAGTAACAAATATCGCGTACACTGTTAGAGTCGTCTTGGATCGCGCGTTTACTGACTGGCATAAATCAAAACGAAAGAGCTCCTTGACTTTCTTTCAGCCAATGGGCAAGTTGCATTACAGTTCCATTTTGGACGCCTTCAATTATGTCTTCGTGGGCAAGTTCCCTTGCGCTGGCACAGGTGCTGCATGCCACAACCTCTGCGCCTTTTTTTATGAGTTCCCACAATATTTCTTCAGAGTTGGGATAACCCTCTGTAGTTTTCTGTCCCTTCTTTGCCGCCACCACAGCATCTCCTAGAAGGAAAATGTTCACTTTGACTCCGACCGCAGCAGAAACCAATGCTCTTGCCACTCTCAAGGCATTGTATAGTCTTTCATCTCCATATGGGGCCGCATTAATGACTATCGTCAAAGTTTCCAAACTGCCACCTGGCATTATCATTCTTGACTTCTAACTTATTTTCGTTGTGGACGTAATGTTCCAGCTTCTGTTCCCAATGCTGAGTTGAACGGAACTAAGAAGTTCTCGTGTGCTCCCTCATGAGGCATCAAATATCGCTGAGCACGACGCGTGCGCTAGCGAGTAGGAAGTCTCAATTCCCCAGTGCAGTTGCATTCCCTCATGCAGCTCACCACAAAATTAATCTTGCATCCTGAAGGTAGTTGACGTGGAGTTGCGGCAGTTTGGTTCGGAAGTTGATTGTTAACATAGATGATGAGCTTGAGAAAGAGATGAGCGCACATCCTGAAGTAGATTGGGTTGCGGTTGCCATAAAAGCAATAAGAGACTGCATTAGCCGCAGAGAAAGATGCAAATTCTACGACACAATAGTCGATAGAGCGATTGCGCAAGACAGAAAGCAAAGATCGCAAGAGAGAAAGCGAAGATCAAAATCGCCAACCAAAAAGTCATAGAAGTTGCGCGCACTTCGTTCCGAATGAAGTTAGGCGTATCTCTTAGTTTCCAGTCATAATGGACGAGATTTGTATGACGAAATTTAGACTGATCATCAACAGAACGCGATGTATCGACCGTGGCGTATCGACTGGACAATTGCCCTGGTATGTTGCCAAACTCTGTTTATCTTATCTTCACTTAGCGCGCGCGCTCACTTTCATTCGTTATTACTTTAATTTCGAGGTCGGCTTTTGCAACAGTTCTGGCGCGCGCCTTATCTAAAATAGGCTTAGAAATCCTCTTATCCTGCTCCATTAATTTCTCACTTACTAGTATCCTAGCGTGTGCTATAATTGTTTATCCTCCTTCTCAACTGGCTTCTTCAAGTCCCATTCGTACACAATGAAGCGACTGGCTGTTTCGAACTTGACCATAGCCAGAATCGGATTGTAACGAATCAGCTTCTTAGCCGTGTCAACAACGACGCAATGGAGCTGGGGATCCTTAACACACTGCCAATCCCAAGGATTCTCCTTCTCGCTTTGTCCCATAGCACAACACTTCAACCGTTCAACTATTCTTAGAGTGCGCATGCAAGGTTTTCGCGCGCGTTAAACCCCATCTCTTTTTTTCAATTTCAGCCATTTCTTTTACGATTCCTATTTCCCAAAAGACTATAACCTGTATATTTAATAAAAAGCTTTCCGTCAAGGAGTTTAGTTTCTAAACTAGCGGGTGCCTAACAACAATCTCGCGCGCGAGTCAAAAGGAGAAGTATGCAAACCGTCCAAACTACGATCATACTACTCTACTTCCACGCTTGTTCATCCTCTCTATTAACACGAAAATACAGGTTTCATCCGGCGTTGGGCAGTCCATTGCAGGATGATACAAGCACTTTCTCTTCTTTGCGGACTTTTCGCTGCCCTGCATAGACATCCTCCGTACGATTCAACAAATCTGCGTTTAGACCTTACGTCTACAAATAGTTAATCATTTCGTAAAGGAAGTCTGCAGACAAGATCTGACTGCGCGCGCTGGCAGGGTTAATGTTAGATGTTGAATGGCTTCCCGTAGCGCGTGCGAGCGCCTTGTGTTTCCCATGTAACCTGAAGAAGCGTACGTTATGCTCCAAGTTACAAAAAGCTTACTGTTTAGAGAGCACGCTAAGCCTACTTTCTCAATTTCATATCTTTATTGCAGCACACGTGAATGCAACGGGTGCAAGATACTCCTTTGGGATGGTTACCATTCACAGTGCAGCTCTTCGCAACCTTTAGTTCGAGTCCGCATTCTTCGCAAACATAAACCTGACCTGCTTTCATATCGTGGCAGTGCGCCATAATGTATCACATCTTGCAGTTGAGTTGATAGATATCCGAGGGAGCTTATTTAAGATTTTTGATTATAGCGCGTGCAGCTGATCGCTTGGGAATGGAACACGGTGAATGTTCAAAAATGGGGGAAGGTATGGTTGAGGCTTTGCTATTGGTTGCCGACGCCACAGGCTCGCTATCTGGCAGGTTGTTCTTTCTTCTGTTCAAGCTTAGTTTTTAGCTCTTTAGCGCGCACTAGCATCCGAAAACAACTTGAAAGCCGTTGGCTTCACGGGAGGAGTCGCATGCAATGAGATACTCACACTCATGATCCGAAAAAATGATAGAAGTCCAAGGCATCAGGTTTCTAACCCATGAAACTGTTCCCCCCCGCGATGGAGGCATGTCCTTCGGTCAGGCAGTCGCGTCCGCCTTTTCACAGACCTAGACCATAACAGATTTATCGGCCACTCTTCCTCTGCCCTAACACTGATACAGATGTGCCTGGCCATTCCCGCAAAGATCATAACCAAGAACGGAAACCTCGCACAGGTAGATTTCGGCACGGCCGTGTTAAGAGAAGTGAACGTGTCCCTCGTGAAGGCCAAAGTAGGAGACTACGTGCTCGTTCATGCAGGATACGCCATCCAAGTTCTAGACGAACAAGAAGCTCTCGAAACCCTGCGCCTCTGGAACGAAATCCTTCAAACAGAAGCATGAACCTAGCGCGCGCTTCTTGCCGGTCGGTTCAAGATGACTGAAAAAGCAAAGTTCAGAGATGCAAAACTCGCCAGCCGCGTCACTGACAAGATACGATGCGCAGCGCAAAGCGAGCCTACAATCAAGATATGCCACGTCTGCGGCACGCACGAATACACAATCACACATTTTGGCATCCGAACACTTCTGCCGTCGAACATAGAGGTAATAGCCGGCCCAGGCTGTCCAGTCTGCATAGTCCCAGCTTCGGAAGTCGATGAAGCCGTTGAGCTCGCACAAAGAGGTATTGTAGTCACTTGTTTCGGCGACGTGCTCCGCGTCCCAGGGTCCGAAATGTCCCTGCTAGATGCGAAAGCCCAACGAGGCGACATCCGCGTAGTCTACAGTCTCACCGACGCCATCAAGATGGCCCAAACCGAGAAGAACAAAGAATTCGTCTTCTTCGCAGTAGGCTTCGAGACTACGTCACCATCGACAGCCGTTGAAGTCGCAAACAAACCTCCAAGAAACCTCAGCTTTCTGGTCTCCCACCGACTCATACCGCCCGCCATGAAACTGCTCGCCGAAATGAAGACCTGGGCCTGGACGGGTTCATCGCACCAGGCCACGTCAGCACAATCATAGGATCAAAGCCATACGAGATCTTCCCCAAAACGTACCATGTGCCCACAGTCATAGCAGGCTTCGAACCCCTAGACATCCTGATGAGCGTATACATGATACTCAAACAGCAAAAAAGACACGTTCCCAAACTCGAGAATGAGTGCATACGCGCCGTCCACCCCGAAGGCAACACAAGAGCCCAAGAGCTCATGAATCGTGTCTTCGACATCGTGGACAGCAACTGGCGAGGACTGGGCATAATACCATCATCTAGGTTCATACTGAAAAACGAATACAGATCCTACGATGCCAACCTAAAATACGGAGTGAAGATCGAACGCGGAACCGACATTCAACAAGGCTGCAAGTGCCATCTGGTCGTGGTAGGCAAGATCAAACCGACAGAGTGCCCCCTTTTCAAGAAGGCATGCACTCCGGAAAGCCCAGTCGGAGCCTGCATGGTCAGCAACGAAGGAACCTGCAGAATATGGGCCAGAACAATAAGCCTACGGACGCCACCCACGACTCCGACATAGACCAAAACATCAAATCCTCAAAACCCACAAAATGCCTGCAAAGCATTAGTCCTCTATCGAAACACCCATAAATGACGACTGGTCATAATCAACCAAAGACCACATTCGCCAAGAAGACAATAGCACCCAACTCAGCCGCGCGGTAGAAAGAGAACTCATTTTAACGGATGGAACATATGAGAGATCTCTATTCCCACAGAGCATTATGGAATTGAGTGGTGAAGAGCGCGCTGGTTTGTCCCGAAATTGAGTTAATGTCATCTTGAGAAGTGGGGTCTCGTATTTTGTGTTGCGTCCAAGCACAGGAGGTGAATCCTATAGCTGGACAAGATGAACACGAGACCCTAGAAACTCTTTTTCGAAACGTGGACTTAAGTTTTGCTCAGAACGTTGTACTTGGTTGCTTCCACTCTTCGGGTCCGGGAAGACCTCCGAGAAACCCGCAGGGCGTTCTCAGAACCTTCATCGTCATGAGGATGAAGGGCGTTCGCAGCCTCCGAGAAATGACCAGGCTACTCGACTCTGACCTGCGGCTCAGAAGACTGTGCCTCCTCAGACCAGGCGAAGCTGGCTACCCGAGAAGCGTTCTCAGCAGGTTCATCCGCAGAGTTGGAGAAGACAACCTCACCAGGATAATCGAGGAGAAAGTGGTCAAGCTCATGAAGAGGAACAACGCGAAAGACGTTGACGCGGTGCTGGACGCCTCCTTCATCAAGGCCTGGAGCACACGGCACCCTCTGGAAAACCAGAGAGGTCTTTCGGACAGTGACGCAAGAGTCGGAAGAGCCGGGAGAGGCTACGCCCTCGGATACAAGCTTCACCTATCCATTGATTCGCAGACCATGCTTCCGCTTTCGTGCGTCCTCGCTTCCGCCAACCAGAACGAGAAGAAACACTCGCTAAACATGCTGGAGAAGACGAAGCTGATTCTCAGGCGATCCGCAACAAGGTTGAGAAGGGTGATTGCCGACAGTCAGTACAGCGACGGCAAGCTCAGAAACGCTGTCGACGAAACAGTGATTCCGTATCCAGCAAGAGAGAAACGGGGTGTAAAAGGCCTCCTCAGAGTGGACAAGAAGTTCCGAACATACGGGCCTGAAGACCAGAAAAGAGAGTACCACAAACGTCCGCACATAGAAGCGGTCTACAGCTTCCTGAAGACGCAGTGGAGCATGGCAGTCAACAAGGTCAGAGGCATCGGAAACGTCACTTCCTACGCTCTCTACAGTTTGCTCTGCCTCGTGCTTAACAGGGAAGCAGCAGAAAACATCAACAGACCAGACAAAGCCGTATCGCCAACATACTTCAACACCTAATATCGGGACAAGGCAGCGCGCTAAAAAAATCTTTGAGTTGTCAATTGAGGGCACTGAGCACACTGCGGATGGCAACATGCAAGTTGAGGAGAAACATGTAGTCTTAGCAGATCCGGGGAATCGGGTCTCCGATTGGTCTGGCGATAATTCTCTTGCCGCCAACGGCTGTCTGCATGGCAACGCCCGCAAATTCATTCGTAGTTTCTCCAATGATCTCGGCATCTCTTCCGGCCTCGGTGCTTCTCAACGTTTCCAAAACCTCTTCGGCTCTTTCTTCAACCGTTCCTATTATCATCTTGCCCTCGTTTCCAATCTCAAACGGGTCTAAACCCAACATCTCACAAGCGGTTCGCACATCTTCCCTGATAGGAATCAAATCCTCATGGATCAGGATACCGACTTTTGATTTTTCACTGAACTCGTTCAACGCATCAGCCAAACCTCCCCGAGTCGGGTCCTTCATCGCAACAATACCGCCGGCTTCTTTGAGCAGCTTTTGAACCAAATTGTTCAATGGTCTGACATCTGACTTGATGCCGCTGCTAAAACTCAAACCCTGCTGAGCAGACAGAACAGCCAAACCGTGCTCCCCCACCGTTCCAGAAAGGATTATCCTGTCACCGACGCCCAGGTTTGAGTCTAAAGTCCAACGCGAGCGGAAATCTGGTCGGAACCTTTTCACAACCGCAAAGTTCTCGTCCAACGATTCTGTTCTTCTGCCTATCCCTGACGTGTTTATGACGCAGCCGCCGAGATTTCCCTTCTCAACGACCTTCGTGTCACCGGTTACGATGCTGACCTGTGCTTCTTTACATGCCTGCTCCATGCTTTCCAATATCCTTTCCAGATCGGCAAGAGCCAAACCTTCTTCCAACACGAAGCCAGAAGCTAGTGCATATGGTTCAGCACCTATCATTGCAATGTCGTTGACAGTCCCCGAAATAGACAAGCGCCCGATGTCGCCACCTGGAAAGAATATAGGCTTGACAGCATGAGAATCGCTCTTGAGAACGATGTCGCCAACGACAGCAGCGTCGTCCATAGCTTCGAGAGGAACTTCTGCTATGCTTGCACCGCCAAAATGCCTGACAATGTAGTTCTTCACCAAATCATGCATGACTGTTCCGCCAGCTCCATGCAACATGGTGATGTACTTGGTCTTGACTGACAACAGCAAGTCACCCTGGCCTCTGAATATTCAAACCCAAGACATAAACGCATCGAAGAAACAAGCACATTCTTCAGAGGTTCAGTCAAGTTCGAATGACTGATAGCAGAAGCCTAGCGCGCGCGACAATGCAAGAAGCTCAAAATCAAATGTGCGGCCCAAAATTAACGCAAAGGCCGTAAGAGGAATAAATACCATTTTTAACCAGCACACGCTGCAACGCGGAATCTACCCGATCCTGTCGATGGCCGATGTTTTAACGCTCAGACTTCTGATTTGCGGCAATCAGGCCGGCTCATTCATTCTCTTTCCAGCCCTCTTGATCCATTCAGCGACAGGTATGGCAAACTGCTTTTCAACATTGCTTCTGTGTATGCTGTTGTACGTACAGAAACATCTGACTTTTCCATCAGGTGTTGCGTAATGAATAGCGCATTTTTGAACGCGGTCCATATCGATGTTCCACACGTCTTGGAAGTGCATAGTGCCTATCATAACTATGTTGTGCATAAGGTCACCTAAAGCTTCATAACTGCCTTTTGTGACCACGTTCCTGATCAGACGTCTAACAAACTCGGATTTTGCCATTGGCAGAAGCTTCAACATTTTCATTTTGGCCATCGTCTTCTTCCCCTTTGCGCCAGTATAGTACACGTCCCAGAAAACATCAGCGAACTTGTCAACATCCACATAATTCAAGATAGGCTTGTACGACCCATCCTTGTCGATCACCAAGAATGTTGCCGCCCCACACATGGGGTTCATCGCGAACTCCGGATAGATCTTGTTCTTGATCACTCCAATACCCTTGGCAATGGGCACAGGCCAGTTTACCGGTCTCCAATCGAACCGTCCGACAACCCCGTTGGTCTGCGCCTCAATCTCTTTCATCGCGTCAGGTATCGTGATGCGCATCTTCCGCATCTCTTCTTTCCTAGCTTTCCCGGCCATCGAAACCGGTTGTATGTTGACGCATCGGACAACGTCATGATTCTTCACAGCGAAATCAACTATCTGTCCCAAGTCTTTATCGTTAACGCCTTTCAGCAGAGTAACGACCAGCACAATCGAATCTAGACCGATTTTTCTAGCGTTCTCAAGAACCTTGAGCTTTATTGGAATCATCTCGGTTCTTGCCCTCGTCTTCCTGTAAATGTCCTCTCTCAAACCGTCAAACTGAAGATACAGTGTATTCAAGCCCGAGTCAAAGAGCTTCTGGAAGTAGCCAAGGTCCTCTGCGATTCGAATGCCATTAGTGTTGACCTCAATATGGCTTATTCCCAACTTCTGAGCTTGCTTAATTAGGCTTGGCAAATCATTCCTCAGAGTTGGTTCTCCGCCACTGAACTGCAGTGCATTGCAGGCCCAGGGACTGTTAGCTCTGAGCACTTTCATCGTGTCCACGATCTGGTCGTACGAAGGCTCATACACGTAGTTCGCAACTCCCGCATAGGCAAAGCAGATCGGGCATGCCATGTTACACCTGTTTGTTACGTCAATTATCCCCAAAATTGTTGGAGTCTTGTGCTGGGGACAGAGGCCACAGTCGAAAGGGCAACCTTTTTCAGTCTTGGTGTGGGGCTTCTCTACACCCGTGCCCACGTACCGAGCGTTGTACCAATTATCATAAAACCATCTGAAGATTTCGGCGTCTCCCCAGTAGATGTCTTCAAACTTACCATGTTCAGGGCATGTCTTTTCCAGGTAGATAACGCCATTCTCTTCGTAGATCCGCATAGGTATCCTTTTTACACATTCTGGGCATAAACTCGTCGAATAAACCTCAAACTTGCCGCGTTCTTCAGCCTTCTGCATTCAAACATCATCCTTGAAAATTCGAAAGACGCGCACTTTTTTGGCAGTCTGCCGGAGACTGCTGAATTGCTGTTTCGCCAGTCTTGGAGAGTCTATATTCATCCTTAGTTTTCTCCACAAACCCAGCATTTTTGAGCTGCACGCGCCAAAGAGACTGTAATCCGTATATTTAATAAAAGTATTTCCCTCGTAGAGTTTGGTTTCTAAACTCTAGCTCAATCTCTTTCCTAGGTTTTTGTTCTAGCTAGCTAATCACTTGTGGAAGTATAGAAGGCAATATTATCGAAGAGCATTCCCAAGCCGAGAGCAGTAGGTTTATCCACAGAGTGCATTTTGCTTTTCTTTTTCGCAGTACTCCTTAAACTGCTCCATCCATCTTTCAACAAACTTAGGGTGCCCGGTGGCGGAAGCATGACCGATAAAATCTACGAATCTTTCGAATTGAAGTATCGTTTCTGGATGTAGCAGGTGTTCTAACACATCCGCATCCTTTGAAGCTACATCCTCTGGAACCGAAATCAGTTTGAGAAACTTCTGAAATGTGTCATGCCTCTTCTTAACGACTTTTACAATATCCTTTCCCTGCGGAGTTAAGGAGATGCCGCCGTACTTTTCATATATGACAAATCCCCTGTTATGCAGCTTCTTCATCATCTCTACAACCGTGGGTTGTTGAACGGTTAACTGCTTTGAGATGTCGTTTGTGCGAGCGTAGCCCTTTTGCTGAATGATTTCGTATACTGCTCTCAAATAATCCTCAGCCCTTCCTGAAACGGTTCCGCGCATTTTGCTTCCCCTAACAAATTCTAGGATAATCTAATAAAAAACGATTTCCTAACGGAAACGCCATCTTTCTGTTCTTCTTCAGACTGCGTCTGTAGCGCGCGTGCGTCATGAGCCTGCTTGGTCACAAGAACATCGAAAGCACGCTAGTCTACACTCAACTCATCAGCCAGCAATTGCAGAAAATGTGGTGCAGACTGTCACGTCTGTAATACGAATTCCCATTTGCACCATAAGTCCTTGGGGTGCTTGTCTGGTGGACAAACCAAACAGTTTACTTCCACTTTGGGATTCAGAGTCTTCGCGAAATTCCGCAGATATCCAAACCGCACTTTCTTGCAAGGAAATTCGCATAAACCTTTGCCCAGACGAGCCTCCTGAGTCCTGCACCTATCAATGCCCAGGGTAGCCCGCTCTTTTCCGATTTCGATGGTTTTAAAGGGTTGATCTAGTGCCCAACTGGATTTGCGTAAAAGACCAATAATCGTTGCTACGTCTGGGTTCTCGGCAACCTTGAACAATCGTTGCAGGCTCTTGGCCTCGATTGTAGCCATGCTTTCCCAAACCTGCGCATCAATTTCAGTTGCCGCTTCAGTCCCAAACTTCTTTTCAATGCCTAGAAAATACAGACCATCAACTCTCCAAATATTGCGAATCTGCAGAAAGAAATAATCAAACAGTTTCTCCAGGGACAATTCTGCCAGTGTCTCACGGTCTTCTCGACTTCCAGGAGGATATTCACTCATGCCTATCACCATTAACAGGCTCTTAACCAATTGACAGTTATGAAAAGTTATTGTTCTGATTTCATGTTTTCAGAATGTTGCTTGTCCAGATTGCGTTGCGAAACCTTTAAGAGAGTTATGAATAAGTATTCATAACTGTGCCTAGACCCAGAATCTGCCGGCGAGTATGTTGCGAACCAGGTGTGACCTATTTCAAACCTAGAGGTATTCCAATGACTTCTTTGGAGAGTGTTGGTCTGAGCGTTGATGAATTTGAAGCGATACGGTTGAAGGATCTCGAGGGGTTGGAGCAGACAGCGGCGGCTGAAAGTATGCGCATATCGCAACCAACATTTCACAGGGTGATAGAGGCGGCAAGAAAGAAGGTGGCAGATGCATTGGTCAATGGCAAAGCCATACGAATAGATGGAGGAGAATACACGTCGGACGCAAATGGAAAATTCAAATGCCTCGATTGCGGCCACGAATGGGAGAAGCCCCACGGAAAAAGAAAACCTGATGCGTGTCCCAAATGCGCAAGCAAGAACGTCCAACGAGCTCCCCAAGACAGAGGGTACGCTCGACTTGGGAGAGGCCACAGAGGCCATTTCGAAATATGAAGGTGATTTAGAATTGACGAGTATGCGAGAAGTTTTAGATAGAGAGAGACAGTCTTCAGACCAGGAACAGAAGCTCAAGACAAGGATGAGCAAGGTCAGACACAAGATAGCCGTGATAAGCGGCAAAGGTGGCGTGGGTAAAAGCACAGTGGCAGTGAACCTGGCCGTGGCCTTCGCGATGCATGGACACGTCGACCATATCGGGATTCTTGACGCAGACATACATGGCCCGAGCGTACCGAGAATGCTAGGACTGGCGGGTCAAAGACTCAAGGTGTGTCCACCAGGGGCCTTTCCAGCCTCAGGCACGTTAGGGATAAAGGTTGTTTCAATGGACTTCCTACTGCCTGATGAAAACTCACCTGTGATTTGGCGTGGACCACTAAAGATGACCGCGATCCGTCAGTTTCTGTCAGATATAGTCTGGGGAGACCTAGACATGCTGCTAATTGATCTCCCTCCTGGAACAGGCGATGAACCGCTAAGCATTGCTCAGCTACTACCAGAAATGGACGGCGTCGTAATAGTGACAATCCCCTCAAAAGTCTCACAAGTAGTCGTTAAGAAATCTGTCACCTTTGCCCGACAGCTCGGAATGCCCATAATCGGCATCATCGAAAACATGAGCGGCTTCATCTGCCCTAATTGCGGAAAAAAATCGGACATATTCGAATCTGGCGGCGGGCGAAAGATTGCTGAGGAATTGAACATAGAGTTTCTTGGAAGCATTCCAATTGATCAAGAAATCTGTGAGGATGCTGATAAAGGGGAACCATTCATCGTCGAGCATCCTAACTCTGCAGCTTCAAAGTCCTTCATGGAAATTGTCCAGAAAATCGAAGATTTTCTGAAACAGAAGGCGAAGAAGTAGTGAAAAGGGAGGTGACGCAATGAAAAAAGTTATTGTTCCTGTTTCGGACAGGAACGGTTTGAAAGCTGGGATAGCGGAGCATTTCGGAAGGGCGCCTTTCTATGCTGTTGTAACATTGGACAAGGATGGAAATGTCGAAAACGTCGAGACAATGGAAAATAAAGGCGAGCATTTTGGGGGCGAGGGGCACATGCACGATCACATTCTGGAGCAGAAACCGAACGCGATAATAACTTACGGGATGGGTCCCCGCGGTTTGTTTGGCTTCCAAGAAGCAGGAGTAGCGGTGCTGGAAGCGAATGCAGATACAGTCAAGGACGTAATTGCTGCATACAAGGATGACAAGCTTCAAGAACTGACCGAAGGCTGCCATGATGCACACCACCACTAGGAGTAGAACTCAGCGTGGTTCTAGAATGAACGAGAAGAACCAGCTTTTTAAAAAAGGGGAAAAAGCTGCGGTTATTTCTGCAGTTGTTCTCCTGGCATTTAGCCTTCTGAAAGGCACAGTTTCAGTGATTTCGGGGAGCGTGGCAATGCTCGCAGACTCGATTCATTCCTTTGCTGACATTTTTTCCTCGATTGCTGTCTGGGCTGGGCTCAAGCTGGTTCAGAAAAAACCGACCGAAAGATTTCCGTACGGTTATTACAAAGCAGAAACCTTTGCTTTGCTAATAGTCGCCGTGACAGTCGTTGTATCAGGTGTTTTGATCCTGAAAGAGGCTGTGGATAAACTGTTCGAACACAACGTTATCCTGTTTCCGTCTATCGTTCTCGCCGTAGCCGCTTTTTCAGGGCTAGCCTCCTACTTTCTTGGCAGGTACAAGAAAAACGTGGGAACCCTTATCGGCTCTCAGTCGCTTGTCAGTGAAGGACAGCATTCGTTGATAGACGTGTATACTTCGTTGTTGGTTTTCGTAGGTGTCTTGTTTGCCATCCTAGGTTATCCAGTGGCTGAGGTTTTGGCAGGCTTGGCTATTGGATTGTACGTTATGAAAGTGGGAGTGTGGTTTGGAAAAGACGCCGTGTTGGTTCTCATGGATGCTTGTTTGAGTCCGCAAAAGGCCATAGAAATGAAGGAAATAGCCGAGAAGGTTCGAGGAGTAAGAGGGGTACATGATCTCCGATTGCATAAATCAGGACCCGTGTCCTTCGGTGAGATGCACATAGAGGTAGAAGAGACTCTTCTGCTGGAGAAAGCACATGAGATTTCAGATGAAATCGAAGAGAAGATCAGAGGGCGTTTCAATGATATTGAATCAATTACGATTCATTTAGAACCAGCACAAAAACAGAAAATCAAGGTTGGCATTCCAGTGGTAGAAGACAAGGGATTGGAATCAAAGACTTCTGCTCATTTCGGCAATGTACCCTTTTTTGCCTTCATAGAACTGGAGAACACGCAAACAAAAAACGTGTATATCCAGGTCAACAAAGCAGCAGGAATAGCGAGGAAAAAAGGAATTGGTGCTGCTCGATTTTTAGTGGACGAAAAAGTTGACATGGTGCTTGCAGGAGGTATGGGTGAGGGTCCGTTTCACCTATTAAGAGACAACCTAGTTCAGATATTTATTCTTCCAGAGCAAGTTGAACTCAAGGAAGCGATCCGTTTTCTCAACGAGAGCAAGCTAGAAAGAATGAGTGTGCCATTCGAGAAAAAAGAAACAGATGACAGGTAACGCACATTCTGTATCGATGTCATCTCGCGCACTCTGGAAGATCTAAAAACAGCCATTCAGATCACGCGCGCAAGCTCGCGAAAAATACTAGCGAGCGCATGTTAATCGCATTGGTCTTATCACTTCTGATTTCACGAACCAAGACGATGAGAAGTGTGCGCGCTAGTTTAGAATCTAAACTCACTGAGCGAAATCCTTTTATTAAATATACGGGTCATAGTCTTTGGGGAAATAGGAGTAGTAAAGGAAATGTCTGAAGTTAGAAAAGAAGAGATGGGGTTTCCTGTACTGGGTCAGAAAGCTCCTGATTTCGAAGCTCTGACTGCACAAGGGACTCTGAGGCTTTCAGATTTCAAGGGCACATGGCTCATCTTGTTTTCTCATCCAGCAGACTTCACACCAGTCTGTACAACGGAGTTCCTTGCTTTTTCAAAGATTTACGATGAGCTAAAGAAAAGGAATGTTGAACTCTTGGGCTTGAGTGTGGACAGCGTTTCTTCTCATATAGCATGGATAAGAAACTGCGAGCAAAAGATGGGTGTTAAGATACCCTTCCCCATAATCGCTGACTTGAACAAAGAAGTTGCTAAGAAATATGGAATGATACATCCAGAGCAAAGCAAAACCGAGACCGTTCGATGCGTCTTTGTAATCGATCCTGAAGGTAAGATAAGGGCCATGCTCTATTATCCACTCACCACTGGCAGAAACATGAACGAAATCTTAAGGCTGATAGATGCCCTACAGACGACTGACAAACACAAGGTGGCTACACCTGCCAACTGGAAGCCTGGGGATCCAGTCGTAATTCCTTCTCCCACAACAGCTGACCAAGCAGAAGAGAGGCTCAAAGAAGGTTATGAGTGCAAAGACTGGTACCTCTGCATGAAGAAACTCCCCGAGAGCTGATTTCATGCCTTGCATATCTCCAGATGGAAAACCCACATCAACTGGAATGGAAGTACTAAAATCCTTAAAGAACGGAACATTATCTCCCGAAGAGATTTCTAGCAAAACCGGCCAACCATTGTTCCGAGTGAGAAGTGGCCTTCGGGAACTCAAAAACGCCGGATTTGTCGAGGAAACAAGCGATAAATATGGGCTCTCTGAGACTGGAAAAACAATAGTTTAACGATGCTCTGGTAGAGCACCAATCAACCTCTTCCTCCCTTTACTTCCCATAAATATCAAGGAGGTGAAAAAGCTGAACAATGAATATTCTGCGAATGTGCACGGAAAGACAGTTGAAACGATAGAGTTTCAAGAAGCTGAGGCTGAAAAACTCGAACTTGTGAGAAAACATATGGGTCTGAAACAGAATACAGAAGTAATCAGAGCTTTGATATGTGAAAAATGTGACGAAATCAAGCTTCTGGAAGAGAAGCAGCGCAAACGACAAATCGAGGAAGCAAAAGCTATGGAGTGTCTGGAAAAAGGCGGGTACAAGTGTCCTATGTGACTTAATCTCGGATGACTTATCTGCAAGCGAACAGGGGTGTTCCTAAATTCATTTGGTGGTAGCTTCTGATTTCCGATTCGCTTCGTTTACGTGCACGCTAGCGGTCTGTCTCAGATACACTGACCATCACTTAGAAAGTGTGGTCCAGCTCTATCACACTGGAAAAGAGGGAATTAGGAACACGCGAGCGCGTTGCAAAAAATGGCAAGCATGTCTATAAGTGATGTCAAAAGCGCGCGCATCACGTAGAGAGCCTTCAACAGAGTTATTCTCTGAGGATCTATCCTTCATATGATTTGACCCTTTGAGCGCACCCGTCAACGCTTTCTCAGCTTGGCCGACAGAGCTATCATCACTTGTCCTGTACCGTAACCAGTCATCTCCTCAAACCTCTGCGTCGCGACTCCCGCTCTTCGAGGCGCTTTCCACAGTGGATCGTGGATGAAAACTTCTCTTCCGTTGTACCCTCTCACGACGACCCAGTGGGGAGCATCTTCTCGATGCAGAAACCTCGCATTGATCAAGACCATTGGGATTTCGCCCATTTCCAAGGCAGAAAGCATTTCTTTGATAGTAACCTCTCTTTGTTCCTCTTTAACGTTCAAGGCCAAGGCTCTTCTCTGCATATCTCGAAAGAAGAACTCCAGAACGTCAGGATCGGCAGCTGGGGAAACTTTCAGAATTTTCTCCTTGAATGGTATGTCGTCTACACTTGCCACGATTCTCGCTCCAAAGCCTCTCTTCGCAGCAGAGTAAGCCAGTCCTCGACCACATGTGGACCAATCTTCTACGAGGTTTGCTTCACGCCAGATGTCGATCTCGAGATCTTTCGTGAGCTTCACACTCAGATCAAAATACTTCATAGCCATCATCAGACAAGCTGCACCGCAGGTGAACTCAAATCTCTGCCTGTAGAAAGGTACCTCAAGCATGATTTGAGTACAACGACCCCGAGCTATATTGTGCAAATTGTTCTACACCTCACGTCTAATAGCTGACACAGTGTCACGCTCTTTGTCCTAATCACCACATCCAGATGAGCAGATCTTTCGCCTACGGACGCTTGGATTTGTGAAACTTGAATATGAGACGCACGCTGCTAGGGTCTAACCGTGTTTGTGTCTGGAGAATATGACACTATTTGTATGGGTCTTCCTTGGGTCAAGGCTAGAGCAGTTTTCTTTCTGGCGCTTTGCACCAGTCTACACACTGTGCCTCTTGAGACCCCCATTTTTAGTCCTGCCTCCTCTTGTGATAATCTCTCTAGGTCGACGAGTCTTGAGGCTTCCAATTCAGCAACGTCTATCACGATGGGTTCTAGGTTTCCAGCAGGATTTGGGGTCAGACTGTTTGCCGGGGGAATTACTCCTAATGTGATAGGTTTCGGGAATCTTCCTCTTCTGCCACATCTGTGTCTTTGTCGCCACATGATACTTTCCGTCTTTTCTATTGCTGAGATTTATTATTATGTACGCAACTTTTATATATTACTGTGACTAATCACATAATCAGAAAAGTGTGCGTAAACACAAAAATAGAGGTGAAAAAGAATGCCACGAGGAGATAGAACAGGACCTTGGGGCTTAGGACCCATGACTGGAAGAGCAGCAGGCTATTGCGCTGGTTATCCTGTCCCAGGATACATGAATCCGACACCCGGATACGGGAGAGGATGGGGGCGGGGCTTCGGCAGGGGCCGCGGTAGAGGCTTTGGCAGAGGTCGGTGGGGGTATCCTCCGCAATATCCATACGCCTATCCAGCGCCAATGCAATACGCCTATCCGTCACCAACAAATCCATCAGCAATGCCAACACAATCTCCAGAAAAAGAAATCGAAACACTAGAAAGTTACAAAAAAGAGCTAGAAATGGAAAGAGCAGACCTTGAACAAGAAATGAACGAGATTGAAACCAGAATAAAAGAGTCAAAAACAAAGCTTGAACAAGAAAGAAAGCAGTAGCCAGGACCGTGAACTCATTGAGTCTACCAATGAAACATTTTCAATGCAGCAAGTGTGGGCAGGTAATAGAGGTCCCACAAGGAGTTCCAAAACCGCTAAACTGTCCAAAATGTGGAGTGCCAGCCACAATGATTCACAGATTGGATAAGGGTCCACCTGGAGGAGGAAGGGGCGGAGGACCTCCATGGCGGCGCGATCCGCCATAATATTTCCACCTTTTTTGTATTCGATTCTCAACCAAGTGTTAGGAGTTGATTAGGTATAGAGAAGTTGAAGATAGCTATTCTAACAAAAGCTTATGCAGGTTTAGACGACACGGTCTCAGAAGTTTTCGGCAAAGCCAAAACTTTTACCATAGTGGACATCGAGAATGGTCAAGTTAGAAAAGTGCGCGTAATTGACAACCCTGCAGCATCATATGACTATGGTTCTGGACCCGTTGCGGCAAAAACATTGGCAGATCTTCGAGTAGATTTTGTGATGGCAACAGAGATTGGTCCAGGCGCTTCTGGTTTGCTCAGACATAATGGCATAAAGGAAATTTCTGTAAAGTCCGGCACAAGAGTTACTGATGCGATAAGAGAGAACTTTGGCAGAGCTGAGAGTAAAAATAAGTGATAAGCGCGCGCTATAGGCCAAATGACTTTTCCGCACGCGTCCACCAGACAAACACCCTCAAGAATAGCACGCGCGAATTCGTATTATAGATTTGACAGTTTGCACAACATTTTTGTCAACGGCGCTTTGCGTGCTGGTGAGCTAGCAGTTCTGACGAGGTTTCGTCAATGAAGGAATAGGAGCGCAGGTTTTTCAACGTGTTTCTGGTTTGGTGCCGTAATTATGAATGATTTGCCTAATTCTTCCTTGCCAAACTTGACTACTACCTGTCCCTGTTTCTTGTCTGAATAGTAAGCAGTCAATGAAACCGCCTCTTCTATGGCCTCTCTGGTTTTCGGTCCTTGGAGCAGCGTGATTGGGCTTCCCGTTTCTTGGGCTTCAAAGCGATAGTCATCTAGCATCTTCAGTTTGGACAGAAGGTTGTTTTCAGCTTCGTTCCTGCCGACTATGATTTTGTTTTTTCCAAATCTGAAATGCCGCCCGAGCTTGAGCAATTGCACATCTTTCAGAGAAACTCTTTTTTTGTGCTCAAACAAATCTTTGAGTTTGAGGGCAAACTCTCTGTACGTCAGTAGGCAACCCCCGCCCGGACAAGAGTAATCTGTTACTTTCAGTTCTCTTGCAAGGCTGAGCTGTCGCTTCCTTGATCTGCCCTCAATTCCAAGGAGTTTTTCTCGATCTACCATGCCGTTTTTCTCTGCCTTACTTGGAGGAAGGAGTCTAGCAGAAAGCGGTCTCACAATTTCTCCTTTCAAACCTGCCTGCTCCTCTATAATACCCAGAGTTCTCCCGTGCTGAGACTTTGGTCTTTGGCCCAAGACTTCGCCCGTGAAAATGAACGCTGCGCCTGATTCGCGCATATACTTCTTGGCTTTCTTTAGCATGAATATCCTACAGTCGATGCAAGGATTCATGTTCTTTCCGTAGCCAAACCATGGGTTCCTGACAACCTTCAGATACTCTTTGCCCAAGCTGATCGTCTTCAAGGGTACGTTTAGATTCTTTGCCACTTTCACGGCTCCGGAACCTCCTTTTCCGCATAGACCGAAGGGGCTGACAAAATTGACTGCTTCAACATCAATGCCTTGATCTAACAAGAGCTTCACGGCGAGGGCACTATCTAATCCGCCTGAAAGAAGGCCCAGGGCCTTCGTCTTGAGTTTTGTCCTCATTCACTTCGCTTCTTGTATGGTTTATGCTTCCTTCACTTTGATATATTAGTGAATAACTCCGTGGTCGAGCAAGAGCGCGCGCTACTTGCGAGTCCAAAAGACGTTCCTAAAAGAATCGTCAGAGAATATTCGCCAAAGGTCTGGCCACGTTCAGAAAACACATATCAAGAATCCTTGTGCCAAGAAATCTTTACAAGAACGCTCTTAAAAGCTTACGCGCCATATTTGATTAGGAGCATTGGCTATGGCGAAATCTCTTTTGGGCGTATTCTTACTAGACAACATGGTTGGCGAGTGGGCGTCAGCTGGTGCTCTGCATTTTGGCACGGCGCCCGCCAGACACGAAATTTCAATAAAGTGCGAACCAAAGGTTATTGTTTTGATGATGCGAGGGATCCTGAAATGGATGATCAGAACCGCAACTTTGACACGATAATTATCGGCGCCGGACCAGCAGGATTGACCGCTGCGATATACTCCTCTTGGCTTGGACTTGAAACAGTCGTCCTCGATGCGGGTGCTGCGGGCGGAAAGGCTTTTGAGGCGCACAGAATTGAGAATTTTCCAGGGTTTGAGGAAGGAATCAAAGGGCGTGAATTGACTGAGAAAATGAGGAAACAAGCAGAGCGTTTCGGCGCCAAGATTATAGAGACTGAAGAGGTCATAGGACTAGATCTCAATGGTGAGATGAAAAAAGCCACGACTAGAAAACGAACTTATCTGGGCCGAGCGGTGATCATAGCTACTGGAACGCAGAAGAGGAAGCTGAGAGTCCCGGGAGAAACCGAATTTCTAGGCAGAGGCGTAAGCTACTGTGTCGTATGCGACGGTCCTTTTTTCAGAAATGCGGAAACCGCAGTGATCGGTAACGGTCAGGAGGCAGCGATTGATGCATTGTTTTTGGCGGAGATAGCAAAAAGGGTCACCATAGTGACGCATGGTCAAGAATTGCAGGTCGAAGGAGCCCTTGATCGGCAACTTCGAGACAAAGCGAACGTCGAAATCATAAATGGGCAAGTTGCCGCCATATTGGGAGAGAAAATCGTGAAGTCCATCAGAATCATCGAGAAGGATTCGAAGCGTGAGATCCAAAAGGAAGTCAACGGTGTCTTCGTTTCTCTCGGCGGAGTTCCTATGACCGAGGTTGTGAAGAGAGCTGGGTTGAATGCTGACAAGAACGGGTGTCTTACCGTGGATCGCATGCTAAGAACCAATGTTGAGGGTGTTTACGCTGCGGGAGACTGCACTTGCGGTGGAATGCAGGTTGTCACAGCCGCGGGAGAAGGAGCAATGGCGGCCATGAAGGCGTCTGCTTACGTGCGAGAGAAGAAAAACGAAAAAAAGCAAGAATAACTACGAACACAAAATAGCGCGCGCTCGCGTGTTCCTTATTCTCTTTTTTCCAGTGTGATAGGATTAGGCGACACGTTCTATACGATGGTTAGATGTATCTGAGACAGATCGCTATGCGTGGACGAAGCAAATCAAAAGCGGCCGCATTCGACTGTTGCGCACACGATCGCTGAAATGTTTCAATGACATTTCTCGGGCGAATTTGGATCCAGCTGCAGATGACCGAAATCCATCGTGTCCACACAGCACGCTTTTGGGAGAAACATTGTCATAAATTGCGTAAATCGCGCGGACAATTGAAATATGTGATCATATAATCATTATTAAGACTGGCGCGGGCTAAGATTGTCGTTTGGAACGTGACCGAGATTGGGGTCAAGCAGACTTGCTAAGGGTGGAGCCGTTGCGGAAAAATCTTTTGTGGTTCTGTTGCTAGTGGGTATGGCCGAAGTGTTTATTGGAACATTCTCTTTGAGTCTTGCCCTAGTTGCTGATGGTGTCCAATCCTTTGCCGATGCTGTTGTTTCATTGATCGTTTGGGTTGGTTTACGTTTATCAGGAAAAGCGCCAGATGGTAAATTCCATTTCGGGTATTACAGAGTTGAAAACTTCAGCAGCATTATCGCCGCTTTCGTTTTGACTGTTTCGGGCGGAGTGATCCTTTATGAGTCTTACCAGGGACTGCTTCACCCTAGAGTGATAGTCAATGCAGAGATAGCTATGGCAACCGCACTCCTAGCAGCCGCTATAGCCGGGGTAATATTGTTCTTCAAAGTTCGTGCTGCCAGAAGATACGATTCTTTAGCGCTCAAGGCAGATGCGTTCAACTCAACCAAGGACGTGCTCACATCTTTGACCGCCTTTGTGGGCATAGCCTCGAGTAAATACTTGAACATCGGAGTGACAGATTCCATTGCTGGAATAATAATCGCCTTCTTCGTTTTCACTGTTGCATACTCAGTGATAAAAGAATCTTCGTTAATCCTGATGGACGCGTGTCAATGCCCTGACATCCTGTTGGATATAGAAAGCATAGCAAAAAGTGTCAGGAATGTTAAAGAGGTGCATGACATCCGCATGCGGAAGCTGGGACCATACTTGGTAGGTGACATGCATATTGTCGTTGACGGCGACATGTCGGTGAGAGAGGCCGATCAGATAGCGATACAGATAGAGGAAAAAGTGAAGAAAGAGTTCGATGAAGTGACAGAAATAAAAGTGAGAATAGAACCATCAAAGCCCTCAACTGGAGAGTGAAAACGAAGCGTGCGGATGCGCTCACAGTCAAAGTGCGCAAGCTTCTCAATAGAGTGCACATCTTGCAGTAAGACAGGCCCCCAACGCGGGGTATTAATTAGTAGAATGATAGTGCTTGATCAATGAATTGGGTCATCATAGGATTAGCATTAACAACGTTTTGTTCCACATTGATAGGCGGAACTCTTGCGATTAGACTCAGAAAGGCTCTTCCATACTTCTTCGCTTTTGCTGCTGGAAGTTTGATCGCGGTTTCCTTCTTTGATATTTTGCCAGAAAGTTTGACCATTTCCGCATCAATAAACCTCTCTACAAGATACGTAATGATTACAGTCGTGGGATCATTTTTGTTCTATAGTTTCTTGGAAAAGTTTCTTCTGGTCCATTTTCATGAAGAAACCGGAGGACATGCGCACGTAATGGGTCCAGTTGGAGCTGGAAGCTTGGTTATCCACAGTTTCCTAGATGGAGTAGCTATAGGAGCAGCGTATCAAGTCAACCAAACGGTCGGTCTGCTAGTGGCTTTGGCCGTAGTCTTTCATGATTTCACGGACGGAATTAACACGGTTACGCTCATGTTAAAGAACAAGCAACATCTCAGAAACGCTACGATTTTCTTAATAATGGATGCCATAGCTCCCGTCCTGGGAGTCGCTATCACATCATTGATTAGCATAAACCAGACTGTTCTTGCCTTGGTACTAGCAGTGTTTGTTGGAGAGTTCATATATATTGGAGCAGTCAACCTGATGCCAGAAACGCGCAAATATCCAAATTGGAAAATAGCTGCATCAACGATGCTGGCTATTCTGCTGATTTTGGGACTCACATCAGTAATTTAGAGATGTAAAGCGCATGTGTTAACAGAACTCGTAGAGCTCATCCGACGAAAAGCGCGCGCGCCGCTCTCACAAATGGCCCATCAAAGCGTGCGCTATATACACAGCGTCTGCATTAGCGCACCTGTCAGTTTCTACCAAGCTCGATTGCAACAGCAGCAATGAACGCAGTCATATACCTAAAATCTTTGAGTCTCATGCTCTCGTTTGGTGCGTGGATATTGGTCTCAGGGTCAAAGATGTCGCACATGGCCCAAGGTGTATGGGTGCCGAATAGGTACGCAGGTCCAGACCCCTGATGGGAAGGAATAAGAATCGGTTCTTGACCACTGAAGTCCTTAGCTAGATTTGTCAGTAGCTGAATAAAAGGATGATCAATTGCCGTTCTACTAGATCCGTAACCTTCAAGCAGCTTCATTTCAACATCTGAAAATCCGTGCTTATCCAAGTGTCGTCTCAACAGCTTCTGAATTTTCTCCGCTTTCTGGTTGGGCACAAGTCTGAAATCCACCTTCGCCATCGCTTCCTTTCCTATAACTGTTTTTGAGCCAGCCCCTTCCCACCCTGCAGATAAGCCACATATAGAGCATGTCGGACCCAAGACCAGTTCCTTCCAGAACTCCATTCCATCTCTTTCACGAAGAAATCCTCTGGTCTTATACTGTCGTCTATACTCCTCAATCTGCTCCGGCGGATAATTCGCAAACAGTTCCAGCTCTTCTTTTCTCGGAGGTACAACATCACTATAAAAACCATCTATTAAAATTTCCTCCTTATCATTCTTCAGACTTGACAAGGCCCATACCAATCTCCAAGCCGGGTTGATCACAATAGGAGCATCACCTGAATGCGCATCTTTGCAGATGCCTTTCTCGCGAAGTTCAAAGTAAGCATCGCCCTTCACCCCAGCATACACTTTGCTTCGTTGATTCAGCACAGCATTTGCCCACTCCCAAATGCATCCATCAGACTTGAGCAAAGTTGGATGAGTCCTGCAAAACTCCTCAAGGTGTATGCTGCCCGCCTCCTCCTCGCCTTCGACAACAAACCTTACGTTGCACTTCACTTCGTAACCAGCTTCCAGTGCATTCTGAACCCCAAAAAAGTTGGCAACGAGGGGACCTTTGTTATCAAGCACCCCTCTCCCAAACAATCGTCTGTTTCTTAGCGACAGGTCATATGGAGGAGACTTCCACTCGCTTAAAGGCTCTTCAGGCTGAACATCATAGTGATTGTAAAACAACAGAGTTTTTTTCATGCCTAGATCCAAATCAGCCACCACTACGGGTGCACCAGCTGTTGAAAAAGTTTGAACCTTGTATCCTCTTTTCTTGAATTCCTCGCTCAGCTGAGTAATAATGGGTTTCAAATCTTGTTTCTTATAGTAGCATGTTGGAATGTGAACGAATTTTCTCAAGCAGTCTATTTCGGCTTGTTCATTTTTCTTTCCAATTTCTAGAAGTCTGTCCTTATCGTAATTCAGCATTCCATCCTTCCTATGCGACAAAGGTTACTATGCGATTTTTCATACTAAAAGATTTTCTGCAAGTGTGAAAAATGCTTACTAGAGATATCTTCATCTGTATGCGCAAAAAGGTATGTGCTGTACGAGTTTGGCAGCTTGCATCCTGCTACTCAAATCAAAGCCACCCTGCCAAGGAAAGAACTAAAAGGAGCAAATTTAGTTAATCTTTACTCGCGCGCGTCTATGGAGGAAGCTGAGGATAAATATAGACTCTTTAGCGCACGCTGTCAAGTAATCGCTCCAACAGCAAATAATGCGTGGAGGTATCTAAGTGGAAAACGAGGAAGATGAGGAATTAGAAAAAATCAAGCAAGCAAAATTGCGAAAAGTAATGAAGAGTGCGGCTCCCGAAAAAGGAGCAACAGTCTTCAATAAACCTGTTGAGATGACCGATGCAACGTTTAAGGAAATGATCCAGAATCATCCGCTTGTAGTGGTTGATTGTTGGGCGCCTTGGTGTGGACCATGTCGCATGGTTGCCCCTATCATAGAGGAACTGTCGCGAGATTATGCTGGAAGAATACTATTCGGGAAACTCAATGTGGATGAGAATCGGGAAGTTAGTTTGAAGTACAATATTATGAGCATTCCCACATTGCTGGTGTTCAAAAATGGGAAACTTGTAGACACGATCATCGGCGCAATGCCTAGGCAAACGTTAGAGCAAAAGATAACACGGCATCTTTAATTTATGCTTGGAAGGGCGCGCGCATAGAATCGATAAAGGTGTTCTTGAAGGACGAAAACGTTTTTGCCGTTGAGGGACGCGCTCAAGCTTTATAGTGTAAGCCCACGATAGAAACCATCGGGTTTGGTTGAGCTTCGAAATAGTAACGTACCGGTCGGAATTTCAAAGTGCAGTTGTTGATTTGTGGAGTAAGTGTAATCTGATCGTTCCGCAGAATGATCCTGTTGTTGACATCCGGAAAAAGATTGATTATCAGCCTGAATTATTCTTCGTTGCATTGCTGGATGGCCGGGTTGTAGGTTCTGTCATGGCTGGTTATGAGGGACATCGAGGCTGGCTGAATTACCTAGCTGTACTTCCCGAATATCAGGGCCAAGGATATGGCAGGAAGCTAGTGGAGAAGGCCATTGCCGAACTGAAAGAATTAGGCTGTTTGAAGGTTAATCTGGAGGTTCGGAAAAGCAATAGTTCCGTAATTGATTTCTACGTGCATCTTGGGTTCAAAGACAACGAGGTTGTCGGTCTGGGCAAGAGGCTCGAATGAACGTTGACCCCCTAGAGCATTTATTCGAGCACGTGCGCTGGATTTGCAAGGCGCATTCCGAAAGCAATAAGACGTACATTTCCATGCCTGATAATCGTGGAGAACGATGTCTAGACCTGAGAAGAATGTGGGTATAGTGATCTGTGATCGTTACCATACTTGTGCTGGAGGCAAATGCTTGAGAGCATTGAAGAACAAGGAAGGAGCTTTCAGTTTGTACGCCGATCAGGAGGTGAAGCTCGTAGGATACACGACTTGTGGAGGATGTCCTGGGGGAAACGTTGAATACTGTATCGAAGAAATGAAGAAAAACGGCGCTGAAGTGGTTCACTTTGCCACAGGCATGGTCGTGGGTTATCCACCCTGCCCTCACATTGACCAATTGCGCGACTTTGTAAAGCAGAAATACGATATAGAAGTGGTTATCGGAACACATCCAATTCCACAGAAATATTACCTGACACACGAAGCCCTCGGAACCTGGAAATCGCCTGAATGGAAAGAACGAATCAAGCATGTACTGACAGATGAGCAGATACGATCAAAATACAATTGAACAAAAACCTTTTTCATTCTTGATATCTTGTAACGATCGATTTCACAGAACCCTATTTAGCCCTCATTAATACCGAAAAATAGGTCGATCGATCAATTACGGATAGAGTTGGTTTTTGTATAGCCGTGACTAGTTTACAATGCGACCGCCGGTCGCGCACGATTAGGTATGCTGTTGGATTCCACCAGCTTTGAAGACCTGATCATGCAACTTGATCAGGATGCAACAGGAATAATCTTGAGAGTACTCTTTCGCACCCTCAAGAAGTGCCAACGGGAAGAATGCGAGAATAGCCAGCAACATGACTGCAGTTCTTATTCTACGCAGCAGCTAAGCTTTGATATGTCCTTAAAGAACGACTGAGCCACCAGCTTAATCGCTTCCGCCATAGTCGGATAAACATGAACCATGTCAATAACATCGTTAAGCGTTAACCCGAACTTAACTGCTAAAGTTGCCTCATGAATTATCTCACCCGCCAGCGGAGAAACAACATGAACACCCACAATCTTGAGCGTGTTCGGATCAACTACCATCTTAATGACGCCCCTGGTGTCACCTATGATTTGAGGTTTTGCCACAAGCGACATTGGAATCGTCCTGCAAGCACACACATGAGCCTTTTCCATAAACTCTTTGTCAGTGTAGCCTACTTTCGCAACCTGCGGGTTTGTAAAAACGACACTGGGAACTTCCATAAAATTCAATGTGAGATTGGCATTTTCGAAAGCATTTCTGACCGCTATGTTTCCCATCTTCGCAGCTAGCGGTTCAAGCATCATCGGCGTTACACAGTCGCCCGCAGCGTAAACATCAGGATTGGTCGTTTGCAAGAACTCGTTTACCCTAACAAACCCCCTTTCAGTCTTAACTCCAGCCGCATCCAGCCCCAGCTGCTGCGTGTTCGGACTCCTCCCCGTCGCCATAAGAACCTGTTCAGCTTCAAACTCCCTACTCTGACCAGCAACGATGCATTTGACGGTCTTTACACCATTTCTCTCGTTGACTTCGCGTATCTCAACACTGGTATGGATTTCAATGCCTTCACCCCTTAGACACCTCGTCAGTTCCTCTGAAATTTCAGAGCTCATCCTCTGGAAGTATTCGAGAGCTTCTCTGCAAAACCGTAACTCTTGTGCCGAAATGAGAGTACATCTGGGCAAACTCGAGAGCCAGCGCCCTTCCGCCAAGGACTATCATTGATTTCGGAAGCCTCTTGAGGGTTAACGCTTCAACATTAGTGAGAAAATCGACTCTGTCAGCGCCTTCTACTTTGGTGATGTTTGGAGAAGATCCTGTGGCTATGAGGAACTTTTCAGCCTTCAAAACCTCTGAGCCAACTTCAACTTCATTTTTGGAAACGAAAACGCCCGTCCCTTGGAAATAAACAGTATTTGGTAGATTCTTGAGGACGTCGATGTATTTGGTTTGCCTCAGCTGCTTGACCAACTCGTCTGTTTGCACGATGACTTCTGCAAAGTCTAAGGAGCCTTCTTCGATCTTGAGCCCTTTGAAACGCTTGCTCTTTGAGTAGTAGTATTCATCTCCAACCTGCAGCAAACGCTTTGAAGGAACACAGCCAACGTTCACGCAAGTTCCCCCAATTGTTCCCTGCTCGATTATAGCCGTCTTTTTGCCCAATTCCGAAGATTTTATCGCAGCCGCAAATCCGGCGGAACCAGCGCCCAAGATTACAAGATCATAATTTTCCATTGCTATCTCCAAATTATCATACGAGTTTCGAAATTCATAAGCATTCGCCTAATGACATTGAGCGCGCGCCGGGCAGGCCGCTCTTAGCAGACAGGGCAAATGGACTTGCCCCCATTCGGGGCCTAATCCCCACCGACCCGTACCTGCTTGCCAAACCAAGAACCTGAAGAACAAACCAGAATTCAAAACATTTTGCGAGGATAGGTCTTGAACCCTTTGGGGTATGGGGACGGGTAGCCCTACCTTTAGTATAGCAATAGATGGACTCGACCCCACTTGGGTTCTAATTCCCTCGGTGTTAGTCCGATAGAAGTTTGAACCCTTCAAGGCATTAGCCCGACCGAGATGTTTTTGTATTTTTAGTGCACGTTAAGATTACACGCTCCAACGTTGGCGTGCGGATGAACTAATATGTAATTGAATATTGAATTATAGTAGATTCAAATGTTCAAAGAGTTCGGCGAACTACGACACATTGTCAATTTCAAAAGGGTAATCTTCCCGATCTCAATCGCATTTTTCATATACACTTTCGGCTGGGGAATTACGTCTCCTATCTTCTCAATATACGTGGAAAACGTCACTGGAAACCTGTTCCTGACCGGCCTTATCCTTTCGCTCACAACGATGATGGGGGTATTTCTCAACATACCATTCGGAATAATAGAGAACAGAATGAATGTAAAACGAGTTCTGCAGATAGTGTTGCTAATCTACTCAGCCCTTGCGCTACTCTATCCCGTGGCAGATACTTTTCTATCGCTGCTGTTGGTAAGCGTCACCAGAGGAGTTGCTTCATCCTTTTTATGGTTGACTTCGTGGGCATATGTTTTCGCTTATGCTGAGAAGAGTGTGAAAGGAAAAGAAGTTGGATTCTTTTCCAGCATGAACGATTTCGCCTCAGCTTTATCTCCAATTGTCGGCGGGCTTATCTCGATTCTCTCGTTCTTTCTGCCTTTCTATATGCTAAGCCTAACAAGTCTAACCACATTCATCGTGGTTTCATTGTACCTGAAGGAGACGCCCAAGTCCGAGAAAGTATCGTTAAACGTTCAGGTAACTACGTTGTTGAGTTACATGCGCAATAGCCGGTTCGTAAAGACTGTTTTTCTCATAATCGTGTTCTACGCTCTCATTAATGTATACTACTCGTTCCTTCCAATATTCCTTAACGGTGAAGGAATTGCTATTCCACTGATAGGCGTGATACTTACTGTAGCCCTTCTGCCTGCGGTTGTTCTTGAAGTGCCTATTGGAAATCTGATAGACAGACATGGAATACGGAAGACACTTGCTGTGGCTGCTTCCTTGACGACGTTGACTGCAGTTATGATGCCATTCTCAAATAGCCTATACTGCACAGTGGCGATTGTGACAGCCTTTACGATGAGCTACACGGTGATCTTCATATCGCTGTATTCAAGAATGTCAGACATAATGGGTGAAAGCAAAACCGCGATTACCGGAGCCATAGCTACATTCAAAGACCTGGGCTATACGCTTGGACCATTGGCAGCGGGCGCGCTGATGGGATTTATCAGCGTCAGAGATACCTTTTTGATAACAGGAGCAGCGTTCGCACTCTTAATACCTGTCGCCCTTCTGCTCCATGATTAACTCTTAGCGTTTCAGTCAACCCCTTTCTCTCTCTTCCTCGCGCTTCACAAAGAGAAACTTGGCCAAATAGTGCTAATATTGTATAGATTTTTAAGGCGTCGGGCTCCAAATGATGAATGGTGTAATGCAAACGAAGGCTGATGACAACAGAGACGAAATAGCGCGCACGCTAAGGATTTTTGGCGTAATCATTCTCGTCATTGGTCTGTTAGTGCCGGTTTGGCAAACTCTCAGCATAAACAATGATGCTCATTTTAGTGTGAAAGCAGACTTGTTAGCTGACGTGGGTTGGATCGCTGTGGGAATGGCAATTGAGTTCTTCGGCGTAGGCTTAATCATCCTCAGCGACAGAATAGCGAGGGCTATAAGCACAAACAAGCACCCACCTTATTTTTAGCGCGCGCGACATACAGTGGGCTGTTACCATCTCGTCTCTGTCCTCACAAAGAGATACTTTGCAAGATCGTTGATTGTGAGCGAGAACGTCGCAGTACAGAACGCCACAAACAGAGTCTCAGTCAATGGTACAGGTTTGAGGCCTGGAATTCCTGTTGTCGTCACTATCGTTGCAGCAATCATACTCAGCATCATTGCCGCCAGCAGGGTTTTGCTTGGTCTCGACTCCCAAAAATGCCCTCTTTCTCTAACGTTGAATATCAGGAACATGGCAAAATAGAACAATATTTCAAAACTGAACGTGTACAAGGTTTCTTCGGCTGCACTCAAATGGAACACGTTGAGTCCCACATATAGCAGCCCAAATGACTCGATTACAATCAACATGCTAAGCAGCAGCGACACTTTCACTATCCCAGTTATGTTCCAAGTGTTAGGTTTCTGTGACCATTTCAAATCGTCTGTAGCTAATGCTATCTTGACGAAGTCGGTCATGAAGAAGAGGAGAACTATGGCGAATGCCGACACGACATAACTACCTGTTAAGATAAAGGACAGGACCACGAAAATGGCAGTCTGCAGAGTTCTCACTATTTTGCTCAATACCCATGCAGATATTCTTTCGAAAATCACTCTCCCATTTCTGACCAAATCGACAATGCTGGTCAAACCCTCATTCGTCAGGACGACGCTGGCTGCGCTCTTGGCAACGTCTGTTGCAGTGTTCACAGCTATACCTACCTCCGCCTGTCTCAGCGCCGGAGCATCATTCACACCGTCACCTGTCATGCCCACAACCTGTCCTGCGGCCTGAAGGCTTTTCACGATCGCGTATTTATCCTCAGGATATATCTCAGCGAACCCATCGCTCTTCTCGGCTGCCTGCGCCGCCTCAATCGCGTTTTCCTTTACGAATTCTTTCAGGTCCGCAGCTCTAATCACCCGTTCGCCGAGCCCAACTTCAGCTGCAACTTCCTTCGCTATTGCAAGAGCGTCTCCTGTCAGCATCTTCACTGATATCCCTAGATGCTTGAGCTCCTGTATCAGCTGCTTCGAATCAGCCCTGGGCATGTCATAAAGAGCCACCAAACCGACGATATCAGGACACTCGTGATCATGGGCTCGTGCGACTGCCAAGGTTCTGTAACCTTTCTCGGCAAACATGCTCATCCGTAATTCCAAGTCTCTTACAGAGTCGTCATGAAGCCCGCAAGCTTTGGCTATGATGCTGACGGCTCCCTTCATAACCTTGAATTGACTGTTGTCTCCTTGTACTGAGGCTTCGGTTCTTCGTGTTTTCGCGTCAAAAGGAACAAAATCCCTCTGGACAAACGAAGAAACGGGCAAATTCTCCAACTTGGCCTTGACAATAAAGGCGTTATCTATAGGATCCTGGTTAGCCTCTTGAGAAGCCAGGGCCCCGTACAGTATTACATCTTTCTCAGTAAACCCATTCAAGGGAATTACTTTCGCCACTGAAAGCTTATTCATCGTTATTGTGCCAGTCTTGTCGGCGCAGAGCACACTCATCGTCGCCGCATCCTCAGAAGCGCTCAACCTAGTCACCAGTACGCCTTTCTTGGCCAACTCCATAGAGCCCAGCGCCATGCTGACAGTGAACATCGCCGGCAAGGCAACAGGTATTGCAGACAATAACAGAACCAGGATTATTGGCAGCACATCCAAAAGACTGATATCCTCAAACGCTGAAACGGCCACAGCCACGATGATCAACGAAGCAACTATAACCAGAAGCCACTTAACGACGTTGGAGATGACTTCTTCCATGTGCAGTTTTGGCCTTGCAAGCTGAACTAACTGCGCAGTTCTTCCGAAATATGTTTTCAGCCCGGTTGAAACGACGATGCCGTTAGACTCGCCTCTCTTGACAATGGATCCCGAATAGAGAACGTCACTTGGCTTTTTGTCTATTGCCATTGACTCCCCTGTCAAGGCTGATTGGTCAACTCCCAGCTCGCCATCTATTACTTTTACGTCGGCTGGCACGAAGTCTCCGGACCGCGTTCTGATTATGTCGCCAGGAACTAATTCTCTCGCGGCCAAGTTTCCCCAAGAACCGTCTCTGAGAACTCTTGCGTTGACTTGCAGCTTTTGTTTCAGCGATTCTACTGCGCCTGATGCTCTCTGTTCCTCCTCAAAGCCCAGTATCGAATTGAAGACAAGAAGCCCGGTCACGATGTACAAGTCTGAGTATCTGTGGAGGAACCATGAAAGAACTATTATGATTTCAAGCATCCATGCCGTGAGACCCCAGAACTTGCCTGCAAACGTCCTCAGTGAGTTAGCTTTTTTCTCAGGGATTTCATTGTATCCATACTGTCCTAGTCGGGTCGCAACTTCATCCGACGAGAGCCCACGGGTCAGATTAGACTGCAGAGATTTGATTGTATTCTCTGGCGTCATCTCATTGAAGTCTAAGGTCTTCTCGTTCAAATCTGAACCTTCTGTCGGACGTTCACTCCCAGATTACGTCATTCAAAAATAGACACCTTTTCTTAATAAAAAAGGGATAGGTCAGTAGGTTTCTTCGGATAGCACTACAGGGTTTTCGCGACTTCGCTGAAGGGTACGACTGGTCTTACGTCAACTGCCATTTGACCAAAGAACTTTGAAACCGTCAGGGCACTGTCGGCATCTATAATGAAGAAACCCTTATGATCGGTACTCTTGTCTTTTGGGCAACTCATATAGGCTCCAACTATTTTGAGACCCGACTTCCTAACGTTCTCATCTGAAAAGAGCATTTTGATCATTGTTTTTCCTTCAGGCGTTAGTAACGGACATTTTGAGGCTTGATGGGTATGGGTAGCTACGAACAGCAAAGACTCACCTCCTTCTTGTACTTCCGCATTAAACATTATGTTCTGACTATTTGGGCACTACTTCGAATTCCACTTTTAACGGTATAGGTTCTTTGAACACAGATAACACAGGGCAGTTTGCTTCCGTTCTTCTCCAAGCGCCTTCCAATAGTTCTTTTCTTGCCGTGGCAGAGACTTTGGTCTTAATTGTCACTCCCGTCAGTATTGGAGAGTCGGCTGGTTTTTCGGCTTCTACGACGGTCTCGACTTTGCTGAGTTCGATCTTGCTCTGTTTGCAGACATCAGCGAATATCGTCACTGCACAATCTGCCAAGGCCATCAGAGCCAATTCTATGGCAGTCGGACCAGTATCGTTGCCACCTGCAGGAGTGGAAAGGTCGCAGACCACACTGTGTGTTCTGCCGTTGTCAACCACCGAACGAACATTCTCAATCCATTTGGCTGTAGTTTTGTATTTGGGCACTGCATTCACCATCATGAACGACATCTGAAACAGAATTTAAGGCTTGTGCAATAGCGGGGGCGAGCGTTCATGAATCGTATATTCCGCCCTTTTTGGTGCTCTTCCTAGAGCCTATCCCTGGATTCTTCAAATATACGATGCAGGCGCTTCTGATGATGTCTGTCCTGTTCGTCTTGAGAAGCTCAGCTACCCTGTCGATGCGATCAACCAGCTCCTCTTCGAGTTTACATCCTACTCGTTTCTTCGCTCTGCCTCACTCCAAACATCAAGAGATCGATCACGCTGCGAAACATAGTCCTGCATACTCCTCTAGCTCTCAGGAACAAGGTGCTCAGAGCCTTCTAGGCTCAAGAATTTCTTTAGAGCCCAGTGAGATCCTCTAAATCAACGTGCAAGCCTTGAACCTGCCCCTCCAACTTCTTGAGCGCGCGCGCCAAGGGCGAAACGAATATAGCGCAAAGTAATAATATGACAACTGGCAAGGTTTAGAGTACCTCTGGCTTCAAAGGCTTGAAAAAAGTGAGTTAGGGGATACTTGCGGGGTTGCCCTAGCCTGGTAGGGGGCAGGCCTGCTAAGTCTGTGGTCAGAAATGGCCGCGTGGGTTCAAATCCCACACCCCGCGCCAACTAAAACTTCAAATCGGGAAGACCCTTCTTCATGTTCTAAGGAGAGAACTTTGGGAATCTACCGCTACGAAAGGCGCCTCGAGCTGGCCATTGAAGGAAAAGAGGGAATCAAGAAATCAAGGCAGATCATTCCAGGGAACAAGAGGAGGCTGCTCGATTATGCTGAATATCTCAAGGCCACCGGAAAGAGCCTTCCACGTCAGGACAAGTTGATGCGGACTCTGAAGATCTTCGCAACTCTGTTAGGGCCCATATCCTTCAAGGAAGCAACGAAAGAGAATATGGTTCAAATATTGGCGAAGGCTGAAGACCGCTGGAAGTCTGAGCTGTCCCAGAAAGGCAGGCCTGGACCAGCGTCTGACTACACGCGAAGAGATTTCCAGGAAATAATCAAACAATTCTATGCATGGCTCTTCGATGTTGAAGATCCCCGGCACGAGGGATATCCGAAACCTGTTAGCTGGATCCATTCCAAGGCTCCAAAACAGAAGCGCATCTAGAGAGGAGAAGAAGGGGAGTTTGCGGGAGAAAACAGGAATACGGTTCCGGATATCTGAACCTTCAGAGGACTAATAGCTTTCTAGAGTATTAAAGTTTCTTCTTGACTGTTATTTAGAAGATAACGGGAGAGATCTCCATTTGGGGTCGGGTTCAAATCCCAGCGACCCCACCACTCACAAATCGATCGATCGTGGGATTTCCATTGGTCCCTGATCTAGGTTCCACGTCACGTCTTGTTCTATGCAAGGTCAGTTTGCTATCGGAAATTCGGAGCGCTCTAGAGTGCGGACTTCCAAACGTAATATAGGCGGATAACGATTGTTTACATTCATCCTTCAGAGGTCTGTGAATGGTAACCCATCTTTCTGTGAGATTGTGCTGGCACGATTCTGGTTGGAACGGGAGAATCTGCAAAAAGCCTGAGAGAAATAGGTTTTGCGTATGCCTCGACCATATTCGAGAGGTAAAAGACAAGGATTTCGAGAACACGATTGAGATCCCAAACAGAGGAAAGCATCTATCAGAGTTTGACTATGAACGAATAAGGCCTCCATGTCGAACAGAGGTCTGTGTCTTCTCAGACAAGGGCTATCCTGTCAGACTGGAGCATCCTTTGAATGGAGTGGTCCCAGGATACGAATTGGATCCCTGCGTTGTCGATTCTGTTCCGTTTTCTTTCTGTCTTGCGCCATACAGATGGATGATGGTAGACAATTATGAAGGAATCTTGAAAAAAGAGAATCTAGAATTGAGGGAACTTACCAATGAAGACAAATTCTACTTCACAGGCAAGAAAATTAGAAAGAAGACGTGGATTGACAATGTGCACTTACAGGAAGTGCTACTGAACTGTTTCTGGAAACCATTAGAAGAGAAAAAATCTTTGGTGGCATTCTACGTGAACTCCACTCCAGCTGCTGAAGACAAGAAGAGAGTCATCGTAGGCCTAGGTAGGCTTGAGAAGAAATACAAAATGTCACTTTTTGGAACAACTGATCAGAAACCGGGACCAAATTACGCTTGGCAGAGGCAACTAAGCCACAATTATCCACAAGAAGGGTTTCGACTGCCCTATCAAGAGTATCTCGAGCAGGGCCTGGACACAAAAGAAATTCTTGTCACTGTACCTAAAGAGTTTGAGGACCAATTCAAGTTCGTCACGGAACACGTTTCTGACGACGCCATGCTTTCTGTCTTAGAAAAAATAGGCAATTCTTTGGAGGTTATAGTGGATGATATTGCCAAAGGAAAAGTGAAGTTGACAGAAGACTGGAGCAGACATAGGCTTTGGTTGGAGAAAGTAATCGAAGAGCTTTGGGAAAACAGAGGTCAGCATCCAGGCATTGGGAGTGTTCTTCAGTTCCTCGGATTCAACAGAGGAATGACCTATCATAGAGAAATACTTGCTCCGCTGCAAAAGCAGAATCTGGACATATTGCAGCATGCGACAGACATATTGGATGGAAAGGAAAACCCTGAGGATCTCTACCGAGATGATTACGTCAATGCAAGAGCGAAATGGAAAGCATATTCTTCGGATCCGAGTCGTCGAGAACTATTGATATTGCTTATGAGAATGGAAATCTCGGAAGATCAAGTGGAGAGACTAATGAAGGATGATTTGAGGCTGAGGTCAGGGCTTAAGGCTGATATAGGGAATATAGTCGGCAATCCGTACCTGATTGCTGAGAACGACAAAGGCCTCCTAGATGAAAAAGGGCATGTCATTTCTGAAAGGATATCCTTTGACATAATAGATCATGCGATGGTTCCTGCTTTCAATTTCAAGGGGAGGTACAAGCCTGACGATGATAGAAGAGTCAGAGCCATCATGATTGGGGAATTAGGGAAGGCGGCAGAAGAAGGAGACACTCTACTCAGCATGAAGGAACTGATGGACAAAATACATAACCGTTTTGAAGGAGACAGGCAGTGTAGACCTGACCTTTTTCTCATCAAAGCTAATAGCAGCTTCTATGAATCGCGTCTTGAATTCTTTGGCGACAACGACGAATTTATCGCGTTGAAGGAGATGAGAGATGCTGAAAGGCTGGTTTCTCAGAAAGTCATGGAACTTCTGCTCGTGGAGTACCGGGAAAAAAGCCCAAGCTGGAACTTGATAATGAATAGACGCTTCGGCGCAGTCAAAGACAAATTCGAAGAAACAGCGAGAGTCGAGAAGAATAGTGCCCTCGAAACTCTATTCAGGAACAAGTTTTCGATTTTGACAGGCAGAGCAGGAACGGGGAAGACCGAGGTCGTGAGTCTACTGATAGAAGGGATATTCGAAGAAGAGAATGCTGGACCCAACGATTTCCTGGTTCTTGCTCCCACAGGAAAAGCCAGAGTGAGACTTAAGAAGAATTTCAGCAGACTCAGAAACCTGTCCGCGATTGAACCAAAGACTATTCATCAACACCTTAACGAACATAGTTGGCTTGATGCCAATTTCGAACTTAGAGAGAGCGGGGGGACGAAAACGCATGCAGGAACAATAATAGTTGATGAATGCTCAATGATGCCTGTCAACTTGCTTGCGACCTTGATAAAATCACTTGAGCTGAACAATGTAAGAAGACTCATACTTGTTGGAGATCCCAATCAACTACCACCAATCGGACCGGGGCGCCCTCTAGATGACATAGTAAACTGGCTGAGGGACACAAATGAGAGGAAGAAGCACATCTCGAATCTAGCGGTACGAATGAGACAGGGATTGAAGGGAGCCGAAAGTAAGAGAGGCGAAAGTGTTTGCCTGCAATTAGCAGACGGCTTCTTACGAGACTTCAAGTCGAAGGACATTGAAGAAGTCTACACTCTCATAAATCGGAGCTTGCTAGACAAGACTGATGATCTGTTTTTCTCAGAGTGGAAAGACTATGACGAGCTTGTGCGAAACCTAGATCAGGTTCTAGAAGAGATTGGCGTAACTGACTATAATTCCTACAGAAAGAGTGTTGGACTAGATGACGGAGATCTGAGCAAATGTGAATCTTGGCAGGTATTGAGTCCTCTGAAGCACAGAGAAATAAGTGGAACCATATCGCTTAATAGCTATCTCCAAAATAGATTTCTGGCAAGGACTCTTACGAAATGCAGAGCTCGTAAATTCAATGAAGATATGGGGAGAAGATATCCATCACCGTTTGGTAATACAAAAGATGTAGTAGACGAGGACAAAGTCATTCAGACTCGAAACACACGGCAAATAAAGTGCTCACCACCGAAAATGGACCGATACGTGGCCAATGGCGAAATAGGAATAGCCAATTTCCCCTGGACAAAAAACGTTCTCAATGTAGTTTTCTCAGATCAACCGATGCACCAATACACTTACTATGATGGAGAGGGAGAGCAAAGTGTTGAATCAAACCTCGATCTGGCCTATGCTATAACGATTCATAAATCTCAGGGAAGCGATTTTGAGAAGGTAGTAGTGATCATCCCGGAAAGGGCCTTCAACATTTCCATGGAAATGATGTACACTGCCCTAACTAGATTCAAAGGTGCACAGGGGAAAACATATCTTCTTGTTCAAAACGGAATCGAAACTCTAGAACACTACAGACATGCCAGCAGTTCCGAAACTGACCAAAGAAACACTTACTTATTCAAGATAACAGTCAGAGATGACGTCGAAAACATCCCATATGCGGAGAACAGAATCCATAGAACCAAGAACGGCTTTCTAGTTCGTTCCAAATCAGAAGTCATAGTAGCCAATGAACTCATAAATGCAGGAATATCATTGACAGAGAAAGATTATGAAAGTAAGATATACTCCAAAACTGACCCTTATGATTACAAACTACCTGATTTCACTTTCGAATACAATGGAAGAAAATTCTATTGGGAACACCTTGGAATGCTTTCATTGGAGTCATATAGGAAATCGTGGGAAAGAAAGAATCAATGGTACAAAGAAAATGGCTATGCGGAGAACCTAATAATTTCTCAGGACGGACTCGATGGCAGTATTGATTCCAAGACCATAGATAGAATTATCGAAGAAAAACTGAGCATGGGAAAAGGCCCGAAAGAGCCAGCTAAGAAGCCGGGGGTTCCCAGGAAAGTGAAGTCCAACGTGCGCAAGAAGAACTAGTCATACAGGCTACCATTGGCGCGACGAACTAGTGAACAACCTCCTCCATTATGCAAGAGATGGAATCGACCGAAGGTCGTTGAATGACGCTGTGCGGGATTACGTACCTTCCTTCTTTCCTATTGATATTCCTCCGGGGAGTGGCGCAAACTGGTTGTCCACTCGTCCCATGTTCAACGTGTGGTGGAGGGAGGAAATAGAAAAGATAGGCAACGATCTGGCAATTGAATCGTCCCTTGATGATAAGAAGGTCAAAAGGATCTTCAAAGAGCACAAATGGGAAGTAGACCAGTCTGTCGAAGGAATCGGGATCTCAGATAAACGTGGAAAGTGGAAGTATGATGCATATAGGAACAGAGTCGCCATTGAAGTTGAACTGAGCAGCCGCAGCCAAGTGTTCAAGGATTCTTTCAAGTTTCTGATTGGGCAAGCAATGTCTCAAACTGACGTCGGTGTCATAATGGTTCGGAGGGAATTGATTGGAAGGAAGCCCTATTTTGGAAGTGTCCGACGCGATTGGCACGCAATTTATACCACATTGCCTATGCTAAACATGGCCTTTTACGGGTTTTAGAAGTCGAATCCCGGGGCGAAGCTCTCCAATACAGTCACACAGACAAGCGTGAATTCGCAATGGTTATCTGCAACTTGCCCTTATCGAACATAGTTGGTTGAGCGCATGTGCCGACTTTTAGCAATGGCTTGCAACAAGGAAACAAACCTGCTATACTCATTCGGCAGACTTTCAGAGATCGCCAAGCAGTTCTCACACAAAGACGGCTGGGGAATCACTTGGTTGAACCAAGACAATCGTTTTGAGCTGCACAAAGGGCCAAAACCTATATGGGAAAGTCGGAGTGCTCAAAACCATGTTCAAAACGCCCGTAGCAAGCTGATCGTAGTTCACGCTAGGAAAAGTCTGAAGGATGACGCAAGTAAGAAGAGAGCACATCCTTTCAGGCAAGTTTTCCTTGACAAAGAATGGATATTCGCCCATAATGGCGGAATAGAGTCTCCTGCGCCTAAAAAGTGCAAACCCAGGAGTGACGTGGATAGTGAGAGATTCTTCTGCTATTTGATTGATACTATGGAAGAGGTAAACAGAAATATGGTTTATGATGAGAAAAGACTGGTTATCGAGGCTCTGAGACATGCGCTCAAGAAGGCGAAAATAGTAACAGCACTAAATTTCATAATGGCTAACCCCAGAAATCTCTTTGTCTTCAGATATCACGTTAAGAATCCTGATTATTACAACGTTCTCTATTTGACAAGGTCTTGGCAAAGTACGAAGGGGGCAGAATTAGGCAAAGAGAAGGGGGAGATTGCGACAATATTCAGCTCACAACGATTGTCAACGAATGAGATATGGCACCCTCTCAAGAACGCTCATTTGGCCATTGTGCCGATAGGTGAACCTGAGAAGCTGGAAATAGTATCCATCTGAACCCCCATTTAGAACGCGCTATTCGTCAAATCATTTCATCCAACAACTGCGCTCGCGTCGAATCGCTCACACAAAATAATCAAGTGAAATAGAGATCGTACATTGTATACAGCCAACCATAGCTTTGGTCACAAAGCTTAGCAAAGGCTTCCGAGCTTTCGGTGGTTTTCGCCCATTCTATGCAATTCTGCATTTGGCCATATTGATTTGAATCCTTTGTCAACACGGCGGTACAAAGCAGAGCCCTGATGTACGCGCCTTTCTGTGCTACATCATGAACAGAAAGGAAACGTTGTTTCCATTCATCTAGTCCTATATCTATTCCATCAAACGCCAAAATGTTCCTCATTCCAGGAAGCATCGTCAATATATATTCGACATCGCCCCCAAGGTAAATCGAAAGCCATCCACTCTCATCTAGGTTGTTTAGGATATGGCTGAAGTATTCCTCAGGGAGAAAACCCGTAGTGGTTTCGATATTCATAATAGGATTTTCTGGAAAGTCTCCTCTGTAAGTTGACCAGATGCCTGCGCATCGGTATCGAATCAGAGGAATTATGTAGTCCTTCCATAATGTGCCCTCAATACCAGCCTCTAATTGACTAATTGCATCTGAGATACCCATTCGCCGCTCTCTCTCATGGGTCAAGAGTCGCCTAGCTATCTCAATTAGAAGGCAAGCTTTCTTGTTTTGCACTCTCGGTGACCACATAAGCGGTGGTGATTTTGATGATATTTCTTGAACCAGTTTTGAGAAAAGTCTAATCTCGGAAAAAAGGTCTTTTCCAAATAGCATAAAATACAACACTCCTCCAACGGAATAGGCGTCTGTTTTGTCGTCTGCCTTCAATTCAAAAAGGTACTCAGGTGCAGCATATCTAATTGTACCAAGAAATTCGTCGGAAGATGTGATCGTAGCGTCTTTCGAGTTTCTTATTACGCCAAAATCCATTATCTTTAGAGAACCGTCTTTCAAAACCATAATATTGTCAGGTTTGATGTCACGATGAACCCAACCGTTCTTGTGAAGAAAACTCACTCCCTTGACTATCTGACGAAACAAGCTGATCATTTCTTTCTCTTCTGGAACTCCAAAAATCTCAACGTACTTTCTTAGAGTGAATCCTTCCAAAAACTCCATTACCAGATAAGGTCTTTCAGTCTCTGCTCCCGCATAGCTTCCAATCGCAAGGGTCTTGACCAAATTGGGATGTTGTATCTCCAAACCTGCTTCAAGCTCTCTTCTTATCCTCAAAGACTCTTTGGGGGAGTCCAGAATAGCAGGTTTGTAGATTTTAACAGCAACTTGAGCTCCTTCGGGAATACCTTTGAAACTGCGAATAGCTTTTGCCCGGTAGACTTCTCCGGCAGCACCTTCATTCAGAAAACTCACCAAAACTAACTCATTGTTTAGAATCAAGCCCTCTAAGCGCATTTTGAAACCTCATTGTGTGTGTCTGTGAGAACGCTAATTGTTGGGTGAGTCATAAAGCATATGATAATCCCTCGTCGATTTGAGTTTTGTCTAAATCCTACTCGCCTGAAGGGATCTGCTGGATATCTCCAATGCAATGTGGAACGGCTTGTTATTCACCCTAGCTCGCGCGGTTCAAACTTCTTCATGAAAAGACCAAGTGAGCAATTTAAACGAGTGTGTAAATCTACTCGACCCCACCACGATCGATCAATTGTAAATCCACTAAGCTATCTCTCTTACCCATTTGCTGGAACTGCCTCGAAAGCAAGCTCGTACGGTTGCCGAAAACTCTGAGGGGGGTTGGATGAGCTCATTCATTTCCAGAACTATCATCTCGAATTCTTTCTTACCTGCGGCCGATCCATTTTGGTATTTTTCAAATGCCTTATCACCTTTTTCTATCAATCGCAAACAATGGTTCCAGAGGCATCGAGATTCAATCCTTGGCAGACAAAACAAAGAAGCTAATATAGAGAAGCTAGCCAAGTCGTTGCCAGGCAGTTCAAGCTGGTCGATCTTTTCTGATAAATCAGGCATTTTACCTGAAAACATGTGCGCTTTAAGATTAAAACAAGTAGAACACTGCAACAATAACAACACTTAAGAAAACAGTTAGCCTTATCTCAGAACAGGCGATTCAATGCTTCATGAAGTGCCCCTTAGAGGAACTCTGAAACATTACGATCCTGAGCTTTCCGGGAGACTTCCGAGGATTGAGAGAAGTGCAAAAACCCTACTAAGCTATACTCATGGTAAGTTTCCATACTATACTCCCCACAATTTTTCTCACAGCCTCAATGTTGAAAAGAACTTAGATTGGATGATAGGTGACAACGTCAAAAAGGAAATGAACGCTATAGAGATTTTTTTCCTACTTGTTGCTGCTTGGATGCACGATTGGGGGATGATAGGCAAGCCTAAAGAGAACTGCAAGGAAATAAGGGAAGCCCATCATTTGAGAACTGAAAAGAATTTTCAAAAGATGTATGACAAACTGTTTTTGTCCGAGCACGAAGGGAGGATCATTGGAAGGATCTGTAGAGGGCACACAAAAGAAGATCTGTACGACAAGGATTTCGACGATCAAGTTTTTGGTAGCAATATTAAGATTAGAGTGCGATTCTTAGCTGCAATCTTAAGAATTGCAGATGAATGCGACGTGACTTGTAACAGAACCCCCGAGATAGTCTACTATAGCTTAAATCCTTCAGGCAAGTCTGAAGAGGAATTCAAGAAGAATTTGAGCATTAGTGGAGTTGGACGACTAGAGGAAAAGCACAAGATCTACATTTTCGGCGTAGCGAAAGACCCTAGGGGGGCTAAGACGCTCCATGAATTGAGAGACAAAATTCAGCAAGAGCTTGACACCGTGAAAACCATTCTAGCCGCGTACCAAGTACCTTTTGATAGTGTTGAACTAAAGCTTGAGAGTCGAGGTTTCATTGATAAACCCATCGGTTTCGAAGTTAACAAGAAAAAACTGATAGAATTACTGATTAGTGAGCACCTCTACTCCAGAAATGATGTGGCGATCAGAGAAATGCTACAGAACGCTGTTGACGCGTGCAGATTGAGGAAAAGTTTCGAACCAGATTATTCCCCTGAGATTCGCATATACAGAGATAGAGACAAGCTTATTGTAGAAGACGACGGCTATGGCATGGATTTCGAAACTGTCAAGAAACACCTGTCTTCAATCGGGTCAAGCTTTTACACTTCTGAGGATTTTAAGAAGCTAACGGAAAAGGCCAAGTTTGATCCTATCAGTAGATTTGGAATAGGTGTTTTGTCATATTTCCTCATAGCCAGAAGTGTGACTATAGAGACCAAAACAGAAGGAAAGAAGCCTTGCTGCTTCATAATAGGGGATATTCAAGAAGAATGGCGCTACGAGGAAGGCTCAAGGGAAAAATCGGGTACCAAGATCACTCTTTTTTTGAACAAAGATGGAAAGAAGATAGATGTGGGCAAATCTCTTCTTCACTACGCAAAAGCCATTGAAATTCCTATTCGAATATTCCGGAAAAGTGGAGAAAAGATGGCTTTCACCCCAAAGTGGGATGCTAGGATGGAAGAGATTGACCCTTTTCTTGTGGGAGAGGAAAGGAACAGGTGCACAATTGAATCCATCTTCCTAAGGACAGATTCGTTAGATGTAGATATCTACAGATACGATAACATTCCTGAGGGGCAGAACTTTTTCTTAGCGAACCAAGGCATTTTCGTTAATAGCTGTAGTGTTTCTCTTTTAGGATTAAAAGAACACAGCTTTATCATACTTATCAATTTGAAAAAAGATATGATGGACTTAGAAATCTCTCGAGAGAGTGTTGTCAACAATCAAAGATTTGCGATGGTTGTCAAAGAACTGAGAAAACTGCTGCTCACATACTTAGAAACCAGAGTTCAGAAAGAAGCAAAGCTGAAAGGTAATTCTTCATTCGAAGAGGCTATGCTTTTTCACAGAACCTTGAACGAGTTCTTCGGACACATCTACGTCTACGATCATGAAGAAGAAGAATTCTTGGCTGAATTCTTCGGCGATAAGACTAGATATCCAGTAATTTACAATACAGGCGTACGCTTGGTTAGACTCAATGACATATTTCGGGACAAGTCCATCACGAAGGCCTACGAATATCCTTTGCTCTTTGAACCTGAAGACGTCGAAACATCTATTGTTAAAAATCTTTGTCAGAAAACTAATGTAAAAGATGAAGCGATAGTCATCAATCCCTGCAAAATTACCTGGAGCATTTCAAGATTCAAAAATCCTATCTCTCCTGTTCATTACTTCTCTATTCAAGAGAAAAAGCTCATTGAGAAAACGAGCCTATCAGCTATAATTCAGAGAGGAAGATATACAGAAATTGAGACTCCTTTAGATTCTTTACTACCTTCATGGTGCTTTTTTGCAAAACTTCCCAAGGAAACCCGAGGATTAATACTGCAGGTTAAACCATTCGTATTGAGACATGACTTGCCTCCTGGATATAGCGGGCATCAATATCCCCTCTGGGAAGCACTGTGGCTGAGTGAAGAGGAACTATTGGGTTTTTCACCCTACTATTCGAGCTATTACAAAGAAGAGAAGAAGAGAATAGTGGATAATCTAGTTTCCCAACCAAAGTTTCTTTTCGACGCTTCTGACCCGATGATCTTATTGTTACTAAAACACGAAAAGGATGTTCTTTCAGATGACAAGATCAAGAACTTGGTGGTTCTTTATTTCAAGATTCTTCTTTTGAGCCAACTTGAGTATCATTTTTCCGCTTGGCGTCATTTTAGATCGTTCTTGGAGAGAATTATCCTTTCAGTGATTAAAGAGGAAAGAGAATACCAATGCCCAGAAGAGAGATCAGGTGAAACCGCATTAGATGTCTTTCGTATTCTAAAGGGCTATTATCCTCTTAACTGTTACGAAAAGAAATAGGCAGAACACTATGAACTTGCGGGTTTGTGGACCCGAACCAGTTTGAGTAGGGAACGGCTAGGCTCATAACGTGCAAAAGAAGAGAAGAAACTAGCTATTCCAGCACTGCTTCTATGAACACTCTATGACTCAAGCTTTATTTAGTGAAATACGCCTTTGGTGGGGTAGCTAAGGCCAATGCCCACGATTGGACGCTTTTCATGCTCTTCGACGCGTTAGCTGATGCTAGTGTTCCCGGTAGCTCGGTAGTGCTCTTCCTTTCTGGCTGGTTGTGTATAGCTTTTGCATGTAGCGTTTTTCATCAAAACCCCGACTTTTGTACATTTCCAAATCGTCTCTGATCATGCACTCGATGAGTTCCGACTTACTAAGATCTTGGACGCTGTGAAGGTCTAGTTCATTGTAGTGCAAGACAGTTTTACATAATCCGAGTTCCTCCCGGCTCTTGTGTTCGAAAATCTTCCTTAACCGTTGGCAATATGGCACTTGCGGGTCTTGTGATTTCAGCTTTTCAATGGTTTGTGTATCATACATTGGCCCTACTCTGCGTTTCTTGTCGCCAATTGTCTCGAAACGCATGGCGAAGAATCTGTCTTCGTTACGTTTTCCCTTTTTTCTTTTTTTGATTCTTCCTTTCTTCATGGTTTCCCTCCTTGGCGGGGTTTTCTTTCTCCAGAGATTCGTTAGGTCTGCAAACCCCGCAGTCTATCAGATCACTTTCTCGGGTTGCTAAAGCGTTAATTTCCCAGCCATCTCGCCCACCCACCAGTATTAGTCTATCATAGGCTCTTAAGAATAATTATGTCCAGCATCCAACAGGCGGGGAACCTAAGTTTCAAAGGACCCGCCGCCTGTCTATGTTCATTTTCGCAATTCCGAATTTCGATTTATTGGAAAAAAACGCAAGTCTTCAGTCTATCCTTAACAACAGAAACGCATCTAGAGAGGAGAAAAAGGGGATTTTGCGGGAGACATCTCCACTTTAACCAGAAACACCTCCCCCGACCACTCCAATGAACCTTTTCTTGACCTCGGCAAGTGGTACGAAAGTCTCACAAGACAAAGTCTACGGAGATTCTGTCGCTAAATCTTTCTTTTATACCTTTGCAGTCAAGGAACTTGTTTAGCTTTGCAGCCGCTCTGGGTCGAAACCCGATTTCTTCTTGTTCTACACTGATACTTTCAGTGTGAATTTCGCGAAAGATGTTCAATAGAGTCTGGGCGTCCTTGTTTCTCTCTGTATGTTTAAGATACAATATCAGCTTGATCGCTTCAACCCATCGTATACTATTCAAGGCAATCAGGTCAATTTTTTTGAGAATTCTGAACTTTCGTTCTAGTGTGGTTTCTTTTTGATTTTGATACTGCCTTATTAGAACCCTTGTGGATTCATTCGGGTTGGACCGATTGCATGTGTCTGGTTTGTGCCATTTCATTCCTAGATTGAGGGGGGTATATTGTCTCCTGTCATAGATACACAACTTCTCAATCCAATAGTTACTCCACTCTCCCTTAGAGACGCATTCCAAGATGGTCCTAATCGTAGGACGCAAACTCGGCTCGGATGCAAGCATTTCGATGCAAAGGTTACGAAGAATTTTCTTCAAGTAGTGATGGTCACTGGTCTCACTAAGTTGATCTATCTCACCATAATCAGCATCAAATCCCTCCTTTATCGCCAATACCAGATTAGAAAAGCGCTTGATCTCAGAAAAGATGGGCTTGCCAACGAGCATGTTAGACAGGATTGTTCCAATGGAATAAATGTCGGTTTTGTAATCGTATGGCTCACCAAAAAGAAGCTCAGGAGAGGAATTTCTGATAGTGCCAACAAACTTGTCTGATGGCGTTATTGTAGCAAGCTTTGTTGGCTTGGATACTCCATAATCCATAATCTTGACCATCTCCCCATTCAATATCATTACGTTCTCGGGTTTAAGGTCGCGATGAATGATATGATGCTCATGCAGTGTTGTCACACCTCTGCAAATCTGGGTCAGAATGTCAATGGTTAGTCTCAAGGCAAGTGGGTGCTTTCTTGCAATAAAAGAGGCAAGAGTTTCGCCTTCTAGGAATTCCATTACTAGATACGTGCCATTTAACTTGTCTAGATCAATGGAAGCATCGTAGATTCGCATAAGGTTTGGATGGATTATTTTGCTTCCTATCTTGCATTCTCTTTTTATCCTAAGAAGCTGATGCGGTTCGCGGAGAATCCATGGTTTGTAGAGCTTTATCGCGTATTTCCTTCCTCTAGACACCAAGTTCTTGTTTTCTAGAGCTGTACACGAAAAGACGTCCCCGGCTGCTCCTGAATTCAGATAAGCCATAAGATGATAATTGCCAATTTTGTCTCCGGGTTTAAGATCCGTATCTTTGTCTGTTCGCATGCTAACCACGCTAATCCTCGTACAAACCATGAACTTCCAATGTATAATAGTTTTGTTCGTGCATGCTGAGTGATAAAGAAAGAGAAAGAGGGAGTTGTGCGGGAGATATCTTCCCATAGTACAAGGAGATGCGGCGGGACACAGGAACTCTGAAATCCATGGTTTTGGGATCGGGACCTGGTGTAATCCACAGTATTGAACAGCTGGAGTCTTTGGTCGCCAGCCAAAAGCAAATAACGGAAGATCTTAGGAAACATGGACTCGTGGCTCAGTTTCATGGAAAGAGATAGGGCTTCTTAAGTGGCAACGTTATGGAGGTAGCATTTTGCCTTTCTTGTAACTAAGACAACTGTAAGTGTGGAGATTCCTGTGGCGGCTAGAAATAATGTCCAGGCTGGAAATTCAGGGATGACGTTTCCATCCTGCAAAGTTTCTAATGTGTAACTGAAATGGGTGTCATGCGGATAATCTAAGAGGTATGCGTCATTCTTTCCGTCTGCAGACCCTTGCACGGGGCTAGCACCTATGACATACGAAAGGACGAGAGCTGATGCTTGTTTGTAAAGAGGACCCCAGCGTCCATCAGCGGGGTTAGGGTTGATGTCGATGATGACATCATCAAGATGCCATCGAGCAACAATTGTAATCTTTGCGTTTAGCCCTATCCAAGAGTCGTCAATCGAGAACTCCAAAGGAGGGATTTGAGAAAGATACCTGCTACAGTTAGTCCTCTTTTCGTCATAATAACTCACGGAAGGAATTTCCAATTCAACAGCCAAGATGTAGTCATTTTGTATCCAGCTGTCGGGAACAAAGCTGGGAAATCGAACTCTAAAACTGAAGCTTGGCGAGGCATATGCCACGTGAAACTGTGCGCCTAGGCAATTGAGACTTATAGCTGCAACTAAGATCAAGATGCCTATTGCCAATACTTTTCGCATTTGGACCTTCTTTTTTATCCTTTGAGTCTCCTTGTTTTTGAGTTTTGCATTTGTTCTGCCATTCACGCAAGAACATGATGTGCGTTTTTCTTCTTAGCAACTGCGACTAGAGCGCAAACCATTACTAGCAACCAAAGTGCGGCTGATGGAAATTCAGGGATCGATGCATATTCGTATGATTCTGCAGTTAGTTCATAGCTAGTGATGCTAGGCACTCTATTTGGCTCATATAGCTTTATCTCAAAAGGGAAAGTCAGGTTAGGGTACAGTGAAACTGTCAAAGCTTCTTCTCTGACGTCCGTGACATTTCCATGTGTATCATAGTAGGTTGCCCATATTGTGAGCATAGACGCAGTCGTGGTCCCGGTGTTCTTGATGGTTCCATTTATGACCATATCCCCGTATTCATCGATGTAGGAACTATTCGTCACAATCCTGAGACCTACAGGCTTTGGGTTTGTAGGTTCAAATGACGATATCTCCACTGAATAGTGGTTCACTTGGCTTGCCAAAATCTCGCTATTTATAAGACACATGAAAGGAGACTTACAGCCAGGATTAATTGTATCCAGCATGAAGCCGCCGTGGCCAATCCATATCAGATTGTCACTTGCATTATAGAATGATACTGTCATATTCACCATATGGACCGCTTGATTTCCAACATTTTGTGTTTCTCCTACAACAAGATATTGTCCAGCAGAGGCTAGGTATCCCGTTTGACTCAAGACATTTAGAGTTGTGTTTGCTTCAACTGGTGTTGCAAACTGTGCTAATAGTATAGTCTGAAAAAATAAAACCAACACCACTAAAGGGATTTCTCTCCTCATTTTAGTCGGTCCCCATTTGACGTTGCTTCGTGCGACATTTAACACTTGTGCTACTTTACTCACCTACTTTTAACAGTCTATGCAGAGTAGAAACAGGCGAGGGTGACACAAGTGGAGAAAGTTTTAGGAACTAGCAAAGTCGGCCCAAAATATAGAGTAACCCTCGTCAAATCCGTGCAAGAAAAGCTAAATGTCAAAATAGGAAACCTCATCGTCTTTGTTGAAGATGAAAAGGGCAATATTCTACTTAGAGTTTCAAAACTGACTTGAGACGACGCCGAGCAAGATTGGCACATACAATCAGAGAATTACGCCCTCTTTCGATAGTCAAAAAATCTAATGCAGTCGCGCCTCCTCATGCCTCCAGATCCTGCGTCTCCCATGCAGCTTCTTCCTCAAGAAAGGCAGGACTTGTCAGGAGTTTCAACATCTCTTTTTTGGAACAAAAGAAAAAGCTCTTGAAGTGTGGATTTAGTCCAGTTCATTGTTTAAAGTGAGACTATGAAGGGGGTTGGCCTCCTAGCACGTGATGGCCACCCCGCCTTCACCTTCTGCTAACTGCATCAAGGATTTTTATAATAAGATTCGCCGTCATTTTCGTTTTATAGGCATAAAACGGAAAGATGCATCGAAATGCGCTGTGCAATGCCGCTGTGGACAAATGAAGCGCCGAAAATGAGGCGCAAAACTAAAATAAAAGGAGCTCAAGAACTCTAATTGGGGTCAGGTTTGGCCTTTCTATAGGGCATAGGAGGTGAGAAGGATAGAAAACGGAATTAGAGACGGAAAGCCAGTAGCGGACGATGAAAGAACAGAAGAACTCCCTTTTGGTTCGCGGGCTAGAGTCTTCTTGTATTTGAGACAAAATCCCAATGTTTGGCGCTCACCTGCAGACATCGCTAGAGCAACTGGTCTCAAAAAGGAAAATGTGAAGTCGGCTCTGAAGACTGTCGAACGTCACCCACTAGTCAGAGAAAAGAAGGGAGAGAAAGATCTTGAGAAGGTGGCCTACTTCAGATTGTTGTGAAACATGGATGAGATATGGCACTCTCGATATCACACCCTTGTGCAAAGCTTAAGAGCAGCCACAAGAAGCTCATGACGGGATTGGCAGTGCTGCGTTCATTCATAACTGATGAATATTGGAGGCTCTTCGAAACTCTCACTCTTCTGCACCCCTATAAGACCCTACAGGGTCAGATTAACAAGACGTTTGTTCCTCTTGACGATGTGGTAAAACGATATTCAGAGATGAGCGGAAACCGCGTCGACGTTGTAACGACTGAGTATTCGGGAAAGCACCCTGAAGTGGCTTCGCAGAATGTTGCGCTTTTGAAAAACGCCATTGAACTGTGGAAGATAGCTTCTCGGACAAGTGACATGGTGGCTCCTGTCCTGTACCATTACTCTATACACTGCTTCATTTCATTCTTCAACTATACGTTTTTCAAGTGGACTCCTGAACATGCCACTTCTCATGGAGTATTCATTTCCAAATGGTCGGATAAACTTCTGGACACGGAGATTAAAGTAATTAAGAGCAACAGAACGATCTTTCAGAGATTCATTGATACTGGAGTACTTCTGGGCGCCTGTTTGGCCTTTTCTCCTTTCCTACCGATAATGGAGAAAGAAGAAATCGCTTTTGTTGCGAACAACCACTTTCTATTCAAAGGCTCTGAATGCATTTCGCTAAAGCAGCTCCTAGCTTTTGATGCGAAGGCTTTTGATGAGGCACAAAATATGGAGTTAATTGGAAAGCGTTTTTTTACCCATTTTATTGACCTTACCTACTCTCCATCCAATTTTTTCAAAGACTATATCCTTGTTTTCGCGGCTTCCAGCCTTGCAAGATACCGTCCATATCTTTGGGCAGACGTCTTGCAGGGTGGAACGGCTGAACACACCGATTTCGCTCTTGCTTTGACTAAAGCATTGGTGACCATTCCTTCACACTTCTTTAGGAGTGTTAGTCAAGTTTTCCAAGCAATTAGAAACGGCGAATTCGGTGCAAAGAAACGCTCCTAGGAAAAGCCAATGAAAAACAAGAGACTCTATGTAGTCTTCTCCACTCAGACCCATATATCGAAGCCTTTCTTGAAAGAATCGATTTCCCGAGGACTGCCTGAGATGAAAATAGGTTTCTCGCCCTTGTCCTCGAGAATATCAGCGTACTGCTCCTCCAAACTGAAAACATCCTTGGCAATCGAAATGGCGATGTTCGGTTTCAACCCAGCATCGTTGTGAAGCATCTCATAGAACACATTCGGATCATCTTGAACTCTCGGGGTAATATCCCACTTGTGAAGGATCCACTCGGCTGTCTTATCAGACATCCCAGGCGCAATTGCCCAAGTTTTCTTCAGAAAGCCCCGTTTGAGTTCATTCAGTCCATCCCGACCGAACTGCGCCACAAGCTGCCTGGCATCCGGTTCACTTACCTCGCCCTCTTCCAGATGTTTCTCAGATGCTCTCGAGTCTCGCTTTCGCCTATTCGAGACTTGTCCTTTGATTCTGCCAATTGTCAGGCCAGTAAGCCCAGTTACTTCCACAAGCTTCTTAATGTCAGCATTAGGGTTTAACTCGAATACCTCTCTGATTATCTCCTCATCCTCTCTTCCCTCATCTCGAGGCTTCTCGAAAAGCCCTTTAAGCTTATCTGGCTCATCTGGCGTCTTCTCGAGACTGAAGAAGAGAACAGTCTCGAGATATAGATATTTTACCATCTCGAGGCGAACAACTTGTCTGCCAGACAAATCTCAATTATAGGAGGAAGCATATCTGGACTTGGAACAGCTCTCGAGATTCTGAAAAAAGACAACTCCCTAGACGTAAGTGCGCAGGCGGCGTCTCCCCCCCTCTTGCTAAAACAGGCCAAAATGAAAATCCCAGACTACACGGTCGCTTCCAAGGTAACTTCTCTTAGAATCTTCTCTGTTGAACATATCCTTGAAGGGAGCTTTCAGGTGGATACTTGTTCTTAGATTTGGGTTCCTGTCGCATATTAAGCCTTAGAATAGAGTCCTTAAGCTTCCATAGCCTAGCTTACCTTATCCGTTCTAGCTTCTAAGGTTAAATAATGTCGGAATAATGAAAATATGGCAAGATTATTCAGATTTGGACAAAGATATGTCTTTGCCATGTTCGTTTTATGAGTATAAAACGCAAATAATAAATTCGGACATGAATTAAGTAAACATACTTGTCTACTTCTTTCTGCTTGTGAAAAAGATGAAAATCGATCTGAGGGAAAATGGGATACACTCTTTAGTAGAGGCTTTGAGAGCTTTTAAGAAGTTTCACGAGAATCCAGATGCTCCAGATGTTGCTTTTGCTCTAAAAGATTCGATTCTAAGGACACATCATGCCGTCGAAACTCTATTCAAGAAAACATTGTTACAACACAATTCAGTTCTCTTATTGGAAAAAAATGAGAAGATTGGGAAATTTGTCGAAAGCTACCAAAAATTCCTCAAAGGCGACATCGCTTCGGAGCTTGAAGAGTTGAGGACGATAAATCTGAAGGAAACAATCGAGAGGGTCAATAATTTCGGTCTCATCAGAATAGATAAGAAAGAGTTTGGTCTCTTTCTTGACGCCATTGAAAAATTAGAGCGTTACAGGAACCGGCTTCAACACCTGTCGCTTTCAGCCGATCCTGACGTAATTGCTAGGATCCTTGGAATTGTTCTCCCGCGGGCTATTGACATATTGGATGCTATTCCCTCTCATCACCCGGTACTTGGCAATGGTTTCTTCGTTGAACCACCAATATATAGTATTTTGAAGAGAGATTTTCCCGAAGCTATCTCGACCATAAATCTGCTTAGAAGTAATTATGATTGTCTTATCGACCAAGCTGTTACGTTTTTCAAGGGAAAAGTCTTTAGCGATCTGAAGTTGGGATTATTAATAGAGGACCATGGAACTGGCTGGTGGGGACCACCGGGCTTGAAAGCGGAAGGATTCCTCAATTTTCAGGCAGAAAGGTTTCGCAGTCCATCATTAAAGGAAGACCCTGTGTCAGGAATTGCAGAGTATGCTGCTGGCACCTTAGTAAGCGAGCCAGAATACAGCGGAATGAACGCTTTTCCATATGAAGGCCGACTGAAAGGAACTCTAGATTTTCATGCAGAACTCAAATTTCGTAAAGCTGAAGGCTTACTAGTACTGCCAGATTCAGAAGAGAACATTCCTTTTCTGAGAGATCTGGCACTGACAATAGATGCAAGCCTTCAATATGAAGCAACGGGTATGAAGGGAGGAGGCCATTTTGATCTCAGGGAAATCCAAAAATCCAAAGGAAAGCTGACAATTGTCTTAACAGCTGTTCCAAGAGGTTACCAAGGAGAAAAGTCGAAGATTATCGGGAAGTACGAATCAACCCTATACGATCAAAACGCGGCTTTTAGAATTCACAGTTTTCTTCAACCAGACGGTGCAATTAGAGATCAAAATAGGTATCTGGAATGGAAGATAAACGCTATCGGAGATTTGGTCTATGAATAGCCTTCAAACGACCTACTCCCTGGGAATTCCTATTGCAGACAATGCGTTTGGGAGCAGTGAGATTTGAACAATAGACTAATCCCACACCCCGCGCCACCAAACCGCAAAGCGATGATCATGCATGTGAGATTGTGAAATGGCATCGAGTTTGAAGAGCGGATTGACTTTAGGGAGTTGAAGATGAGTTATGGGTCATGGAAAACCTGTTGAATGTTCCTGTTGATCTCAAATTTGATTTTTGTAAGCCTAGAGTCGATGATTTCAGACGTGCTGTTTATAAGCAGCGGTGTGAAAACTAGACAAAGCGTGTAAAAGGCGATTTTGCACAGCCACCGCAAAGGAGTTGAGAGAGTTGACGTATGAGAGAAAAGAGATGCACAAGGCAGTTTGCGCTGATTGTGGGAAGGAATGTGAAGTACCCTTCAAGCCTGATGGCAGCAGACCTGTTTATTGCCGAGAGTGTTACTCGAAGAAAGCACCTCAAAGAAGAAGATTTTAGATCAAGCTAACAGCTCTAATCTAAAATTAATTTTCCCCCATTTCCCAACATTCTTTTTTTTCCAAACTACTAGCGCGCAATTACCATCGCGCTAATATTTCGCACGAACATCGCATTCCAACAGCGTGTTTATATATAGTCTGTAATGAATCCAAAAATGGGATTTGGTATTTTGAAGCAATTCCTAAGGAATCGGTCGTGCGAGTAGAACATCGAGGCTTCTACGGTCGATGAGTTATTGCAGAGGCTGCAGAAATCCGCCATCTTGACAAACTCTTGGAAAGGCGCGGAATGGAGCACTTCATGCAAACCCTGCTTGCGCAGATCTCCGAGGACATGGTTGTTTTTTTGGCACCAGAAGGGTGTGACTTCGCCGTTTTCATGGACTTCGATGAAAACCCTGGGCTGAGCACACGAATAATTCGTGGGGTTTATCATGTGCTCGAGGAATTCGTAGGAGTTTAGGATTGGGTATCCCAGTTTCTTTGATTCCAAAACGTTCAAGAATAGTTGTCTATGCTCGATATGCGACAAAGCGTATTCTTCGTTGATCCCTGGAAATATCTCCATAGAATCGAAAGCCAGTTTGACGCGAAGCTCTTTGGCCAGCTCAGCCATCTCTCTGACAGTATCCATGTTGAGTCTAGTGAGAACACAATTGATCGCGATCTTTCCGCCTTCATCCCTCAGTTTTATTATCCCCTCAATTGCGCTGTCAAAAGTTCCCTTCAAGCCTCGCATTTCATCATGATAGTCTGAATGGTGGTCAAGAGAAACCCAAGTGAGGTCCACAACTTTGGCGATTTCCTTAGCATTGTCTGGCAGATAAGTGCCGTTCGTGATGATGCTGGTGTAGAGTCCAAGGTCATGTGCGCGTTTCAATACGTCCAACGCATCCGCTCTGATGAGAGGTTCGCCTCCAAATACCAGGTAGGCCACAAAATTCAGCCTCCTTGCTTCATCGAGCATATTGAAGATTTCACGAGTCTCCATCTCATGAGAGTCACTTTTCTTTCTCCAGATGTAACATATCTTGCATTTGCAATTGCACTTTGATGTCAGAGAGTGAGTCAAAAGAATTGGCTTGTGCGTCCAGAAACGAGAAACAGCGTATCTATGAGCGTATCCCAAGGCATTGAACACTAGCTATCCCCAAGCACCTTTCAAGATCAGCGAGCCAGCTAAATAATCTATGCCCACCCTCACAAACGCGCCAGGCAGATTTACTCTTACATTTACCGGCTCCCGAATCGAGATCATTAGGTCCCCGTGACGATGCATATGCTGCCAGATTGTTGATGAGAGAACCATCAGCAAGCATCATTTCATGCCAAGTTTCTGGTTCCTCTCTAGCAGTCCGATTGTCTCTGTTATGCGCTTCTTGCGTGTTTCTTCCTTCTTTGCACTGTCGATCCATCTGACAAAATTCTTTTTGTAGCTCTCGGCCAGCCTGCTAAAGCTGTCTAAAGCTTTTTTGTTAGCCTTTAACGCAACCTCTAAGCTTGAAGGAATCGCCAGTTTCTTTCCCTGGCGCGCAGTAACAGCAGTCTTCAGCCATTCCCCACGGTCTTTGGCTTCTGTGATTCTCGCCAATCCAGCATCTGTCATTTTTCCTTCTCTAATCATTCTTTTGACTCTTTTCCTATTTGCCTCAGACCATCTGCTCTTGTTTATGCGGGGTGTAAATCTCCGAGCAAACCTCTCATCATCAATCTTCTTTATGATGCTGTCTACCCAACCAAAACAAAGTGCTTCTTCGACAGAGTCATCATAAGATATGCTAGGTCTACCTGCGTGCTTCTTATAATAAACCAACCAAACCTCTTTCTTGTTATCATGGTTTCTACTGAGCCAATTACGCCAATCATCTCTATTGCAGATGCACAACTCTTCTTTCAATTCGGTCAAAACTAATCGCAGAAAGTCATATTTCAAGCTTATCAGAATACTACACGTACGTTGAATATCATTTAGACTATCATCGGTTCCTCTCGTGAGCGAAACCTGCTCACTTGCCAATCATATACTTCCTCGAGGTTGGAGAAACCTGAGGAAATCACAAGGATGTGTGACTTATTCGCAAACTGTTCCACGCTTAGGAGAACGCTCGCCTGAGAAAAACATTAAGTATCGCTCCAATGAGTCGATATTTTTACAGGAGCTGACGTGATCCAAATGAGCGGACGCACAGGAAAATGGATTGCATGTCTGATCGATGGACTGAATGAGCATGTCGATGAAAAAACCCGAACTTTGATACTGGAGCAATGTGGACGCCAATGCCAGTCGCCAAGTTTCATAAAGAAAGCCAAAGACATCTACGAAAAATCTGAGAACACCAATGACTTCTTGTAGAAACTGGGCGAAGTCAACAAGCATCTGCATACAGAAGGAGACAGAGTCTACATTGTCTACCCCAAATGCTACTGTTCTCAAGTCAACAGGATTCCGAAAGGAAAACTTTCTGGAACATACTGCAACTGCTCCCGCGGATGGGCCAAAGCATTGTTCGAAGGAGCCACTGGGAGACCCGTTGAAGTCAAGATGGAAAAATCGATAATCAACGGAGACGATCAATGCAAATTCAGAATAATGCTGTAAGGGCATGCTGAACCGTTATTGATTTCTTGTTTTCAGGATGCGAATGTTTTCTGACTAAAGTCTCAGACCCAGTTCGAGCCTGACTTCCTTTCTTTCGACGTCCTCATTAGAGTATGCATCAGTATCAAAACCAATCAGTTCGAACCCGAATTTCAGATAGAAATCGATTGCGGGGACAAGGCATGTCTGCGTTTCCAAGACCAGCATTCTTGCTCCTTTTTCTTTCGCAATTTTGACGGCGTGTTCCATCAACTGCGTTCCTATTCCTTTTCTGCGAAACCCTTCTTCCACGAGAAACTCCCAGACCCGCATCCTGTTGTTCCACCTGTCATAACCCAATTCAATCCAACCAATCTGCCTGTCGCCTTGTATAGCCGCAAAGACTCTTTGCTCTTCGATGTGATCTTCGAACAGTCTTCCTTTGTACTCTTTTTCCAACGTTCTCCCAAGAGGCTTAAGAGTCAGCTCTATTTTCCAGGACCCAGGTTTGCGAAGGACCGATATGTCATAGTAGTACGAGGTTGAATGCTTAGACCTCAACTCGCTCAGGTATGCCTCACTCTTCGTGATCTCGACCAGCCTAACAGCATCATCTTTTTTCATAATGACCCCGAGTTCGCATCGTAGCGTGCGTGCTGACCCCCTGGAGTCAGGCGTATTTCAACCTTGTTAGCACACGAAACATTAATCTTTCACCCTCTTTCCTAAAGAAGCCGAAATGAGGATCGTAAATAGACCTAAGATTTCGAAAGCAATCGCGGCGACATACGAGGTTATCGTAGTCTTCATGATAGCAATTACGGCACTATTCGTCTGGCTCACCGTTTTCACACCTATAGGCGTGATCGCTGGAGTCATTGCATCCATCGCATTCGCATTTGTAACACTAGTAATTATACTCATACTCGCCTCTCTCTATCGAACCAGCTATATCGTAACGGAAGTCGAACTGATCATAAACGCGACCAAGCTGATAGGCGGACGCAAGACCATAATTCTGAGAACCATTAATTCTGTCGAGAAAACCGTTATACCCTTTGGAATCAGGCTCTTCGGTGCCAGCTTCTACGGTGGATACTATTACATTCCAAGTCTCGGAAGAGCCTTCCTGACAATTACAAATTTTCAAGATGGTGTTCTGATTAAGACTGAAAACGGCAACTACATCATAACACCCAGCAATCCTTTGGACTTCAAGAAAACCATCGAAGACAAGATCACGAATCGCCCTCAGTATCTATCCTGAATTCTTGCTTCGGATTGAAGCTTACCCAAAAAGAGAGCAGTAAAACTGAAAGGGGATAGACACCCGCGGTGCGTCACGCGGCTGGCGTTACATCTTGAGGTACCCTTTTTGTCTCAGTATTTCGGTCTGGTTTTTTCTGTACCGCCAGAATATGTCACCCCGCTTGTCTGATTGGAAGTCCCAAGGAGAGACCAAGACGATGTCTCCATCTCTGATCCAGACTCGCCTTTTCAACTTTCCCCGGACCCTGCATAATCGTTCTTTGCCATCTTGGCACTTCACCATGATTCTGTCATAACCCAGCATCTTAACGGCCGTGCCTAGCACATCATTCGCGCTTGGGAAAATCATGTTCGCTAGGCTTTCTTCATTTATGACTTTTCTTTTGCCCAATCCTTCACCTCCACAATGGATGACATGTGCCAGTTAGAACAATCTGAGAAAAAGTGAAACGTTTTGGGACTGAACTCTTTCTCCAGAGAATCCTAACTGTCAAATGAATTCGCCGCCGAGTATATTAGGCTAATGTGTGCAGAATGGCGAAAAGAGGCAGCATGTTGTGATGCGCCAAACTTGGAAAGCCATTTGAATAGAAAAATGTCAACGTTAGGCATATGGAAAAGACTTCCATCCAGCTAAGAATCTCTGGTTGCTATCGCTGCACAAAATGGGCACTTATATAATAGCGGAATGAGATTAATCCAGCGCGGTCTATGGAGAAGACAAGTTCGAATGAAGAAAAGAGCAAGACGGGGCCGTTCAATGATAGTAATTGGAATGCTTTTGCTATTGGGATGTACTCTTTTCAGAGCGATTCCTAACCTTGATTGGACACTATCTGCCGTCGTTGCATTCTCAGCGTTTGGTCTGGTTGTAGTTGGGCTGTTGTTGGCGCGCTGAGAATTTCTAAATCCATCTTGTTCTGATTTCTTTGATGATTTTGAAATGAGGATCATCTGAGAGGCACGTTGCTTTCAGGTGTGATGCAGTGGCTGCTATCATGCTGTCGGCCATCGAGATCTTGTACCTGTGCCTAAATTCAGCCGAGCCTCTTGCGATTTCCGCATCTATCTTCACCATCTTGAAGTCTTTCTCCAGCAAGGTCGTCCTCAACACTGCAGATTCGCGTCCCTCACGCGCAAGTGTAGGCTGATAAACCTCGTGGATCACGATAGCCAAGGCATGTTTTTCCCGACTTCTCATTTCTTCTCGAGTTCTTTGAAGCACATCCTCGTCCCTAGAGTAGTAGTGCTCGATGAAGAATCTGGTGTCGTAAACCGTTCGAGGCATCTTCTTCCCTGAGTTTATCCAGAAGCTTCTTCATTTCTTCAGTAGTTGCATACTTGGCCCCAGAACCAGCAAGATCCAACGTTGACTTCTTGGGTTTGAGGAGTATCCCTGCTTCAGTTTCGATGATCCGAAGCCTTGTTTCCTCTTGAATTTTGTACTTCGCGCGGGGTCGGGCGGAAATCGTTGTCTGACCTTTCCTAGTTACTACAACTTCGCTTTCCAACACTGGCACTGTAGTGCAGCCTCTAAGTAGTGCATTTTAGTCTTCCAGCCGAATAATGGAGGGTAAACTGGGGCGCAGTGCTGCTTAGACTACGCGGAAATCTTCCTTTATCGTCGTCAGAACAACGTGTGTGTTTGTGCGTTCGACGTGGGGCAGTGATAGAAGGTGCTTTGTGAATTTGCTCAAGTCCTCTCGGTTTTTGAATTTTGCGATTATCGCAGCATCTGTTAAGCCTGTTAAATCGTATACGCAGCAAACGTTGGGTATTCGTGCAATCTCATTCTCCGTTTCTAGGAGTCTTCCCTTTGAAACCGTTATTTCCGTCACAACTGTCAATTCATAGCCAAGTTTCTCCTGATCCAGCAGCACCGTGTAACCTTTTATTATGCCTTCACTTTCCATCTTCCTTATCCTTGACAACGCCGTACCGATAGAAACGTCGCATTGTCTGGCAATTCGCCTTGACGAAAGTCTAGCGTCTTCAGTTAACGCTTTCAGGATTTTGACATCTGTTTCGTCCAAACGCATGTTCTGGCACCGCTTTGTGCGTTCATCCAGTATTCATATCGTTTATTTAACATTTGTCTTTCAATCTGGCAATAAGGTTTTTATCTGTACATTCCAACTTCACTATGTTATTAGTTTGCACACTGAGGCAATTACTTGCGACATGTCAAGCTTCAAACAATATGGAACCACCATCTGGAGGTCAGGTGCTTCTGGTGAAAGTCGTTTACGAAAGATATCATATAACAGTGAAAGAAGCTCTACCGAAAATCAAATTGCCTCCAAAGTTTACCGTCAATCGGTACAACAACTGCACAAACGTTCAGGAATGTACTCAGGCTTGCGTGTATGGCGTTCATGAGACAGGTGAAAACGGTTCAATCAAAGAGCCCCTCCAAGACTTATGCAGGGGGTGCTACATGTGCGTCCTAAAATGCCCAAAGGGCGCTATTTCGATCGGAATTAATCCCGAATTTGAAAAACTGGGAAATTCCTACTTCTCCCCTGACAGAATGAAGACAATCTATTTTGAAGCAGAAACTGGCAGGGTTCCTGTTTCCGGCGCGGGTTATGCCGGTCCCTTTGCGGGAGAAGGTTTTGACAGCATCTGGTTCGATTTTTCAGAGATAGTTAGACCAACCAGGGACGGAATTCATGGAAGAGAGTACATTTCGACTTCGGTCGATCTGGGAAGAAGACTTCAATCTCTTGAATTTGATGAGAACCAGGAACTGATCTCTAACATTCCACAAACCATAGAGATTCCATTACCCATAATCTTTGATGCTCCAATGAGTTGCGGTACAAGTCACAATCTTCTGCTAGTTTTGGCGAAGGCCGCCACTGGCCTCAAAACCTTTGCAATAGTAAACGCCAGCGAATATTCGTCAGACCTGGCTCATTATGAGGCAAATCTAATACCTAGAATTAACCCTGACAAAATAGATGAATTCAAAGATCTGGTCAAAACCTCCCGAATTGTGGAAGTTGAGCTTAGAGATGGCGATATAGAGGATCAATTGAAGAAGGTTAAACTGATTAATCCTCAAGCATTGGTCTCCTTCTACTTTCGCTATGACGAAGAGGCTCCCAAAAGGGCGGATGCGATCACAGAGTTAGGAGGCGATATTGTCCACTTTTGTGTCGACGAGGAAGTTGTTGAGCGAGATCCTGACGCAATCAAAAACGCCATACACTCCGTTCACTCACACCTTGTTGATAAACACAATCGAGACAAGATCACTCTGATTTCCAGTGGAGGAATAGCTGAAGCAGCCCATGTTCCCAAATCCATAATTCTCGGGGCAAACGCTGTCGCCCTTGGAACAGCATATCAAATCGCCCTTGGATGCAAAGTCTGCCATGGAAATATGCACAGCTACGATTGCCTGATGAATTCAGAAGTTGGAGAGGTTGAACTGGCGACCCAGAGAATTACAAACTTGATTGGCGCCTGGAGGGACCAACTGTTGGAAGTGCTTGGCGGAATGGGCCTGCGGGAAGTCAGAAGGCAAACAGGCGAGATCGGCAGAGCCATGTTCTACGAGGAGCTTGAAGGAAAGGTTTTTGGTGACAAAAAATGATGCAGAAGGAACTCCTTTTTCAAACACCAGAAGTAAAACCCGCCCCTTCCCAATATCCAAGCTCGATAGAAAAGTATGAAGTAATCATAGACAGATCCAAATGCTCAATGTGTGGAATCTGCGCTGAAGTCTGCCCTTCATGCATTGGATCTTCATCGATCGATTATGAAGCCTACCAAAAACCAGATGGTTGCCTCCGTCTGGCTGTCCCAAAGATTTCTTGCGCGGGCCTTTCGTGCAGACGATGCGTAAATGAGTGCCCGAGCACTGCCTTGTCCGTGAAACTCAGCCCGCAGTACATTGCCCTCGGCGACCTACGATGGACTGCTGATTTAATAATGTCAACTTGGGAACAAGCTGAAGGCAAAAGCCCTTCGAGAAGATACGAGTATAGAGTTGGGGATTCCGGAGGAGGTTTTGACAGACTACGGTTTGATTTTGAACTGGATGGCAAAAAAATCCTCGAAGATGAGCTATTTAACGAAGAAGACAGGGACACTTCCGTGGTTCTGAACAGAAGAAATGATGGGCGGCCAGAAATCAGGATTCCTATTCCGGTTTATGGCGCAGACATGTCCTTTGGCTCCGTAAGTTTGAACGTGATGCTTGCTAGGGCCAAAGCAGCGGAGGCTTGGAACACCTTCACCAGCACCGGTGAGGGAGGGTATCCGGACGACTTAATCCACTACAAAGATCACGTGATAACCCAAGTTGCCACCGGCCACTTTGGAGTGAACGCCGAGACAATCAAAAGAACGAAGATCATAGTTTTGAAATATGCGCAGGGCGCGAAACCCGGCTTAGGAGGGCATTTGCTTGCTGACAAGGTCACTCCTGAGGTTGCAAAGATTCGTGAGGTAGTTCCTTACATAAGCTTGTTTTCTCCATTTCCGTTTCATAACGTCTACTCGGTTGAAGATCATTACAGACACGTTCAATTGATGGAAGACATGAACCCTCAAGCCCTAATCTCCGTCAAGGTTTCAACTCCCACGGACGTTGACATGGTAGCGATTGGGAGCTACTACGCAGGAGCCCACATTCTGCAAATAGACGGCGGATTCGGCGGAACAGGAGCAGCCCCAGACATAGCCAAAAAGAACATTGCCATGCCAGTCGAATATGCCATCCCGATCGTCCACAACTACCTGGTGAGAGAAGGAGTCAGAGACCAAATAACAATAATGGCCAGCGGCGGAATAAGAACAGCGTTCGACGTCGCCAAAGCCATAGCCCTAGGAGCTGATGGAGCAGTAATCGGAACAGCCGAACTGGTTGCACTCGGATGCAAAAGATGTGAAAACTGCGAAAGAGGAAAAGGTTGCCCAGCCGGCATAGCCACGACAGACCCGGCCCTCATGTATTCTATCGAAACGAACTGGGGCTCTCAAAGGATAATCAACCTTTACGGTTCATGGAAGAGACAATGGTGCTACATTCTGAGGAAGCTAAACTTGGAAAATATCCGAGAACTCCGACCCCTTGACGAAGTGAAGTTCAAAAAAGGTCGGTTCAATCATTTAGTGCATCTCGATCATTTGAGGTGATAGTCTTGGACAATTACACTCATAATCCTATGGTTTCGGGGAGAAAACGCCTTGCCGACCGCATTGATAGTTCTGTCCGTGAGAACGTTGCAGAAGGTGGATGCGGTGTCCTCGGAGTGGCTAGTTCCATCCCGATAGAAGGACGGCATTTGCTGCAACCGCTTATCCAGATGCATAACAGAGGAAACGGAAAAGGCGGCGGCATAGCAGCAGTCGGGCTTTCTGCGAAGCAACTCGGCGTCTCAGATAGGATTCTAAAAGAAGACTACATAATGCAGATAGCTTACATTGATCCAAAATCTAAAGTGGAAGTTGAATCTCAATTCATATATCCCAACCTCAACGTTGACGGTGCAGAAAAAGTCCCAGTCATCGAAAACTACAGAACCATAGGCCTAGAAGTCAAGCCTCCAGAGGTTTGGCGATATTTTGTAAGAGTGAGAGAAGACAAACTGAGGCGATTCGTTGAAGACAATGGATTTGAAGGCCTTGAACCCGAAAAAGTTGAGGACGAGTTTATCTACAGAAACAGTTTTGCTCTCAACGAAAAATACTATGCAGCTCTGGGCGACAAGAAAGCCTTCGTTGTTTCTCATGGAAAAAACATGATCGTTTTCAAAATCGTAGGATATGCTGAACAGGTTTTGTGTTACTACAAGCTTGAAGATCTCGAAGCCCATATTTGGATTGGACATCAAAGGTATCCAACGAAAGGGAAGATTTGGCATCCTGGCGGTTCCCACCCATTCATAGGCTTGCACGATGCTCTGGTTCACAATGGCGATTTTGCGAATTACTATTCAATAACAGAGTATTTGAGGCAAAGAGGAATTTTCCCATTATTCCTAACGGACACCGAAGTTGCTGCCCTATACTGGGATCTCTTGACAAGAACCTATGAGTACCCGATGGAATATGCAATTGAAGCCCTTGCACCAACGACTGAGAGGGATTTTGCCATGCTTCCGGAAGGCAAGAAGAGGATCTACAAGGCTATTCAAGCAACGCACATTCATTGTTCACCTGATGGACCATGGTTCTTCATCATTGCTAGAAACGATCCTTACAGAGGAGAGTTTCAGCTAATCGGTATAACTGACACTTCTATGCTAAGGCCGCAAGTCTTTGCACTCCAAGAAGGAGAGGCCAAAATAGGATTCATAGCTTCCGAGAAGCAGGCAATCGACGCAATGGTGCAAAGTTTGTCGAAGAACGATTCAAGATTCTATCCAATGTGCGATCTATACTGGTATGCCAGAGGAGGCAGCTACACTGATGGCGGCGCTTTTGTTTTCACAATCGACAAATCAAAGAACCTTCAGTGCACTGATAAGTTTGGAAAACCAATCTCGGCTACAAAACACCAGCAGCATTACAAGAGAACGAACAGCCATGATTCACATCGATCTTTCGGCATTGATGAGAAACTGAAAGGAAGGCCAAGAGCCGTCGACCTATTCGCTTACGCTGCAAAGAACATAGCAGACTGGGACTTTGACGAGGTACGCTCGTTTGCAGAAAGCATGAAAAAATACGCTGATGAGGACGACGAAGAAAAGTCAGTTGCCATAGAGACGATTACCCTGCTCATAGACAGAAGATATGATACTGGCAACAAAAGAAGAAGTGACATCGTCTCTTTACTTGAAGAAAAACTCTTCGACATCTTCAATTCAGTATGTCCCACGGAATCCAAAAAAAACAACAATTACTGTTTGACCAACTTTGAGAATAGAAGCGACCTGATAAGTCCAACACGCTTGAGTCAAACCCTCGTGATAGATGCCTCTGAATTTCGCCCAGAGGGAGAAGAAGGGACATGCCAGTTTCTTGAAGGGGCTTATAAACTGGGTTGGAAGAACTTCATTGCCTACAACTTCAAGGGGCAAAGAGATTTTGGAGCCGGTCTGATTGCAAGAGACAAAGTCAGAATCGACGTGTACGGAAGAGTCGGCGACTGCCTCGCTGCTTTCGCAGACGGCCCAGAATTCTATGTGCATGAAAGCGCGCAGGACTCTGTGGCTTATTGCTTCAGGTCAGGAAAACTGGTAATCTTCGGAGATGCAGGAAAAGCATTTGAATATGGGGCAAAGGGTGGAGTGACGTTCATCTTAGGAGACCTCATCGATAGACCGTTGATCAACGCTGTCGGAAGCGCCACGGCTGTAATTAACGGTTCATGCAAAGACTATATGGGCGAATCCTGCATGGCGGCAAGAGGGTTCATAATTCTGAATGGAATAGCATTTGACGATCATGGAAAGATTGTTGACCAAGAAACTCCGTATCATGGTGGAAACCTGTTTCCCCTCGCTGCGGCTGGCGCCGTATACTTGAGAGACCCTAAAGAGACAGTTGGTGAAGACCAGCTTAACGGGGGCAAAATCGGCACAATTTCCAAAGAAGACTGGGAAAGGATCTTGCCGTTGCTGAAAGAAAACGAAAAGTCATTCGGCATACAAGTTGAAGACCTATTGAATGTTGATGGGGTAACAAAGAAACCCGAGTGCGTATACAGAAAAGTAGTTCCCATAGAAGTAGCTGCCCTAACGAAATACGAAAGAGGCATGTGAATTCGGTCTACTAAAAGATTCCAGAGCATTACACAGATAGATGTCAAGAAACGCCTGAGCTTGAGATGTAGATTGTGCCTCGTGGGGTAGCCAAAAGTTTATAGTTGCTAACTTCCTCTGCTCTAGGCGAAATGACAATCCAGGTTTTGGAATTCGCCAACAGGCACTTGCCAGCTGTTGTCAGGTTGTTGAATGAAGAATACAGAGGCTCATTCGAGTTCATCCCCTTCAGCGAAGATAGGGTAATATCCCAAATTCAGAGACGAGGTATCAAAATTCTCGTAGCAGAAGAAGACAGAAACTCGTTAGGTCTCGTCGGAACTCATCTTGAGGAACGCGGGGAAGAGAACATCTCATGGCTCGCCGTTCGTGAGGGTCCCGATCGAAGAACCATCGAAAACGTGCTCGTAGAGGAGGTCGAGAAAAACGCTGAGGGCGACACCATCTCGACAACTGTTGATGAGGGAAGCCCAAGAATCAACGAATGGATCGATCGAGGCTACACGTTGAATCCTGGCTGGTTGCGAATGACCGCAAAACTCGACAGCATGAAACCGATTCCAAAGGTTGCCGACGGTGTCAAACTTCGCAGCTTAAGACCTGACGAGGAAGAAGAACTCGTCCAAGTTATAAACACGGGATTCGGATGGCAAAGACTAGACCCTGGAGTTCTTAAAAAGTGGAAGTCCGAGGATGTGCCATTCAGCGAAGACTGGGTTCAAGTCAGCGAGATCAACGAAAGAATCGTATCCGCCGTCGCGGCGAAGCCGGACACGGAATACCTGAGATATTTGAACCTCAAAAGAGGTTACCTCGGTCCAGCCGCGACCCTTCCTGAATTTCGAAACAAGAACCTCGCATCTGCACTAACTGTTCAAGCCATGAATTTCCTGTTCAAAAGGGGAATGAACTCTGTCAGACTGGGGACTTCGGAACAGAACATTCCTTCGATCATTCTGCTACGAGGTCTAAACTTTCAGGTAGATGTCGTCAGAAAAATCCTCCGCAAAAAGATGAATAACGGCTGAGCCGAGGGCAGATTATCGTCCGCACAACATAGCACACAAAAATAATCCCCCGCGAGTGTTCGCCGCTCGAAGTGGGGTTCAAATTCCACCCAGTCCGTCACAGAGAACCCAGTGGAAATCTGATTGATGGTTCAAGTTTGTCGATTTCATTGCTTGCTGGTATTACCGTCTGCCAGAGGTGTAATAGGCAGAGGCGCAAAAGAAAAAAGGGGAAAATTCGGGGGACCTCGCCACTTGTCTTCGGTTCAAACTCGGATCTCAGCACGAAAACAGCACTCGCGAGTAAAGGCTCTGAAACGTCAACTTCACTTACAGATCTCTGAGCAATCCGTATGCTCGTTCTTCTAGTTCAGCTATTTCCATCAGGAAGTCGGCTGTTTGCTGCTTGTCTTGTTTCAATGCTGCCTCGCAGAGTTTCATGATTTTCTCTCCCGACCGTCTGAATAGGGTTGCTGCTTCGGTCCAATTTCTCACGTTGTACTTGTTTCCTAGCTCGTTGAGTACGTTTGCTTGCCAGAACCGCATTCCATGGCTGTTTTCATAGGTTGTGGGCAGTAGTGGCGGCGTTGTGGCATAGGTGACCATGTGTTCGAAGCGTTTTTTGTTTTGCCATTCGAAGATTTCCTCAGCTAGTTTGCGCATGGCAGGAATGCCGAAGAGTTTCACCGGGGGATTTAGAAACCTCTCAGCCTTGTAGGAAAACCCTTTCTTTGCCACTTCAAACTCTGAAGGTATCTTTTGAGGAAGGGTGAATGCCCTTATTGTGTTCTTCTTGCTCATGCCTGGCACTTTGACGTCTAGAGATTTTCTAAACTCGTCAATAGGTACTTCCTGAACGTTCTTGTGGCTGCAGTCATGCACGAAAATGACCTGTTCTTCGTCATCGTATCCAACTACAAGTACATAGTGGATGGGAACGTGCAGTTTTCCGTACAGGTCCGGGTAATAGTGCAGATAATACATGTCAAGAGCTCCAGCCACAACCGGACGACCCTCTTCAATGAAACCCTTGAGGCGAGAGAAAGTGGAATCAAAACTCCTTCCCTCAATCACAGCTTCTTCAAACCCAATAATATTCGCAAGATCCTTCATTAGATACTTGGGACTGGCACCCCAATACACCATGCGAGGTGGATCTGCTCTTTTGAAACGGAGATAGGCAAAGCCAGCCATACCGCCAATAACAGGGAGAAGGTAATCAGAATAGTCTGCTGCCTTCCCCGCCAGCAGATCTTCCAGTCCATTAACGTAACATGTGGATTCGTATACTCTGTGTGGCAAATTGTGTATCTTCTTCATATCATCTGTCCTGTCATTGCCAAGAGCCGGGCGCTTATGTGACGCCCGCGACAAATAGCCATTGTAACTCGGGACAGTTGCAAAATCACCACGGCATCTCGGAAGATCCACCAGAGTATTAGCCAGCGCGCGTCATGCTGAAAGTGAGAAGTGAGGTCTGCGGGAGATGCCTCCACTGTTGGGTGCGTTACAAATGTGCCTCTAGCACTATTGTGGCGTGTTATGTTTAGCACACGCGAAGCCTTTGCTACCTGGTGTTCCCCTATTTATCCTCGGGAGAGTCTTCCTGCTCCATCACATTTTGGGCATCGTTTTCTGAGAGACCCTTCACCCGTCGTGCCTGTCCCATGGCATACGGGGCAGGTCACAAACCAATCTTCCCCCCGCTCATAGCTCCGGTTCTTGGACATAAAATTCACCTTGTTTACGAGTACTCTGTACGTGTGCAATGCTTGTTGCGTTCTTACCTTCTCTTCTGTTTTTTTCCCCCACGAGCTCTTCTCGTTTGATGACCCTTTGCTTTGTCACGACTAGCGCTATCCATGGTTTTTCTACGGGGATTCTGTTCCTTTCTCATGTTCTGCCAGCTGACTCCAACCATAAATAGTGTCCTTTCCAAAATAAACCTGTCGTCCAAGTGCGTACGCCTTTCAGTTACCTCAGCGCGCGCTTAACGCACGATCCCGGTTTTCAACGCCTGGAACTCTCGCAAGATCTCAGGGCAAACGGCGTATTGAGAAAACAATTCCCACACTGAGAGTTTGATAGAAAGAAAAATAACAAGATTGTCTCTGTTCTTCAGGAAAAAAGGACAGAAGGGACAGGCTAGGTTCTATCTTTGTTCTTTCAGCAATTGCAGTCTCTTTGCGATTTCCTTGGAGATTCTTTCAAGACCGTAGGCTAATTCTTCACGGCTGACCTCATCTAATTGATGCGTTTTCCCATCCTTATCTATGAATCCGAGTTCCAGCTTCCTATTCTTGATTGTTTCGCCTCCTTCAGATTCTACTATTTGCTATTTTGATTTCCTGCATAAGCTGTTTTCGCCCGTCCACATAAGCCTAACGCGCGCCTGAAGCGGGTTCTATTGAAATGAAAAGGTGAGATCGTTTTGAAATATGCGTTAATGTCTCAAGGGAAGAAGCGCTCTTGTGATTAATCTCTGTGTTCGTGGGATTCCTCTTCAGATTCTTCTTCGTTCTCTTCTTCTTCCTCGGCGGCTTCTTCTCCTGCGTCTCTTGCATCTTCTTCAGCCTCTCCTTTTGGGGGATAAGCCTCGTCTAGCCAAACTTTGAACTGTTCTTTGCTTTCAGGATCGGAAAAGGCCCACTCACACAGTTCACTTACGACGGTGTTGATATCGATCTCGTGATCGTCGGCCAAATGCTTCAGAAACTGTTCCCACTTTGCAGGCAGAGATACCATGAGTCCAACCACCTTGCATTTTCACCACCGTCTTGTATGATTCAAGCTATATTTAAGCGCACGGCTAGAATAACATTCCTTCGCGCGCTTGAATCTCTAGAACAGTTCAATCCAGATTCCATCAGGGTCCTCTATGTAAGCCCATCGACTGCCATCTGCCTTCATCTCCAAGATTGTCCTGTGCCCTGCCTTTCGAGCTTCTTCCAAGGCTTTATCCAAATCATCGATTTTGAATGCTAGGTGGTCCAATCCTTCGCCAGTAACGTACCTTGTGTTGTATGGGCTGCCTTTTTCGTAATGGTTGAGTTCCAGAATGAACCCGTCTTTCTCGTTCTGCAGGCCAACGGTTTCTCCTTTGGTCTGCTCAATCTTGCCGCGACCCGTGACCTGCATGCCGAGTACTCCCGTGTAAAAATCAACAGATCTTTGCAGATCTGTCACTCTTATTCCAACGTACGTGAATTTGGACTTCATAACCATCGTTCCATGATGTTGAAGACTCCAATATATGAGTAACTAAAGAAGTGCCGGCGCAATTTCTGCTTCTCAGAGCGAGCAGAGAATTCTTAAAGCTTGATCAGATGATAAATAAGCTAATCTGACAGCTAACAGTTTGGCAGAGGACGATTGCTGTGAGGTTCGATACCGAAGTCATAGGGGTAGTACCGCGCACTCATAACGTCAAGAGCTTCAGGTTTCTCCGACCAAGCACATTCATTTACAAGCCGGGGCAGTTCATGTTCGTTATCCTAAAAAAAGGGTCTGAACAGATGAAGAAGCCGTTCTCTATCTCTAGCAGCCCCTCTGAAGGAGGATTCATCGAATTTACTAAGAAGCTCACTGGGCATCCATTCTCGATGGCTTTGGAGGCCATGAGAGTCGGTGACTTGGCGGCCATAGATGGGCCGTATGGCAATTTCACCTTCGAGGGCGAGCCTGACAAGGTTGGGATGATGTCAGGTGGAGTGGGCATAACGCCTTTGAGGAGCATATGCAGGTACTGCACGGACATGCAGTCAAAAGCCAGGATAACATTGTTGTATGGAAATCGCACTGAGCGGGAAATAGTCTTCCGGGAAGAGCTCGAGGAGATGCAGAGGCTTAACGAGAACCTCAAGATCGTCTTCACGGTTGACGAGGCAAGCGAGAGTTGGACTGGAAGAACAGGAATGATTGATGCCGACATGATAAAGAATGACGTGCGAGACTACTTGAAGACTACATTCTATATATGTGGCCCACCAGCCATGGTTGAGGCAATGCGAAAACTGCTCAGCAGCATGCAAATCCCGGAAAGACAAACCAAGATAGAGAGCTTCCAAGGTTATTGATCGAACCTGTCCAAAGAGCTTTAGGAATGAATGACACAGAAAACAAAAAGCGCGCATAGAGACATAGACGGAGAGCGTTTGCATTAATGGCAGGAAACTCTGAGGAAGCATTTAGAATCGTCAAAGTAGACGGAGCTAACATTGATGAGTGTGGCCTGTTTTGTCTGCAGTCCAAGAAGAACACAGAAGGTTACAAGAACAAGGTCGAATGGGCAAAGGAGCGTTTCAAAGAAGGCTTGCGCATAAGGCTTCTCATGGTGAATGAGGGCGCAAAGCGCGGTTTCAGAGCCAGAGGGTTCATCGAGTACATTCCGGGCAAATATGCATGGCGCGGGATCGACGCTAATGGGTACATGGTTATTCACTGCATGTGGGTGGTCGGTCAAAACAGAGGGCATGGGTACGGCTCGAGATTGCTGCAGGAATGCCTGAACGATGCGAAAGGAATGAACGGCGTTGCGGTCGTCACCGGGAGAACATGGTTGCCAGGCCCAAAGTTTTTCGTGAAGCACCGGTTCGAAAAGGTTGATTCAAGGGCGCCTGACGCTGAACTGTTTGCGAAGCAATTCTCAAACAAGGCTCCGCTGCCGAGATTCAACGCCATTTCGAACGATAAACTTGCGAATTGCGGGCCCGGGATTACCGTTTTCAAATCAAATCAATGCCCGTACGTTGATGGCGGTGTCAAAGGGATGATGGAAGCTGTGAAGCAGGTTAACCTCCCGATGAGGATCATAAACGTGAAAACCTGCAGAGAAGCTCAGAACGGTGTCCATCCTTACGGGACGTTCTGCGTTCTTCTAGACGGCAACGTATTGACCTATCGTCCAATCGGCGCCAGAGGACTGCTGAATTACTTGTCGAAAAGAGAATAGTTCGCCGTATATCGATTGGCACGCTTAGAATTCGCTGGCTTTACAGCATCGGTTTCTTAGGCCTCAGCATAGATTTTCATGTGTGCGTTGTGTGGCAAGTGGTGGACATCTGCTCTTAACTGTAGATGTGTGCAACATGTCTACAGGAACAGGATTGTGGATTCGCAGCGTTTATTTCGTTTGAAGGGGCATTTCAATCAATGGGTCAGGTGACTGGTTCAGAAATGAGGCCGCCTGCGCGTTGGAGAATCCTGCTCAAGCAATATGGATACTCTGAGAGGACGATCAGAGAGTTGTGGAAATGGTATGATTCTTCAGAAAAAAGCGGGGTTGCTAGCTTCTGATTCGGCTTTCAGTACTGCAGTCCGCCTGAACTAACTGTCTGGCCCCGAGCAGTACGAAACCTTTGGGTATGGTTCATCCGAACTTTTCGCCCTCGTCTATGAGCCGATTGAGCGGCGATGCTGTTTCCGAAAGCGTATTACGTTGCTTCGTTCAAGTAACGGTTTGGCAGAAGGTATGTTTGTTGGTCTCGGTTAAGCCCCATGGTGGATTTGTGGGTTTGAGAAACTCTTTTGACTATGTCTGGAACCTTCTGTGTCAGGTGGGTGATATTTCTTTGAAGACTGAGAAGAAAAAGACGCATTTTGTCGCCAGGGCAATCGTGGTCACTCCTAAAGGTTCAGATGAAGGGAGGGAAGCTATAGTTTTTCTCCGCAGAGTTCACAGGCGGGGTAGGCTGGAACGGGTCGTAATCTGCTTCGAATGTTGCTGGGGATTCAACTACACTTGCGATTCTCAAAGGACAGGAGTGTATTGCAAAGCTTTGGACAAGTGGGCATCATCACCACAGGCCCCACCCGCTAAGCCCGTGTGAACCCTAAGTGGATGTGTATCTGTGGTTCTCTGCATTCGAGTCTGTTTTGAAATTCTGGTCGGCGCTTCGCGTGTAGCATGCACTCTTGGAGCGCGAGGTCTCAGGAGCAGACGTTACCTATAAAAGGCGAGCGTTTCATTCTATAGTATCGCAAGAGCCTGGAAGAACATGGTTGAAGAATCTGACGTTAAAGAACCAGCTTCGCCGGAGAAGCTCTCAATTGATGATTCGTCGAACTTTCAGTTTCACGCCGCCTATCTCACCTACTCTGACATCTACGACAAAACAGCCAACTCTGAAACCAAGAAAAAGCTGAACGAGAACATTATGGCTCTTCAGCAGAATCAGATAGATTATCAGACTTTCTACGGGAACATAGATCAGTTCCGCGGAGGAGACGCTCCTCAGCGCGGCTACGGCAGGGCCTTCATAAAAACACAGAAGAAAAGAGAATGGCGACGAAAGACGCAGAAACACGAGAGGATCCAGCGGCATAGAAGATAGCGGTGCGCCGCTTCATGTGTGGTCTGTACTAGTCGAGTAACTTTGTGATTGTATCAAATGTCTCCAGGAAGCATTTTCCTTTGGCTGTTGTCTTGAAGGAAGGCTTCCGGTCCGGGTCACATGCAGCCAACAATTCTGATTTAAGAAGAAACAGCAGATACTTCTTCAGTTGGGCTGAGCTCAGCCCAACTTTGTACATCATTTCACACTTTCCCACGCCCTTTATTGCACACGAGAGTATCTCCGAAACTATAATGACGGAGTCCCTTCTATGGCTCATTGAATGCAGGAATGTGCTGCGCGTGAACATCGAATAGTTTCGAACGATGCAACCTATTTATCCTTAATCTTCACAACTAATGACACTATGTATCAGACGATTCACCAAGAAGCGCATATACAGTCACAATGGAATTTCAATCACCCATTTTAGCCTCATTGGAAGAAAAAATTTCGGGATGCCAAAGCCGAGATCAGGAGCAGAGCGACAATTTCTGAAAGCATCTCTTGGTCTCTTATCTTTGGGATCTTCATCTTCCGAAACGTACGCAGCACGCGTGGGAAGCAAAAACTGCTGACGGATCAAGGTTCACGACTTGTCTAGGGGACTTTTTCGAATTTTGAACTTGGGGCTCCGCAGATTGGACAAATTTCTGGTGGCTTGCTCTCAGATATGTGGCCGCAAACGGTGCACACGTAATACTCGGTTGAACGCTGGGCTATCAGGTGGTTGAGCGCTCTCTTGTAGAGCTCCGCATGTTCTGCCTCAACGTCGCCGGCCTGCGAGAATACCAATGCGGCGGCTTCCTCGCCATCTTCTTCCGCATCGCGCAGCATTTCAGGGTAATGAACTCCGTTAACTGCCATCTCAGACTGAAACGCACGTTCCAAGTTCGTTTGCGTGTCAGCCACAGACTCTAACATTGCAAAGTGCCTTCGAGAATGAACGCCCTCAGCCGCAGACACCGCTCTGAATAGATGAGCTATTTGGGACAAATCCTCCTCTTCAGCTTTCTTGGCAAACATAAGAAGCCTCTGATAGGCCTTTGCTTCCCCCACGAAGGCAGTATGTACGTTTGTTGCTGTCTTCTCCTTCAACTCTGCTCGTTCCTCCAATCAACTTGTATTCAGTCTTCTGTTTTGAGGGATTTAGAATTTACGCTTGTGCATCTTGGGATTTGCTTTCTCATCCGCTCAAGGCTGCGAAATCCTTTAATGCATTCTTCATGAAACATTATTTGGTGGTGTTTATGAAGGCTTTCATCTCAGTAGATCTTGAGGGTATGCCGTACATTGTTATCCCTGGCCATCTGAATTTGAGGGGTCCATTGTACGATGAGGCAAGAAGAATAGCTACCAAAATAACGTTGATAGCGGCAGATGAGTTGAGCAAGAATGGCTTCGACAGCGTTGTGATTGCTGACAGTCATGGGCCTATGGTTAATCTTCTGGTCGACGACCTGCCTGAATACGTGGAAATCGTGAGGGGCTTCCCTCGGCCGCTCAGCATGATCTCGGGGATCGAGGGTTGCCAAGTTGCTTTGTTTCTGGGATATCACGCCAAATTCGGAACAGCAAAGTCGACTTTCGATCACACGTATAGCGGCAGAAGCATAAACAGGGTCGAAGTAAATGGGATTCTTGCAAGCGAATTTCTTCTGAACTCGTATGCTGCAGGCGAGTTAGGTGTTCCAGTCGTCTTGGTTGCTGGTGAGGCTCAGCTTCTAGTGGACGATGTGAGGAAGTTTGCCCCTTGGGCTGAGGCCTTGCCTCTTAAGCACTCTATGAGCAGACTTTCGGCGAGAAGCTCAAGCTTGGTCAGGATTGAACGGGAACTGCGGGACGCGGTCAGAAAAGCATCGAACAAGCATGAAAAAGGCAAAGTTGAATTGCTGGTCCCGAAGAAGCCAGTGAAAATAAGCATCGACTTCTTGGCAAGCCACTTTGCTGATGCTGCGGAATTGTTGCCAAACGTTAAGAGAGTTGACGGGTTGAAAGTTGAATACACAGCTAGAAACATGGTAGAAGCCTACAGAGTTTTTGAGCTATTGGGCCTTGCGTCGAGCGGCATATCTGCCCTTTACGAAAGCCTGCGATAATAGCGCGCATCCTTGCTCTTAGAAAGAGAGCAGTGGGAACTTTTGTCCTTCTTACCAGCTGTAGGTTTTTATCGGAGTCTCTCATTGCTAATCTGAACATAAAATGCCAGGTGAATGATAATTTGGAGAACAAGAAATCAATCGCAGCTTTGATCTTGATTTGTGTGGCGTTGGCGGCAGGTCTTGCCGTGGCTTATCTTGATTTAAAGACTGACATTGATTCTTTGAACAAGAACATAACCTCTTTGAAGGGTGATAATGCGAACTTGGCATCTGAGGTTGAACAACTTAGAAGCATGTTTGAACAGTCGCATGTTAACCAAACAATCAGCCTGCCAGCAGTTACTATCTACAATCAGACCAAATACTCTGTCGTGTTCATAACAAATGATAGACTAGACGGCACAATAGCTGAGGGCACAGGTTTTGTCTACGACTCCCAAGGAGACATCATCACAAACAACCACGTCATAGAAGACGCAGCCAACATCAGCGTGACATTTTTCGACGGAAACACCACTGCAGCACAAATCATAGGAACTCCAGACGTTTACAGCGACTTAGCGCTCATCAAAGTGGACCATCTTCCCGAACAGTCACATCCTCTGATCATCAGAAATTCAACTCAGCTCTTGGTCGGAGAACCAGTCTACGCGATCGGAAACCCATTCGGTTTGAGCAGGTCACTGACCTCGGGCATCGTGAGCCAACTTGGAAGGGTCTTAAAACTGTCAGATCTCGGCGTCCCGCCGCCTGAAGGAGACTATTCCATAGCCGATGTTATCCAAACCGACGCTGCCATCAACCCAGGCAATTCAGGCGGACCACTGCTCGACGGCTCAGGATTCGTCATCGGCGTAACATTCGCTATAGAAACAGGCAATTCGAACACCACTGGCTTCATAGGAATAGGATATGCTGTCCCGTCAGTCCTTATTCTACGAGTCATTCCGGCCTTAGAATCAAAAGGTCATTATGACCACCCATACGTCGGAATCATGTACGATTCACGCTACACGGGCGGAGTGCTCTTGGAGAACATTACATCCTCAAGCCCAGCAGACATTGCAGGATTGAAGAAAGACGACGTGATTAAAGAAGTGGACGGCGTGCAAATGAATCGCGGGGACGACTTAATTATTTATTTGGAAAGGTACAAGAGTCCAGATGACACGATATTCTTGAACATCACCAGAAGCAACATTCCCATGAACAATCTGTCTCTCACTCTGGAGAAGCGCGCGCGCTCCTAGAGTCAATCGCAAATTGCGCCTGCACAAGTAGCATATGGGCCAGCTAAGCAAAACAGAAAGCATGGGGTTATTTTCTTCTATCAACGATATCAAGTGCTTCGGGGCCAGTGCCTATCAGGACGACAGATATTCCTGTTCTTTTCTCGATTTCACTTATGAAATGCTTTGCTTCTTTTGGAAGCTTGTCAAATTGCTTTGCGCCTTTGCATTCGGGATATACGCAGTCTAGCTTTGTCACTGCTGCCTGTGTAGCTCCGTTGATTGTCACCGCTTTTTTTGCCACGTCGAAGTCGAATGGAGCTGACCGTCTTTCTCGTCCAGTTCCTGCAGCAATCTCGAACCATCCACGTTTCTGCGCTTCTTCCTTCCTCATTTCTCCGGGCAACGGGCCTGTTCCCACACGCGTCATAAAGGCTTTGAAGACTACGAGGACTTCATCAACCTTCGTCGGACCCACACCTGCTTCGGAGCATACTGCAGATGCGCTGGTATCTCTGCCGGTGACGTATGGATATGTTCCATAAAATAGCGAAAGCATGATGCCTTGGGTACCTTCCAGCAGGACGTTTTCTCCCTTCGCGATTGCATCGTTTGCCTCTTTCGAAACGTCTGTCAAATAGGGCTTTAACTCTGGCATGTCCTTCGCAAGCTTTGCGGTTCTTCGAACGCGTTCTTCGATGGCTGGTCCCACGCCCCAGCCTGTCGTGCCCAAACCCTTCAGATGTCCATCAGATTTGTCTTGAACCGAATGCTTCTCTTCGATTATAGAAGCTTGACTATCTACACCCATTCGGTTCCCTGCCCCTGTTTCGTCAACCTCTCTGAGGAACTGTGCAACGTGAACATTCGTGCCAGGGCCTACGAGCAATCGACATTTCTCCTGCACAAAGCCGCCTGGAACCATATGCAACGCATATCGTTTTCCGTTGTACCAGATCGTGTGCGCAGCGTTGACCGAGCCAGTTCTAATACACAAATCGACAGGTTCTTTCAAGGCTAGGTAAGAGATTATTTTTCCTTTGCCCTCGTCGCCCCAAAAGCCTCCAACTATTACAGTGCAGGGCATAGCAACACCGGGTGAAGGATATGCCAGACCTTATTTAAGATCGATCGAAACCTTCATGTAAAACCAATGATCTGACACAACAAGATGCCCGGCCATCCACAATTGATGGATAATGTTGGAAATTTGAAAGAGTAGGGGCGTTTCGAAACTCTTAACCGAAAGTTCTCTTGGTCATTGGAAAGAATTGGGCGACTCTATCCGCCTATCATAATCAGGTTCAGCAGTTCTGCCCACGCTACGCTTTTCAATGGTATTTTGAAGGTGTTTCTGTATCCGTAGGGGATGCATTCTACGAAGGCTCGTCTTTGATACTCGTCCTTGTCGATCCTGGATAGCAATACGTTCACTATTACTGAGCCATCCTTCAAGTGGAGATTGACGTTCTTTCCGAGAAGGGATCTAGCTGTGTTCATGCCAAACCTTTCCACGTTTTCACCACTCCACGTCTTTCTCTGCCAGTTTACCCCAACATCTCCTGCAAATGGGCAGCTTTTCACCTCCAAACTCGATGTAGACTTCGATGTCATGATTCTTGCATTCTGAGTGCCAAGGGTTTTTGCAATGTTCCATACGAGCACCTTGTCGGTATTCAAACACGCGTCTTTTTTGCTTTTAAGTTTCTCCTTCGAACGACACTGAACCCTAGCGGAGAGAGATGAGTTAAAGTGAAATCTTTTAAGCACTTCGTGCTGAATGCACATTGCTTAGTGCCTATGACTTGGGAGGCCGAATAATACATGGGTCTATTCAATCCGAACGCTGTTTTTCTTTCTGATGTGAACTTGCTGTTTCAATTGGCAATTCTTGTTGTCCTGATTCTAGGGTTCTCTTTCAAACGTCGACACATCTATTTGAAGCACGGCGCGACAATGGCTATTGCTGTGGCTTTGCACACGGTCGCCATCTTTGCAATAATGCTGCCCTCATTGCTTGCGCTGACAAGCTCGTTTGGTAGCTCGCTTCCTCTTACGTTGGTGGTCTTGCCACATGCAGTTCTCGGAAGTTTGGTAGAAATGCTGGGCGTATACCTCGTTCTGTCATGGGCGTCACATCACCGCGACGTCAAAGTGTGCTTTGGAAACAAGAAATTCATGAAACCCACCATCATCCTCTGGTTGGTAGAGGTAGCGATTGGCATATACGTGTACATCTTGCTCTATGTACCACTGTAGGGATTCATGAATCTAGAAACCAGCTAGACTGTTCGGTTCAGACGTGGGTTTCGGGTTAGCCATTCCGATCTTAGGACTCTTGTTTTGAACTCAGATTGCGAAATGATTTCATTCACGAGGGCAGAGAATAAAGTCTTAAACAGATCAATACCATACACTAGGCAAAGGTGATTATCGAATGTGTGCCAAGCTGTTTCGAGAAATCCAAGAGGAAGTTACAGACTTCTTGAGCGGACTGATCCGCATAAACACGACCAACCCGCCAGGAAATGAAATCGAGGCTGCAAAATACGTTGCCAAGGCCTTGGAGCAGGATGGTTTCAAATGCGAATTGTTCGAGTCCTCAACTGGAAGAGGGAGCGTGGTGACTCGTCTCAAAGGAGAGAGTGGAAAGCCGAGTTTGCTTTTGCTTTCACATTTGGACGTGGTGGCCGCAAACCCAAAGGAATGGACCGTTGATCCTTTCGGCGGCTTGGTCAAAGACGGTTTCGTTTGGGGGCGAGGCGCCTTGGATATGAAGGGAATGACAGCCGTTGAAGTAATGGCTTTGAAGCTTCTGAAAAGAAACGGGGCGAAACTGAAGGGTGACGTGCTGTTGGCTGCAACGGCTGACGAGGAGAGGGGCGGCGAAGCAGGTGCTGGATGGCTGGTTCAGAATCACCCCGACAGAGTCCATGCTGACTGCGTTCTTAATGAGGGTGGAGGAATGGCCATGCAGGTCAATGGAAAGGAAATGTTCACCATAAATACAGCGGAAAAAGGCATCTTGTGGTTCAAGGTCAGGGCTGCCGGTACGCCCGGTCATGGCTCAGTCCCTGGCGCAGCTGACAACGCTATTTTGCGCATGAACAAAGTTGTTGAGAAACTTGGCCATTATCGCCCTAAAATCTCGCTTGTGCCGACTGTTAAGCAGTACGTGAGCGAAATTGCAAAATCGAACGATTTGAAAGACCTTTCAGTGCTGCTTCAAGATCCCGGGAAGAGCGACCAGATCTTGGACGCGGTGGCTCGGAAGGACAAGTATTTTGCTGAAGAGCTTCGGGCCAGGCTCAGGATGACTGTCACGCCGACAATGATCAATGGCGGAGTGAAAGAGAACATAGTTCCATCTGAATGCGAGGCAGTTTTTGACTGCCGAGTTCTGCCGGGACAGACTACGGCCAAAGCCTTCGGCGAGGTCAAAAGTCTCTTGAAAGACGCTGGCTTGGACAAGCTAAGTTTCGAAATAATCCAGGCAAATGAGCCATCCGAATCGTCGCTTGATACTCCGCTCTACAAGCAAATCATCCAGGCTTTGAAAGAGTTTGAACCAGAATGCCACGTCACTCCTGTCTTGCTTACTGGCGGGACTGACTCTCGTTTCTTCAGGAAGCTAGGTAGCGTATGCTATGGCTTTCATCCAATCCAACCTGAAACATCATACTCGGAAATGCAAAAGACGATTCATGGGATAGACGAGCGCATATCAGAACAGAACCTCGTGTTCGGAACCAGCGTACTCTACGACGTCGTTCAACGATTCATGGCTTGAAAACTGCAGAATCCCATATTCCAATGAATCAGACCTATGAGAAGCCAGCTATTAAGCATGAAGTCATAAATACGTGTTTGACCTGTTCTATTTCAGCATTGGGGGTTTCGGTTTGCCTGCGATAGAGGTTGGAAGAATCTGCGTAAAGCTGGTTGGAAGAGAGGCTGGAAGAAGATGCGTCATCGTTGACTTGGCTGACAAGAGCTTCGTTCTTGTCACGGGTCCAAAATCAGTGACAGGAGTTAAGAGGCGGAGGGTGAACATTGGTCACATCGAGCCTCTTCAGGACAAGATTGATGTAAAACGCGGTGTTTCTGACGAGGAAGTTGCTGATGCGCTCAAAACGGCTGGCAAGTTGGAAGCGATGGCGCGGCTGGTCAAACCCAATTTGGCCTAGTTTAGGCTCTCGATATATTGGAAGTTCTCACAAACAACCTTTCCTTTTTTCAAATTTCTAGGCTCCTTCCTAGGAGCATGTTTTCATAGAAATTGAAGGCTCGATATGTTTGCATTGGCGTATTTGTTCCTTGCTTCGTTCGTTGATATTGACCCATGCGTTTCTGGAGAATTCTTAATTAAGAATGTTGAGAAATGTGTTCGCGGTTATGGAAAATGGTGAGCCCGACGACCGAAGCTGGTGCCTCAAAGAAGACCGGGAAGTCGGGCATGCTTGGGTTCACTATCGTCTGGGCTGGTCAAATGCTATCGCTTCTCGGCACGAACATGACTGGTTTTGCTTTGGCGATATGGGTATACGAGGTGACCGCGGAGAGTTTCCGTGCTACAGCATTCTCGTTGGTTGCTTTCTGCAGTTTTGCACCTTTGATTATGGTGAGTCCGTTAGCAGGAGCCGTGGTCGATCGTTACGACCGTAAGAAGATAATGATGCTTGCTGATTTGGCGGCTGGATTGCCCACTGTTGCGGTATTGCTGCTTTACGCCGCTGGTAGCTTGCAGCTGTGGCATCTTCTTATTACGGGAGCTTTTTCGTCCAGTTTTCAGGCTTTTCATTTTCCTGCATATTCTGCAGCGGTTACCATGATGGTTCGGAAGGAAAATTATGGCCGTGCCAGCGGCATGCTTGCAACTGCGCAGTTTGCCTAACATCTTCGCCCCCGTGGTAGGTGCCTTTGTTCTTGCCGTTGCGGGTCTTCCTGCAGTATTGATGATCGATATTTCCACTTTCATCTTGGCCATTAGCATGCTTCTGTTTGTGCATATACCGCGGCCGCCGATGAGCGAAGCCGGAAGAAAGGGGATCGGGAGTATATGGAAAGAATCGGTCTATGGCTTTCGCTACATATACGAGCGCCCCAGTTTGCTTGGTCTGCAGTTGACTTTTTTCTGCGTTAACTTCATCGCGACGTTCAGCAACGTGTTGTTAAACCCTATGATTCTTTCTCGCGTCGGGAACTACGAGACTGGGCAAATCGTTCTAGGCAGTGTTCTTGCTGTTGGTGGGACAGAGGCGTGGTTGCGAGCGTGGTGATGAGCGTGTGGGGTGGCCCAAGACGCAAAGTCAACGGCATACTGTCTGGAATGGTCTTGCTGAGCCTGACGGGCACGTTGCTGATGGGACTAGGCCGCGAATTCTACGTGTGGGCTCTTGCTTCCTTTCTCAGTCTATTCTTGCTTCCAATACTCAACGGTTGCAGCCAGGCGATATGGCAAAGCAAAGTGGCTCCTGACGTACAAGGCAGAGTTTTTGCAACGAGACTGCTTATCGCTCAGATATCTGCGCCAGTGGCAATGCTGATGGCCGGACCTGTGGCTGACCGCCTATTCGAGCCAGGCATGATGTCCAACGGCGGTCTGGCACGTCTTTTTGGGTGGTTGATCGGAACAGGTCCTGGCGCTGGCATGGCACTCATGTTCTTGATAACTGGAATTGCAGGCGCTTTTGTTGGTTTAGGAGCCTACGCTTTTCGTGCAGTAAGGGACGCAGAGGATATCTTGCCTGATCACGATGCTAGAGCATCCGTCGATTGACAAGCCCTAAGTGATTCCAATTAGTTCAGGCGGACGCCAAGCGCTTGAAAATCACGTTCTTTGTGACCTAGCCTTGCGTTGCTTTTCAGATGGTTTGTGGAATACCCGAGCAATATCTTCTTGAAGAGCCAGTGTGAAGTTTGTAGAAGGTTTCGGATCTTCGTCTAAACATATTCTTATATTTCCAACTCTTTCTATTCTGTAAGAGCGTAGAATCATCATGCCCAGAACTGTTGCTCCGTGGGAAGCTAAGCGGGAGCTGCTGGTGAAAGCTGAGGATAAGACGAGCCCTAAGTATGGACGCAATCCTGAGGACAGGCAGGCCGAGGATTACATGCTGCACGGCGTTGTAAACTTGGATAAGCCTGCAGGGCCTACGAGTCATGAAGTTGCCGCGTGGGTTAAACGCATCCTCAAGCTTCAGGCAGTCGGTCACGGCGGGACTCTAGAGGCCTAAGGTGTAGGCCAGAGAAATCCCAAAGTGACAGGAGTGCTGCCAGTTACGTTAGGGGAGGCTACGAAGGTTGTGCAGGCTTTGTTGTACAGTGGCAAAGAGTATGTCTGTGTTATGAAGCTTCATGCGGATGCGCCTGAAGCTTGCGTCAGGGAAGTCTTGAAGGAGTTTGAAGACCTTGTTTACCAGCGGCCACCTTTGAGGTCTTCCGTGAAGCGTCAACTCCGCACGAGGAGGATCTACTATTCAGATTTTCTTGAGATGGATGGACGCAACGTTCTCTTCAGAGTCGGCTGTGAGGGAGGAACGTACATAAGAAAACTATGCTTTGACGTGGGCGAAGTATTAGGTTGCGGTGCACACATGCAGGAGCTTCGGCGAACAAGAGCTGGGCCTTTCCTCGAGGATGGCTCAGTCGCGTTGCATGATCTTGCTTACTGGTTTGCGGAATGGGAGAAAACCAAAGACGATAAGGTCCTGAGAAGGTTCGTGCAGCCTATGGAGAACGCGTTGGCTCTCATTCCAAAGGTCTGCATTAGGGATTCGGCTGTTGACGCTGTCTGCTATGGGGCTCGTCTTACTGCTCCGGGAGTATTATCGATTGAATCAAGTTTGGTTAAGGGTTCGATTGTGGCGATTATGACTTTGAAGGGCGAAGCCGTGGCCTTGGGCAGGGCTGTAGCTGATGTAGAAGAGATTATGCATCTGGAACACGGAGTTGTCGTTAACACTGAAAGGGTCCTCATGCCCCGGGGAACGTATCCGAGATGCTGGAAGAGCGGCGAAAAGATTAATGATTAGCAGAGGCAAGACTGCAGACCATTACTTTGCAGAGCATCCAAAGTCAACGCTGCGGTTTGGGTTGATCCGTGCTTGTCTTCGCGGAAGACCTTTCGAGTTCCTCACGGCTTCGGGCGTTTTCTCGAAGAGGCGCATCGATTTGGGGACGAGACTGCTGATCGAGTCAATGGTGCTTCCGAAGGAAGGTCGTGTGCTAGACGTCGGCTGCGGCTACGGGCCTATCGGGATAGCAGCAGCTGTTTTCAACCCGTGCCTGCAAGTGACTTTGGTCGACGTGAATGTCCGGGCAGTGAGGCTTGCAAAACGGAACATCGAGAAGAACCGTGTTTACAATGCTGAGGTCAAACGCGGCGGGTTCTATGAACCTGTCAAGGATTTGGTTTTTGATTGCGTACTTTCAAATCCCCCAGTAAGCGCAGGACTGGAAACTGTGAAAGCGATAATCTGCAACGCGCCTGAACACATGAAACATAAGGCCAGTTTTCAGATGGTTGTCAGGTCCAAAGTTGGCGGGAAGAGGCTGCAGACTATTTTCAACGAGGCTTTCGGAAACGTGACGGTTCTGGCAAGGGAGAGCGGGCACCGCGTCTTGATGTCAGAGAAGCAATAAGCGGAAAACTCCCTCGACGAAGCCACTGTGTGACCCGGTTTGGAAAACCTATAATAAACCATTGCGCGCGCGTTATTAACTTATCAGCAAATATGCATCCTGAGGAAGACAAGCAAAATAGATTCAAGGCAAAGATCTTCAATGCTCTGTCGGACCCAGTAAGGTTAGAAATCTTGGAGTTCCTACGAGATGGAGAAAAATGTGTGTGTGAGATTATTCCGCATGTAAGGTTGATTCAGCCCATGGTTTCTCGGCATCTGAAGATTCTTAAAGACTGTGGGCTCGTAAAGGACAGGAAAGACGGTAACAGAAGGCTCTACTCAATTACCGAGCCAGCCATATTCGAGTCCGTGGACGCAGTTACTCCAGATTTGATTAGTAGCCTCTCAAGGCGTATGATCGAACAAATAGTCTAAGCTTCGTGTTTCGAGACTATCTTGGGCTTTGCATTTCTTTGATTTTCTCTTCCACGGCATCGAGTTCATTCTTCAGCTCTTCTGCATAATTCTTGAGTTTCTCTATCTTTTCGGCCTTCGTGAAGAAGTGTCTCCTGTAACCGTGTCCTTCCCCGTGCATGCCGCAGCCACAGTGGTCCTCATGCCTCCGGTGATGTCCACCGCAGCCACATTCTTCATCCATATCTTATCTCACCTCGATTTTCTTCCTAATACTATTAGAAGTAAAGCATTTAAACTATCAAGTTTATAGCAAAATAGTTGCTATTAACAACTGAAGTGATTGTACATGCATAACCGAAAGAATCCCATCTGCTTCTGCCCTCTTGAAGGAGTCATAGACGTCATAAGCAAGAAGTGGACGCTTTTGATCGTCAACGTCATAGGCAATCATGGTCGGGCACGGTTCAACAAGCTCATGCAAGAACTGCGAGGAATCAGTCCGAAAACTCTTGCAGACACGTTGAAGCAACTTCAAGAAGAAGGATTAATCAATAGAGAACCCTTTGCCGAGATACCTCCACGTGTAGAATACTCGTTGACTGGTGACGGGAAGCGGCTGAGAGAGGCGATAATGCCTATTTTGACATGGGCCGCGACGAGGAAAAACTCAAAGAACAAGTGTTCCAAGACATACTGCAAGATGCCTGGACACCGGATAGGAAACAGAGCGTCTTTGCAGAAAGAGACACCTTGATTCGCAACAAGCAGCTCTTCAGCGGCTGACCAAGCCTCTCACATTCATGACTGAAAGGAATTTCACGTGTGCCTTACCAAGAAATGGGGTGTCACGTTCGCTGTGCTGTATTGCCTGTCCAGGCAGGTTCTGATGCTGGAAAATTGTTCCTTCCTAGGATCTGAAGATGCCGTTGTAGTACACTTTCTCGTCAGCTACCTTTTCCCAATTGCCGTAAGTAATGACAAGGGCTGGCGTTGTGTCCGGTTGAGGGGCTGGTTGAGATAGCTGTGAAACAGCTGGTGAAACTGGCTGTGCGGGACAGCTGATTTTCGAAAGCGCGCGCTTCCTGCACGTTCGTAGACGGGGAAGGCATTCGTAAAATGTGGCATGGGAAAGGCATAAGTGTGCTCTCACCATTCATTTTAGTCATGAAGCCCGACGAGGTCAAATGGGTTGTGTGTTCTATTTTGGTCTCTATTGTGGCGGCTGGCTTGTTCGTTCAGGCGAAGGCATGGAACAACGGTGGTTACACGGAACCGGGGAACGTGCCCAACTTTGCTACGCATGATTGGATCGCATTGCATGCTGTTGAATGGTTGCCGACTTCTGAAACGTGGTGGATAACGCAGAATCCTGACAGTTATCTGCTTGGAACGGAGTTGCCTGACAATCCAAATCCTCCATTGGGAATCGGCGACGTCGTGTTGCATCATGTTTACTTCTCATCTCCAGGTACTGTGAGTGATGATTCTGCTGCCAGTCGCGCTCAAACAGAATATGGCCTTGCCCAGTCTTTTCTTGAAGCAGGCAATTGTTCTGCAGCTGCACTTTATGCGGGCATTATGACCCATTATATTTCAGACTGTGCCGTGTTTGGCCATGTGTTGAGCAACGAAACGCATCATGGTGACTATGAGGATTATGTGGAGACTCGAACGAACGAGTATCCGACAGACGACTTCAGCATATACTTAGCCTATGATGGTGCTCTCTCCCCACTGAATGCATATGCTGCGACGATAAAGGTTGCAAATGATACAACCTATGGCGGAGGCAGTGGTCTATCGTGTGTTTGGATGGATACTCATTACAATTGGAGCGACACCAGTTTCAAGAATAGGGCTGGAGAATCAATAAACCTTGCTACAAACGCAATAGCCGACGTATTGCACACGCTCTACGCGACCGCGAGTATTAAAGCAGAGATCTGTTCTTTTGATGCCCTATTCAAACACAGCAACGTGCGAATGATTTACCCTTCAACTGAAGCAGTCAAACCGTTGGGGTGCGGCGCTGCTTGGGTGAGCGACTGGTTAGCCTCAATGGCCGTGAGCACCAAGCTGCTGAACGTGACTGAAGGCTTCGATACCAATAGCGGTTTCGTGAATCAAACCTCGGGAAACCCGTTGGGCATCGCGGGAACAGGAATCATCAGCTTCGGAGGACCATTCGTTAACCCCATAGTGAAGCGGGCTGAGAGTGACTCTACACCACAGGGCGACAGGGCACCCGTCAAGTTTCACGATGAAGCAGGCACATTCAGCTTCCAACACTCAAACGGCTCAAGCATTCCAGGAGCCAATTTGCCACTTTCAGTCATCAACAATAATGAGGACATGTTCGTCATCGAAGTCTACAGGGATGGTGCCGCAAGAAACATGATGCTGTGTTATGGCTTCGGCTGGAAAGGCACATACGCGGCAGGCAAATACTTCCACAACACAGCCTACTCAGGCATAACATTCTATAACACAAGTTGGATAATAGTCAAATGGCAAGACACCAACATGGATGGCTTCGTAAACAATCCAAACGACGGTGACACATACACAGTAATAGCAACAGGCCCATGAAAGCGCGCGCGTTATCACTGGAGCAGGTGTGGCCTCCGGCTGAGCCGGTGGAGATGGTTGTGAGGTTGCCGGAGTATTTCGGTCTTCTAATGCCTTTTTGAGGCTTCTGACGGTGTTAAGCACGAATGCGACGGCAGCGGTGATTTTTGGCTGGTCAAGGCTGATGTTCATGATAATGTTCTAACCGCCTTTTTCCATTGAAGAGCCCCTAGATTCCCAATCAAACATTAATTGAAAGAACCCAGACGATGGGAATAACAAGCTGCTTTCACGGTTGGAAACTTGGAAAATAGGGGGGAGGGTGGAACGTTGAGAGGCAAAAGAGGCCACAACGTTCGCGCGCGCTTTTGAGAAGGACTAGGAAATGGCCGTGCTATTCTTCCTTCTTTGGACTTTTTCTACCATCAGTGTTACTGTCAATTCTGCCTTTCCGTGTGAGGTATGCAGCGAAAGAACCTATAATACAAAGCGCGAAGCAGAAAAGAAAACCCAAATAGACATATCCAGTTTGGATAAGTTCAAATCGGCTTAAGACACATACCCACACATGAATATAGCGGGGATGAAAATAAGTTTCAACTTAAACATTAAGGACGAGGTTATGAGAAAGATTCTAGAATGTTTCAAAGCAAATCAAGTTGCGACAATTTGGGGACCTCTCAATCAAACTTTGGAGATTGTTGGTTAAGAAAAGCTTTTTGGGAATCTTGTTCTTAGGACTATAGATGCTTAATGTCTGTTATTTCAGAAATAGGTGCTATCAAGAAAACTGTGGTCTATATTTATTCAGGTGAAGTTCATGGCGTTCATCCTCTGGGCACTGGTTTTTTTGTCTCCGTTCCTCACCATATAAATAAAAACGTAATTTGGCCATACTTCGTGACGGCAACACATGTGCTAAAAGATAACTCAGGAAAATACCTTGCAGAAATATTCTTAAGAGTAAATCTGAAAGGCTGGTCCTCGAGCAGTAACCAGACTGGAGTCAGTTTTCTTAGATTGCCCATAATAGACGGAGAAGGGAATCTGCAATGGACTGTTCATTCCAATCCTGCCGTTGACCTTGCACTCATCCAAAGGTTTCAGAGTCTCGAAACATACGAATTTAGCTCAATTCCAGCAACGATGTTCGCTACCGATGAAGTCATTCAAAGAGAAGGAGTTGCTGAAGGTGACGAGATATTTTTCCCATGTTTTACTCCCGAAATACAACAAGAAAGACGAAATAACCCTGTCATTAGATTTGGGAAACTTGCTCTTATGTCTGAGGAAGACATTCCAATACCGGAAGGAAGCACAAAGTTCCATTTCGCTGAGTGCTTCCCATTTGGGGGAAACAGTGGTTCACCTGTCTTTTTGAGATTTGGCGCTACAAGAAGATCAAACCAGCTATTGGTGGGGCCAGAGAGATACTTTTTGCTCGGAATCATGAAAGGACACTATGGGCCCAGCGAAATAAGGTATCACATAGGAATTGCGGCTATAACACCTGTCAATTACCTAAAAGAAATCTTGGAAAGCGACACCCTGCGGAGACAACGGGGTGAAATTCAGTAAAGGCAACGTCTTAATGTGCGGCATCATCTCAATCCAGTCAGACAGCTCGTGAAATTTGAACTATCAATTTTCTGTGATAAATAGTTGGTATGAAATCGTCGATTGATCTGGCAACTTCTACCGAATCGTTAAAATATGGCTCAAAAACTTCAGTTTGCGCATAGATTTTCTTGTTTTGTATGTCTGGGTCTGTCTTTAGTCCTTTGAGTCTCCTCTCCAGTGAGACTCTTTTACCTGGCTCAAGGAGGGCCCCTTCCTTTATTCTGGTAGTAAATACTCCAAGAGTTCAAGGCCATCGCCAGAATGATGGCCAGCGCGCGCTGCATACAAAACGTCAGGAAGATGAGGTCACGATCAGACTTATGGTAATAGGCTAATTTCTATTCTTTCCTTTCCCTTTCCGGGTTTCTTTCCTCTTTTTACTTTAATCTCCCCGATTTCACTCGAATCTTTAACATGGGTCCCTCCACATTTCATTGCGGGAAAGAGCTCCATTTTCCAATATTTTTTGCCGTTCTCACTCCATGTTTTGATCTCATAGCCTTTTTTTATGATTTGATTGGTAATCTCTTCAACCAACTTGAGTTTTTCCTCGTCTAACTTCCCTTCGAAGAGATAATCTGACCTCTCTTTCTCTTCGTTCAAAAGACCTGAAGAGGCTGGTTTGCAATCTTCTCCAAAAACCTCTTGCATGAGAAAATAGACTACGTGAGCCGCAGAGTGCAGCCTCATTATCTTATACCTTCTTTCCCAATCTATTTTCCCATGAACTAAGGCCCCAACACTGAAAAACGGCTTTATTTCAAGAATGTGAGCGATGTCTGTTTCTTCGCCCGGTTGTGTGTCAACCACCCTGATTCCATTAAGGTATCCTGTGTCCCCAACCTGGCCTCCGCCTTGCGGATAAAAACCTGTAGCATCTAGAACAACACTGTTTCCAATAATCTTAGTTATGGTTGCATCGAACTCAACTTGATATTGATTCTCCCAAAACAGCTTCTTTGTCATGGCTTTTCCTCCAAATTTTCGTCTACACATTTTTACTACTAATCCTAAACTATGCGGATTAATATTTGGCTAAAGTGATGACCGCGCAGGAAAGGCCAAACATGCTAGTGGACTCCCACGCTCATAATCAATGGGCGAGCTTTGGCAAAGACCGGGAAAAAGTGATAAGTCGAGCCAGAATAGTCGACGTGAAATATATAGTGAACATTGGATTTGACGTGCCAGGAGCGCGCGTTAAGGCTGACGTTGTCGATCGCTGCGCTGACTGCCAAGAATCCTGGTGCAATCACAGCTAGAATAACCGTGATTGTTGGTAGTGCTTTCTTTAGGTTCATTCAGTCGCCTCCTATGTTGTTTTGAAAAGAAAGAAGACCTAGCTCTGTTTCGAGGGAATTAGCGCGCTCTTAGGAACACTTTTATTTAGGAACCCTTCAGCCTTGGATGGGTTTCCCGGTTCAATCCAACAAATGCAACTGGTGCCTGTCAGTTTGCTACAGGGTTGAATCGTTGGAAACCCTTCTCTTTCCTTTTGAAGAAACGTGCAGGAGTAAAGTTTGCCTAGCTTGGGGACATTTAAGAAAGTTGACCCAACTGTCATAATTGATGCACGCATTAGACTCGTTGCCCGATCAGGACTCCTGAGACTGTGCCAATAAGGCCTCAGCGTAAATAATGTTCTTAACCACCTGCGCAGGGTCAAGCCTCAGATGTCTAGACATCTGCACAATCCGCTCAGTTCTGAAAGTGTTCTCAGTATCAATGTAGAACGCAGCACCACTAAGCCCGCCCCTTTCAAGAGGCAACTAAACATTCGCGCATAGCTAATGGCAAATTTGACTTTTTCCAGTGCCATACTCTCCATAAAATTCTGTTATAGTCTATGTTTCCAGTCCACCATCCAGAAGCCTATCTACAACTTTGCTTCCGCTGGTTAAACGCAAAACATGTAGGCTCATCTTGAGCGGTTCGTCCGCTCGAATGAAAGAAACCCCGATAGACGAACGGGCAGTCTCAATTACGGCAAAAGCCTTTTCCTCGCTTATGCCGGCGCGCTAAACTGCCAACAATATAGCCTTCTGAAAACTTTCATGCTCTTGAAGAAATCAAAAAAGTTGCTAGAGAGAAGCGTGAATTGACGTTTATCTGTTGCTTCCGGGATTACACTACAAAAGGCGTAGGCTTCTGCAGCCTTCGAACCTGCTTCATGAAGCTCCTGTACCAATTCTCAATTTCTGGCGATATGCTTGGCGGAACCTTCTCCATAGCTTTCTCAAAATCGTTGAAGGTAACCTCTTTTGCGTTGATGTCTCTTCTCAAAGCCTTCATGGCGGCCTCTCTGCATACAGATGATATATCGGCGCCGGAGTAACCTTTCGTTATGCAGTGCTCCTTGATGTGCACATCATTTGATAGTGGCATGTTCTTCGTGTGAATCTTAAAGATTTCAAGCCTGGCAGCTTCGTCAGGTTCTGGAACATAGATCAGCCAATCAAATCTGCCTGGCCTTAATACAGCTGGGTCGACAATGTCGGGCCTATTTGTCGCAGCTATAACTATGATGTCTTCTAAGGGTATTATTCCATCCATTTCTGTTAAAAGCTGGCTGATGACCCGTTCAGTTACGCCGCTGTCGCCGTAACCCAGCCTCCTCCTTGGAACAAGAGAGTCAACCTCATCGAAGAATATGACGGCTGGCGAAGCCATTCTAGCCTTCCTGAAGACCTCTCGAATAGCTCTTTCAGACTCGCCAACCCACTTAGAGAAGACCTCCGGACCCTTAATCGAGATGAAGTTTGCCTCGCTCTCAGTTGCAACAGCCCTAGCCAGCATCGTCTTCCCACACCCGGGCGGGCCTATTAACAGTATACCTTTGGGCGGCTGAATCCCCAATCTCTTGAAGACTTCAGGATTCTTCAGCGGCCACTCAACAGCCTCCTTTAACTCCTCTTTAACCTCCTCCAAGCCTCCCACTTCATCCCAATGAACAACCGGGACTTCCACAGCGACCTCCCTCATAGCTGTAGGCGTAATCTCCTCGAAGGCGTTCATGAAATCATCCATCCGAACCTCCATCTTCTCCAGGACGCTGGGAGGTATTCGCTCTTCATCCAAATTTATCTCAGGAAGATACCTACGTAGAGCTTTCATAGCTGTCTCTCTACACAGGGCGGCCAAGTCGGCACCCGTGTAACCGTGCGTCCGCTCAGCAAGCACCTTTAAGTCAACATCACCGGCTAAGGGCATACCTCTGCTATGAATCAACAATATTTCATGACGCCCCCGCTTGTCTGGGATCCCTATTTCTATCTCGCGGTCAAACCTCCCAGGCCTCCTGAGAGCTGGATCCAAGGCATTCGGCCTGTTCGTTGCACCTATTACTATGACATTTCCTCTACCAGACAATCCGTCCATGAGAGCTAGAAGCTGAGCGACAACCCTTCTCTCCACTTCACCTGTAACCTCCTCACGTTTGGGCGCTATGGAGTCCAGCTCGTCTATGAGTATGATGCTCGGAGCGTTCTGTTGGGCCTGTTGAAATATCTCTCGAAGCCTCGCCTCCGACTCCCCATAGAACTTGCTTATTATCTCAGGCCCGTTTATTGAGAAGAAGCTTGCATCAGACTCATTCGCTACTGCTCTAGCTAGGAGTGTCTTTCCGCAGCCGGGTGGACCGAGCAGTAGAACCCCTTTCGGAGGATCTATTCCAAGCCTCTGGAAAATCTCGGGATGCCGCATCGGAAGTTCAGCCATCTCCCTTATCCGTTGAATCTCCTCCTCCAAACCTCCTAAGTCCTCATAGGTGGTACGTGGTACACCTTTAGCTTCCGCAACAGGTTCAGTCAATGTCTGCAATCTAGTATCGTGAGTCATCTTGACTATTCCGTGGGGCTGCGTCTTGGCAACAGTGAACTGAACAGAATGGCCAAGCATCATAACGAGCGTCGTGTCTCCCTCAACAAACGTCCTATCCATGAGTCTGTTCTTCACAAAATTTGCAAAGTCTTCGTCAAAGTTCAATCGCATATCCACTGGAGCAAGCACTATGCTCATAGCATTTTTAACTTCAGCCTTGCGAACTGCAACGTACTCATTTATTGATACGCCGGCATTTTTACGTAAGAACCCATCGATTCGTATAATGCCTGCATCCTGGTCTTCAGAGTACGCTGGGCAGGCGATCGCCGACGTCTTTTTCTTCCCGACAATCTCTATTACGTCTCCAGATGAAACCCCCAAGTTTTGCATTGTTCTCTGGTCTATTCTAGCGATTCCTCTTGCCACATCTTTCTGTCTGGAATCCAGAACTCTCAGCTGAACTTCGCTCAATCTTCAACGCTCCACTAAATATGTTTCCGATAGAAGCACTAAATCCTTTCTCCCAATATCATTAGAGCATCACCAACGGTTACGTAAACTTTTTCAGAGGAAACATGCGATCATTGCAATCTCAACAGCCACCTTAACTCCCCGCGAGAACCTTCTGAAGGCTAGCTTGACCAAATCGGGGTAATCGTAGGTTTGGTATTTCGTTATCTTTCCTGCTATGATTACAGATACCTGAGTAGAAATTAGCAACCGATAAGGAGCAGTTATTTATGAGAGACAAAAGGGGTTGCCCTGTATGGAATAAAATGGGTTCCGGACAGAAGCGATCGATCATAGCGTCTGGCCTACTTGAATACTGCCTGTTTTTGATGTTGTTTTGGGTGTTTGTGAGGTGTTCGTGTGGGGTTTGTTTCGTTCGTGGAAATAGCTTGTATCAACCCTTTGGTAGTAGCGCGCTAAATTAAAAAGGTGACAAAACTTCTATATATATTAGGTATCTAAGCTTGAACTAGCGGAGATCGAATATGAAACCTGAACATTATAAACCGATAAGGAAAAAGCCCAACCGAAAAGGCAAGATTAGTAGATCCCAAAGTCAAATGCTTGCAGCGGCTCAAAAATGGAAACCCATCACTTCTCCACAATTGCGTGAAGCTTACTCTACTAAAATAGAATGGGCAAGGAAGCTAATTCCCAAATTGAAAGAAGAAGCAGAAGCGCCGGAAGAAAAAGAAGAGCTTAGATAAGCGCACGCACAAATTCTGATGGGCTTGCTTTGGCTGTTCCCTGACAAAAGAAGCATTTTTCAACCATTCCTTTCAAAAATCGTTTTCTTTTCCTCTGCTTTTTCCCAGATCGTTTTAAGCTAAATCTTCCTTCCTAGAATTACTTGGCGACAATAAACAAGGATTATAACCTATCACCTAAATGCGAAGTGAATGGTGCGTCTAGAACCGGAATCTAGGATAAGGGAGTCGCGCGAAAATATCCTCGGGATGCTCTGTTGTTTAATCGCCTTATAAGGAAGTATGCGTAGTATAGAGCAGTAGCGTTCTAATGTTGAAGGACGAGAAGAACACAGCAGCGTTATACGTTACAATCAATGATGAAAGGAGTGATGGAAAATGTCGGAAAAATCGGGAATTGTTTTCATCGGAAGTAAACCACCAATGGACTATGTTCTAGCAGTTATGACAAGACTATCGGCGAGCGATGCTAAGGAAGTGATCTTGAAAGCACGTGGACAAGCAATCACAACAGCCGTTGACGTAGCTGAAATAACCAGAAATCGCTTCCTAAAAGACCTAAAAGTAAGCAAAATCGCTATCGGAACAGAGGAGATGCCACCAAGAGAAGGCGAAAACAGAGCACGGATGGTTTCAACAATGGAAATAACCCTTACAAAAGAGTAGGAAAACCTCACGAAACACGCGCGCGCAATAACAGCAAGGGACTATTAAGAAACGGGCAACGATGAAAAACAATGAAGCTTGCTGTTCTGGTCTACGAGTACCCCCCAAAGATCGTCGGTGGCTTGGGGACCTACTCGGCTGAAATAACTCGCCAGTTTGTTCTCATGGACAATGACGTTACAGTTTTCACGATGAATGATGATGCCAGTAGCCTACCGACGCGGGAGATGTGGCGAGGTATCGAAATTCATCGGCCGCTGCACATTGACATTTCTGACTCGTTGCCCGATGTAGTTGCAGAAGACATAAAGAAATGGGGTAGTGGGATACAGTGGTTCTCAAAAACCCTCGTGTACAATTATCTGAGCGCTGCAAAACTCGTTAATGAGTTGATAAGAAAAGAAGGCATCAAGTTCGACATTATCGTAGCTCATGACTGGCTTTCAGCTATAGGCGGAATGGCTGTTAAGAAAGAGGCAGGATTGCCGTTTGCGTTCCACGTTCACTCAACAGAGAAAGGAAGAACGTTTGGAAACGGCTCGGTTACGGTGAGCAACATTGAGCTTCATGCGGCAAGAGCGGCTGACCTTATCGTGACAGTTTCTTTTGCGATGAAGGATGAGCTGATAGGCCTAGGCTGTCCGAAAGGAAAGATCCAAGTTGCTTACAACGGGGTCGACCCAAAGAAATACGATCCAGCAACAGTGACTCCTGAGCAGATCAAGAAAGTCAGAGCGATGTATGATATCAAAGACGATGACTACATGATTCTTTTCATAGGCAGACTCGTTGGCGTCAAAGGCGTTGACAAGCTTATCATGGCGTTGCCCCACGTTCTGCAGAGAAATCCAAAGGCGAAGCTTGTAATTGTGGGTCTAGGCGACTTGCAAGAATCCCTGATGAATTTGGTCAAAGCCACGAAAATGAGCGATTTTGTGAAGTTCCGTTTCGAGTTCATCCCAGAAGAGGAACGTATCCTTCACTACGCAGCTTGCGATGTCGCAGTTTTCCCAAGCTTCTATGAACCCTTCGGAATAGTGGTTCTCGAGGCAATGAGTATGGAGCGGCCAGTTGTCATCGGTGCAGCTGGCATCAGCGGTATGCGGGAGATAGTCGTGAATTGCGGCGAAGAACAGTGCGGTTATCACATAGATCCAAGCAGCCCGTCAGACATAGCTTGGGGCATAAACAGCGTCTTGGAAAACGATGAGAAAAGAAAGTGGCTGGGCAAAAACGGCAGACGTAGAGTCCTGAACGAGTTCACGTGGGACAAGATAGCTGAAAAAACACTGGGGCTTTATGAACAGATCATCAAACGCTAAGCTTAGCGCGCGGTAGTCCGACGTCTAACCCAGAGTTTTTCGGTGAATTCGTGACAGTCGATTCTATCAGTTCAAGAAAAAGAGTTGCAAGAGAAGCGGCCAATCTGCTTTATTATGGAGCTGAGAAGGAGTACAAACAAGCCAAGTTGAAGACTGCAAAAACATTTAGGCTTCATTTTATGCCAACAAACCTTGAAGTTGATCGATCGTTCGGGTGACTCTTGCTTCAGCATGGACCCTTTCTTGGGTTTTAGGATCTTAGCGCGCGCTAGGCCATTAACGTATGAAGTTCTATTCGTAGAATATGAGGTTTTGTTCCTCCAAGCGTCCGTGAAGCTTATGCACGGCGTCATAAACGTCCTGTTCTTTCCTCGCTCCGGTGCAAACAAGGTTCCCGCTTGCGAATATCAGCATGACCACCTTAGGTTCATCCATCCTGTAGATCAATCCTGGAAACTGCTCCGGCTCATACATCGTTTTTACAAGCGCGCCCACTGCCAGTTCCAAGTCTACCTTTCCGCCTAAGCTTACAGAAGCAACGATGTTCACAACCTTCAAGTCCGGCTTGCTGATGATGATTATTCCGCCCTTTTTCAGTTCTTTAACAACTGTCATGACAGCCCTGCGCGCTTCTTTTTCCGATTTTGCTCCTGTGCACACCATTTTACCAGAATTGAAAATCAGCGTGGCCGTCTTCGGTCTCTTAAGCCTGAATACTAATCCTGGAAACTGTTCTGGCCGATACTCAACCCCTGGATAACTCTTCACAACTGCGTTCAGGTCAACTCTTTGGTTGAGAGTGGCAGAGGCAACAACGTTTTGAATGTTTATTATGGCTTTAGTCTTCGGCATAAAACACCACTCCGTATAGTGCAGCGGATGCTTAAATACCCTTTACAAAAGCCTTATGTTGCCAGTGTATAGATGCCTCATGCACATTCCCCTTTTTTCTGTGAGCGCACACTTTAATCTAAAATAGTTCTCTCCGCCAAACATTGTATGGGCATTGGTTCCAGCAGTAGCTGCCTCCCTTAAAACACAGTTCCGGCATTCAGGCCTATCAAAACCTAGGCTTACTCACAACCCTTCCACAATACGGATATACCACGACGTTTCACTTCTAGTTTGTGGGCAGCGCTTTTCCAAGCTTGAGCGCGCGTTCTTTTTGAAATGCTTTTTCTCGCCACTTCCTTTTCCAGCTTTTCCATCCCGTCTTTACGAGTTTCTCTCTTAGCTCAGGTCTTTCCGCGACCCATTCCAGAAGTGTCCAGAAACATCTTTTGTCTTCCAGCCTTTCTGCCGGTACTCCCACTTCAATGCACCATCTTATGTAGCTTTTTTCAACCATCTCTTGGAGTTCGCCTGTGATTTCTACCTCTTCCACGT
>Ga0315281_10000052_pt1 | contig 130743 bp, 123 predicted proteins | sample YL17G07_0_MG_FD_204540 | JGI IMG/M metagenome (GOLD analysis project Ga0315281, IMG submission 204540) | Sediment microbial communities from Yellowstone Lake, YNP, Wyoming, USA - YL17G07_0 | ecosystem: Environmental > Aquatic > Freshwater > Lake > Sediment | place: USA: Wyoming | collected...
TAAGACCGAAGCGATCCGAGCCCTAAAGCGACACCTCTCGAGGGTGGTGTTCAAGACCATGACATCGATGAACCAGCCTGCCGACGGCTTGACGGCCGTCGCGGCTTGACATAGGAGCAACCCATGAGGGGCATGGACCGCCTGCTGGAGCTCCAGGAGATCGACACCGGGATCGACCGGCTCGAGCAACGTAGGGAGCAGCTGGAGGCGGGGGAGGAGCTGCGGGCGGCGCGCGGCGCCATGGAGGAGGCGGAGGGCGCGCTCGGGGAGATCCGCCTTGCCCTCGACGTCGTCGCGCGCGAGCAGTCCCGGCTCGAGCACGAGATCGACTCGTTCACCGCGAAGGCCGACGCCGAGCAGAAGCGCCTGTACGACGGCAGCATCGTGAACGCGAAGGAGCTCGAGGCTCTCCAGCACGAGATCGCGAACCTGAAGGAACGCCGCTCCCGAGCGGAGGACGAACTGCTCGAGGACATGGTGCGCCGTGAGGAGTTCGACGGCCGCGCCGTGGATGCGGAGAAGGAGGTCGCGGAGGCTCGCGCGAAGGTCGACGCGATCGGCGGCGACTCTGTCCGCGAGCTGGAGCGGACTGAGGCCGAGCTCGACGCGAAGCGCGCAGCCCGTGAGGCCCTCGCCTCTGAGCTCAACGAGGAACTCCTCGAGCTCTATGAGGACCTGCGCCGCCAGAAGAAAGGGGTCGGCGCCGCGGCGATCGTGGACGGCGTCTGCCAGGCGTGCCACGAGAAGCTGTCGGCTATGGAGCTCGACCGTCTGAAGAGGACCGACGGCGTGAAGAGGTGTGAGTACTGCCGGCGGATCGTGGTCTTCGTCTGATCGTCGCCTGCGACGGGGCCGCGCGCGGCAACCCCGGCCCGGCAGGGATCGGCGTCTCCGTCACGACGACCACGGGCGAGGCGCTCGCGAGCATGGGGCGCGGGATCGGCGTCGCGACGAACAACCAGGCCGAGTACACCGCCGTGATCGAAGGACTGAAGCGGGCGAAGGAGTTCGGCGCGACGCACGTGCTGTTGCGTTCCGATTCGCGGCTGCTGATCGAGCAGCTCTCCGGGTGCTTCCGCGTGAAGAACCCGACGCTGCAGCGGCTCCACAAGGAGGTTCGCGATCTCGCGGCGTCGTTCCGGCACATCGCCTACGAGCACGTGCCGCGAGAGCGCAACCGCGAGGCCGACCGTCTCGCGAACGAAGGAGTCGACACGTGGCTCGCGGGGGAGGGCGCGAGCTGGAGGCCGGCGGAGCCATCGCCGAGGCTGTGGGAGCCATGAACGGTCCCGTCCCTGGCACGCCGAACCTATACTCGATGTCGGAGGAGCCGGCCGGGCGGCCGCGGGCGAGAGCTCGAGGAAAGTCCGGACTCCACAGGGCAGGGTGCTGGGGAAAGCCCAGGCGGGGGCGACCTCGCGGACCGCGCAACAGAGAGCAGACCGCCCCGCAAGGGGTAAGGGTGAAACGGTGAGGTGAGAGCTCACCAGCGGACCGGGTGACCGGCCCGGCTCGGCAAGCCCCACCCGGAGCAAGGCCAAGCAGGGAGCGCTCGAGGACGGCCCGTCCGAGCTCCCGGGTAGGCCGCACGGGGCTTCGGCCCCGGGGTCCCGAAAGGGGCTCAGAGAGATGGTCGCCCGGCGGCCTTCGCGTCGCTGACAGGATCCGGCTTACAGGCCGGCTCCTCCGCTCCTAAGGCGCGGTCGCCGGAACGCCGGCCTTGAGCGCGCGGCGGAGCTGCTTGGCGGCGTGGTACGAGCTCCGAACGAGCGGGCCTGCCTCGACGTGCGCGATGCCGAACGACTCGCCGACGCCTTCGTGCTCGGCGAACTCCTGCGGCGTGACCCAGCGGTCGACCGGCAGGTGCGACTTCGTCGGCTGCAGGTACTGACCCATCGTCACGATTCCGCAGCCGACGTGGGCGAGGTCGCGGAGCGCCTCGGTGACCTCCTGCGGCGTCTCGCCCATCCCGACGATGATGTTCGACTTCGTGATCTGGCCGGCGCGCACGCGCTTGGCCATGCGGAGCACCTCGAGCGAGCGGTCGTAGCCGAACGCCGGGCGGATCTTCGGGTGCAGCCGCCGCACGGTCTCGAGGTTGTGTGCGAACACGTTGGGTTCGGCCTCGATGACCGTTGCGATGCTGCGCTCGCCGCCCTTGAAGTCGCTCGGCAGCACCTCGACGCTGCAGCCGGGCACGACCTCGCGGATCGCGCGGATCGCGGCGGCCCAGATCCTGGCGCCGCCGTCCTCCAGGTCGTCGCGCGCGACGCCGGTGAGCACCGCGTACCGCAGCCCCATCGCCTTCACCGCTTGGGCGATGTGCCGCGGTTCCTCCTCGTCGACCACGTCCGGCTTCGCGGTCGTCACGTCGCAGAACCCGCAGCGGCGCGTGCACTTGTCTCCGAGGATGAGGAACGTCGCCTCCCGCTCCTCCCAGCACTCACCGATGTTGGGGCACATGGCCTCCTCGCACACGGTGTGGAGCGAAAGACCGCGCATGACTCGCTGCAGATCGGCGTGGTTGGAACCGGTCCGCAGCTTCACCTTCAGCCACGGGGGTTTGCGGCCCTCCGACGCGGGCGCGCGGTTCGTGGAGACGGTTCCGAGGTAGAGCCGCCGTTCGTGCGGATTGTGGTTCCGGAGGTCTTGAACCTGCATCCGGCTCAGTCTATCCGGCGCCACCTGGATCGGGCTGCACGGTGTGCGCCTCGGTCGTGTGGTCACCGTCCACGGCCGGATACCCTGGGGCCACGGCCGGGAAGAACACGCGGAACGACGAGCCGCCGCCCGCTCGATCCTCGACCCATGCACGCCCACCGTGCAGCTCCGCGAACATCGCGACGAGCGACAGCCCGATGCCGGTGCCGGGGGCGTACGGCGAAGCCGTGGGCCCCTGGCGGAACGGCTCGAAGATGGCCTGGCGCAGATCCTCTGGGACGCCGGGGCCGTCGTCCTCTACGGCGAGGAGCGCGCCGTCGTCCTGCGCCGACACGCGCACCCAGATGTGAACGTCCGGCGCCGTGTGACGGACCGCGTTCGCGATGAGGTTCTCGACGATGCGCTCGACCTTGGCCGCCTCGATCGGCACGACGACGGGCTCGGCCTCGACCCCGATAGAGCGGTCGCCGAGGATGTCGAGGCTCTCGATCGTCCGGCGCACGAGCGCGCCGAGGTCGGTCGGGCGGTGCTGCGGCGTGAGGATCCCGCGGTTCAGCCGGTCGATGTCGATCAGGTCCGAAAGCAGCCGGTCGAGCTTTCGCGCGTTCTGCGCGAGCCGGTCGAGCAGGTCGGCCCGGTCCTCGTCGGGGATGTCCGGCCGCGCGACCGTGAGGGCCGTCCCGAGGATCGATGCGAGCGGGCTCCGCAGCTCGTGCGAGACGGCCGCGAGGAACCTGTTCTTCATCTCGTCGAGCGCGCGCAGGCGCTCGACGGCCTCGCGCTCCCGGCGCTCGCTCTCCTGCAGGGCTTCCTCGGCCAACTTGCGCTCGGTCACGTCGAACACCACGCCCTGGATGAGCGAGGGCTTGCCGTGCTCGTCGAGCAGGAACACCGACTCGTCCCGGACCCACACGACCTTGCCGTTGTCGGGCCGGATCGCTCGGTACTCGATGGTCCAGCCTTCGGCGTCCGCGAGCGACCGGCGGTAGGCGTCCTGGACCCGCTGCCGGTCGTCGGGGTGGGCCTGCTCCAGCCACAGGTCGCCGTCCGCCATGTACTTCTCGGGTGCGACGCCGAGGACACGCTCGCTCTGAGGGCTCACGTAAATGCTGGGTGCGTGCTCATCGACCGGATCGACGTACAGCATGGCGGGGATGTGCTCGACGAGCGCGCGGTATCGCTGCTCGGTCTCACGGAGCTGCTCCTCGATGAGCCTGCGTTCCGTCACGTCGAACAGGAAGCCCTGCGAATACAGGGGCCGACCTTCCTCATCCCCGACGACGACGGCGACGTCGCGCACCCAGATGGTCCGCCCGTCCTTGCGGATCAGCCGGTACTCCTGGTCGAAGAGATCGCCGACGCTCTTGTCGAGATCGTTCGCGGCCCTGACCCTGGCGCGATCGTCCGGATGGATGATGCCGAGCCAGAGATGGGGGTTCGATCGCCAGTCCTCGGGTGTGTATCCGAGCATGGCCGTCGTCTGCCCGCTCACGTAGATGCTCGTGGACTCCTCGTCCACTGCGTCGATGTAGACGACGGCGGGGAGCGTCTCCACGAGCGTGCGGTACTGCCGCTCCGCCTCACGTAGATGCTCCTCTGCCAGGCGGCGCCCGGTGATGTCGTACATCACGCCCTGCGAGAGGCGCGAGCCGCCGGCGGCGTCGAGGACGATCGTCGCCTGGTCGCGAACCCACATCCACCGCCCGTCGCCGGCGCGGAACCGGTACTCGACGTCGAGGGGTACTCCCTGCGTCTTGTGCGCCTGCAGGGCTTCGAGGACGCGATCCCGGTCGTTGGGATGAAGGTTGTCGGTCCATAGGTTGATCCCGGTCTTCCAGGCCTCGGCCGTGTACCCGAACATCGTCTCGATCTGCGGGCTCACGTAGACCACCGTCGATAGCTCGTCGACGCGGTCGACGTACGTGACGGCGGGGATCTGTTCGACGAGCGTGCGGAGACGGCGCTCGGCGTCGCGGAGCTGCTCCTCCGCCTCCTTCCGTTCCGTGATGTCCTGGTAGAAGCCGTGCCACGACACCGGGTTCCCCAGTTCGTCGCGTAGCAAGACGGACTCGTCGCGCACCCAGATCACGCGGCCATCCCGCGCGACGAATCGGTACTCGATCGAGAGCGGGTCGCCGGTGGCCGTGGTCCGAGCATCCTCGGCGATCGCCCGCACGCGGTCATCTGGGTGCAGGAGCCGGTACCAGAGCTCCGGGTCGGCCAGCCACTCCTCGGGCGTGTAGCCGATCAGTCCCTCGATCTGAGGGCTCACGTAGGTCGCCAGGTTCGGATCGTCGACGTCCTCGACGTACGTCACGAGCGGCAGCTGCTCGACGAGCGTGCGGTAGCGGCCCTCTGCCTCCGAGAATCGGCGCTCGGCGCGCTCGCGTCCGATCGCCGCCCCGAGCGTGTCGGCGGCGGCGCGCAGCGCGTCGAGCTCCGCCTGCGGCCACGTGCGTTCGCGTCGGCACTCGTCCAGCCCGAGGTACCCCCACCAGTCGTCGCCGACGAATATCGGGACGACGGCGATCGACACGACCTGTTCGAGCTGCAGGTCCTGTCTGACCGGCTCCGGGAAGTCGGCAGCGTGCCCCTGGAACACCCCGCTGGCTCCGAGGATCTCCTCCCAGCTCTCGAAGCCCGTTCCGCGGTACGGGTACCGCTGGTTGGCCGGATCGTCGAGGTAGGAGACGACACCCGGCGCTGCCCACTCGGCCACCTGCGACATCAAGAGCTCGTCGCCCGGTCCGCGCTCGTTCTCGTACACGTAGACGCGGCTCGCGTCCGCCGCGCGCCCGAGCTGGGCGAGTACCTCGGGTAGGTCCCGCTTCCAGGACGTGGTCTTGAGGAAACGCTCGGCGACGAACGCCGCGGCCCGCAGGATCGTGTCTCGACGGTCGAGCGTGTCCTCGACGAGCTTGCGCTGGGTGACGTCGTACATGACGCCCTGGACGAGGGTGGGGCGGCCGTGCTCGTCGCGATCGACGGCGACAGCTTCCTCCCGCACCCAGATGAGGGTGCCGTTCTTCCTGATGTGGCGGTACTCGACGCTGAGAGGCTCGCCGGTGCGGTCGGCGTGCGCAGAGGCCGCGAGGACGCGCTCGCGGTCGTCGGGATGGATCTGCTTGATCCACAGTGCCGGGTCGGCCCTCATCTCATCGGGGGTGAAGCCGAGCATCGCCTCGGCCTGCGGGGAGACGTAGTGCGCCGGGACCGTGCCGGGGGGCTGGGTCGGGTCCCACGTGTAGACGACGGCCGGGATCGTCTCGACGACTTCGCGGTAGCGCTCCTCGGCGGTGTTGCGGGCCGCCAGCTCGCGCCGTCCCTGGCGCCAGCGGGTGAGGGCGAAGATGCCGAAGGTGATCGCGGCTAGCCCAAGACCGATGAGGATCTCGTCCGTCTGCCCGGGGAACTCGCGGTGGAGCCAGCGGTGGAGGAGTTCGGTGGTGCCTGTGACGGCGAGCAGCCACAGCAGAGCAACCGCGGCGAGCGAGATCACCAGCAGATCCCGCAGCGCCCCGCTCCGTCTCCAGCGCGACATCTGGTCCCGGTCGTCCATTCGGCCTAACCCGTCTCCGGAGTCATCGGCCTGCCCGGTGGGGGCTTGAGCGTTTCCGGGATGCCTTCTGAGCAGGAAGGGTAGCCACTCGCGCCCCGCCTAGAAACGGGTGAGCTCGAGCATCTGGTCGTAGATATGGTCGGCATCCGGCAGGAAGGCGTGCTCCAGCGCTGCCGCGAAGCCCATCGCGGGGACGTCGGGACCCCCGATCCGCACGATCGGCGCGTCGAGGTCGAACATCACCTCCTCGGCGATCACCGCCACGATCTCGGCACCGACGCCGTAGGTCCGGTTGTCCTCGTGGACGACCATCGCCTTCCCGGTCTTGCGGACGGAGGCGAGGATCGTCTCCCTGTCGAGTGGCGAGATCGTCCGGACGTCGACGACCTCGGCGGAGACCCCCTGCTCGGCGTCGAGGCGCTGGGCGGCCTCGAGGCACAGGTGGAGCATGAGCCCGTACGCGACGACGGTGAGGTCCTCGCCCTCGCGCTTCACGTCGGCAGGGCCGATCGAGACGGTATGCGGCTCGTCGGGCACCTCGCCGCTGACCAGCCGGTAGGTCTTCTTGTGCTCGAGGAACAGCACCGGATCCGGGTCACGTATCGCCGAGCGGAGCATCCCCGCCGCGTCGTACGGCGTCGAGGGCACGACGACCTTCAGACCGGGGACGTGACCGAAGAAGGCCTCGATCGACTGCGAGTGGTACAGGGCCCCATGGACGCCGCCGCCCCAGGGCGCTCGGATCACCATCGGCAGCCCGAAATCGCCGTTCGTCCGGTAGCGCATGCGTGCCACCTCGGACACGATCTGGTCGAACGCCGGGTGGATGAAGTCGGCGAACTCGATCTCGGCGACCGGGAGCAGTCCGTGGAGCGCCATCCCGACGGCCACGCCGACGATGCCGCCCTCGGCGAGCGGCGTGTCGATCACGCGCTGCTCGCCGAACTCGTCCAGGAACCCCTGCGTCACGCGGAACACGCCGCCGCGCGCGCCGACGTCCTCGCCGAGCACGACGATGCGCTCATCCGCTGCCATCTCGTCGTGGAGGGCGTCGTGGATGGCGGTGACGACGTTCTTCGCGGTCACCTCAGGGCTCCGCGAAGAGGTGACGGCCGAGCGTGTCCGGGTCGGGGTCCGGCGCGTTCCACGCCTTGTCGATCTGGCGGTCGACGTCCTCCTTCACCTCGGTGGTGAGCGCCTCGATGCGGGCGTCGTCGATCAGCCCCTGCTCCTTCAGGTAGCCGGAGAACTCGATCAACGGGTCGTGGTGTCGCGCCTCCTCGACCTCCTCGCGGGTCCGGTAGGTTCGGTCGTCGTCGTCGGACGTATGGGGCTGGAGTCGGTAGGTCTTCGCCTCGATCAGGGTCGGTCCCTCGCCGGCCCTCGCCCGTGCCACAGCTTCCTTCATCGCGGCGTAGGAGGCGAGCACGTCGTTACCGTCGACCACGACGCCGGGGAACCCGTAGCCGGCCGCACGGTCGGCGACGTTCTCGACGGCCATCTGCTTCTTCTGCGGCACCGAGATGGCGTAGCGGTTGTTTTCACACACGAAGATCACCGGCAGCTCGTGGACGCCGGCGAAGTTCAACCCCTCGTGCCACGCCCCCTCGCTCGTGGCTCCCTCCCCGAACCAGCACGCGACGACTGCGTCCTCACCCAGGTACTTGATCGCGTAGGCGACGCCCGACGCGTGCGGGAGCTGGGTCCCGATCGGCGAGGAGTGGGAGATGATGCCGAGGCGCCGCGACCCCCAGTGGTTCGGCATCTGCCGGCCGGCGGACGACGGATCGTCGGCCTTCGCGAATAGGCCGAGGAATACCTCGTAGGGCGTCATCCCCGCCACGAGCACCACGCCGACGTCCCGGTAGTAGGGGAGCCAGACGTCCCGGCCGCGCTCGAGCGCCCACGCCGTGCCGATCTGGCAACCCTCGTGGCCGGAGACGGGAACGACGAAGGGGGCCTTGCCCTGGCGGTTGAGCCGGAACGCGGCCTCGTCGCAGAGGCGTGCGGTGACCATCGTGCGGTACATGGAGAGCAGGTTGTCGGGGGAGAGGCCCAGGGCCTCGTGTGGTGCGTCCGTCCTCACTCGGGTCGCCACATCACGCTCCTCCGCGGCGAGTCTAGCATCGGCACAATGGCCTCCCGAGGCCGTCAGGGGGCGGGTGGTCCGTACCCGCCGGTGACCATCGGGCCTGCTCAGCGGGGCGATCGGACGTGCGCCCTCACGGCCGAGCCGGTCGGCCGTCGCCGGGGGGTTCGGCGAGCCCGTGGGGTTGCTATAGGATACCCCCCCAGGGTATACTCAGCGTGAACGGACCTATGGAGGCTTCCGTGTACAGCTACGCGATGAACAAGAAGGACCTCCAGAGCCGCCTCCGCCGGATCGAGGGGCAGATACGCGGGATCCAGCGGATGGTCGAGGGGGACCAGTACTGCATCGATATCCTTACGCAGGTGAGCTCGGCGTCGGCGGCGCTGAAGGCCGTCGGGATGGGCCTGTTGGACGACCACGTCCGGCACTGCGTCAAGGAGAGCATCGAGCGCAGTGCCGGCGATGAGAAGGTCGAGGAGCTCGTGGCCGCGGTCGCTCGGTTAGTAGGGAAGTGAGCCAGGTGACCGGCACGATGAAGGGCACCGCGCAGGCGCTCCGGGAGCTCCGCCTGGACGTCGTCGGCATGACCTGCGGGTCGTGCGCGGTGCGTGTCGAGAGGACGCTGAACAAGCAGCCCGGCGTCGAGGCGTCGGTGAACTTCGCGACCGGCGAGGCCGTCGTGCGTCTGTCCGACGAGGCACCCGACCTTGACGCGCTCCGCAAGGCCGTCCAGTCCCGCGGCTACGACATCCGCGTCCACGTCGATGAGACCGAGGAGGCCACGAAAGCCGCGGAGCGATCCTGGCGCCGCCGGCTGTACGTGGCCTGGCCGCTCGGGATCGCTGTGATGGTCCTGTCGTTGGGCTGGATGGACGCAACTTGGGCCCGCTGCACGTCGTTCGCCCTTGCGACGCCGGTGATGTTCTACGCGGGCTGGCCGTTCCTGAGGGGCGCAGCGGTCCGCGCGAAGGCCTTCACGGCGAACATGGACACGCTGATCGCCCTCGGCACGATGTCCGCGTACCTCTACTCGGCGTGGGCCCTGCTGCAGGATGGCGACGCGACAGGCCACATGGAGGACCTGTACTTCGACAGCTCGGCCGTGATCATCGCGTTCCTGCTGCTCGGGCGGTGGCTCGAGGTTCGCGCGAAGGGCAACGCGTCGCAGGCGATCAAGCGGTTGCTGGAGCTCGGCGCGAGGGAAGCGCGCGTGATCAGGAACGACAAGGAGGTGAAGCTGCCGGTCGACGCGGTGGAGGTCGGTTGGCTGCTCAAGGTCCTGCCCGGCGAGAAGGTCCCGACCGACGGCCGCGTGGTCGAGGGATCGTCCGCCGTCGACGAGTCGATGCTGACCGGCGAATCGGTGCCGGTCGAGAAGGGCATCGGCGACGAGGTGGCCGGCGCGACCGTGAACCTGGACGGCGTGCTGATGGTCGAGGCCACCCACGTCGGCTCCGACACGGCGCTCGCGCAGATCGTTCGGCTGGTCGCCGAGGCGCAGGGCTCCAAGGCGCCGATCCAGCGGTTGGCCGACAAGGTGGCCGGCATCTTCGTTCCGGTCGTGATGGCGATCGCCGCGGTCACGGCGATCGGCTGGTACCTCACCGACGGGACGGTGCACGGGGCGCTCGTACCCGCCGTCGCGGTGCTGATCGTCGCCTGCCCGTGCGCGCTCGGCCTGGCGACGCCGGCTGCGATCATGGTCGGCACCGGCCGCGGCGCGCAGCTCGGCATCCTGATCCGCGGCGGCGAGATCCTCGAGCGGTCTCGTCGGATCGACGTCGTGGTGTTCGACAAGACGGGCACGCTCACCGAAGGCAGGATGCGCCTGGAGGAGGTCGTTGGTGACGAGCGTACGCTCGCGTTGGCGGCCGCGGTCGAGGCCTCGAGCGAGCACCCGATCGCGCAAGCGGTCGTTGCCGGCGCCGCTGAGCGCGGCGTCGCGGTCCCGCCGTCGACGGCCTTCCGGTCGGTCGCAGGACGTGGGATCCGCGCGGCGGTGGGCGAGCTTGGGATTCTGGTCGGCCGTCGAGCGTTCCTCGAGGACGAGGGTGCCGAGGTTCCCGGCTGGCTCGCCGACGAGGCCGTCCGGCTGGAGGCCGAGGGGAAGACCGTCTTCTGGGCAGCGTGGGATGGCAAGGCCCGGGGTGTGCTGGCAGTCGCGGACGGGCTGAGGGAGGGCGCGCCCGAGGCGGTTGCGGCCCTCCACGGCCTCGGCGCCCAGGTCGCGATGATCACCGGCGACAATCGGGCGACCGGTGAGGCCATCGCGCGGCAGATCGGCGTCGACCGCGTGCTCGCCGAGGTGCGCCCTGAGGAGAAGGTCGAGGAGATCCGACGTCTACAGGCCGGGGGCAAGATCGTGGCGATGGTCGGCGACGGCATCAACGACGGCCCGGCGCTCGCGCAGGCCGATCTCGGCATCGCGATCGGCACCGGGACAGACGTGGCGATCGAGGCGTCCGACATCACCCTGATCAAGGGCGACCTCGCCGGTGTGGTGAGCGCCATCGAGCTGTCACGCAGGACCTTCAAGACGATCGAGGAGAACCTGTTCTGGGCATTCGGCTACAACGTCGCGGCGATCCCCCTCGCGGCGTTCGGGCTGCTGAGCCCGATCATCGCCGGCGCAGCCATGGCGATGTCGTCCGTCTCGGTGCTGACGAACTCGCTGCGGCTACGGCGGTTCACGGGATGACTGGTACGGTGCGGATGACGAGAGGATGATCTGAGACATGGCGCAGGTGAAGGAGATGCAGCCGGTGGTCGTCGATGTGACCGACTCGGATTTCACGCGGACGGTTGTGGAGGGGTCGAAGCGACGTCCGGTCGTGGTCGACCTGTGGGCGTCGTGGTGCGGTCCGTGCAAGACGCTCGGTCCGATCCTCGAGAAGGTCGCGGAGCAGCGCGGTGGCGAGTTCCTCCTCGCGAGGCTCGACGTCGACGCGAACCCCCACACGGCGCAGCAGTTCGGCGTGCAGAGCATCCCGACGGTGATCGCGTTCCGCGACGGCGAGCCGATCGACGGGTTCATCGGCGCGCTGCCCGAACCCATGGTGAACGAGTTCATCGACCGGATCCTCCCGACCGAAGCCGACCTCGTCGCAAAGGAAGCGCTCGAGGAGGAGACCGCGGGCGACCTCGACGACGCGGAGCGCCGGTACCGCGAGGCACTCGAGGCCGACGCGACCAACCGATCGGCGCGCCTTGGGCTCGGGCGGATCCTTGCGGAGCGGGGCGACCTCGACGACGCGCGTCAGACGCTGATGCCGCTGCTGCCCGATGCCGAGGCCGAGCAGCTCATGGCGTCGATCGAAGTGTCGTCCTGGGCATCACTCCGGGAGCCCGGCACGTTGGCATCCGCGAAGCGGCTTGCGGCACAGGGTAAGTGGCGGGAGGCGCTCGCCGGCATGCTCGGCGCGCTGAGGGACGACGCCGACGCGCGGCAGGCGATGCTCGAGGTGTTCGCGGTGCTCGGCGAGGAGGATCCGCTGGTGCTGGAGTACCGGCGCAAGCTCGCGAACGCGCTGTTCTGAGCCGCATGACCGACATCCACGTGCACATCCGGGAGTTCTGGGACCGGGACTCGGCGACATACGACGCCGCGAAGTCGCACGCGATCTCGGACCCGCTCGAGGCCGCGACCTGGCGTGCGGCCCTGGTGTCCGCGCTCCCTCCGCCGGCTGGCCGCGTGCTCGACGTCGGTGCCGGGACCGGCGCGCTCAGCCTGCTCGCGGCGGAGCTCGGCCACCACGTGACGGCGCTCGACCTGTCGCCGGGGATGCTCGGCGAGGCACGGAGGAAGGCGGAGGCCCGCGGTCTCGACCTGGAGTTCGTCCTCGGTTCTGCCATGGAGCCGCCGGCCGGGCCGTTCGACGCGGTGATGGAACGGCATGTGCTCTGGACGATGCCCGACCCTGTCGGCGCGTTGCGAACCTGGCGCGGGGCCGCGCCCGAAGGGCGACTCGTGCTGTTCGAGGGTGTATGGGGATCGCACGCGCTCCAGCAGCGGGCGAAGGATCTCGCCGCGGAGACCGTGCGGAAGCTCCTGCGGACACCGCCCGACCATCACGCGCCGTACCCAGAGGAGGTGCTGGAGCACCTGCCGCTGCGGCGCATGCCGTCGCCGGCGCCACTCGTGGAGGCCATGCACCAGGCCGGCTGGAAGGCTGTGCGGATCAAGCGCCTGCGCGACGTCGAGTGGGCCGCGATGCTCCACGAGCCGTGGCCGCTCGGCTGGCTCGAGCACCTGCCCGTCTACGCGCTGATCGCCGACGCCTGAGCTGATCGTAGTCTGGCCGACAGGGTGGCTCGATAGACTGACGCCGTGCATCTCTCCGGATCCCCCGTGGCACCTTTGCTTGCGCTGCTGGCCGGGTTCACCGTGGCGTTGATCACCACGCCCGCCGGTGTGTCGGGAGCCTTCCTCCTCGTCCCGTTCCAGTTGAGCGTCCTCGGCATCGCGGGCCCCACCGTGACGGCCACCAACCTCCTCTACAACGTGGTCGCCACTCCGGGGGGCATCGCCCGTTTCCACCGGGAGGGCCGCCTGGATCGGGCGCTCGCGCGGCTGGTGACGTTCGGCAGCTTGCCCGGCGTGCTCGTGGGCGTGTGGCTCCGAGTCGAGGTGCTGGCCGACCCCGGCGTGTTCAAGGTGTTCGTCGGCGTCGTGCTCACGCTCCTGGCCATCAGCCTTGTCTTCGGCATGGGGTCGCGTGGCAAGGAGCGAGCCACTGCGTCCCCCGCTCGCGTCGCGGCTCGGCACAGCAGCATCGTGGCCGTGTCGTTCGCGGTCGGCGTCGTTGGGGGCATCTATGGTGTCGGTGGAGGCTCGATCCTCGCGCCGTACCTGGTCGGTCTCGCGGGTCTCTCCGTCTACCGCGTCGCCGGGGCGACGCTCCTCGCGACCTTCGTCACGTCGGTGACCGGGGTCGTCGCCTTCGTCTTCCTGGCGAGCGTGTCGGCGTCCTCGCATGCCTGGGGGCCGGACTGGCTGCTCGGGGCGCTGTTCGGGGTGGGCGGCCTCGTGGGCGGGTATCTGGGGGCCGCCCTGCAGAGGCACCTGCCCGGATCGCTCATCGAAGGGCTCCTGGCGGCTCTGGTCGCGGCCCTGGGTGTCAGCTACGTCGTGGCGGGCCTCAGCGTCTGAGAAGTCCCGGACCGCGGGAAGGGTGTTGAGAGGCCGCTAAGCGACTCGCCGTTCGCACCAGTACACATCCGTTCGGTACGGGAACGGGATCCGCTCGCGGCCGGCGAGGTCGGGGTGCGTGCGGATGAGCTCTCTCACCCGGTCGCACACGTCGGCGCGGCGCTCGTCGTCGAGCGCGGCGATGAAGCTGATCGACGCGACACGGTCGAGGACGGCCTCAGGCTCCATCTCGTGTACGTGGACCGCCACCCAGCCGTGGATCGGTCCGAACAGCCCGGTGCGCTCGAAGGACCTCCGCCACTCGCTGGCGCGGTACCGCGGCGCGTCGCCCCGATGGACGTCGATGATCTCGGTGAGCCGCGCGACCCAGTCGACGGATCCGTCTCGGACGTTCCAGAGCAGGCAGAGGCGGCCCTCGGGGCGGAGCACGCGGTGGATCTCCGAGAGGGCGCGTTCGCCGTCGAACCAGTGGAACGCCTGTGCCGCGATGACCGCGTCGACGGTCGCGTCCTTGAGCGGGATCGACTCGGCCGTTCCACCGAGCGCGCAGGCGTTCGGGCATCGCCGTGCGAGCTCGGCACGCATGGCGTCGACCGGTTCCACCGCCACGATGGCCGCGCCGGTCGGTTCCAGCAGGCGCGTGAGCTTCCCCGTGCCGGCGCCGAGGTCGAGGACCGTGCGCCCCGGACCGACGGCGAGCGTTCGCACGACGTGATCGACGATCTCCTGGGGGTAGCTCGGGCGACCGCGCTCGTAAACATCGGCGGCGGTTCCGAAGCCGGTCGCAGCGACTGGATGTATCGCTTCGGTCATGGCGTCACGGCGGGAACGACGGCGAACGCGCCCTCGGGCGCGGGCGCCAGTTCCAGATCGAAGACGCGCTCGAATTGGCGCAGGACGGGCAGGAGCACGTCGGCCACGCGGATCTCGCGCCCGGCGAGCTGGGAGAGCGAGGCGACGCCCTCGTCCGGGAGACCGCACGGCACGATCGCGTCGTACCAGGAAAGGTCCGTCGTGCAGTTAAGCGCGAAGCCGTGGAGCGTGACGCGCGCGCGCATGAGCCGCACGCCTATCGCGCAGACCTTCCGGTCGCCCGACCAGACGCCGGTCTGCACGTCGCTGCGCTCGAGCGCGACGCCGACGTCGGCAGCCGCCCGGATCACGACCTCCTCGAGCCGCCGGACGTACCCGAGCGCGTCGGGCTTGCTCCCGAAGTCGAGGATCGGGTAGCCGACGAGCTGTCCCGGGCCGTGGAACGTGAGAGACCCACCGCGGTCGATGAACCGCAGCTCGGCGCCGGCGGCACGGATGCGGTCCTCGGTCCAGACGATGTGCTCGGGCTTCCACCGGCGGCCGGCCGTGTATACAGGTGGGTGCTCGATGAGGATCAGCGTGTCCGGCACCTCGCCGGCGAGGCGCCGCTCGGCAACCTCGTGCATCGCGGCGTTGGCCTCGTCGTAGGGGATGGGCTCGGGTGGGCGGATCAGCCAGCCGGTCCGTGTCATGGAGCTACAGGCCGAGGTCCTCGGCGAAGTCCCACGTCTCGAGGTTCTGCTTGACCAGCGACAGGAACTGCGAGGCGATGGCCCCGTCGATCACACGGTGGTCCCACGACATCGAGAGGTAGACCATGTGCCGGATCGCGATGGCGTCGTCGATCACGACCGGCCGCTTCTCGACGGAGTCGAACGCGAGGATCGCGCTCTGCGGCTGGTTGATGATCGGGACCGAGATCAGCGACCCGAACGGCCCCGGGTTCGTGATCGTGAACGTGCCGCCGTGAACCTCGTCGGGCTTGAGCTGCTTCGCGCGGGCGCGGACGGCGACATCGTTGACCGCGCGGGCGAGGCCGATGAGGCTCATGGTGTCGGCGTTCTTCACGACGGGGACGATGAGCCCGTCCTCGTAGGACACGGCGATCGAGAGATTCACGTAGCGGCGGAGGACGATCTCCTCGCCGCGGAGCTCCGCGTTCACCATCGGGAAGGCGAGCAGTGCCTCGATGACGGCTCGCGAGACGAACGGCATGTAGGTGAGGTTGAAGCCCTCGCGGGCGCGGAACGCGTCCTTCGTGCGCTCGCGCAGGCGGGCAACGTTCTCCATGTCGACCTCGACCGCGTTCCAGGCGCGCGCCGAGACCTGCAGACTCCGCGTCATGTGCTCGGCGATCGCCTTGCGGATGTGCGTGACCGGCACGGCCTCCTCTCCGCCGGCAACCGCAGCGGGCACAGGGACTGCGCCGGGCGCTGCATCTCCCCGGGAGGCCACGTAGCTCAGGACGTCGGTCTTCGTGATGCGCCCTCCGGTGCCGGTCCCGATGACGAGCGACAGATCCACGGCGTTCTCGGCGGCCAGCTTGCGCACGAGTGGGGAGAGCATCCGCGACCGCTTCCCCCGATCGGGAAGCGTTGTTGCGGAGGCTGCGGGGGCCGCGGCAGAAGGTGGCTCTGAGCCCCTGGCGGCTCTAGCGCCGTCACCAGCCTCGATCTCGGCGAGGTCGGTCCCGACCTTCACCGTCTGTCCCTCCCGCACGAGGATCTTCGCGAGGACGCCAGCGACGGAGGAGGGGACCTCGGTGTCGACCTTGTCCGTCGAGATCTCCAAGAGCGGCTCATCGAGCTCGACACGCTCGCCCTCCTTCTTCAGCCACTTGAGGATGGTGCCCTCGACGACGGTCTCGCCGAGCTGCGGCATCTTCACGGACGTCATGTCCCCTCCCGGATCACCAAGCAGACAGCTTCGCGATGGCCTCCTACGCGGAGTGGAGCGGCTTGCCGGCGAGCGCGAGGTGCGCCTCACCGATCGCCTCGGACAAGGTCGGGTGGGGATGGATCAGCGCCGCCACCTCCGCCGGCGTCGCCTCCCAGTTCGTGATGAGCATCGCCTCGGAGATGAGATCGGTCACGTGCGGACCCACCATGTGGATGCCGAGAACCGGACCACCGCCCTTCTCGGCGATCACCTTCACGACGCCGCCCTCGCCGACGATGTTCGCCTTCCCGAGCCCCTGGAAGTTGAACCTCTCGACGTCGACCTCGTGACCGAGTTCGACCGCCTGCGCCTCGGTGAGACCGACCGACGCGATCTCGGGCGTGCAGTAGGTGACCCGCGGGATCTCCGCGTAGTCGATCTCGGCCACCGGCATGCCGGCGATCCGCTCGGCGACGGCGTACCCCTCCGTGAACGCGACGTGCGCCAGCTGCAGCGGCGTGGCCGCCACGTCGCCGACCGCCCACACGTGCGCGACGGTCGAGCGCAGCTGTCCGTCCACCTTCACGAAGCCGCGGTCGAGCTCGACCCCCACCTCCTCGAGTCCCATCCCGTCGGTCACCGGGCCGCGGCCAACCGCGACGAGGCAGACGTCAGCGGAGATGGTCTTCGTCTCCGCGCCGGCCGTCCCCGGTCCGGCCTCGAAGGTCACGTCGATATGGTCGCCCGCGTCCACGATCCCCTTCACGGAAGCGTCGGCGAACCCCTGGATCTTGCGCTTGCGGAAAGCTCGCGCGATCTCCTTCGAGAGGTCCTCGTCCTCGAGGGGCGCGAGGCGCGGGAGCGCCTCCACCAGCGTGACGTCGGCCCCGAGCGACCGGTAGAACGAGGAGAACTCCAGGCCGATCGCACCGGCCCCGATCACCACCGCCGACCGCGGGATCCCCGGGTACCAGAGGGCTTGGTCGCTCGTGATGATCCGATCGGTGACCGAAAGGCCCGGTAGGAGCTTCGGCCGCGAGCCGGTCGCGACCACGACGTCGGTCGCGGTCAGCGTGCGCCCGTCGACGTCGACGGCCGGCCCGGGCAGCAGCTTCGCGGTGCCGTGGATGACGTCGATCTTCCGGGACTCGATCAGGTGGGTGAGGCCCGTGACCAGCTTGTCCACGATCCTTTCCTCGAAGGCCTGGATCGCGGGCCAGTCGGGGTCACCGGAGGCCTTGATGCCCCACTCCTCAGAGCGGGTGACGGTGTCCATGACCTCCGCGGAGCGCAGCAGCGCCTTCGCCGGGATGCAGCCGCGGAGGAGACACGTGCCGCCGAGCCGTTCGTCGCGCTCGACGAGGGCGACGCGCTTGCCGAGTTGCGCCGACCTCAGGGCGCAGGCGTAGCCGCCCGTGCCGGCACCGATCACGACCACGTCGTAGAGGTCGGGCATCAAGGCGGCCATGTTACCGCCCTCTCCCCGTGGCCCTCTCCCCGTGGCCCTCTCCCCGTAGGATGAGCGCGTGAGCAGCGAGGACCTGCGGCGCACCCCACTCGAGGCCGAGCACGTCGCCCTCGGGGCGAAGATGGGCGCCTTCGGCGGCTGGAACATGCCGATCGAGTACGAGGGTGTCCTCGCTGAGCACCGCGCCGTTCGGGAGCGGGTCGGCCTGTTCGACCTCTCCCACCTCGGCAAGGTCGACGTCATCGGTCCCGGCGGGCTCGCGACGCTCCAGGGGCTGCTCTCGAACGACCTCGCGAAGGTGGAGGCCGGGCGCGCGCAGTACAACCTCGTGCTGAACGACGAGGGCGGTGTCGAGGAGGACCTGATCGTCTACCGCCTGGGCGACGAGCGCTGGTTCGTGGTTCCGAACGCGTCGAACACCGGCAAGGTCGTCGCCATGCTCCGGCACACGGCGCGCGAGGCCGAGGTCGTGGAGCACGACTGGTGCTTCCTCGGCGTCCAGGGCCCGCGCTCGCTCGAGGTCGTCGGCGTGCCGTTCCCGGAGGCGCTCCGGCTGCCGTTCATGGGGTGTTTGGTTGCGGAGTACCACGGGCGGCCGCTCGTCCTCACACGCTCCGGCTACACGGGCGAGCTCGGGTTCGAGCTGTTCACCGACGCGGACGTCGCGGTCGACCTGTGGGACGAGCTGATGGAGGAGGGGGCCGGGTTCGGGATCGAGCCCTGTGGGCTCGGAGCCCGCGACGTCCTGCGGCTGGAGATGGGCTACCCGCTGTACGGACAGGACCTGTCGCCGGAGCGCACGCCGCTCGAGGCCGGGCTGTCGTGGGCTGTCGCGCTCGACAAGGAGGATTTCACGGGGCGGGCGGCGCTCCGGCGACAGCGCGAGCGGGGCCTGCCGTGCCGCCTCCGCGGCCTCGTCACCGAGGACCGTCGGCACATCCCTCGGGCGCATCAGCAGGTGCTTGCGGACGACAAGGTCGCCGGCGAGGTGACGAGCGGGACGTTCTCGCCGATGCTCCAGCGCGGGATCGGGCTCGCGTACCTCTCACCGGCCGACGCCTTCGAGCCGGGGAGCCATGTCGAGATCGACATCCGGGGACGGCGCGGCCCGGCACGGATCGCGACGCTGCCTTTCGTCGACCGGAACCCGCGGGCCTAGCGGGCCTGCGCGACGGCGATCAGCTTCGAGACGCTCGACGCACCGAACTCCGTGCCGAGCAGGAGCCTGTTCAGCAAGCCCGGCGCGTGCGGCGAGTCACGCAGCACGGCGATCACCATGTACAGGCACGAGGCCGGGATACCGACCTGTCGCACCGGCCCGTAGCCCGGTGCGGCGATGAAGTAGGCCCAGCGGGTGGGGCGCTTCCCAACGGTGCAGACGCCCTGCCCTCGAGCCACGTAGTCGCCCGGTGAGCCTTGCGGCCCGTTCGCGAAGGTCGGCCGGTGGTTGGCGTACACCGACAGGCGCGTGGCCTCGCACTCCGGCGACCCGGTGAGCGAGCCGAGCACCGGTCCGGTGGCGGCGAGGTAGTAGTAGTCAGAGGGGACGCCGACGTGGGTCCCGTCCACCCAGACCGCGGCCATCCCCACGGCAGGGTTCCCGGGGCGGCCCCAATCGTTCGGGCGCGGCGCTGCCAGGAAGCCCTCCTCCACGGTGCGGCTCCCGCCGAGGGGCACCGGGCGCCACTGGCGCGGCACCATGGCGCGGATCGACCCGGCAGTCACCTCGGTGAACGGGGAGGGGGTCTGGCGGATCTGGAAGACCGGTTCGTCCGAACGCGGCGTCGGCGGGGCGGCCGCGTCGCCGCATCCCACCGCGACCAACGCGATGACCACACACCCGATCAGCTTGCGCAACCCGCCGGCTCCCGACGCGGAGCATAGCCCCGGCTCCCGGTTTCCGCCAGGCGCTCCCAGGGCATGCGGCACGTGGTTCGCAGCGGCCAGGCGCGACGGAGTACGATACGGGCGCAAACCACATAGGTTCGCGCTCTCGAGGCGACCCGGCCGGACGGCATGCCGGCGGGGTCGGAGGCGGAGCGGGCGGATCCCGCGCCGTCGAAGAGGGAAGCCGGTGTAAGTCCGGCACGGTCGCGCCACTGTGACCGGGGAGCGAGCCCGACGCAGCCACTGGGAGCGATCCCGGGAAGGGTCGGGGGAGCGGAGATCCGGGAGTCAGGAGACCTGCCCCGAGGGCGAGCGACGGTCGTCCTTCGCACGAAAGGAGACGCGCGTGAGACCGTTCCGTTCCCTCCTCAGGGTGCTCGTTGCCCTCCTGCTCCTCGCTCCGGCCTGCGCTCGGTCGGATGGACCGGCCCCGGCCGGGACGGCATCGTCCTCGGCCACGGGCACCGCTGCGCCGTTCCCCGTCACGATCGTCGACGACGACGGCGTCTCGGTGACCCTGGATGCTCCGCCGCAACGCATCGTCACGTTCGCGCCGTCGGCGACGGAGATCCTGTTCGCTCTCGGCCTCGGCGACCGGATCGTCGGTGTATCGGGACCGTACGACGACTACCCTCAGGCCGCGAAGCGGATAGAGCAGGTCGGCGGCGCCGGCGAGTTCGGCGTCGAACCGAACCTCGAGAAGGTCATTTCGCTCCAACCCGACCTGCTCCTCACGATCTCGGGCGGTGAGCAGTGGAAGAAGCGCCTGCGCGACCTCGGCGTCCCGGTGTTCACGATCGACGCGACTGACCTCGAGGATCTTCTCCACGACATCGGAACCGTCGGTCGCTTGACCGGCGCCGTCGACGCGGCCGACGCGCTGACGGCGGGCATGCGGGCCGAAGACCAGGACATCGAGCAGCGCGTCGCCGGTGAGCCGCCGGTCACGTGCTTCTTCGAGGTCTTCTACCCACCGCTCACGACGGTCGGCCCCGATACGTTCATCGCCGACCTGCTACGGGGCGCCGGCTGCGACTCGGTATCGGAGAGCGCGAAGAGCGACTACCCGGAATGGTCGGTCGACGACCTCGTGCGCGAGAGCCCGCAGCTGTACCTGGTGTCGTCGGAGTCCGGCGCGAGCCCGGCAGCGGTGGCGAAGCGTCCCGGCTTCGACGCGATCGCAGCGGTGGCCGACGGGCACGTCGTCCCGATCGACTCCGACCTCGTAAGCCGACCGGGCCCACGGATCGTCGACGGTCTGCGCGAGCTCGCAGAGGCCTTGCACCCCAACGCGTTCGCATGATCGCTCCGCGCCGCTACCGTCGTATCCTGCTGGTGCTCGTGGTCGCGTTCGTCGGTTCGTTCCTGCTGGCGGTTGCGGTGGGCGCGGTGTGGATCTCTCCGGTGACGGTGATCCGGCTGGTCGCGTGGAAGCTGGGGCTGGTGGGGTACCCGCAGGGTGTTCCGCGTTCGACCGAGGTGATCCTCTTCCAGCTCCGCCTGCCGCGCGTCGTCCTGGCGGTGATCGTCGGCGCGGCGCTCGCGTGCTCTGGTCTCGTGTTCCAGGGGTTGTTCCGCAACCCCCTCGCCGACCCCGCGATCATCGGTGTGTCGTCCGGTGCGGCGCTCGGCGCGATCGCCGTGATCGTGACGCTTGGCGCCGGAGCGCTGGGAGCATTCGGCGTGCCGCTCGCCGCGTTCTGCGGCGCGTTGGTCACGGCGTTCCTCGTGTACCGACTAGCTCGGATCGGCCCGACGGTGCACATCGCCACGCTGCTGCTGGCAGGGATCGCCGTCGCGGCGGTGATCTCCGCGGTGATGTCGGTCGTGATGTCGTTCTCCGGATCGCAGATCCGCGACATCTACGCGTGGCTACTCGGCGGGCTCACGGCGCAGGGATGGCCGCAGGTCGGCGCGATCGTGCCGCTCGTTGTGCTCGGGGCCGTGGCTGCGGCGTTCACCGCGCACGACCTGAACCTCGTCTCGCTGGGTGAGGAGCGGGCGGCGCAGCTCGGGATCGAGGTCGATCGGCTGAAGCGGCGCTCGATCGCGATCGGCGCGTTGCTCGCGGCCTCGGCCGTCTCGGTCGCCGGGGTGATCGGGTTCGTGGGGCTCATGACGCCGCACCTGCTGCGCTTCGTCGTCGGTGCCGACCACCGGCGGCTCCTGCCGGCCGTGCTGCTCGCCGGGTCCACGCTGCTGATCCTCGCCGACCTCGTCGCGCGGACGGCGATCGCGCCGCAGGAGCTCCCGGTCGGGGTCGTCACCGCGCTCCTCGGCGGTCCGTTCTTCCTGTACCTCCTCCGTCGCGAGGGAAAGCGGGCCCGTGCCTGACGGCGCCGAGCTGCTGCTCGACCGAGTTACGGCCGGCTATGGGGGCAAGACTCCCGTCGTCCGCGGCATCACCCTCACCGTCGTGCCCGGCGAGGTGGTCGGCCTGGTCGGTCCGAACGGCTCGGGCAAGACCACGCTCGTGCGCGTCGCCTCGCGGGCGCTCCGTCCATCGTCGGGCCGGGTCGCGGTCGGCGGCCGAGATCCGTACCACCTGCCCGCCCGCGAGGCCGCCCGCCTCGTCGCCGTCGTGCCGCAGGACGTCGCGCTGGCCTTCTCGTTCACCGCGCTCGAGCTGGTGCTGATGGGACGCACGCCGTACCTGTCGGCCTGGGGCGGAGGCTCGCCGCGCGACTGGGCGCGCGTGCGGGAGGCGATGGCGGCTGCGTCGGTGCAGCACCTCGCCGACCGTCCGGTGGAGGAGCTGTCGGGAGGCGAGCGGCAACGTGTGGTCCTGGCCCAGGCCCTCGCGCAGGACGCGCCGGTGCTGCTGCTCGACGAGCCGACCACGCACCTCGACATCCGTCACGTCCTCGACCTGCTTGCGATCGTGCGGCGGCTCGCCGAGGGCGACGGCAAGGCGGTGCTGGCCATCTTCCACGACCTGAACCTCGCCTCGGCCTCTTGCGACCGGCTGGTCGCGCTGCACCGCGGCGAGGTGGTGGCGGAGGGACGCCCGGAGCGCGTCGTAACGCGTGCGCTGCTCCGGCGGGTGTATGGGGTCGATGCCGATGTGGCGCCCGACGAGATGACCGGGCGTCCTATGCTCCGGCTCGGGCCGCCGCGACCGGCGCCGGCCTCGCTCGGGCGCCGGGCTCACGTCGTGGGCGGCGCCGGTCGCGGCGCGCCGCTGCTCCGCGCACTGACCGAGGCCGGCTACGACGTCTCCATCGGGGTGCTCCACGCTTCCGATACCGACGCCGTAGTCGCGGAGCGGCTGAACCTGCTCCGTGTGAGCGTGCCTGCGTTCTCGGAGATCGACGCGGAGAGCGCAGCCGAGTGCGCACGGCTCATGGGCACGGCCGACGTTCTCGTGATCTGCGACGCGCCCTACGGGCCGGGCAACCTGGAGAACTTGCGCCTCGCGCTCGAGGCGGCGCGGGCCGGGACCCGCACGGTGCTGCTCGAACAGATGCCGATCACCGGGCGCGACTTCACCGACGGGCGCGCGACCGAACTGTGGAACGCGTTGCGGGAGCGAGCCGTCGTGGCGCGGAGCTACGACGAGGTGAGCGTCGAGGTCGGCTGAGCGAGCGACCCAGCCGACGCCGCTTGCGGGTCGGGTCCTTCGGTTGCAGGTCTCTCGGTTGCGAGCAGCGGCCTGGAAACGACCCGCTCCTCTCCTCGGCTCGGCAGGCAGAAGGAGACGCGGGTGCCGCCACCGGGGAGCGGGTCGGCCCAGATGATGCCGCCGTGCTGCAGGACGAGCTGGCGTGCCATGTGCAGCCCGACGCCGGCGCCGGAACGCTCCTTGCGGAGGGTTTCCTCGCCGGTTGAGAACGGTTCGCTGAAGGCCTGCGACACGAGGTCGCGCGGGATGCCGGACCCGCGGTCGGTGACGGTGACGACGACACCCTCGTCCATGGTCCGGGCGCGCAGCTGCACCGGTTCTCCCTCCGGCGAGTAGCGGCACGCGTTGTCGAGCAACTGACGCACGACCTCGGAGATGCGCACGGGGTCGGCCAGCGCGAGCAGCGCCTCCGGGACGAACGGCTCGACCGCCACGGTCGGGTACTGCCGCGCTATCTCCTCGCAGACGTGTCGCAGGATCGGTGCCAGATCGACCTCCGAGAGCTTCAGCGTGAGCACCCCGCGGTCGATCTCGGCGATCGTCAGCATCTCGTCGACCAGCATCATCAGCTTCTCGAGCGAGGACTCCAGCTTGTCGAGGAACTCGTGCTGCTCGTGTTCGGGGATACCGCGGTTCTTCAGGACATAGGCGATGCCCTTCGCGACCGTCACCGGCGTGCGGAGCTCGTGGGAGATGTTGGCGAGGAACTCGGCCTTCGCGGTCGTGAGGCGGTCGAGGCGCTCGGTGGTGTCGGTGAGCGCGAGCTCGAGCTCACGCTGCTGACGCACCGACTCGGCGAAGCGCTCCGCGATGTTCGCGCTCATCCGATGGCTGATCGCGACGTTCCCGTCGACGACCGCGCGGATCGCCCGGGCGACTGCCTCGGGACCGTCCTCCTTGAGCAGATAGCCGGAGGCGCCGGCCTCCAGCATCTCCGCGGCGGTGATCGGGGAGGGGAGCGCGGTCCAGCAGATCACCTGGGTCTCGGGCACGGTCGCGAGGAGGCGCCGCACCAGCTCGGTGCCGGACAGTCCCTCGAGCCCGATCTCGGCGACGATCACCTCGGGCTGCGTCCGGGCGGCGACCTCGACGGCCCGGAAGCCGTCGGTGACCACCTCCATCTGCAGGTCCTGACCGGTCTTGAGCAGCGCGTACTGGAGTTGGGCGAGCCCGTCCCCCGAGTCGCACAGCAGGACCTTGGTCGTCATCACCAGTGATATCGGCCCTCGGTGTGGGGAGTTGAGCCTGGGGCCGAAGGGGGAGAGCCGGAAGGCCTAGGCCGCTACTCGACCAGACCGCTTCGGATCGCGATCGCGACCGCCTGGGCGCGGTCGTTCGCCCCGAGCTTCTCGAAGATCCGCTCTAGGTGGGTCTTCACGGTGTGGGGCGAGATGCCGAGGTCGTGCGCGACCTCCTTGGTGGTCGCCCCGTAGGCCACCTTCTGGAGGATCTCCTTCTCGCGCCTGGACAGCTGTGCCGCCTCGGGTGCCTTATCCGCGAGCTGGACCTCCTCGATGAAGGCACGCGTGAGCTGCGGGTGGATCACGGCCTTGCCCTCGAGGGCCAGGCGTGCCGCGTTCACCAGCTCGTCGGCGGAGGCATCCTTCAGCAGGTACCCCGACACGCCGGCCTGGATCGCCTCGGAGATCGAGGCCCTTGACTCGTCGATGGTGAACAAGATGACCTTCGTGGAGGGCGATGCCTCGCGGATCGCCTTGGTCGCCTCGATGCCGCCCATGCCGGGCATCCGGACGTCCATGAAGACGACGTCCGGGGCGAGCTCCGCGGCCATCCGGACGGCCTCCTCGCCGCTCGCGGCCTCGCCCGCGACCTCGACGTTCTCGGACAGGTCGAGAGCGGCGTGCAGCCCCTCGCGGGTGACAGGGTGGTCGTCGACGATCAATACACGGATCGGCATCTCCGCTCTTCCAGCTCCTAGGCTTCCGTTCGAGTGGCAACCTCTAGGATAGAGGGTGGACTGGCGGAAGGGACGCAAGATGGACGAGCAGATCGCGGAGACGAGCGGGACCGAGCAGCCGACCGAGCCTGACGCGACACCCAACGGCGAGCCCACCCGCGAGCAGATCCTCGACGCGCTGCGCAACGTCTACGATCCCGAGCTCGGCATCAGCATCGTGGATCTGGGCCTCGTCTACGACGTCGAGGTGAAGGATGGGGTCGTCCACGTCGAGTACGCCCTCACGACGATGGGCTGCCCGATCGGACCGCTGATCGAGCAGCAGATGGGGTACGTTCTCGCGAGCGTCCCCGGCGTGAAGGCGACCGACATCGAGATGGTGCTCAGTCCGCCCTGGAGCCCCGAGATGATGTCGGAGGAGGCCAAGTCCGCCCTCGGGTACTTCTAGGCGATCCGCGAGCGGGAGGTCCGGCGGGCCGGCTAATTCCGACTTGCCGAGTCGACTTTCTCCCTGCCCGCGGGTATCCTCAGGATCAGAGCGCATCACCTTCGGGAAGGACCCGACGTGGCCGTCACGCAGGAAGAACACCTCAGGGAGCTCGGGAGGGGCTACCGGTTCGGCTGGCGCGACGCGGAGCACTCGGTGTTCACGCCGAAGAGGGGCCTGTCGGCCGCGGTGGTCGAGGAGATCTCGGGCCTGAAGGGCGAGCCGGACTGGATGCGCAGGTTCCGGCTGAAGGCCCTGAAGCACTTCGAGGCGCAGCCGATGCCGTGGTGGGGCGCGGACCTGTCCGGGATCGACTTCCAGGACATCTTCTACTTCATCCGCTCCACCGAGAAGCAGGCCCAGACCTGGGACGACCTGCCCGACGACATCAAGGGCACGTGGGACAGACTCGGCATACCCGAGGCCGAGAAGAAGTACCTCGGCGGTGTATCTGCCCAGTACGAAAGTGAAGTCGTCTACCACAAGATGCGCGCGGAGCTCGAGTCGATGGGTGTGCTGTTCAGCGACATGGACAGCGGTCTGCGGGAGCACCCCGACATCGTGCGCGAGTACTTCGGCACGATCATCCCGCCGAACGACAACAAGTTCGCCTCGCTGAACTCGGCCGTGTGGTCGGGCGGGTCGTTCATCTACGTGCCGCCGGGCGTGCGCGTCGACATCCCCCTCCAGGCCTACTTCCGCATCAACGCCGAGAACATGGGCCAGTTCGAACGGACGCTGATCATCGCCGACGAGGGCTCGTACGTGCACTACGTCGAGGGCTGCTCGGCGCCGATCTACACGAGCGACTCACTGCACGCGGCGGTCGTCGAGGTCGTCATCAAACCCGGTGCCCGCGTCCGGTACACGACGATCCAGAACTGGTCGACGAACGTCTACAACCTGGTGACGAAGCGCGCGGCCGCCCACGAGGACGCCGTGATGGAGTGGGTCGACGGCAACATCGGGTCGAAGATCACGATGAAGTACCCGTCGATCTACCTGCTCGGTAAGGGCGCGCGCGGCGAGGTCCTGTCGGTTGCGTACGCCGGTAAGGGGATGCACACGGACGCCGGTGGGAAGGCGATCCACGCCGCGCCGTACACGACGAGCGTGATCACCTCGAAGTCGGTCTCGAAGGACGGCGGGCGGACCGGCTACCGTGGTCTTGTCCGCGTGGAGCCGAACGCGCACCACGCGAAGTCGACGGTGCGCTGCGACGCCCTGATCCTCGACGAGGATTCCCGCTCCGACACGTACCCGTACATCGAGGTGGAGGAGGAGACCGCGGCGCTCGGCCACGAGGCGACGGTGTCCAAGGTCGGCGACGACCAGCTCTTCTACCTGATGAGCCGGGGTCTGACCGAGCCCGAGGCCACCGCGATGATCGTGAACGGGTTCATCGAGCCGATCACCCGCGAGCTCCCGATGGAGTACGCGGTCGAGCTGAACCGCCTGATCGAGCTCCAGATGGAGGGCTCGGTCGGCTGACGACGGGGCGCACGGGGACCGCAGGACGGCAGACCGCTTGGCCTGCCCTCCTGCGCGGAGAAGGACATGACGGGGACGACAACGGGGTTCGATGAGGTGGCGCTGGCCGCCCTGCCAACCACGACGCCGTTCGTCGCAGCCCTGCGGAAGCGGGCGTTCGAGGAGTTCCTCGCGCTCCCGATCCCCTCGCAGGAGACCGAGGAGTGGCGGTACACGGACCTCTCGGAGTTCGACCTCTCGTTCGCACCGTTCGCGCCGGGCGGCCGGGCCGAGAACCTCGACGGCGTGCCGGCGGAGATCCTCGCCGCGGCGGGGAACGTCGGAGCCCGCGCCGGGCTGCAGATCCAGCGGAACTCCGAGGTGATGACCACCCACCTCGCGCCCGAGCTCGCGGCGAAGGGCGTGATCTTCACGGACCTCGATCGTGCGGCCGAGGAGCGCCCCGACCTCGTCGAGCCGCATCTACACGCGCTGGTGCCGAGCTCCCGGACGAAGTTCACGGCGCTCCACGCGGCATTCCGCTCCGGCGGGACGTTCCTGTACGTGCCCCCAGCCGTGACCGTGGACCTGCCTCTGCAGACGATGACCTGGCTCGACGCCGATGGGGCGGCCGTGTTCCCGCACACGCTGATCGTGGTCGGCGAGGACGCCGAGGTGACGTTCATCGACCGGTTCGCGTCACCGAAGGTGACCCGCGCGCTGTCCGACGCGATCGTCGAGATCCACGCGGGGCCGGCCTCGCGGGTCCGGTACGCGTCGATCCAGGAGTGGGGCGAGGGCGTCACTCATCTCGGTATCCAGCGGGCGCGCCTGTCGCGCGACGCGGAGTTCCGATCGCTCGCGATCGGCTTCGGCGCCTCGCTCGCACGCGCGGAGGCGGAGGCGATCCTCGACGCGCCCGGCGGCTTCTCCGAGATGCTAGGCGTCTTCTTCGCCGACGGTACGCAGCACTTCGATCACCGCTCGGAGCAGGACCACAGGGCGCCGAACTGCACGAGCGATCTGCTGTACAAGGGCGCCCTCCGCGACCACAGCCGCGCCGTGTACAGCGGCTGGGTGCACGTTCGTCCGGGGGCGCAGAAGACCGATGCGATGCAGACCTCGCGGAACATCGTGCTCTCCGAGCACGCGAAGGCCGATGCGATCCCGAACCTGGAGATCGAGGCGAACGACGTCCGCTGCGGCCACGCCGCGAGCGTCGGCCCGGTCGAGGAGGAGACGTTGTTCTACCTCGAGAGTCGGGGCATCCCGCACGACGAGGCCGAGCAGCTGATCATCACCGGGTTCTTCCAGGAGGTGCTCGACCGGGTTCAGATCGCCGAGGTTCGCGAGGGCGCCGCGGCGGCGGTCCGCGGAGAGCTCGCGAGGGAGGGCCGATGGCGCTCGTGAGGGTATGCACGGCAGCGGACGTCCCCGAGGGAGAGGCCCGCCGGTTCGAGGTGCCAGGCAGAGCGATCGCCGTGGTGAACCTCGGCGCGGCCGGGTTCCGCGCGGTGAGCGCGATCTGCTCGCACGCCCACTTCCTCCTGGACGAGGGCGAGGTCGACGCCGATCTCGAGACGATCGAGTGCCCGAAGCACGGCTCGACGTTCGACCTCAACACCGGCAAGCCACGCACCCTGCCGGCCACGCTGCCGGTGGAGACCTACGACGTGAAGATCGACGGCGACGACGTGTTGATCGAGGTGAACGGATGACGAGCACTGCGGTTGCGACGGCGACCCTCGAGGTCCGCGGCCTGAAGGCCTCGGTGGAGGGCAAGGAGATCCTGAAGGGGATCGACCTGGTGGTGCGCCAGGGCGAGACCCACGCACTGATGGGGCCGAACGGCTCCGGCAAGTCGACCCTCTCGAACGTGATCATGGGCCGGCCGGGCTACGAGGTCACCGAGGGCGAGGTCCTGTTCAAGGGCGAGAACATCCTGAAGCTCGCAACGGACGAGCGGGCGAAGCGCGGGCTGTTCCTCGCGATGCAGTACCCCGTTGAGGTGCCCGGCGTCTCGGTCGTGAACTTCCTGCGGACGGCCTACCGCTCGGTGAAGGGCGGAGAGGTGAGCGCCCTCGCGTTCCGCAAGCACATGAAGGAGAAGATGGACCTGCTCGGCGTCGAGGACGCCATGGTGAACCGATACGTGAACCAGGGGTTCTCGGGGGGCGAGAAGAAGCGGAACGAGATCCTGCAGCTAGCGGTGCTCGAGCCCGAGATCGCGATCCTCGACGAGACCGACTCGGGCCTGGACATCGACTCGCTGAAGCAGGTAGCGACCGGGGTGGAGCAGCTCATCGGGCCGCACCTCGGCGTGTTGCTGATCACCCACTACCAGCGCATCCTGAACTACATCACGCCGGACTTCGTGCACGTCATGCTGAGCGGGCGGATCGTGATGTCGGGCGACAAGGAGCTCGCGCACGAGCTCGAGGAGAAGGGCTACGAGGGCATCCGCAAGGAGCTCGGGGTCGAAGAGAACGGCGGGGAGGCCGTCTGAGAATATGAGGGAGCGATGTCGCTGACCGAGGAGCGCAAGGGCTCGCTGGACGTGGCCCGGATCAGGGCCGACTTCCCGATCCTCTCCCGCACCGTCGGCGACAAGCCGCTCGTCTACCTGGACAGCGCCGCCACCTCGCAGAAGCCCCGGCAGGTCATCGACGCCGAGTCGGAGTTCTACGCGAATCACAACGCGAACGCGCACCGCGGGCTCTACATGCTGGCCGAGGAGGCCACCTCGATGTACGAGGAGGCCCGCGCCAAGCTCGCTCGCTTCATCGGCGCCGAGGACCCGGCGACGGTCGTGTTCAACCGTGGCACGACCGAGTCCACGAACCTGGTCGCGTACGCGTGGGGCCGCAGGTTCCTGAAAGAGGGAGACGAGGTGCTCCTCACCGACATGGAGCACCACTCGAACATCGTCCCGTGGCAGCTCGCGGCACGGGATACCGGCGCGATGCTGAAGTACGTCCCGCTCACCGACGACGGGCTGCTCGACCTCTCGGACCTCGGCTCGCTGCTGACGGAGAAGACGAAGCTCTTCGGCGTCACCGGGATGTCGAACTCACTCGGCACGCTCCCGCCGCTGAAGCAGCTCGTCGAGGCGGCGCACGCGGTCGGCGCGCTCGTCCTGGTGGACGGCGCGCAGCTCGTGCCGCATGTACCGGTGGACGTGGCCGAGCTCGACTGCGATTTCCTCACGATCAGCGGGCACAAGATGCTTGGGCCGACGGCCTCCGGTGGGCTGTACGGGAAGCTGGAGCTGCTAGAGCAGATGGACGTGTTCCTCAGTGGCGGGCACATGATCGACGAGGTCTTCCACGACCGCTCGACCTGGAACGTCGTGCCGTACAAGTTCGAGGCCGGCACGATGAACATCGCGGAGGAGATCGCGCTCGGCACCGCGATCGATTACCTGGAGGCGCTCGGGATGGACGCCGTGCGGGCGCACGAGAAGGAGGTCACGGCCTACGCGATCGATGGGCTGCTTGAGGCCGGCGCAACCGTGTACGGTCCGAGAGACGTGGGCGTGCGGGGCGGCGCGGTCTCGTTCTGGTACAAGGAGATCCACCCGCACGACCTCGCGACGATCCTGAACGAGGATGGTGTGGCGATCCGGGCCGGGCACCACTGCAACCAGCTGGTGATGCGCCGGTACGGTGTGCCGGCCACCGCGCGGGCGTCGTTCTACGTGTACAACATGAAGGAGGAGGTGGACACGCTCATCGACGCGCTCGGGCGCGCGGAGGACGTGTTCGCGTTCTAAAGGAGAGAGGTCGCGTGGCGCTCGACGACATCTACAAAGAGGTCATCCTCGACCACTACAAGAACCCTCGGAACAAGCGGGAGATGCCCGACGCGGAGCGCTCCTGCTCGAGGAACAACCCGCTCTGCGGCGACGAGATCACGGTCTTCGTCCACGAGGAGGACGGCAAGGTCGCAGGCGTGTCGTTCGTGGGGCAGGGATGCTCGATCTCGCAGAGCTCTGCCTCCATGATGACCGAGGCCGTGACCGGCAAGACGGTCGAGGAGGCCGAGGCGCTCATCGGGGACTTCCGCGGCATGATGGCCGGGGAGGTCGACCCGACCGAGGACGAGTTCGGCGACCTCATCGCGCTGAAGGGCGTCGTGAAGTACCCGATCCGCATCAAGTGCGCGGTGCTGGCCTGGGACGTCCTCCAAGAGGCGCTCGCGGGCGACGAGGGCACCGCCGCGGGCGCTGCCTCCCACGTCGTCTAGCTTCGGGTCCGGCCTTCGCGGGGCTTCGGGTGCAGTGTGGGCGGCGGAGGGGCGCGCAGCGGGGCCGGGTAGAGTGCTGCGGGAATCGGACTCCCCACGTCCGGGGGTTACAGCGGCGCAGAGATGCAGATCACGTTCTCCGAGGACGGGCGCGACTTCGTGCGACGGGACTGGTCGAACCTCGTGACGGCCGACCCTGCCGGCACGTTCTTCCACACGCCTGAGTTCCTGAAGCTGTACTGGGAGGAGTTCGGGGAGCGGCCCGAGCACCTGCTGCTCGCGTTCGGCGAGGTGGAAGGAGCGCAGGTCGGTGCCGTCGCGTTCGAGCGGGTAGACACCACGCTTCGGTTCCTCGGCGGTACCGAGGTCACCGACTACATGGGCCCCGTCGGCGTGCCGGAGCTCGGCGACGCCTTCGCGAAGGCGCTGTTCGCCGCCCTCGGCCGCCGCGACGACTGGGCTGTGGCCGACCTCCGAGGCCTGGCCGAGGACAGGCCGTGGCTCGAGCGCCTGGCCGGAGCGGCTGCAGTGCAGGGATCCTCGGTGCAGGTCACAGACGACCAGAACGGCATCGCGCCGTTCCTGGAGATCCCGGGCTCGTACGACGAGTACCTCGCCCGACTACCGTCGAAGCTTCGTCACGAGATCAATCGGAAGGCCCGGCGCCTCGAGTCCGAGGTCGGCCCGTACCGCGTCACGGTCGCGACGGACGCCACGCTCCTCGAGGACATCGACCTGTTCGTCGAGCTGCACAAGTCGAGCGAGGGGCCGAAGGGCGTCTTCCTCCAGCCGGGGATGGAGATCTTCTTCCGGCGGCTCGGCGAGGCCTTCCTACACCGCGGCATCTTCAACCTCACGTTCATCGAGGTGAACGACATGAAGATGGCGGGGACGATCGGGTTCCGGTTCGAGGGTACGTACTACCTCTACAACTCCGCCTTCGATGCCGACTGGCGGCACTTGTCGCCGGGCATGGTGCTCGTCGCCGAAGACATCCGGATCGCGATCGAGGGTGGCTGCTCGGCGTTCGACCTGCTGAAGGGCGACTACGGGTACAAGTACCGCTTCGGCGCTCACCCGCGCGCCGTGAAGCGACTCATCGTCACGCGCTAGCCGCGCGCCATCGGGCGGCAGGGTAGCGTACGTGCCATGCGAGTCTTGGTCGCGCCCGACAAGTTCCGCGGAACCCTGACCGCCGCGCAGGCCGCGCGTGCGGTGGCCGCGGGCTGGCGGGGCGTCCGGCCGGACGACGAGGTCGTCGAGGTCCCGATGGCCGACGGGGGAGAGGGCACGCTCGACGCGCTGGTCGAGGGGCTCGGCGGCGAGCGTCGCAAGGCGCGGGTGACGGGTCCCCTGGGGGATCCGGTCCAGGCGGAGTTCGGGCTCGCACCACGGCCGAACGGAGCCATCGCGGTCGTCGAGACGGCGCGGGCCTCGGGTCTCCTGCTGATAGCCGAGGCTCGCAGGGACCCGCTCCGCGCGACCACGCGGGGCACCGGGGGGCTGATCCTGGCGGCCTGCGCGGAGCGCCCGACCGAGGTCATCGTGTGCATCGGCGGCAGCGCGACGAACGACGGCGGGGCCGGGATGGCGCAGGCGCTCGGGGCTCGGCTCCTTGACGTCGGGGGGCGTGAGATCGGTCCCGGTGGAGCCGGGCTCCTGGACCTGGTGCGGATCGACGCGACCGGGATCGACCGCTCGGTGCGCCGTGTCCGGTTCGTCGTCGCGAGCGACGTCGACAACCCGCTCACCGGGCCGCAGGGAGCCTCGGCCGTGTACGGCCCGCAGAAGGGCGCATCGCGCGACGACGTGCTGGTACTCGACCGGGCGCTCGCGCACTACGCGGCGGTGATCCACCGCGACCTGGGGATCGACGTGCGGAGCGTGCGCGGCTCCGGCGCCGCCGGAGGCCTCGGCGCGGGGCTGATCGCGTTCCTCGGAGCGCGCCTGCGGCCCGGCGTGGAGGTCGTGATGGAGGCCGTACGCCTTCGCGAGCGGCTCGTCGGAGCCGGCCTCGTGATCACCGGCGAGGGGAAGCTCGACCGGCAGTCGCTGCACGGCAAGACCCCAGAGGGCGTGATCCGCACGGCCCGGGAGCTCGAGGTCCCCGTCGCGCTCGTCTGCGGCCGCGCTGAGATCCGCCCGGAGGGCGTTCCGGTCGCTTCGCTCGTCGAACGCTTCGGCGAGGAGCGTGCGATGCGGGACACGCGGCGGGCGTTGGAGGACCTGGCCGCGGAGCTCGCCCGCCGGGCGGGGGAGCTATCTCCGCAGGCATGAGTAGCGCGATCGAACGGTTCCTGGACGCGGCGCGTGTGCTGGGACACCCGGTCGAGGTCCGGCGTTTCCCCGAGGGAACGGCGACCGCGCCCGACGCCGCCCGGGCGATCGGCTGCGAGGTCGGCCAGATCGTGAAGTCGCTCGTGTTCGTGGCCGACGGCAGGCCGGTGGCGGCGCTCACATCGTGAGCGAACCGGGTTGACACCACCCGCCTGGCCGTCCTGGTCGATGCCGCCGAGGCCCGAAGGGCGACGCCCGAGGAAGCACGCGCCGCGACGGGGTTCGCCGTGGGCGGGACGCCGCCGTTCGGATACCCGGAGCCGGTCCGGACGTTCCTCGACCGTGACCTCACCACCTACGAGGAGATCTGGGCCGCGGCCGGCACATCCGACTCTCTGTTCCGGACCACGCCGGAGGAGCTGCGGCGCGCGGCACAGGCCGAGGTGGCCGACCTCAAGGAGATCTGATCGGGTTCGGTTCGACGCGAGGATCGTCGAGGAGATCAGCGTGTCGTCCCCGGCCTACGTCGTCGGTCGGGAACGCTCCCACCCCAGCGATCGCCGCTCAAGTCCTGCGCGTTCCGGATGCCGATACAGAAGGTGATAAAGGCCTGGGGAGGCGCAGGGGAGTACCGACCGATCGGCAGGGCGGTCGCCCGTTGCCCGTCCTCCGTCGCTCGTCTCAGCCTCGTCGCTCCGGCCGTTATCCCCCCCGCTCCGGCCGCTGCCCCTCAGGTAGCGGCCGGAGGCTGGGGGACGGCGGCACGGCGGGCAGGTCCTGTTCGTAGCCGACGATCAGCAGCAGGCGTCGAGCGCGGCGCCGATACCGTCGCGGAGCTCGGTGAGGCCGGCCTCGTCGATCACGAGCGCTGGCGAGATCTGAAGCGCCTCCGACGCGAGCGAGCGCGTCATGATGCCGTTCGCCCGGCAGGCCGCGACCAGGCGCGCGGGGAGGGTCGGATCCTCTGCCATCGCGTCGGTCGAGGGTTGCACGGCGGCGAGGACGCCGGTGCCGGCCCGGACGTCCTCCACGAGCGGGTGGTCGGCGAGCGGCGCGAGGGCGACGGCCAGCTCGGTCTCGAGCGCGAGCGCGCGCGTCGGTAGTGCCTCTCGCTCCATGATGTCGAGGTTCGCAAGCGCGACGGCCGCACTGGTCGCGTGCCCGGAGTACGTGTACCCGTGTCGCCACATCCCGGTCCCATCCGACCAGAACGGTTCGGCGACGCGCGGCGAGGCGATCACCGCGCCCATCGGCAGGTAGCCGCTCGTGATGCCTTTCGCGCAGGTGAGGATGTCGGGTTCCAGGTCCCAGCGGCGGCTGGCGAACCAATCGCCGAGGCGCCCGAAGCCGGTGATGACCTCGTCGGCGACGAACAGCACGCCGGTCTCGCGGCAGATCTCGCGGACCTCCTGCAGGTAGCCCTCGGGTGGGGCGAAGACGCCACCGGCGCCGATCACCGGCTCGCAGAAGAACGCGGCCACCCGCTGGGGCGTCGCGAACGCGATCGCGTCGCGCAGCGCCTGGGGCGAATCCCATGCGACCTTCAGGACGTCGCGGACGAACGCGCCGTAGCCTGCGATGTTCGCCTCGATACCGGCGAGGCTCGTGCCGGCGACGTGCATACCGTGGTACGCGCGCTCGCGGGTGACGAACAGCGTTCGGTCGCTCTGCCCCTGGAGGTGCCAGTAGCGCCGGGCCATCTTCGCCGCGGTTTCGATCGAGTCCGAGCCACCGCTCGTCAGGAACACGCGGCTGTCGGGAACCGGGGCGAGGGCGCTCACATGCTCGGCGAGCTCGGTCGCCGGCCGGTTCGACAGGTCGCCGAACGTCGAGTAGGCCGCGAGCTTGCGGATCTGCGCGGCCGCGGCCTCGGCCAGCTCCTCACGACCGAAGCCCACGTTGCAGTACCAGAGGCCCGCCGTCGCGTCGAGGTAGCGCCGGCCGCTCTCGTCCCAGATGTGGACGCCTTCGCCGCGCTCCACGATGAGTTCGCCGGCCGATTCGACGGCGGCCATGTCGGCGAAGGGATGCCAGAACCGACCCACGGGGCATCACGCTATCAGCCGGGGCGCGCGGGCGGTATCGACTCAGTCGGGCTCGTAGGCGAGGTTCTGGCGGAGCCAGCGTTCGGTCTCGGCGAGCGGCTCGCCGAGGCGGGCGGCGTAGTCCTCGACCTGGTCGCGGGCGATCCGTCCGACGTTGAAGTAGCGCGCGGCCGGGTGCGCCAGGTAGAGGCCGCACACGCTCGCACCCGGCGTCATCGCGCAGGACTCGGTGAGACCCATGCCGATCGACTCGGCGCCGAGGAGCTCGAAGAGTCTCCGCTTCTGCGAGTGGTCGGGCGATGCTGGGTAGCCGAAGGCCGGCCTGATACCGCGGTAGCGCTCCTCGATCAGCTCCTGATTCGTCATCTTCGGGCCGGTCTCGTACCACTCGCGGCGCGAGATCTCGTGCAGGTACTCGGCGAAGGCCTCGGCGAGGCGGTCGGCGAGAGCCTTCACCATGATCGCGTCGTACTCGTCGTGCTCGGCGCGGAACCCCTTCGCGAGCTCATCGGCGCCGAGACCGGCCGTCACGGCGAACGCGCCGATGTGGTCGGGCAGGCCGGTGTCGGCCGGAGCCACGTAGTCGGCGAGCGAGCGGTTCGGCTGCCCGTCACCATGGTCGGATTGCTGGCGGAGCATCGGGAAGCGCACGCCGTTCTCGAGCACGACGTCGTCACCCTCGGTCCACGCGCGCCAGTACCCGTACGCGCCCCTGGCCACGAGCGAGCCGTCGGTCGTGAGCCGGTCGAGCAGCTCGGTCGCGTGCTCGTACAGCTCGCGCGCGGCGGGGCCGTGCCGCGGGTGGTCTAGGATCGCCGGGAAGCGGCCCTTCAGTTCCCACGCCGTGAAGAAGAAGGTCCAGTCGACGTACTCACGGAGCGTCGCGAGCGACGGCTCGACGACCTTGGCGCCGGTGAACGGCGGTGCTGCCAGGTCCTCGGGGTGCCAGACGATCGGCGTGCGGTTCTCGACGGCCCTGCGGTAGGGGAGGAGCGGCCGCTCCGCCGCTTCGGCGTACAGCTTCCGCAAGCGCTCCTGGTCGAGCCGGTTCTCGCGGTCGAGGTGCTCCTTGCGCCCGGCGTCGAGGAGGTCGGACACGACGCCGACCACGCGCGAGGCGTCGAGCACATGGACGGTCGTCTGCGAGTACTCGGGCGCGATCCTCACCGCCGTGTGCTGGCGCGACGTCGTTGCACCGCCGATGAGCAGCGGGAGGTCCATGCCGCGACGCTCCATCTCCTTCGCGACGTTCACCATCTCGTTGAGCGACGGTGTGATGAGCCCGGAGAGCCCGACGACATCGCAGCCCTCCTCGGCCGCGGTGTCGAGGATCAGGTCGACCGGCGCCATCACGCCGAGGTCGACGACCTCGTAGTTGTTGCAGCCCAGGACCACGCCGACGATGTTCTTCCCGATGTCGTGCACGTCGCCCTTCACCGTGGCGAGCACTACCTTTCCCCGGGCACGGCCGGCCGACGCCCCCAGGCGCAGGTTCTCCTCCTCCATGCGCGGCTCGAGGCAGGAGACGGCCCTCTTCATCACCCGCGCGCTCTTCACGACCTGCGGGAGGAACATCTTGCCGGCGCCGAACAGGTCGCCGACGGTCTTCATGCCCTCCATCAATGGACCCTCGATCACGTCGAGCGGCCGCGGGGCACGCTTGCGGGCCTCCTCGATGTCGACCTCGATGAAGTCGTCGACGCCGTGCACGAGCGCGTGCTTCAGACGCTCGTCGACGGCGCCCTCGCGCCACGACAGGTCGATCTGACGCTTCATGCCCTCGCCCTTGACCGTTTCGGCGAAAGCGACCAATCGCTCGGTGGCGTCCGGACGGCGGTCGAAGATGACGTCCTCGACGTGCTCGAGGAGGTCCGGTGGGATGTCCTCGTAGAGCGCGATCTGTCCCGCGTTCACGATGGCCATGTCGAGCCCCGCTCCGATGGCGTGATAGAGGAACGCCGAGTGGATCGCCTCGCGCACCGTGTCGTTGCCCCGGAACGCGAACGACAGGTTGGAGACGCCACCCGACACGTGCGCGCGCGGATATCGCTCCTTGAGGATCCTGGTGGCCTCGATGAAGGCCTTCGCGTACTCGCCGTGCTCCTCTATGCCGGTGCCGATCGCGAGGATGCACGGGTCGAAGATGATGTCCTCGGGCGCGAAGCCGGCACGTTCGGTGAGGAGCCGATAGGCCCGCTCGCACACCTCGACCTTGCGCTGGACGGTGTCGGCCTGGCCCTGCTCGTCGAACGCCATCACGACGACGCCGGCACCATAGCGCTTGATCTCCCGCGCTTTCTCCAGGAATCGCTCCTCGCCTTCCTTGAGCGAGATCGAGTTCACGACACCCTTGCCCTGCAAGCACTTCAGGCCGGCCTCGATCACGGACCAACGCGAGCTGTCGATCATGATCGGGAGCTTCGCGATCTCGGGCTCCGTCGCGATGAGGTTCAGGAACGTCGTCATCGCCTTCTCGGAGTCGAGGAGGTCGGCGTCCATGTTGACGTCGAGCACGTTCGCGCCGCCGCGCACCTGGTCGAGGGCGACCTCGACCGCGCCCTGGTGATCGCTGGCCTCGATCAGCCGACGGAACTTCGCGGAGCCGGTCACGTTCTGCCGCTCACCGATCATCACGAACCCGGTGTCGGGGCGGATCCGGAACGGCTCGAGGCCGGAGAAGCCCGTCACGCGCTCGGGCGCGGGGACCCTGCGCGGCGGCAGCCCTTCGAGCGCCACGGCGATCTGGCGGATGTGCTCGTCCGTCGTGCCGCAGCATCCGCCGAGGATGTTCGCGAGACCGCTCTCGGCGAACTCGCGCAGGTATCTGCTCGTGGTCTCCGGCCGCTCGTCGTAGGCGCCGAAGGCGTTCGGCAGCCCGGCGTTCGGGTGGCAGGTCGTGTAGACCGGCGCCTCCCGCGCGAGCGTCTCGAGGTGCGGCCGCATCTCGGCGGCGCCGAGCCCGCAGTTCACGCCGACGCTGAACGGTTCGGCGTGCTCGACCGAGAGCCAGAACGCATCGACCGTCTGGCCGGAGAGCGTGCGGCCGCTCCGGTCGGTGATCGTGACCGAGAGCATGAGCGGCACGTCCGGCGCGACGTCCTTCGCGGCAGCGATCGCTGCTTTCGCGTTGAGCGTGTCGAAGATCGTCTCGACGAGCAGCAGGTCGACGCCGCCCTCGACCAGACCGCGCATCTGCTCCGCGTACGCCTCGCAGAGCTGGTCGAACGTGATGCTCCGGTAGGCGGGCTCGTCGACGCGGGGCGACAGCGACAGGGTCTGGTTCGTCGACCCGACGGAGCCGGCGACGAACCGGTCCGGGCCGAAGGCGTCGCAGGCGCGGCGCGCGATCCGGGCGGCCTCGCGATTCATCTCGCGCACCAGGCCCTCCAGCCCGTAATCTGCCTGGGAGAGGCCGTTGGCGTTCAGGGTGTTCGTCGTCACGAGATCGGCGCCGGCCTCGAGGTAGCCGCGATGGATCGCCTGCACCACGTCCGGACGGGTGAGGTTCAGCAGCTCGTTGTCGCCCCGCAGGTCCCGCGGGTGGTCGCGGAGGTGTTCGCCGCGGAAGTCCTTCTCCGACAGGTCGTGGGTCTGGATCGCCGTCCCCATGGCACCGTCCAGGATGAGGATGCGCTCGGAAAGTAGCGCGTCGAGACGGGCGCGGACCGTGTCCGCGGGGGCGACCATGGGAAGCACATCCTACGGGGAGGCCGTCGAACGAGACCAGCGGCCGGACGGGGTTCGGCCGTCGGTCGCGAGGACGATGCGGTGCCTACCCGAACGCCGGACCCAGGGAGAGCAGCGCGTCCAGTTCCGCCAGGGTGGCGTCGTCGAGCTCGACGTCGCCGGCCGCCGCGTTCGCACGTACGTGCTCGGGGTTGCGGCTGCCCGCGATCGCCGAGGTGACGCCCGGCTGGTTCGAGTTCCAGGCGAGCGCGACCTGCGCGACGGTCACCCCGAGGCGCTCGGCGATCGGGCGTATCGCGTCGACGACCGCGAGGCTGCGCTCGAGCTTGCCCGGCGCGTACAGGTTCTGCCAGTAGTCCCACTCGTCGTGACCGCTGCGGAAGTCGGTCGGGGCGAACCTCGTGTCGGCGGTGATGGCGCCGGTGAGCAGGCCGTACGCGAGCGGGCCGTAGCAGACGACCCCGATGCCGTTCTCCCCGCACCAGCGGATCAGGTCACGGTTCTCGAGGTTCAGCATCGAGAACTCCGCCTGCAGCGAGTCCACGTGACACACGGCCTCACAGCGCTCGATCAGCTCCCGGTCGAAGTTCGACACGCCGATGTGGCGGGCCAGGCCCTCCTCGACCAGCGCGGCCATCGCGCCCCAGGTGTCCTCGACCGGAACCCCGGTGTCGTCGGGCCAGTGCAGCTGGTACAGGTCGACGTGTCCGGTGCGCAGGCGCTTGAGGCTGTCGATGCAGGCGCGGCGGATCTCGTCGGGCCGGAACCCGGTCCCCTCGGGCGCCGGTCCGACCTTCGTAGCGATGAGGACCTCCTCGCGGCGGCCCGTGACCGCGAGACCGATGACCTCCTCGGACCGCCCGTCCCCGTAGACCTCCGCGGTGTCGATCCAGTTGATCCCGGCGTCGAAGACGGTCCGGATCGCCTCGACGATGCTGTCCTTCGGGGGCGGTTCGCCCCATTCGCTCCCCCCTCCGGCCTCCCAGGCGCCGAACCCAACCACCGACAGCTCGGGGCCTTGCGAGCCAAGCTTCTGCATCCTCATGCCGCCACCTCCCCGTCTCCCGCCCACAATCTATCGCTTCACCCCATCCCTTCCGGAGTCAGACGGTAGGCTAGATGAAGAACGCTCAGAACAGGAGGCAGCCGGGCGCCCCGGCGACAAGATGGCGAAGCAGGTAGAAGAGAAAGAGGACGTGGTCATCCGGTTCGCCGGTGACTCGGGTGACGGGATGCAGTTGACCGGCGACAGGTTCACGAGCGCGACGGCGGTCCTCGGGAATGACCTCGCGACCCTCCCCGATTTCCCCGCGGAGATCCGCGCTCCCGCCGGTACGGTCCACGGGGTCTCGGCCTTCCAGATCCACTTCGCGTCCGAGCACATCATGACGCCGGGCGACCACCCGAACGTCCTGGTGGCGATGAACCCCGCGGCGCTGAAGGCGGAGCTCGAGTCGGTCGAGAAGGGCGGGACGGTCATCGTGAACGAGGACGCCTTCGTCCAGCGCAACCTGGAGAAGGCGGGCTACACGCGGAACCCACTCGACGACGGCACGCTCGATGGCTACCAGGTCTACCGGGTGCCGATGACCTCGATCACGGTGCGCGCGGTCGAGGAGCTCGGCCTCTCGCGCAAGGAAGCCGAGCGCGCTAAGAACATGTTCGCCCTCGGTCTGGTGTCGTGGATGTACGGGCGCCCGGTCGAGGTCACGCTGGACTGGCTGCACAGGAAGTTCGGCGACAAGCCACAGGTCTTCGACGCGAACGTCGCGGCGTTCAAAGCCGGGTACAACTTCGGCGAGACGACCGAAGTGTTCGCGCACTCGTACCGCGTGAAGCCGGCCCCGGCCGAGCCCGGCATGTACCGGAACGTCTCCGGCGCGACCGCCCTCGCGTGGGGCCTGGTCGCGGCCGGCGAGCGGAGCGGCCTGCCACTGTTCTACGCGAGCTACCCGATCACCCCGGCATCGGAGTTGCTGCACGAGCTTTCTCGCCTGAAGAACTTCGGGGTCCGTACGCTGCAGGCCGAGGACGAGATCGCGGCGGCCAACGTCGCGCTCGGTGCGTCATTCGCCGGGCAGCTCGGCGTGACGGGCACGAGCGGGCCCGGCATGGATCTGAAGGCCGAGACGCTCGGCCTCGCCGTGATGCTCGAGCTGCCGATGGTGGTCGTCGACGTCCAGCGCGCTGGCCCCTCGACCGGCATGCCGACGAAGACCGAGCAGACCGACCTACTGCTCGCGATGTTCGGACGCCACGGCGAGTCGCCGATCCCGATCGTGGCCGCCTGCTCCCCGGCGAACTGCTTCGACGCGGCGGTGGAAGCGTGCCGGATCGCCGTGAAGTACCGCACGCCGGTGGTCCTGCTCTCCGACACGTTCCTCGGGAACTCGTCCGAGCCGTGGAGGATCCCCGATATCGAGTCGCTGCCCGAGATCGACCCGGGCTTCGCGACCGGCCCGAATGCCGGCACGGAGTTCCTGCCGTACCTTCGCGACGGGAACCTCGCCCGGCCGTGGGCGGTACCCGGCACGCCGGGCCTCCGCCACCAGATCGGCGGCCTGGAGAAGGACGAAACGGGCAGCATCAGCTACGACCCGCACAACCACGAGCGGATGGTGCGCATGCGCGCCGCGAAGGTGGAGAAGATAGCCGACGGCATCCCTCCGCTGGAGGTCGACGACCCCGGCGGCGACGCCACGCTGCTCGTGCTCGGGTGGGGTTCTTCGTACGGGACGATCCGGGCCGCGGCCCGGCGGGTCCGCGAGCGCGGCCGGAAGGTCGCGACCGCGCACATGTACCACCTGAACCCCTTCCCGAAGAACACCGGCGACGTGCTGCGCGCCTACGAGCGGGTACTGGTGCCGGAGACGAACACCGGGCAACTCGCGATGCTGGTCCGGGCGAAGTACCTGGTCGACGCGAAGACCTACTCGAAGGTACAGGGCATGCCGATCTTCGCGGAGGAGCTGGAGAACGCGATCCTCGAGGTGATGCAGGCGTGAGCGACGTCGAGAACACGGGCGGCGTCGGCCGGACCGACGGCGTCGGCACGCTGAGCAAGAAGGACTTCACGAGCGAGCGCGAGGTGCGCTGGTGTCCCGGTTGCGGGGACTACGCGATCCTCGCCACCGTGCAGTCGTTCATGCCGGAGCTCGGTATCTCGCCGGACAACACGGTGTTCGTGTCGGGCATCGGGTGCTCGGGCCGGTTCACGTACTACATGGACACCTACGGCGTTCACGGGATCCACGGGCGCGCACCGGCACTCGCGACCGGCATCGCGGCGGCCCGACCCGACCTGAACGTGTGGGTTGTCACCGGCGACGGCGATGCGTTGTCGATCGGCGGGAACCACATCATCCACGCGCTGCGCCGCAACGTGAACATCAAGATCCTCATGTTCAACAACCAGATCTACGGGCTGACGAAGGGCCAGTACTCGCCGACGTCGGAGGAGGGGAAGGTCACGAAGTCGACGCCGTTCGGGTCGCTGGACCACCCCTTCAACCCGATCGCGCTCGCGCTCGGTGCTGAGGCGACGTTCGTGGCACGGTCGATCGACAACGACCGGCAGCACCTCACGCAGGTGCTCCGGCAGGCGGCGGCGCACCGGGGCGCCGCGTTCGTCGAGATCTACCAGAACTGCATCGTGTTCAACGATGGCGCCTTCGACCTGCTGCGGGAGAAAGCGCAGGGCGTGCACAACCAGATCAGGTTGGAGCACGGCAAGCCCATCATCTTCGACGAGGGGAAGCAGTGCATCTCCGTGGGCGACAACGGCAGGCTGGTGATCACCGACGTCGAAAGCACGCCACCGGAGCGGATCATCGTTCACGACGTGCACGTCCGTCCTTCGCTGGCGTTCGCGCTCGCGCACACGTCGCCCTGGCCGACGGAGCCCACGTGCATCGGGGTCTTCCGCGAGGTCGAGCGGCCTGTCTACGGCGAGGCGATGGAGCACCAGATCGAGGCCGCGACCGAGCGCCTGGGCAAGGGCGACCTGGCGAAGCTGCTGCACTCAGGCGACACCTGGACGGTCAACTAGCGGTGGTCGGCGGCGGGGCCGTCGTCAGGCCTTCTTCCTGCGCGACTGGAACTTCGCCATCGCCTCCGACGAAGTGGCTTCGACGCGCCTGAGCTCGTCCACGAGCGCGGGGAGGGTCTCGAGGAAGCGGTCGACGTCGTCCTCGGTCGTCTCAGGGCCGAGGCCGATGCGGAAGCTCGGCGTGTTGGGCACGCCCATCTGCTCCAGGACGGGGGACGGCTCGTTCGCGACCCCCGAGCAGTTGGACCCGGCAGACAAGCGGAAGCCGCGCTCGTCGAGCGCCATCGCGAGGATCCCGGCGTCGAGGTCGGGGATCGAGAAGCAGACCAGGTGGGGTGCGCGCTGGGTGGGATGGCCGTGGGTGCGCGCGCCGGCCACGCGCTCCTCGATGCCTCTGCGCATCCGGTCGGAGAGCGACCAGTGGCGGGCCGCCCGGTCGCCCATGTCCTCACGCCAGGCAGAGAGGGCCGCGGCCATCCCGGCGACACCCGGGATGTTCTCCATGCCGGAACGGCGCTTCCGCTCGCGGTCGTCCCCGCACGGGTACGCAGCGAGCGGCACGCCGCGGCGCACGTAGAGGGCGCCGACGCCGGGCGGTCCGCCGAACTTGTGCGCCGAGAGCGAGAGCAGGTCGACGTCGAGCACACCCACGTCGACCGGGAGCCGGCCGACCGTCTGGCACGCGTCGGTGTGGAAGAGCACCTTCGCCTCGCGGCACAGGCGCGCCGCCTGCGCGATCGGCTGCAGGGTGCCGACCTCGTGGTTCGCGTGCTGAACGGAACCGAGCAGCGTCCCGGGCCTCCGAACCTCGGCCGCGAAGACGTCGAGGTCGACCCGCCCGTGCTCGTCGACCGGGACCAGAACGACCTCGAACCCGTCGACCTCGAGCGTGTGCCCCACGCCTCCGACGGCCGGATGCTCGACGGCGGTGGTCACGACGCGGTTGCCGATCTCGCGGACCGGGCGCACCCCGCCCCAGATCGCTAGGGTCACGGACTCCGTGCCCCCCGACGTGAACACGATCTCGTCCGGCTGGGCGCCGATGGCCTCCGCCACGCTCGCCCGAGCGTCGTCGAGCAGCCGCCGCGCGGCCTGCCCGTCGGCGTGCAGGCGCAACGGGTCGCCGAACGCGTCGAGGGCGCCGACGAGCGCCCGACGGGCCCGCTCGTTCAACGGAGTGGCGGATCCGTGGTCGAGGTACGTCTCGGTTCCCATCAAGGCTCCATTGGAGAGGCTCCCGTCTCGACGGCTCGGGGTGGCGCAGGACCCGAAAGCCGAGCCCGAACGCGACCGGGACGCCCGGCTCCCTCCCGTGCCTTACGGCGTGATCGGTTCCTTGTCCCGCAGGAACACGCCCCAGTACAGGACGGCTGCGATGACCCCGCCCGCGATCGGGCCGACCCAGTAGACCCACCAGTCGGTGAAGTGACCGAGCGCCACCTCCGGCCCGAACGCTCGGGCCGGGTTCACCGCGGCGCCGGTGAGCGGTCCGAAGGCCAGGATGTTGAACGCGAGGACCAGGCCGATCGCGAGACCGGAGATCCTCTCGGATGCCCCGCGCCTGTCCACAGCGGTCGCGAACACGACGAAGACCAGGAAGAACGTGAGCACGGCCTCGATCAGGACGCCTTTGCCGGTCCCGATGCTGGGACCCAGGGCCGGGGAGCCGAGGTTGGCCGGCTTCCAGTACTCCTCCGGCATCAGGCCGCGCAGCAGGAGCGCGCCGACTATGCCGCCCGCGACCTCCGCGATGATGTACACGGCGGCCTTCATCGAGCTCATCTTCCCGACTACCCACAGGCCGATCGTCACGGCCGGGTTCACCGACCCGCCCGAGATGTGCATCGTGGCCGAGACCATGATCGCGAGCGCGAGCCCATGGGCGAGCGCCACACCGACGAGGCCGCTGCCGGACGGGCCCGCCATGACCACCGAGCCGGCGCCGATGAAGACGAACGCGAAGGTCGCGACGAACTCGGCGACCGCTGCCTTGAGCGTGCCTTCCTCCACGGCTTCCCCCTCTCACTACGTTCGACCGCAACGCTAGTCCATGGGCGCGCGCCGCTCAAAGCGCGTGGGGGCTTGTTGGTAGGATGCGCGGCGTGAAGGTGCTGCTCGTGTCCCCGGACCCCGAGTCGCGCGAGCTCATGCGCCTGGCTGTCGGCGGCGTCGAGCGGCGGTTCGGCGAGGCGATCGAGTTCGTCGAGGCCGAGAACGGAGAGCGGGGCCTCAAGGTGGCCCGACGGGTGTGCCCGGACGCCGTCGTCGCCGACGAGATCGCCTCGCGCGCCGGCGCATTCGCGCTCGCCAAGGATCTCCGAGGTGCCGCCGAGCCGTACTCTGGGGCTATCGTGATCCTGCTCGAGCGGCGTCAGGACGCCTGGCTCGCGAAATGGTCCGGCGCCGACGCCTGGTTCGTGAAGCCTGTGGACCCGTTCGAGCTCGCCGACCGGCTGCTGGCTCTCGTGAGCGCGAAGGAGCGCCCACGGCAGAGCATGACGAACCCGTGATCCTCTCGGAGGGGAACGCCTACCGGGTGGACGTGCGCCACGAGGACGGCGGGTGGAGCGTCGTGATCCTCGACCCCGCCGGCGGCGAGGTGTCCACGCGCGCCTGCCGCGACGAGACCGAGGCATGGACGTACGCGTCGACGGTCCGGCAGCACGCGTACTGGCTGTCGGAGGAGAAGTTCCGCGAGTACTACAGGCTCCCGGAGCCGGGCTCGGAGGAGGGCTGAGCGGTGCCGGTGGTCCGGGCCTCCCGGTAGCCGTGGACGAGACGGAGTTCGGCGACCTCGACTTCTGCTACATCACGACGACCGGGCGCGCCTCCGGGACGCCCCACACGATCGAGATCTGGTTCGGCCTGCACGAGGGCCGCGTGTACGTGCTCTCCGGTGGCGGCGACCAGAGCGACTGGGTGCGGAACATCCGCGCGAACCCCACGGTCGGCCTTCGGATCGGCGACCGCGACTTCCTCGCGCGCGCCTACGTCGTCGAGGATCCCGACGAGGACGCGATGGCGCGCGACCTGCTCGTTGAGAAGTACCGGTCCCGCACCTCGGAGGACCTCGAGGAATGGCGGCGGACCGCGCTCCCGGTCGCGATCAAGCTGCCGACCTCCTAGAGCGCGGTCACCTCTCGTCGAAGCCGATCGAGAACAGTCGGTCGAGGTCGTGCTTCGAGTAGACCTGGAAGGCGATCAGGGTTTCGGTCCGCACCACGCCTTCGACCTTGGCGATGCCGCCGGGGATGACCTTGGCGAGCTCGTCGTGCGCCGCAACCCGGCAGATCGCGACGAGGTCGAACTCGCCGGCGACCGAGTAGACCTCCGAGACGCCCTCGATGTCGGCGATCACCTGCGCCGCCTCGGGGATCCCGTCGATCTCGCACTGCACCAGGACTACCGCGTGGACGGCCATCAGGCGCGCTCCAGCACGAGCGCGAGCCCCTGCCCTCCGGAGATGCAGATCGTGGCCAGGCCGAGCGAGGCGCCCCGCTCGCGCATCTCGTAGGCGAGCGAGAGGGTGATCCGCGCGCCGCTCATCCCGATCGGGTGCCCGATCGAGATCCCGCCGCCCTTCAGGTTCAGCTTCTCGCGGTCGAACTTCAGCTCGCGCTCGCAGGCGATGACCTGCGCCGCGAACGCCTCGTTGACCTCGATGACGTCCATGTCGGCGAGCGTCAGGCCGGTCTTCTCGAGCACCTTCCTCGTCGCTGGGACCGGGCCGATGCCCATGATCTCCGGGGGCACGCCGGCCCACGACATCCCGATGACGCGGGCGAGCGGCTCCCGCCCCTCGGCCTTCGCGCGCGACTCGGACATGAGCACCATCGCCGCTGCGCCGTCGGTGAGGCCGGATGCGTTGCCGGCAGTGACGCTGCCGTCCTTGCGGAACACCGGCGACAGTTTCGCGAGCGACTCCATCGTGGTCTCGGGGCGCGGGTGTTCGTCCTCGGTAACGGTGATCGTGCCCTTGCCCTTCGGGTTGGGCGCCTCGACCGGGAACATCTCCTCGGCCCGGCGCTCCTTGCCGGCCTCGGCTTTGCGCTGGGACTCGAGCGCGAACGCGTCCTGCTCCTCGCGCGAGATGTCGTACATGTCGACCAGGTTCTCGGCGGTCTCGCCCATGATCAGCCCGCACAGCGGGTCGAGCAGACCGTCCTTGTACATCGCGTCGTAGACGGTCGCGTCGCCGAGCCGGTACCCGAGCCGCATCCGGTCGAGCAGGAACGGCACACGGGTCATGTTCTCCATGCCGCCGGCGAGGACGACTTCGGACTCGCCGAGCATGATCTGCTGCGAGCCGATCTGGATCGCCTTCATGCCCGAGCCGCAGGCGATGTTGACGTTGTAGGCGGAGACCTCCTTCGGAACGCCGGCACGGATCGAGACCTGACGGCCCGTGTTCGGGCCGTTCCCTGCCTGGCGTGCGTGTCCGAAGATCGTCTGATCGATCTGGTCGGGCTCGACGTTCGACCGTCGCATCGCCTCCTCGGCCGCGAGCGTGCCGAGCTCGACCGTGGTGATCTCCGCGAACGAACCGAGGAACCTGCCGACGGGCGTGCGTGCGCCTTCGAGGATGACTGTGGTTTCCATGCCGACAGTCTAGCGGTCGCCTGCGCAGCGCCTGTGGACGAGCCACTCGCGGGTCCCGCGCGACCCACGGATCGGCGAGGTGATGTGTCCCGCGGAGCTGCCGTGCCCGGGATCCACCGCATAGACGCGGTGCGCTCCGCGTTCGAGCAGGACCGTGGTGAGGCCGCCGGCCGCGGCCCCGAGATCGAGGGCGACCCTGCCGGGCACCGGGACGCCGAACGCGTCGAGCGCGGCCCGCAGCTTGTCCTCCCCGCGCAGAGGACGTGCGGGAAGGACCCGGAGCGACGCGTAGGAGCGCACGAGCGCGTTCGGGTTCGTGACGATGCGGCCGTCGACGACGACCCGCCCCTTGGCGAGCGTGCGCTCGGGGTCCGTGAGGTCAGGACGGAGGATGACGATGTGACGGACGACGTTCCGGAACTCCGCGTGTGTCTGACCCATGGCTCTTCGACCGCTGCGGCGTCAGCAGGATAGGCGGACGATCGCCGCGAGTGAACCCCGGGATCACTCGAAGGCGATGGCCTCCAGGATGTTCAGCTTCGAGGCCCTCCGGGCCGGGAGCAGCGAGGCGAGCACGCCGGCCACGGCCGCGAGGAGCACGTATGCCGCGAGCCGACCGACGGGGAGCGCGAACTCGGTGACGCCTTGGTCGCGCATCGCGCGCACGAGTGCCCACCCGAAGAACACGCCGACGGCGAGGCCGAGCAGCGCTCCGATCACGCCGATGATGACCGCCTCCCATCGGACCATGGATCGGAGCTGCCGGCGGCTCATCCCGACGGCGCGCAGGAGACCGAGCTCGCGCGTGCGCTCGTACATGGACATCGCGAGCGTGTTCGCGATACCGAGCAGCGCTATCAGCACCGACAGGAGAAGCAGCGCGGTGATGAACGCGAGCATCGTGTCGACCATCTTCATGCGGCTCGCGGTGAACTGCTGTCGGTCCTCCAGCTTCACGTTCGGGAAGTCCTGGAGCACGCGGTCGATCTCCGTGCGCGTGTCGGCCGCAGTCGATCCCGGCGCGTTGCGCAGGCCGATCAGGGAGTCCATCTGCTGCTCGTAGTTGCGCTCGTAGCTCGAGAGCGTGATGAGGTAGCTCGCGTTCGCGCCGCTCCAGTCGAAGGAACCCTCGACCGTCATTCCCTGCGTACCCGAGCGCTGGAACTGCATCGGGATCGTGTCGCCGACCTTCCAGCCATGATCCTTCGCGACGTTCGCATCGACGAGCACGCCGAGATCCGAGAGCTTCACGATGCTTGCCTGCGTGGCCTTGTCGAGTTCCACCACCTGCGAGAACGTGGTCGGGTCGACGGCGATGAGCGTCTGCGCCTTCCCCTGGTACCCCCACTGCCCGTACCGGATCTCCGAGACGGTCCCGATCCCGAGCGTCTCGCGCAGGCGCTGCGCGAGTTCGGGGCTGACGCCCGTGGCTCCACCGGTCGACGCCATGCTCTTCGGCTCCAGCATGAAGTCGGCCACCATCGTGTCTCCGATCGCCTTGGTCGCCGAGTCTTTGATCGAGGCCGCGACGATCGTGACGAACCCGACGAGCCCGACGCCGATCATCAACGCCGCCGCCGTCGACGCCGTACGTTTCGGGTTGCGCATCGAGTTCTGGCGACCGAGGTGCGCGGACTCGCCGAACACACGAGGAAGCGGGGCCCCGACGAGCCCGGCGAGGGGCCGGGCGAACAGCGCCGAGAGCATCGCGACGCCGACGAATACTGCGAGCGCCCCGGCGCCGACGGCGACGAGCGGGTGCGCCACCGCGTCGAACAGGCCGAGCAGCAGGGCGGCAACACCCCCCGCTGTCACGAGGCCGCCGACGATGATGCGGCGGCGGATCGAGCCGGCCACCTCGGTGAACGTCCCGCCGATCGCGACGACGGGCGGGACCTGCGTTGCGCGCCGCGCGGGGGAGAGGGCCGACAGGACGGTCACGGCTACACCGGCGACGAGCGCCACGAGCGCCGTCCGCGGGACGAACCGTAGGGTCATCCCCTTGAGGCCCCCCTCCATGCCTGTCGCGCGAAGCAGTTCGAAGATGCCGAGCGCGAAGAGGATGCCGATGCCGATGCCGACCACGGACGCGATCAGCCCCACCACGACGGCCTCGATCAGCACCGACGAGACGACCTGCCCCTTGCTCGCGCCCACCGCGCGCAGCAGCCCAAGCTCCCGCGTCCGCTGCGCGACGAGGATCGAGAACGTGTTGAAGATGATGAAAGCCCCGACGAACAGCGCGACGAGGGCGAAGACGAGCAGGGCCGACCGGAAGATGCCCATGACCTTGTCGAGTGCGTCCTTCGCCTCGGCGGTGACGGACGCCTGGGTCACGGCCTCGTAGCCGGGCGGGAGGACGCTCGCCACGCGGTCACGCAGCTCGGGCTCGGAGATGCCGGAGGTACCCCTGACCGCGATGGAGTCGAAGCTGCCCTCTCGGTTCAACACGCGCTGCGCCGTGTCCATCGGGAAGGTCACGATCGTGGCTCCCATGTAGGCCGGCGGCATCTTGAAGGTGCCGGCGACCGTGAAGCGCTCGGACGGTCCCTGGAAGAGGACCTGGATCGGGTCGCCGACCTCGAAGCCGTACCTCACCGCGGTCTGGTCGTCGATCGCGACCTCGGTCGGCCGCTGCGGTGCCCTGCCGGCCGCGAGCTCGAAGTCCCTCGGGTCCCACGCGCCGCCGAGCAACGGCGGACCGACCGGCGCGATCGGCTCGCCATTCTTCTGCACCATCTGCGCGAAGCCCCAGACCGTCCCCCAGGCGTCCCCGACGCCCTGCATCTGCTTGATCACCGGGAGCAGATCCTCGGGCACCGGCGCGGCGTTCACCGCTGTGCCGGTCATCTCCTGGAAGTCGGATTGGGCGCGGACCAGCACGTCGACGCCCTCGCTGCTCGTTCCGATGATGGCGTCGATCTTCTTGCCCATCGTATCGGTGAACACGAGGGTGCCTGCGACGAACCCCACACCGAGCGCGACGGCCATCGCCGTCCGGAGCAGCCGCCATCGGTGGGCGAGCAGTCCCTTGAGCGTCGCACGCCACATGGGTCAGCCCCCGAGGCGCTTCACGCGGTCGAGGATCTGCGCGGCAGAGGCCTCGAGCATCTCGTCGACGATCTTGCCGTCGGCGAGGAACACCACACGGTCGGCATGCGAGGCCACGGTCGCGTCGTGCGTGACCATCACGATCGTCTGGCCGAACTCCTTCACGGCTCGCCGCATGAAGCCGAGGATCTCCAGTCCCGACTTCGAGTCGAGGTTCCCGGTCGGCTCGTCGGCGAAGATGATCTCGGGCCGGCTCGCGAGCGCCCGCGCGGCCGCGGTCCGCTGCTGCTGTCCGCCTGACAGCTCGTTCGGCCGGTGGGCCAGCCGGTCGCGCAGGTTCACCGCGTCGATAACCGTGTCGATCCATCCCGTGTCGGGCTTCCTGCCGGCCAGCGCCATCGGCAGCGTCACGTTCTCGGCGGCCGTGAGCGTCGGGATCAGGTTGTACGCCTGGAACACGAAGCCCACGCGGTCGCGGCGCAGGCGGGTCAGCTCCTTCTCGGACAGCGAGCCGAGCTCCACGTCGCCGAGGAAGATCTGTCCGGATGTCAGGACGTCGAGCCCCGCGAGGCAATGAAGGAGCGTCGATTTCCCGGACCCCGACGGCCCCATGATCGCGCTGAAGGTCCCGCGTTCGAACTCGACGTTCATGCCGTCCAGGGCGTGGACCGCAGTGTCTCCGGACCCGTAGACCTTCTCCGCGTCGACGGCCCGGGCGGCGGCCGCCGTGGGGGAGATGTGGAGGTACGGAGGCAGGGTAGCGTGTACGGTCATGTCGGCTCCCCGGTCTCGGATGAGGGCTGCTCGCACGGCGGAAGGGTGGCAGGGTAGCAGCTCAGGACCGAGGGTCTTCGGTCCCGCGTGTCGGGTGGCGGTCCACGGCCTGCAGCCGCGAGAGGAGCCGGTGCAGGGCCGCTCCACCGTCGACGCGCTCCGCGAGCGGGCGAGTGGCGTGCTCGAGCCGCACGGGGTTGCGCGCGAGCCACGCGCGGACGGCCGCGAGCTCGTCGGCCCTCTCGCGCGGGCAGGGCTGCGGGAGGGGTTCCTGCACGTCGCCGCGGACGAGCGAGCCGTTCACGAGGTGGATCCGCTGCCGGTCGGCATCGCGGAGGACGAGCTCGCCGGCGCCGAGCAGCCAGCCGTCGGCACGCGAGCGCGCGAGCCCCTCGGCGAGCGCGCGCAACCGGTCCCGTGCGAGCGCCGCCTCCTCGAACCGCTCCTTGGCGGCGAGCTCGCTCATCCGTCCTTCGAGCGCTTCGAGGAGCCCGCCCGGAGACGTCAGGGAGGAGAGGAGGCTCCGGGCGAGCTCTCCGTAGCGCTCGAGGTCGGTGCGTCCACCGCACGGCGCCACGCAGCGACCCATCTCGGCGAGGGCGCAGGGCGCGAACCGTGTCCTCGCGCCCATGGCGCGCGTGCAGCGGCGGATCGGGAAGGCGTCCTCCAGCGCTTCCTTCGCGAGGTGCGCGCGCTGCAACGAGGGGAACGGGCCGAGGGAAACGCCCTCGCCTTTCGCGTCGCGGACGATCTTGATGCGGGGGTAGGCATCGGCGGCGTCGACCCTCAGGTAGGCGTACCTGCGCCACGTCTTGCCGCGATGGTTGTACTTCGGCTCGTGCTCGCGGATCAGGCGAGCTTCGAGGACGAGGGCCTCGAGCTCGGAGGCGCACGGGATGCCCTCGACCGCGTGCACTTCCGTGAGCAGATCCTCGATCTTCTTCCGCGAGTCACCGTAGAAGTAGCTCTTGACGCGCCCGCGCAGGTCCTTGGACTTGCCGACGTACAGCACGCGGCCGTCCCGGCCCTTGAACACGTAGACGCCGGCGGTGCGCGGTAGGTGGTCGGCGAGTTGGATCTTCCCGAAGTTCGGGCGGCCGCGGGCCCGCACCGCGTTGTGGAGGTCGCCGAGCGTGAGGATCCCGAGACGCCCGCCGAGGTCCAGCAGGCCGTGCAGGACCTCCGCGCACGTCTCCGCGTCGGCCAGCGCGCGGTGGGTGGGCTTCGTCGCAGTGTGGAAGTACTGCGCGAGCGTCTGCAGCCGCACGTTCGGCACGTCGGGCCAGAGGACGCGGCGCGCGAGCCGGGCGGTGCAGACCGGCGGCGGCGGGATCGGCTCGTGGTCGAGGCGCGAGAGCGCGACGTTCAGGAACGTGAAGTCGAACCGCGCGTTGTGCGCGACGAAGATGCACCCGCGGGCGAACTCGGCGAAGCCGGGAAGCGCCCACTCGATCGGCGGCGCGTCTGCCACGGCGAGGTCGTCGATCCCCGTGAGGTGCGTGATGAACGGCGGGATCGGCATGCCGGGGTTCACGAGGGTCTCGAATACGCCGATCCGCTCGCCGCCGCGGTACTTCACGGCGCCGATCTCGGTGATCCGCGAGTCGGCCGGGGAGCCGCCGGTCGTCTCGAGGTCGACCACGCAGAACGTGATGTCGGAGAGGGGGACGCCCTCCTCCAGCGTGGCCTGCACCGCGTCCGCGAGCACCTGCCGTCCTCCCCACGGGGCCGCGCGGGCCACTCACGATACCCGAACAGGTGTTCGATGGTCAAGGTCGCTTGAGTTGGCCCGGGCGTGTCGGCCACGGGCATGACCGCGGTTCGGCACGGGGCGCGGCGGGGCCGTAGGCTTCCGAGCAGCGCGGGTGCAGGCGGCCCGCGGTCCCTGGAACGGAGGTGTGCGTCATGCCCCGCGTGATCCATTTCGAGATCCCCGCCGACGACCCGGAGCGGGCGGCGGACTTCTACAGGAAGGCGGTCGGGTGGGAGATCCAGACCTGGGGTGGGCCCGCTGAGTACTGGCTCGCGTCGACCGGGCCGGACGAGGAGCCGGGCATCAACGGCGCCATCATGCGGCGGCCGAGCTGGGGCGCATGCACGATCCACGTGCAGGTCTCGTCGGTGGACGAGCACGTCGTCCGGGTCGAAGAGGCCGGCGGCGCGATCGTGCAAGGGAAGTCGGCGATCCCCGGCATCGGGTACATGGCCTACTGCCGTGACACCGAGGGCAACGTGTTCGGGATCTACGAGGACGACTCGACCGCCGCGTAGGCGGGGGCGTCAGGGCTTCGGGTAGAGCGTCTCCTCGACCATGAACGCGAGGAGCTGACCGATCGCGATGTGGCACTCCTGGATGTGCGAGGTCTCGGTGCTCGGAACCCGGATCGCGACGTCCGCCATGGGCGCGAGCCTGCCGCCCGACTCGCCCGTCAGCGCGATCGTGCGAAGGCCCTGCGCCGCAGCCTGCTCGAAGGCCCTAAGGACGTCCTCCGAGTCGCCGCTCGTCGAGATGCCGATCAGCACGTCGCCGGGGCGCCCGAGCGCCTCGACCTGACGGGCGAACACGCCCTCGAAGCCGAAGTCGTTCGCGATCGCCGTCAGGATCGACGTGTCGGTCGTGAGCGCGACCGCCGGGATCGCCGGGCGCCGGTTGTCGATCGTGAGGGTGCCGATGAACTCGGCCGCGAGGTGCTGGCTGTCGGCGGCGCTCCCGCCGTTGCCGCAGAGCAGGATCTTGGCGCCGTCGAGCAGCGCGTTCACGAGCAGCTCGGCCGCGTCCACGATGTCGTCGGCGCAGGCGTCGGCCGTCCGCCGTGCGAGGTCGGACATCCCGAGCAGGTAGGCGCGAGCCCGATCGGCGTTCATGCGCGCGCCTCGCTCGCGACCGCATCGCGGATGATCTCCGCCGCCTCCCGCAGGTCGGCGACGACGTGGTCGGCGAGCTCGCCCGCACCGTTCACGAGTTCCTCCTCTCCGTGGCCGGTGCGCACGAGGATCGTGGTGGCTCTGACCCGCCGGCCCATCTGCATGTCGGCGACATGGTCGCCGACGACGAACGCCTCCGTGAGGTCGAACCCGTGCTCCTCGGCGGCCCGCAGCGCCGTCCCCGGCTCCGGCTTGCGACAGCCGCAGCCATCGGCTGGCTCGTGTGGGCAGACGTAGATGCCGTCGAGCTCGACCCCTCCCTCGCGGAGCAGCGCGCGCAGCCGCTCGTGGATCTCGTCGAGCCGCTCCCACGTGAGCAGCCCGCGGCCGATCGGCGACTGGTTCGTGACGACGACCATCCCGAGTCCGAGCGCCTGTAGCTCCCGCAGCGCCTCGATCGCGCCGGGGATCATCTCGATCTGGCTGCTGTCCAGCACGTAGTCCACCTCGACGTTGATCGTCCCGTCGCGGTCCAGGATCACGAAGCGGCGGCTCACGACTGTGGCCTCCACACCCGGTCACCGAGCGCCGCCTCGACCCCGGTCGGCCGGAACGAGAACGAGGCGAACCGCCCGCCGAGCGCCTCGAGCGCCGCGCGGACCGCCGGCTGCTCCGACGGGCGGCAGTACAGCAGCAGGTACCCGCCGCCGCCCGCGCCACAGATCTTGCCCCCGAGCGCGCCGGCCTCGCGGGCCGCCTCGAAGAGCCGCTCGATCGGCGTGCCCTCGGCGATGTGCGGGTTCATGCGCTTCTTGCTCTCGTAGGCCTCGTGCAGCAGGCGACCGAGCGCGTCGGGCCGACCCGCTTCGACCGCGTCGCGCATCTCGTAGGCCATCTCCCGAAGCTGCTTCATGCCCTGGATCGTCTCCTCGCGACCCTCCCGGTACAGGCGGATCTGGGTGTCGATCAGCCCGAGGTTCGTCCGGACCCGGCCGGAATGGCAGAGGAGCAGGTTCGCCTGCAGCTCGCCAAGCGCCTCCGGCGCGGCTCGCACAGGCGTCACGGTCACGCCCTCGGCCGAGAACTCGATGAGGTTGAAGCCGCCGAACGCGGCCGCGTACTGGTCCTGCCAGCCGCCGGGGATGCCGAGGTCTTCGCGTTCGATCGCGTAGCTCACACGCGCCAGCTCGTCCGGCGTGAAGGTCTTCCCCCCGAAGGCCGCGAGCGCGCCGACCACGGCCGTGACGAGCGCCGACGAGCCACCGAGGCCGCTGCCGGGGAGCGCGTCGGAGCGGACGTCGACGTCGATCCCTCGGTGCACGCCGATCCGCTCGATCGCCGCCTTCGGCAGGTCCATGACGCCGTCGTACACGGGTCCGTCGTGGAGGTGGTACTGAACCATCTGCTCGAGGTCGAGCGAGCGGATCCGCACGCGCCCGTCGCCGCGGGGATCGACGGTCACGTGCGCGTAGCGGTCGATCGTGGCCGAGAGCACGGCGCCCCCGTGGCGCTCGTACCAGTGGGGGAAGTCGGTGCCGCCCCCCACGAAGCTGATCCGCAGGGGCGCGAGGGCGCGGACGGTGGCGTCGTTCATCGGCCCGCTCAGTATGGGCGGCGGGATGCGTCGGTGACCAGGGGAACCGTCAGGCCACGAACCGAACGACGCGCCGGCGCTGCTGCTCGGTCAGGCCGCCCCACACCCCGTATCGCTCGCCGTTCTTCAGGGCCCAGGCCAGGCACACGTCCCGGATGCCGCAGCCGGAGCAGTACGCCAGGGCGGGCCCCGCCTCCTCCTCTGAGGTCGGGAAGAACACATCGGGGTCGATGCCGTAGCAGGCGGCTCTGTCTTGCCACATGTCCGGAGGGGAAGGGTTGGAGGGAAGGCTCTTGATGTCGATGCCGGCCGTGCGCTCCTTGCTCAACCGAACGCTCCTGCTCCGGGGGCCCGTAGCTGGGCCCGACCCGCCCGGCCGATCTGGCCGCCGGCGGGCAGCCTCTTCGTACACCGGCCCTCGGGGCAAGTTAAGTCTTGAAAACTGCGCGCGGGAGTAGTAAGAGGGCTCCCAGCGTTGAGCGCGGCAGCGAGTGCCACGCCCTCGCCGAGGCCGCGAACCTCCTCGTTCCAGCCGTTCGAACGGCCCGCCGTCGGCGGCTTCCTGGGAGGATAGGCGCGCGTGGATGCTCCGAAGACCCTGCTCGTCACGAACGACTACCCGCCGCGGGTCGGCGGCATCCAGCGGACGCTGCACGCGCTGATGCGCGAGTTGCCGCCTGAGAAGGCCGCGGTCTTCGCCCCGAGCTGGGAGGGCGCCGAGGCGTTCGATGCCGTCGAGCCGTACGAGGTCGTCCGCGAGCCGCGAACATTCGCTTGGCCGACGCCGCACGTGCGCCGCCGCGTCGAGGACGTGATCCGCGACACGGGTGCCGAGGTCGTGTTGTTCGGGGCGACCTACCCCCTCGCGATGCTCGGACCGGGCCTCGCGAAGCGCGAGACGCCGTACCTGGCAGCCGCCCACGGGTTCGAGTACTGGCTCTCGCTCGCACCCGGGGCCCACGGTCTGATGCGGCACGCCACCTCGCGCGCTTCGCGGGTCGCGGTGATGTGCAGCGCGTTCATCGCGCGCGTCGTTCGCACCACGGTCTCCGACCGCGTCCCGGTGTCGGTCATGTACCCCGGGGCGGACATCGATCGGTTCCGCCCGGACCTGTGTACCGAGCAGATCGGCGAGCGTCACGGCGTGGCCGGCCGGCCGCTCATCGTGTGCGTGAGTCGTCTTGTCGCGCGGAAAGGCCAGGACGTGCTGATCCGGGCGATGCCGGCGATCCGCCGGCGGGTGCCCGATGCGGCGCTCCTGATCGTCGGTGGGGGTCCGTACCGTGAGACCCTCGAGGAGATGGCGGCCGGGGCGCCCCGCGGATCGGTGGTGTTCGCCGGGCAGGTGTCCGAAGAGGACCTTCCCCTGTACTACCGGGCTGGTGACGTGTTCGCGATGCCGTGCCGCAACCGCCTCGGCGGCTTGGAGGTCGAGGGCTGGGGGAACGTTTTCATCGAGGCGGCCGCGTGTGGGCGCCCGGTCGTGGTGGGAGACTCCGGCGGCGCGCGGGAGTCCCTCGTGGACGGCGCGACGGGCATCCTCGTCGACGGGGCGAACGTGGCCGAGGTCGCCGACGTCGTTGCCACGCTCCTCTCCGACCCGCCGCTCGCCGAGGCGATGGGACGGGCCGGGCGTACGCGCGTCGAGGCCTACTTCACGTGGCCGCGAGCGGCGCGGCAGCTGGCCGGCTGGCTCCGCGAGGCCGTTCGGTAGCTTCCGGGACCGGCCGGACCCTCCGGAGTACCCTCACACACAGCATGTCCGAGGAGCAGCGGTGCCCGAACTGCGGGGCGCTCGTCTCGGCCGACGCCGGGTGGTGCGGCCAGTGCTACGCGCCGCTGAAGGCGGCGCCGAAGGAGCCGGATGCCGTACCGCCCATCGGAGAGACCTCCGCCGCCGAGGGCGAGACCCGGGGGGAGGGGCCGGGGGAGGAACCGGAGGCGACCGCCACGGCCGCGGAGGCATCGAAGGTCGTGCCCCTCCAGGCGCGGAAGGGCGAGCCGGCGTGGCCCTGCCCCGTATGCGACAACCGGAACCCGATCGAGCTGGACGTCTGCGCGGCCTGCGGCACCCCCTTCGCGCGGTTGTTGCAGGAACCCGAGCGCAGGCCCGAGATCTCGCCGCAGAGCGCGCTGCTCTCATCGCTCGTCTTCCCCGGCCTCGGGCACTGGAAGTGCGGCAAGCCCTTCGACGGCCTCGCGCGGGCCGTCCTGTTCGCGTGGACCCTCGCGACCGTCGTGGTCATCGCGCTCTCGCGGTCGGGCAAGGACGGGTTCGGCGCGACGATCGGGCTCTTGGGCCTTTTCCTCGTTGCGACCGTGCTGCTCTACGCCCTCTCGGCGCTCGACGCCCACAGGATCGCCTCGGGGGAGAGCGAGCTCGTGACGTCGCGGATCCTGCTCTGGGGTTCCGCTGGCCTGATGCTGCTCGCGGCGATCGTCGCCACCCTCATCACCCTGCCCGCCATGCAGGGCGGGTAGCATTCCCTCGGGTATGGCCGAACACACCGAGGGTTCGATCGTCATCGAGGCGTCCGCGGCGGAGATCATGGACGTGCTCATCGACTACGAGGCCTACCCGGAGTGGGCCGACGTGAAGACCGCGAAGGTGATCGAGCGCGGCGAGGGTGGGGTCGGTACGAAGGTGGCCTTCGAGGTCGACGTCCCGATGCTCGGGAGGGCCGAGTACACGCTCGCGTACCGGTACGCACCGGGCGACGCCGGCTTGTCGTGGGTCACCACCGAGGCGCGCGGCTCGGTCAGCAACATCGCCGGTGAGTACCTGCTGGACGAGCTCGACGGCCGCCAGACGAAGGTCACCTACCGGCTGAGTGTGGAACTCGGCGTCCTGCTGCCGGGCTTCGTCCGCACGCAGGGCGCGAAGCGCGTGATCGACAATGCGCTGGAGGGCCTGAAGCGGCGCGTCGAGTTGGGATGACGGATGCCGGAGCGGCATCTCCGGCCCTTCGGCTACGCTAGGTGCAGATGCGGGTCCTGCTGTTCACCGGGAAGGGTGGCGTAGGCAAGACGACCGTGGCCGCCGCTACCGCGGTGGCAGCCGCCCGGGCCGGGAACAGGACGCTGGTGATGAGCACTGACCCGGCGCACTCGCTGGCGGACTCCTTCGACGTGGAGGTCTTCGACGCCGCGACCCCGATCGCGAAGAACCTGTGGGCCGAGCAGATCGACGCCCAGTCCCGCCTCGAGTCCAACTGGCGGGACATCCAGGAGTACGTGATCCAGCTCATGAACTGGGCCGGCATCGAGACGATCCAGGCCGAGGAGCTCTCGGTGATCCCGGGGCTCGACGAGATCTTCAGCCTGATCGACGTGAAGCGGCACGTCGACGGGGGCAAGTATGACTTGCTGGTCGTGGACTGCGCACCGACCGGCGAGACGCTCCGGCTGCTCTCGCTGCCGGAGGTCATGAACTGGTACATCGAGCGGATCTTCCCGGTACAGCGGCGGGTGACGAAGGCCGTCCGCCCGGTCGTGACGAAGATGACATCGATCCCGATCGCCGGCGACCGCGTCTACAACGCCATCGAGCGGCTGCACCGCAACCTCGACGCGGTGCGCCGGATCCTGAAGGACGAGAAGATGTCCTCGGTCCGCCTGGTCGTGAACCCTGAGAAGATGGTGATCGCCGAGGCTCGTCGCACCTACACCTACCTTGGGCTGTTCGGCTATCGCGTGGACGCGGTGGTCGTCAACCGCATCCTCCCCGAGGATGTCACCGACCCCTACTTCGGGAAGTGGAAGGACATCCAGGCGGAGCACCTCAAGACCGTCCGCGAGTCGTTCAACCCGGTGCCGATCCTCACGGCGCGGTTGTTCGACCGCGAGATGGTCGGGCTGGAGCTGCTCGAGGCGATGGGCGAAGAGGTCTACGGGAGCAAGGACGTCACCGACGTGCTCTACCGCGACGACCCGATCCGCGTCCGCAGGCGGGGCGGTGGGTACACACTCACGATGCGGCTGCCGTTCGTCTCGCGCGACGACATGGATATACATCGTCGAGCCGACGAGCTGTTCGTTCGCGTCGGTTCCTACAAGCGGAACCTGATCCTGCCGCAGATGCTGCAGCGCATGGAGGTGCGCGGGGCGAACTTCATCGGTGACCACCTGGAGATCGCGTTCGCGAAGGAGCCGGAGCCCGGCGCCTCGGAGGAAGCGCGGAGGGAGAGAGCCGATGGCTGAGAGCACGAAGACCGGCGCGAGAGCCGGGGGGAGGAAACAGGCGACGGCCAAACCGAAGGAGGAGGCGCAGCAGGCGCCGCATGTCTGCCCGGTGGCGTTCTGCCCGATCGGCATGGCGCTGTCCGCCGCGCAGGGGGCGGGCCCGGACGTCCTGGAGCACCTGCTGGCCGCAGCCCGCGAGTTCCTGCTCGCGGCGAAGGCCGTGGTCGACGCGCGGAGCGCCGACTTCGAGGAGAAGGAGGACACGCAGGCGACCCTGAAGAGGATCGAGATCGGGTGATCGGGTGATGGAACTGGACCACGCGCTGCTTCGGAAGCTGGCGGAGTGGGCCCCTGCCGGCGTTCCGATCACGTCCGTGTACCTGACCGTCGACGGAGGGCGATACCCGAGGAAGTCCGACTACGAGGTTCGGCTCGACGACTTGCTCCGCCGCGCCCGCGCGCAAGCGGCGGCGCTCGACCGGGACCAGGTGCGCTCGGTCGAGGCCGACCTTTCCGCGATGTCGGCGTTCGTGCGCGAGGGGTTCGAGCGAGGAGATACCCGGGGGCTCGCGATGTTCTCGGCGAGCGCCGCAGGCCTGCGGGAAGAGGTCCGCGTGCGACGCCCGGTGCGCGATCGGGCGGTCGTCGGGCCGCAGGCCGACCTGCTCCCGCTCGAGTACCTCCTCGAGACCTACCAGTCGGTGTGCGTCGCGCTCGTCGACTACGAGAAGGCGCGGTTGTTCGTCGCCGAGTTCGGGCGCATCGAAGAGGTGTTGGACCTGTCCGACGAGGTACCGGGGCGTCACGACCAGGGCGGTTGGGCACAGATGCGGATGCAGCGCCACGTCGACGACCACCGGCAGCAGCACCTGAGGCACGTCGCCGGGGCGCTGCTGCGCCTGCTCGACGTTCGCGCGTTCGACCATCTCGTCCTCGCGGGCTCACATGACGTCCTCGCGGGCCTCGAGCCGCTGCTCCACGACTACCTGCGCCGCCGCATGCGCGCGCGGATCGCGCTCCCGATCGTCACGCCGGCCGACGAGGTGCTGACCCGCGCGCTGGAGATCGGCGACGAGGTGGAACGGCAGGAGGAGCGTGAGCGCATCGACGCGCTCGTTCGCGCGGCCGAGTCGGGGAGCCGCGGCGTCGCCGGCCTCGGCGACACGCTCGCGGCCCTAGCCGAGGGGCGGGTCGGCGAGCTGCTCGTTTCGATCGATCTGTCGACCCCCGGCGCCGTCTGCCCGGCGTGTGGCCGCCTCACCGAGCACGGGAGCACCTGTGCGGCCTGCGGCACACGGCTCGAGCCCGTGCCGGACGTGGTCGAAGCCGTAGTGGCGCAGGCCTTCCGGCAGGGGTGCCGGGTCGAGACCGTCGTCGAGCGCGACGCGCTGGCGTCTGTGGGCGGCATCGGCGCGTTGCTGCGGTTCTAGGGGGGAAGGGCGTGGCAGACGCGGGTCAGGCGATCGGGATCGACGCCGGCGGTACCAAGATCGCCGGGCTCCGGGTGGCGCGCGACGGGACGATCCTCGACCGCGCCGCTCGGCCGACGCCTGCCGAGGACCCCGAGGCGACGATCTCGGCGATGGTCGAGGTCGCGCGTGGACTGCGTGCGCCGGAGGTGCTGGCGCTCGGCGTCGGCGCCGCCGGGATGGTGTCGGTGCAGGACGGGGTCCTGCGTTTCGCGCCGAACCTCGCGTGGCGCGAGCTGCCGATCGCGCGGCGGATGAGCGAAGCCCTCGGCCTGCCATGCCAGGTGGACAACGACGCGAACGTGGCCGCCTGGGGCGAGCACCGGTTCGGGGCCGGTCGCGGGTACCGGCACATGCTGCTCGTCACGATCGGCACCGGCATCGGCGGCGGGATCGTGTCCGACGGTAGGCTGTTCCGCGGCGCGCACGGGTTCGCGGCGGAGATCGGCCACATCATCGTGGATCCCGGGGGCCCGCTCTGCGGTTGCGGGAACCACGGGTGCTGGGAGCAGATGGCCTCCGGTCACGCGATCGACCGCCTCGGGCGCGAGGCCGTGCGCGAGCACCCGGGGTCGCCGCTCGCCGGTCTCGCCGGCGGCGACCCGGACCGGATGACCGGCGAGATGGTGACGGAGGCCGCCCGGCGGGGCGACGACGTCGCCAAGGACGTGCTGGCCGTGGTCGGGCGGTGGCTGGGGGAGGGGATCGCCGGGCTCGTGAACGTCCTTGACCCACAGATCGTCGTGGTCGGCGGTGGGGCCGTCGAGGCGCGCGACCTGCTGCTCGAGCCGGCGCGGGTGGCCTTCGCGGCGTCCGTGGAGGCGGCCGACCACCGACCGGAGGTCCCGATCGTCCCGGCACAGCTCGGCAACGATGCCGGGGCCGTCGGCGCGGCGGCGCTGGCCCTCGAGGAGCTCGGCGTCGCGCGGTGAAGGTCGGGCTCATCCTGCCGCTGTTCTCCGACGACCCCGGCGGGGTCGTCGCGTTCGCGAGGAAGGCCGAGGAGCTGGGCTTCGACGGGGTGTTCGCCTTCGACCACCTGTTCCCCCGGGGAGCGCCGTCCGATCGGGCCTCGCTCGAGGCGTTCGCGACGCTGTCGGGCGTGGCGGCGGCCACGCACCGCATCGAGGTCGGGACGCTCGTGACGCGGGCCTCGCTCCGCCCGTTCGGTCTGCTCGCGAAGATGGTCGCGTCCTTGGATGACATCAGCGGTGGGCGGATGATCCTCGGGATCGGCACAGGCGACCAGATCGACGGGCCCGAGCACGAGACCTACGGGCTGCCGTACCTAGGGGAGCGGGAGCGACGCGAGCACCTGGTCGAGACCGTCCGCGCGCTGAAGTCGGTTTTCCGGGGCGAGGCCCGGCCGGCCGGCCACTGGGTGCCAGCCGTCGTCGGGCCGCTCCTCCCGCCCCCGACGGCTCCGGGCGGTCCCCCCGTCTGGGTCGGCGGGCGGGCCGACGACGTGGTACGGATCGCCGCACGCGAAGCCGACGCGTGGAACGGGTGGGGCCTTTCGTTGCCTGGGTTCGCGCGTAAGGCGCGTGTGCTGCGCGAAGCCGCCGCCGGAGCCGGGCGGGCCGTCGAGGCGACGTGGGCCGGGATCCTCGTCATGGGCAGGGACGAGCACGAGGCCAGCGCCATGCTGAACGCGCGGCGCGAGAAGGGCATGGTCGAAACCGATGTCTGGGTCGGGAGCGTGAGCTCGCTGATCCGGTGGCTCGATGGGCTCGAGACCGCGGGGGCGTCGTGGGCAGTGCTGGTGCCGGCAGGGCCACCCGACCGCGTCGACCTGATCGCCGAGCACGTGCTGCCACACATGCGGTCGCGGCCGTGATGCCCTCGCACCATCTGAAGCGGCGGAAGAAGGCGCTCCGGGCGCTCGTGAAGGCGCGGCGCGAGGCGCTCACACCTCCGGAGCGTACGGAGAAGAGTGCCGCGATCACCGAACGGTTGCTGGCGCTCCCCGAGGTCGAGGCCGCGCGAACCGTGATGCTGTTCTGGTCTTTCGGCTCGGAGGTCGCGACCGCCGCGATGGTCGAACGACTCTCGGCTGCGGGCAAGAAGCTCGCCCTTCCGCGGATCGAGGGAAGCGACATCGTCGCCGCCGCCTACCGACCCGGGGATCCGGTGGATGAGGCGTGGTTCGGGGCGAAGGAGCCGCTCGGCACCGAGGTCGTCACCCCGTCGGAGATCGACGTCGTCGTGGCGCCGGGGCTCGTGTTCGACCGGAGCGGTCACCGCGTCGGTTACGGCGGCGGGTTCTATGACCGGTTCCTCCGGCGGGTGCGGCCGGACGCGTTCAAGGTCGCGGTCGGCTTCGGGCTGCAGGTAGTCGACGAGGTGCCGCGCCGCGGTGGCGACGTGCCGGTGGACGCGATCGTGACCGAGGAGGAGACGATCCGGTGCCGCTGAAGCAGGAGGCCCTGTTGGCCGACGAGAGATCGGCAAGCTAAGCGGCCGGGTCAAGTCCGGGCGGCACGTGCGCGGACGCGCTATCCTTGTGGAATCACAAGCGTGTGATTCGAGGAGGACGGATGCTGTTGCACATCTGCGCTCCGCCGAGGGACGCACGTCCGAGGGCCCAGTCGCTGTGGCTGTGTCCCGAGTGCGGCTCGATCTGGGAGAAGGCGCCCGACGACGGTGGCCTCTTCGACTTCGACCGGAGCCGGGCCGTCACGCGGGCCGACTGGATCCTCCTCGAAGCGGGCATGTCCAAGGCCGGCTAGGAAGACCGGAGCGATCGCCGGGGCGATCGAGATTACCGGCGCGTCAGCGCCGCCGATCGTCTCAGAACAGGCCGACGGTGCGGCCGCTCTCGTCGATGTCGACGGCCATGAAGGCCGGGGTCCTGCCGAGTCCGGGCATCCGCTGCATATCGCCGCAGAGCGCGACCACGAAGCCGGCGCCGGCGCTCGGGACCACGCCGCGGACCGGCAGACGCCAGCCCTTGGGGCGGTTCGGAACCAGCGGGTCGTGCGTGAGCGACAGGTGGGTCTTCGCCATGCACACGGGGTACTCCCCGAAGCCGAGAGCGTCCATCCGCGCGATGTCCTTCTCCGCCTGCGGCAGGTAGTCGACGCCTTCGGCGCCGTACAGGCGCGTCGCGATGGCCTCGACCTGCTGGTTGATCGGCGTCCCCGGAGGCGTGAGTGGGCGGAACTCGTTCGGCTTCTCGACGGCGGCAACGACGGCCTCCGCCAGCTCGATCGCGCCCTCGCCGCCTTTCGTGAACCCCTCGTTCACGACGGTCTTCTCGGCACCGACGTTCGCCGCGAGCTGATCGACGAGCGCGATCTCGTCGTCGGTGTCGGATGGGAAGCGGTTGATCGCCACGACGCAAGGCAAGCCGTAGGCCTTGACGATCTCGATGTGGGCCGCCAGGTTCTCCGACCCGAGCCGTACCGCGTCGAGGTTCGCCTCGTTCAGGTTCTCGAACGGCACGCCCCCGTGGAACTTCATCGCACGCACCGTTGTCACGAGGACGGCGGCGCTCGGCTTGAAGGCGCCGATGCGGCACACGATGTCGCAGAACTTCTGGAAGCCGAGATCGGACCCGAACCCGCCCTCGGTGACCACGTAGTCGCTGAGCTTGAGCGCGATGCGGTCCACGATGATCGAGTTGTTCGCGTGCGCGATGTTGCCGAACGGGCCGGCGTGGATCATCACCGGCTGGCCCTCGAGCGTCTGCACCAGGTTCGGCTTGAGAGCGTCCTTCATGATGACCGTCATCGCGCCGGCGACCTTCAGGGCCTCGGCCGTGACCGGGTTGCCGTCGTAGGTGCTGCCGACGACGATCCGTCCGAGGCGTTGACGAAGGTCCTGGAGGTCCTCCGAGAGAGCGAGGATCGCCATGATCTCCGACGCGGCCGTGATGACGAACTGGTTCTCACGAGGCACGCCGTGGGCCTTCCCGCCGAGCCCGACCACCGTGTAGCGGAGCTCGCGGGCGTTCACGTCGAGCGACCTCGGCCACGTGATCGTGGCGGGGTCGATGCCGAGGGGGTTCCCGAAGTAGATCGAGGCGTCGAGGGCCGACGCGAGGAGGTTGTGTGCCGCCGTCACCGCGTGGAAGTCACCGTTGAAGTGGAGGTTGATGTCCTCCATCGGCACGACCTGAACGTACCCGCCGCCGGTGCCGCCGCCTTTGATCCCGAAGACCGGGCCCATCGAGGGCTCGCGGAGGCACAGCACCACGTTCTTGCCGAGCTTGCCGAGCCCCTGGGTCAGGGACACGGAGGTCGTCGTCTTGCCCTCGCCTGCCTTGGTGGGGGTGATGGCGGTGGTGATGATCATCTTGCCGTCTGGACGGTCCTTCAGCCGGTCGAACGCCGAGAGGGCGATCTTGGCCCGGTACCTGCCGTAGGGCTCGACCTCGTACTCGAGGAACCCGGCCTGAGCGGCGACCTCGGTGATGGGGCGGAGCGCGGCTTCCTGCGCGATCTCGAGTCCGGACTTCACGGCGACCTCCATTGACCGGCGGTTCAAAAGCGCGTCCGAAGGATACCCGGGCCAGGGATCGAGGGCCCTGACCTGCGGTCATGGAACGGGGGCGTCGCCGGACGCTGCCACCGGTGGGCGCGTCGGTCATCGTCGTCCGAGACGCCGTCTCGGGGGAGGGACGCCTTGCGGGGCCTGGTCCGGTGCTGGGCGGCCGCGTTCTCGGGTACCCTGCCGGATGAAGAGCGGGGTCCTCCCGACCCGCGCATCAGACCCCTCCCGGAAAGGACTCCGAGCGATGCCGCGTCGTGTTCTCATCATGGGCGCTGCGGGGCGCGACTTCCACAACTTCAACGTGGTCTACCGCGACGACCAGCGCTACGACGTCGTCGCGTTCACGGCGACGCAGATCCCGTTCATCAACGACCGGACGTACCCCGCCGAGCTCGCCGGCTCGCGGTACCCGAACGGGATCCGGATCCACGACGAGAGCGAGCTCTCCGACCTCATCAGGGAGCTCAAGGTCGACGACGTCGTGTTCTCGTACTCAGACGTGTCGCACGAGTACGTGATGCACAAGGGGAGCGAGGCGCTCGCCGCTGGCGCGAACTTCGTGCTGCTCGGACCGAACGAGACGATGCTGGAGGCCAAGGTCCCCGTGGTGTCGGTCTGCGCGGTGCGCACCGGATCGGGCAAGAGCCAGACGACACGCGCGATCGCCGACACGCTGAAGGCGGCCGGGAAGCGCGTCGTAGCCGTCCGCCACCCCATGCCCTACGGCGATCTCGCGGCTCAGCGCGTGCAGCGCTACGCGGATCTCTCGGACCTGGACGCGTACGACACCACGATCGAAGAGCGTGAGGAGTACGAGCCGCACATCACGAGCGGCACGGTCATCTACGCCGGCGTCGACTACGGCGACATCCTCGCCCAGGCGCAGGAGGAGTGCGACGTCCTGATTTGGGACGGTGGCAACAACGACCTGCCGTTCTACAGGCCGACCGTGCACATAGTCGTGGCCGACCCGCTCCGCGCCGGGCACGAGACCACGTACCACCCCGGCGAGGCCAACATCAGGATGGCCGACGTCATCGTGATCAACAAGATGGACTCGGCCTCGATCGTCCAGGTGAACGCGTTGCTGGATACGATCCACCAGGTCAACCCCCGCGCGACGGTCGTGAAGGCGAACAGCAGAGTCACCGTCGACGACCCGGCGGTGATCACTGGCAAGCGCGTCCTGGTCGTCGAGGACGGCCCGACGCTCACGCACGGTGAGATGAAGTTCGGCGCTGGCGTGGTCGCGGCGCGCGCCCACGGCGCGGCCGAGATCGTCGACCCGCGACCCTGGGCGATCGGCACGATCGACGCGACCTTCCGCAGGTACAACGTCGGCGCGGTACTGCCGGCGATGGGCTACTCGGAGGGCCAGCTCGCCGAGATGGAGGAGATCATCGATTCGGTCGACGCCGACATCGTCGTGATCGGTACGCCGATCGACCTCCGTCGTGTGATCGAGATCAAGAAGCCCGCCGTGCGCGTGCAGTACGACCTCGACGTGCTGCCGGACTCGCCGTCGCTCGTCGACGTGCTCGCGCCGGTCCTGAAGTAGCGGACAGAGACAGGAGGGCTTCCCCGTCATGGAACGCGTCGTGGTCGCTCTCGGAGGAAACGCGCTGCTCCGTCGCGGTGAAGAGGACACCTTCGAGAACATGTACGCCTCCGCGCGCCGGGCCGCGGAGAAGGTCGCCGACATCGCTGCGGCCGGTTGGGAGGTCGTCGTCACCCATGGCAACGGTCCGCAGGTCGGGCGGATCCTGCTGCAGCAAGAGGCCGCTCGCGGCTGGGTCCACCCGATGCCGCTCGACGTCTGTGGGGCCGAGAGCCAAGGGCAGATCGGCTATCTGCTGCAGGTCACGATCGGCGACGTGTTCTTCGAGCGCGGGATGGAGCGGCCGGTCGCGACCGTGCTCACGCTCACCCGCGTGCGGCCCGACGACTCCGCGTTCACGGACCCGACGAAGCCGATCGGCCCGTTCTATGAGGAGGAGGAGGCCCGGAAGCTCGCCGACGAGCGCCGGTACGTGATGAAGCCGGACCCGCACGGCGGCTGGCGGCGCGTCGTGCCCTCACCCGACCCGTACTCGATCGTGGAGGCGCCTGTGATCCGCCAGCTCGTGGCCGACGGCGTCATCGTGATCGCCTCCGGCGGGGGCGGCGTGCCCGTGATCGAAGAAGGGCCGCGGCTGATCGGCATGGAGGGTGTCGTTGACAAGGACCTCGCCGCGGCGATCCTCGCGCGCGACGTCGGAGCCTCGGTCCTACTGATCCTCACGGATGTCCCGCAGGTCCAGCGCGGCTACGGGACCGACCGCGCCGAGCCGATCGAACGCATGACCATCGCCGAGGCCGGGCAGCTGCTCGAGGCTGGGGAGTTCAGGGCCGGCTCGATGGGCCCGAAGATCCAGGCCGCGGTCCGGTTCGTGGAGGGCGGTGGGGAACGTGCGGTGATCGGCGGCCTCGAGGAGGCCTTCGAGGCGCTCACCGCGCGCGTCGGAACGACGATCGTCGCTTCCTAGCTCCGGGCTCTCAGCTCGCGTAGGCTCGCAGCGTGCGGCTGCGCGTCGTCGTCTGGAACGTCCGCGGCTTCCGCGACGGCCTCGACCGGGTCGTGAAGGTGGCCGGACGCTTCGAACCCGACCTCGTCTTGCTGAACGAGTCGGGCGGTCGGTGGAAGTTGCGCCGGTTCGGGAACGCGATGGGCATGACCGTCGCGGCCGACCCCTTCTCCCCGCTGCAGCGCAGGGTCAAGGACGCGGTGCTCGTCCGCCCGCCGTGGCGGGTGCTGGAGCACCGGCCTTACCGCTTCGGAGATGTCCGCCGGCCGATGTATCCGCGCGGCGCGCTGATCGCGCAGGTCGGGCGCGCCGGTTTCCGGATGTGGGCGATCTCGGTGCACCTCGGACTGCACCCGGTCGAGCGGCTCCACAGCGCCGAGGAGCTCTCGGATCTCACGCGTGGCCTGAAGGGCCCGGTGCTGATCGGTGGGGACTGCAACGAGACCCCCGACGGGAAGGCGATCGGGTTCCTGTCCGAGCGGTTCTGGGACGCTTGGCTCCTCGGTGGAGATGTCGCCGGCGAGACGTTCCCCGCGAAGGACCCGACCGCCCGGATCGACTTCCTGTTCGTCTCGGAAGGGGTCACGGTCGAGCGGGTCCTCGTTCCGCCCGGGCCCGACGCGCGCGCGGCCTCCGACCACCTGCCTGTCATCGCCGAGCTTACGCTCCCGGACAGGTAGGCTTGAGCGGACGAACGACCAAGGGGGTCACCGATGCTGAGCAGCACCCTGGAGGCCGCTCTCAACGAACAGCTGGGGGCGGAGCTGTATTCGTCGCACCTCTACCTCGGGATGTCGGCCTACTGCGAGTCGGTCAACCTCCCCGGTGCCGCGAGCTGGTTCCGGCTGCAGGCCGACGAGGAGCGCGAGCACGGCATGAAGCTCTTCGACTACCTGGTCGAGCGGAGCGGGCGGGTAGCGCTCGGACCGATCGCCGCGCCGCCGGCCGGGTTCGACTCGCTCCTCGACGCGTTCCAGCAGGCGCTGCAGCACGAGCGCGAGGTGACCGCCAGCATCGACCGGCTGTACGAACTGGCCGTGGCCGAGGGCGACCACGCGAGCCAGGTGTTCCTGCAGTGGTTCGTGCAGGAGCAGGTCGAGGAGGAGAAGCAGGCGCTCGACGTCGTCGAGACGCTCGGCAAGGTAGGCGACAGCCCGGTGTCGCTGTTCATGCTCGACCACGAGCTCGGCTCGCGGCGGGCAGGTGCCGACTGACTCCGACTGTCCCTTGGGCGAGTCGACGGACCCGAGCACACACCCGCCGGCGGGATGGAACGGCTCCGCTCCGGGAGGAGCTTCGGCTCGCTCACGCCGAGAGGGACTTCGGCTCGCTCGCGCGAACGTCAGGGATGGCGGTGTCGTGCCGGGTTCACGAACAGCTGGACGGTCATGTAGATGAAGCCGAGCCCCACCGCGCCGGTCAGCACGACGAGCAGCGCCGCGAAGAACCACTCGAGGAATCCCCATGCTGCGAGCATCACCCGAACTCTACCCGACGCACGGGCGGTTCCGCGGTGCAAGGATGGGGCTGGAGGTCCCTGCGTTGGGAGGACTCAGGTCGGTATGCCGTCCTCCGGAACGAGGATGTCGGCGGTCACCCACGAGACCCCGACGCCGAGGTAGTGCGCCGCGGCCATCGAGAGGTCGATCACCCGTTCGAGGCGCCCGTACGGCCCGCGGTCGTTCACGAGCACGAGGGCGCACCTGTCCCCGTAGTGGACCTTCAGGAACGTCCCGAACGGGAGCCATCTGTTCGCGGCTGTGAACAGCCTCGGGTCGAAGATCGCGCCGTTCGCGGTCGGCTGCCCGCCGAACTCCCAGCCGTACCAGCTCGCGTAGCCTGAGAAGCTCTTGCCGGTGTCGAGGAGGCCCTCGGGCGTGTCGCACGTCTTGCCCCCGGTCGGGCCGAGCAGCGCGAGCAGCGCGCTCTGGTCACGACCGGTCGCGCCGGTCGGCAGGAGGTCCCGTCCGATCTGCCGCGCCGCGGCGTCCTCGATCCGACGACGCTGCCGCTCGAGCGAGGCCACCTTCAAGCCGGCGCGGTCGGCCAGGTGCTGCGCCTCGTCGACCTTGGCCTGCAACTCTGCAAGAAGGCCGGCGAGCCTCCGCTGCTTGGGAGCAAGCGCGGCTCGTGCGGCTTCGGCGGCGGCGCGGTCGGCGGCGAGGCGGGCCTCCACGGCGCCGAGCGAGTCGACCTGGCCGGCATCGGCCGAGATCGTCCGAGCTGTGTACTCGGAGGCCATGAACAGGTCGGCGAAGGACTCGGCGCCGAGGAGCGCGTCGAGGATGCCGCCGGGGCCGATCTCGTAGGCGGTTCGGACGCGAGCATCGAGCGCCGCCTGCGCGTCGGCGAGCTGCTGCTCGGCGACCTGCTCGGCCATCGAGGCGGTGACCAGGTGGAGCGAGGCCTGCCCCGCTACACGCTCGAGCTTCAGGTAGCGAGCGAGAAGGGCGTCGAGCTCGGCCCGCAATTCGTCCAGGCGCACGACCTGCGCATCACGGGACACACGGGCGTCGGCGAGCTGCTGCTCCACCGTCGAGGGGTCGCTCGGGGTCGCTCCGGCCGAGGACGCGCTGGCCGGAGCCGCGGCGAGCAGCGTCGCGAGCGTGACGGCCAGTGCGGTTGCCTTCCCTCGCATCGGTTCTCCTGCGCGTGCCGCACCGCGCTCGGAGCGCGGGGGTTGCGACCCGCAGCGTAGAATCCCCTCGACCGGCGCGGCAAGGACCTTGAGTCCCGCGAAGCCCGGGCCGGCGTTCACCCATGGGAGCAACCGAGCTGCGGCGCATCGGCATCATGACGGGCGGCGGCGACTGCCCGGGCCTCAACGCGGCCATCCGCGCGGTGGTCCGCAAGGCCGACGGCATGCTAGGGATCGAGGTGCTCGGCTTCCGGGACGGCTGGCGGGGGGTCGTGGAGGCCGACGTTGAGCCTCTCACCGTCGAGTCGGTCCGCGGGATCCTACACCGCGGCGGCACGATCCTCGGGAGCTCGCCGGTCAACCCGTTCCACGAAGGCGGTGTGGAGCGCGTGCGGGCGGTCCTCCGCGACCTCGGCGCCGAGGCGCTGATCGCGATCGGCGGAGAGGGGACGCTCGGCGCCGCGGCTCAGCTCGCGACCGAGGGCGTGCCTGTGATCGGGATCCCGAAGACGATCGACAACGACCTGTCGGGAACCGACTACTGCATCGGGTTCCAGACGGCCGTGCAGATCGCGACCGACGCGATCGACCGGCTCCACACGACGGCCGAGAGCCACGACCGCGTGATGCTTCTCGAGGTGATGGGGCGGAGTGCCGGTTGGATCGCGTTGTATGCGGGCCTGGCCGGCGGGGCGGACATGATCCTGATCCCCGAGCGACCGTTCGACCTCGAGGACGTCTGCACACATCTCCGCCGGCGGCACCTGCGCGGCCACCGCTTCTCGATCGTCGTGGTGGCGGAGGGCGCTCAGCCGGCTTCGGGCACGCTCAAGCTACCGGCGTACCCGAGGGACGCCCGCGGCTTCCCCCGGTACGGCGGGATCACGCAGCTGATCGCACCGGAGATCGAGCGCCTGACGGAGTTCGAGACCCGCGTGACCACCCTCGGGCACGTCCAGCGTGGCGGCACGCCCGTCGCCGAGGACCGCATCCTCGCGACCCGATTCGGGATCGCCGCCGTCGATCTCGTCGTCGCGGGCGCCTGGGGCAGGATGGCCGCCACCCGCGGCGGCCGGATCGTGGACGTGGCACTTGCCGACGCCGCCAAGGTCCGTCCGGTCCCCGAGGACCTGTACCGGGTTGCGGAGGTCTTCTTCAACACCTAGGTTTCAGCACCTAGGTTCTCGAGGCGCACGCTCGTAGGAGGGTCAACGCATGAAGATCGGTATCCTCACCGGCGGAGGCGACGTCCCCGGCCTGAACGCGTCCATCAAGGCCGCCACGAACCGCCTGTCCGAGGAAGGACACACGGCGCTCGGCATCCGCCGTGGCTGGGCAGGGCTCCTCGAGTGCAACCCCGACGATCCCGGGTCCACGGAGAGGTGCACCACGCCGCTCAACCCCGCGGTCGTCCGCACGATCGACCGCTCCGGGGGCACGGTCCTGCACACCTCGCGCACGAACCCGGCGAAGGTGAAGCCAGCCGACGAACCGGAGTTCCTGAGGGAGGGCCGGCAGGACGACGGGCCGCGCGATCATACGGCGCACACGCTGAAGGTGATCGAGCGGCTCGGGATCGACGCGCTGATCCCGATCGGCGGAGACGACACGCTCTCGTTCGCGCTGCGGCTGCACGACGAGGGGGTACCGGTCGTCGCGATCCCGAAGACGATGGACAACGACGTCCACGGGACCGACTACTGCATCGGGTTCTCGACGGCGGTCACGCGCGCCGTGGACGCCGTCAACCAGCTGCGGTCGAGCGCCGGCTCGCACGAGCGCTTGGCGGTCGTCGAGGTGTTCGGACGCTACAGCGGCGAGACGTCGCTCATCTCGGCGTACCTCTCCGGCGCGGAGCGAGGGATCATCGCGGAGGTCCCGTTCGACATCGAGAAGCTCGCGATGCTGCTGACACAGGACCGCGAGGCGAACCCCAGCCGCTACGCGATGATGACGATCTCCGAGGGCGCCACGATGGTCGGCGGCGAGATGGTCGTGGGCGGCAAGGAGGACGCGTTCGGGCACAGAAAGCTCGGCGGCATCGGGCAGCTCACGGCCGAGATGCTGAAGGAGATCACCGGCCTGGAGATCATCTACCAGGAGCTCGGGTACCTGATGCGGTCGGGCAGCCCCGATTCACTGGACCTCATGGTTGCGATCAACTACGCAGTCATGGCGGCCGACCTCGTCGTCGGGGGCGAGTCGGGGCGCCTCGTTGCGCTCCGCAACGGCAACTACGTGAACGTGCCGCTGGCCGTCACCGGACAGGGCGTGAAGCGGGTCGACGTCGGGGCGCTCTACGACACGGACTCCTACCGGCCCAAGATCCGTCACGTCAACGGCAAGCCGATGTTCCTCTACTAGGCGGATCCACCAGGCGGCCGCGTCAATATACTGACCGGATCGTGCACGCCTTCCGCGTCGACCTGCGTTCGGACACCGTCACGAAGCCCTCAGCGGCCATGCGCAAGGCCATGGCCGAGGCCGAGGTCGGCGACGACTGGTTCGGCGACGACCCCACGGTGAACCGTCTGCAGGAGCGGGCGGCCGAGGTCACCGGCAAGGAGGCCGCCCTCTACGTCCCGACCGGGGTGATGGCGAACCAGATCGGCCTGCGGCTGCACTTCCGCGGCGGCGGGCACCTGGTCGTCGCCGAGGCCTCCTCCCACGTAGCGACGACCGAGATGATGAGCTCGGTGGTGCTCTCGGGCATGACGTACAAGACGATCCGCGGCGACCGGCGCGGGCAGATCACGGCTGAGCAGGTCGCCGCCGCCTTCGATCCCGACGTCCTGGACGTGGAGGTCGTGGACGTAGTCGCGGTGGAGAACACCCACGGCCACGCCGGCGGGCGGGTGATGGCCATCGACAACCTGCGCGCCATCTCCAAGGTGACGCGCGAGCACGGCGTCCCGGTGCACCTCGACGGCGCGCGGATCTTCAACGCGAGCGTTGCCTCGGGTGTCCCCGTGGCCGAGTACTGCAGCCAGGCCGACACGATGATGTTCTGCGTATCGAAGGGACTCGGGGCCCCGATCGGCTCGCTCCTCTGCGGGCCGGCCGACCTGATCCGCGAGGCCCGCCGCCTGAAGATCCTGTTCGGCGGGGCCTGGCGGCAGGCCGGGATCGTGGCCGCCGCCGGCGTGGTCGCCCTCGAGGAGGGGCCGAGGCGCCTGCACGAGGACCACGAGCGCGCCCGGCGCCTGGCCGCCGGAGTGGCCGAGGCCATGCCCGGCTCGATCGACCCCTCCGACGTCGAAACGAACATGCTGTTCGTCGACACCGAGGCGGTGGAGATGCCGCCCCTCGAGGTCGTCGACCGGCTCGAGGAGCAGGGCGTGGGCGCGACCTTCGTGTCCGGGAAGGTCCGCATGGTCACGCACGTCGACATCTCGGACGAGGACGTCGAGACGGCCCTCGCGGCGTGGCGCACGGTCGCCGCGGCTCGGTGAGGAGGAGACGCGCGTGAAGCCGTTCGGCCAGAGGTACCCGGAGGAGATCGCGATGCGCGTACCGTCCGGCCAGCGTTTGGTGAAGACGTGGCCGGTGCTCCACTACGGCCTGATCCCGGCCTTCGATGAGGAGACCTGGGACCTCGAGGTCTCCGGCCTCGTGGAGAACCCGTACAAGCTCACCTACGCGGAGCTGAAGGCGCTCGGATCGCAGGGCGTCCAGGCCGATATGCACTGCGTCACCGGCTGGTCGACGCTCGACAACACGTGGACGGGCGTCCCGTTCCGCGTCCTCGCCGAGAAGGCCGGCGTGAAGCCCGAGGCGAACTGGGTGATCGCGCACTGCGAGCACGGGTACACGTCGGACCTGTCGCTCGAGGCGCTGATGGACGACGACGTGCTCGTGGCCTGGGCGCACGACGGGCAAGACCTCACGCCCGAGCACGGCTTCCCGCTACGGTTGGTCGTCCCGAAGCGCTACGCGTGGAAGAGCGCGAAGTGGCTCCGCGGCCTCGAGTTCGCCGCGCACAACGAGCGCGGGTTCTGGGAGGTACGCGGGTACCACATCCACGGCGACCCCTGGCGCGAGGAGCGATACAGCTACCAGGAAGGTCCGGGCTCCGAGCTCGAGCCCTAGCGGCCGGCTGCCGGTCAGCTCGCGAGGCGTCGTAGCGTCGTGATGTCGCGCGCGTGGTCCTCGAGCGTGCCCGGCGTCTCGACGACCAGCGCGAGGTTCTGCACCTCGGGGCGCCTGAGGATCTCGAAGAAACCCTCGACGCCGATGCGCCCCTCGCCGATGTGCTCGTGCCGATCGCGGTGCGTGCCGCGGCCGTCCTTCGCGTCGTTCGCGTGGATCAGCAGGAGCCGGTCGGCGAGGCCGGCGGCGTGCAGGTCCTCGAAACACGCGGCGACGCCATCCGGCTCATCGAGGCCGTAGCCGGCCGCGAACAGGTGGCAGGTGTCGGCGCAGAGGCGCAAACGCACGTCGCCGACGGCCGCGAACAGCCGAGCCGCCTCGGGAAAGGTCGCGGCGACCGAGCCCGATGTCCCGGCCGTGAGCTCGACGACGACCGCGCAGTCGCCCTCCGGTCCGACGTTGCGGAGCGTTGCCGCCGCGCGCTGGAGTGCCGCATCCGGCTCGCCGGGCCCGCCCGAGCCGGCGTGCACGACGAACCCCGTGGCGGAGAGCATCGACGCGGCCACGATCGACGCGCGGGCGAGGTCGGCGGACCGGCGGAGGAACGCCGGGTTCGGCGAGGCGATGTTCACGAGGTACGGTGCGTGGACGAAGAGCGGCCCGAGCCCGGACTCCGCCCACGCCGCGCGGAACTCCCGAATCTCGGCGTCCGAGATGCGGGGCGGTGCCCAACCGCGCGGGTTCGAGATGAAGACCTGGACCGCCTCTGCACCGCATGTCCCAGCCGCGTCGATCGCCGACCGCAGGCTCCCGTGCGTCGGGACGTGCGCGCCGATCCTCACGCGTAGTAGAGCGTGATGCGGTCGCCCACGTGCACGGTCGAGTTCGCCGCCGGAAGCATCGAGACGACCGTGTGGCCGGTCGCGCCGGGGACAGGGAGGAGCTGGACAGTGAGACCGAGCGTCTCGAGCTTCGCGCGCGCAGCGTCGGTCGTGAGGCCGACCACGTCCGGGAGCGGGAACGTCTTCGGGCCGAGCGAAACGACGATCGTGACCGTCAGACCAGGCTGGAGCTTCGACTTCGGCGGGGGCTTCTGGTCGATGACCGTTCCGCGCGACACCCTGCCCGAGTACTTGGTATCGACCTTCACGATCCAGGCCTGGAGCAGACCCTTCGCCTGGTCCTCGCTCTTCCCGATCACGTTCGGCACCGGGACGGGCGCCGGTCCCTTGCTCACCGTGATCGCAATCGCGCTGCCGCGGGGAGCTTCGCCCGGCGCGGGGACGCTCTGCGAGATCACACGGTCGGGCGCGATCTTGTCGCTGTACTTGCGCGTGATCGCGGGTTCGAGCGAGAGGTGGGCCTTCGCGAGCGCGGCCTTCGCTTGAGCGATCGTCATGTTCATGAGATCCGGGACCGGCACCGGCGGCGGCCCGAGCGAGGGGATCAACGTTACGGTCGACGCGGTGCGAAGCGTCGTGCCGGCCGCGGGCTGCACCCGGGAGATCTCGCCTTGGGCGTAGTGCACCGAGTAGCGGCCCTCGCCGAGCCTCACGACGAAGCCTGCACCCCCGAGCTTAGCCTGCGCCTGCTCGATGGTCAGGCCGACGACCTGTGGCACCTCGACGCTGTGCGGGATCAGGTAGGTCCACGCGCCCCACGCGGCGACCGCGAGGGCGAGCAGCGCGAACACGGCGCCGAGGATCCGGCGGCCGCGCTTGCGTCGTCGGCGCTCGGTTCGGGGGATCGTGACGGTGGGTGCGCGGTCGGGCCCGACGTCGGGGAGCGCGACGACGGCCTCGGCGACGAGCGCGCCGATCGGCGCGGCCGGCGGCAGATCGCGCGTCTCGAGTTCCAGATCGCGGTGCGCCTCGGCCGCCGATTCCGGGCGGAGCTCACGCTCCTTCTCGGTCATCGACGTGACCCAGCCGTCGAGGCCCTCCGGCACCGCCGGGTTGCGCGACGACGGCCGTGGCACGCGCTCACGGATGTGCTTGTAGGCGATCGCCATCGAGGTCTCGCCGGTGAATGGCACGCGGCCGGTCACTAGCTCGAACGCGACGATGCCGAGCGAATACAGGTCGGTGCGCGGGTCGGCCGGCTCGCCCTGCAGCTGCTCGGGCGCGAGGTACTGCACGGTGCCCGTGACGCGGCCGGCCTGCGTGGCCCGCGAGTCGGCGTACGCGCGCGCGAGGCCGAAGTCGGCCACCTTGGCAACGCCATCGCGCGTGACCATCACGTTCTCGGGCTTCACGTCGCGGTGGACGATGCCCTGCCGGTGCGCGTGGTCGAGCGCGGCGAGCACCTGCAGGAGAACGTCGGCGGCCTGCGCCGGCGCGAGGATCCCATGGACGTTGAGGATGTCGCGCAGGCTCTCACCGCGCACGTACTCCATGACCATGAAATAGATGCCGTCGACGGCGCCCCAGTCGTGGACGGCGACGATATTCGGGTGGTTTAGGCTCGCGGCGGCCCGCGCCTCGCGGCGGAAGCGGTCGATGAATCCGGGATCGCCGGCCAGCGTGGGGTGGAGGACCTTGATCGCGACCTCGCGCGCGAGGACGGCATCGTGCGCGCGGAAGACCTCGCCCATCCCACCCGCGGCGATGCGGTCGACGACGTGGTAGCGGCCGTCGAGCGTGGTGAGGCTGAGCGTGCCCTCCGAGCGACCGACGGGTCGCTCGGGTATGGTCCTAGACGTAGCCGATCCTCCCGGTACGGGCACTCTGGGGGGCCGGGGGCGCGTCCGGGCCACATTCTAGGCGGCAACGGGGCGGGAACGTGCGAGGAAGAGGGGATCCCGGGAGTGGGGAGGACTTCCGGGAAGCCTTCGCGCGCATCGAGGCGGCGGTCGATCGGGGCGAGGCTGAACTGGCGAGCCTCGGGTTCTGGCGTCTGCTGCGCGAGGTGAAGGCCGATCCGACGCTCTCCCAGCGCTGGGCCGATCAGGCGGGGCGGATCGACCGCAGGGCCTTCGAGGCCCGCGTGAAGCTGCGTTTCCCGATGTGGTTCGGGAACCTAGTGCTCGTGCTCGGGACCGCGTTCGGCGCGGCCGCGATCGTCGTGGCGCTCCGCGTCTCGAACGCGACGGCGGCCGGCATCGGACTGATCGTCGCCGCGCTCGCATGGTCCGTGTCGCTGCACGACCTGGCGCACTGGGCCGTCGGTCGCCTGGTCGGCATCCGGTTCATCTGCTACTTCCTCGGCGGTCCGTTCCCGCCGCGCCCGGGTCTCAAGATCGACTACGCGACGTACCTGCGCACCGACCCTGGCTCGCGCGCGTGGATGCACGCGTCGGGCGCGGTCGCCACGAAGGTCGCCCCGTTCGTGGCGCTCGGGTTCTGGTGGACGAGCGGCGCGCCCGGGTGGGGGGCGTGGGTCGTGGTGATCTACGGCATCCTCCAGATCGTCACCGACGTCCTGTTCTCGACGAAGTCGAGCGACTGGAAGAAGGTGAAGCGCGAGCGTCGGATCGCACGGTCGCAGGCTTGGCGGAGCGCGTAGCCCTCTATGCTCGAGGCGGAAGCACGGGGAGGTCGGACGACCGGGCTGAGAGGTCGGCAGAGCGCGCTGGCGAGCTGACGGACCTAGTCCCGGTGATACGGGCGGAAGGAGCGATGGACGCGAAACGGCCTCTGCGGCTCGGCGTGTATGTCATCACGTCGAGCGGTCTAGCGCCAGGCCGCGACCACCGGGACGTCGCGCTGGCGGCGGTCGAGGGTGGCGCCGGCGCGATCCAGTTGCGCGCGCCGGAGCTGTCCGACGACGAGCTGCTCCCGCTCGCCTCGGACCTCGCGACGGTGTGTCGCGCGGCCGGCGTGCTGTTCGTGGTGAACAACCGTGTGGACGTGGCCGCGGAGAGCGGTGCCTCCGGCGCGCACGTCGGGCAGGACGACGACGTGGCTGGCGCGCGGGGCCGGCTCGGCTCGGCTCGGGTCCTCGGGGTCAGCGTGGCGACCCCGGTGGAAGCACGCGCCGCAGAGATCGCGGGGGCCGACTGCCTCGGCGTGACGGTATGGGCGACGCCGACGAAGCCGGAGGCCGTCCCTCGAGGTCTCGAGGGACTCCGCGCGGTCGTCGAGGCGACCACGCTTCCGGTCGTGGGGATCGGCGGGATCCACGCGGGGAACGCCGAGCAGGTCCTGGCGGCCGGCGCGGTCGGGGTGGCAGTGATCTCGGCGGTGGGAGCGGCCGACGATCCGGTGGCTGCGACCCGGGAGCTGGTGGACGTCGTGAAGCGATGGAAGGCGAGGAACCGATGACGGAGCAGCGGACCGGGAAGGTGACGGCGGAGCTGTTCGAGCAGGTCATCCTGCGGCGGCTCGGGGCGAAGGACCCGGACGTGCTGGTTGGGCCGCAGCACGGCGTCGACGTCGGTGTGGTCCGCGTGGCCGAGGGCGTCGCGATGGCGCTCACCGCCGATCCGGTGTTCATCGTGCCGGCGTACGGCTGGGAGCGCGCGGCGTGGTTCGCGGTGCACATCCTCGCGTCGGACGCCTCGACGAGCGGGTTGCCGCTACGGTGGATGGCGGTCGACCTGAACCTCCCGCCGGAGATCACGGACGACGAGCTCACGGTGCTCTGGGACGCGTTCCACAGGACGTGCGCGGACATCGGCCTCGCGGTCGTGACCGGACACACCGCGCGCTACGACGGGTGTACATGGCCGATGGTCGGCGGCGCGGTATGCATGGCTTCGGGCCCGGAGGGCCGATACGTGACGCCGGCGATGGCGCGGCCGGGCGACGCGGTCGTCGTCACGAAGGGCGCGGCGATCGAGGCGACCGCGCTGTTCGCGGCGACGTTCCCTGGGCGGCTGGCGGAGGGCGTCGGCGACGGCGTCGTGAAGGCCGCCGACGCGCTGTTCGAGCAGATGACGGTCGTGCCCGATGCCACCGTGGCCCGGATGTTCGGTCTTCGCGGAGAGGGCGTGACCTCGATGCACGACGCGACCGAGGGCGGCGTCTTCGGCGGGCTCACAGAGGTCGCAGCCGCGTCGGAGGCCGGGATGCGGATCGAGCTCGCTGCGATCCCCGTGCGACCCGAGGTGCGGGCCGTGTGCGAGCACGTCGGGATGGACCCGTACACGTCCATCTCCGAGGGCACGCTGATCTGCACGGTGGTGCCGTCCCGCGCCGACGTCTTCATCGACGCGCTCGCGGACGCGGGCATCGAGGCCGCCGTGGTCGGCGAGGTGACCGACCCCTCGCTCGGCACCGTGCTCGTCGCCGGGGACACCGAGACGCCGCTCGAGCATCCCGGCCTCGACCCGTTCTGGGGAGCGTTCGACCGCTGGGCCAAGGAGGCCGCCGGGATCGCGCGGAGCTCGTAGCCGGTACTGTGCTGCTCGACTTCGCAGTGCCCTAGCGGAGCCAGGTCTTGGCGATGGCCTTGGAGAAGTTCCAGCCGTAGCGGAACGACCTCGGCTTCTTCGACTCGCCGCCGCGGCGCGTGAGGAACGTAACCGGTACCTCCACGACCCGCGCGTGCTGGCGGAGCGCCTCGATCGTGACCTCGGACGTCCAGAACTGGTCCTGTTCGAGGATCAGCTTGCGGAGGGTATCGGCGCTCGTCGCCCGGTAACCGCTCGATATGTCGGTGACCCGCTGGCCGGTGAGCAGCGTCACGACCCACGAGAAGAAGTGGACGCCGAGGTGGCGGAGCAACGGCCCGCGCTCGTAGTCGCCGAGCATCCGCGAGCCGTTCACGTGGTCGGCCTCGCCCTCGATGATCGGCCGCACGAGCGACGCCAGCTCCTCGGGCTGGTGTTGTCCGTCGGCATCGATCGAGACGACGATGTCGGCTTCGAGGCGAAGGGCGATGTCGTACCCGACGCGAAGCGCGAGACCGCTGCCCCGCCGGATCGGCAGGCTCGCCGCGAAGGCGCCGGCCGCACGCGCGGCGTCGGCGGTGCCGTCGTTGGAGTGGTCGTCGATCACGATCGGAACGACGTGGTAGCCGTCGATCTCCTTCGGCATGGCTTCGATCACCGCACCGACGTTGTCGGCCTCGTTGTAGGCAGGGGAGATGACGACGATCCGTTTGCCGGCGGGGAGGTCCTCGACCGTGTCCCAGTCGAAGGCGGATCGGCCGAACGACTCGACGAGCAGCCGCATGCTCCGTTCGTTCACGTCGACGGAGGACTGCATCCGGACCACGAGGGCGAACAGGATGATCACAGCGATCAGGAGCACGGCGGTGAGTCGTCGACCGCTCCCGGGCCGGAAGTTCAGGACGTCGAACACGGGGTTGAAGATGTTCGGCGCGACCGCGAGCAGCAGGATCGCGAAGGCGATCAGCGACGAGATGATGAGGTTCAGGCGGCTGATCCGGCGCCGCCGGTACCGGACCACCGCGGCCCCGAGCACCGCTACCGCGAAGACACCGCCGAGGATGCGGAGGGCGACCATGGCTCCTGCTGCGCTAGGGGGCCGTGTGCTCGCGCACGCCCCGCCAGCGGGTCTTCGGGTTGATGTGGTCCTCGATCACGCGGTCCTTGTACCGCTCGATCGCGGAGAACATCGACTCGATCAGTGTCTCGGACAGCAGGTGGGGCTGCAGGCCGAGGTCGAGCAGCTTCGTGTGCTTGGCGTTGTAGTAGTGCTCCTCGAGCTCCACGCGGGGGTTGTCGTAGTGGTGCCACACCACCTCGATGCCGACGTCGCGGCCGGCCTCCTGGACCTTGCGCGCGAGCTCCAGGATCGAGAACTGCTCGGTGAACTGGTTGAACACGCGGTACTCGCCGGCCTCCGGCGCGTTCAGGCACGCGAGCTCGACGCACTGCAGTGTGTCGAGGATGTTCAGGTAGCCGCGGGTCTGACCGCCCTTGCCGTAGGCGGTGAGCGGGTGGCCGATCACGGCCTGCAGGCAGAAGCGGTTCAGCGCGGTCCCGAAGACCTCGTCGTAGTCGAATCGGGTCACCAGGCGCGGGTCGAGCTTCGTCTCCTCGGTCTCGATGCCGTAGACGACGCCCTGGTTGAGGTCGGTCGAACGCAGACCCCACACGCGGCACGCGAAGTGGATGTTGTGGGAGTCGTGCGCCTTGGTGAGGTGGTAGAAGCTGCCGGGCATCTTCGGGTAGGGGAGGGTGTCGCGCCGCCCGTCGTGCTCGATCGTGATGAACCCCTCTTCGATATCGATGTTCGGCGTGCCGTACTCGCCCATCGTGCCGAGCTTCACCAGGTGCGCCTCGGGCGCGAGCTCCGCCATCGCGTAGAGCACGTTCAGCGTGCCGAGCACGTTGTTCGACTGTGTGAACACCGCGTGCTCGCGGTCGATCATCGAGTACGGTGCCGAGGGCATCTCGCCGTAGTGCACGATGGCCTCGGGCTGGAACTCTCGGAACACGCGGTCGAGCACGCCCCAATCGGTGAGGTCGCCCTCGGTGAGGCCGATCTCGAGGCCGGTCACCTCACGCCAAGCCTGGGCGCGGGCCGGCAGGGACTCGAGGATCGGTGTAAGGGAGTCGGTCCCGGCCTCGGCGTGCGCCCGGCGGCGGAGGTAGTTGTCCACGGCGTGGACCTCGTGACCGCGCCGCGAGAAGTACATCGACGTGGCCCAGCCTAGGTACCCATCGCCGCCGAGGATCAGGATGCGCATGGTGTTCCTTTCCACACCCGGGAGCCCGGACATCCTAGCAAGGGCGCGACCAGCGGAGATCCGAGACGCGCGGGGCGTTCAGCAGAGGGCGGCGAGCTCCTCGAGGACCCGGTCGACCTCGTCGGCTGTGTTGTAGTGGCAGAAGCCGACGCGCACGGCGCCTCCGGTGTCCTGCAGGCCGAGGCGCTCCATCAGCGCGAGCGCGTAGTAGTGCCCGTCCCACACGAAGATGCCGCGCTCGCCGAGCGCCTTCGCGGTCTCGAGTGGGTGCCGGCCGCCGGCCCGAACGGCGAACGTCGGGGTGCGCTCGCCGAAGCGCGCGGCGTCGGCGATGCCGTAGAGGCGGAGCCCCGGCGTGCGCGCGGCGCCCTCGATGAACCGGACCGAGAGCAAGCGCTCGTACGCGCGGATCGCCTCCATGCCGGCGACGACGCGCTCGCGGAGCGTCGGCCCGGTCGGGACGCCGTAGCCCTGGCCGATCCCGGCGAGGTACTCGACAGCGGCGACGAGCCCGGCGAGGGCCTCGTGGTCCTTCGTGCCGGTCTCCCAACGGTCGGGCACGTAGTCCTCGGCAGGGCGCACCTTGTACGGCATCAGGGTCGCGAGCAGGTCGCGCCGCGCCGCGAGCATCCCTAGGTGCGGTCCGAAGAACTTGTACGGCGAGCACGCAAGCACGTCGGCCCCCAGCCCGTGGAGGTCGAGCGGCTGGTGCTGTGCCGCATGCACGGCGTCGACGCAGACGATCGCGCCGGGCGCTCGCTCGCGCACGCGTCGCACGAGGTCGGCGGCCGGCGTGACCGTCCCGACGGCGTTCGACGCGAGCGTGAAAGCGACGACGCGCGCCTGCGGGCAGAGCGCGGCGTCGAACGAGCCGAGGTCGAGGGTCACATCCTCGTCGCGGATGTCGACCATCCGCACGGTCGCGCCGGCGTCCTCCGCGGCCATCGTCCACGGCGTGATGTTCGCGTCGTGGTCGAGCACCGTGACGACCACCTCGTCACCAGGCCCGAGCGTGCGAGCGATCGATCTCGAGAGGTGGAAGAGGAGCGTCGTCGCGTTCGGGCCGAAGACGATCTCGTCGGGGTCGGCGCCGGTGAACGCCGCGCCGGCACGACGGGCACGGGCGACGAGCGCGTCGGTCTCCTCGCTGGTCGCGAACGCGCCGTGGGTATTCGCGTTGCTCGTTCGCAGGTACTCGACGGTCGCCTCGATCACGGCGTCGGGCACCTGCGAGCCGCCGGGGGAGTCGGCGAAGACGCACGGGCGTCCATCCATCGTGCGCGAGAGTCCCGGGAACCGGGCGCGGAGCGGCGAGAGGTCGGGGGCGTCCATGCGCGCATACACTCCCGCACGGGAGGGCCCCGCGACAACCCGGGAGGATGACCATGCGGTTCGGGCTCGACGTTGCTCAGCACCAGCTCACGTGGGACGAGATCCTCGCCCGCGTCCGGTTCGCCGAGGAGGCGAGCTTCGACGGTGCGTGGGTGTTCGACCACTTCAGCGCTCTGCACGGCGACCCCGACGGGCCGTGCCTCGAGGGCTGGACCCTGCTCGCGGCGCTCGGCGCGGCGACGTCGCGGATACGGCTCGGGACACTCGTCACCGGCATGACGCACCGGCACCCGGCGGTGTTAGCGACCGAGGTCGTGACCGTCGACCACGTGAGCGGCGGCCGCGTCGAGCTCGCGGTCGGCGCTGCGTGGAACGTCGAGGAGCACACGGAGCTCGGCATCTCGTTCCCGCCGATCGCCGAGCGGATGGAGCGCCTCGAGGAGGGTGTCGAGGTGATGCGCCTGCTCATGACCGGCGAGCGTGTGGCGTTCGAGGGGAAGCACTTCCGGCTGCAGGGCGCGTTGTACCGGCCGCGCCCGGTGCAGCGGCCGCACCCGCCGATCTGGATCGGCGGCACCGGCAAGAGGATGCTGCTACCGATCGCCGGCCGACAGGCCGACGTGTGGCACGGTGGGGCCGACACGCCGGAGGAGTACGCGGAGCTCTCGGCGATCATCGGCCGTGCCGCCGAGGAGGCCGGCCGCGACCCCGCGTCGATCCTGCGGGCGTCGGACCTGTCGATCTCCGAGCCGTGGGACGAGGTCAAGCGCTCGTACGAGTGGATGCGCGAGGCCGGCGTCGGCTATCTCGTCGTCGACTGGCCGAGCGAGGGTCGTGCGCGCCTCGACGAGTTCGTCGAGCGGGTGCTGCCGGAACTCGCCTAGAGGTCGTCCCAGCCGATCGGGAAGGTCGGGACCCTCCACGTGGGGTTCGGCCGCCAGTCCTCCCACGGCTCGTCGAACGGAGGCTCGCGGTCGAGCACGCGCCGCACCGCGCGCTCGCCCTCGACGTGGAAGGATCTCGCCTCCTCGGCCGTGAAGATGCCGCGCGCGACGGCCTCCTCGAGCTCGTCCTCGTCCTTCCACGACCACGACGAGCGGTCGGGCGTGATGCGCACGTCGAGCGCGTGATCCATGTAGTCGAACCCGACGGCCGTGCGCCGCAAGGGCGTCTGGAGGTTCAGGTACCAGCCTTCGAACGCGTCGGTGCCGTGCTCCCAGAACAGCAGCACCGCGTGGGCGACGTCCGGCCACGCGAACGAGAGGATCCGGTGGCTCGCCCACAGACGGTCGACGAGGCGCCAGTCGTCCTCGGGGAGGCGGAGCGGCGTGCCGTTGCGGCGCACCGGCGCCTTCCAGCGCGTTCCGGGCAGGACGCAGAACGTCGCGACGTCGTCATCGTCGCGGACCGTGATCGCCGGGCGCGCGGTGAAGATGCGGCCACGCCAGATCTCACGGAGGAGCACCGTCTCGCCGGGGTGCCACCTGCGCAGGGTCGGACCGCTCAACGCACGCGCGCGGCGAAGGCGCGGTCCGCGGCTGCGAGCAGCTCCGCGCTTGTCTCCCGCAACGTATCCACCTCTGTGCCCAGCGTCGCGACCTTGGCTTCGTCCTTGAGTCCGGCGGCGTTGATCTCGACGTTGAGGATCGCGCAGCTGGTCGCCGCGAACAGCATCTGGGCACTCGAGGCGCCGTCGGAGGCGGCGTTCACGTTGCCGATCTCGGTCACCTCGCGGGCGAGGCGCATCAGCGCGACGGCGCGCTGTGCTATCTCAAGCGGCACCTCGGCCGCGACCCCGTACCCGCGCCGTATCGCAGCCGAGCGCGCCGCCTTCTCCTCGTCGGTCTCCTTCGGCAGCTTGAAGGCGGCCATCACCTCGTCGAAGGCGCGCGCGTCTCGGTCGGCGAGCTCGAGGAACGCGGTGCGAGCGTCCTCGGCCTCGGGGAGGATCTCGCGGCAGCGGTCCCACGCCGGCTCGTATCCCTTCCTGTCGATCGTTAGGCGGCAGACCATGGCGACGAGCGCCGCGCCAGTCGCCCCGGCCACCGCCGCCACCGCACCGCCGCCGGGCGTGGGGGCGGCCGAGGCGAGCACCTCGAGGAACCCGTCGACCGTCTGCGCGCGGATGCCGTCCGTTCCGCCCGAGGCGTTCACGAGCCGCTCCAGGATCTGTGCGTCCGCATCGAATCCCTCCAGTCGGAGATAGGTGATGTCGTCGTCGCCGATCGCGGTCTGAGGGACGAGACCGACGATCTCGCTCTCAAGCACCTGCATCCCGCGCCGCTCGGCCTCGGCCCTCACGGCGTCGAAGGCGGTCCGCAGGCCGGTCACCTCGTGGTCGACGAGGTTCATCGAGACCGTCACGCACCTTCGTTCCGGGACGGCGAAGCCGATCGCACGCAGGGCGGGGAGACCGCCGGAGGACTCGCGCACGGCCCTCGCGATGTCCTTCGCGGCTTGTTCGTCCTCGCCGGAGAGGTACATGTTGAACGCGACGAGCGGCTTGCGCGCACCGACCGCTGTAGCGCCGGCCTTGCCGATCTCGTGCGGCCCGAAGTCGGGGAGGCGCTCGCCCCGTGCGACGTCGGCCCTCAGCCCCTCGTACTCGCCCCTGCGGACCTCGGCGAGGCTGCGGCGCTCCTCGGTGAACGCGGCGCGGTCGTAGCAGTAGACCGGCAAGTGCAGCGTCTGTGCGAGCTCGCGGGCGAAGTCGCGGGCGAGCGCGATGCACCCGTCCATCGTGATCCCGCGGAGCGGCACGAACGGGATCACGTCGGCCGCGCCCATCCGTGGGTGGGAGCCACGGTGCTCGTCCATGTCGATGAGCTCGACCGCCTTCGCGGCACCGCCGAGCGCGCTCCGGCGGACGGCGTCGGGGCTGCCGATGACGGTGGTGTCGAGGCGGTTGTGCTCGGGGTCTGCCTGGCGGTACACGAGGTGCGCGCCCGGCACCTGGAGGGCCGCGCAGATCGCGTCCATCACATCCTCGCGCCGGCCCTCGCTGAAGTTCGGGACGACGGCGAGGAGGGGCTCGCCTCTAGCCGCGTCCTCCGAGCCACTCATCCGATCCTCCTCACGGTTGGAGACGATACCGACCGCGGGCGCCGCGCACGATGCCGCCGTGGGCCTTCCAGGCTTCCACTCCTGGTTCGACAGCCGCGAACGGGCCCTATGACCTGCAGGAACGCCCCGGCTTGACCGGTGTCAGACCTCGGGGGTACAGTCGGTTTCCTCCTCGAACATATGTTCGATTCCCGAGGGGGAGGTGGTCGACCGAGGGCAGGCGACGATGTCGAAGCGGTACGACGAAGAAGTCGAGGTCCGGGTCGAGCAGGACGCCGGACTCCCGGCGGTCTTCACGTGGAGGGGACGCCGCTACGAGGTGGCCGACGTGATCGGCCGGTGGCGGATCGAGGGCCGATGGTGGGCCGACGGCCGCGACCGCGAGTACTGGCGGATCGAGGCCCGGGGCGGCGCCGTCTGGGACCTGTACCACGACCGGCTCGCCGGCAGGTGGCACCTCGAACGGCTCTGGGACTGAGCGGCGGTCCGATGCCTCAGCGCATCGGCATATCATCGGCGCGTGGATCCTGTCTCGCAGGCCGCGCGGTTCGTCCGCGAAGAGGTGCGACCCGCGCTCGATGCTTGGGAGCGGGATGCGACGTACCCGCGCGAGGTCGTCCGCGGCTCGGGCCTCACGGGGCTGTTCTCGCCGAAGGAGTACGGCGGGCTCGACCTCTCCTATCCCGAAGGCATGGCGGTCTTCGAGGAGCTTGGTCGAGGGGATGCCGCGCTCGCCTTCTCGATGTCGATGCACAACGCGGTCGCGGCGGCGGTCGCGCGCGCCGGCGGGGACGAGCTCCGCGAGCGCTGGGGCGCGAGGCTGGTCTCGGGCGAGGCGCTCGGTGGGTTCTCGCTCACCGAGCCGCATACCGGCTCCGACGCGACGACGATCACGACCCGCGCGACCGAGGCGTCCGACGGCTGGCGCGTGAGCGGCCGCAAGGCGTGGGTCTCGCTCGCCGGCGAGGCCGACCTGTTCCTCGTCGTGTGCAAGACCTCCGACGAGCCCGGGCACAAGGACATCGCGATGCTCGCGGTCGAGCGCGAGAGCGAGGGCGTGTCGTTCCCGACGATCTACCGGAAGTCGTGCGCCCACTTCATCCCGATCGGCGAGATGGCGCTCGAGGATGCTCCGGCGACGCTGCTCGCGCCGCCGGGCCAGGGATTGCGCGCGGCGCTCGGCGCGATCGACGTCGGGCGCTGCGACGTCGCGGCGATCGCGAACGGCCTGCACGCCGAGGCGCTCGACGTGGCGCTGCGATACGGGCGCGACCGGCAGGTGTTCGGGAAGCGGGTGATCGACCACCAGGGCATCCAGTGGGCACTGGCCGACGCGCAGACCGACCTCGTGGCCGGGCGGTTGCTCACGCGTGCCGCGGCGGAGCGGCTCGGCACGCCCGAGGGCTCGGTGGCCGTCGCCCACGCGAAGCGGTTCTGCCCCGACGCCGCGCTGAAGGCCGCGATCACATCGAGCGAGGTCCTCGGCGCGTATGGATGGCTCCACGACCACCCGCTCGCGCGGTTCATCGACCTCGCGAAGATGCTCCAGGTCGTCGACGGCACCACCGAGATTCAGCGGATGGTCATCGCCCGCGACCTCGTGAAGCGCGCCGAGCAGCTCTAGACACCTCGGCCCCCGCGTCCCAGCAGGCCTCGGCCCGTTCCTCGTGAGGGTCCGATGGCGACGCACCCCGGCTTCGTGCACCTCGACGTCCGGTCCTTCTTCTCGCTGAAGGACGGGACGTTCTCGCCTGAGGATCTCGCACGCCGTGCCGCCGAACTCTCCATGCCGGCCGTGGCGCTCACCGACCGCGACGGGCTGTACGGCGCCGCCCGGTTCGTCTCGGCCTGTGAGCGGAGCGGCGTGCAGCCGATCCTCGGTGCCAGCTTGACCGTGCGAGATCATGGTGGTGGTCGCGGGGCTCGCCTACGCTCCAACGTGCTCGGCGCCGTTACGGCCGGTGGGTCGGTCACGGTCGTCGGGGCGCCTGCGCGCGATTCCGCCGGCGACCCCGCGACCTTCGTCGTCGTGCTCGCGCAGGACGAGCGCGGGTACGCGAACCTGTGCCGTCTGATCACCGACGCGCACATGATTGGCAGGCGCGGCGATCCCGCACTCGCACCCGAGCAGATCTGCGCGCACCCCGAGGGACTCGTATGCCTCCTCGGGCCGTCTTCGCTACCCGGGACGCTCGCGGTGGATGGGTGGCTCGAGGCCGCGCGGCACGCAGCCCTCCCGTTCAAAGAGGCGTTCGGTGAGCGGTTGTTCGTCGCGATCCAGCACCGCCTCGAGCGGAACTCTGCCGCCGAGATCCGTGCGCTGCTCCGTTTGGCCGAGCGCGCCGGGATGCGCGCCGTCGCGACGAACCCGGTGCGCTACCTCGCGCCGGAGGACGCGTTCCTCGCCGACGCGCTCGAGTGCATGCGCGAGATCGTGCCGATCGCCTCGCACCACATCTCGTGCACGAACGCCGAGGGGTACCTGAAACCCTCACGCGAGATGCGCCGGCTCTTCGCCGAACGGCCGGACCTCTGCGACGCCACGCTCGGGATCGCGGAGTCCTGCGACTTCGACCTCGGGCTCCGTCGCATCCACTTCCCCGAGTTCCCGACGTCCCCGGGACGGAGCGCCTCCTCGGTCCTGGCCGAGCGGTGCTGGCGCGGCGTCGACCACCGGGGGATGAAGCCGACGCGCGCGGTCCGCGACCGGCTGGACCACGAGCTCGCGATGATCCACAAGCTCGGGTACTCGGCGTACTTCCTGACCGTCGCAGACATCGTCGCCGACATCAGAGCGATGGGTATCCGCTGCGCGTGTCGCGGCAGCGCGGCCGGGTCCTGCGTCTGCTACCTCACCGGCATCTCCGACGTCGACGCCGTCCGGCACGACCTCGTGTTCGAACGGTTCCTGAACCCGCTCCGCGACGAGCCCCCCGACATCGACATCGACGTCGAGTCCGCGCGACGCGAGGACGTCTACGACATGGTGCTCTCGCGCCACGGCGACGAGCGCACCGCCTGCGTAGCGATGGTCGACACCTACCGCGCCCGTGCCGCCGTCCGCGAGGTCGGCAAAGCCCTCGGTCTGCCCGAACCGGAGGTCGACACCGTCGCGAAGGCGTTCCCCCACATCGGCGCCGACGACCTCCGCGTCGCGATCGAACGCCTACCTGAGCTCGCCGGGGCGAACCTGAACGCCGGGCAGCTCGAGCTGCTGTTCCGCGTGGCCGAGCGGCTCGACGGCTTCCCGCGGCACCTCGCGCTCCACCCGTCGGGCATCGTGCTGTCGAACGACGACCTCGTGAACCGGGTGCCGCTCGAGCGCTCGTTCCAGGGCTACCGGATGATCCAAGCCGACAAGGACGACGTAGAACTGCTCGGGTACCTGAAGCTCGACGTGCTCGGCGTACGGACGCTCTCAGCGATGCGCCACGCGCTCGACGAGATCGCGCGCACCGAGCACGTGAAGGTCGACCTCGACGGGATCCCGAAGGACGACGAACCGACCTTCGAGCTGATCCGCGCCTCCGACACCCTCGGCTGCTTCCAGATCGAGTCGCCCGGCCAGCGCGAGCTGCTCCAGAAGCTCCAGCCGAGCGCTTTCGAGGACCTGATCGTCGACATCTCCCTGTTCCGCCCGGGGCCGGTGAAGTCGGACATGATCCGCCCGTACCTGCGGCGTCGGCACGGGATGGAGATGCCGGCGTACGCGCACCCGTCGCTCCGACCCGCACTCCGCGAGACCTTCGGCGTGATCGTCTATCACGAGCAGGTCATGCGAACCCTCGCCGCGATCGGCGGCTACGACCTGTCGTATGCGGACCACGTCCGCCGCCATCTCGACGACGAGGTGATGCTGCCGTCGCTGCGGGAGGACTTCCTCCGGCGAGCGAAGACCCGGGGGATCTCCGACGACGTCGCCGAACGGATCTGGGACGACGTCAGCCAGTTCGCTTCGTTCGGATTCTGCAAGGCGCACGCCGCCGCCTTCGCCGTGCCGACGTACCAGTCGGCGTGGTTGAAGACGCACTACCCGGCGCACTTCCTCGCCGGCGTCCTCACCCACGACCCCGGTATGTACCCGCGGCGGCTGATCCTCGAGGACGCCCGCGAGCACGGCATCGAGATCCTCCCGCTCGACGTGAACCTCTCCGAACCCGACTACGTCGTCGAACGCCTCGGTGCTCGCAGGGGTGGGGGCGGGGCCGTGGCTCCGCTTGCCAGTCCATCCCCAACCCCGCTCCGCCACGGCCCCGCCCCCGACCACGGTTCCGACGCTCCGACTGCGCTGCCGCGGTACGGGATCCGGTTGGCGCTGAAGGACGTCCACGGCATCGGCGACGCCGAGATCCGCTCGATCTTGGAGGCCCGCGCCGACCGACCCTTCCACGATGTCGGTGGCTTCCTCCGGCGAACCGGTGTCTCGCGACCGGTGGTCGAGGCGCTCGCGCACGCAGGTGCGTTCGACTCGATCGGCGGCGGCACACGGCGCGACCGCCTCTACGAAGCCATGACCACCGACCCTCAGCGCGAGGGCGCTCAACTCGCGCTCGTCCTGTACGACGCCAAACCGGAAGCGCAGCGAGAGGCTGAAGCGCGGTCCGGCCGCCAGACATACACCCTCCCCGAGTACACCGACGCGGAGAGGGTACGGGCCGAGCTCGAGGTCGTGGGCCTGGACGCGTCACGGCATCTGGTCTCGTTCTTCGAGCCGCTGCTCGCCGACCTCGGCGTCGTCCGCTCGAAAGACCTGTACAGGCACCGCGCCGACGAGTGGGTGATGGTCGCCGGCGTGAAGGTGGCCTCGCAGACCCCGGCGATCCGCAGCGGCCGGCGGATCGTCTTCCTCACGCTCGACGACGCGACCGGTCCGGTCGACGTCACGGTCTTCGAGAAGGTCCAGCCGAAGGTCGCGAAGACCGTCTTCCACTCGTTCGTGCTCGCGGTGTGGGGCAGGCTCCGCCGCACCGGCGTGAGAGGCGTCAGTATCATCGCGGAGGACGTCTGGGACCTCACCGCGCTCCAGCAGGCCCGCCGGGAAGGCCGGCTCGAGCAGGCGCTGGTCGCCCACGGTCCCTCCTCCGGGCCGCCGCCGAGGAAGCTGTGGCACGCGAGCGGAGGTTCCGCCGGATGGTGAGCACCCAGCGCACGAGGGGGCGCATTGGACGAGCGAACGGGAGGTCTGGATCAGCCGGGGCTCGTCGAGGACACCCTCCTCGAGCCCACGATCCCGCACGGCGGCACGCTCCCGCCCCACGTCCTCACGATCCGCCCGTTCCTGTGGCTCGTGCTCGGCGTGGCCGCCGCCGGCCTCGCCTTCTGGGGGTTCCTGGCTGCGGTCTTCGCCCAGGCCGCCTTCGAGTTCCACGCGAGCTCCTCGGAGATGGCCGTCCTCGGCCTGTCGATCTCGGCGCCCTACGCCGTGTTCATCCCGCTCCAGGGCGTGCTGGTCGACCGCTGGAGCCCGAAGTGGATGAACCTCTGCGGCTACCTTGCGCTCGTCGCCGCCGTCCCGGTCGCGTGGACGGCCGACTCGCTCGTTTCGCTCTACGTCTCGACGGCGCTCGTCGGTGTCGCATTCGCCACGATTGAGCCGGCCCGCTCGTCCCTCACCGGCCTGCTCGTCGACGAGCGCCGGCTCGTCCAGGCGAACGGGATGATCTCGGCGGCCTCCCAGCTCTCGCTCATGGTCGGGACCTTGGCCGGCGGGTTCATCACCGAGGCGGTGGGGGTGAGCACCGTCTACGTGGTCGCGATGGTCGCGAGCGTCGTCTCGATCGGATTCAACCTGGTGATCCCCGACGTCCGCCAGGGCGGGGAGCGGCCTGCCGTCTCGCTCCGGGACCTCGCTCAGGGCCTGCGGACGGTGCGGCGGATCCCCGAGATCCGGCTGCTGGTCGTCGTCGGGTGCGTGGCCTGGCTCATGGTCACGACGTTCTTCGTGCTGGAGCCGATCTTCATCAAGGACGTCCTACACAGGGGCGAGAGCGCGGTGTCGTTCCTGTGGTTCATGCACGGGCTCGGCGCGATGCTCGGCGCGGTCGCCGTGTCGCGGACCCGGCGCAGCACCGGCCGGGAGCTGCTGCTCGTCGCCTGCGGGGTGTCGACGGTCGGCGTCGGCCTGTTGCTGTTCTCGGCGGTCGTGAACTACCCGGTGGCCTTCCTCGGCGAGGGGCTGATGGGCGCGGGTTTCTCGTTCATCTTCGCCCCGGGGCTCGCGCTGATCCAGCGGACCGCCGGCGAGGAGCAGCGGGGGAGGGTCACGAGCATCTTCGGCTCGCTCCAAGAGGCCGCGGGCATCGTGTCGGCCCTCGGGATCATGGCGCTCGGCTCGCTCGTGGTCGTTCGGCCGACGCTCATCGGGGTGGGGATCCTCGTGATCCTGACCGGCGCCGTCGGGTTCCGTGCGGCGATCCGTCTGCGTTCGAGGGTGATGGCCGGCGATGAGCCGAGCCGCTGAGCCGATCCTCCACGCCGACCTCGACGCGTTCTACGCCTCCGTCGAGGTCCTGAAGGATCCGTCGCTCGTCGGCAAGCCGGTGGTCGTCGGGGGCGCCGGGTCGCGCGGCGTCGTCATGTCGGCCTCCTACGAGGCCCGAGCCCACGGCGTCCGCAACGCCATGCCGGCCGTCCGGGCGAGGCGCCTGTGCCCCGACGCCGTGTTCCTGCCGCCCGACTTCGAGGCCTACAAGGCCCACTCGAACCGTTTCCGCGAGATCCTACTCGCCGTCACCCCTCTCGTCGAGCCGATCGCCCTCGACGAGGCCTTCCTCGACGTCTCCGGCGCCATGCTGCTGTTCGGGCAGCCGCTCGACGTCGCAGCGAAGATCCGGCGCGAGGTCGCGGCCGAGGTCGGCGTATGCTGCTCGGTCGGCGTCGGCCCCAACAAGCTCATCGCGAAGCTCGCCTCGAAGCAGGCGAAGCCGGATGGGCTCGTCCTCGTCCGTGCCGACGAGGTCGAGGCGTTCCTCGACCCCCTGCCCTCCGGGGCGCTCTGGGGTGTGGGTGAGAAGACCGTCGAGACGCTCTCACGCCTCGCCATCAGGTCGGTCGGCGACCTCGCCCGCACGCCGCCTGCGATCCTCGGGCACCTGCTGGGGGAGCAGCACGCCCGAGACCTCCACGACCTCGCGCGGGGGATCGACGAGCGCCCGGTCGTGCCCTACGAGCCGCCCAAGTCCATCTCCCACGAGGAGACGTTCGCGACCGATCTCGACGCCGAGGAGGACCTGCTGCGCGAGGTCCTCGCGCTCTCGCAGCGGGTGGGTGCGCGCCTGCGGGAAGACGGCTACCGCGCGCGGACCGTGGTCCTGAAGGTCCGCCTGGCCAACTTCACCACGCTCACCCGCTCCCGGACCCTGCCGGCCCCGACCGACGTGGCGGCCGACATCTATCACGTGACCCGCGAGCTCTACCGGGGTCTGTCCGGGGTCCGGCGGCGCGTCCGACTGCTCGGCGTGCAGGCCACGGGCCTCGTCCCTGCGGCGGAAGAGCAGCTCGCCCTGATCCGGGGCGAGCTGTGGGGCGACGTCGAGCGGGCCGTGGACCGCATCGAGCGGCGCTTCGGCCGAGGCGCCGCGAAGCCGGCCGCGCTGCTCGACCGGCGCCGCGATCACTGAACGGCCCGCCCGGCCCAGGCCCCGAACCCGTGTGGTCCGAAGAGCCCTCTTCCCGGATGAGCCCTCGTTCCTATAATGGGTTTGCCGGTCTGCAGAGGCAGGAGTCGATGCCCCTTTCGGAGCACGAGCAGCGCATCCTCGAAGAGATCGAGCAACGCCTGGCTGAGGAGGACCCGCGCCTCGCCGAGGCGGTCAGCCGGACCTCGCTCTACACGCACCTCGCGCGGCGGATCCGCTGGGCGTCGCTCGCGTTCCTCGCCGGCTTCGTGATGCTGATGCTCTTCCCGGTGTCGCTGTGGGTCGCCGCCCTCGGCTTCGGCGTGATGCTCGTGTCGGCGCTCCTCGTCTACCGGTACCTGAAGCAGCTCGGCAAGGACCAGCTCCGCGCGCTCCAGGAGTCGGGCCGTTTCTCGGTTGCCGCGATCCTCGCGCGGCTCTCCGGACGCTTCGGCGGAACGTCCGAACCACCCGCACAGTAGTCCGTCCATCGGCCGAACGACGGCACGCTCCACGAACGACCGAACTTCCGACGCGATCGTGCTGCGCGCTTGCCACCGAACCTCAAGGCGCGTTACAACTAGCGTCGCCTTCCCCAGGGGGCGTGACCGTCGAGGCATGTCGAGCCTTCCCTCGATACGCCGACGGACCGCTTGCGTTCGCGGGTGAGTGAGGAGTCGTCGGAGGGCGCGCGTCCTATGGAGGGGTTCACCGCTCATCAGGCAACGAAGTTCACCGACTGCACGCCGCGTCAGCTTCGGTACTGGGATCAGATCGGGCTGGTGAACCCGTCGGTGCAGAGCACCGGCGGCCGTTCCGGCGTCCCCCGCCTGTACTCGTTCCGCGACCTCGTCGCGCTGAAGGTGGTGAAGTCGCTGCTCGACGGCGGCATGTCCTTGCAGCGCGTTCGTCGAGCATGGGACTACCTCAACAGGAGATCCGAGCTCGACCAGCACCTGTCGGAGGTGAAGCTCATCACCGACGGCGTCTCCATCTTCAAGATCGCCCGGAGGAACGACGAGATCCTCGACGCCCTCCGCGACGGGCAGCTCGCCTTCTTCGTCGCGATCGACGAGATCGCGACCGGGGTCGACGCGAAGGTCGGCCAGTTCCGTGAGGACCGTGACAGGTTCGTCCGGGCGCTCCGGGAGGCCGCGGTGCACGCTCAGACCGGCAGCTGAGCCCGGCCGGCCCCGCTACACGCCCAGCCGGTAGAACCCGGCGATCCTTCGGACCAGCCCCGCTTCCTTCCTCATGTCGTGGAGCGCGGTCCTGGCCGCTCGTCCGGTCTCCCGGGCCTCGTCCTCGGAGACCGGACGATCCGAGTACGCGGCCCTGGTCGTGGCGGCGGTCAGGCGGTGCAGGTGGCCGTCCGAGAAGCGCACCGTGCGCGCGAGCCGGTCGCGGTACTCAGCCAGGGTCTCGCCTCGGGCTCGTCCGAGCCCGAGGTCGGCGGCCCCACCGTCGAAGACGCGGTAGGTCGCGAGCACGAGATCCCGCGGCTCCCGGGTCCGGTGGAGCATCCGACGGCGCCAGAGGGCCTTTGCGATCGGCGTGAGCACGAGGAAGGCCCCGGCGAGCACGAGGAGCGCCAGGAGCAGCAGCCGGTACGGCACGTGGTAGCCGGTGTCGATCGGCCGGACCTCGGGGATCGGGCCGCCGCCCCAGCGGGCCCTTTCGCGCAGGGCGATGTGACGCCCGACCGCGACGCCGCTCGGGTTCCCTCTGCCCTTCTTCCCGCCGGTGTCGCACCTCTTCGCCCCTTGGGGGCAGCTCGCGCCGGTATCGGGGTTGAGGTAGGAGCCCGGCACGTACTCGAGCGGGCTGGGGCGTGACGGCGTCGGCTCGAACGACAGCCACCCCACGGGGAAGTAGACCTCGACCCAGCTGTGGGCATCGCGGCTGCTCACGGTGAAGGTGTCGCCGTCTCGGGTCCCCGTCCGGAAACCGACCGCGACACGGGCCGGGATGCCGAGCTCTCGCACCAGCACCGTCATGGCCGTTGCGAACTGCTGGCAGAACCCGCGTTTCGAGACCGTCAGGAAGTCGACGAGGGCGTTCGTGTCGGACCGCGTGTCGGCATCGGTCGCGTAGACGAAGCCGTTACCGGAGGTGAAGTACTGCTGGATCGCGTAGACCTTCTCGTAGGGGGTCGTGGCGTCGCGCGTCAGGGCGAGCGCGAGGTCGTGAACCGCCTGGGGCACGTCGTCGGGGAGGAACGTGTCCTTGAGGTACCAGGGGGCCGACCGCATCTGCTCCTGCGTCACATGGTTCAGCTGGTCCGGGGTCGGGGCGACGAAGTGCGACGAGACGAGGTACTCGTCCCCGGCTTGCCAGCCGTCGGGCGCCATGACGGCGGTTATGTCGGCGTTGTAGCGGACCGTGATGTCGGGGTGCTGCACGGTCCCCGGAGGGTAGGCCATCGGGAGCCACGGGTCGTCCAGGTTGACCAGCATGTGGTAGTGCTGCTCGACCATCGGAGTGGCATCGACGAGCGCGGGGATCGCGAAGCTCGCCGGCGTGGAGAGGAGCTGTCCCTTCGTTCCTTCCGGGTCGGAGTTGGTCCAGTCGGTCCCGTTGAACCGGTCGAGCGCGTACAGCCGCCAGTACATGGGGACCGCCTGCCTGGTCGCCGGGTCTACCGACGTTACCCGGAAGAGGTCGATGGGCTCCTTCAGGTCAAGCTGCGCCTTGATCGAGACGAACGGGTCGAGGTCGACGGCGTCCGAGCTCGAGGTCGAGAAGTCGACCAGGGCTTGCGACCGGAACCCTGGAAGGATGCCCGGGACGAGCGCGGCGACGGCGACGGCGAGCACGGCCACGCGCTGCGCGCCGCGGGCGGTGAAGACGGCCAGCCGCCGGTTCCTCCCTTGCCATGCCCACATAGGTCCCCACTGACGGATCCGGCGCAGGCCGTCCATGAAGACGACGGCGAGCGCCGCCAGGAGGAACGTGACGGCGTAGAAGGGCCGCGCGCCGTCCTCGAGCACGGTGTCGGCGAAGCCGACGAGCGCCGCCGGCGGCAGGAGCGCGAGGAGCGGGCTGCCGGCGCGGATCGCGAGCGCGTGGGCCGAGAACGTCGCCGTCCACACGGCTGTGACGGCCGCGAGTACGAGGGGCGCCAGCGGCGGTGTCGGTGCAACCTGGACACGGGCCTGCTCGCCGACCTTCTCCAGAGCATGCCCGATCGTGACGAGCGTCTCCTTCGTGGGGAGCCCGTACCAGAGCGTCTGCGGGAACACCAACCAGCCGACCGCGGCGAGCAGCATCGCCGCGCTCACGATCGTCGCGAGCAGCAAGCTACGGCGCTCCAACAGCGCCGCGACGGCGAGCGACAGGAGTGCGGTCGCGAGGAGCTTCAGCGTCGGGGTCTGGCCCGTGAACACGCGGCCGAAGGCGAGCGCGGTGACAACGGCGAGCGGCCCGACGGCCGCTACCGCGACGAGCCGCTGACCGCGAGCTTGGTGTTCCGGGTGACGTGCCATACGTCGCGCAACTTTCCGGACGGCGGGAGGAGCAGGACCTCCCACCCTGAACGGGACAGGGTCAGGCGGGCCGCGGACGCCCGGTCCTCCAACTCGGCCGCGCGTGAGGGCGGCAGGGCATCGGGGTCCACGGGGTAGACGAGGATCGCGAGCTTCGGCCCGAAGACGGCACCGGCGCGGGTCAGCGTGGTGAGCTCCGTCGGGCGCGGGGGCGACGTCACGGCGATGAGCGTCGCGTCGGCGGCGGCCGCCATCCGCAGGCGCATGAGCCCGGTGGACAGCGACCGGGACGTGCTGTGGCTCACCACTGCGAGCGTCTCCAGCAGTTGCTCCTCGCTGGCAGGGGTCGGCGGGACCTGACTCGTTGCCAGGCGGAACGAGAACCCGTGCCGGGCTAGGAGCACGCCGACCGATGCAGCGATCGACACGGCCTTCTCGAACGCGGGTGTATGGATGCGCCCGAGCGCCGACTCCCGGGTATCGAGGAACAGCACCGACGTGGCGCGCCGGGTCGACTCGTCCTGGCGGATCATGAGCTCTCCGGTGCGCGCGACGCTCCGCCAGTGGATCCGGCGCAGGTCGTCGCCCTCCTGGTAGGGACGCATCGTGTAGAACTCGTCGCCGGTGCGGAACACGTGCGTCGCGAGCGACAAGCCGCTCGCGACGCCGAAGGGCGAGGCCGGGCCGCCCTCGAGCGTCTCGACCTCCGGCGTGACCACGAGGTCGTCGCGCGCAGCGAACTCGAGGCGCATCCGGGTGAGCGCGAACGGGTCGGAGACGTCGACGGTGAGCGGTCCCAGCGCATAGCGCCCGCGCGAGTGCGCCACGAGCGAGTAGGAGGCTTGCTGCTTGCCCTTCGGTGGGATGCCGCCGACCACGAGCCGCGCGGGCCGGCCGAGCGCCGCGGGCATGCGGTCCTCGAGCAGGAGGAACGACGTCGAGGTCCACGACTCGTTCTCGACCTCGATCTCGACGGTCACGCGGCGCCCCGGTGCGACGCGGGCGTCCGAGAGGCGCCGGCGGATGCGGAGGCGCTGGTGGTTCCACCGCGCGAACAGCGCCGCGGCGAACGGGAGGGCAACGAGGCCGACGGCGACCATGTGGAGCGTGGGGGAGCCGGCGACCCGGGCCGCGAGCCACAGGCCGATGCCCGCGACGAAGACGATCACACCGCGGCCCGAGGGCATGGGTCAGGCCTTTCCGCTGACCGGGACCGTGGTCTCTCGGACGACCTCGTCGAGGACCACGTTGGACGTGCGACCGCCCATCACGGCGTCCGCCGTCACGATGACCCGGTGGACGAGCACCGGCTTCGCGAGCGCCTTCACGTCGTCGGGGATCACGTAGTCGCGCTCGTCGGCCGCCGCCATAGCCCGGGCGGCGCGGAGCAGCATGATCGACGCCCGGGGACTCGCGCCCAGGTACACGTCGGGGTGCTTCCGCGTGGCCTCGACGATGTCGACGATGTAGCGGCGGATCGACGGCGAGACGTGGACCTCGCGAGCCTGCTCGATCATCTCCCGCACGCCGAGGGCGTCGGTCACCGGTCCGATGTCGCCGAGCGTGGACCGGACGCCGTGCGTGGCCAGGATCTCCGTCTCCACCTCAGGCGTGGGGTAGCCGATGCCGATTCGCATCATGAACCGGTCGAGCTGGGCCTCCGGTAGGGGATATGTGCCCTCGTGCTCGATCGGGTTCTGCGTCGCGATGACCATGAACGGCCGGCCGAGCTGGTAGGTCTCGGTGTCGATCGTGACCTGCCGCTCCTCCATGCACTCGAGGAGGGCGGACTGGGTCTTGGGGCTCGCGCGGTTGATCTCATCGCCGAGCACGATGTTCGCGAAGATTGCCCCCGGCCGGAACTCGAAGTCGCCCCGTTCCTGGCTGAAGACGTTCACACCGGTGACGTCGGTGGGGAGCAGGTCGGGGGTGAACTGGATCCGTCGGAACGAGCAGTCGATGGAGCGGGCGATCGCCTTAGCCAGCATCGTCTTGCCCACACCGGGGACGTCTTCGATCAGGACGTGCCCCTCCGCCACGAGAACGGCCACGGCGAGGCGGATCTCGTGCTGTTTCCCCTGGACCACGCGCTCGACGTTCTCCTCGATCGCGCGGAACCGCTCGGCGAAGCGCTGCCAGTGCTCGGTAGGCTCCCGGGCCTCCACAACCCCCTCCGGATCCGGTCCAGCCATCTTACCCAGGTACGTGCGGAGCGCTGCCCCGGCGTTCCTCACGGTTCCGGCGGAGAGGGAGGGTCGCGGATGCCCGAGAAGATGGAAGGCGGCGGTGGCGCGCCCGAGGGTTTCAGCTGGACGCCCCGCGCGGCCCCTTTTTTCGCTACTTCAGGCGTCCTGGTCTTCGGGCACGGCCTCTCCGCCGCCTCCGCGGGGGATTACATCTCTGGGATCCGGCCGATTCAAGCACCCCGGCGGAGTTTCAGGTCGGCCGCTTATACTCGGTTCACCTTCACCGATGGGACGGTCGCTCGTACTCAACGCGTCTCACCAGCCTCTGGCAGTGGTTCCTGCGAAGAGGGCGGTAGTGCTCGTCCTGAAGGACAAGGCCGAGACGGTCGTCTCGAACGGCATGGTCTTCCACGCCGAGCGGCTACAGATCGAGGCCCCGTCGGTCGTCCGCCTCCGGTACTTCGTGAAGGTGCCCTACCGGGCACAGGCGCCGCTGACGCGCCGGGCGGTCTTCGCCCGGGACGACGGGGCCTGCCAGTACTGCGGCTCGCCCGCGGAGAACCTCGATCATGTTGTGCCGCGCTCGAAGGGCGGCGAGCACAGTTGGGAGAACGTCGTCGCTGCATGCCGCCGCTGCAATTCCCGGAAGGAGAACCGTCTCCCCGAGGACGTCGGTCTGCGCCTGACACGACGGCCGTTCGCCCCGTCTGACGGCTTCCGCCTGTCGCTCGGCAAGCTCGAGCCGGAGTGGGAGCCGTACCTGGCGTAGCCTCGGAGCCAGAGCCGGGCCCGCTGGAAACCACCCTTCCTGACTGTCTTTGACAACCCTTTACGGAACTTCACCCTTTCCCCTTGACTCGGTGGAGCGCCAGTGGCATAAACGTGGGGCTCTGTGGAGGAGAAGGGGAGGACGCGTGGCCGAACTGCTCGGCACGCACAGCTACCAGCTCGACCCGAAGGGGCGCATCAGCCTGCCCGCCAGGTTCCGTGAGGCCTTCGCCGACGGCGTGGTCCTCACGCTCGGGCAGGATGGGTGCCTCTTCTGCTTCCCCAGGGCCGAGTGGGAGGAGCGGGCCCGCGAGGTCCGCGCCCACCCCCTCGCCGACGCCGATGGCCGCGCGTACGCGCGCATGTTCTTCGGCAGGGCCGAGGCCATCGACCTCGACTCGCAGGGCCGGCTGCTGATCCCACAGCGGCTGCGGAACGAGGCCGGCATCCGTAAGGAGGCCGTCGTGCTCGGGGTGTTCGACCGGATGGAGATCTGGGACCGGGAGGCCCACGAGCGCTACGAGCAGGCGCACGGCGGCGCCTACCTGGCAGGGACGCTCGAGGTGGGAGGCAGGGGATGAGGGGCCCGCTCTCGCGCGAGGTTCGACAGAGCCTCTCGCTCATCGTGCTCACCGGGGCGGCCATGGCTGCCTACGTCGGCCTGGGGCTCCTCGCCGTCCGGTTCCTCGGATGAGGCTCGAACGTGAGAGAGACCCGACATGAACCGGTCATGGTCGCGGAAGTTGTCCGGTTCCTCGGGGGAAGGGGAACCGTGGTCGACATGACGATCGGGGCCGGCGGCCACGCCGAAGCCCTTCTCGAGTCCGGGGTCGAACGGGTCGTCGGGATCGATCGCGACCCCGTGGCCATCGAGCTCGCCAAGGAGCGCCTCTCGCGCTTCGGGCCACGTTTCGTGCCGATGCGAGCCCGGTTCTCGGACATGCCCGCGGGGAACCGGGTCGACGGCGTCCTGTACGACCTGGGGGTCTCCTCGATGCAGCTCGAGCGGCCGGAGCGTGGCTTCAGTTACCGGCACGCCGGGCCGCTCGACATGCGCATGGGCCCCGAGGGCCCAAGCGCGATGGAGCTCGTGAACCGCGCGCCGGAGGAGGAGCTCTCCCGCATCCTCTTCGAGTACGGCGAGGAGCGGCGAGCCAGACAGGTGGCGGCGGCCATCGCGCGTGCAAGGGCGCGCCGGCCGATCGAGACCACGGATGAGCTGGCTCGCGTCGTCGCGGGCGCCGTCGGAAGGCGCCGGGGCGGCCCCCACCCCGCGCGCCGCACGTTCCAGGCGCTCCGCATCGCGGTCAACCGGGAGCTCGAGGAGCTCGCCGCTTCCCTGCCTCGGACGGCGGGCGTCCTCGCTCCCGGCGGCCGCGTCGTCGTGATCTCGTACCACTCGCTCGAGGACCGCATCGTGAAGCGCTTCTTCATCGGCGAGTCGTCGCTCGAGGTGCTCACCAAGAAGCCCCTCCGACCGGGTGCTGCCGAGACCACACGCAACCCGCGCGCCCGCAGCGCTCGCCTCCGCGCGGCCGAGCGTCTCGAACGAGCCGAGGAAACCGCGTGAGCGTTCCGGCGCGGAAGGTCGGGACCGTCAAGCCGGTCCGGAGGCCCGGATCTCCGGCGCCGACACGCCGCCCCGCGCCGGCGAAGAGGCCTGGGCCGCAACCTCGTCCGGCGCCCGCGACGACGCGCCGGAGCCCGGCCGCCCGTCCACGGCGCCGCAAGCACCACCTCGGGTTCCTGATCCTCTGCTCGGTCGTGATCGGGTCGATGGTCCTCGGCCTGGTCTCGCTGAACGCCCTGCTCGCACAGCGCTCGTTCCGTATCGACGACCTCCGTGGTCAGATCGATGCGCTCTCCCAGGAGCAACTCGAGCTCCAGCACGAGCAGGCCGCGCTGTCCGCCCCCGGCCGGATCGCCGAGTGGGCCCACCGGCATGGCATGCGTCTCCCCGACGACATCCGATTCCTCCACATGCCGAGCAAGGGCTCCACCGGGGCACCGGCCGGGGCGACGGACCTCGACCTCGAGACGCTGAAGGAAGCCCTGGAGGCCGCGACGTGAGCCGGCCGCCGATGCGGCGCCTGGTCGGCTTGTTCTGCTGCCTCTCCCTCGCCTTGGGCGCGATCGTCGTGCGCCTGGTCGTGCTGCAGGTGAGCCAGGCCGGCGCGCTCCAGATGAGGGCGCTCGACCAGCGGGTGCGGGAAGTGGAGCTGTCGGCGTGGCGCGGGCAGATCCTGGACCGCTCACGGGAGCCGCTCGCACTCTCCCTCGAGGCGCGGGACGTCTACGTGGACCCGCGATACGTCGAGGACCCCTGGAACACGGCCGTAGCGATCGCACCGATCCTCGGTGTCGAGATCCGCGATCTCCTGCCGAAGCTCACGGCCGACACGACGTTCGTGTACCTCGCCCGCCAGGTGGAGCTCGATCTCGCTCGCCGCCTCGAGGCGCTGAACCTGCCGGGGATCGGGTTCCTGCCCGCCCCGAAGCGCACCTACCCCGCCGGTCCGCTCGCGCCTCAGGTCGTCGGCTTCGTGGACATCGACGGCGTCGGGATCTCGGGCCTCGAGCTCCAGTACCAGAGCCTCCTGGCCGGGAAGCCGGGTGAGCGCACCCAGGAGCTGGCCGAGAACGGGAGGCCGATCGCCGGCGGCATCGACGTCGAGATCCCGCCGGTGCCCGGCTCGGACCTCGTGTGCACGATCGACCGCGACTTCCAGTATCAGGTGCAGGCAGCGCTCGAGGAGGCCGTACAGCAGAACCATGCGCGCAGCGGGACCGTCATCGTGATGGACCCGCACACGGGTGAGATCTTAGCCATGGCCAGCTACCCGTGGTTCGACCCGAACGACCCGGCAGCCGCCAGACCCGCAGCCTGGCGGAACAAGGCCGTCACCGACGCGTTCGAACCGGGGTCGGTCATCAAGGTCCTCACGGCGGCGGCCGCCGTGCAGGAGCACGCGCTCCCGCTGAACCAGCGCATCGCCGTTCCCGACCGGATGCAGATCGGCACCTTCACGATCCACGACTCGCACCCGCACCCGGTCGAGCAGATGACGCTCGGCGACATCATCGCCCAGTCGAGCAACATGGGCGCTGTTCTGGTCGCCCGTCGGCTCGGGTCCGCCGAGATGGCGAGCTACCTGACGGCCTTCGGGCTTGGGCAGGCGACCGGGGTCGGGTTTCCCGGCGAGTCGCCGGGCCTGCTGCTCCCGCTCGACCGCTGGACCGACACGAGCCTCGCGACGATCGCGTACGGCCAAGGGATATCGGTGACGCCGCTCCAGATGATCTCGGTCTACGCGACGATCGCGAACGGCGGCGAGTGGATGCAGCCGCGACTGGTGAAGGGCTGGATCGGCGCGGACGGCACCTATCATCCCGCGCCGGCACCGCGGACGCGCCGCGTCGTCTCGGAGGACGCGGCCCGCATGGTGACGCGGATGCTCGCGTACGCGGTCCAGGCCGGGACCGGGACGGCGGCGCAGATCCCTGGGTACCAGGTGGCCGGCAAGACCGGCACCGCGCGTATCCCGTTGCCGAACGGGTCCGGCTACTACACCGACCGTTGGATCGCCTCGTTCATCGGCTTCCTGCCGGCCTCGGAGCCGCGTGTCGTGATCGCGGCGATCCTCGACCAGCCGACCACCGTGTACGGAGGCGTCGCCGCCGCGCCGCTGTTCCAGCAGATCGCCCGATACGCGATCGAGCGACTGTCGATCGCCCCCGGCAGATCGCTCCGCCTACCGCCGCACGCGCTACCGGTGCCATGAGCGGGACCGCCGGGGGCCACGCGGGGGTCGGGGCGGTAAGCTCAGGTGCTTTGGTTCCACAGGCCCCCCACGCACGCCCCCTCTCCGAGCTCGTTCGTTCCCTCCAAGGCATCGAGGTCCGAGGGGACCCCGCCGCCGCCATCGGCGCCGTCGCGTACCGCTCCGGCGATGCGGCTCCCGGCAGCCTGTTCTTCTGCATCCCCGGCGCGAAGGCCGACGGGCACGACTTCGCGGGCGAAGCCGTGCGGAACGGCGCGGTCGCGCTGGTGGTCGAACGGTGGCTCTCGCTCGACGTCGCCCAGGTCCACGTCCCGTCGGTCAGGGAAGCGATGGGACCGGTCTCCGCAGTGCTCTTCGGCCGGCCCGCCGACACGATGACGATGGTCGGCGTCACCGGAACGAACGGGAAGACCACGACGACGTACCTGTTGGAGTCGGTGTTCCGCGCGGCTGGCCTCGTGCCGGGCGTCGTCGGGACGACCGGCGTGCGGATCGACGGCGACCCGATCCCGTTCCCCCGGACCACCCCGGAGGCCCCGGACCTGCACGGGCTGCTCGCGCGGATGCGAGACCAGGGTGTTCAGGCGGTGGCGATGGAGGTCTCGTCGCACGGCCTCGACCAGCACCGCATCGGCGGCATCCGCTTCGCGTGTGCGGTCTTCACGAACCTCAGCCAGGACCACCTCGACTACCACGCCTCGATGGAGGAGTACTTCGAGGCGAAGGCGAAGCTCTTCACGCCGGCGATGACGGAGCGGGCGGTCGTGAACGCCGACAGCGCGGAGGGTCGTCTCCTGGTGCGGCCGGACCTCCCGACGCTCACGTTCGGCCTCGAGAAGGCCGCCGACGTCCACGCGACCAACGTCGAGACGACGCCGCACGGCGTCGCGTTCCGCGTCGGCGACGTCCGGGTGCACTCGCCGCTCCGCGGCCTGTTCAACGTCGAGAACTGCCTCGCGGCGCTCGGCGCCGCGAGGAGCATCGGTATCTCCGACGAGGTGGCGGCGCGGGGGATCGGGGCCGTGCACAGCGTGCCGGGGCGGGTCGAGACCGTCGAGGTCGGCCAGGACTTCCTGGTGATGGTCGACTATGCGCACACACCTGACAGCATCGGGAACGTGTTGCGGGCGGCACGGCCGCTCGCGGCCGGGCGACTTATCGTCGTGTTCGGTTGTGGCGGGGACCGCGACCGCGTGAAGCGTCCCCTGATGGGCGGGGTCGCGGCGCACCTCGCCGACCTGTCCGTGATCACGAGCGACAACCCACGTAGCGAGGATCCGTTCGCCATCATCGCGGAGATCGAGGTCGGTGCCCGCGAGGGCGGCGGCGCCTATCTGGTCGAACCCGATCGCCGCGCCGCCATCCGACTCGCCGTCAGGGAGGCGAAGACCGGCGACGTCGTGGTGATCGCCGGCAAGGGGCACGAGACCCACCAGGAGTTCGCCGACCGGAGGATCCCGTTCGACGACCGTCAGGTGGCCGAGCAGGAGATCCGCGCGCTGAGGGAGGGCGGGCGGTGAGGGTGCGGCCGCTCTCCGAGATCACCGGGGCGATCGGGGGCACGCTGCGCGGCGAAGACGCGGTCGTCACCTCGGTCGTCACCGACAGTCGCACGGCGGAGCCGGGCGCGCTGTTCTTCGCGCTCAGCGGCGAACGCGTCGACGGTCACGACTTCGTGGCCGACGCGCTCGCGCGCGGCGCCGTAGGCGCGGTGGTCTCGCGCCCCGGTCTGGACGGGTCGGTCGTGGAGGTCGCCGACACCGGCCGGGCCCTGCTCGACCTGGGGGCCGACGAGCGCCGACGGATGCCGGGCGTGCGCGTAGTCGGCATCACCGGGGCGAACGGGAAGACCTCGACGAAGGACCTCGCGGCCGCGGTGCTCGCGACGCGGTTCTCCACGTACGCGAGCCCCGGGTCGCTCAACAACGAGATCGGGTTGCCGGTCACGCTGCTCGGAACGCCCGCGGGCACCGAGGTCCTCATCGCCGAGCTGGGCGCGCGGCGCGAGGGCGACGTGACGATGCTGTGCCGGATCGCGCGCCCCGACACCGTCGTCGTCACGAACGTCGGTGTCGCGCACATGGAGATCTTCGGGTCGTGGGACGTGATCGTGCGGGCCTCCGCCGAGCCGGTGGAGGCGTTGGGGCCCGACGGGCTAGCGATCCTGAACACCGACGACGTGGTCGTGCGCTCGTACGCACCGCGCACCGACGCCCGGGTCCTGACCTTCGGTCTCGCGCCGGGCGCGGATGTGCGAGCGGAGGGCGTGGCGCTCGACGGGAGCGGCCGCCCGAGCTTCGTGCTGTCGGCGGGAGGCGAACACGAACCGGTCGAGCTGGCCGTTCCGGGCGAGCACATGGTGTCGAACGCTCTCGCGGCGGCGGCGTGCGGAGTGGCCCTCGGCCTCACGGCCGCGGAGTGCGCGGCCGCGCTGAAGGGCGCCCGCATCTCCGCCTGGCGCATGGAGACGTTCACGACGGCGGACGGCGTGCGCGTCGTGAACGACGCCTACAACGCGAACCCCGAGTCGATGGCGGCCGGCCTGAAGGCCGCGCGCTGGATGGCGCATGACGGACGGCTGGTTGCGGTCCTCGGCCATATGGCGGAGCTCGGCCCGATCGCCCTCGACGAGCACGAGAAGCTCGGCCAGTTGATCGTGCGCATCGGCGTCGACCGACTGATCACGGTGGGGGAGCCGGCTGAGATGATCGCGCGCGCAGCCGTGCGGGAGGGCCACCTGCCCGAGGATGCAGCGAGCTACGGCACCGCGGAGGAAGCCGTCGCGGATGTGCGGGCGTGGGTGCAGGCGGGAGACGTCGTCCTCGTGAAGGGGTCCCGCGTGGTCGGGCTGGAACGCGTGGCGGAGGGGTTGCGGTGAGGGCCATCCTGGTCGCCGCGGCCGTCGGCATGGCCGTCACGCTCCTCGGTACCCCCATCGCGATCCGGGTGTTCCGACACTTCGGTTGGGGGCAGCACATCCGCGAGGACGGTCCCCGGACCCACATGGAGAAGATGGGCACGCCGACGATGGGCGGCACGGTCTTCCTCATCGGGGTCCTCGCCGCGTATGTCGTCGCGGGGCTCGTGTTCGAGACGTTCACGGGGGCCGGGCTCGCGGTGCTCCTCGCCATGATCGGGCTCGGGCTGGTCGGCTTCGTCGACGACCTCATCAAGGTGCGTCACCGCCGCTCCTTGGGGCTCTCGAAGACGGCGAAGGTCATCGGCCAGGCGGTCGTGGCGATCGCCTTCGGTCTCGTGGCCGTGAAAGTCGCGCATGTGTCGGCCGACCTCTCGTTCGTCCGCGACACCGGCCTGAACCTCGGGATCGTGTTCTACGTGTGGGTGTTCGTGATCCTGGCCTCGTCGGCGAACGCGGTGAACCTCACCGACGGTCTCGACGGCCTCGCCTCCGGATCGTCGCTCCTCGTGCTGTCGGCGTACGTGTTCATCTCCTTCTGGCAGTTCCGTCACGCGTGTGCCCCGATGCCGGCCGAGGCCTGCTACCCGGTCGGCGCGAACGGGGCCCTCGACGCCGCCGTCCTCGCCGGAGGCGGCGTGGGGGCGGTCGCCGGGTTCCTCTGGTGGAACGCGGCACCGGCGAGGATCTTCATGGGAGACACCGGGGCACTCGCGCTCGGCGGGCTGATCGCGGGCCTGTCCGTCGTCACGAGTACGCAGCTGCTGCTCGTGATCCTCGGCGGCCTGTTCGTGCTCGAGACGACGTCCGTGATCGTCCAGATCGTCTCGTTCCGCGGCTTCGGGCGGCGGGTGTTCCGGATGTCGCCGATCCACCATCACTTCGAGCTCGCCGGCTGGCCGGAGTTCACGGTGATCGTCCGCTTCTGGATCATCGAGGGCATGTGCGTGGCGATCGGCATGGGGCTGTTCTATGCGGACTTCATCGCGCGCGGGGGCCTCGGGTGAGCCCGTTCGACGGGGAGCGGTTCGTGGTCGTCGGCCTCGGTGTCGCCGGCCGCGCCGCCGCGCGCGTGCTCGCGGAGGAGGGCGCCAGCGTGCGCGTCACGGAGGAGCGCGCAGACGTCGAGGGCGCCGAGGGGTTCCGCGCGCTGGGCGTGGAGGTGCTGACCGGCGGGCACGAGCCGTCGCATCTGGACGACGTGACGGTGGTCGTCACGAGCCCCGGTGTGCCCGAGCACGCGCCGGTGCTGATGTGGGCGGCCGAGCGCGGTATCGAGATCTGGAGCGAGCTCGACGTCGGTGCCCGTCTGTGCGAGGTGCCGTACGTCGCCGTCACCGGGACGAACGGGAAGTCGACCACGACCGAGCTCGTCGCCGCGATGATGCGCGCGGCCGGGCTCGACGCGGTCGCGTGCGGGAACATCGGTCACCCGTTCTCGGTAGCCGCGCGCGAGGGGCATGAGACGCTCGTCGTCGAGGCCTCGTCGTTCCAGCTCCGCTTCCACCACTGGTTCCACCCGCAGGTGTCGGTGCTGCTGAACGTCGCGCCCGACCACCTCGACTGGCACGGGTCGATCGAGAGCTACGTGGGCTCGAAGGCGCGGGTCTTCGAGCTGCAGACGGCCGACGAATGGCACGTCGGGAACGCGGATGACCCCGTGGCGGCCGAAGTGTCGCGCGGCGCGCCCTGCCGGCTGGCGTGGTTCCGCCGGGGCGTGCCGGGCGACGGCGAGGTGGGCTTCGAGGGCGGCGACGTGATCGCGCGGGTGGACGGTGAGGAACGGGTCGGTCGCCCGCCGTTCGACTCGGCCGGGTTCCGTGCCGATGCCGCCGCGGCGGCCGCCGCGGGCCTCGCGTTCGGTATCGAGGCTGCCGTGGTCGCGGAGGGGATGCGCGCGATGCGCTTGCTTCCTCATCGCGGGCAGGAGGTCGCGCGCGTCAACGGCGTCGCGTTCCTCGACGACTCGAAGGCGACCAACGTCCACGCGGCGCTCCACGCGCTCGAGGGACGAACGAACGTCGTGCTGATAGCCGGAGGTAGGTCGAAGGGCGTCGACCTCTCGCCGCTCGCAACCGCGACCCCGAATCTCACCGGCGTCGTCGCGATCGGCGAGGCGGCCTCGGAGATCGTCGCCGTCTTCAAGGAACGCGTGCCGGTTCGCGTGGCCGGCTCGATCGAGGAGGCCGTCCGCACGGCCCAGGAGATCGCACCACCCGGGGGTACCGTGCTCCTTGCGCCGGCGTGCGCGAGTTGGGACATGTTCCGCGACTACTGCGAGCGCGGCGAACGGTTCGCCGCTGCCGCGTCCGAGCTCGCGACGGAGGCCGCTCGTGGCTAGTCGCGCCGTGCCCGCGGGACGACACCTGCGTGTCGTCCGTCCGAGCGAGACGGTCGTGGACCGTGCGCAAGCCGAGATCTCGGCCCGCCGCACCGTATTCGTGCTGCTCGGCTCGACCGCGTTCCTCGCGGTCGGGGGACTCATCATGGTCCTGTCGGCGAGCTCGGTTGCCGCGTATGCCGAATACGGATCGAGCTTCATCTTCTTCGACCGGCAGGCTGCCTACGCGGTGGTCGGTGCGGTCGCGCTGCTCCTCACCTCGCGGATGCGGTACCAGGCGTGGCAGAGGTTCGCGGTGCCGTTCCTCGGCCTGTCGATCGTGCTGCTTGCGCTCGTGCTTCATCCGACGGTCGGCGTCGCCGCCTACGGCTCGTCGCGGTGGATCGGTGTCGGACCGGTCATGGTCCAGCCCTCCGAGATCGCAAAGCTCGCGCTGGTCGTGTTCGTAGCCGCGGTCCTCGCCCGCAAGCGGAGCCAGATCGGCGACGCCAAGCACCTCGCGCTGCCGCTGCTGCCGGTCGTCCTCGTCCTGTGCGGGATGGTGATGCTCCAGCCGGATCTCGGCACCACGGTGGTCCTCGCCGGCTCGGTGTTCCTCCTGCTGTTCGCGGCCGGTGTGCGGCTGCGCTACCTCCTGACGACCGGCATCGTCGGTGGCGCGATCGGCATGGCGCTCGTCATGAGCGCCGACTACCGACGCGTGCGGTTCCTGTCGTTCCTGCACCCGTGGGCCGACGCGCAGAACACGGGCTACCAGTTGGTGCAGTCGCTGATCGCGCTCGGCTCCGGCGGGTGGTTCGGCGTCGGGCTCGGGGCCAGCCGCCAGAAGTGGATGTACGTGCCGAACGCGCATACGGATTTCATCTTCTCGATCCTCGGCGAGGAGCTGGGGCTCGTCGGTGAGCTCGTCGTGCTGCTCACGTTCGGGCTGCTCCTATACACGGGCATCCGCGTGGCCGCGAAGGCGCCGGACACGTTCGGTCGGCTGCTCGCGGCCGGCATCGTGTCGTGGTTCGGACTCCAGGTGGTCGTGAACCTCGGTGCGGTAACCGGGCTGCTGCCGATCACCGGCGTGCCGCTCCCGTTCCTGTCCTTCGGTGGTTCGTCGCTCGTCGTCTCGCTCGCAGCCGTCGGGGTGCTGACTAACATCGCGCTCGCCCCGGCGCGTGTAGCCAAACGTAGGGCCGCGCCGAGGTCGGGGAGACGAGCGGCTTGAGGGTCCTGATCGCGGGCGGCGGGACGGCGGGGCACGTATTCCCCGCGCTCGCCCTCGCGCGCCGGCTTGTGGAGGGGCGCGGCGCCGAGGTCCGCCTCGCCGGTACGTCGACGGGGCAGGAGGCGAAGCTCGTCGCCGGGGCCGACCTTCCGTTCGTGGCGATCGAGGCCCGTCCGCTCGTTCGCAGGGTGTCGATCCGCGCGCTCACCGCGCCGGCCGCCGCGGTCCGTTCGGTGGCGCGCTGTCGGCCGATCGTGGAGGAGGCCGATGTCGTCGTCGGGATGGGCGGATACGTGAGCGTCCCCGTCGCGCTGGCGGCGATCCGGGCGCATAAGCCCCTCGTGCTGCACGAGCAGAACGCCGTCCCCGGCCTCGCGAACCGAACCCTCGCGCGGCCGGCCCGCACCGTGGCGCTCTCGTTCGCGGAGGCGGGACGCATGCTGCCGCCCCGCACGCACACGGTCGTGACCGGAGATCCCGTCCGCGAGGAGATCCTCGCGGTGCCGTCGAACCGGGAGACCCTGGCGAAGGAGGCGCGAAGCGGGTTCGGTCTCAAGGAAGGCCGGACGACGGTGCTGGTGTTCGGCGGGAGCCAGGGTGCGCTGCACGTGAACCGCGCGATGGCGGAAGCGCTGCACCTGCTGAGGGACCGCGGCGACCTGCAGGCGATCCTCCTCACCGGCCCTGCGCACGTCGACGAGATGCGGCGCCGGATCCCGACGGACGTCCGGCTGATCGTCCGAGCGCTGCCGTTCCTCGATCGGATGGAGCTCGCCTACGCCGTCGCCGACCTCGTCGTCTCAAGATCCGGTGCGACCACGTGCGCCGAGGTCACGGTCTGCGGCCTGCCGGCGTTGCTGGTCCCTTACCCGTACGCGACCGGGCGGCACCAGGAGGCGAACGCTCGGGCGCTCCAGCGCGCCGGTGCCGCCACCATCGTGATGGACGACGCGCTGACCGGTCCACTGCTCGCCGCGCGGCTGGCCGACCTGCTCGACCACCGTGAGCGGCTTGCCGCGATGGCCGAGCGGTCGTCGGCTTGGGGACGCCCCGACGCCGCGGACGCGCTGGCCGACGTCGTCATCGAAGCAGGAGCTACCTCGTGAGCGACCTGTTCGTCCCGCCGCCCGGCAGCATCCCGACCCTCGAGGTTCCCGACCTGTCGGAGGTACGCCGCGCGCACCTGATCGGGATCGGCGGCTACGGCATGCGGACGCTCGCACGCCTCCTGGTCGCCCGGGGCGTCGAGGTCACGGGATCGGACCTGAAGGACCGGAACCTCGACGAGCTCCGTGTCCTCGGCGTGACCGTGTACGTGGGTCACGAGCCTGGACAGGTCGGCGATCCAGACGCCGTGGTGGTCTCGTCGGCGGTTCCGGAGCGGAACGTGGAGCTCACCGAGGCGCGCCGAAGGGGACTCCGTGTGCTCGCCCGCGCGCAGGTACTCGTTGCGCTCACGCGCGGCCGACGAACGCTCGCGGTCTCCGGGACGCACGGGAAGACGACGACCACGTCGATGCTCGCGGTGCTCCTCGAGCGCGTCGGCCTCGACCCTACGTTCGTGATCGGCGGCGATCTGAACGAGATCGGCTCCGGCGCCAAGCACGGGACCGGCGAGTTCTTCGTCGTCGAGGTCGACGAGAGCGACGGCTCCTTCCTGCTGTTCGACTCCGAGGTGGCCGTCATCACCAACGTGGAGGCGGACCACCACGCGTTCTACTCGGAGGGACGCCCGATGGTCGAGGCCGCATTCGCGAGGTTCGCACGGAAGGTGCCGCACCTCGTCGTGTGCGGCGACGACCCGGGGGTGCGCTCGGTCCTCGCGAAAGCCGGCGTGGCAGCCGTGACGTACGGGACCCGCGAGGGGAGCGATGTTCGCCTGCGGGTGCTCGCCATCGGCCCGCCGCAGGCCGAGGCCGAGCTCACGATGGAAGACGGCACGACCGTCCCACTGCGCCTGCAAGCCATGGGGGTCCACAGTCTCTTGGACGCAACGGCCGCGGTGCTCGCCGCGCGCGCGGTGGGTGTCGCGGCCGAACAGGGCGCGGAGGCACTCGCGAGCTTCACCGGCGTGAAGCGGCGGCTCGAGCACCGTGGCACCGCGCGCGGTGCCGAGTTCTACGACGACTACGCCCACCACCCGACGGAGATCGCGACCACTCTCGCGGCGGCGCCGCGGGAAGGTCGCGCGCGGGTGGTCGCGGTGCTCCAGCCGCACCGGTACACGCGGACGCGGGCACTGTCGCGCGAGTTGGGGGAGAGCCTCACGGGCATCGATCTTGCCGTGGTCACCGACGTGTACCACGCCGATGAAGACCCGATCCCCGGTGTCACCGGGAAGCTCGTCGTGAACGCGCTGGCGGCCGCCGCGCCCGGCCAGCGCATCGTGTATCTGCCCCACCGCGCCGACGTCGTGCGGTTCCTGACGACCGAGATCCGCGAAGGCGACCTCGTGCTGATGATGGGCGCGGGCGACATCCCGATGATCACGGAAGAGGTGTTGGCCCGCCTCCGGGAGGCCTCGTGAGCGACGCGTTACGCCAGGCCGAGACGATCCTTCGTGGCTCGTGCGGGGACCGCGTCCGCACGGGCCTCCCGATGGCGCCGCTGACGACGTTCCGGATCGGCGGTCCGGCCGCGCTCTACCTGGAGCTCGAGTCCGAACACGACCTCGCGGCGGCCGGCGAGGTCATCCGGGGGACCGGGCTACCGTACATCGTCGTCGGCAAGGGCTCGAACATCCTCGTGTCCGACCGCGGCTTCGACGGGCTCGTACTGCGGCTCGGCAAGGCGTACCGCTGGGTGGCGCGGAACGACGAGCGCCTCGCGGCCGGTGGAGCGATGCCGCTGCCCGCCCTGTCGGGCGTCGCGCTCTCGTACGGGCTGTCGGGGCTGGAGTTCGGCGTGGCGATCCCCGCTTCGTTCGGCGGCGCGGTGCGGATGAACGCAGGGGCACACGGTCGGGAGCTGGCCGACGTGCTCGAGACGATCGACGTCTACATGCTGACGAAGGGCGCCACCCGCGTGGTCCCGGCGGCGGACGCCGGCTTCGCGTACCGCTGCTCGCGGTTGCCGCGCGATGGGGTCGTAGTCGGCGCGACGATGCGCCTCTCGCCTGGCGACCCCGCTGAGATCCAGCACCGGACGGAGGAGGCGCGCGACCGACGACGCCGTACGCAGCCCCTCGCCGAGCCGAACTGCGGGAGCGTCTTCAAGAACCCACCCGGCGACCATGCCGCACGGCTGATCGACGAGGCCGGAGGCAAGGGCATGTCGGTCGGCCGCGCGACCATCTCGATGAAGCACGCGAACTTCATCGTCGCCTCTGAAGGAGCCCGCGCCGCGGACGTCGTGGCACTCATCCGCTCGGTTCAGGATCTCGTCGAGACCCGCTACGGTATCCATCTCGAACCGGAGGTGCACCTCGTTGGAGGTTTCGACCTCGAGCCTCGGTGATCGCACGGCGGTCGTGGGAGCTCACTGTGGCTTCCGCATCGGGGCGCGAGCGTTGATCCTGAGGGAACCCGACGTGCGCGCGACGGTCCGGCGGGTGCTCGTCTGCGGCAACGGCACCTTCAAGCTCCAGGTCGCCGGGCCCCCCCCGGGTCACGCTCGGCTGAAGGTTCGATCGGCGACCCGGGACGCGCTCCACCGATGCCAGCCATCGAAAGCAAGCCGATCGGAGCGACCGCTTGACGGACCTGCGGTTTGCTAGTACCGTTGCGGACTCAAGGTAGAGTGGATATGACAATCAACATGCAGTTGAGGGTCAGATAGGCGATACAGCCAGCGGCGTTTCCCCAGGTAGACCGGGGCGGGCTCCCCGGGAGCGGAGGTCGGTATGATGGATACTCCCCAGAACTACCTCGCCGTCATCAAGGTGATCGGGGTCGGCGGCGGGGGCGTCAACGCGGTGAACCGCATGATCGAGGGCGGGCTCCGCGGCGTCGAGTTCATCGCCGTGAATACGGACGCGCAGACCCTTCTGATGTCCGACGCTGAGGTGAAGCTCGACATCGGTCGGGAGACGACCCGGGGCCTCGGCGCGGGGTCTGATCCGGAGGTGGGCAGGCGGGCCGTCGAGGAGCACCGTGACGAGATCGAGGAGATCGTCAAGGGCGCCGACATGGTGTTCATCACCGCCGGCGAAGGCGGCGGCACCGGCACGGGAGGCGCGCCGCTCGTGGCCGAGATCGCTCGGAACCTCGGCGCGCTCACGATCGGCGTCGTGACCCGACCCTTCGGTTTCGAGGGACGCATGCGGGCGACCCAGGCCGACGTCGGCATCAGCGACCTGAAGAAGGCGGTGGACACGCTGATCGTCGTCCCGAACGACCGGTTGCTGCAGGTGTCCGACCCGGAGACGCCGATGGTCGACGCCTTCCGCATGGCGGACCAGGTGCTGTACCAGGGTGTCGAGGGCATCACGTCGCTCATCACGACCCCCGGGCTGATCAACCTCGACTTCGCCGACGTGAAGGCGGTCATGACCGGAGCCGGCTCCGCGCTGATGGGGATCGGCCACGGCTCGGGCGACGAGCGAGCCGAGGACGCAGCGAAGTCGGCGATCTCCTCACCGTTGCTCGAGTCCTCGATCGAGGGCGCGCGCGGGGTGCTGCTGTCGGTCTCGGGACCGACCGACCTCACGCTGCACGAGGTGAACCGCGCGGCCGACACGATCACCCGGGTCGCGCACCCCGACGCGAACATCATCTTCGGCGCCGTCGTCGACGACGCGATCGGTGACCAGGTCCGCGTGACCGTCATCGCCGCCGGGTTCGACAAGCTACTGTCGGCACCGCATATCGAGAGCCGGCTGTCGCGGCTCCTCGAGGAGCCCTCACCGCTCCGCGCGGTCGGGGAGGAGCGAGTGCCCGAGCCGGTCGCGGCCGCCCCCTCGATCCTCATCGAGGATGAGGAGGAGATCTTCAAGCCGGCCCCCGAGACGGTGCCGTTCGACGCCGAGGAGGACCTGGATATCCCGGACTTCCTGAAGAGCTGACAACCTAGCCGCCCACGCGGCGACGGGCCGTGGGGCGGGGAGCGAACGAGTCGAGAGGCGTCCTTCCCCCGCCTCTGGACGGGCTCCCCGCCCCCTTCCTCTTCATCCTGAGAACATCTGCACCGTGAGTGGGTTCGAACGGCGGAGCATAGGAGGCGGCGCGTACGCGCTCGTCTCGACGAGTCTCGAACGGGTGGGTTTCCTCGCGGCGTTCCTCGAGCGGACCGGCGGCGCGAGCTCGAAGCCCTACGACTCACTGAACGGGTCGTACAGGGTCGGGGACGATCGCGCGGCCGTGACCGCGAACCGTCGCAAGGTCGCGGACGCGTTCGGCGTGAGGGTCTTCCCCGTCCCGGCCTTCGTCCATGGCACGAAGATCCTCGCGGTCGGTCGTGGTCGTGTCGCGGATGGGTTCCGCGGCGAGCCGCGAGCGTTTGCGCTCGCCGACGGCCTGCACACGAAGAGCGTCGGGGTACCGCTCGGCGCGTTCAGCGCCGACTGCGTGATCGCCTTCATGGCGAGCCCCGCGGAGCGGCGCCTGGCGCTCGTGCACGCGGGGTGGAGGGGCCTCGCGGCGGGCGTGGTCCAGAAGGGCGCGGCCCTCTTCGAGGACCCGAGGGAGGTGCGCGTCGCGATTGGGCCGGCGATCGGGCCCTGCCACTACGAGGTCGGGGAGGAAGTCGTGCTCGCGGTGGCCGCGGGGTCGCCGGTGGGGGCCGTCACGGAGAGGCGGAGCGGGCGCCGGTATCTGGACCTCGTCGCGACGACGCGCGCCATCCTGCGCCACGCCGGCATCCTGCTCGTCGGGGACACCGCGCTCTGCACCGCGTGCGAGTCGCCACGCCTCTTCTCGTTCCGGCGCGACGGGACGACCGGCCGGCACATGGCCCTCGCGATACGCCTCCGCGGGTAGCCCGGACCCAGAGGGTATGCTGCGCCTGTGAGCACAGCGAACGACATTCAACTCCTGTCAAGTTCTGATCACTGATGGTGCTACACTCCTGCGATGCCGTCCTGGCCAACCTGGCCACGATCCGCGAGGGGATCGCGCGCGCGTGCGAGCGCGCCGGGCGGGACGCGGCTGGCGTTCGCCTCGTGGCTGCCAGCAAGACCGTGCCTGCGGAGGCCGTCAGGTGGGTGCACGAAGCCGGCGTCGCCGACTTCGGGGAGAACTACGTGCAGGAGCTGAGGGAGAAGCGCGGCGCCGTGCCGGATGCTACCTGGCACTTCATCGGCACGCTCCAGAGCCACACCGCGCACCACGTGGCGGAGCTCGCCGACGTCGTCGAGACTCTGACGCCCGGCAAGGCTGCCGTGCGTCTGGCGCGCCGGGCGGCCGAGCGCGGCAGGCGCCTGCCGGCGCTGATCGAGGTGGACTTCACCGCCGAGCGCACCGGCGTCGCGCCGGTAGACTGCGCCGCTTTCGCCGATGAGGTGGCGGAGATGGAGGGACTCGAGGTCGTCGGGCTGATGACGCTTCCGCCGATGCCGGAGACGCCGGAGGACACGCGCCCTTACTTCCGGAGGCTCCGGGCGTTGCTCGAGGAGGTCGCGGCCCGCCACCCGGGGGTCGCCGAGCTCTCCATGGGAATGTCGACGGATTACGAGGTTGCGGTGGAGGAAGGCGCTACCATGGTGCGCGTCGGAACGGCCTTGTTCGGCGAACGGACGCCGGCGAACTAGGGGAGGAGCGATGGCTGGCGTGTGGAAGAAGACGCTCACGTACCTCGGGTTGGTCGAGGACGACGAGTTCGAGGAGCTGAACGAGGTCGCGGCGCCCGGAGAGGCCCAGGTCCGTCCGCTCCAGCGTCCCCACGCCGTCCGCGAGATTCCGGTGGACGAGCACGAGGGCATCGTGCGCACGATCCCCTCGAGGCGCGCGGCCAGTGCCTCGTCCATCCACAAGTCCGAGCCGCGTCGCTTCAACGAGGCGCGGGAGGTTGCGGACCGTTTCAAGGACGGCATCCCGGTGATCATGAATCTGCAGAGCACGGACGACACCATCGCCCGTCGTCTCGTGGACTTCGCGTCGGGCCTGGTGTACGGGCTCGACGGCAAGATCGAGATGGTGGCCAACCGCGTGTACCTGCTCACGCCGGCCAACATGGAGGTCTCGGCGGAAGACCGGGAGCGCATCGCCGGGGGTGGCTTCTACAACCAGTTCTGAGCGGGCCTGGGCCGCGCTCCTCCCGATGATTGCCGCGACCAACCCCGTTCGCGAAGTTGTCTGCGTCCTGATCAGCGCCTACACGGTCATCCTCCTGATCCGCGTGATCCTGTCGTGGGCGGTGACGCTCGGGTGGCGGCCGCCGTACTCGGGCCCCGTGCGCAAGGTCCTGGATCTTCTGGACGATGTGACCGAACCGCTTCTGAAGCCTCTCCGCGCCCTAATCCCGCCGGTCCGTGCCGGGGCGGTGGGGCTGGACGTCTCGATCCTCGTCGCGTTCGTTATCCTTGCTGTTCTGCAGATGGCGATCTGCCGGTGACCCTGGGGGGGACATGAGGAAGAGGAAGCGGGAGAGCGCGGACGACGCGCCGTCGGCGACGACGACGGCGCGACCGCGGATGACGCCGACGGACATCCAGCAGAAGGAGTTCCGGCTCGCGCTCCGCGGCTACAAGGAGCGCGATGTCGACGAGTTCCTCGACGAGTTGACCGAAGAGCTCGCCGCCCAGATCGAGGAGGGTCGCCGCCTGCGGGACCAGGCGAACGCCGGCGCGACATCGACCGACGCGGGCGACGCGTCGCGCGAGGCCGAGGCGATCCTGACGAAGGCCCGCGAGGAGGCCGGCCGCATCGTCCGAGAGGCCGAGGAGCGAGCTGCCATCATCGGGGCCGGAGCCGGCGCGAGCGGGATCGACACGCGCGCCGTCGTCGCCCCCTACCTGAGCCGCGAGCGCGAGTTTCTCCAGAGCCTCGGACAGCTCGTTCAGGGCCACGCCGAGACGATCCGCGGGATGGTGCAGGCGCACCGCGAGCGGGCCGAGACGTCGGTCTCGACCGTCCGGCCGGCCGCGCCGACCGCCCCGGAGCCCGTCCATGTCGAGGAGCCGGAGGAGCCCGCCCCAGCGCCGGAGCCCGAACCTGGGACTCCATCCGAGCCGGTGCGGGCAGAGCCGCAGCGGTCGCTGCGTGAGCTGTTCTGGGGCGAAGACTGAGCCGAACCGCACGGTCGGACGGCCGCGGTGCGGCGCTCATCTACGGTGCCGCGTTCGTACTCGTCCTCGTCGCTGCGGGGTCCCTGTTCGGCGGGATCTGGAACGGGGGCGTGCGTCCCGTCGTCGTCTCGATCGTCGCAAGCGTGGGCGCGCTCGTCCTCGTGTGGGCCGGGGTGACCCGGAGCTCACGCCCTCCGCAGCGTGATCGTCACGGCTGAGCCCTCGACCTCCGCCTCCTGACGGTAGAGCGGATCCGCGAACACGGTCTCCGAGAGCTCCGTGGCGAGCGTCTCGCCGGCGACCGTGTCGCGATGCTCGGCGAACGCCCGCGCGAGGTCACCCGACGCCTCGACGCCGAGCTCGATCCGATCCGACACATCCAGCCCGGCGGCCCTCCGTGCGTCCTGGATCAGCCGTACGAGTTCGCGCGCGAGTCCCTCGAGGCGCAGCGCGTTGGTGAGTTCGAGCTCCAGGGCCACGGTGAGACCCCCCTCGGTCGCGACGCCCCAACCCGCGAGGGTCTCCTGTACGAGCTCGACATCGCCGGGGTGCAGCGCGACGGCGCCCGAGGGCGTCGGCACGGTGACTGACTCGCCGGCGGCAAGCGAGGCGGCGAGCGGGCCGTCGTCGTGGGCGAGTGCGGCCGCAACTTCCTTCACCTGCCCGCCGAGACGCGGGCCGAGGGCCTTGAAGTTCGGTTTCGCTCGCCACCGGCCGAACCGCTCGGCCGACTCGGCGAAGACGACCTCCTTCACGTTCAGCTCCTCGGCCACGAGGCCGAGCAGCGGCCGTAGGGCATCGCGGTTGCCGGGGTAGTAGACGACGGCCTCGAGCAGCGGCTGGCGGACCTTCACCTTCGCCTCGGTCCGCACGCGGCGGCCGAGCTCGACGATGTCGCGGACGCCCTGCATGGCTTCGTCGAGGAGCGGGTCGACCGCGCCCCCCTCGGGATCTGGGTAGTCGCTCAGATGCACCGACGCCGGCGCGCCGTTCCGTCCCGCGGCGAGGTTGCGCCACAGCGCCTCCGCGACGAACGGAGTGAACGGGGCGAGCAGCTGCGCGACCGTGACGAGGCACTCGTGCAATGTCAGGAACGCGGTGCGCGTGTCGCCGCCGCCTTGGCCCGCCGGATCCCAGAAGCGGCGACGCGCGCGCCGCACGTACCAGTTCGACAGGTCGTCGACGAAGCGGGCGATCCGGCGGCCGGCGGCGGTCGCATCGTACCGCTCGAGGTTCTCGCGCGCGTCGGCGACCGTACGCGCTAAGTGCGACAGGATCCACCGGTCGAGCAACGGCCGCTCGGCGAGCGGGATCTCGTTCTCGGCGGGATCGAAGTCGCTCGCGTTCGCGTACGTGACGAAGAACGCGTACACGTTCCAGAGCGTCAGCAGGAGCTGTCGGACGGCTTCGTCGAGGATCTCCATGCCGACGCGGCGCGACGTCCACGGCGACCCGCTCGTCAGCAGGTACCAGCGGAGCGCGTCGGCCCCCTGGCGGTTGAGCACGTCCCACGGGTCGATCACGTTGCCGAGGCTCTTCGACATCTTCCGACCCTGCGTGTCGACGATGAGCCCGAGGCACACGACGTTGCGGTAGCAGATCGAGTCGAAGTGCAGCACGCCCTCGGCCATGAGCGTGTAGAACCACCCACGCGTCTGATCGATCGCCTCGGAGATGAAGTCGGCGGGGAAGCGCTTGTCGAACATCTCCTTCCCGCGGCCGAGGTCAGGCTGGTAACCCCACTGCGCGAACGGCATCGCGCCGGAGTCGTACCAAGCGTCGATGACTTCCGGGACCCGGCGGGCTTCCTCCCCGCACTCGGGGCAGGCGAACGTGACCTCGTCGATCCCCGGTCGGTGCGGGTCGATGCCGGTAACGTCGCGGCTGGTCCTCTCGGACAGCTCGGTGAGCGACCCGATCGCCGTGTCGTGTCGGTTGCGGCACCGCCAGATCGGGAGCGGTGTGCCCCAGTAGCGCTCGCGGGACAGGGCCCAGTCGACGTTGTTCGCCAGCCAGTCGCCGTAGCGGCCGTGCTTGATGTGGTCCGGGAACCAGTTGACCTCCTCGTTCGCCTCCAGGAGGCGGTCCTTCACGGCCGTCGTGCGGATGTACCAGGAGCTGCGCGCGAAGTACAGGAGCGGCGTGCCGCAGCGCCAGCACAGCGGGTACGTGTGCTCGATCGTCTCGGCGCGGATCAGCAGCCCACGCGCCGCGAGGTCCTCGACGATCACGGGGTCGGCTTCCTTGAAGAACCGGCCGCGCACGAACTCCGGTGCCTCGTCGGTGAAGCGGCCCTCGCCGTCGATCGGCTTGAACACCGGCCAACCCTCGCGCTGGCCGATCTCGAGGTCCTCAGCCCCGAACGCCGGGGCCATGTGCACGACGCCGGTGCCGTCCTCGAGCGAGACGAAGTCGGCGGTCGTCACGCGGTGCGCGCCCTCGACGTTCGGGTAGAGGGGCTCGTAGCGCACGCCCTCGAGCTCCGCGCCGGTTGCCCGCCACCCGGTCCCTCGCGCGCTCGGAAGGACGCTCTCCCGCAACGCCTCGGCGAGGACGAGACGGTCGCCCTCGTGTTCGACCATCGCGTACGTCGCCTGGGCGGAGAGCGCAATCCCCGTGTTCGAGATGAGCGTCCACGGCGTCGTCGTCCATCCGACCAGCGCCGCGCCGACGAGGTTTGGATCCTTCGCCTCGACGATGCGGAACCCGATGAACACGCTCGGGTCCTCGACCTGCGTGTACCCGAGCGCGGTCTCGTGGTCGGAGAGCGCGGTGCCGCAGCGGGGGCAGTACGTGGTGACCTTGTCCGATTCGAAGAGCAGACCTTTGCGGTGGAGCTCTTTCAGTGACCACCACACGCTCTCGATGTACTCGGTGCTCATCGTCCAGTACGCGTCGGACGTGTCGATCCAGAAGCCGAGCCGCTCGGTGAGTCTCTCCCAATCGTCGACGTAGCGCGTGACGGACTCGCGGCACAGGCGGTTGAACTTCGCGATACCGAAGGCCTCGATGTCCCGTTTCGTCTTGGTGCCGATCTCCTTCTCGACCTCGAGTTCGACCGGCAGCCCGTGGCAGTCCCAGCCGGCCTTCCGGGGCACGAGGTAGCCGGTCATCGTCTTGAAGCGCGGGTACACGTCCTTGAACGTGCGCGATTCGGTGTGGTGGAGGCCCGCGCGGCCGTTGGCGGTCGGCGGACCCTCGTAGAAGACCCACTCCGGCGCCCCCTCGCGCTGTCTCAGACTCTGGTGGAAGACGTCGGCCTCGCGCCAGAACTCCAAGATGCTGAGCTCGAGCTCCGGGAAGCTCACCTTCGGGTCGACCGGCTCGAACCGCTGCATCCTCGTCCTCCCATCGCGAACGGAAACGCCCCGTCCCCCTGCAGGGACGAGGCGTCTGCCCCGCGGTGCCACCCCGCTTGCCGGACACCTCGTGGTCCCCGGCCGCTCACGACCGCCGACACGGCCTCCCGCTGTCACGGGCGGACCCGGCTGCGTCTACTGCGGGCGCTCGCGCGCCCGGTTCAGGCAGCGGCTCGGGGAGGATCTTCACAGGGGTCCCGCCACCGGGCTTCCACCGTCCCCGGCTCGCTGAGGGAGGGCCCCTGATACTCGTTCCCGTCGTCGCCTGTGGGTGCATGCTACACGCGGGGATGGGAACGGTCACCGTGCGCGTGACGCCGAGATCGGGCCGGACGGCGGTGGAGGCGACCGCCGGGGGCGTCATCGTGCACGTGCGGGCTGCCCCCGAGGGCGGGAGAGCCACCGACGAGGCCAGGCGGGCCCTCGCCGAGGCGCTCGGTGTTCCGGCTTCCGGCGTCTCGCTGCGCAGCGGCGCCCGGTCCCGGACGAAGGTCTTCGAGGTGAACGGCCTGACGTCCAACGACATCGAGATGCGCCTGCGCGCAACCTGAACGGGCTCGTTGTCGTGCGCTCTCCCCGGTGCTACCGTCCTCGGGCCATGGCAGCGAAGTCCCCGTACACGAAGAAGGAAATCAGCGACCTGAGGGGGCGGCTCCTCGAGGAGAAGGGCCAGCTGGAGAGCCAGCTGGCCACCATCGAGGAAGCCACCTTCGCCACGTCCCAGTCCGACATCTCCGGCGAGGTCTCGTTCGACGATGAGAACGCCGACGCCGGAACCTTCACCTTCGAGCGAGAGCGGGACCTATCGATCGAGAACAACGTCCGGGACCTGCTCGGCAAGATCGACCGGGCGCTCTCGCGGATAGCCGAGGGGACCTACGGGATCTGCTCGAGGTGCGGCAAGCCCATCGAGAAGTCGCGGCTGAAGGCGCTCCCATACGTCGACCTCTGCATCAAGGACGCGCAGGCGCAGGCACGTCCCAGGTAGTGGGGCGGCCGTGAGCCGGACGCAACGCGCGGCTTCCTGGCTCTACCTCACGGCGGCGGCGGTGTACGTCATCGACCGCGTGACGAAGGTGTGGTCGGGGCGCGCGCTCGCGCACCGACCGCCGATCCAGGTCATCCCGCACGTGCTGCAGCTCAACTACACGACGAACTCGGGCGGCGCGTTCGGCCTCGGGAGGAGTGCGCCGCTACTGTTCGCGGGGGCGACGATCGTCGTGTCGGCGATCATCGTGTGGTACTCGTTCCGCCTCACGCGCCCCATCGCTGCGATCGCGCTCGGCCTGGTGCTCGGCGGCGCGCTCGGCAACCTCACCGACCGCGCCGCGAACGGCTGGAGCCTGTTGGGTCACGTCGTGGACTTCATCGACTTCCACGTGTGGCCGGTGTTCAACGTGGCCGACACCGCGATCGTGGTCGGCGCGATCCTTCTCGCTTTCGCCGCCCTCGGGCAGGGGGAGGAGTGACGGTGCCGCAGACGTTCGAAGCGGCACCAGGCCGTCTCGACGCCGTGGTCGCGCAGCGGCTCGGCCTTTCACGCGCCGAAGCGCAGCGCGCGATCGCGGTGCGACGCGTGCTGGTCGACGGCGCGCCGCGGCCGAAGTCGTACCGTCTCGCCGGCGGCGAGCGGGTCGAGGCCGACCTCGTGGGGATGGATGAGCTTCCCGCCGAGGGTCCGCCGGTCGAGGTCCGCTACCGGGACGAGAACCTCGTCGTGGTGAGCAAGCCGGCCGGCCTGGTGACCCACCCGAGCGCGAGCCGCCGCACCGGCACGCTCGTGAACCGCTTGCTCGGGATGGGCGTGCCGCTGTCGACGCTCGGAGGGCCGTTGCGGCCGGGCATCGTGCACCGTCTCGACGCCGGGACGTCCGGGCTGATGATCGTTGCCTGCGACGACGGGACCCACGAAGCGCTCGCGGCGCTGTTGAGGCGTCACGCGATCGACCGCCGGTACCTCGCCCTCGTCCGCGGCGTCGTGGCGCACGATCGCTTCGCGGTCGAAGCGCCGCTCGGCCGCGTCGGGGCGCGGATCCGTATCCACCTTGGCGCCGGGAAGCAGTCCGAGACGCGGTTCGAGGTCCTCGAGCGGTTCGAGTGGGCGACGCTGCTGGAAGCGGCGCCGCGCACCGGGCGGACCCATCAGATCCGTGTGCACCTCTCGGCCGTCGGCCATCCGATCCTGGGCGACCCTGCCTACGGAGGGAGAGGCGACGACGCGAAGCGGCTCGGGCTCGCGCGGCCGTTCCTCCATTCGCACCGGCTCGCCTTCGACCACCCCCTGACCGGAGAGCGGATCGAGCTCGAGGACCCGCTGCCGGCCGACCTCGCGGACGCGCTATCCGAACTCAGATCCGAAGCGTAGGGGCGCTCCGGCGGGTCGGGGGGAGGGCGACCCGCCGTCCGCTCAGCCGCGGGTCCGCGCGCCTTCCTTCAGGTGGAGGGCGTACTGCGTCCTGACCTCCTCGCGCGAGGTGAGGACGGCGTCCTCCACGTGCGGGGGGAGCGTGCGTGACTCGATGAGGTCGTTCAGCTTCTTCGTGTCGAGCGCGAGGACCGTCTCCCACAGGCCGAGCGGCTCGAGGATGGTGTGGAGCTTGGCCTCGTCGGGCACGGTCACGTGCTGGGGGCGCCGGTCCACGGCCGCGCCGTCGGACCCGAAGAGCCGCCGGTAGTCGTGCTCCTCGCAGAAGGCGTTGATGAGCGCGGCGAGCTCGTCGATCCGCCGGTAGACCTCGCGGCCCCGGCGCTTGAGCTCGATCCACTCGTCGACGATCTCGGTCATCCGCGGAGCCGGGTCGCCCTGCTCCTTCTCGTACCGATGGCGGTAGAGCGGGCACTGCGGCTGGTAGTCGCACCAGTCGCAGAGGGGGTTCGAGCGCGCCTCGAACCTGCCCGCGGAGATACGCGCGGCGACCGTCGCGATCCGCCGCCGCAGCTCGTCCACGTCTCTCGCGCCGCGCGCGGTCGACATCCGCTGGCCGGGTAGGAGGTAGTAGAGCGTGAGCCGCTCCGGCTCGATCCCCCAGACCTCCTTCGCGGCGAGGTGGTAGACCGACAGCTGCAGGTCACGGTCGATCGCCGCCTGTGGGGGGAGCCGGCGGTTCGTCTTGTAGTCGATGATCTCGTAGCCGCCACCGGGGATCCGGTCCATCCGGTCGATCACGCCGGAGAGCTGGACGCCTTCGACCTCGATCTGGAACCGGAACTCCAGCGCCGCGGGGATGCGGTACCGGTCGGCGTTCTCGCGGTGGTACTGGGCGAGCACCTGCCGTCCGTGGTCGAGGTACATCCGCTCCTCGGATCCGTCCGCGTACCCGTCGCCGACCCACACCGAGTCGAGCATCTCGTACAGCTCGTCGAGGGAGGGCGCGACCGCCACCGGCCGGGCGTGGAACCGGTGGAGGGCCTGGTGGAGCGAGCCCCCGAACGCCAGGGCCGGGGAGCGCGCCTGGGGGAGCCGGTCTTCGTACTGGAAGCGATACTTGGCGGGGCAGGTCTCGTAGGTGTTGATGCTCGAGTACGAAAGTCGCATCGGAACCGTTCGCCTGACCTCGCTGGTTGCCTCCGGAGTCGAGCCAGTCTATCCTCGGGGCCTCCGGAATTACAAGTGTGTAGTTTATCCACAGGTTCTGCACAGCCGGGGCTGCGGTCCCTGCGGAGTCTTCCCCGGAGGACATCAGGAGTGGGGTTCGGTTGACCGGTAAGAGCTTCGTCCACCTCCACACGCATACCGAGTTCTCGCTGCTAGACGGCGCCTCGCGTATCGGGGCGCTGTTCGAGAAGGCGAAGCATCTCGAGATGCCGGCCATCGCCGTCACCGACCACGGCGCGATGTTCGGGGCGCTGAACTTCTACGGGAGCGGCCGCGACGCGGGAGTGAAGCCGATCCTCGGCGTCGAGGCGTACGTCGCTCCGGGGTCGCGGTTCGAGCGCGCGCCAGGTGAGAACGCGGAGAAGTACCGGCACCTCACGATCCTCGCGAAGGACGAGCTCGGGTACCGCAATCTGCTGAAGCTCGTCACCGACGCGCACCTCGAGGGCTTCTACCACCGGCCGCGCATCGACAAGGAGCTCCTCGCCGAGAACGCCGAGGGGCTGATCGGGCTGTCGGGCTGCCTGGCGTCGGAGGTCTCGCAGCTCTTGCTCACCGGCCAGGACGCGAAGGCCGCCGCGGTCGCCGCGACGTACCGCGACATCTTCGGGGAGGGAGACTTCTTCGTCGAGGTTCAGGACCACGGGCTCGCCGGGCAACGGCAGATCCTGCCGAAGCTCGTCGGCCTCGCGCGCGCGACCGGCCTGCCGCTCGTCGCGACGAACGACCTCCACTACACCGAGAAGGCCGACGCGAAGCCGCACGACGTTCTGCTCTGCATCCAGCAGCAGAAGGTCCAGACGGACACGAACCGGCTGAGGTTCGAGTCCGACGAGTTCTACCTGAAGAGCGCGGAGGAGATGCGCGAGGTCTTCCGCGATCTCCCGGAGGCTTGCGACAACACGCTTCTGATCGCCGAGATGTGCGATCTCACACTCACGTTCGGCGAGTTGCACCTGCCGAGCTTCGAACCCCCGAGCGGCATGGACCGCGACGCCTACCTCCGGCAGCTCATCTTCGAGGGGGCGCGCGAGCGCTACGGCGAGCTCACGCCCGAGATCGTCCGGCGCCTGGAGCACGAGTTCGACGTGATCGTCGGGATGGGTTTCGCGGGCTACTTCCTGATCGTCTGGGACCTCATCCGTTTCGCGCGCGAGAACGGGATCCGGGTCGGCCCCGGGCGCGGATCCGCGGCCGGTTCGGTCGTGTCGTACTCGCTGCGGATCACCGACCTCGACCCGCTGCGCTACGGGCTGATCTTCGAGCGGTTCCTGAACCCCGAGCGCAAGCAGATGCCCGACATCGATATGGACTTCGACGAGCGACGGCGGGACGAGGTGATCCGGTACGTGGCCTCGAAGTACGGCTCGGATCACGTCGCTCAGATCATCACGTTCCAGACGATCAAGGGGAAGCAGGGGATCCGCGACGCCGCGCGCGTGCTTGGGTTCCCGGCGAGCGTGGGGGACCGGCTCTGCAAGATGTACCCGCCGGCCGTGCTCGGCCGCGAGAAGCCGATCGAGGACGCACTCCGCGAATCACCTGAGCTCCACGAGGCGTACGAGAAGGAGCCCGAGGCCAGGGAGATCGTCGACACCGCGAAGGCCCTCGAGGGCTTGCGGCGCGAGGACTCGGTCCACGCGGCCGGTGTCGTGATCGGCGACGCGCCGCTCGTCAACTACCTGCCGCTGAAGCTCTCCAAGGACTCGCGCGACGACTCGCGGCGGATCGTCACCCAGTTCGACATGCACGGGGTCGAGAAGCTCGGCCTGCTGAAGATGGACTTCCTCGGTCTGCGGAACCTCTCCGTGATCGAGGACACGCTCGCGCTGCTGCGGCGCAAGGGGATCGAGCTCGACATCGACCACGTGCCGCTCGACGACGAGGCCGTGTACGCGATGCTGAAGCGGGCCGACACGACCGGGGTCTTCCAGCTCGAGAGCCCGGGGATGCGCTCGCTCATCCAGATGCTCGCGCCGGACCGGTTCGAGGACCTCATGGCCCTCGTGGCGCTCTACCGACCCGGCCTCCTCAGCCTCGGCCAGCACGTCGAGTACGCGGAGCGCAAGCATGGTCGCAAGCCCGTCACGTACCCGCACCCGGACCTGGAGGAGGTCCTGCACAGCACGTACGGGATCATCGTCTACCAGGAGCAGGTCATGCAGATCGCGGTGCGCATGGCCGGGTACACGATGGGCGAGGCCGACACGCTCCGCAAGGCGATGGGGAAGAAGATCCGCGCCATGTTGGTGCCCCACGAGGAGAAGTTCGCCGAGCAGTGCGTGGAGCGCGGCTACGACAAGAGACTGGCCCAGGACATCTTCGAGCTCATCACGCCGTTCGCCGACTACGGGTTCAATGCCTCGCACGCCTGCGCGTACGCGTACGTTGCGTACCAGACCGCGTACCTCAAGGCGCACCACCCGGTCGAGTACATGTCCGCGATCCTCACCAGCGTGAAGGACGACAAGGACAAGAAGCCCTTCTACCTGAACGCGTGCCGGCTGATGGGCATCGAGGTGCTCCCGCCAGACGTGAACGAGTCCGAGCTGGACTTCGCGCCGGCGTCCGGCAGCGAGGTGAGGATCCGCTACGGGCTGTCGGCGGTGCGCAACGTGGGCGCCGGCGCCGTCCAGCAGATCATCGACGCGCGCCGCGCCAAGGGCGCCTTCTCGAGCTTCGCCGACTTCTGCCGGAAGGTCGACCCGGGAGTTCTCACGAAGAGGGTTCTGGAGAGCCTGATCTACGCCGGCGCGTTCGACTCGCTCGGCTACGCGCGCAAGCCGTTGCTGGAGAAGCAGGACAAGGTGTCGGTGCCGATCGCCGCGGAGCGCAAGGCCGAGGCGACGGGGCAGTTCTCGCTGTTCGGAGGCGGCGACCGGGCCGCAACCGAGATCGACGAGACGGTCCTCGTCGGCGAGGAGTTCGAGCGTCGCACGCTCCTGCGTTTCGAGAAGGCGGTGCTCGGGCAGTTCGTGACCGACCACCCGCTCCTCCACGTGAAGGATGCGCTGGCCGCCCAGACCGACATGGAGATCGCCGAGGTCGTGGATCTCGGCGACGGCGATCTCGTCACGGTCGGCGGCATCATCGCGGCCACCTCTCGGCGCTACACGAAGAAGGGTGAGCCGTACGCGCTCTTCCGGCTGGAGGACCTCGCCGGGGGAGTGTCGGTCCTCGCATTCCCTACGGTCTACGAGCAGGCGCCGCACCTCGTCGAGACCGACGCGATCGTGCTCGTCAAGGGACGGGTGGACCTGCGCGGCCGCGAGCTGCAGCTGCGCGCGGTCGAGATCCGCGAGCCTGATCTCGGGACGAGTGGGCCGTCGCCCCGGACGAGGGGCGTGCTCCTCGTGGATCTGCCGGCCGCGAGCTGCACGAACGCCTTGATCTCCAAGCTGAAGGAGCTGCTCGCCGCGCACCCGGGCTCTACACCGGTGCAGGTGCGGTTCATCTCCTCGCAGGGCGTCACGCCGCTCGAGGTCGGGACCTGTCGGGTTGAGCCGGGCGCGGGGCTGCTATCGGAGCTGCGGCTCCTGCTCGGCCGTGGGGCCGCGCGGGTCGAGGAGCGCACGGCGCCGCCGGACGCACCCGAACGGGTCCTAACCGTTCCGCGCGGATAGGCTCTCGGGACCATGGCGTTCGAGGTCATCCCGGCGATCGACGTGGCCGGGGGCCGGCTGGTGCGGCTCACGGCC